>ENA-UOIV01000004-UOIV01000004.1-human-gut-metagenome-genome-assembly--contig:-C59-NODE-4-length-424415-cov-85.298631_pt1 | contig 424415 bp, 391 predicted proteins | sample MGYA00242333_ERZ723880 | MGnify/ENA metagenome assembly ERZ723880 | reverse complement strand
AATACGTCCTTTTTTCTTTCCCTAATCTGTAACACTTCATTGACAAACCTACAATGTAAAACTTTTCTGATTTTTGGGAAATGCTTGTTATAGGAATCCAAATATTGTATAATACCTCTGTGTGGTTAAAATTTTAACAAGATACGCCATTTCTCAATGAAAGGATGCTGCAAAAATGAGGAAAACAAAAATCATCTGCACACTGGGCCCCGCAACAGACGATGAAGAGGTACTGCGGCAGCTTATGCTCAACGGTATGGCGGTTGCGCGTATGAATATGTCGCATGGCGAACACAGCGACCATAAGCGCAGGGCAGATATGATAAAAAAGCTGCGTGCCGAACTAAATATACCGGTTGCCCTTTTGCTGGATACAAAAGGCCCGGAAATCCGCACCGGCCGTTTTAAAAACAACAAAGTCAATTTGGAAACCGGCCAGACATTTACCCTGACGACAGAAGACGTAGAGGGGGATGAAACCCGGTGCAGCATTACGTTTAAAGACCTTCCAAAGGATGTTCAACGCGGCTCGCGCATTTTAATTGACGACGGCCTGATTGAAATGAAGGTAACCGACGTGACAAAAACAGATATTGTCTGCCATGTTGTCAACGGAGGGACCGTTGCAACGCATAAGGGGATTAATGTTCCCGGCGTGGCTCTTTCCCTGCCGTTTATCAGCGAACAGGATAAAGCCGATATTGCGTTTGGCGTAGCGCAGGATTTTGATTTTGTCGCCGCTTCTTTTACGCGCTCTGCCGAGGATATTATACAATTGCGCGGTGAGCTTGAAAAAAACAACTGTAACAATATTCGAATTGTCGCAAAAATTGAAAATTCCGAAGGTGTGGAAAATATTGATGAAATTATCCGCGTATCCGACGGAATCATGATTGCAAGGGGCGACCTGGGCGTAGAAATTCCCATGGAAGAAATCCCGATTATTCAAAAGAAGCTGATTGCCAAAGCGTATTCGGCCGGTAAGCAGGTGATCACCGCTACGCAGATGCTGGATTCTATGATGAAAAATCCGCGCCCTACCCGTGCGGAAGCGACAGACGTTGCAAATGCAATCTATGACGGCACAAGCGCGATCATGCTCAGTGGTGAAACCGCAGCCGGGCTTTTCCCGGTTGAGGCTGTAAAAACCATGGCAATTATCGCAGAGCGCACGGAGCGCGACATTGACTATATCGAAAAATTTCGAAAAAGAGATATTCCCGAGCGTCCCGACGTGACCTCTGCTATTTCGCATGCTACCTGTACGACCGCGCATGATCTGGGCGCTGTTGCAATTCTTACCGTATCAAAAACGGGGCAAACCGCAAGAATGATCTCTAAATTCCGCCCTGCATGCCCTATCATCAGCGGTACGACAGAGCCAAAGGTTTTAAGGCAAATGAACTTATCCTGGGGTGTCATTCCCATTTTGGTAGATGAAAAGGACAACACAGACGAGCTGTTTGAGCATGTGGTATCGGTCGCCCAGAAGGAAGGATATGTGCACAACGGCGATCTTGCCGTTATTACCGCCGGGATCCCCCTGGGTGTTTCCGGCACAACCAACATGCTTAAGGTCCATTTGGTTGGGGACGTGCTGGTTTCCGGCATGGCCGTCAATCACAACAGCGTATATGGCAGGCTGTGCGTATGCCGCTCTGAAGAGGACGCTTGGGAAAACTTTAAGGACGGGGACATTCTTGTCATCCCCAAAACAACCAACGAGATTTTACCGCTTATGCGTAAAGCAAGCGGCATCATCACTGAAACAGGCGGGATTAATTCCCATGCGGCTGTCGTCTGCCTCGCTTTGGATAAGCCTGTGATTGTAGGAGCAAAAAATGCAACCAAGCTGTTAAAAAGCGGAACCACCGTTAAGCTCGACGGAAACCGCGGCATTGTGTTTAGCGCTCACAGCAAAAAATAACGCGCCAAACGGGCGTTTAACGTTAAAACGGATTTTTCCGCTTTCATTTAAAAGCCGGCCCCGTATCAATACGGGGCCGGCTGAATTTATGCCTTGCGCGCATCTTGATAAGCTGTAGCAAAAACAGCTTTTTCAATCTATAACTACATTTTTATATACATTCTTTGTCCTGTTTTCTAACACCATTCCTTGCGTGGCTACACGTGCAGTAATATGTACTTGTCCTGCCGATATTTCTGCATATGCTATTGGGATTGTATACCCTGGTTTTGAATTATTCCGTCGCTTATTACAATTTTTCTGTCGCAATACGATGCAACCGCTTCGTCATGCGTTACAACTATAATGGTCATACCGTTTTGATTTAATTTTTTCAACAGTTCCATAATGTCTTTAGATGTTTTCGCATCCAGCGCGCCTGTCGGCTCGTCTGCCAGCACGACAGATGGATTATTGACAATGGCTCGCGCAATAGCTGCCCTCTGGCGCTGCCCACCGGAAAGCTGGTTTGCTTTTTTGTCCGCCTGGTCTACTATATCTACAGCCTGCAGCGCTGTAAAGGCCATTTCCCTCATTTTTTTGTTTGGAGTACGATTAAAAAACAGCGGAAGCATAACATTAAAGCTGACTTTTTTATGATTGATTAGCGAAAAATCCTGCATAACAAAGCCAATTTTTTCGTTTCTGAGCTTAGCATTCTTACGGTCATTAAGCGATGCTATATCGATTCCATCAAACATATATGTGCCGGAATCATAACGATCCAAACACCCCAGGATATGCAAAAGCGTAGATTTCCCTGCGCCGGATTTTCCCTGTACCGCTATAAACTCACCCTTTTTAATTGTTAAATTGACATCTTTGAGCGCCTGAAAGCGCAGGCTTCCCAGCTTATAAAATTTATTGATATGTTCCAGCTTGATCATGACTCAAATCTCCTATACACTTCAATCGGCGTATTTTTCCTAAATGTAATAAACGGTATGCTTACAGACAGCAAAATCGTAAAAGCGGCATATAAAGCAATAAAAGTTAGCGACCAGTTGTCCAGCAAAACGTTTCCTAAACTTAAAATTCCCAGGGAAGCAAGCATTGGGTACGATATGCAAAGCAGCATATTCAATCCTGCGCCCACAGCGCTGATAAGTCCAATACCCAACAGCATATACATGTACGTTTTTCCGCGGCTGCACCCACATAAATAATAGATCGCGTATTCGCCGAGCTTTTTATGGACAAACAGCACGGCTACACTAACGCATGCAATGGTAACAATTACTAAAAAGAAAATAGGTGTTGGCAGCGTTCGGCGTAACTTTTCTTCCACAACAGGCACCGTATTCTCTAAAATTTCGTCATAGGTGGTAACAATCCCCTGCGCCTTTAAAAATTCCAAATATGCTTCTTTTTCCGCTGCGGTGGCAGACGGATCCATCGTGGCCATAAAACTGCTGTAGGTGGAGGTATGCGTTTTGCTTTGATCAAGTGTTTTGAGCAACCTGTCGTTTTCCATAAACACAAGGCCATAAAAGCTCTCATATAAATTATTCGCAGTTATATTGGAACCGCTCATCGAAAAGCTTGGCAACATGTTGGGCGGACTCAGGCGACCAACTGCGCGCACCCGAATTGGGTATTCCTGCAAGGAATCGGTTAATATGCTCACTTCAAAAACTTCGCCCAACTGTTTATCGGCATAGCGCTGGCCCGACAAAATCACGTCAAAATAGTCTGCGTTTGCGTCGTACTGCGCAAACCAATTTCCCTCGGCCAGATTGACCCGCTGGGTTGCAAGCAGCTGTTCACTATATAAATAACCCTTTTCGAACTGGCCATTGTACACTAGATTAATATGTGAAATTGTGGAAAACGGCTGATAGGCTTTGTACTTTGCCGCTTCATCTTCCATTTGCTGAATAAACACACGCTGCGAATCCCCCTCCAACTCCATCATTTTCCCGTAGTTCATCTGGGGCATGCAGTACAGCAACTCTTTGTTTGCAAGGTTTATAAACTGGTCGCGACTGTATGTTATGTACCTGTATTCCCCCACTGACAGCACGACAATCATCAGCGCGAGCGTATATGTTACAAACATTATTACCGCCGGCAGCTTATTTTGGCTGTAAAAATTCAAAATAAGACGGATATTTTTCATACGATACCTCTGTTTTACAATTTTGTCATATGCTGAACCTGTTTTTATTCTCCACAAGGGAGCTTTTTATGTACCGGTATGCAAATGGGACAGCCGCCAGACAAGAAAGCAAGGTTACACAAAGCCATATTACGACATAATCCCAAACGGTATACGTCAGATTTTCAAAAACGTTCAGCCGGCTGAAAAAGGGCTTGTACAGCGCCGCGTGCAGTAAAATGGCAAGCACCGCCGCACAGGACGATAAAAAGGCCGTTTCCAAAACCAAAACCCGCAGCACTGCGGCTCTGGAGGCGCCAACGATTGAAAAAATAATGTTTTCCCTGCTATTGCGGTCGAGCATAAATTTCATTAAAAACATAAAGGAGAGCGAAGCTACAATATACGCTACCGATATGGAAAAGAGCTGCAAAGAAAATCTTTCGCTTGCCAAACTATAATAATTGGAGGGAGACTGTGTCAAAACGGCCGTAGGATAAGCATTATGCAGCTGTGCAATAAACGCATTGTTGTCTGCAACACTGAGCTTTTGGTCAAGCGTTACCGAAAATTCAGACACAGAAAGACCCCATTGCTCAAAAACAGAGAAAGGGATATAAAATCCCTCCATATCTGTAGACATCCCAATTACTGTAAACGCTTCTCCAAGAATGCGCATGGTACTGCCAATTTCCACCTCATACAACGCCTCCACCATTCCCGGCAGGATAACCACCCGCTGCGCCTGCGCAAGCTCTTGCTGTGTAAAGGCGACTCGTCCCTTTTCCGCATACAGCGGTGCGCCATTTTGCATTTTTGTTTTTATAAAAAAGCGTCTGTTGCCTTCTATGGAAATGGGCATTTCCTCCTGTACAAGCGCATGTGCAAGTTCTATGTCGCAAATATTTTCATTATGCAGAACTTCTTGATCAACTTCCGGCTGCGGAACAGGCTGCTGAAACTCCAGGGCGTAATATCGCAACGAAGCGTTGTCCTCTGCCTGTACTTTTTTATAGCTGGTTCCGTTTCCATAAAAATGGATAAACGCAATAGAGCAGGCAATCCCACCCAAAAGAAACAAGACAAAAATAATTTTATTATTCGTAAAATAAAGAAAAAACCTCGATGCCACAAGGCGTAATGTCTTCATACCAATCCTCTTTTGCTCTTACTCAAATGTAAACGAACTGTGCCGGTATTTAATTACATTTTATTTTTATAGACTATGTAATATAGTATTCGTATGCTTTGTCTAATGCATTGGTAGCAATAAACTTGCGGTAAGCCTGGTGTTGTACTACTTTTGCATAGTCTTGCCCATCTATCTGTACCCAGCCGCTGTCCACCCAGCCAGATACATTCTTTTGATTGCTTTCTATCCGCTTAGTCTGTCCGTCTGTCGCAGTTATAATGGCGCGTGCTGTTACACTCATTCCACCTGTGGAATCTGCTCTGGTGCGTGCCCGCACGTCATCATACGGCATAATCGAACCAATATCATATACGCTGTTGACAACGCCGTTGGTGTTGTATACATCATACTCTTGATTCAGATTATAGTTCAAATCCATAGCAGAAGCCTTGCACGTTGCAGCTGCTGTTACAATACACGCCACTATTATCGCAGTTTTTATATATTTTTTCATAATATCTCCTTTCTCTGCCGGCAACAGTTCTGTATTTAATATATTATAATAATACCGTTTTGTAAACAAAAAGTAAAGAAATATTCTATATTTTTCTTTTTATTTTTTTGTATTTTTATATATTTACTGCATAATTTGCTATTTTTTTATCGAATATTGTTTTTATTTTTTTGTTTTTCCATAAAAATGCGCATACCGCTGTTTTAAGCGGTATGCGCATTTTATCTAGACATCGCCAGCTCCCCGGCCATTATCACGGCAAAAAATGGTTTTGTAAAAAATTCTTGCCCCAGCAAACGCCTCTACTGCGAGGGTTTGCAAAATCCAAATCACAACAAAACTTTATTTTATTATCAAAAATACCGTATTTTTAAGGTTTTTTGCCATGTCGCAAAAAAATAAGACCCTGTGAGCCGAAATGACTCACAAGGTCTATTCTTTAGTTTAGCACAAATTTTTTGTAAAAATTGATTTGCACTTTAACAGCCATGCGCCATGCTTATTTGCTTTTAATAGCAGCCTGTGCTGAACGGTACTCCGGTAGGACTTTTTGGACTACCGCACCGTATCCCTCAAACCGCTTGGCTTATGACCCAAACGATAATTTTCCGCCATTTTTAACGCTTCATATCGGTTTTCAAGAAGCAGAAAAATATCGCAAACAATCGGGAAGTTATCTTCGTAAAAATCAATGGGAAGATTTAACCATTGATGTTTACCTATAATATTGTGCCTATATATTATATAGGAAGAAGTTTTGAAAAACAATCTCTTTTTACATTTGCAGAGCGATTTCTGTCTTTCTATAATAAGAGCATAAGGAGGGCGATACTGTGAGAAACAAAAAATATTATCTCTATCTTGACTATGAGCAAACCCGTATTGTCATTGAGAGTTTGGTACGCCTGAAAAATGCTTTACTTCGTCAAGGCAGATATACCGACTGTGTAGACGAGCTGATTGTAAAGGTTGCCAATGCTCCGGTCAGAAGATAAAACTACATATGACTATCCGAAAAGGCCGTTTATTCCGTAATAGAACAAGCGGCTTTTTTTCATATGCGTACATAGCCGTCTGCCATCGCCGCAGGCGGCTAAATCTATGTAAAGGAGGAAAACCCAAATGGCGAATTGCAAAGTTATCGCGGTGACGAACCAAAAGGGAGGCGTGGGCAAAACTACGACAACCACAAATCTCGGTATCGGGCTGGCGCAGGAAAACAAAAGGGTACTGCTAATCGACGCGGACGCACAGGCTTCTTTGACGCTTTCCCTCGGTTACGCCAAGCCGGACGAACTGCCCGTTACGCTTGCAGATATTATGCAGGAGGTGATTGACGACACCCCGATTCCTGACGGTCGCGGCATTCTGCACCACGGCGAGGGCGTTGACCTGCTGCCTGCAAACATTGAGTTGTCGGGTATGGAAATCCGGCTCATAAACGCTATGAGCCGTGAAAGCGTGCTGCGGACATATATCAATGCGGTAAAGCCCCATTACGACTATATCCTCATTGACTGTATGCCCTCTCTCGGAATGATGCCTATCAATTCGTTGGCCGCAGCCGACAGCGTTATCATTCCGTCGCAGCCATCGTTCCTATCGGCAAAGGGTCTGGATTTGCTTATGCAGTCTATTTCCAAAGTAAAGCGACAGATCAACCCCAAGCTGAAAATCGACGGGATTCTGTTCACTATGGTTGATAGCCGAACCAATGAGGCAAAGGAAATCATTACGTCGCTGCGCTCCCATTACGGCGAGAAAATCAAAGTGTTCGGTACGGAGATACCTTTTTCCGTAAGAGCCGCTGAAACAAGCGGCCGGGGCAAGAGTATCTACGCACACGACAAAAACGGAAAAGTCGCCGCCGCATACCGTGCGCTGACAAAGGAGGTGTTGGAGATTGAGCGTAAAACCGAGAGATTTAGGAATGACGCCGTTAGATGATCTGTTCTCTACCGATGAAAGCCGTGCGGAGGCACAGCTTGAAAAAGTTATCAAGCTGAATCCCGACGAAATCTCCGACTTCCCAAATCACCCTTTTAAGGTCAATCAGGACGATGATATGGCTGAAATGGTCGAGAGTATCAAGAAATACGGCGTTTTAGTTCCTGCTCTCGTCCGACCGAAAGAGGACGGCGGCTATGAAATGGTCGCAGGCCACAGGCGAAAGTTTGCGGCTTCACTGGCAGGCGTTTCGGAAATCCCCTGTATCGTCCGCAGTCTCACCGATGACGAAGCGACTATCGTAATGGTGGACAGCAACCTGCAAAGGGAAAAGATTTTACCGTCCGAAAAAGCATTTGCCTATAAGATGAAGCTGGAGGCTATCAAAAGGCAAGGTCGCCGAACAGATTTAACTTCGGCCCCACTGGAGCCGAAGTTAAAAGGCTCTCGCTCTAACGAGGAATTAGCCGCCAACAGCCCGGACAGCCGTTCCCAAATCCAAAGATATATCCGCCTGACCGAGCTTATCCCGCCCGTTCTGCAAATGGTAGACGACGGGAAGATTGCTTTCCGTCCCGCCGTTGAGCTTTCCTATCTCTCCAAAGAACAGCAAGAATCCCTATACAGCACAATGGAGTGCGAGGACTGCACCCCGTCTTTGGCACAGGCAATCAAAATGAAAGAGTTTAGCAAAGACGGCAAGCTGACAGACGAGGTAATTCTATCCATTATCCAAGAGGAAAAGCCCAACCAACGGGAGCAACTCAAAATACCAAAGGAACGTATCAGCAAGTATTTTGCGCCGGGGACGCCCGCACAGAAGATTGAAGATACCATTATCAAAGCATTGGAGCTCTATCGAAAACGGGAGCGCCAAAGAGATATGGAACGGTAGAACTCTCCTAACAAGGGATAACCATACCTTTTTATAAGGTAGGAATCCGGCGTTCGGCTGTTCCCCCTCTCCACACCTCACCCCCTCAAAACTACCTGTACTACCCGAAAAAAGAGTATTTTCAAATGCTTACGTTCTCTCATACCTTTGCAGAAATTCAGTATTATCCGTACAATGAAGCCGCAAAGGAGGTCGAGAAGAATGAAAAAAGCAATCGGAGTCGCTCTTTTGGCGGCGTTTCTTGTTTCAATGTCTGGTTGTGCAAATACAGAGAGACAGACCACCGAGGAACGTACCGTGAGTGAATCATCGGCGATGAGTGATGAGGAATCAAGCGGGGCTATGGAAAGCCGAGAGCCAAAGAAAAATCGGACTGTTTCTTTTTCGGACAGTAAAGAAAGTTCCGAGGAATCCACGGCTACGGCAGAAACGGAATCATCTGCGGTTGAAACCGAACAGGCTGCGACAGAGACTATGACGCCTGCGGCGGAGAGCAAAACAACAGAAAGTCAATCGCCGCCCGCCGAAGAAACGAGATCACCGCAAACCGAATCCTCAAAATCCGTTGAAACGCAGACAACGCCACCGCCGCAAACAGAACAGGCAGAAGAAATACCGGCCGAGGCGCCCACGGCGGAAGAAAGCACGCCACCGCCTGCCGAGGAACCCACCGCCCCGGAATTTGACATTCAGACGTGGATTGATTACGCCGCAGAGTATGCCGGGAACGTGGGGCTGAATCTTTCGCCGGACGCTACTGCTTGTTGGGACAACCCGATTACCGCAGGTTCACATAGCTTGTATCTGGAACGGGATATTCAAAGCCGATTGAACCGTTACAGTCGTGACGGTGACATAACCGATGTCTGGATATGGGCGGAGGAACGCTTCGACGGGAGCTATGATTTGTATATCGGCTATGCCTAAAATTTAATATTTCACTTTGAGAACGCACCGAAAAAACGGTGCGTTTTTTCATTTTAAGGAGGATTTCAGATGAAAATGCAAAAAGCCAAACGCTTTATGTCGCTGTTTCTTGCGGCGCTGATGTGCGTTACTACCCTCGTAGGGTTCGGCACGACCGCCAATGCCGCAGAAGAAACCGACGACGTATATCTTGTTTCGTTTCCCCGTAGCGGAGACGCAAACTATAACGGAGAATGGGGACACGGAAGCCACACCTTTATGAACGGCTGGTCGTCCGGCACATCTCGTTTTACAACTGTCCGCGCAATGGGTTCGTATGAGGGGAATATCTGCTATTGCATTGAGGTTGGCGTTCCGCAGGAAACCGGCGACAGCTACACGAAAAAAGGCGAGGATTTTTGGGATAATTACCCCTCGTCCTACAACAACACCCTTTCTCCTGATGATATAAAGCTGTATATCGGTCGAATCTTTCAGTATGGCTATACGGGGACGATTTCGACCTCTTGGCGTTCGCAGAATGAGGGCGGCGATAAACTGGCTCACGCGGTTGCCACACAACTTTTGATTTGGGAAACCGTCATAGGCGAGCGAGACGAGGATTTTAATAAGGTCAGCACAGGAGGTAATGATGCTATCCTCGACCAGATCAGCCCGAACCACCCACTGCGTGACAAAATTATGAGTTACTACAACTCAATAGCGGCGAGCGTTCAGAACCATTCCAAACTGCCGAGCTTCTTTGCAAAATCCACAGGTAAAGCGCAGAATATAGAACTTGAATGGGACGGTGAGAAATACACCGCCACGCTGACCGATCAGAACAATGTCCTTTCTGACTATTCATTTTCAGCAAGCGATTCGGGAATCCATTTTTCCGTTAATGGCAATAAGCTGACGATTACCGCCGAGAAAGCGCCGAGTGATACCGTTACCATCACCGCCGAGAAAACTGCTCAAAGACGAGGAATCATCACTTGGACGGACGGCGTTTACGGCCCTGACGGTGGGATTCAGGACACCGTGACTTACGCACAGACGGTCAACGACCCCGTAAAAGGCTATCTAAATATCAAGGTAAGCTACGGCAGTGCCAAAATTGTGAAAACCAGCGAGGACGGCAAGGTTGAGGGAATCACCTTTACGGTTACGGGAAATGGCGTGAATCAGACTGTGCAGACCGGCCCCAACGGTGAAATCCAAATCGACAACCTCACCCCCGGCGTTTATACCGTCACCGAACAAAGCTACGACAAATACGAGCCGCAGGAGGTTCGCCGTGTTACCGTCGTCAGCGGACAGGTCGCAACGGTGAATTTCAATAACGTGCTGAAACGGGGCGACCTCACCGTTACCAAAACCTCGGAGGACGGCTTGAATGAGGGCGTTACGTTCCGCTTGTCCGGCACTTCTCTTTCGGGTCTTGCAGTCGATGAATACGCCGTGACCGACAGTTCAGGCGTTGCCCGTTTTGACAATGTGCTGATCGGTACGGGCTATGTTCTGGAAGAAGTTGATACCGCTATCCGCTACGTCGTTCCTGAAAATCAGACAGCGGCGGTCGAGTGGAACACCGTTACCAATAAGAGCTTTCACAATGTTTTGAAAAAATGGAATCTCACCGTCACCAAAAGCGACAATGAAACCGGCACGCCGCAGGGCGACGCTTCTCTTGCAGGAGCCACCTACGGGATTTATAAAGGCGAACAGCTTATCGACACCTACACCACTAATGAGAACGGACAGTTCGTGACGAAATATTATGTCTGCGGCGATGACTGGTCGCTGCGTGAAATTGAGCCAAGCGAGGGCTATCTACTTGATGAATCCGTCCACCACATCGGCGCCGAAGCCAAAAACTACACCGTGGAATACAACGCCATCGCAAGCGATGTAGGCGAACAAATCATCAAAGGCAGAATTGCCCTGATTAAGCACACCGATGACGGCGACACCGGCCTTGAAACGCCGGAGGCCGGAGCCGAATTTGAGGTGTTTTTGAAAGCGGCAGGCAGCTACGACGCCGCCAAAGATACCGAGCGTGATTATCTCATCTGCGATGAAAACGGCTTTGCTGAAACAAAGGATTTGCCATATGGTATTTACACCGTCCATCAAGTAAAAGGTTGGGACGGTCGTGAACTTCTGCCCGATTTTGATGTGTATATCGCCAAAAACGGCGAGATTTACCGCCACCTTGCCAATAATGCTAATTTTGAATCGTATATCAAGATCATTAAAGTGGACGCCGAAACCGGCAAAATTATTCCCTATGCAGGAGCAGGCTTTCAGCTTTACCGCCCGGACGGAACATTGATTACGCAGAGTTTCACCTATCCGGAACCTGTTACCATCGACACCTTTTATACCAATGACGAGGGCTGGTTAATCACTCCCGAAAAGCTGGAATACGGCACGGGGTATTCGCTGGTCGAGGTCTATGCTCCCTACGGGTACGTTGTGAACAGCGAGCCGGTGTATTTTGATGTGGTTCAGGACGCTTCTACCGACGAGGGCGGTATTGCCGTGATTGAGGTTATCAAGGAAAACGTCGCACAGAAAGGCATTATCAAGATCAGCAAGACCGGCGAGGTATTTTCTTCTGTTACGGAAAGCGAGGGCGTATATCAACCCGTCTATTCCGTACAGGGGCTTGCGGGCGCAGTTTATGAAATTACTGCCGCCGAGGATATTTACACGCTGGACGGTACGCTGCGCTATACTGCCGGCGAAGTGGTTGACACTATAACGACGGACAACACAGGGCTTGCCAAGAGCAAACCGCTTTATCTTGGAAAATATGAAATCCGTGAAATTACTGCCCCCTATGGAATGGTTCTGAATGGAGAAACCCACACCGCAGAACTCACCTATGCGGGACAGGAAATCGAGATTACCGAAACAGCCGCCAGCTTCTATAATGAGCGACAGAAAGCAGCCGTTACCCTCGACAAGATTTTAGAGCAAAATGAACAGTTCGGTATCGGCGCAAACGGCGAGATTACCGCCGTTACCTTTGGCTTGTTTGCCGCCGAAGATGTGACCGCAGCAGACGGCTCGGTTATTCCTGCGGACGGGCTGCTTGAAATCCTCTCCGTAGATGAAAGCGGCTACGCCGTTTGCAAGACCGACCTGCCGTTTGGCAGTTTTTATTTCAAGGAGCTTTCTACCGACGAGCACTATATACTCTCCGACAAAAAGTACCCGTTTGAGTTCTCTTATATGGGACAGGACACCGCCATTGTGGAAATCAAAGCAAATGACGGCGCAGCAATCAGCAACAATCTGATTTACGGTGAAATTCACGGGATGAAAAAAGACGAGAACGGAAACGCCCTCGGCGGCGCCATCATCGGCCTTTTCAAACCGGATTGCACCGAGTTCATCACCGAAAATGCGATTGTGACCGCCATCTCTGCCGAGGACGGCAGCTTTTCGTTTGCAAATGTGCCTTACGGAAACTGGGTCGTGTGTGAAATCGAAGCCCCGACCGGCTTTGTGCTTTCGGAAGAATCCTTTGCCGTCACTATTGATAAGGACGGCGCCATCATTGAGGTGGAAATCGAAAACACGCTGATTCGAGGGAATGTGCAGCTCACCAAAACCGACAAGGACTATCCCGAAAACAAACTGACGGGCGCAAAGTTTGCCGTCTACCGTGACAGTAATGGCGATAAGGCTTTTGACGAGAACGACGAAAAAATCGGCGAACTCTCCGAAGTCAGCACAGGCGTTTATGAAATGCACGACCTCACCTACGGCGGCTATTTTGTAAAAGAACAGCAAGCGCCGGAGGGCTTCTATCTGGACGAGAACACCTATTATTTTGAAATCACCGAACACGGCAAGACCATCACCGTCGAAAATGAAACGGGCAAAGGATTTGTCAACACCTCGCAGGTCGGCTCTCTGAAAATCGTCAAGACTTCCTCGGACGGCAAGGTGGAGGGATTCTCGTTCCGAGTGACCGGCTCAAATGGTTATTCCGAGGTCTTTGTTACCGATGAAAACGGGGAAATCTTCATCGAAAATCTCCGCATTGGCGATTACACCGTATCCGAAGTTTCGGACGGGGCTTCTGCCGCCTATGTACTCCCTGCGGATAAGACAGCCAGCGTATTTGAGGGTGCTGTTACCACAGTAGAAATGCACAACGAACTCCGAGACACCCCGAAAACAGGCGACGACAGGAATTCTGCCCTTTGGCTCTCCCTGCTCGGCATTTCTGCGGCCGGCGCTGCGGTTCTCGGTGTGATCGGTTTGAAGAAAAAATCTAAAAAGGAGGACGCTGAATAATGGACGTGAAAACAATCGTTGCTATCGGCTTGGTCGTTTTCATTATAGGCGCTTTGATTTTCCTGAAGATCAGAAGCCGTAAAAAATAACGACCGAGGGCGGCCAATGCAGCCGCCCTCTTTACATACCCGAAAAAATATAAGGAGGATTCGACTATGGTTCACTATTTCCATTCTGACATAGCGCAGAAGTACGGTATCAATGCGGCCGTGCTTGCGGCGTTCATTTGGGAATGTATCGAGGGCAAGAGCATACGGCAGCCGCAGTTACACGAGGGCAAGGTTTGGTTTCGCTGCTCGGTGCAGATGTTGACGGGGTTCTTTCCGTACCTTTCCTATGACGAAATCCGTTATGCGCTGAAACGGCTGATAAAAGAGCGTGTTCTTATTAAGGGGCATTTCAACGAAAGCCGCTTTGACCGCACGAACTGGTACGCATTTACCGAGTTGGGGCAATATTTGATGACGGAAAGCGAGGGCGATTACAATGAATGACGGCAGACACGTTATTTGGAGCAACGACCTTGACTATGACGACTGGAAAGACGATTTGGAGGAACAGTACCCGGAACTATCCGAAAACGAGCGTGTTACTCTGATGTATGAGATCAACGGCGACTATCTGGACGACGAGCGGAGCAATCTGGATATTCAGCTATCACGCCCCATTCTCGTTATCGGGGACTTGGGACTTTGGAACGGCCGCCGTATGGGATATAAGGAAATCCAAAGCGGCAATATCCGTGACTGCCTGTATTCGGACACGGACTATGTAACTTGGTTTGTAGATAGGAACGGCGATTTTCGCTGCGACGCTATCCATCACGACGGGACAAACCACTATCTCTACCGTGTTTATAAAGACGGTGTTTCAGAAACGCAGATTGACAACCTGAAAGAAAAAATCTATTATGGCAAGGCCACTCGTGCGGATATTGTGCGAGTGACCCGCAGGCTCGGCGATGATATTGCCAAAGTGTACGGGTTCCCAATTCCACGCCAAAGGCAGGCTGTCCTACCAGAACGGTAAGGAGGCGATAGAATGAATAATCTGTCTGATTCAAGGGATTGCGCTTTTAAGGCGTTCATTACTAATTTAGGCAAATACAACGAGGGAGAGCTCGTCGGTGAATGGGTTAAATTCCCCATTACTAACGACGAAATGCAGGAGGCATTTAAGAGAATCGGAATAGGCCGCCGCTATGAGGAATGGTTTATCACCGATTACGAATGTCCCGAACCCGGCATTTACGACACACTCGGCGAGTACGAAAGTTTAAGCGAACTAAACTATCTTGCAGGGCAAATGCTGGACTTGGACGAAAACGAAGAATTTTGGCAAGCTGTTTTAGAATTGGGAGAATACACCGACAGCGTGCAGGACTTAATCAATCTCACCGAAAATATGGACTGCTTTGACTATTTTCCGGGTGTTACCGATGATTCTGACCTCGGTTATTATTGGATTGAAGAAAGCGGCTGCTATGATACAACGGCAATGGGCGTTCTTTCAAACTATATCGACTATGAGAGCTTTGGCCGAGATATTCGGCTTAACGAAATCGGACAGTTTACCGATAACGGTTATGTCCGGCTCAACAAAAGCAGCTTCGTTGAAATTTACGACGGCAACATTGAAAACATACCCGAAGAATACCGTATTCAAAGCCCGAATGTTTATACCCGCGCCATACCCGTTAAAGCCGAAGTAAACAAAGATGTTGCCCGTTGATAAAGGGGCAGGTCTTTTCAGACTTGCCCCTTACATTTTAATAGAGTATGATTTTATTGATCGGCGATCTTGCGGAGATGAGCGTCACGGCGTAGCGTTTCTTTGGTTGCTGAAGCCATATCACGGATTATGCGAATCTCGTATTCATCGCAATCCTCTAATATGAGTGCAATATCCTTTTCAAACTGAACCTTTGCCTTTACCACATTATCGCAAAGCAGGTCGTCACTTGTTATATGCAAAGCATTGGCAATGCTGATAATAGCATTCAGACTGACCCTTGTTGTCCCTGTTTCAATATTGCTTAAATGCGTGGGCGAAACGCCTACCATTTCAGAAAGTTTTTCTTGGGTTAAATCGGCTTTAATACGGGCAATCTTGATACGCTTGCCTATTGCTTTGTAATCAAGTTCCATACTGCACCCCCTTTGCTTTAAGAAATTAGCCAAATATATTGTAACCACGGGCGGGGTGCATTATAATAATTTATATCCGTATTGTACGGACATAGTTCATTTTTCTAAAAATAAAACATAATTCTGGTCGGCGTATGGGGAAGCAAGTGGTTTCGTACCTTTGATATTGTTTCGCCTGTTGGGTATAGTATAATAAAAAAGCGAGGAAGTGATTTTATGAGCGAAAGCAGTTCATATTTTGATTTAGCCGGACGTTTGGAAGAATCTTTTGCTGAAATTGAGGACGCCATCACCGTTGATCTGCGGGAGAATGACGAGAACTACCGTTCTTTATATCAAAGCATATCCGATTTGAAAGCAAAGTACCCTTTTATCCAAACGGTTATAGAGGGTGCGGGCGGGCTCACCCTATCAGCCGAAGAACACGAAATCTTGGCAAACTATTTCAAGCTGCAATTCCGGCTTGAAAGTATGGAACGGCAGCAAATCTATTTTCGAGGACATACCGATTGCTTTTCCTACCTCAAAAAGATTGGAGCATTTTGATCGGCGGCGGCACGGGATTTTCCTGTGCCGCTTTTCCGTATCTGCATATTTCATTTTACTTTCTGCATACAGTGCGACTGTTTATATGCAGTAAATCTGACCGACCACTTGATTTTCTGCATATAATATGGTATGTTTATATGCAGAAAGGACGGTGCTATATGAGGAAATTTGATTATTCTTTTTTGAACAACGGATTGCTGCCTGCAAATCTTGTAAATCTTACGGCGAATATATCTGCTCTCAAAACAATGGCTGGTGTACGCAAAGAGGAATATGCACAAATCTTTACGGAGTTAGAGGCTGTTGCAAAAGTACAGTCTATCAAAAGTTCAAATGCGATTGAGGGGATTGTGACAAGCGATGAGCGTATCGCTGCGATTGTCAATCAAAACAGCGCCCCGTTAAATCATAACGAGGCGGAAATCGCCGGTTATAGGGACGCCTTAAATGAAATTCATTTGGGCTTTGAACATATTGATTTCAGAGAGCGTGATATTTTACGCTTGCACGAAATAATGATGTCCTTTGCCGGATATGAATACGGCGGTCAATACAAAACCGATGACAATGTGATTTTGGAGATCGACGCTGACGGCAACAGACGGGTTCGTTTTCGTCCTACACCGGCCGATGAAACGCCAAAGGCAATGGAACAATTAGAACTGGCTTATATGGAAGCTCGCAGCGACGCCAATATCAACCAGCTTTTGCTGATTCCCTGCGTGATTTTGGATTTCCTTTGCATACACCCATTTCGGGACGGAAACGGCAGAATGTCGCGGTTGCTCTCTCTGCTGCTTCTTTATAAAAACGGGTTCGACGCAGGAAAGTATGTGTCCTTTGAGGAACAGATCAATAACTACAAAGCCTATTATTATGAATCTCTCCGTCAATCCTCGATCGGTTGGGAAACAAACGAAAACAGCTATTTCCCATTTATCGAAAATTTCTTGTCCACCCTTTATATGTGCTATAAGGAACTCGATAAGCGTTTCGCTGTTGTTCACGGAAAGAAGATCACAAAGAAAGCCCGTGTGGAGGCTACGATATTAAACAGCTTGACGCCGCTTTCCAAAGCGGAGATATGCAAGATTCTACCCGATGTCAGCCCGACCACTGTTGAAGCTGTCCTCGGTGCTATGGTAAAAAGCGGTACGATAAAACGTATCGGCTCGTCGAGATCGACACGATATATAAAGGTATAATACAGGGTGAATAAAATGGATGTGTTTTCATTCAGAACGGAAATAAGGCAACTAATAGAATTACGGCAAGAAGGGGAATATTGGGATTTCAAAAAAGAGTGGTATCAAAACAAGTCTGACTTATTACACGATATTATATGTATGGCGAATAATCTTTCTAATCACGACGGGCTTATTATCGTTGGTGTTGATGAAGAAACCGATTATTCTATTTGTGATGTTATAAACGACCAAAATAGAAGAAAAACGCAAGATATTGTTGCGTTTTTGCGAGAGAAAAAATTTGCCGGAGGTATTCGCCCAACGGCATATGTCCAACCACTCACTTTTGGAAAAAAGATAATAGATGTTATTGTTATTCGTAACGATCGCAATACCCCTTACTATTTAACAGATCAATATCAAGGTGTATTTGCTAATAACATTTATGCTCGGATAATGGACACAAACACTCCAAAAAATGCGTCAGCAGATATAAATGTCATAGAGAAACTATGGAAAAAGCGATTTGGAATTGATGCGACAGCTCTGGATCGCGCCTTGCTGTTTTTGCAAAAACCTTACGATTGGGTAGATTCTGATAACGGCAAAAAGTTTTATAAGTATGCCCCTGAATTTACACTCGAAGATATTCAAGCAGAGGATGGTAGAGATGGTTATGAATTTTATCTGTTCAATCAGTGCGATTCTCGTCCTCGGTGGTATGATATAAATATTTACTATCATCAAACCTTATTATATTCTTTGGGTGGGGCTGCTTTGGATGGCGGACGATGTTTTACCTCCACGCCTCGAACCGACGGGATTTCTTTATACAAAGAGAGCTATCACCACTGGGATATTTCATATAAGTATTTCATTAAAGGTTCAATCGAATATACAGTTCATCTGTTTTATATTACCGATGATATAGACGAGGAATTAACTGCACGACAAAGATTTTTGGAATGTGTACTTGTTTTTGAATCTGAATTTGAAAGGACGAAATTCAATGATTTTGTCATAGCCAATTATGAAAAATACAATGTTGACGCATTCAGCGATCGACTACCCCATTTTCCTGATTTAGAGGGTTATAATATGGACGCATTCAAAAAAGACTACTTACAATCTCAACTTTTGCAACAAATGTTAAAGGATTTCAGAAGTTAAAGGAGGCTATGTTTATGAGCGAATCATTTATTCCAACAGCGGAATTTGAAACAGCGAATAACGCTGTCAATAATATTTTAGGACAGCCTGTTGAAGAAATAGAAATTACAGACATATTGCCCCCGCTTAACGATATAGCTGATTCAAATAAAGTGTTTAAGGGAAAACTTTCCGTTCTATTTGTAGATATGAGAAAATCCACTGATTTGACAGATGAATTGAAATCTAAAAAAATGGTGAAAGTTTATCGTTCATTTATTCGTATCGTTATTCAAGCGATTCGGTATTCGGGCGGATATACACGACAGTTTGCCGGTGACGGAATTATGGGTATCTTTCAGGATAGTAATGTGGACGATCAGATTATTTCTTCGTCTTATAAAGCCACAAAGGCAGCAAGATACATACATACTTTGATTGATTATTGCTTAAATCCTGCTTTGAAAAAATCAATGGATATTTGTATTGGCTGCGGTATCGGTATTTGTACTGGCACAATTATGATTACAAAGGTCGGAATGCGCGGAAAAGAAAGTGATGAAACGGCCGAAAATGAAACAGGTATAGTTTGGGTTGGCTCAACAACAAATTACGCTAACCGCTATTGTGGTCTGGCACACCCTTGTGAAATATTTATTGATGAAAACACATATTCAGAAATTGAGGATTCAGAAGTATGGACTAAAACAAGCCGAACAAAGGGCAGTAAAGTTTTTGAAGGATATACTGTCAGCGACTATTATCTATCACTACCGAAAGAGATCACAGCAGAAGCAGTTAAGGCAGATAAAGAGAATTATTCTGAAACTTCATTTATACAAGAAATTTTTACTGAAACACAGGAAAAAGCTCTGTTGCTCGTTGATGAGATCAGCAAAAAATCCGCAGAGTTATCAGTTGCGTTAGAGAAAATCAAGCAACGGGAAAATCAAGTGATTGCCCGCGATAATGATTCCCGCAAGGAAAATATTAGATTGCAGCAATGGCAAAGTAGATTGAATGCCAAGCAGGCAGATATTGATCGTAAAGAGCAAGAAAATAAAGAACAGGCTTATTCCTTATACGAAAGTATATTTTCAAAAACATACTGTAAAAATGGTCTAATCAAAGAGTATGGGAAGGACTATTGGCTTGGACTGATTCAAAAGATGTATGAATTAGGCGAAAAAATTGGAAAATCAAAACTTCAAGTTGAAATAGACTTAGATTGTTATCTCATTGGAATCTATCGCTGTTTTGCTATGTACGAAGAAGCGTATGAGATTTTATGTGTTCAAGCCCAAAATTCAACTTGGTTAAGTGCATATGTTCTTGAAGATGTTGTAAAGCAGTCAAAACACTGGATAAAATTAAAAGGTATCCTTGAAAAACGAGTTTACGAGGGAAAAGATTACCGAGAATGTTTAGATAAATTAAAATCAATGGGATATTAGGAGGGGTATCGTGGAAAGCAAAAGAACACGAGAAGAATTGAAAGAAATTCTTGATAGAAATACGGCATGGATAGAAAATTGCGATTCTAAAACATCTATCATTTTGGGGAGTTTTGGTGTTATTGCGGGAATTTTTCTTGCCACCGATTATGTTTCAAAATTTAAGAGTATATTTTGCCATATGACAAGCAATGTCAGTTTTTGGACGATAATATATATCATATTTTGCATTTTTTCAATAAGTCTTATACTTGCTGGTTGTGTATGCTGGATTGCTGCGTTATTTGCAAGAGTAAATCTAAATGAATTTTCTGATAGAGGTATTAAATCAAATTCGCTTATCTTCTTTTCATCAATAGCAAAACACAAATCATTATCATCATATAAACAGAATTTGGAGAAATGCGAAACATCGCAAATGGAAGAAGATTTAATATCTCAAATATATATTTGTTCAATAATTTGTGATAAGAAATTCAAATATTACAAGCTGGGATTGTTCCTTGTTTCAATAGGTTCACTACTCTTTGTAACGCTATTTGTTATCGGGATAATTGTCATATAGAGAATAAATTTTTTTACATAGCCGAGAGGTTTTCTTTTTGAAAGCCCCTCGGCTTTTTTTATTTCAGAATGGAGGTGAGAAAATGCCATATATCCCGCCGGAAGTCGTGGAAAAAGCCCGTGAAATGGACTTGCTGACCTACCTTAAAAACTATGAGCCGCAGGAGCTTGTTCATTTCGGCGGCAACACCTATTGTACCCGTGAGCACGACAGCTTGAAAATTTCCAACGGAAAATGGTGCTGGTTTTCCCGTGGAATCGGCGGCTACTCTGCTCTTGATTATCTTATCAAGGTAAAAGAAATGCCGTTTACGGAGGCGGTCGAGACAATTATGGGAAACGTGGCGGTATCGCCGCCGACCTATACCCCCGCCCCAAAGGAAGAAAAGCCGAAAGTTTTGCTATTGCCAAAGGCGAGCCGCTGCGCCACCCACGCCGTGGAATATCTGCACCGCAGAGGTATCGACTGTGATCTGATAAATTTTTGTATCAGCACGGGACGGCTCTATGAAAGCTATCCTTATCATAACGTCGTATTTGTCGGTATGGATAGGGACGGCAAAGCCCGCTATGCAAACCTGCGTGGGATAGGCTCGGATTTCATCGGGGACGCAACCGGCAGTGACAAGCATTATTCTTTTGGGATTCCCGCAGCAGAAGAAAGCGACCGGCTGCATTTGTTTGAATCGGCGGTTGATCTGCTTTCCTATGGAACGCTTTTGAAACTGTACGGCAAAGACTGGCGAAGCGATAACCTGCTCTCTCTTGCCGGTGTTTACCGCCCGAAAAAAGAGATTTCAGAAAGCACCCTGCCCGCCGCCCTTGTACGGTATCTGGAAGATCACCCACATATCCGCAAGGTGGTTTTGCGGTTGGATAATGACCTGACGGGCAAACAGGCCGCCGAAACAATCAAAGCCCTGCTGCCGAAAAAATATGCTGTTGACGTTTCGGTTCGGCTCTCGCCACAAGGCAAGGATTACAACGACTGTTTATGTATGCGGCTCGGACTTCCCATTACCAAACGAAAGGAGCGAGCAAAGGAGCGATAGCCAATGACGGAACTATTGAATACGGGAAAAAGAATCCGGCGGTTTCGTATTCTGCGGGGTATGACGCTGAAAGCGTTAGGTATGGCCGTGGGCTTTTCTGCGGAAAGCGCCGACATACGAATTGCACAGTACGAATCCGGCACGAGAACGCCTAAACGAAGTATGATCTGCCTGCTGGCACAGGCGCTTGGCGTTTCTCCCTCGACGCTTGCCGTTCCCCGTATACAAAGCGCCGAGGAATTGTGTTCTTTATTGATTGCATTGGAAGATGAATGCGGTATCAAGTTGTCCCCGCAATCCGATAACGCCGCAGCAATTTTTGAATCCTACGAAGAAAGGAGCAAAACAATGAAAACTTACGAGGTTACAATTACCGAAACCCTGCAAAAAACGGTTGAGGTCGAGGCGGCTTCACGAGAACAGGCGCAGGAACTTGTTGAGCAGAAATGGAATGACAGCGAATATATCCTCGACGCCGAGGCTTTTGTGGGCGTAGATTTCAACGCAAGAACAAAAGAACGAAGCCGTGACTATGAACGCTGATCTATTTTCGGCTGGTGGCAAAATGTTCGGCCGCAGGGACGAACCCTATGCGATATACCAGCAAGCATCGCCTTTGTGATACCACAAAGGCACTTGTTAGGGGCGAGCCCCTAAAACCCCTGCTCTTTCATCGCTCCCTTTTAAGAAGGCGGGCGATATTTCTATTATATAAGGTATATAAGGAAAGGAAGATTACGCTATGTTTGCATTTCTCTTTTTCATCATCGGATTTCTGATCGGCGGACTTGTCGGCATTACGGTTATGAGCCTGTTGCAAATAGGCCGCCTTCGAGGAAAGGTTGATGACGAATGAACCCAATAACCTTTTTAGATTTTTTTAGCGGTGTCGGCGGTTTCCGCAAGGGCTTTGAGCTTTGCGGTATGGTCTGCAAAGGCCATTGTGAAATTGATAAATTCGCAGACCGCAGCTACCGCGCCATACACGATATAAAGGAGGACGAATGGTATGCAGAAGATATTACCAAAGTCGCCCCCGCCGACCTGCCGAGGGTCAACCTATGGGCGGGAGGATTCCCGTGTCAGGACATTTCTGTTTCTGGCCGACAAAGAGGGCTTGCCGGAGAACGAAGCTCTCTCTTTTTTGAAATTGTTAGACTGCTCAAAGGCACGCCTGCCGAAGATCAACCCGAATGGATTGTCCTTGAAAATGTTAAAAATCTGCTCTCCGTTAATCGAGGGTGGGACTTTACGACCGTTCTCTGTGCGCTGGCCGAAATCGGCTATCATCTCGAATACGGACTTCTTAATTCACGATTCCACGGCGTTCCGCAAAACCGGGAAAGAATCTACCTTGTCGCTTATCGACATTTTAGAGCCGGAGGTGGACGAAAAGTATTTCCTGTCACAGCGAGCGATGGAAAGGCTCTTATCCAACTAATCGGCGGCACACAGGGCAAGCGTGTTTACGACCCTGCGGGTATAAGCTGTACGCTGATGAGCGAGGGCGGTGGCTTTGCGGGCAGAACGGGAATGTATTTTATCGACCTGTGCAAAGGCAATCCGAAGATTACCGAGAACGCCCGCTGCCTGAAAGCAAGATACGACGGCGGCGTTACCAACCGAAGCTGCGACAATTCCGGCGTGCTTTGTTTGGGCAGCCAATGCCCGGACCGCACCGAGGAAACGGCGCTGGTTCCGCTGAAACGAGGTGAAGCAAAAATTCAGCCGCAGGACTATACCAAGTGCCTGACCGCCGGATATAGCAAAATGGGTATCAGCAACCGGGGCGAAAGCTCCGGCGTTTTTTATGGCTGCCGTGCTGTCCTTACTCCCGACCGGGAAAAGAAAAGGCAGAGCGGCCGCCGTTTCAAAGAGTGCGGAGAGCCCGCCTTTTGCCTGAACACGCAGGACAGACACGGCGTATATCTCTGTGCCTGCGATTCCTGCGAGAAAGCTATGCCGGTCAAGAGCGCCACAAAAGAGGGTCATCAACTCGCCAAGTGCGGCGATTCCGTCAATCTTGCTTTTCCTGAAAGTAAGACCCGCCGCGGGCGTGTCGGGAAAGAAATCGCCCAAACCCTCGACACTTCCTGTAATCAGGGTACGCCTTTTGTCGGCTGCGGACGAATCCGAAAGCTGACGCCCCGTGAGTGCTGGCGGTTACAGGGATTTTCCGACGATATGTTTGATAAGGCGGCCGCCGTCAACTCTGACGCGCAGCTATACAAACAGGCGGGAAACGGCGTGACGATTCCCGTTGTATATGCGGTCGGGAAACGGATTGCTGAAATTCAAAACGAGCTGAACAAGGAGGCGATGAATCTATGAGAAAACGAAATGTTCACATTCAATTCTGGCTGGATAAAAAGGAGGCCGAGACGCTTCAAAAGAGGGTCAAGAAAAGCGGTCTGTCCCGTGAGGCGTATTTGCGGCACTTGGTAAATGGACTTATTCCGCAGGACGCCCCACCGCCCGACTATTTTTCAATGATGAGGGAGCTCCACGGTATCGGCAACAACCTCAATCAGATTGCCGTCAAAGCCCATACCTTGAATGTCCTTGATGTGCAAAGGTATGATGAGGCTTGCCGAAAACTCGATGTTGCCGTTAAAAAGATCACCGAGGCGGTTATCCTGCCCCGTTCGATGAAATAATGGCAACCACTTCAATCTGGCGGGTGAAAGGCTGGCTCGGCAAAGTGGTGATCTATGTGGAGAATCCCGATAAAACCGCAAACCCTCAATTTTATACGCAGGAAGATATGACCGAGCAGGACGGTCAAAACCTGTCTGATGTTATCCGCTATGCCGTCAATTCCGAAAAGACACAGCAGACCCACAACGAGGATTGTACGGTAGTTCACCGCTTTGTAAGCGGAATCAACTGCTCTCCATCGACCGCCCGTGATGAAATGCTTGCTGTAAAAAAGCGGTTCGGGAAAGAAAGCGGGACGGTGGCCTATCACGGCTATCAATCTTTTGCCCCCGGCGAGGCCACCCCCGAAATAGCGCACGAGATCGGCAAAAAGCTGGCTGCCCGCTTGTGGGGCGACCGTTATCAAGTCATTGTCGCCACACACCTTGACAAAGAAAATCACCTGCACAATCATTTCGTGCTGAACACCGTTTCTTTCGTTGACGGTATCAAATACCACCGCACGAAAAAGGACTATCACGATATGCAAACAGTTTCCGACAAACTCTGCCGGGAATATGGCTTGTCGGTAATCGAGCACCCGCAGCGTGGAAAATCAAAGCACTACGGCGAATGGCGTGCGGAACAGGAGCAGCGCCCCACTTGGCGGGGGCTGATACGAGCCGATATTGACGAAGCTATCCGGCAATCTATGACCGAACGGCAGTTTTTTGAAAATCTGCGGAAAAAGGGCTATGAGATAAAAACCGGCAAGGATATTTCCGTTCGGCCGCCGGGAAAAGAACGGTTTGTGCGGCTGATACGCAATTTCGGTGACGATTATTCCATCGAAGCAATCCGCAGGAGGATTCTCGCACAGAGCTGCCCCGAACGGCCGACGCCTGAACCGTCCCGTAAGATACGGCAATACCGGGTAAACGGCAGTTTGCAAACTGCCCGTAAGATCACAGGCTTTCGGGCGCTTTATCTTTACTACTGCTATTTACTCGGTATCTTCCCGAAAGACAAAACACGGGCGAGCCCGAAACGGCTTCACTTCCTGCTGCGGGAGGATTTGCGTAAACTGGACGCTATATCCGAAGAAACAAAACTGCTTATACGAAACCGCATTGACACCGCCGAGCAGCTTTTTTCATACCGCAGCGAAATCGAGCAAAAAATGGAATCCCTTGTTACCAGCCGGAAAGAACTGTATCGGCTATCCCGGACGGCAGCAGTAAAAGCCGACGAGGGCAAGACCGCAGAAATCAAATCACGCATTGCCGCTATTTCCAAAGAGCTTGCAGGTCTGCGGAAAGAACTTGCCCTGTGCAACGGTATCGCCGTTCGGTCTGGTATTATCAAAGAAAAAATCAAAACCGTCCGTGAGGACGAGAATCAAAGAAAGGAGAATCGTGAGAATGAACACATCAGGCGACGCAGCAGAACAAATCGTTAGGTTGAGTTTAGAGGGTACGGAAGTTGCCTTAAAGCTGACCGGCTCTGCGGCAAAGAATATCGCCGCTATGATTTACGCTGTCCTGAAAAACAGGGATAAAAACAAAACCAAAGGCAGGCAGCGCCTAACGGCTATGCTGAAAAGCGGCAAGGAATTAAAGGTCTTTACCGTCAGCGAGGAGCATTTGAAACAGTTTGCAACCGAAGCCAAGCGGTACGGCGTTGTTTACTGTGCTTTGCGGGGTAAGGGCAAATCGGCGGACGGTATGGTTGACGTTATGGTTCGCGCCGAGGACGCTTCTAAAATCAACCGTATTGTAGAACGGTTCAAGCTGGCTACGGTCGATACTGTTTCTATCAAACGGGACATTGAGCAGACCAAAGCCGAAAATGCCAAGACAACCGCCCCCTCTGCTCCTGAACAGGCACAGCCGGATAAAGCCGAGGACGACCGGCTGCTTGATGATTTAATGGGCGCTCCCGTGAGAAAGGAGGAAAATGCGCCCCCAAACCCCGAAGCGGCAAAGACGGAGAAATCCCGTCCGTCCGAGCCTACCTCAAAGAAGCAAAGCAGAACCGCCGAGGGTACTGTTAAATCTCCCGAAGAACGCCCATCTGTCCGTGAGGAATTGCGGGAAATCCGGGAGAACCGGCAGAAAGAAGCGGATTCCTCGGCTGCTCCCGAACCCACCGTATCAAAAAAGCCCCAAAAGCAGCAGACGACTACCCACAAGCAGCCGTCCCGAAAAAAGAGTAAGAAATCAAAGGAGAGATAATTTATGAGCAATTTTGATGATCTTTTCGACCCCGCCCCGCAAAATGAAGATTTTGACAAAGAGGCGTGGGCGGCCAAGAAAAAGGCCGAGCGCGACGAGGTTTACGCCCTTGCGGACACCACCGCCGAAGAAATCTGCACAGACGGCGGCAAATTCCGTGACTATCTCGATGTACAAGCGAATTTCCGTCATTATTCCGCAACCAACGCCCTTTTGATTCTGGCGACAAAGCCGGACGCCCGCAGGCTCGGCGACAAGGAGTTTTGGAGAGATCAGGGTGTGTATATCAAGCGGCAGGAGTTTAGCCGCCCGATCAAGATTATTGAATCGAACGGCGAATACACCCGTGATGACGGCAGTATCGGCGTTTCGTACAACATTAAAAGAGTGTACGATATTTCGCAGACCACTTCCCGTATGCGGGCACAGCCGCCCATCTCCTACGACCAAAGAGCTTTGCTGAATGCCTTGATCTACAAACGCCCCGTACCAATTCAATCCGTCGATGAACTGCCCGGAGGTATGGCCGCTTTGTACGACCACGACCAACAGGCTATTTTTGTCTGCCGTGGAATGAACGCTAATGATTTATTCTGCGAATTGTCAAAGGCTCTGGCACAAGCGGAGCTTGCTTTGACAGGCGATGAATATATCCCGGAAAACGCCGGCTTTAAGGCACATTGCGTTTCATATATTCTCGGTAAAGAGTTCAGAGCAGATGTGAGCGATTACAGATTTGAAAATCCGTCTGATTTTTTGAGAACCGACGACCCGCAGGAGATTCGCGCCGAACTTTCCGAAATCCGAGATACCGCCTATGATATTTCTGCAAGAATGGCTCGGTCGCTGGAAAAAAACAAAGCGCCCCGGCAGAATGAACAGGAGCGTTGAGTATGGAAAAACAGAAAAAACGGGTTTTAACCCTTGACCGATACGAGCACGGCGTTGTTATTAACGCCCTCAATGAAATGCGAAACGATCTGCTGGAAGAAGAACGCCCTACCGATATTGTGGACGAAGTTCTCTTAAAAGCGATTGAAGCCCCGACAAAAAAAGTAAGGTGCAGGGACGATGAAGCGCGGGAATAGCCCTCTCGTCCTCTGCCTGTTTGGGATTCTCCCCGTTGTGTGGCTTGGGCTGCTCATTGCCCCCGCCGCACACGGGGGCTTGCCTGAAATTGTTGCCCGGTTTCCTGCGGCGATGAGCGACCCGTTTCATATTGAACTTTGCAAGGACAGCTTAAAGACTGTCCTTTTTTTGTTGTGCGTTTACGGGCTTGCTATCGGGATATTCCTTTCAAGCCGCCGCAACTACCGCAGGGGCGAAGAACACGGCTCGGCGAAATGGGGTAGCGCCAAAACCGTGAACAAGAAATACCGGGCGGCAAAATTCGAGGACAATAAAATCTTTACGCAAAATGTCCGTATGGGGTTAGACGGCCGAAAGCACCGCCGTTCATTGAATACGGTTGTGGTCGGGGGCAGCGGAGCCGGCAAAACGAGGTTCTATGCAAAACCGAATCTCTGTCAGGCCAACACCAGCTATGTTGTTCTGGACCCCAAAGGCGAACTTTTACGAGACACCGGCTATCTGCTCACACAAAAGGGATATGAGATGCGTGTCCTTGATCTTCTGAATATGGAACGCAGCCATTGCTACAACCCTTTTATCTATCTTCGGGACGACAATGATGTGCAGCGTTTGGTTACAAACCTGTTCAAATCCACGACGCCCAAAGGTTCGCAATCAAACGACCCGTTTTGGGACACCGCCGCTTCTATGCTTCTATTAGCACTCATTTTCTACTTGAAATATGAAGCACCGCCGGAAGAACAGAATTTTCCTATGGTAATGGAAATGCTGCGGGCGGCTGATGTGCGGGAAGATATGGACGAATACACCTCACCCCTTGATGAACTGTTTGAACGGCTTGAAATGAGGAATCCCGACCATATCGCCGTGAAGTATTACAAGGACTATCATTCTGGCTCTGCAAAAACACTCAAATCCATTCAGATCACATTGGCGGCAAGGCTGGAAAAGTTCAACTTGTCCTCTCTGGCGGCTCTGACCGCTACGGACGAACTGGATTTGCCGTCCCTCGGTGAAAAGAAAGTGGCGCTCTTTGCACTCATACCCGATAACGATACGAGTTTCAATTTCCTCGTCAGTATTTTATACACGCAGCTTTTTCAGCAGTTATTTTATCTTGCCGACCACAAATACGGCGGCGCTTTGCCCGTCCCTGTTCACTTTTTAATGGACGAGTTCAGCAATGTTTCGCTGCCGGAAGATTTTTCAAAAATTTTGGCCGTGATGAGATCAAGACAGGTGTTCGTTTCCATTATCCTGCAAAATATAGCGGCCTTGAAAGCGTTATTTGAAAAGGAATGGGAATCGATACTCGGCAACTGCGATGAGTTTCTTTACCTCGGTGGCAACGAAACCTCTACCCACAAGCTGATCTCCGAATCCTATCTCGGCAAGGCGACCATCGACACCAACACCTACGGTAAATCGTCGGGGCGTAACGGGAATTACAGTACGAATTATCAGATTACAGGCCGTGAATTGATGACGCCTGACGAGGTTCGTATGCTGGATAACCGCTACGCCCTTTTATTTATCCGTGGCGAACCGCCCATTATGGACGAAAAATTTGATATTCTGAAACACCCGAACGTGGCGCTTACCACAGACGGAAAAGCAAAACCTTATCAGCACGGCGGGACAGAAAACGCCGTGGCAACTCTCTCCCTTGTCGGGACGGCTCCTGCGGACATTCCCGATATAGAAGAAATCGAAACCGATTACGAGCTTCTTTCCGACGAGGATATAGAAGCTCTATTTTTCAATTAAGGAGGATATGCGAAATGAAGAACTCTACCAAAAACAAGCCCACGAAGAAACTGCCTATGCCCGTCAAGGCGAAAAAGGGATTCCGCTTCTACTGCTTGGCGGTGCTGACCCTGACCTTTACGATTGGCTGCTCTGTAACGGCTTTTGCCGCCAGCGACCCGATCACCGTTGTAAATAATTTGAGTGATTTTATTTTTGGGCTTATCCGTGCGGTCGGATTGATTCTGCTCGGTTGGGGCGTTGTGCAGATTGGTCTGTCCTTTCAATCCCACGACCCAAGCCAGCGTTCACAGGGATTTCTGACGCTGGCGGGCGGCGTTGTCATCACATTTGCCAAAGAGATTCTTACCCTGATTACCGGCTGAAAGGAGGACAATTCCAAATGGAAAAATGCGAGTGCTATATCCACTCTCTAAAACAGGGAGAAAAACACGTCCTCGGTGAAGCGACGATTCTCAAACGCTTGGGCGATAACGACTATCTGGCCGATGTGGGCGGCGTGAAATGCCACGCCATATTTAACCCCTTTGTCGGGCGCTACTTTGTGGACGACATTTACGGAATCATTCATACCCCGCCAGATCGGGACGCCCGATAATCAAAAAACGGCAAGGAGGGGCAGGCCGAATAAACGGCCTGCTCTAATCTGCCTGAAAGGAGGAATCTGTTTTGAGTGATAACTGGGTTGTACAGAATCTCGAAAATGCGTTGGAAACGTGGAACCAAAAGTTAGCCGAGATATGGCAGCTTATCACGCAATCGCCGGAGCAATTCAAAGGCGGGACGATTTGGAGCGTCATTGTCAATATTCACGGTGCGGTGCAGGCGATTGGTCTTGCCCTGCTTGTGCTGTTTTTTGTCATTGGCGTAATGAAAACTTGCGGTTCGTTCGCAGAACTGAAAAAGCCGGAGCACGCTCTAAAACTTTTCATTCGCTTTGCTTTGGCAAAAGCCGCAGTCACATATGGTTTGGAATTGATGATGGCCTTATTCAATATCGTACAAGGACTAATCAGCACCATAATGACCGCCGCAGGCTTCGGCTCGGCTGCACAGACCGTTTTGCCGGCTGAAATCGTAACCGCCATTGAAAGCTGCGGATTCTTTGAATCCATACCGCTATGGGCGGTGACGCTGATCGGCGGTCTGTTCATTACGATACTATCGTTCATTATGATTATGACGGTCTACGGTCGTTTTTTCAAACTTTACCTTTATACCGCTATTGCCCCCGTCCCTCTCTCGGCTTTTGCGGGAGAACCGACGCAGAATGTGGGAAAATCATTCATCAAATCTTATGCGGCGGTATGTTTGGAGGGTGCGATTATCGTCCTCGGCTGTATCATTTTCTCCCTCTTTGCTTCGGCTCCACCCGTGGTTGACCCGAACGCTGCGGCCGTTACGCAGGTGTGGAGCTATATTGGCGAACTTATTTTTAATATGCTTGTGTTAGTCGGCGCTGTGAAAATGTCCGACCGTGTTGTTCGTGAAATGATGGGATTGTAAGACTTCTTGCACAGATTCGCAAGAAGCTATTTTTTTATGTTAAAGGAGCGATATGTTATGAACTCATACGAAGAAAAGAAACAACGAAGAATCGACTACTACAACGAGAAAGCCGACAAACTGGAACAGGAAAGCAACCGTCTTTCGCAGGAATCAAGCAAGATGATTGACGCTATCCCTATGGGGCAGCCGCTTTTGGTCGATCACTATTCCTATAAATCAGACAAAAATTATCGTGACCGTGCGTGGGGTAAAATGGAAAAATCCGTGGAAGTTGGTAAGAAAGCGGACTACTATCGCAGTAAAGCGGAGGCCGCCGAGAATAATACCGCTATCTCCAGCGATGACCCCGAAGCGGTTACGAAGCTGAAAGAAAAGCTGGAAAAACTGCAAAACTCCCAAAGCTATATGAAAAAAGTCAACGCCTACTATCGCAAAAACGGTACGATGAAAGGCTTTGAGGGTATTTCCGATGAAAAAGCGGCAGAGATTGACGAAGCTGTGAAAAACAGCTACTCGTGGATAACCGCCCCCTATGCCCCTTATCAGTTATCAAACAACAACGCCGAAATCAACCGCCTAAAAAAGCGTATTGCCACTTTGGAACGCCGTGCGGAGGTAGGATTTGTCGGCTGGAAATTCGAGGGCGGCGAGGCCGTTGCCAACAGGGAAGAAAATCGGTTACAGCTTCTTTTCGATGAAAAGCCAAGCGAGGAACAACGGAGCAAGTTGAAAAGTTGGGGCTTTCGATGGTCGCCCTCAAATAAGGCGTGGCAGAGACAGTTAAACGGCAATGCGATTTATGCGGCCGGACAGATTGATTTTATCAAACCGCTTGACGGCCGGACCCCTCGTGAACTCCAACCGAAACCCAAAAGCAAAGACGAACAGGAACGATAACGGGAGGTGCAAAATTTGGAAGTAAAGATCAACCGTGAAATACGCAACTATACAGAATCCGTTTTTTTCGGATTGTCCTTGCGGCAATTCATTTTCGCTATTTTAGCGGTTGCTGTCGCCGTTGGGCTGTATTTTCTCTTAAAGCCCTATGTTGGGACGGAAACCGTGAGTTGGGTTTGTATTCTCGGTGCGGCGCCGTTCGCCGCTATGGGATTTGTGACCTACCACGGAATGAAGGCCGAACAGTTTTTATGGGCGTGGCTGCGTTCTGAAATGCTGGAACCGCGGGAAATCCGTTTTGAGCCGGTCAATTACTATTATGAAATGCTCAAACCGATTATTGAAAAACACGAAAAGGAGGGTTAAGCCAATATGATGAAAACATTAAAACAAGCGTTTACGCAGGACAAGGAACGATACCGTGTCCCCCGCAAGGTGCAGGACGTTATTCCTATCCGACGTATCTGGGAGGACGGGATTTTTCAGGTCGGCAACCGTTTCGCAAAGACGTATAAATTCTCGGATATAAACTATCTTGTCGCAAGCCCCGAAGATAAAAAGTCAATGTTCCTGACCTATTCCGAACTTCTCAACAGCTTTGACAGCGGAGCGACAACAAAAATCACAATCAACAACCGCAGACTGAACCGCAAAGATTTTGAACAGGAGATTCTATTGCCTATGCGGGAGGACGGCTTGGACCGATACCGCCGTGAATACAACGATGTGCTGCTTGCAAAAGCAACGGCCGGCAACGGTATCTTGCAGGAGAAATATATCACGATCTCTGTAACAAAAAAGGATATAGAGCAGGCCCGGTCCTATTTTGCCCGTGTGGGTTCGGATTTGACTTCCCACTTTGCCGCCCTTGGTTCTAAATGTACCGAACTGGGCGCTACCGATAAACTGCGAGTGCTTCACGACTTCTATCGCCCCGGCGAGGAAGCCGTTTTTCATTTTGACGCCAAAGAAATGATGAAACGAGGACACGATTTCAAGGATTATATCTGCCCTGACAGCGTGGAAAAGCACAGCGATTATCTGAAGCTCGGCGAGAAATACGCAAGGGTTATCTTCTTGAAAGATTACGCTTCGTATGTAAAAGACGATATGGTTACGGAACTTACCGACCTTGATCGAAATATGATGTTGTCTATTGACGTTATACCTGTGCCGACCGACGAGGCGGTGCGTGAAGTCGAACGAATCCTATTAGGGATTGAAACGAATATTACCAACTGGCAAAGGCGGCAGAACGCCAATCAAAATTTTTCTTCCATCGTTCCGTATGATATGGAGCAACAGCGAAGCGAGCTTCGGGAATTTCTGAATGACCTGACGACAAGAGATCAGCGAATGATGTTTGCCGTTATTACGCTGGTCCACGTTGCCGACACCAAAGAACAGCTTGACAGCGACACCGAGGCGATTTTGGCGACTGCCCGAAAACATATGTGCCAGCTTGCCGTGATGAAGTACCAGCAGCTTGACGGGCTGAATACGGCTCTCCCGATTGGTCTGCGAAAGATCAATACCCTGCGCACCTTAACGACCGAAAGCCTTGCGGTGTTTATGCCGTTTAAGGTTCAGGAGATTCGGGAGCCGGGAGGTATCTTCTTTGGAGAAAATGCCATCTCCCACAATCTGATTCTCTGCAATATGTCAAACCTTTTGAATCAGTCGATGTTCCTGCTCGGAATCCCCGGCTCCGGCAAGTCGTTTTTTGCTAAATTGCTCATTATCTTTCTGGCACTTGCCACCGAGGACGATATTATCATCTGCGACCCGGAGGGAGAATACACGCCACTTGTGCAGGCCATCGGAAAGGACGCTTCGGTGATTCATATTGCAGCAGGCGGCCGTGACCGTATCAATGCTATGGATATGGTCGAGGGCTACGGCGACAACAACCCGATTGTCGATAAGGCGCAGTTTATTATGTCGCTGGTTGAACAGATCGACCCAAACGGCGTAGGAGCTCATCATAAATCCATTATCGACCGTTGTACCGACGCTGTTTATAGGGAGCAGGCGCAGACTGGCAAAGTTTCTACGCTCTGTACCCTGCGTGAAAAGCTGCTGGAACAGCCAGAACAGGAGGCGCACGACCTCGCCCTTGCTTTGGAGCTGTTCACTTCCGGCTCTCTTGACGTATTCGCCCACGAAACTAACGTAGATACTTCGAGCCGCATTATCTCCTATGATATTCACGACCTCGGCGCACAGTTAAAGCCTGCCGGACTTCTGACGATCACCGACGCTATGCTCAACCGTGTTACGACAAACTGGAAAAAGGGAAAGCGTACCCATCTGTTTATCGACGAGTTTCACGTTGTTTATGAAAATGAGTACAGCGCCAACTTTTTCAATTCGGCGTGGCGGCAGTTCCGTAAAAGGAACACCCACCCCTGCGCCATTACGCAGAATGTCGAATATTTGCTGGATTCGGTACAGGCAAGTACGATGTTATCCAACTCGGAGTTTGTGGTGATGTTGAATCAGGCGGCTTCTGATCGCGCCAAACTTGCCGATCTGTTGAATATCTCCACCGAGCAGATGAGCTATATCACCAATGCGGACGCAGGCTGCGGTTTGATGAAATACGGTGCTTCTCTCGTCCCGTTCGTGAATAAGTTTCCCAAAAACACCGAGCTTTACAGGCTCATTACCACCAAGCCCGGTGAGGGCGTTATGGGAGGTGCAGTAAATGGAATCTCAAACAATTAGTTTGAACGTCCACCCGCAAATCCTCGATTTATACGAAGTGTTGGAGAAAAACGGGCTGCACAAGCAGAAAGAGGACGTACAATCCCTTGTGGGATATGTCGAGAGTATGGAATACAATCTGTCCGTGATGATGAATGAAATTCAGGAAATGCACGCAGAAGTAAAACGGCTGCACGACCGGGGAATCCGTAACCAATGCGGCAAGATCATTTCAAAGGCAGAAGATAAAATTCATCAGGCTAAAACAATGGTTTCCGTAATAAAGGTACGGCTGATCGACGCCGCCGGAAATGCGGTGAAAACCTGTAAGGAAAAAGGAAAATCGGCGCTGATACGGGCGGTGGAAGCTATGCGGGTTTCCACCGCTCTTTCCAAAATCAAAAGCGGATTCTCTCATATGTCACAATCTATGCGCCAAAGCGCTGGTCAGATTGACGTAATTCGCGGGGAACTGCACGAAGTCGGCGGGCATATGAAAAATGCAGGTCGCGCCCTTTTAGGCAGGTCGGCGAAACAGGCTGGTAATCTGGAAACAGACAAAGGTGTGCTTGCCAAGCTGCGGGGCTTTCTGGAATCCTGCGGCGACACGTTTTCCAAAATGGAGCGAAATGCGGATAAGCTGATTGATAAAATCCAGCAGAGCGAAGAACAGACAAAGCAAAAACAGTCGGTAAAATCTGATCTGCGCCAGCTTAAAACGGAACGCCTTGAAAAATCCAAAGCGCCGGTTATCAAAGAGCAGGCGAGATAAAACAGGAGGACTATCTATGAAAAGAAAACTGATACTTGCGGGGGCGGCGTTTTGCACCGCCCTTTTCCTTTTCTCCGGCTTTATGCTCTGCCGGCAGTATATTGATGACAAAAAGAGTGCCGAAACCTTTGAAACCATTTCTGCATTGGTCGAGGAAGAAACACCGGAGGCTGCCCCGCAAGAATCCGAAACGGAAACCACCGCACAAACCGCCTATGAGAAATATGCGGCGGTGTATGAACAGAACAACGATTTTGTGGGCTGGATTTCCATTGAGGGAACAAATATCGACTATCCCGTTATGCAGACCATCGACGAACCAAATTACTATCTGAAACGAGGATTTGACAAGCAGTACAGCGCCTACGGCGTTCCCTATGTGCAGGAAAACTGCGACCTCGGAATTTCTGACAACTGCGTGCTCTACGGTCATCATATGAGCAATGGCTCGATGTTCTCCGATCTCTGCAAATATGCCGATGAAAATTTTTACCGGGAACACAAAATTATCCGTTTTGATACCCTGTCCGATTTCGGAGAATATGAAGTGATCGCAGCGTTCAAAACCACCGCCTATTCAGAACAGGGATTTAAGTATTATCATTTTACCCTTGCCGATTCTGCGGAGGACTTTGACGCCTATATCTCCAAATGTAAGGAACTTTCTATCTATGATACGGGTGTGAGTGCCGAATACGGCGACAAGCTAATTACGCTTTCCACTTGCGAATACAGCAGAACAAACGGCAGAATGGTCGTCGTAGCAAAACAGGTCGCCGCCCCTGACGGGGAGGTGGGCGGTGGTGAAACCTGAAAAATATGTCCTTTCTCTTTCGGGCGGTAAAGATTCAACTGCTATGCTCCTGCGTCTCTTGGAAGAAAACCGCCCTGTTGATCTGATTCTGTTTTGTGATACAGGGATTGAATTTCCGCAGATGTATGAACACATCAACCGTTTAGAGGCGTATATCAACAGACCGATTATCCGGCTGCAAGCGGAGCACGATTTTGAATACTATTTTAACGAATACTCTCCGAAAAGAAAAAATCCTGCTTTGGCGCAGTACCGGGGTATGAGTTGGGCAGGCCCACGAAACCGTTGGTGTACGGGTATGTTAAAAATCCGTGTTATCGACACCTATTTGAAAAAGCTGAAAGAAAACTATACGCTCATTCAATATGTGGGGATTGCCGCCGATGAAACAGATCGGTTAAAAGACAAATGCTATCCGCTTGTCGAATGGGGCATGACCGAAAAGGACTGCCTTGCCTACTGTTATGCAAAAGGATTCGATTGGGGCGGCCTGTATCGCATTTTCAGCCGTGTTTCCTGTTGGTGCTGTCCGTTGCAGGGGCTTAATGAATTACGAAAACTCTATCGGTATTTTCCTGATTTATGGAAACGTCTTGAAGAATGGGACGAGAACACTTGGAGATCATTTCGCAAAGACTATTCCGTCCGTCAGCTTGCTGTACGTTTTGATTTTGAGAAAAAGTGGCAGGCAGCAGGCGGAAATATTCGCAGCAGGGCGTTTTACTCTGCTCTGCGTGATGAACTGGCTCGGCTCGGATTGGAGGTGAAGCTATGCCCGACATAAAAACGAGAGATGTTGTAAAGGGTACAGTTAAGACGATTGACAAATCGGCAGTTGCCGCCGAACGAATGAAAGACGCCTATATCCGTACCAAAGATAAAGCGGAACACGGTCTCTATTCTGCGGATAATTCGCCGAATGAATATGCCGCAGACCGTATCACGGGAGGCGCCGAGAGCGTCACCCGTGAAGCCGTCCATCAATTTGACAAGCAAGGCCGCCGTGGGATTCGTACAACCAAAGAGAACATCTCCAAAGCGAAAGAACACTTCCGGCAGAAAAAGGCGGACATTCCGAAAAAGCAGGTGCAGAAGAAAACCGCAAACGGACTGCGCCACTCTGCCGACACCGCTAATAAATCCATCAAGACACTTGAGCGTAGCGGAAAGAATATCAAGCAGACGGCAAAATCCACAGGAAAAGTTACTATTAAATCGGCAAAAGGTTCGGTGAAAACAGCGCAGAAAACCATTAAGACCGCCGAACAGACCGCCAAAACCGCCATCAAGACCACACAGCAGGCGGCAAAAGTCGCCCAAAAGACGGCGCAGGCCACAGCGAGAGCAGCGAGGGCGGCGGCTCACGCTGCTCGTGCCGCCGCCAAAGCTGCCATAGTTACCGCAAAAGCGGTTGCCAAAGCCATAGCCCTTGCGGTCAAGGCAATTATAGCCGGGACAAAGGCGCTGATTGCTGCCATCGCTGCCGGTGGCTGGATTGCCGTTTTAGTAATTATCATTATTTGTTTAATTGCTCTGCTGATCGGCTCCTGCTTTGGTATTTTCTTTTCAAATGAGGACAACGGTTCTGGGTTGACTATGCAGAATGTGGTGCAGGAAATCAACACCGACTATCAAACACAGATTGACACTACAAAGGCGAATATCTCCTATGATGTTTTGGAAATGTCCGGCTCCCGTGCCGTCTGGCCGGAAGTGCTTTCTGTCTATGCGGTCAAAACCACTACCGACCCCGATAATGCACAGGAGGTCGCCACCATAGACGATTCCAAGAAAGCCATTCTCAAAGACATTTTTTGGCAAATGAATGAAATATCTTCACGAACCGAAACCAAGACCGAGGAAATCATCATCGAAACCGATGACGGCCACGGCAATATTGTTGAAACAGTTACTACCGTAACTCGCACCTATTTGTATATCACGGTGAACCATAAGACCGCCGAAGATATGGCGAATCAGTACGGGTTTAATGAAGATCAACGAGAACAACTTGCCGAATTACTTGCCGAAGAAAACCGCAGTATGTGGAGCTCGGTTCTATACGGTATTTATACCGAGGACGACGAAATTGTTTCTGTCGCTTTGTCACAGGTCGGCAATGTCGGCGGCGAACCTTATTGGTCGTGGTACGGTTTTTCAAGCCGTGTGGAATGGTGTGCTTGCTTTGTCTCGTGGGCTGCGAACGAGTGCGGTTATATCGACGCCGGTATTATCCCGAAGTTTGCGGGCTGTATTCAAGGCTCTAATTGGTTCAAGGAACGTGGTCTTTGGCAGGACGGCAGCTTTACCCCGTCCGCAGGCCAGATCATTTTCTTTGACTGGGAGGGCGACGGTCTAACCGACCATGTTGGAATTGTTGAGCGTGTAGAAAACGGCACGGTCTACACCGTCGAGGGTAATTCCGGCGACGAGTGCCGGCAGAACAGCTACCCCATCGGCAGCAGCGTGATTTATGGTTACGGCTGTCCGGCTTATTAAAAAAGTGCAAAAGAATACCAGAGGTTTATTATTCCTCTGGCTCTTTTGCTTTACATATCGCTTTGGCCGTTCCCTCAATAATCGTGAGTTCTTTATCTCCGAATGTATCAAGGATTGAATCAATCTGTCGGCGTAAAGTTGTTTTCTCCGTCTGCTTATCTGAAAATATGTACTGGTCCACCGATATATCAAACATTGTAACAAGACGGATAAACAACGGAAAGCTCGGATATTGCCCCTCGTTCTCAATAGACTGTATATGTCTTGGTGCAACATCAAGAATTTCCGCTAACTGCTCCCTCGTCATTTCCTTTGCTTCACGGGCTTTTTTAATGGCTTGTCCCAACGCCATAAAGTCAAATGTTTCACTCATTCACTCACCGCCTATGCTTGTTAGAATTGATATATCTATTATACAGAGACGATAGTTCCTATAAAACGATGTGTGATTTCTTGTATTGAGAGATTTAATATCTTATATATAGAAATGCCGGTTTAATTTGCATAGTTGATATTGTTCGTTTGACCGACTATAATATGAATATTAGTGAATATTGGAGGTCAACTATGTTTGATTATATGACGGTGCAGGAAGCCGCAAAATTATGGGAATTATCTGAACGCCGGATACAGAAACTATGTAAAGAAAATCGTATTGACGGCGCTATAAATTTGAGCCGCATATGGCTGATTCCGAAAGCGGCTCAAAAACCTGTGGACGCAAGAAGAAAAGAAAACAAAAAAGGTTCACTGTAACATTTCACGGACATTTGCCTGATATACTACCTATAAAAAGTAAAGGAAATGAGGATATGAAACACATTTTAGTTGTTGAGGACGACAGCTTTTTGAATAAAATGCTTTCCTATAATCTGACAGCAGACGGTTATGAAATAACCTCTGTGCTGAACGCAAGAACGGCTGCAGAAGCCCTGCGCTCACGAGAATTTGATTTAGTCCTGCTTGATACTAACCTGCCGGACGGGAACGGGTATGACTTATGCAAGCTGATTAAGCCGGAACACCCTGATACTATCGTGATTTTTCTGACTGCAAACGATCAGGAAAGCGACCAGATACGAGGCTATGAAGTAGGTGCGGTAGATTACATTACCAAGCCCTTTGTTATAGGAGCTTTGCAAAGAAAGATCAAAGCGATGTTTTCTATGCTGGAACATCATAAACCTGCAAGGGATATTTACGATGACGGCAGGTTATTTCTTGATTTTTCGGAGCAAACAGCTTCTTTGAACGGAAAACCTCTGACTCTCTCTCCAATGGAATATAAAATGCTGAATCTGTTTCGCAAAAATCCCAAACAGGTTTTAACCCGCGGACAGCTTTTAGAAAAGCTATGGGACGTAGACGAGAAATTTGTCGATGAACATACGCTGACAACGACGATCAGCCGTATTCGCAGCAAAATCGAATCAGACGGCGGTACGCCCTACATTAAGACTATTTACGGTATGGGCTATCAATGGACGGGAGGCGAAGCAAAATGAAAAACATCTCTGTTAAGCGCCTGTTCCGATGGATTTGCATAGGGACTTTGCTTTCTATGGTAATCATTACCCTTACCCTATTTGTAATAACGCTTGAAATTGCAGTATTAGCAGCCGGAGGCGCACTCATTCTTTGCGCTCTCATATGGTTTTTTATACTTACACAGACTTTTGCAAAACGGCTCTCCCTATTTACTTCTGACTTATGCCAAACGCTGGATAATATGATTGACGGCGACAAAGAACCCAAACGGGCGGACGACAGCGAAACCCTCTTTGCCCGTATCAGCCACCGCCTGACCCGTCTTTATCAGATTATGCAGGAGAACCGACGCAAAGTTGATGAAGAACGGCAAGAATTACAAGCCCTTGTATCAGACATTTCCCATCAGGTAAAAACGCCGGTTAGCAATCTAAAAATGGTAACGGACACTTTGCTTACAAGGTCGGTTTCTGAAGCAGAACGCACCGACTTTATCCGTGGAATCCGGGCACAAACGGACAAGCTGGATTTTCTCTTTCAGTCTCTTGTTAAGACTTCACGACTGGAAACCGGCGTAATACGCTTGGAAAAGAAAACAGGACGAATATATGATACCGTGGCACAAGCTATGAGTGGGATTGTTTATACCGCCGAGAATAAACAGATTAGCGTTTCAATAGATTGCCCCGAAGATCTGGCGGTCGCTCACGACAGCAAATGGACAGCCGAAGCTCTTTTTAACTTATTGGATAACGCAGTAAAGTACACACCCGCAGGCGGTAAAATCGACGTGACCGTAGAACAGTGGGAAATGTATCTCGAAATAAAAGTAACCGATACTGGCAAAGGCATTTCCGAAAGCAATCAAGCTGCTATCTTCCGTCGTTTTTATCGGGAAGAAGAAGTCCACGAACAACCGGGCGTTGGTATCGGTTTGTATTTGGCTCGTGAGATTATCACACAGCAAGGCGGTTACATCAAAGTGGTATCGGAATCAGGGAAAGGCTCTGCCTTTTCTATTATGCTTCCTTTGCGTTAAGCTGATAGCGGACAGCTTCAAAATGCTGTCCGCCACAATTTTTGGGAAATGTCCGAGCGTTGTAACATTTCACCCCGATTTTCATTAAAATTTTTGAGCCGCTGTAACATTTCGCGGACATTTGGGCTTTACAATATCCTTATCAACCAGAAAGGAAGTGTGTTCTATGATTGAGCAAAAACAGTATGTTTGCCCGTGGTGCGGGGGTAAAGATGTTGTTGAGGGGATTCAATCCACTTATGCAAAAGTTCAGCCAAATAAAACTTTGACACTTAAAGGCGAAAATTTGGTTCATGTAATTTGTAAAAATTGTGGTACGGTAGTTCGCTCTTATGTAAAAAACCCTCAAGTTCTTGAATAAGGCAGAATGGGGCTGTCGCACTAATCACTTAGTGTGACAGCTCCATTACACTGATTATGTTAATCGGTTTACTGGTATATGATTACTATTCATAAATCAACAAAAATGAACGAATAACAGTTGGCGACCACCGGCGCAACAGCGTTCCGCATTTACAACAAACAAAGAAAGGATTGAATTTTATGAGCATTTTACAGACGATTGACCTCAAAAAATATTATGGTGAAGAACCAAACATCACCCGTGCTCTCGATGGCGTAAATTTTACCGTGGACGAGGGCGAGTTTGTGGCCGTTGTCGGTACGTCCGGCAGCGGAAAGTCTACCTTGCTTCATATGATGGGCGGTCTTGACACGCCTACAAGCGGAACCGTAATTGTCAGAGGCGAGGAATTGGCGAAAAAGAATGACGAACAGCTTACCATCTTTCGCCGTCGTAACATCGGCTTTATCTTTCAGAACTATAATCTTGTTCCCATTCTGAATGTGTATGAAAATATCGTATTGCCAGTGGAACTGGACGGCGATACGGTAGATCAGCGTTTTATGGATAATGTTGTAAAAATGCTCGGACTGGATGACAAACTGAAAAATATGCCGAATAATCTTTCTGGCGGTCAGCAGCAACGAGTAGCGATTGCACGCGCCTTGATTACCAAACCGGCGATTATTCTTGCCGATGAACCTACCGGCAACCTTGACAGCAAGACCAGCGCTGACGTGCTCGGCCTTATCAAACGTACCAGCGCCGAATTTCATCAGACCGTTGTAATGATAACCCACAACAACGATATTGCCCGCCTTGCTGATCGGATTGTCCGCATTGAGGACGGAAAAATTGCAGGTTAAGGAGGTGAAACGCTATGACATGGCCTTTTGAGAATGATACCAGCGCCGTTGTGAAACGCCTATCAAATAGAAATGTAGCAGCGAATCGAAAAAGAAATATATTTACTATTTTGACGATTGCGCTTGCGACTGCTCTATTATCCGCTATTATGCTTTATGGTTTCGGTGTACCACAAGAAACAAAAAACCTTAATAAAAATACCGCACAAATTGTTTTTCACGCTATTTCCGAGCAACAGGGACAGGAACTATATAATCAAGAAGAAATTGCGTGGGTTGGAGAATTTTCTAACGCATTCTCTGAACAGATAAATCATTCAACCGTTAATTTTACCTATGCAAATGCAGATATGCTAAAATCGCAAAATATGTCTTATTCGGGAGACTTACCAACTGCGGAAGATGAAATTTTAGTGCAAAAATCCTTTTTAGATAGCTTGGGCTATTCAAATGAACTGGGACAAACAATCAAAATTCCATTTTCCGACGGAACTACCCGTGATTTCAAATTAACGGGAATCTTGAAAATGAAAACAGGCGATATTGGGCTCTATACAGCCATTATATCAAAAGAATTAGTAGAGCAGCAGTATGGAAATAATATAATGATGGATTATTATATTGGCTTAAAGGACGCTCAAAATATGAGCGAAGAAGAAGCCACCAGCTATGCAAACACTCTTGCACAACAATTAGAAATCTCCGATGATAATGTTATCGTCCGCTCCACATATTTTAACTTAAAAAGCGAAAATCGTGGAAGTGATATGCTGTTCTATTTCTTGATCGGCTTTATAACTTTCGTTGGCTCCGGTATTGTTATTTACTCGATTTTTTATATTTCAGTAGCAAGCAATATCCGTAATTACGGGCAGCTTCGCACTATTGGAACGACCAAACGGCAAATCAAAAAGATGGTTTATCGAGAGGGAAAATTACTCGCCGCTATTGGTATTCCCATAGGTTTAATTGTCGGAAACATTATTGGTTATTTTTTGATTCCTGACGGTTGGTACTGGCTGACAGCTTTATGTGTAACGATTGGGGTTGGACTTTTCGCTTTCATCATTGTAATGTTTTCCATTCGTACACCTGTAAAAAAAGCAGCTACGGTATCTCCGATGGAAGCATTGCGATATTCGGATTATCAAGAGAAACTGAAACAAAGCTCTGTGCTGCACCGCAAAATATCGCCTATATCCCTTGCAAAAATGAATTTGTCCAGACAGAAAGCAAAATCTACGCTGACAATACTTTCTCTTTCACTTGGTGGGGTTTTGGTGGTGCTGATCTCAACGATGTTATTTTCATATGACGGTCTCGCAGAAGCCCAAAGCAGGGATTTTCCCGTCGGTGAATTTAACATTGAACTCAATGCAAATCAATCGTGGGACACCGCCGATGTTTCTTTAGCTGGATTACAGCAAAAGGATTTGATGAACGATGATTTTGTGAATGCAGTGGAATCTATTGATGGCGTTACAGGAACCAAACGCTGGTACTACACGGACGCGGAATATCATGTGAATGGTTACGATAACGACTGGATTCAAGGATTTGCAAAAGAAGATGTTTCCGCATTGGAGGACAACTTAATTGCCGGAACCGTTGATTACGATGAATTAGTATCGCAAAATGGCATTATTCTCATAAATGATACAGCGGAAAACTTATCGCTATCTGCACAACTCGGCGATGTTGTTGAGGTTGATTTTCTAACGAAGTCGGGACAGATAATGACCCATCATTATACGATTATGGGAATTGTCAGCGATTTCAGCCACCCGGCGTTTAATATGTGTTTTGCTATGCCGACGGAGCTTATGAATGAAGCGTGCGGAATGGATTGTACTGGAACTGTATCGGTAATGACTGAAACGGATAAATCTGATACGATTGAAGCTGCATTATATCAACTCATAGACGGGAATAGCGATTTTGTTTTAGACACCTTGGAGGAAAGCGTGGCCTACTATAATACGAATCAGCACACCGTCTTTGGCGCAATGTTGATAGTAGCTATTGTGGTCGTATGTTTTTCTCTAATCAACCTTGTTAATACAACGATTACCAACTTTTTATCAAGAAAGCAGGAAATCGGTATGTTACAGGCGATTGGTTTAAGCAAAAAGCAGTTAATCAAAATGTTGCGTTACGAGGGATTGCTATACTCTCTCTTTGCTACGCTTGTAACATTATTTTTAGGTACGGGGCTTGGTTTTATATGTGTGCAGGCGGCCAAATCAGCAAATCCGTACTTCTTCTATTCGTTCCCGTGGCCGGTAATATTGCTATATTTGGCGATTCTTCTGATCGTTCAGATGATATTGATTTCTTATACCACCGGCAGCTTAAAAAAACACTCTCTTGTAGAGCAAATCAGAGTGACAGAATAACCTTTGATTAGTGGAACCGGGGCGGCTATAAACTGCCCCGGTTCGCTTTATGCTTCTGATTTTAAAAAACTTCTTGAAAATCATTTTAATTGGGGTTACGATTGATTTGACATCGATGTACTTTATAAGATTGGAGATAATATTTTTGATGTTTTATATCAGCGCAATACAAGAAAAAATACCGCCATCGGAAGTAATTTATATGAGAAGTACTGGTGCTTATGGTATTGAAAATTACAAACTGATGGCTACATTCAAGGAATGGCTCAAAGAGAATGATTTATATAACGAAGATACCGTAATATATGCAATACCTATGGATAATCCTGAAATAGTACCGCCTTGCCAGTGTCGTTATGATGTCTGTATCACCAAACCAGAGACCGCAACCTTGGCATTCAATCAAGTTGAATGTAGGAACTTGGAAAGCGGGAAGTATTTAGTTTTTTTAATTTCCCACACAACAGATGCAGTCCAAACTGCGTGGGAAATGTGTTTTTCTGAATTGGAGAAATTGGGGCATTTATTAGATAAAAGCCGACCTGTGATAGAGCGTTACAAGAAGTCCCTTGTAGACAGGCACCTATGCGAATTGTGTGTTCCTATTCAATAATTCTTACCAAATAGGGTGGTATCATCTTTGCCACCTATGTAATTTCAGACGGTTGCTTATTTGACAAAAGCTTCAAGCAAAATAATATCAATGTCACGGAAGTAGAGCCGATAAATAGATTGTTGGCTTTCGCTTCTTCATAATGGCGGAAAACTGCGCTGTTTCTATCATTTCTCACTTTTGCGGAATGTATAAAGAAAATGAAAAAAGAGTTCTTGACAAAATACTGACGCTTCGGTATAATACAAACAGACCGACGGTTTGTTTGTAAGGGGGTGTTAGATTTTGGGGAGAAATAAGTACCCAGAAGAAACTGTAAATTTAATCATAGAAGTAGCCACTAAATTATTCACTGAAAAGGGATATGACCATACCTCTTTGCAGGATATAATTTCGGAAACCAAACTTTCAAAAGGAGCTATTTATCATCACTTTTCTTCAAAAGAGGAAATTTTTGAAGCAATGTATCGTCGGATCGGTAACGAAAATTCCGAGGCACTTGCCAAAATCAGAGATGATAAAAAACTGAATGGTTATCAGAAATTAAAGGCTATATTTAAGGCGGCTCTAACCAATCCCAATCAAGGGATAATGATGACTGCTACTCCATGTTTATTGGAAAATACTCGTTTTTTAGCAATGCAAATACGGCAGATTTATGATATTGTATCCCCTGATTTTATTCTTCCCATTTTAGAAGAAGGTAACAGAGACGGTTCAATTCATGCGGAAAACCCCAAGGAATTGGCGGAAGCCATGATGATATTGGCAAATGTATGGCTTAATCCTCTGGTTCGTGATGTCAGCGTTGAGGATATGCGTAATAAATGTATTGTATATGGAAAAATCTTTTCTGAACTCGGCGTTAACTTGATGGACGATGAAATGATTGAGGGATATATAAACTGTTGTCTGCAAGTTCAGAAACACAATCAATAGTGAAAAAACTGCTCTTTTGTGAGCAGTTTATTTCAGACAATATATAAACCGACGGTCGGTTTATTAAAGGAGGCTTTTTATGAAGAACACACAAATTTTCAAACGTGATTTTACTATGGTTGTTATTGGGCAAATCATCTCCCTTTTTGGAAACGCGATTCTTCGTTTTGCTCTACCACTCTATTTATTGAGGGAAACAGATTCATCATCGCTTTTTGGGGCAGTAACTGCCTGCTCATTTATTCCTATGGTTATTTTTTCTTTCTTGGGAGGGGTGATTGCTGACAGAGTAAACAAGAGAAACATAATGGTTGCTCTCGATTTTTTTACTGCAATTATTATCGTAGTCTTTTACTTTGCATTAGGACAAATACCGCTTGTTCCCTTGATGATTGTTATGCTTATGCTTTTATATGGAATTTCCGGAGCTTATCAACCCTCGGTGCAAGCAAGTATTCCCTTGTTAGTGGATTATGAGGCTTTAGCAAAAGGAAATGCCATTATCAATATGGTTAGCACATTATCTAACCTTTTAGGCCCTGCCATCGGAGGCGTATTGTTTGGAGCTTTCGGCCTTACTCCGATTTTGGTTATAAGTATTGTTTGCTTTATAATTTCAGCGATTATGGAAATATTTATACATATTCCATATCAAAAGAGAGATAAAGGAAAGGGTATATTTGCAACTGTTCGTAATGATCTGATAGAGAGTTTCTATTTTGTTAAGAGAGAAAAGCCTATTTTTTTATCGGTCGTCGGTATATTGGCAATATTTAATTTAGTCTTATCCGCAGCAATGATTGTAGGTATTCCAGTAATGGTAGTACAAGTTCTTGGTATGTCAGACGCAGATTTGGGTATTGCCCAAGGTGCATTAGGTCTTGGCGGCTTGATCGGCGGTTTATTAGCAGGCACAAGCACCCAAAAACTTAAAATACGGTACAATTACATCTATTTGTTGATATGCTCGTCTACTGCACTAATTATGGGGATTTCCCTTATGTCCGCTATTCCCACTTCCATAGGTTTTTGGCTCATTACAATTATGAGTTTTGTTACAATGTGTGTTTCTACTATGTTTACTATTTCAATTTTTACGGTAGTTCAGCAACAGACACCTATTCATTTGCTTGGTAAAGTTATGGCTACTATCATTGCTGTATCAAGTTGTTTCCAACCAATCGGACAGGCGATTTATGGAGAACTATTTGAAAATTTAGAAACTATATCGTGGGTAATTATGGTAGGAGCCGCTATTGTTTCGTTTGGTGTTTCTATTTTATCAAAAAGAATTTTTTATCGTTTAGAAAAAGGAGAGTAACAAATGGTAGAAAACAAATGGGTGCTTTGTCCTGTTTGTGGTGCAAAAACCCGTGACAGAATCCGAGAAGATACTGTTTTACTAAACTATCCTCTTTATTGCCCGAAGTGCAAGCAAGAAACGCTTATAGAAGCAAAAAAATTGCAAATAATCATTATTAAAGAGCCGGACGCATAGACGCAGAGCCGATGATTTTGTGAGTTTTCTCACAGATCATCGGCTCTCTCGTTTCTACGGCCAAAAAATTTTTGAAATCTCCGTATTTTGTAACATTTCAGCCTGTTTTTCTGTCGAAATTTGGGATTGCACGGACATTTCTGTGACATTTCTATTGTACGATTTCAGCATAAATCCCTAAAAGGCTCATATGCAGGAGGTGTTCCGATGAAATCCATTTTACTCGTAGACGACGACGGTCTATTTCGGGAATTAGTGGCAGATTTGATAAAAAAACAAAGTATCTCTGTCTTGGAAGCCGATGGCGTAATATCGGCAAAACAATTTCTCGAAACTCAAAATGTGGACGTAATATGTTCAGATATGAATATGGGAGATGGCACTGGTTTGGAACTTTATAAACAAGTTCATCTCAAATATCCTCAAATTGGATTTATCTTACTCACACACGATGTAAAGTTTTCTGTGCAAAAACAAGCTGACTTATATAATATCCCACTTATATCAAAGTCTACAAGTGATTTAATTGCGAAGATTATTGAAATGATAAACGCTTGATTACAGTAATAGGTTAGCACAGAACATATCAAACAAAGTGTAACCCCGCCAATAAAAAAAACGAGGTTTTGGCGGGGTGTATTGTCACGCTTACCGAATCCCTCCAAACCCGTTTTGAGTTTGGAGGGATTTTTATGTGCTGGTCCGCTGTGACCGCCCTGCTGCTTATCAGAAGCAGCAATTACTTACATAGCGCCACGCAGTCGCGGAGATAATTTGTTAAAAAAATCCTTGGCTGTTCGTGGCATTCTTATGCTCCAAAAGTAGAACTCAAATCTCTACATAATAGAGTTTGTTTTTCCCATATCCGCAATGGCTTGACGGTCTTTGCGGATTTTTTTGCGTCGTTTTTTGTCAGAACGCAGGACAAGCCTGCTTTTGGCGTTGGCTGTCGTAGCCCCCCGACAATCTGAATTTCTCTCGAAATTCAGATTGATCGGAGGTAAACGACTATGGACGAGAAACGTCCAAAACGAAGAAAAGACAAATATAACCCCTACACCCTTACCAAAATCAAGGACAAGCATATTCTTTCCTTTCGGGACGGACAAGGGGTATTACAGGAAATCACGATAGATAGAGAGCTATTCGAGCTTCTGGACCGCTTTGAACTTGACGACCTTTCTTATCTCAACGAGGTAGATCGGCATTACGAACATTCGGAGCTCACTGAAATCTCTCTTTATAACCGAGCTACCGCACTCCCCGAATCCGTGGAGGACGCCGTTTTGAGAAATCTTCAATATGAAGCCCTATATAACGCCATTTGGAAACTGCCCGAAGCACAAAGGCGCAGGCTTATATTCTACTACTTCGGAGGGCTTACATACGCCCAAATTGCAGATATGGAGGGGTGCAAATATCAGACGGTACAGGAATCCATCTATGCCGCCTTGAAAAATCTAAAAAGTTTTTTGAAATAGACCCTGTGTTTTAGACTTTGAGTGAGGAAACAGGTGGAGAGGTAAAAGTCTCTGCCTGTTTTCTGCTTTGTGCGGTGAATGGGCTTGTCCTTTGACAACTAAATACCCATTCATCAAGCACATTCCTATTGCTATTGTGATGAGCATAAGCCACATTAGCGGCTGCGCCACGATCTGCGGAAATCAAAAGCAACGAGATTACACTTTATGATTTGGTCTTTGGCTTTCTGTTTTCCGACAAGGAGCGAGAATCAGCCGGCTATCAATATCGGGCGGCTCCCGATACGGCGACGACAGGCAATAGGGACAATGATACTCCTGTTTAGTCACAGGTCGAGCGTGATAAAACCGTCGCAACCAATGAGGGCAGCCGGTAGAGAACCTACCGGGGGTGAGATTCCCGTGGAGCTGGTAAGCCGCCAGTCGCTTGATGACTTCCCGAAACAAAGAACAATCCGGGGTGTCGAGGACAAATAGGATTGTCTGAAAATACAAGGTCAAACGGTTGGACGGGTCTTTGAAACGTGGATATGTTTGCATTTCCCCGACCTTAATTCTGTTCTCCGTTTGACCTCTACATAGGCGGTATACCGCCTAAAAATTCAAGGGAGGTCTTAATATTATGAACCGCACATATTTAAGGGGCGATATGTATTACGCTGATTTAGGCCACGGTATCGGCTCGGAGCAGGAGGGCTATCGCCCTGTTGTTATTATTCAAAACGATGTAGGCAACAAGCACAGCCCAACGGTAATAATCGCTTCTATCACAAGCAAAAAGGACGCCAAGCCAAAATTACCTACTCACTATTATATCGGTATAGAAGCCGGTCTGGAACTCCCCTCTATCGTTCTTTTGGAACAGCTACGCACCGTTGATAAACGCCGGTTGAGCGAGTTTATCGGTCATCTGCCCGAAAAGCATATACAAGGTATCAACCACGCTCTGGCTATCAGTATCGGTCTGATCGACAGCGTACCGAAAAAGTTAATCCTTTGCCTTTGCAGCACTTGTGCCAACAATTTTTATGGTTCAGGTGCTTTTGCTTTGCGGCGGGTCGACCCGGCACAAACCGAAAAAGATACCTGCACTTATTGCAATAGCAGAAAGGGCTTTGATTATGAGATCATTCCAAAAGTTAAATAGGGAGGTCTGCTATGGTTCAAAATATCAAAATTGATAATGAGTATATGGCTGTATTCCTAATTGAAATCCTCTTTGAAAAGGGGCTCGTAAACAGACAGACTTTTATAAATGTGAGAAAACGGCTAAATTCGCACATTTCACAAACCGTCTGATTGTAAGTACAATAGAGATACCAAATCAAAGGAGGTAATCATTATGTATCAGACAAATACAGCTTTTAGGATTCCAAACACTTTTATTTTGGATAGGAACAGGGAAAGAAAAGCCGTATTTTACGGTCGTGTTTCTACTGAACACGAAGCACAATTAGCGGCTTTGGAAAATCAAATGCAGTGGTATGACGATCAAGCAAAATATCACCCGAACTGGACTATCCTAAACAAATATATAGACGAGGGAATCACTGGCACGCAAGCAAAAAAGCGCCCTGCTTTTATGCAAATGATTGAGGACGCTAAGCAAGGGGACTTTGATTTAATTGTTACCCGTGAAGTCTGCCGTTTTGCTCGTAACACGGTTGATACGCTCGTAATGACACGAGAATTAAAAAACTACGGTGTAGAAGTCTATTTTGTGGAGGACAATATTTGGACGATGGACGGTGACGGAGAACTCCGTCTCACTATTATGGCTACTCTCGCCCAAGAAGAAAGCCGTAAAATTTCAGAACGTGTCCGTGCAGGTCAAAAAATCAGTCGTGATAACGGTGTTCTCTATGGCAGCGGAAACATTATTGGATATGACCGGGTAAATGGCACTTATGTTATCAATGAAGATCAGGCCGAAACGGTACGAATGATATTTGACCTTTATTTGGAGGGGCTCGGAGAAACAAAAATCTGCAAAGAGCTTTGCAGACGGCAGAGAAAAGACGGCCACGGAAATGTGAGCTGGAGCGTTTCAAAAATCAGCCGTATTCTCCGTAATGCAACCTATATGGGGTATAAATGCTATTTGAAGTCATACAGCAATAACTATTTGGAACAAAAACGGATAAAGAATCTCGATGAAAGTACCTACCTTTATGTAAAAGGTGACTTTGAGCCAATCATTTCCGAAGAAGTCTTTAAGCGTTGCGAGGAAATCCGCAAAAGCCGGACTACCAAAATGATTGTCAATAAAGGAGAACGCACCTACGGAAAAAAGGCTTCACAAGATGTATGGCTGCGGAAACTGCGTTGTGCCTGCGGTTCTACTTTTCGAAAAAACAAATGGAGAACAAACCAAAGGGGCGACACCGTATATGGCTATCAATGCTATAACCAAGTAAATAACGGCAGTAAATCATTCCGTGAAAAAAATGGCCTTGATACAGAGGGCTATTGCGACATTCGTATGATCGGCGACTGGAAACTTGATTTAATGGCAAAAAAGATTTTTGAAACCATTTGGACGGATAGAAAAAGTGCTGTCACGGAAGCGTATAAGCTACTTCAAGAGTGCTATCAATCCGACGCCAATAAAAACAGAGCCACCATTTCGGCTATTCAAGGGAAACTATCCCGTGCAACGGCGAGAATGGATAACTTGGTTGCTATGCGCGCTGACGGTGAAATTTCCAAGGAGCAATTTCAAAGTTTACGCCACAAAGCAGAAATCGAAATTGCTGCTTTGAACGAAGAACTTGCCGAATTAAATGCCGTTTCTGATGAAGCAGCACAGGCGCTTGATATGGACGCTATCGAAGCAGCACTGAATGAAGTCCTTGACTTTTCAAAACCTAAAATCAGCGAAAGCGTGATTGATAAATTTGTTTCCCGCATTACGCCGATTGATAACGGACATTATCGTTGGGATTTGAACTTTGCACCGGGGCCAAAACAAGCTATCATCGGCTGCATTGAGGGACGTAAAGGCAAGGCAACCGTCGAGATAAAAGAATACGGTGAGAATGACGAGCATTCTCACCGTACATATAATAGGTCTATTCAGTTTTCCTCTAACGGGACGATAGCCTACTTTTGTTTAATAGCAGCCTGTGCTGCAGCCAGACGTGCGATCGGCACGCGGAACGGGGAGCAGGATACATAGTTGAGGCCAACATTATGGCAGAACTCAACAGAAGAAGGATCACCGCCGTGCTCGCCGCAAATACCCAGCTTGATATCCGGGCGTGTTGCTCTGCCAAGCTCGGCCGCCATCTTTACCAGTTTGCCAACGCCTGTCTGGTCAAGCTTTGCAAACGGGTCAAATTCATAGATTTTCTTTTCATAGTATGCATCCAAGAACTTGCCGGCGTCGTCACGGCTGAAGCCAAAGGTCATCTGCGTCAGGTCGTTTGTACCAAAGCTGAAGAATTCTGCTTCTTTTGCAATTTCGTCCGCGGTAAGCGCAGCCCTTGGGATTTCGATCATCGTACCCACATGGTACTGCATGTTCACGCCCGCTTCTGCAATCAGCTTGTCGGCCGTTGCCGTTACAACATCCTTTACATACTTGAGCTCTTTGAGCTCGCCTACCAGCGGGATCATGATTTCCGGTACAATGTTGTATTCCGGATGTTCTTTATTAACCGTGATCGCCGCGTTGATTACGGCAGTCGTCTGCATTTCTGCAATTTCCGGGTACGTTACCGCCAGACGGCAGCCGCGGTGGCCCATCATCGGGTTAAACTCGTGCAGGCCGCTGATCACGCTTTTCAGGTGCTCAACCGTAATGTTCATTTCTTTTGCAAGCTCTACAATATCTTCTTCCTTTGTAGGAACAAATTCATGCAGCGGGGGGTCAAGGAAGCGGATCGTCATGGGACGTCCTTCCAGAACCCTGTACATGGCTTCAAAGTCGCCCTGCTGGTACGGCATGATCTTTGCAAGCGCGTTCTTTCTTTCCTCAACCGTGTCGGAAACGATCATTTCACGGATCGCCTTAATCCTATCGCCTTCAAAGAACATATGCTCGGTGCGGCAAAGGCCAATACCCTCTGCGCCAAATTTTACAGCCTGCGCCGTGTCGCGGGGGTTGTCTGCATTGGTCCTTACCTGCAGCGTTCTGGCTGCGTCCGCCCACTTCATAAATACGTCAAAGTCGCCTACAATCGCAGCATCTACCGTGGGGATGGCTTCGCCGTAAATGTCGCCGGTTGACCCGTTAAGGGATATATAGTCGCCCTCTTTGATCGTTTTACCGCCAAGGGTAAACATTTTTGCCTCTTCGTCAATGTTGATGTCACCGCAGCCGGAAACACAGCAGGTACCCATGCCGCGCGCAACAACAGCCGCGTGGGAGGTCATACCGCCTCTAACGGTCAAAATGCCTTCGGCGGCGTTCATGCCTTCAATGTCTTCCGGGGAAGTTTCCAAACGGACCAAAACAACCTTTTCGCCCTTTTCAACCCATGTTTTGGCGTCTTCCGCAGTAAACACAACCTTACCGCATGCAGCGCCGGGAGACGCAGCAAGTCCCTTGCCGATCGGCGTTGCAGCCTTCAATGCGTTTGCGTCAAACTGCGGGTGGAGCAAAGCGTCAAGCTGCTTGGGGTCAACACGCAAAACAGCTTCTTCTTCTGTGATCATGCCTTCTTTTACAAGGTCAACCGCTATTTTCAACGCAGCCGCGGCAGTTCTTTTGCCGTTTCTCGTCTGCAGCATATAAAGCTTTCCGTTTTCAATGGTAAATTCCATATCCTGCATGTCCCTGTAATGCTTTTCCAAACGGTTTGCAATGTCTACAAACTGCTTGTACACCTCGGGCATGTCTTCTGCAAGCTTTGTAATATGGCTGGGTGTGCGCACGCCGGCAACAACGTCTTCGCCCTGTGCGTTGATCAGGTATTCGCCAAACAGCGCCTTTTCGCCCGTTGCAGGGTCGCGCGTAAAGGCAACGCCCGTACCGGAATTTTCATTCAGGTTACCAAACACCATGGGCTGCACGTTGACAGCGGTGCCCCAGGAATAGGGGATGTCGTTCATACGGCGGTATACGTTTGCGCGGGGGTTGTCCCAGGAACGGAAAACAGCCTTTACGGCCTCCATCATCTGTACCTTTGGATCTGTCGGGAAATCCTCGCCCTTTTCCTGCTTGTAAAACTCTTTAAACAGAACCACCAGCTGCTTCATATCGTCGGCATCCAGATCAATATCGTCCTTAATGCCCTTCTTTTCTTTTACTTCGTCAATAATGACCTCAAAACGCTTTTTGGAAATCTCCATAACAACGTCAGAGAACATCTGGATAAAACGGCGGTAGGAGTCATACACAAACCGTTCAAATTTCGGGTCCGGATTGCCAGCAATCAAGCCGGCGACAACGTCGTCGTTCAGGCCCAGGTTCAAAATGGTATCCATCATACCGGGCATGGACGCTCTTGCGCCGCTGCGGACAGATACCAGCAGCGGGTTTTTTGTGTCCCCAAATTTTTTGCCGTTGATCTCTTCAACCTTTGCCAGCGCCTGATAGATCTGCTCTTCAATATCTGCGCCGATTTTTCTTCCGTCTTCATAATAACGGGTGCAGGCTTCTGTAGAAACCGTAAAGCCCTGGGGAACCGGCATACCAAGCTTGACCATACCAGCAAGGTTTGCGCCTTTTCCGCCAAGAAGCTCTCTCATGGTTTCGTCGCCCTCAGAGAAAAGATAAACATACTTATGGCTCATTGGAATAACCTCCTAAAAATTTTTTACGTGCAAAATGTATTTGCACCATTTACAAGATAAGCTGACTTTACAAGTCCACGTTGTATTATAGCAAAGATTTCCTGAAAAGGCTATACTTTTTTCCAATAAAAACAGACTAATTTAATGATTATTATAAAACATAATACTGTTGAAAACGTTAAAATTGTCAGAAAGTGTAATTTAAAACTTGAAAAATATGATATCTGTGCGATAATATGAATATCTGTAGGACAAAGAATATCGTGCATTTGCACCCGCTTTGCACTGTATAGCTGGAAAACGGGTCCCTGCAGGCTGCAAAAAAACAGCATGTAAAAAGGAGTGCTCTTATGTCACAGCAGTGCGCCGTAATTTTAGCAGGCGGCGAAGGAACACGCATGCGTTCGCAAAAGCCCAAAACACTTTCCATGGTGCTTGAAAAACCCATGCTGCAATGGGTGCTGGACGCTTTAAAAGAAAGCGGCATCGACCGTATATGCATTGTTACCGGGTACAAGCGCGAATGTATAGACGCATATATAAAAACGCTGCCCTACCCGCTTGAAACCGTATTTCAGTCCGAACGCCTTGGAACGGGGCACGCCGTCATGACGGCAAAGGATTTTTTACAGAAAAACACAGGGGGCGACGTTGTTGTTTTAAACGGTGACGCACCGTTTATGGACGGAGAAACAATCCGGGGCGCATATGCGCTGCATAAGGAAAAGCAAAGCAGCGCAACCGTTATTTCTGCAAATGTGGACGACCCTTCCGGTTACGGCAGAATTGTCAGGGACAAAAGCACAGGCGCGCTTTGCGCCATTGTAGAACAAAAGGACACAGACGGGCAAACCGCGCCGATCCGGGAAGTCAACTCCGGCGCCTATTGGTTTAATATAGACGCGCTTTTAGGCGTGCTTGACAACATTACCACAAACAACAACGCCCGGGAATATTATCTGCCCGATGCACTAAAGCTGCTTTTGCAGCAGGGAAAAACCGTGCAGGCGTTTACTGCGCCGTGCGCAGACGCGGTTTTGGGCGCAAACGACCCGCAGCAGCTTGCAGAATTAAACAGGCTTGCAGAAAAAAAATACGGAAGCTTGCATGTATAAATGTGCCTGGCCTTTTACGGCTGCACATTTCAATTTATATCAGGGGGATCAATCATGAATTTTCACGGTAAGGACATTAAAATTTTTACAGGAAGCTCCAACAAAGACGTGGCACAGGGCATTGCAGGCTGCCTTGGCCTTCCGCTTGGAAAGTCCGACTGCTCTACCTTCAGCGACGGGGAAATTTCCGTTTCGCTGCATGAATCTGTCAGAGGCTCCGAGTGCTTTATTGTGCAGTCGACCTGCGCGCCTGTAAACAACAACATTATGGAGCTCTTAATCATGATCGACGCTATGAAGCGCGCTTCTGCTGCGCGCATTACGGCCGTTATGCCGTACTTTGGCTATGCAAGGCAGGACAGAAAAGCCAAGGCCAGGGATCCGATCTCTGCAAAGCTGGTTGCCGACCTGATTACAGTCGCCGGGGCGGACCGCGTGCTTACTATGGACCTGCACGCAGCGCAGATCCAGGGCTTTTTCAATATCCCTGTTGACCATCTGCTGGGCGCGCCTATGCTTGCTGCGCATTTAAGGGAGCAGATTGCTACCAAAACAGACGAATACGTTGTTGTTTCGCCTGACCTGGGTTCTGTTACAAGAGCCAGAAATTTTGCTGCAAAAATTGGCTGCCCGCTTGCTATTATTGACAAGCGCCGTCAAAAGGCCAACGTTTCTGAAGTTATGAACATTATCGGCGACGTAGAGGGCAAAAAGGTTATTCTTGTGGACGATATGATCGACACCGCCGGCACGCTTTGCAACGCTGCGACCGCCATTATAGAAAAGGGCGGCGCTACAGGCGTTTATGCCTGCGCTACGCATTCCGTCCTTTCCGGCCCGGCAATCGAAAGAATTGAAAAAAGCCCCATTAAGGAACTAATCCTGCTTGACACCGTTCCGATCCCAGATGATAAAATGCTGGATAAATTCACCATTCTTCCCGTGGCGCCCGTATTTGCCGAAGCAATCGAAAGAATTTATGCCGATAAACCTGTTTCCCCCATGTTTGGCTAATCTTTTCCATCCATATAGATAAAATCTCCAGGCGGCATACAGTTTATGCCGCCTTTTAGCCGTATAAAAATAAAATAGCGCTGGGAAAAACAGGCGGGCCCCGGCGCTGTATGGCTTACCGCCGGAACGGAGATAAATCCATGATTCATTTTTTTAAAAAAAGTAAACCTTTGACCGGGCCGGTGGAATACATTGTTGTCGGTCTTGGAAACCCCGGGCGCGAATATGAAAATACGCGGCATAATGCAGGCTTCATCGCCATAGAAAAGCTGGCCGAAAAACATGGGGTACAAATCAACCGTTTAAAGTTTAAGGCACTGTATGGGGAATGCACCATCAGCGGACGGCGCACCTTGCTTTTAAAGCCGCAGACCTTTATGAATAACAGCGGGCAATCTGTGACACAGGCGATGTCTTTCTACAAAATTCCGCCTGCGCATGTCATTATACTGTTTGATGATGTTTCCCTGGATGTCGGCCGCCTGCGCATCCGCAGAAAAGGCAGCGATGGCGGACAAAAGGGCATGCGCAGCATTATTTACCTTTCCGGTAAGGACGATTTCCCCCGCATAAAGCTGGGGATCGGCGCTAAACCAAACCCCGAATGGGAGCTTGCAGACTGGGTATTATCCCGCTTTACGCCAGACGAACTGGAGCGTTTGGACACAGCCGCCTGCAGCGCGTGTGCGGCTGTGGAGCTTATCATCAACGGGGAAATTGACAAAGCCATGAACCTTTATAACAGCTGACTTTTGCCCGGCATGACGCCGCCGGGTTCTTTCTATGCTGTTTACACATTTTATTTTACGAAGGTACGGTTGGGAAAGCCATGAAATTTTTGACAAGCATTCTGCAACAATTGCCGGAATACCGGCGGCTGCGCGACTGCGCGGCGTTACCCTGCTCTACGTCGGCTGCCGCCGGCTTAACTGCAATCCATAAGGCGCATATTATCCATACGCTCTGCAACGAAACCGGCAACCGGGCGTTGGTTGCCGTATCGAACGAAGCCGAAGCGCAAACGCTTGCAAACGACCTGTCCTCTATGGGCTCCCGGGCGCTTGTATACCCGCTGCGCGACTTTACGTTCCGGGATATTCAGGGGCAGTCGCATGCGTATGAGCATAAACGCTTACATGTGCTTTCCAAAATGCTGCGCGGCGATTATTCCGTGGTCATCGCCTGTATAGACGCTGCAAGCCAATACACCATTCCCCCTAAAGCCCTGCAAGAAGCCACGCTCACGCTCTGCTCCGGCGGCAACCTGTCCATGGAAACGGCCGTGCAAGTGCTGACACGCATTGGTTATGAACGCTGTGAACAGGTCGAAGGCGCCGGCCAGTTTGCTGTGAGAGGCGGCATTCTGGATTTTTACATGCCGGATGCCCCGGCTCCTGTGCGTGCAGAATTCTGGGGCGACCAGATCGACACGCTCAATTATTTTGACCCGGAAACCCAACGCAGAACCGAATATATTGAAGAACTAACGCTTACCCCCTCCACAGAAGTTCTGATCCAGGATAAAAACGCGCTTGCCCTGCAGATTGAGCGCCATGCTGCCTTACTGCGCGGCAAGGCGGCGCCGCTTGCGCGCCAGGTTTTGCAAAACGAAGCAGACGCCCTGAAAAACGGCCTTACAATCGCTTCTAAAGATAAATTTATCGGTCTGGTTTATGAAAAACCGGCTACGCTTTTTGATTATATGGGCAGGGAGGATTTTCTCTTTATCTCTGAGCCTGTCAAGACAAACGACCGCATGCGCGCATATACGCGTCTGTTTGAGGAAGAGCTGAAAGACTGCTTTTCCAGCGGCGCACTGTGCAGAGGGTTTGACACCTATTCTCTTGACCAGGTGGCCCTGCTTGATATTTTCAGGCAGGCAAGGCTGATCTATCTGGACAATTTTACGCATGGCAGCTACGACCTGCCGCTGCATGAGCTTATTTCTTTCACCGCCAAGCAGCTTTCATCCTGGAGCGGCTCAATCCAGGTGCTTTGCGAAGACCTGCAGGCCGCCTTTCACAAAAACAGCAGCGTTGTCATTCTGGCCGGTACCGCACGCAGCGCGCAGTCTGTTGCGCAAGCTCTTTCCGAAAAAGGGTTTCCCGCACAGTTAACAAAGGAGCTTACGCAGCCTGTCCCCGGCAAAATTTATGTAATGGAAGGCTGCCTGTCGTCCGGGTTTGAATACCCGGCTTTACATTTTATCCTGATTACCCACGGGCAGGTTGTCCATGCCTCCAGAAAAAAGAAGTCCAAAAACAAAAACGCCCGGCAAATTTACAGCCTGGCGGAGCTGAGCGTTGGGGACTATGTTGTCCATTCCACCCATGGCATCGGCATTTTCAGCGGCATCCACAAAATAGAAACACAAGGGATTGTAAAGGATTATATTAAGGTAGAATATGCAAAGAAAGATGCGCTCTATGTTCCCGTTACCCAATTGGATTTAATTTCCAAATACATTGGCCCGCGTGAAAACTCCGCCGTGCGCTTAAGCCGGCTGGGCGGTACGGATTGGCAAAAGGCAAAAGCCCGCGTCAGAAGTGCCGTCAAGGATATGGCAAAGGAGCTGATCGCCCTGTACGCCCAGCGCATGCAGGCGCAGGGCCACGCCTTTCCGCCGGATTCCGACTGGCAGCGCGATTTTGAGGCGCGTTTTGAATATGAAGAAACGGAAGACCAGATCCGCTGTATAGACGAAATTAAAAACGACATGGAACATACAGCCCCCATGGACCGGCTTTTATGCGGCGACGTGGGCTTTGGGAAAACAGAAGTTGCGCTGCGCGCGGCATTCAAATGCGTAACCGACTCCAAACAGTGCGCGCTGCTTTGCCCGACAACCATCCTTGCCTGGCAGCACTATCAAACAGTCCTGCGCCGTTTTGAGGGCTACCCTATAAGGATCGAACTTTTGTCCCGTTTTCGTTCGCCCAAGCAGCAGGCCGACATTATCCGGCGTTTACGGCGCGGCGACATAGATATGGTCGTGGGGACCCACCGGCTGGTGCAAAAGGACGTGCAGTTCCACGATCTGGGATTATGTATTATTGACGAAGAACAGCGCTTTGGCGTGGCGCAAAAGGAACGGTTCAAAGCGCTTTGCAAAAACGTAGACGTCCTCACGCTTTCTGCCACACCCATTCCAAGAACGCTGAATATGGCTATGAGCGGAATACGCGATATGTCGATTTTAGAAGAAGCGCCGCAGGACAGATACCCCGTACAAACCTATGTGCTGGAGCATGATAACGCTGTGATCTGTGAAGCAATCCGCCGTGAGCTCCGCCGCGGCGGCCAGGTGTTTTATCTGCACAATAAGGTTGAAAGCATAGAACAAAAGGCCCAAAAGCTGCGGGCGATGATCCCGGAAGCAAAAATTGCCGTTGGACATGGAAAAATGAACGAGCAGGAACTTTCGGGCGTTTGGCGCAAAATGCTTGAGCAGGAAGTCAACGTGCTTGTGTGTACCACTATTATTGAAACGGGGATCGATCTTCCAAACGCCAACACGCTTATTATAGAAAATGCAGACTGTATGGGGCTTTCCCAGCTGCACCAGCTGCGTGGGCGCGTAGGGCGCTCCTCCAGGCGGGCCTATGCCTATTTTACGTTTGTGCAAAATAAAGTGCTCAGCGAAATATCGCAAAAGCGCCTGACCGCCATACGTGAATTTACACAGTTTGGCTCCGGCTTTAAAATTGCCATGCGCGACCTGGAGCTGCGCGGCGCGGGAAATATTCTTGGCGCGCAGCAGCACGGGCATATGGAAGACGTTGGCTATGATATGTATTTAAAACTTCTTGGCGAGGCTGTCAACGAGGAAAAGGGCCAGCCCAACAGCAGCACAGAGCTGGAATGCCTGGTCGATGTTCAGATTCAGGCGCATATCCCGGAGGATTATATTCAAAGCTTAAGCCAGCGGCTTGATATCTACCGTCATATTTCAGACATTCGCAACAAAGAGGACGCGCGCGACGTTACAGACGAGCTGATTGATCGTTTTGGCGATCCCCCGCAGGCCGTGCTCGGACTGATCGATATAGCGCTGGTACGAAGCGCCGCTGCAGCTATGGGCATTTATGAAATCAAACAGCAGGGGCATACCTTTCTGCTCTATGTCAAGCAAATCAAATCCCCGGCCGTAGCGGATATTATAGCGCGCCTGAAGGGCATGGCGCTTTTAAACGCCGGAAGCAAGCCTTATATTGCGGTAAAAATGGGGAAAAATCTTTCTGTACAAGCGGCATTGCATACGATTTTTGACCTGCGCGGATGACGTTTGTTTCAAATAAATTGTGAACTCCTTTTAAAATCATGGAATTATTATAGACAAATTTGTCCCAAACGTGTATAATTACTTACGATTTGTATTAAACGAAAGGAACGATCATACCATTATGAAAACAACAAAAAAGCTGCTTGCTTTGGCCCTTGCAATGGGTATGCTTACGGTCAGCGCCGGCTGCGCCGACCAGTCATGGTCATATAAGGACGACATGAACACGCTTTCTATCGGCACATATATCTACTATATGTCGGGCGCTTACGGATACGCCTCCAACCAGGTTTCCTCCGCCCAAACAGAAAGCGCAACGCAGTCGGGAACAGAAGCCGCAACAGAAGCGGTGGACGTTCTTACGCAGGAAATTGAAAATCCAGACGGTGACAAGGTAAACGCGCAGGATTACATTTTGCAGGAGGCTGAAAACGCCTGCAAAAACCTTTTAAATACCGAAAAGCTTTTTGCACAAAAGGGCCTGACCCTTTCAGAAACGGAGCTTACCGCCGCAGAAAGCAATGCCGACCAGGCATGGAGCTATTACGGGCAAACATATGAAAGCCTGGGTGTTTCCAAGGACTCTTTTTATCGTGCAGAGTATCTGTTTGCCGCTAAATACAACGCGCTTTTTGAAGCGATTTACGGCATAGGCGGCGAAAAGGCTGTTTCTGACGACGAAATTAAAGCCTATTTTACAGAAAACTATACCAATTACGCATATTTGCCTATGAATTTGTACACAACCGCCGACAGTGAAAGCGACGACGCTTCTTCCACTACCTCAACCGCTGTAGCTTTCAGTGAGGAGGAAGTCCAGCAGGCTACAGAGGAGTTCAACGCCTATGCACAGCAGATCAACGACGGCAGCAAAACCTATGACGAAATTGCGCAGGCTTATACCACAGACGCCGGGCTGGAAGAAAACCCTTCCGTTACAAATACGGAAATTTTAGAAGATTCTTCCCTGGGTGACGAACTGAAAGAAGCGCTGGAAGGGCTTGATGCCAATCAGGCAACCGTAATTCAGGTAGGGGAAGATTCCACTGCTGTTTTATACCTTGTCTATAAGGGCGACATCCATGAAGAAGCAGAAAATGTTTTTGAAGAATCCCAGCGCAGCTCGGTGCTGTATTCCATGAAATTTGAAGAATACCAAGAGGATATGGATGCACAGGCCAAAGCGTACGAATGTGAAAAAAATGATGCTGCTATCAACAGATACCAGCCGTCCATGTTTAAAGATGTGCTGTAATATGCCGTTTTTGTTTTAGGCAGGCGGCCAAGCCACTTGCCTTTTTATGTGCAAGCCGGCCTTTTCTGCACGGTCTGCAGAAAAACAATTGAAAAACTGCTTTTGTATTGAAAAATTTGTTCTCTATGTGGTATTATAAGTTGTATTAATCTTTTTTGGAGGCATGGCAAATGAAACAACGCCTGCGTATATCTGTGCAATTGCTTCTTTCCGTTTTTTTGGCCTGTCTTTGCAGCTACTATGCGGCTGCCGTGACAGAAAGCAGCAACACGGTTGGGGAACCGGAAGATATTTATCAAGAACCCACATATTCTGACAGCAGCGTCGAATCGCAGACAGAGCCGCTACAGCCGGAACCATTGCCGGATTCCAGCACTGCTGGGGATGACGATTATTCTCAACCGGATTATAGCGACCAGACGTCCTCATATAACGATTATAATGACTATAATGACTATAATGACTACAATGATTACAACGACTATTACGACGATCCCTATCAGAATAATTTTTCTTTTGTGGAACCGTCGCCGGATGATTATTCCACATCATCGGACGATGGCTATGCAGATTACAACGATGACGGCTCTGTTTCCAGTACGCCCAACGAACTATATGATGTAAGTAAATCGGTCGATACCAATGAGCTGGATGCAGCCGACTGGGAAATGGCGCTTGATTTCTCTGAGAGTATGGACGGTACAGGCGACTTTAACTTTATTAAAAACAATACATCGGCAGATGACGAAACCACCTTTCAGTGGATGCTGTATTTAGGCATTGCCATGATCGCCGGCGCAGTAATCGGCATTATCTGCGTGATTTTTACCTGTATAAACAAACGCAGAAAAATCCTTGCTGCAGCCTCTGGCGGCAGACGCGGCCGTCCGCAGGGAAACGCGCCTTCCAAAGCAGTTTATCAGCCTAAAAAGAACAAGCTGCAAAAATATGATACGGCGGAGATTGATATTGACCTGGGCGCAGGTCGAAAAGACCGCTGATATTTAAAACGTAAAAGGCGGAAGCTTTCTTTAAGAAAGCTTCCGCCTTTTTGCACTGTTTTTCAATTTCACCGGTACGCTACAATTACATATTGCCCGTCTTCTTCATTTAAATTGCAGCGCACGCCATTGACCGACGCAGATTGTTGCGTCAGTGTCAGCGTGTTCGCACTTAGCTGCGCCCCCTGTGTTGCTCCATAGACTGGAGTCACAAGTGCTCCGTTTATTACGTTTGCGCCTCCGCTGTACATATACATGGGGGCGTCTTTTTTATAAACCACGACAAATTTGGGGGAAAAATCGAACGTATAGGTAAAGCTGGCGCTTCCTGTTCCGGCAAACAGCTTTACCTGATAAGGCTCGTTTAATTTTGCTTTTTCCGACGCCGTTACGTGAACGGTGCTATTTTTGGTGTGTGTGCCGACCATCTGGTCAATTATCTGGTTGTCCGACACAAAGTCGGCCCTGATCGGTTTATCTTCCGGTTTCCACAGGTTCAGCCCTAAATTTGCTGTTTTTTCTGAAGATGCCATTTTTTATCCTTCCTTCCATCATACTCCGTAGCTCTCAATTTGTTTCCATGTCATTGCTTTGGCGTCCATAGAAGCAAATGTCAGGCTTTTTGCGTCAATCACGCTCCATTGCAGGTTTCTAAAGTCCAGCAGCACGTCCAGGTGCGCAGGCAGCTGTGCAATTGCCTGTGAGCAAATCCATTCGCGCTGCGCCTGTGTATAGCTGCCTTTACAATCAATATGGAGCATTTGCTGGTGCGGAAGCTCAAAAAGCGCAAATTCCAATCCCAGCGCGTTCAACATCTGTTCAACGCCACTTATATTAAAATCGTCCTGCTTTAAGGCCGCCCTGGACAACAGCATTTCCCTGCGCTTTTCCAGAGTAAGTTCTTCCCTGACCGGCCCTACGTTGATTTCCCTTTGTGACAGTCCATACGACTGCGCCGTACAAATAAAGCATTCCTGCTGCGCCTGCAAAAGCGTCGCTTCAAGGGTATCCAGCGCTGCTGCGTACGCGCACAGCTCTTTATAGACCGCGCTGTCCTGCTGCAAAGCGTAAACGCCAAGCGGCGTAAGCTTTTGAACCATAGATGCCACCGCACCCATTATGTACTCCCTCTTTTCGCCAATACAATATTTCTTACTACATAAAGCTGAGATGCAAGCGCCTGTACATCGTTTGTATAATAATCGTCAAAAATATAGCTTTTTACTCCCGGCACATGAAAAATTGCCTCCCCTATACCGGAAGTCCGTACAGCCTGTCCAACACCGATTGTATCAAAATACGCGCCGATTGCCTGCTCACATTGGCTTTTTACTTCGCTCCATGTATATCCGTCTGCAATCTCTATTTCAGCATGCACATCATACGCGACTGCCTGCGCAGACGACACCAGGACATCCACGTTAATTTCTCTTTCCGCTTCCAATTTTTCCTGTACCTGTTCTACAAGCGATTGCGGCGCTGTCGTTCCCTGCTTTGCAATGTACACATTGACGGTTCCCGTCCCGCGCTCCTTTGGCGCTACGCCGGCAGAATATACGCCGTCTACGCTTTCGGCCACCTGTTTATAAAAAGCGCTGTTTGTCCCACGCGGCGGATTTTGCAAATTTTCCAATATACGCCGCCGCAGGTGTTCGTCTGTCTCTTCATCCTCTCCGCCCGTAAACGGTACGGTATTTTTTACATAAGCAATTCCCGCTGGCGGCGTAACCATGACCGTTATGCTTTGGGGCGCCACATTACCTCTTGCTCCTTCTTCCTGTGCTACAGCCGGAATGGCTGCCACTGTACTTCCCTGGGAAAGCGTTGCGTTTTCTGTTGTTGCAAAACGCATTGCATCTTCGCCCGCCGTTGCGCACACCGTGCCGGCAGGGATCTGTATATCCTCACTGGCCGCCTCTTCCAAATAAAAAGACAATGTCCCTTTTGCCGCAATTGCCGGTTTTCTGGTCAGTCCCTGCTCAAGCGCATGGTAGTCCAGCTGCTCTCCCTGCGCCGTTTGCGGAAACATCTGTCTGATGATCCACTGCGCATAGCAGCTAAGCGAAAAAACTTCGCCTGCAAGCACCTGCATCCGTATACCAATATCTGAGGCCCCGTCGGCCTCATACCCGCTGAGCTCCTTATACTTTGCTTTCATTCTGTCCAAAATTTCCTGATAGCTGTCCATCAAAGCGTCACCTCCAGTTTTCCCTTTTCCCCGGCAAAATCGATATCAAGAGATAGTTTCAAAGGGCCGTCCTGGGGAAATTCGGCCTGAATATTGTAAAGCCTGACCTGTGGCACTGCGGCAACCGCTTCATATACAAGCATCTGCGCTCTCTGCTGCAAAAGCTCCGTGCCGCGTTCCAGCATATGGAGCTCCGATCCCAGACTGCGGTCATAAAGAAAGCTTCCCTTTTTTATCTGTAAACACAGCTTTACCCGTTGCATCAGCTCTGCAAGGCCGCTTAAAAGATAAGGCATTCCTCTGTCGTCCAGGGCGAAATCCCCTGCATCGTTTAATGCTGTATCCATTTATCCACCCCCGCCTTCCAAAACTTTTCCGTTTGCCAGAATTGTCCCGTCATTTTTTAAAACCAACGTTGCGCCGCCGGCAGAGTACAGCATAATTTCCCCCGGCTGCAACTCCTTATCTTTTACGGGAGCACCAATGCAGATCTGCCCGTTTTGCAGAGGGAGCATCACGCATTCTTCCCCCGGGGCCGGTACATATGCAAGCCCATATGGACAGACTACCGGAATTTTCCGGTGTTCAAGCGCAGCCTGTACTGTAACAAAAGATTGGGATACAGACGATATTTTTCCTTTGTCTGCTTTTTTCTCTGCCTTTCCATTTTGCGCCATATTTTTTAAAAGCCACATAATTTTATTCCTTCCTGCATTTTGAAAATATCAGCACCGTTTTTTCCTCTTCCTGCGCACAGGTATACTGCAGCCCGCTGATATACAATCCGCTGTATGTTTCTTCTCCATACAAAATCTGTGCGTTACGCCCCATACAGCCTAAAAGGGAGCAGGGGCAGCTAAGTGTAATTTCAAACGATGCATATTCCCCTTCCCGGATCATCTTATCCGCATCCAATACACTGTTTCCAGACAGTTCCGATGCATTTAAATACCGCCGCCTTATAACTCCATCCAAAAGGGCGGTATCGTTTTGCACCGGCATTGAATAAGAGCCGTCTACAGATGTTTTTACAAGCACCTCCGACAGCCGTTTACACCGTTTCACTGTTTTTTCAAACCTGGTGAAGCGGATTCCGTCGCCTGTGTTTGCAAACAAAAGCGTATCTTCTCCGCCTGGCCGTCCGCACATACATACCCGTCCGGCTTCATCTACCGCAGGGTAGCTGTCCAGGCAGGTCTTGCAAAAGCTTTCAAGAACCTGCCAATGCGTCGACCCTTTATCCACCGTAAAGCTTGCCGCTTTCGGCTTTTTTTCGCAGCTGTATTGCATAATGCCAAGCGGTTGGATATGCCGCATAAAAATCGTCTGCGCATCCGGGCTGTTATAGCTTTGCGGCATTGCTTCGTTGTCAAGCAGCAGTGCCGCCAGACTTCTTGCAGAAAGCATAACCGTGCCTTCTCCTTCTACAGACAAAAAGCGCTGCTCGTCAACCACTCCTGTAAAAACGGGCTTTTTGTCCTTCTGCACCATCATATACGCAAGCTGTGGTATATCAAACATATAAGGAAAAACGGCTGTTAAAGCATCTGCCGGCACTCCCTGCTCATACTCTATACGGCAGGACAGCGGGCTGCCAAGCGTAAACATTTTTCCGTCGGCGGTAATTGCCGTAAACGTCATAAAAGCCTCACCTCTTGCCCGGCTGTCAGCGCATCTGGCCTGCTTATCCAGGGATTGTTTGTCAAAAGCGATTCTATCGGTATGCCATACTGGTAGGCAATATCCCAAAGCGTTTGATTTTCTGTTACCGTATGCGTTTGCTGGTTGACTTTTGTTCCCTGCGGCATCTGCGACATGTCCTCGACAAAAACAAAGCGATAGCTCAAAAAATTTTCCAGGGGCGGCTGTGTCAGCGTAAACGACACAAAACGCGCATAAAACGGCGCATATCCGCTTACAGACAAAAGCCCGCCCTCTCTGCTTGTAAACAACTCCAACACCGCATGATATTGCGCAAGGCAATTTTCACCAAAAAATTCCCCTTCTCCTGATACAACCCGCGCCCTTTTTCCGGATTCCTGCACAGCTCCCGGCGCGTTGGCAAAAAAATATTCACTGTAGCTTTTGTTCTCTTCTATTTGTATGCTCTTGGGATTGTGGTGCAGTTCTACGCCTCTGTACCGTATAGGTGGGTGGTTCACAGAACCTGCACCTCCTCTTCTTCTTTAAGCGCATTTTGGTAACGGCGGCTGTCACGTTCAAAAACATCCGACAGCACCCTTGCGTTTTCTGCCTCCTCCATATAACGTTGGGCCAGCTCCTGCTGCAGGGCTGTATATTTTGTCTGCATTTCCATTTTACGCTCCTTTCTATACGGTTACCTTTCTTTCTGCCGTCAATAAAATGGTATCCATATAATAAAGCCCATTTTCCACATGGCTTTCTATGCGCTTTACATTACAGCCGTACAGATAGATGCTGCCGCCTGCATTGCGTACAGATACCGTTGCATTTGCCTGTGTAAACGCTTCCGACAGATTGTCCTTTGCCACAGGCTTTTGAATAACGACTTCAAAGCGCTGCCCACGGTTGATTGAAGCATACGGCGTCTTTTCCCCATAACACTCTATCGGGTACAGGTCGTCTATTTCCGTTACTGTCACATTTTGTGCATAAAACCGGACGCCGTTTACATGCATAATCACATTTCTTTTGTCCGCTTCCTGCTGGGATGCCTGTATTTGCGTTATGGTAAGTAAAAGCTGCGCTGTAAACGCGCCTGTGTTGCTCTGATACTGCACTGTACCCGTTTTAATCTCATACCGGCCTTCCTGTACATCCTCCAAAAGCCTGGCGCTTATTTTATCCAGCAGCTGCACACAGGCCGCCCCGCCTTCCAGAACAGGAACATATACATCTACCGCTATCTCAACGCCTTTCTCCTGTATCGCCTGTATCTCGCTGCTTTTGCCCTCTGCACGGGCAAAAATACTATGTCCTCCTACCGCAGCCACCGGTTTTTTAACCGGGACCGCAAAGCTTTTGCTTTGGTAAGACGGAACAAAATCAACCTCCTGCAGCTCTTCCCCGGCCATCAACCATTCTAAAACAGATTGCACGGTTTCCTGCGCCGTTTTCATACCGTTCCCTCCTGTTTGCCTCTACACGTTTTCTTCCAAATCAGCAGTACAGGGCGTAAGCACAGCCCATACATAAACGGGCTTGCCCGCAAATTTATAGGTTTCCGCACGCTTAACCGTATAGCTTTCATCCAGATCTTCGCAGCGGATCACAAGCTTTTCATACGGGCGCACAAAATGAATATCCGGCGGGCCTATATAAAGAAAATGCCCTCCGTCACAATAGCCCGGCGGCAGATAATAGCCGTCAAGATACATCTTATTCTTATAGCGCAAAGGCTGTATAAACGCTCTTCCTGTTTCTTGCAGCTGTCCGTCCAACAGCACCTCAATTGTATTTCCAAAGGTTTTAATCAACCTTTGTATGGTTTTCATCGTATACGTGTTCATATCTTCACCTGTTCAAAAAAGAAATCTTCGTCGCATATCAGGTCGCTGATATGCGCTTTTGCACAAAGCCAGGCCTGCTGTGCCTTTGCGCAGCGACTTCCCATTTGAATGCTTACGTCGCCCGCCTTAAAAGAAGAAACATCCTCCGCGGCGCTTTGCATAAGCGCCATTTTGTAAAATGCCAGGGCAGCGGCAGCGGCTGAAAGCCGCCTGCCGTTTGACTGTATATCCGTACTGCTTTTGCACATATTCTGTATATCCTCTATTGCCTCGTTACACAGCACGGCCCACTTGGAACCCTCTTCCTGATCCATGTCTGCAATCAGTAAAAAACGTTCGTATACCTCTTTAAAGTTCATACCGCCGCCCCCATGTGTTAAAATGTCAGCTTTTTGGCAGAGTCGGTAAAGATTTTTGCAAATCCGGCAATACAGCTGATCGTCGCGCGCTCCAGCTGCCGGTCAATCAGCTTATCATAGTCGGTGATGACTTCCCCTGCCTGTACCATTTCCAGTGCGCAGTTTTTATCAAGTCCAATGATCGTATTTCCTTCCATGGACGGTACATGCAGCAGTGTCGCGCCCATAGGCGTTACCATTTTACCTGTCCCCTGGAATGTCAGCCCCGCCTGCGCGTCCTGCATTTCTGTCATAGCCAAAATTTTCTGGACAACCGCCGTAGGAGCCAAAATCGTATTAAGCTCATATGGGGAAAGCGCTCCCCAAAGCTTCAGCAGGTCGCTGTATGCAAGTGTTTGGCCCTCAGCCGCAACTGCACCGGCCGGGTTGCTGTTTCCATCGCCATTGAGCAGCACGTCTACCGCATCTTTTAACTGCGCCCTTGCAATATACGCGCCGATCTGCCGCAGCGTTACGGTAAAAAGATCCAACCGCTGAAAGCGCAGCGCTTCATAGGAAGAGACCAGCATTCTGCCTCTTTTATGCAGCTTTACAAGATTTTCCTGCGTTTTTACCACAGTTTGCGGAATCGTTGCACCCTCTGCCACCGGTTTTAATTCCTTATCGTCCTGCGTGGGTGTAGACACGATGCTGCGGTAATCCATTCCGTCAATTTTTGTTACCGCGGCAATGATATTGGGAAGAATGTCCGCCGCCTCCATCCCCTGCTTGACGGCGCGGCCTATATATTCCGGAAAAAGGGCCGCGGATGAACTGCTCTGAAAAAATTTTTCCACGCTGTCCGAATGCGCGCCGCTTACCTTAATATCAAACCGCTTAAGCTGCCGCTGAAAAGCGTCCAGGCCTTCCAAGGCTGTGTCGCGGTAGTTTTCTGAAGGATCCAGTTCCTCCAATATCTGCGTCATGCTTTTTCCTCTTGCACCGTACATACCCTTTTCCAGCGTTATCGTTTCATATAATGCCATAATTTGTTGCCTCCTTGTAATGGTTAAAGAATGATGCCTACATTGTCTGCCGCTGTATGCAGCACCAAATATTCACGCCCATTGTCTGTGTCCGCTTTGACCTTACCGTCTGTTGCAGCCGAAATTTTCTGATACCCAATCGCAACGCTGCCGGAAGGCACCAGCTGTACATAGCCGCCCGTTTGCACAGCGGCAAATCCGTCGCGCACAGAGAGCACAACGCCGATAAACACATCGTCGTCTGCGCAGGCCGCAACCGTACCATTGCCCGAAAGCTTTACCGGCGTGCCCTTTTCCAGCTTGTCCGTGCATGCAAAAGTCAATACTTTTTCATCATATCCGTTAAAACTTACATTCATTTTTTAGCTTCCTTTCTGTTGTTCCTTCACATGATAAAACCAAAACCGGCCTGGTTCAGGCAATCTTTTTCGCCTTACGGGCCGCGTTTCCTGCTGCCGGATCTGTTTTATCTGTTAAATTTTGTAATCCGTGTTTTCTTCTGTCTTTTTTCCGCTTTCTCTGGCCCCAAAAAGCTGCGGCCGTAACGGCAAAGCCTTTGCGCTTTTTTCCATATACCCTTTTTTAAAGGCCTTGAGCTCTTGTATGTCCATTTTCTCGGTTAGGCTTTGCATGGTTTCCTTTGTAATTTCCGGCTGCACCAGCATGCTCAGCCGAACAACCTCTTCTTTTAACTCCTGCCTGTAAGCTCTTCCGTAGTCCGCATCGCATTCCAGCCTGTGAATGTGCGCATACAATGCCTGGGCATCCTGCGCAGACAGCGTGACCGGCTGCTGTGCACAAAGACTTTTTATAATGTTTTGCAAGGTGTTTCCTCCCATATCCTCTTTTTTTAACGCTTTCAACACACCGGCCTGCCTTTGCGCGGGCACCGCGACAAAGCTCCATTCATAAGCGTCCGTTATACCGCTTAATGTAGCGTAACATAGCTGTCCGCGGTATTTTTTTCCTTTCTGATGCGCACAGGTGCCTATATCCTCCCCACAGATAGAGCATATGCGCCTGCTTATTGCACAGCCTACGCTGACCTCTTTTTGGATGCCGCTGTCCAGCGCCAGGATCAGATCCTCATTTTTTGCACAACGCGGCAGGTATGCCTTGCCCACCAGACGCATATAGGGCCTTCCTGTCTGCGTTTTTCTGTCCTGTAGCCGCTCCACATAGCAGTCGTAAATACGCGCCGTTTGGTTTTCCGCCTTTAAGTCGTGGTTAAAAATGCCTGTTTTCCCCACAAAAAGGCTTTTAAGCGTATAAAGCGCTTCCTCGTCAAAGCATTCAAAATCCCGGTCAATGTCATTGTCACATAAAACAACCGAAAAGGTGTAAATTTCTTCTTGCGTCATTTCCCGGCGGGTATAGGTATGAATCTGCGCCAACTCCTCTGGCTTAAGCGCCTGCGCTGTACTCTTAATAATTTGCCCCTGCTTCATTTTGTGTCCCCCCTTGTGTTTCTCGTTCTGTTTTTTCTGCCTGCGCGCGCAAAAGTCTTGCGTTTGCAAGCTCTACTTCATCCTGCAGATTGATATTGCTCCAGCACACTTCAAACGTTTCTTCAAAGCCGTGCAGACGCAGCCACAAGCTGCATATTTTTTGTATAACAGGGTTTAAAAGGTTTCTGTAATACTCCAGCTCGCTTGTCAGGATATCCGCCTGCTGGCTGGACATCCGCTCCGTACTTGACCAGGAAAGCCCCAGTAAAAACGGAGGGATGGAAAGCTTTGCAACAATTTGTTCCAATATCTGCCTGACAGGTACTTCGCTGTCCAGCACCTGGTTGTCTGCACCAATAACCCGGATATTTACATCGCCGACCGAAACAAAATCGCTGATCTGCCCTGTGTTGCGCATGGCCTTCCCCCACTGGTCGGCAATTTGCTGTGCACGCTCTCTTGTAAAAGCACGTTCCGATACATCCCCGGAGGGTTTATATGTTACCGCAAAGCGCACGTTTCCCACACGCTCCCAATTCACGCCGATCGTATGCAGAATTTTTAAAAGAATCCCGCTTACAAACGGAAGCCCGCTGAGTACAGATGTTCCTGCAAGAGACCCCGGCTTGGGGTTTAGCGGCGTTACACAAAGCAGCGCCTGGTACGGAGCCGGGATGCAGCGACCTGCATCATCCCGGCAATAAACGGTTGCCTCCAACGGATTTTGCTCCGCCCGCAGCACAATATTGTCCAGATCTGCATTGTACAGCGCGCCGATCGACCGCCCGTCTGCCGATAACACAATTTCCCCTACTGCCGTACCGTAGGTCAACATCTGCTCCAGATAGGAGGATAAAAACGGCATAATGCCGCAGGCGCATCCGCCTACCTGTACATTTTTTAAAAAATTCCCCAGCTGCCGTTGCACCTGCACGCTTTGGCATTTCACCGTAAAATCGCCCACAAGCCGCACCGTTTTTAAAATTGCAGCGTCAATAATAGGGATTGCCTCCCGCATAGCGGCATACAGCCCATGCTGCGCTGTCTTCAGCGGTACATATCCGTTGAGCTCTGTAAACGGATGTACGCTGCGGCGCTCCGTGCAGGCCGTCTGCACGGCGGAAAAGGTTTGTTTCTTCTTTTTTCTTCTATCTATAAATCCCACGCTTTACCTCCTGTGCGTTGTGCGGCAATGGCAAATATACCATCGTCGCCCCGGTTTAAATAGGTTGAAACAAAATAGCGTATATCGTCCATGGCATGGTCGTTTTCTTTAACGGGTGTATCGTGCAGCCCGTCCTCTTTCCAACGGTAAAGCCCAAACTCCCGCAGAGTGTCGGTACAGTTTTTGCAAATTTTGATTTCCCCCTGCTTTAGCGCGCTTGCAACGCTGCGTATGCCGTCCAGCACGCTATTGCTTGCAGGCAGCACCTTAAAACGCCCGTGTCTGCGTATAACCTCCATAAAGCTTGCCGCAGACGGATCGACAATTACACAGCGAATAGCCCTTTCCTGCGCAAGTCTGCATAAGCCCTGGTAATGCTCCTCATCTGTTTTTTGCACGCCCTCTTTTCTGGAGTCATAATAATACTCGTCCACCCTATACCATCCGTCTGTGTAATGGCCCCACAGTCCAAACGAAGCCGGGTTCACGGTTCCATAATCGCAGGAAATCACAAACTCTTCCGTGTCTGCCTTTGGTGTATCCCAATACATATTGTCAGCGGTCATAAACGGGTATACCAGTCCCTGTGCCGATACCCATTTCCCTTCGATAAACCGTTGGTAGAAGGTCCCCGTATACAGATTTTTATAGCGTGCAAGCATCTTAGGCGAAAGGGATGGGTTATCCTCCATTTTAAAATGGATATAAAGCGCGTTTTTTCCTGCTTTGTTTAAAATCCACTCCTGCCTGAACCAGTGCTGCGGATACTGCGGGTTGCAATTAAACCAAAATTTTGACCCTTCTACAGAACATCTCGCCAGCGCCTGCTCTACAAACGATTTGGGCATCAGCGCCACTTCATCAAACAGCACGCCCGAAAGCGTCATTCCCTGTATCAGCGAAGCCGAAGATTCATCCCGCCCGCCAAACAGATAAAAGCAGTTTGTACGGCCGCCTATGCTGACCTCTAAAAGATTTTGCGACAGCTTTTCCGTGCAGGTAAACCCCAACTGCTGTAAAACGGGTAAAATTGCCGTGACCACATTTCTTTTCAGGGAACGTATTGTCTTGCCGCACATTGCAAAATTTGCGCCGTCAAACCGGTAAAAAGCCCACGCAATAAAAGAGATGCCCATACAAACGGTCTTTCCGCTTCTTACCGCGCCATCACAGATAATGGCATCTTTTTTTGCATACCTGCTTTTTTCACACCACCATGTCAGAACGCGAAGCTGTTTTTCAGAAAAAGCTTTAAACTCCAATCGCTATTCCTCCAGCCTCTCACTGCCATGCCTTTCAAGCGCCTGCGCCCCCTGCTGTAAAGCCGTATAAAACGGAATGCAGGGGGTATCCTCTTCCGTCTTTGCCTCCATAAGCTTTTCAAGAGCCTTCAGACGGTCAAAGAATTTAATTTCCATTGCCCCGTCCTTTGGTTTTTTAATTTCTGCAATATTAAAAAGATCCATACTTTCCAGGTCAGTCTGCAGCGGATCTTCTATATATAGCAGGCGAATACCATCCGCAATGCTGCCAAAGGCCAGCCGTTCATAACCGCTGAGCGCTTTTAAGGAAAGCATTTCCCTGCGTTGCTTAAGCAATCGTGCAATCTCTTTTGTAATTGCACTTTTACACAAAAGCGCTTCCCCGTTTTTCTGTGCGTCAGGGATAAAGCCGGCCTGTACGGCGGCTTCCCTGGCATTGCCGGTATTTACATAGCACCGGCAAAAAAGACGTTGCTGCTTTGTCAACCTTTGTACCGTATTTTTTTCCACGCCTCATCCCCCTTTTGCTATTTATGTAAAAGGAGGCGCCGCTGTTTTTTGCCCCTCTTACATAAAACGGTTTAAAAAAAGAAAAAGTTGACCTGGATCGGTCAACTTTTGACTGCTGCTTAAACAAAAATAGCCGCTTTATTAAAATTTTCCCCTTGCGGGTAGGATTAAACGCTTAAGCAAAAGCATCACTTTTATCATAAAAACAATGCGTGTTAAGCCATAAAAAAACAGAATGGTGCTGACCTATAGCAGAAAGCTTTGTATATAACCGGCGCTGTGCAGATACTGCTTGACAGCATCTACGGATATTGTCAAAAAGCGCAAAATAGAATTTAAAAACCGGAACTGGCTGTCAAAGAAAGCAGCCTTAATCGATAAAAAAGCAAAAAAGACGGTATGCACAACACCTCTGTGCATACCGTCTTTCCTATTTTTGCTTTAATTATTCCTGTATTCCCGGAATTTTCGGGAGCTGATCAAACCCTTTTTGCAAATCCTCATCTGTAGGAATATAGTCGCCCATTTTTCCGTCATGGAACGCAGCATATGCAGTCATGTCAAAATAGCCCGTCCCTGTCAACCCAAACAGGATCGTCTTCTTCTCCCCTGTTTCTCTGCAGCGGATCGCTTCGTCCATTGCCACACGAATCGCATGCGCAGATTCAGGCGCCGGCAAAATTGTTTCCACCTTTGCAAAAAGCGTGGCCGCTTCAAATACTTTGGTCTGCTCAACCGCTACTGCTTCCATATACCCATCGTGATACAGCTTTGACAAAATCGGCGACATACCATGGTAACGCAACCCACCTGCATGGTTTGCACTCGGCATAAAGCTGCTGCCCAGCGTATACATCTTGGCAAGCGGTGTAATTTTTCCCGTATCGCAAAAATCATACGCGTATTTTCCTCTGGTAAACGAGGGGCAGGACGCAGGCTCCACCGCAACAATGCGTGGGTTAGCCATACCGGTAAGCTTATCCTGCATAAACGGTGCAATCAATCCCCCCAAATTGGAACCGCCGCCTGCACAGCCAACGACCACATCCGGGTATTCATCCAAAATTTCCATCGCTTTTTTTGCTTCCAGCCCAATCACAGACTGGTGTAGTAAAACCTGGTTGAGCACAGAACCCAGCACATAACGGCAACCCTCTGTCGTCACTGCCTTTTCTACAGCCTCAGAAATGGCGCAGCCAAGGCTGCCGCCCGTTCCCGGGTTTTCCTTAAGGATCGCCCGTCCCACTTCCGTTGTGTCACTGGGGCTTGGGATCACATTGGCATCAAACGTCTGCATAACCGCCTTGCGAAACGGCTTTTGCTCATAAGACACCTTGACCATATATACCGTCAAAGGCAGCTTAAAATATGCGCATGCCTCGCTTAAAGCCGTCCCCCATTGTCCGGCTCCCGTTTCTGTTGTAAGGGAGGTCAGCCCCTGTTCCTTGGCATAATACGCCTGGGCAATGGCAGAATTCAGCTTATGGCTGCCAGAGGTATTGTTTCCTTCAAACTTATAGTAAATCTTCGCCGGCGTTTTCAGTTCTTTTTCCAAATTATAAGCGCGAATCAGCGGAGCCGGACGGTATATTTTGTACATTTCCCGTATTTCCTCGGGAATATCCACATAGCGCGTCTGTGCGTCCATCTCTTGGTGTGCAAGCTCCTTACAGAATACCGGGTATAAATCCGCCTCCGTCGCGGGCTGCATCGTGGCAGGATTAATCATCGGATCCGGCTGCTCTTTCATATCCGCGCGCATATTATACCATTGCTTCGGAATCTGATCCTCAGGAAGATAAAATCTATAGGGTACTTTTGCCATGGTAAAAACTCCTCTCTTTTGTCTGTAAAATAAAAAAAGCTCCCGTCCCAAAGGGACGAAAGCAAACTTCCGTGGTACCACCCAAATTGGCCGCAAGGCCCTCTCACTCCATACGCTGTTACGCATGCTCCCTTGGTAACGGGCGGAGTTCCCGTCCTGGCTACTGCTATTTCACCCGGCCCTCATAAGCCCATTCCCTGTAAAAGGACTGCCGCACTTCCACCATCTGCAGCTCTCTTAAAAAATCCTCTCCTTACAGGTACTCCTCTTAATCATCGGTTTAACTATTTATTTGCATTATAGCCCACTGATTCTGTTTTGTCAACCTGTATTTTTTATTTTACGATTATATCGGTAAAAAGGTGCCGACAGCTGTATGGAATCCTCTTTATAATTTGTGTTTTCCTGTATGACAGAAAAAAAAACAGCACAGACTATAAAAAAAGAACGCTATCAATGGAAATGAGTGATGACATGCCGCTTTCTACGCACATTGACGACAATATAGCTTTATTCAAAAAAACGCTGCATGCAGACGAAAGCTTTGATCTGATCAGCAGGCCTGTGCAGATCAACCGCCGCCGCTGCTGCCTGTTTTTTATAGACGGGCTGATCAAGGATGAGGTCATGGAAAAGGTGCTGGAATTTTTTTATTCGCTTGACAAAGAAGAGGATATGCGCGACGCAAACACCTTTGTTAAAAACTGCGTTCCATATGTAGAGGTAACCGTCACAGATAACTCACAGCAAATCTGCATGAATATTCTTTCCGGCGTTTCTGCATTATTTATAGACGGCTTTGAGCAGGCCATTATGATTGACAGCCGCACCTATCCACAGCGACAGACCAGCGAACCGGAAAAAGACAAATCCCTGCGCGGCTCCAAAGACGGCTTTGTAGAAACCCTGATCAGCAACACCGCCCTGCTTCGGCGGCGCATACGCGATACCAACCTGCGCATAAACGCCTTTGTCGTAGGCAGAGAATCTAAAACGGACGTCGCTGTCTGCTATATGGACAATAAAGTAGACAAGCAGCTCCTTGCAAAAATCACAAAGCAGATTGAAGCAATCAACGTCCATTCGCTTACAATGAACCAGCAAAGCCTGATCGAGGCGATTTATAAACACAAATGGTACAACCCCTTCCCCAAAATCAAATACACCGAGCGTCCGGACACCGCTGCTTCTTCGCTGCTGGAAGGCAACATCGTCATTCTTGTTGATAATTCCCCCTCCGTTTTAATCCTGCCTACTTCAATCTTTGATATTATCGAGGAAGCCGACGACTATTACTTTCCACCGCTTACCGGCACCTACATTCGCTTTGCCCGTTATATTGTCACACTTGCCACGCTGGTCATTACACCGCTGTGGCTGCTCGCCCTGAAAAACCCGGATCTTGTCCCCAAACCTTTTGAGTTTATATTGATCACAGAGCCTGTCAATATCCCTGTTTTCTGGCAGCTAATGATTCTGGAACTGGGCATAGACGGCCTACGCCTTGCCTCTGTCAACACACCAAACAGCCTAAGCACCTCTTTAAGTATTATCGGCGCGATCGCCCTAAGCGATTTTGCCGTCACGGTAGGCTGGTTTTCTACAGAAGCAATTCTTTATATGGCCTTTGTCGCCATCGCCAACTATACGCAGCCAAGCTATGAACTGGGCTATTCGCTTAAATTTCTGCGCATGCTTTTGCTGATTTTGACCCAGCTGTTTAATATATGGGGCTTTTGCGCGGGTATTGCCCTGACCTTTGTCCTGCTGCTGACAAACAAAACGGTATCGGGCAAAAGCTATTTGTATCCCCTTATCCCGTTTAACGGCAAAGCGCTTGCACGCAAACTGATCCGCACGCCGCTGACAAAATAAACGTCTACGGATAAAAAAAACGCACGCTTAAAACCGCCATCACCATCCCTGCAAAATCCGCGCACAGCGCAGCAGGGACGGTATGGCGGATTTTTTTGATCCCCACCGCCCCATAATATACGGCAATTGCATAGAACGTCGTTTCTGTAGAACCCGCCATCACGCTGGCTGCGCGTCCAATAAAGCTGTCCGGGCCGTAATCCTGCAAAATGCTGTTTAAAATTGCCGTTGAGCCGCTGCCGGATACCGGGCGCAGCAGCGCCAACGGGACCACCTCCGCCGGAAAACCCAAAAATTCCGCCGCCGGCCTTATAAAATCGATCAGCATTTCCAGCGCGCCTGAAGCCTTGAGCATATTGACCGCAACAATCAGCCCAATCAGCGACGGCGCAATTTTATAAGTAGAAATCAGTCCCTGCTTTGCCCCTTCCAAAAAGGTATCAAAGCAGGGAACTTTTTTGATAAAAGCAAATAGAATAATCAAAAAGATTACAAGCGGGATTACATAATTTCCAAGCTGTTCGATCTAACCCACCTTCTTTGTCCCGCATTTTTGTAACAGCTTTGCCATCGTAATGCCGATTGCAAGCGCAAAAACGGAGCTTACCCATACGCACGGTAAAATATCAAACGGTGCGCTTGCGCCATGGCTCTGCCGCAAAACGGCAATCGTTGTGGGGATCAGTTGGATCGACGCCGTATTGAGCACAACAAACATGACCATACTGTCGTTTGCCCGCTCCTGTTCCGGGTTTTTCAGCTGCATTCTGTGCATAGCCTCTATTCCAAGCGGCGTGGCGGCATTGCCAAGCCCCAGCAGGTTTGCCGTCACATTGGAGCAAATTGCGCTGCAGGCTTTTTTGTCATCTTTATATTGGGGAAACAGCCCCTTAAGCACAGGGGAAAAGGCTTTTGCCAGCAGCGAGGTAATCCCTCCACGCTCAGCAATTGCCATCAATCCCGACCAAAGGCACATCATGCCGCACATGGTAAGCAAAAGCTCTATTGCCTCTTGCGCACCGTTGAGTGCTCCTTGGCTTAATTGCGCCGTTTTTCCTGTAAAAACACCACATATTATGCTAATCAGCAAAATTGCGCCCCATATATAGTTTAGCACTATTTGTCACCTCGCCACGGAAAAATAACAAAGATGTTATATTTATTGACAATTATGGCATTTTTTGGTAAAATAAAAAAAATTCTGCTAAACCACTTTATTTTTTACAAGAAAGCGTAGAAGGGAGTCTTACGATGAAAAATGCCACAAACTTTTTTGCCACGGTTGACAATCTGGGACGTATCGTTATTCCAAAGCCATTAAGAAAGTCTTACGAACTGGAAAGCGGTACTTCTATCGAGCTTTTCCCCACAGACGACACCATTGTCATCAGAAAATACACGCCCGGATGCACCTTTTGCAACAGTATTACAAACCTTATCAATTACGAAGGAAAGCTGATTTGCAAAGACTGCATTAAAGAACTGGAAGGTAAGCTTTCTGTAAAAAATGAGGAGGAATCCGCAGAATAAAAAAAGGCACATAGTAAATATATGCGCCCAAAAAAATTTTCATGAAAAAACCCGGCACTTCCGTGCTGGGTTTTTTCTGTCATAAAGGTTCTGCTTCCTGTCAATATCCCATCTCTCCGTGAAGCGATTCGTCGTTTGCAACCCAGTCGTCCACATAAATGGCCGTAAATGTATCCTTGGAATTGCGTATGATCACACGCTTGATTCCTGCGTTGATGATCATTCGCTTACACATTGCGCACGAATTTGCATCCTTTACATATTCGCCGGTCTTGGCGTCCTTTCCAACCAGGTACATCGTCGCGCCAATCATGTCGTTTCTGGAAGCATGAATAATCGCGTTTGCCTCTGCATGCACGCTTCTGCAAAGCTCATAGCGCTCACCTCTTGGTACCTGCATGCTTTCGCGGATGCATACCCCCAGGTCAATGCAGTTATGCCTGCCTCTTGGCGCCCCCACATAGCCGGTCGAAACAATCTGGTCGTTTTTTACTATAATCGCCCCAAAATTTCGCCTCAGGCACGTACCTCTCTCTAAAACCGTTTCTGCTATATCCAAATAATAATTTTTTTTGTCTATACGGTTTATTCCCATCTTTTCCTCCGTCCGTTTCTTTCAGAGGCCGCGCCCCTTTTTCTTTTATGATAATCCAAATTTAAAAAATAAGCAACATATTTATCTCAAAAATCTAATTTTTCTATATATTCTGCTGCATACACGGCCGCAATTGCTCCATCTGAAGCCGCCGTTACAATCTGCCGCAGTCGTTTGGTACGCGTATCGCCTGCCGCATACACGCCCTCCATGTTGGTTTTGCAATCTTCCCCCGCTACAATATATCCGTCCTTGTCAAGCTCTAAAAAGTCCCGAAACGGCTCATTGCTTGGCATCTGTCCAACCGCCACAAACACAGCGTCCGTGCGGTAAAGCTGTTCCTTCCCCGTTTCCCTGTTGACGGTCCGGACCGCTTCCACCTGGTTCTCGCCCAAAATCTCTGCAATGCTTTCGTTAAAAATAATGGTTACATTCTTCTTTTTCTTCAGCCGCTGCGCCGCTGTTTCTTCCCCCTTGATCCGGTCCCCGCGGATCAGCAGTTTAACCTCTGCGCAAATATTTGCAAGGTACAGCGCGTCCTCCAGGGCCGTATTGCCGCTTCCGGCCACAATTGCCTGCTTGCCCTTGAAAAACGCGCCATCGCATGTGGCACAGTAAGACACACCGCGCCCTGTAAGCCGCTGCTCGCCATTGCATTCAAGCTTTCTGCGCACCGCACCGTTTGCAATAATTACCGCTTTGGCGGTATATTCCTGTCCGCCTGCCATAAGCTTCTTTTCCTTTCCCTCCAGACAAAGCGGCGTAACGTCTGCAAATACAAACTGTGTGCCCAGTGCAGAGGCCTGCTCATACAACTGCATTGCAAAATCCGTCCCGCTGATCCTGCGGATCCCCGGATAATTTTCAATTTCATAGGTGTTGACGGTTTGCCCTCCGTACATAGCCTTGTCAAACACGGCAACGCGTTTTCCTGCACGCAGTGCATAGATAGCGGCACTCATGCCGGCGGGGCCTGCGCCGATAATCAAAATATCCAACATATTTTTTCCCCTTTTCCAAGCATCCTGGTCTGTATTGACAAAAACCTGGATATTGTGTATTTATATTAGTATAGCACAAACACTTTCAACAGAACAGGAGAATTTCGTCGTGGAACAAATTTTGGTATCGGGCCTTTTAAATACAGAAGCAACCGTACAAATCGACCACTTTCCCATAGAATACTGCCCCATTCATTTTCCGTTTTTTGGTATAAGTACGTCTGTATCGGGGGTGGGCTTCAACGTTGCAAAAGCGTTGCGCACGCTGGGCGACAGCGTAACACTGTTTTCCCTGACAGGCAACGACCAAACCGGGCAGACCATTTTGCAGGCTGTGCAAGAAGAAGGGCTGGACGCCGCATATATCCTCCCTGCCCTGGCGCAGTCTCCCCAGTCGGTCGTTTTATATGACAAAAGCGGAAAGCGCCAGATCTATTGTGACCTGAAGGATATTCAACAGGCCGTATGCGACCCTGCGCTTTTTGCACAGGCGCTTACAGACTGCAAAGCAGCCATATTATGTAATATCAATTTTAACCGCCCGCTTTTATCGGTTGCAAAAAAGGCCGGCGTTTTGATCGCTACAGACGTTCATGTCCTGTCGGATCTGCACGATGCCTTTAACGCAGACTTTATGCACCATGCCGACGTGCTTTTTTTAAGCGACGAGGCAATCCCCGGCGAGCCTTCGGCCTTTGTAAAAGCGCTTGCCGGCATTTACCGCTGTAAGGTCATTGCCGTGGGTCTTGGCCATAAAGGCGCTTTGCTTTATACAAGGGAAAACGGACAATGCATCCATATTCCCGCCGTTTACACCCGTCCGGTTGTCAATACGGTCGGCGCGGGCGACGCGCTTTTTTCCTCCTTTATGCATTTTTATACAAAAACAAACGACGCGCTTTTCTCTTTACAACGCGCCGTGTATTTTGCCTCTTATAAAATTGGCGAAGCGGGCGCGGCAAACGGCTTTATAGATGAATCGGCGCTTAACTCCCTGATAAATACCTAACGGACGTATACAACGGCGGCAAAGGCAAATAATAAATTAAATTCTACATAATACAGTAGGAATGGATGATTCTTATGCCCGTCGTCGTGTTATGCTCCTGCCGCAGGGACCAAAGCCTGTACCATATCCTTCTGCGCGCGCTTTCCAATTATGGCGGCGTACAGGCTATGCTTGGCAATACTCTGTATACAAGCTGTCAGGACCCCCATTTTACGCTTTTCTGTACGCACAGCGCACCACGTGCCGACAACACAAAGGGCGTTTTGGTATTTGACGAAAATTTTAAAAACGCGGGCAGCTTTCCGCTTTCCCAGGGCCTGATCCCCGTTTTGGAAAGCAATAACAAAAAGGCGGTTTCCCGCTTAAAAGACACAAGCCACATTGCCATTACCTGCGGCACCGGCCTGCGCGACACCTTAAGCATTGCAAGCCTGGACGATATGCGCGCCACCATCAGCCTGCAACGTGAGCTGACCTCTATAAACGGCGACGCATACGAACCGCACGACTTTATTGCGCATCTTTCCCAAAAGACAGATGTTTACCCGCTGCTTGCCGTGTGCGGAACGCTTTTGCTGTGCGGGATTAAACCGGAGGATGGCTATTATATTTAAATTGAATAGGCAATGCTGTCTTTTCTGTTTATCCAGACCTTCTCCATGGGGGTGTTTTATAGAGGCTTTTATCTTATCCACCGAGTTTCTGCGTTTATATAGATTACTTCTAAAAAGACTTTCTTCATTTCTTGTGGAAGAAACGAACCAAAGACCAAAAAAGAGGGGACTTGCAAAGTTCCTTTTTTTATTTGTTCCAAAACTTGCTTTTGTTTGTACTTTATGCAGGTAAGATAAAAACCCGCAGAAAGCGCCCCGCAGAAAGTTTAAAAAACAAAAAGAAGCGCGCCCGGCTATGCCAATTGTCCATCTTCCTTGTACAGGCCCCGCAAAAGCTTAATCTCCTGCGCATAGCCTGCAAGGTCGTTTGGCGTTTCCAAATAAAACGGCAAATGGCGAAGCTTTGGGTGATTGATCACCCTGACAATTGCCTCCAGCCCCAAATGGCCGTTGCCAATCGTTTCGTGCCTGTCCTTATGGCTGCCGCCCGGGTTTTTGCTATCGTTCAAATGGATCGCATACAGCCGCTCAAGGCCAATCACCCGGTCAAATTCCTCCAAAACGCCGTCTAAGTCATGCACAATGTCATACCCCGCGTCGCTCACATGGCAGGTGTCCAGGCACACGCCCATTTTTTCATTTAGCTGCACACGGTCTAAAATTGCGCGCAGCTCTTCAAAGCTGCGGCCTACCTCGCTGCCCTTTCCCGCCATCGTTTCCAACAGCACGGTCGTGGTCTGCTCCGGCTTTAAAATCGTGTTAAGAAGCGCTGCAATCATCTCTATTCCCGCCTCTGCCCCCTGCTTTACATGACTGCCCGGATGAAAATTATAATAATTATGCGGCACATGCTCCATCCGCTTTAAGTCATCCTCCATAATCATCTGCGCCAGCTCCCTGGTGTGAGCGTCCGCAGAGCAGGCATTCAGCGTATACGGCGCATGCGCCAAAATGGGAGCAAATCCCTTATCCGCTATATATGCATGAAACTGCGCAATATCCTCCGGGTCTATATCCTTTGCCGCAAACCCTCTGGGATTGCGCGTAAAAAATTGGAACGTGTTGGCGCCTATGGACACCGCCTCTTGCGCCATATGGGTAAACCCCTTGGCAGCCGACAAATGTGAACCAATATGCAGCATGTTTTTTTCCGTCCTTTCATATAATTGCATATTGTAGTTATTATACCACAATTGCAGGCAGACAACAACGCAACGCATCTATGGTTTTTATTCTCTGTTTTGCAATTGCACAAACGGCAGTTTCGGTGTATAATTTTTTTCGTGCGAATCTATATACAGAAAAGGGGCGGCATTATGATCTATGACAACGTGCTCGAAGCGATCGGCCATACGCCGGTCATACGCTTAAACAGAATGGCAGACAAAAGCGGCGCACAGGTGCTTGTAAAATACGAAGGGCTCAACGTAGGCGGGTCAATCAAAACCAGAACCGCTTATAACATGATCTTGCAGGGCGAAAAAGATGGACTTATCCATAAAGACACCATTATTGTAGAGCCCACCAGCGGCAACCAGGGCATTGGCCTTGCGCTGGTCGGCGCGGTGCGCGGCTACCAAACAGTCATCATTATGCCAGACTCGGTAAGCTACGAGCGCAGAAAGCTGGTCGAACACTACGGCGCAAAGGTCATTTTGATCCATGACGACGGCAACATCGGCAAATGCATAGAAACCTGCCTGCAAACAGCGCTGCAAATGGCAAAGGACGACCCGCGCGTTTATGTTCCGCAGCAGTTTGAAAACCCCGCCAACCCGCTTGTACATAAGCACCACACCGCCTTGGAGATTATGGAACAGGTCGCACAGCCAATCGACGGCTTTTGCTCCGGTATAGGAACAGGCGGTACTATTACCGGCATAGGCGAGGTGTTAAAAGCGCAATATCCCGATATCCTGATCTGGGCGGTCGAGCCGGAAAACGCGGCAATTTTAGCAGGCGGCAACATAGGCACCCATTTGCAGATGGGCATAGGCGACGGCCTGATCCCCCGCAACCTGAACACACAGATTTACGACGATATTTATATCGTAAGCGACGAAGAAGCCATACAAACCGCCAAGGATCTTGCGCGCCTGGAAGGCCTCATGTGCGGGATTTCCTCCGGCACAAATGTAGCGGCCGCACTGAAAATGGCAAAAAAACTTGGCCCCGACAAAACCGTTATCACCGTGCTGCCAGATACTGCCGAGCGTTATTTCAGCACGCCGCTTTTTACCTGATTTTCATTTTTTATAGAAAAGCACGCCGGGGAACAATTTCCCGGCGTGCTTTTTTACAGCGGCATGTTCCGGTTACTGGGCTTTGTCTCCAGCCTGTAAACCTCTATCTGGATCTGATGCCGGATTGCGACGGTGTTACCTGGGTATTTCAATAAAAGCGCCCCATACTCCCGGTCAAACTGCCGCACCCTTTCTTCCGGCAGGCTGGCGCCTATTCCCCTGCAGGTTCGGATTCTTCCGCGCCAGGCATCTTTATCAAAAACAATTTTTTCTTTATATGTATGTACGGTTTCCAATGCAAAATACGGCCTTGCCCAGTCCGGAAACGAATAAGCAACCGGGCGAAAACCTCCTCCTGTCCAGTCTGGGTTATACCGCAGCACAAGCGCTTCCATTTCCTGTATCATCGTGTCTTCAAACGGCAGCCATTCCATGGAAATTTTGCAAAACGCCCCGTCGGGCCGTAAAACACGCGCAATTTCCGGTACTGCCCGCTTTACATCAAAATACCAAAAGCATTGCACGGCGGTTACTGCGTCAAAGCGGTTGTCTGCAAAGCCGGTATCCTCCGCGCTGCACACTTTAAATGCAATTGCATCCATACCGGCCTTTTCTGCAAGCCTTTTGCCTTCTTTAAGCTGCTTTTGCGAAGGGTCTGTCGCGGTAAAGCTTGCGCCCGTACCATACATATTGCGCGGCAGCACGGCCGTACCGCTGCCCAGATCCAGTATTTTTTGGCCCGGCCTTCCAATTCCAAAGGTGCAAAGCTTATCGTACATGCTTTGCGGGTAAATATCCCTGTATTTCCCGTATTCCTCTGCCGTGTTTCCAAAATCAAAGGCTTTTCCTTTATCGATCGTATCTATATGCACACAAAAACCTTCTTCCGTTTGCTCATACAAAAAGCAGGAAAACAAGCGTTGCTGTTTTCCTGCCCTTTATTTTTATTTTATCCTTTATTATTTACGGTTAAAAATAGACATGATGTCATAGAAGGTATCATCGTCATCCGCTACATCCACATTGCCCGTTTTCCTTGCCGCTACATCTTTTGCCGCCGCAACAGAAGCCGCCTGGTTTCTGAGCATTTCTGTCCGTGAAGAGGTCATAGACATTCTGGATGTATGCGCGTTGTCCTTCTTTCCGCCGTCAAACGATGCAAAGCCTGTAGCAATCACCGTAACGCTCATTTCGTCTTCCATATTTTCATCCAAAACGGCACCCCAGATAATATTTGCTTCCGGGTCGGCCTGGTCTGTAATCATTGCGGAAGCCGTATCAATTTCATCCAGCCCAATATCCGCAGAAGCCGTTATATTGACAATCACGCCCTTGGCACCGTCAATCGAAGTTTCAAGCAGCGGGCTTGTAATCGCCATTCTTGCAGCCTCTTCCGCCTTGTCCTTTCCCTGTGCATAACCAATACCCATGTGCGCATAACCCGCATTGTTCATAATAGAGGTTACGTCTGCAAAGTCCAGGTTGACCAAACCGGGAATCAAGATCAGGTCAGAAATGCTTTGTACGCCCTGGCGCAGCACATCGTCCGCCAGGTCAAACGCATTCTTCAATGTAATGCGCTGTTCACTTGCATATTTCAACCTTTCGTTCGGTACAACAATCAGCGAATCCACATGCTCCCTTAAGGCCGCAATACCGGCTTCGGCCTGTTCCATACGCTTTTTTCCCTCAAAGGCAAAAGGCTTTGTTACAATGGCAACTGTCAATACGCCCATATCCTTTGCAATTTCCGCAACAATCGGCGCAGCGCCCGTGCCGGTTCCGCCGCCCATACCGGCAGTGATAAAGACCATGTCTGTACCCTGCAGCACAGCGGTAATTTCCTCACGGTTCTCTTCTGCGGCCTCTCTGCCGACCTCCGGCTTAGAGCCAGCGCCTTTTCCATGCGTAATCTTTTCGCCTATCTGAAGCTTTTGTGAAGCATTGGAAAACTGCAAAACATGGTCGTCGGTATTAATTGCAATAAACTCAACACAGCGCACACCCATTTTTACCATGCGGTTTACAGCGTTTCCGCCGCCGCCGCCTACGCCAATGACCTTAATAACAGGGATGTTGTTGCTGTACTCTTTTTCAAGCTCGAATGCCATTTGAACTTCCTCCTAATCAACATCTGATTGCTTCATCCAACTAAAAAAGCCTGATGTTTTAAATCTATAATCCAATCGACTATACGCCTATTTAATAATGTATCACAAGCGCTGAAAAATTTCAATAAGTTCTTGCAGAAAAATTTAAAAATTCGGCAAATATTCTCGATTTCAACGCCTTTTACCCAAGTACCCCGAAAAGATCAGGCATATACCCCATCATCATACCCGTCTGTCCCGTCGGCATAACCATCGTAATAGTAGCCGTCGTCATAATAATAACCATCGTCAGCATAGCTGTCGTCAGAATAACCGTCATCGTAATAGCTTTCGTCAGTATAGCCGTCGGTATAGCCGTCGGTATATCCATCGCCGCTGTCCTGCCAGGTATAATCTGTCACAGGCTCGGTGGCGGCGGTTGTGGGCTCGGTAGAAGGCTCGGTGGCATACAGCGTATTGTCCGGGTTGTAATATGATGCCTTTTTGCTGCCATTGCAGGCCGAAACATCTAAAACGCCCATATCGGTCTGGGCAAGCTTCTGGTCAATAATCGTCTGCGCCGTGCGGATTTTATAATCAATATCCTCTGGCATTCCCAGAACAATCTGGATCCTGTCTGCATAATTTAACTTAATATTGGCCGTGTTCGAAACATCAATTTCCCGTATGCCGTTAAATTCATTTTTTTGTAAGGCCTTGGTGATCTCGTTTAAGATCGGCATAATATTCTTATTCTTCACCTGGGCCGTGTTTCCCACCTCGGCCTTCTCCAGCGTACAGCCTTCGATCACCGGCGCGTCATATGTATTTTTACTGATTCGCTCCAGCACTCTCCCCTCAGAGGAAATCACCACAAATTCTTCCCCTTCCGCAATCACATACGCCGGTTGCGCCTCTGTAATATGTATGACCATCGTATCGGGGATTCGTATGTCAATTTTCGCCTCTTCCACATACGGGAGCGTCTGCTTGATCTTCTCTTCCCCTGCTTTTTTATCACTTAAAAACAGATTTTCCCCCAGCGTCAGACCGCTTGCATCAATAATCTCCTGGTTGCTGTAATGCGCAGATCCTTCCACCTCAAACTGTTCTGATTTAAAAAATACCGTCAGTGAAAGCACAACGCCTACGATCAGGATCACCAGCAGGATCGCGCCGCAAACGGCAAAGTTAATCACCTTTCTGGTTTTTCTGGAAAATGGCTCTCTGCTGAGCTCCTCCTGGATCCTTGCCTCTTCCTCGGCCTGCATGGCGGCATTTTGCTTCATAGCGACTTCATCTGTGTAAAAGCCGTCGCCGTAATCGTCCCGCCGGACAATCGGCTCCTCTGTATACGTCTTTCTTGCAGGGCCGCTCTTGGCTCTTCTTGCCGCGTCACCTACCTTCTTACCGCCGCGTTGGGGCATACGCGTTGATTTTGCCTCGGCCTTTTGCACCGTTTTTATAGCGGGGCTGCGCTTTGTCTGTTGTTTTTTTTGTTTTTCCTCAGAAAAGGGCCGCCCTGCACTTTTTTCCGGGGCAGTCCGCTTATTGCCCGGGGCTGCGGCAGGCCTTCTTCCGCCTGTCGGCCTTTTTGCATTGCGCATCTTCTGGCTGCCATTTTGCATGCCCGGCCTTTGTTCAGACATCCGCTTGTTTTGCTGATTTTGATTGCTGCCTTTGTTCTTGTTTTCCATCTTTTCTACATCCTTACAGATTGAAGTCCATATCTTTCTCCGGCCGTTTTCCGTTTTATACCTTTTTGACCGTCGCTCCTACGCTGGATAAATAGAGCTCTATATCCTCATAGCCGCGTTCCAAAAATTTTACGCCCTTAAGCTCGGTTGTTCCTTCCGCCGCAAGCGCCGCTACAACCAGTGCGGCACTGCCGCGCAGGTCAAGTGCCTCCACAGAAGCACCGTAAAAATGCTTTACGCCCTCTACAACGGCAACTCTGCCTTCCACCTTAATATTTGCACCAAGACGCAACAGCTCCCCTACATGTTTATAACGGCTTTCAAAAATATTTTCCACAAACACGCTCGTTCCGTTTGCAAGGGCCGTCATCGCCATAATGGGCGCCTGCGCGTCTGTAGGAAAACCGGGGTACGGCATCGTCCTTATAAATTTTACTGCCTTAAGCCGTTGCGGTGCAAAAATATGCAGTGTATTCCCGCTGATACGGATCGTACAGCCGGCTTCTTCAAAAACGGAAATAATGGAACCCAAATGCGCAGGAACAACATGCTTCAGTTCCAGGCTGCCGCCGGTCACCGCCGCCGCAGCCATATAGGTTGCGGTCACAATTCTGTCCGGAATAATCGTGTGCTGCGTCCCTGTAAGTCGTTCTACGCCGTCAATAAAAATAGTTCCCTCGCCTGCGCCGGAAATTTTTGCGCCGCAGCCGTTTAAAAAGTCTGCAAGGTCGCAAATCTCCGGCTCTCTTGCCGCATTTGTAATGATCGTCGTTCCCTTGGCAAGCACAGCCGAAAGCATAATATTTTCAGTAGCACCCACGCTTGGAAAGGACAACGTAATCTTTGCGCCGTGTAAGCCATTGGGAACGCTGCAATCTAAAATCCCGTGATGTTCTGTAATTTCCAGCCCCATCAGACGCAGCGCCTTTAAGTGCAAATCGATCGGACGCGGGCCCAGCTCGCATCCTCCCGGAAAAGACAGCCTTGCTCTTCCCATGGTGGCAATAATTGCACCTAAAAAGACAATGGAGGAGCGCATCTCCCGCATTAACGCATCCGGTATATCATACCGGCACACGCTGTGTGTATCCACAGTCAGGGTGCTGCCGCTGCGGCTGACATTGCAGCCCAGATAACGCAAAATTTTGATAGAAGTTTCCACATCGGAAAGGCGCGGGCAGTTATGTAGCACACAGCGGTCGCCTGAAAGCAGTGTTGCCGCCAGAACAGGGAGCGCGCTATTTTTAGCCCCCTGTACAGAAATACTGCCGTTTAGTCTGTTGCATCCCTCTATCATAAGCTTCGACACACAGAACACCCTTTCCAACAAAAGCTTTAGGGCTGAAAATCAACCCTTGATATCTTATGTTTTAAGGCTGTCTGTTGTTACACAGCTACAAACACCAAACCGTTTCTATACAGCCGGCACAGTCCGTCGGTTAAACAGCTGCTGTGCCAAGCACCTTTTTAATAACCGAATAAATCCTTTCGTTTGCATCTGTAATTGCAAGTCTTTTGGCATTTTCGCTGTATTTTCTAAGCTTTTCCGGATCGCTTACCATATCGTCCACCGCCTGCATAACCGCTTCCTGGGTCAGCTCCTCTTCTTTTAAAACGCGAGCTGCCTGTCGGTTGGCCATTGCCATAGCGTTGTGATACTGGTGGTTTTCCGCCACATTGGGCGAAGGGATCAAAATAGCGGGCTTTCCCTGCGCCTGCAGCTCGCTTAACGTAATCGCCCCCGCCCTGCATATAACAAGGTCTGCCGCCGCAAGGCACACGGGCATATCATCAATATATTCCCTTATATCTAAATTTTCACAGCCGTCCGGGTCTGCCCCCATCTTTCGCAAAAGATCGGGGAACCACTTCCCGTATTGGCCGTAAGCGTGTATAATTTGGTATTTGCCGTCCTTTGCGCTGCGCGCTATCATTCCTGCGACATTCTCGTTGATCTTCCGGGCGCCCAGGCTTCCGCCAAATGACAAAACCACAGGGCGGCTATCCAGCCCCAGCTTCTTTCTGCACGCCGTTTTGTCCGCCGTTAAAATTTCCTGCCTTACAGGGTTGCCCGTCGTAACGCAGCGGCATCCGTCGCTTAAATATTGTTTTGCCTCTGGCATTGCAAGCATAACGCGCTTTACATACCGGGAAAGCATTTTTGTAGTAACGCCCGGAAAGGCGTTTTGTTCATGGATCACAGTCGGGATAGAAAGCTTTGCCGCCGCCCGGATCACCGGGCCGCTTACATAGCCGCCCGTCCCCATACAAATATCCGGTTTAAAATCCCGGATAATCCTTTTAGACACAGTGCCTGCCTGCAACGCCTTTTTTACTGTAATGATATTATCCTTTACGGCGCTGGGGGAAAAGCTCCGCTTAAATCCAGACACAGAAATCCCTTCAAAAGCAAAACCGGCCTGCGGCACCAAGCGCTCCTCCATGCCTCCTTTTGCTCCTACATATAAAATTTGCACGTCCGGCTCTTTTTTCCTTATATAGCCGGCTACCGCGAGCGCAGGGTTAATATGGCCCGCCGTGCCGCCGCCTGCAAATAAAACTCTCATAGAAGCACCCTCCTTTGTCACACAGCCTGTCAAAGGCTTATGCTTTATTAATATTGGATGTCCTTGAAATCGAAAGCACAATCCCCATCTGCGCCAACAGCATGACAAGCGAGCTTCCGCCTGAGCTGAAAAACGGCAGGCTGATCCCGGTGTTTGGAAGCAAATCGGTAATAACCAGAATATTCAAAATTACCTGCAGCCCAATTTGTGCGGTCAGGCCCACACCCAAAAGTGTACCGAACTTATCTTTCGCACGCATCGATATGGTAATCCCGCGCCATACAAGCAGTCCAAAAATTGCAAGAATAATCACCGCGCCGATCAACCCCAGCTCTTCACAGACAATCGCAAAGATAAAGTCGTTTTGCGGTTCCGGCAGGTACAGATACTTTTGCCTGGATTGCCCTAACCCCAGACCCATCAGCCCGCCTGAGCCAATCGCATACATCGAATTCCTGGTCTGCCATGTGGTCTGCCACATTTCAGGCGTTGTGTATTCCAGCGCCTGTCCCCAGCCTTCCATACGCTCCATCGCATAAGAAAGCAGCCCGGTGGCCGACATGATAAGAAAAATAACCAGTATGCCGGCACCCGCAAACAAAAACCACTTTCCCTTCACGCCCGATATATACATCATCAGCGCCGTTAAAAGCGTTACAATAACAATACCGGAATAATGCGGCTCCAACAGCAACAGCACCACCGTAGGAACAAGGATTACAATTGCCGGTAGAACACCGTATTTAAATGTTTCCATCTTATAAAAATACACAGAGCCCCAATGGGCAAAAAACAAAATCAACGCAAACTTCATCAGCTCAGACGCCTGAAAACTTGCTATGCCCAGGTCAATCCATCGGTGCACACCCGTTTCAGACGGGATAAACAGCACAACAACCAAAAGTAAAAACGCAAGGGCCAAAACCCATACCGCCAGCTTATGGAAGTGATGATAATCAAAAAAAGAAATAGCAAGCATTGCAGCAACGCCAATCACTGCAAAAATTACCTGTCTTTTTAAATACAGGTAACTATCTCCGTTGGTAAAATAAGCAACCGGATAGCTTGCGGAAAACATCATAATAATCCCAATAACAAGCAAAATCAAGATTAAAAGTAAAAAAGGCATATCCAATCCGGCGCGTACCGAAAACAGCTTGAGCTTTTTCCGTATACCGCGGCGTTTTGTATCCGCCGTTTTTTCGTGCGCAGCTACAGAGGCATAGTAGCCGCGCCTTCTATTATATGCTTCCTGTGCTTTCCGTTTAAGCTCCGCCTCGTATCTTAGGGGATATTTTCTATCCATCTTTCCACCACCATACAGTCATACATAAAACGCGCGCCAGCCCTATTTTAAAAGCCCGTCATTACCAACGCAAGTGCCAACACGCCGCATAACGCCGTCGCCAGGCTGAACACAACTACAATTTTCACTTCCGACCATCCACACATTTCAAAATGGTGGTGGATCGGGCTCATTTTAAACAGCCTTTTTCCTTTTGTCGCTTTAAAATACACAACCTGCAAAACGACCGAAAGCATCTCAAGCAAATATACAAGCGCAATGGGGATTAAGATAATCGGCATATTCATTCCAAACGCCAACGCGCATAAAAAACCTCCAAGATACAAGGAACCCGTATCGCCCATAAAAACCTTTGCCGGATGAAAATTCCAGATCAAAAAGCCAAGGCATCCGCCCGCCAGAGCCGCAGACATAATCCCAATCCCCTGCGAAACCAAGGTAGAGGCAATTAGCATAAAAGCAAGCGCGGCAAAAAAGGTCATAGATCCTACCAGCCCGTCTATCCCGTCTGAAAGGTTAACGGCGTTTACAACGCCCACAATCAGCACCGCAGACAATATCCAGTAAAGCCATCCCAGATCCACCGGCCCAACAAAGGGGATCAGTGTTTCAGAAGTAACGCCTGTTAAAGACAACGTAAACAAATACGCAGCCGCAACGCCAAACTGCAAAATCAGCTTTTGCTTTGCCGTAAGGCCCAAATTCCGCTTCTTCACAACCTTGATATAATCGTCAAAAAAGCCAATTGCGCCAAATGCCGCCGCCATGGCAAGGCCCGCAAACACCTTGTTAAAAGAAAGCGTCACCTGTGTAAATACGGGATCCTCTCCCGAAGCAAACGCGCTGCAAAGCAAAACACCGGCAACAGACGTCACAATGGTACTGGCCACAAACATCAAACCGCCCATGGTCGGTGTACCCTGCTTTCCTTTATGCCATTTTGGCCCAATATCTAAAATCGTCTGACCATATTTCAGCTTTTGTAAAAAAGGTACAAGCCATTTTCCTAAAATTGCGGCAATCGCAAACGAAACTACCGCACTTCCCAGTATCCAACCAACGTTCATAGAAAAACCTCCATCATTTTCAACCTCAAAATTATGCAAAGGCCGCCAAACTTTCAAGGGTGCTCAGCCCGTTTGCTATCTCTTTTAGCGCAATATCCGAAGCAAGCAGCGCGCCTGCAAGTGCAAGCGCATTTTCAACTGAAAGGCCGCAACCCTCTTTTAGCTTAATCCTGCCAATCAGTCCCGTGCCTACAAGCTCAAAATTTATATGCTCCGCCGTTTGCGTTATATTCTTTGCAACAAGGTCCGCTCGGTCGTCATTGTGGGAATATTCTACAATTTTCTCTTTTTCCTTTTCTTCCAGCAGCTGTTTTCTCATCTCGTCATAGGGAAGGACCAGCGTAGTGCATGTCTGCAGCCACTGCTGCTCATATGGGCAGGCGCTTTCATCTGTAAACAACACCGTATTGACCGCACGCTGTCCCGCCGCAAAGGTAATACTTCCAACGCAGTAGGGGTGCTCCGTATAAACAGCCATACTTTTTGCCGTTACACTCTTTCCTGCCTCTGCAAGCACATGCTCCAACGCTTTTAAGGAATGTTCCACCAATGGCTGCCTTCCCACCGCCGTTATCTGTCCGTACGGGGGTGTGCCGCCGCTTGATTTTTTGCTCTTCATCGCTTTCCCTGCCTTTATTTATCTAAAATTAAAAGATCGGTTCTCCATAGCTGCTGTCCTGCACAAACGTCACAATAACCACCGTGCCCTGGCTTACCATGGTTCCCTGCGCAATGCTTTGCGATTGGGAAATCCCCTCGCCTGCGGCGCTTGCGCCCGCAATGCTGATATTTAAATTATACTGTGACGCTATACTGTTTACATCTGATATGGAAAGCCCTGTAAGATCGGGAACCTCTACCATATCCTCATCTACGCCGGCTGCATCTGTATAAAGCACAACCGTACCGCCCTGCGGAATTCTGGACTCCGCCGCAGGAATCTGTGCAGCAACGGTCGTTCCTTCACCCTTTACAATAGAAACAAATCCGTCTTCCTCGGCCGCAGCCTGCGCCTGCTCCACACTCTCGCCCACGTAATTGCCCGCCGTTGTATCCAGCATCGACAGCTCTTCTTCGTTATACTGTGTTTCAACCTCTAAATATGGCAGCACCTCCGCCATAATTTCCGCAAACACGGGTGCTGCAACCTGGCTTCCGTAATACTGTCCGCCAGTGGGGGTGTCAAAGTATACAAGCAGCGCCACCTGCGGATCATCCGCCGGGGCAAAACCGCAGAAAGATGCAATATAGTCCTCTATTCCATCGTCATTAGAATCGGTCAGCTTTTCAGACGTTCCCGTTTTTCCGGCAATCCTGTACCCCTGTACATAACCGTTTGTCGCCGCACCGCTAATCGCGTTTTCCTCCAGTATGGCGCACAGCTCCTTAGACACCTCTTCCGAAATGACCTGCCGTTTCACGGTTGTATCTGTCGACTCTACCACGTTGCCATCGCTGTCAAGAATCTGCCTGACCGTATAAGGCTGCAAAAGCTTTCCGCCGTTTGCAACTGCAGAAACAGCCGTCACCATCTGGATTGGCGTTACAGAAAAGTTTTGCCCAAACGATGCAACCGCCAGATCCATGGGCCCCATCGAGCCGTCCTCGTTAAAAAAGATATCTTCCGATTCGCCCGGCAGGTCGATCCCCGTTTTCTCAGAAAATCCAAACGCCTGGTAATATTCCCAAAATTTTGTCGCGCCAATTAAATTACCAATCTGCATAAACGCCGGGTTGCAGGAATTACATAACGCTTCTTCAAAGGTCTGTGTGCCATGCCCTGCTGTATTATGGCAGCTGATGGACGATGCACCCTCAAACGGCACGTAAGATCCTGTGCAGTAAAAGCGCGACTCGTCGTTAATCAGATTTTCCTCCAGCGCCATGGAAGAAGTAATGATTTTCCATACCGATCCGGGATAATAGGTGTCGCTGACCGCCTTGTTCCTCCATTGCTTGGAAAGCGCAGCGCTTTCCGCCGCAGCCTTTTCATCCTCCGGCAGCTGCGCAATCTCATCCTTTGCCGTCTGGTTGACTAAAGTAAACGGGTCGTTTAAGTCATACCCCTCTTCTACCGCCATTCCTAAAATAGCACCCGTATTGACCTCCATCATAATCGCCACCGCGCGATTATATACCTTGTGCTCTTCTATACCTTTTTGCAAATACTTTTCCATAATATGCTGGATCGTCTCGTCAATCGTCAGCACCAGGCTGTTTCCATCCTCTGCCTGTACCTTTTGTTCATAATCAAACGGCATCTCCGTCCCGTTTGCATTCTTCGCCGTTACCAGCCGGCCGGGTGTTCCCGTCAGGCTTTCATCATACTGGTATTCTATGCCGGAAAGGCCCTGGTCGTCGCTGCCTGTAAACCCGATCAGAGAAGAAGCAAACGATCCATATGGATAGTACCGTTTATAGTCCTCAATCAGGTCGATTACACCGGTAATATCGTGTTCTTCGTCCAGCTCATCTACAAATTTCAGGATTTCGTCTCTGACGTCGCTTTCAATTTGCCGCTTCACTACCACATAATAAGACCTTTCCTTTGTTTTCTCAAAAATATCCGCCTGCTCCAAATCCAGTATCTCTGCTAAACCCTGGGAAACGATCGTGCGTTCTTCGTCAGATTCAAAATTGATCGGGGACAATACCACCTTCCAAACGGTAGCGCTTTGCGCAAGCACCTTTCCGTTGGTGTCATAAATGGTACCCCTCCTTGCACTGATCGTCGTATCGTTCAGCTGCTGCGCCACAGCCGCCTGTTGCAGCTCTTCCCCCTGCACAACGCTTAGCTGCGTAAGGCGTAATATTGCGCTGCCAAAACCAACCACAAGAATTAATACCAAAATAATTACAGACCTGTGAACCAGCTTTGTATTTGCGCCCTTTGACATATCAGACAAACTCCCTTCCAACTCACTGGGATCTTTCCCGCATAGGCAGCCGCTTTTGCCGGCCGCCGGGAAGACGCTACCATTTTTATACTACTATCCATATCTTCACTTTTTACAGGATATTTTCCTGCATCTATCTACATATATAATATAAGCATATCTTACGCACGGGGTAAACCTGAAATTTTTGCCTCGGCTTTTTACATATATCGTTTTGCATATAAAAATACGGTTGTAACATAAGTCAGCCAGCAATTACCCCATAACAGTAATACGTCCGTTTACCAACTCATTCAGAAACGGCAGACCGCCGCTCCCTGTTACAACCGCTTCGTCATTCTTATAATTCTTATATATATGTGTATTAGAAACCCGCTCTGGTTATGACCAAAGCCCCGCAATCGCATCAGCAATGGATTCAAACAGATTGCCGCCGTCTGTCTGAGAGATTTCCGCTTTATCCCCCTGTGAAAGACTTATGTACTCTTTTTGATAATTGTCGGCTCTGGACATCCCCAACTCTTCTGATGCATACGCCTCTACCACAGATGGGGAAAGCTTGGACTCCACCTTCATCTGCAACTGCGTATACAGGCTTTCCTGATCTGCAAGCTCGCTTGCAGCGTTGCTGATCTGCTGGTTGAGCTCTGTCAATTGCACCTGTCCATGTACAATCATAACCACAGCGCCGGTGACAATCATGCCCAGCATAAACCCGGTAAATAGCTTTGCAGGGTTATATTTACGCCTGCGTATTTTATCCAACTGCTCCTCAGGAATGCTCAGAACATTGTTCTTTCTTCTTCTGTGAATCTGCTTTTTCGGCTCTTCTATCTCAATCTGTTCGGCTGCTTCAAACAGGCTAATATCATACGCTGCATTTCTCTCTTCAAAAGCCATTCCTTACACCTCTATGTAAAACCCTTAACATCTATAAATATATAAACGAAGTCGTATTTTTGTATTTTCTTTTCTATGTTTAAACGTATTTTTTATGGAATTTGGGTGGCAAACTGCCTTGTATTATTTTTGTAACTTTTTAATTTTTATCTATTTTTTTGCGGCTTGTTAGCCGAACATATGTATGCACAATATGTAGTGTCCCATGCAAAACTTTTTCATTGAACCACAATATATAGTCTACTACATGTACCTGCTTTTGTCAAAGCTTTTTTTAACAATTTTTACAACTTTGTTACAATTTTTCTGCTGCGCGCAGCTTTGCGCTTCTGCTTCTTGGGTTTTTCTGCAATTCCTGCGCTGATGCCTCCACCGGCTTTTTAAAAATAAGCTTTGCTTTGGGCTTTTTCCCGCAAACGCATATGGGAAAATCCTTCGGGCAGGTACATCCCTGGCACCACAAAGCCATACGTTGTTTGACAATGCGGTCCTCCAAGGAATGAAAACTTATCACCGCAAGCCGTCCGCCTGGTTTTAAAATGGAAAACGCGGCGTCCAGCCCCTGCGAAAGCCTGTCAAGTTCACCGTTGACAGCAATGCGAAGCGCCTGAAACGTTTTCCTCGCAGGATGCCCGTCTCGCCTTCTGGCCGCGGGCACAGCGCCTTTAATAATTTCAGCAAGCTGCGTGGTCGTTTGTATCGCTTCTTTTTCCCTGGCCTTTATAATTGCATCTGCAATCGGTCCTGCAAATTTTTCTTCCCCATAGGTGCGAATAATCTTTGCAAGTTCCCCATACGGCAGAGTGTTCACCAACTCGTACGCCGTCGTCCCCTGTTGACTCATACGCATATCCAGCGGAGCCTCGTAATGAAAGGAAAATCCACGCTGCGCAGTATCGAGCTGTCTGGAGGAAACCCCTATATCCAACAGCACCCCGTCAACGCTTTCAAATCCAAGCGACTGTACAACCGTATCCATCTGACTAAAATTTGCCTGCACTACTTTGAAATTGCCATTTCCAAAAAACCTCTTTGTTACTGCTTCAATGGCATCGGGATCCTGGTCAATAGAAATCAGCGTCCCGGTTTTCAGCCTTTTCAAAATCTCAGCTGAATGGCCGCCTCCTCCCGCCGTGCCGTCCACGTAAACCCCATTTGGTTTTATGGCAAGCGCCTCTATGGTTTCGGCAAGCAGCACCGGCATATGGGAAAACTCCATCGGTACGACCTCCGTCACGCTAAATCATTTCCAGCAAAGCAACAATATCCTCGCTTGCCTGGCGATCCAGGTAATTTTCCCAGTTTTCCCGGTTCCAAATTTCCACCCTTGTACCGCAGCCAATAATCACGGCCTCTTTTTCCAGACAGGCATGCTGCCGTAAATGATCCGGGATCAGGATTCTTCCCTGTGCGTTCGGTTCAGAAACATCTGCTCCCGCACAGAAATACCTGTACAGCCCTGTTGCCTTTGAAACCGGCAAAGCGCTGATTTTTGCCAGAAACTCTTCCCATTTTGCAAGGGAAAGCACCTGTAGACAGCCTTTTCCTTCCTCCGGTCCCGTATGGATCCCTTTTGTGACATAGAAAGCCTCGCCAAGCTCCTCACGAAACTTTGCGGGCATAATAATGCGGCCTTTCGCATCTATGTTATGTTGGTAAGTCCCAATAAACATACCATCACTTCCATGTCATCCGTGCATATTGCAGTGCTATTGTGTGCCACAAAATGGTCTAAAGTGCCACTTTGTGTTTCAATTATAGACGATTGATTTGGAAATTGCAATATGTTTTTTAAAAAAGATATGCCAAAAAGCACATTTTTTCTGATTTTTTATGTGTTTTTTCGTTTTCTCCCGTTTTTCCGGTCTTTTTCCCCCCGGCAGTTCTGTCTCTGCACTTGAAAACAAAAAACGGCAGGTGGAACCCACCTGCCGTTTTTATTGTTGAATAGACCTGTTATCAAAAACTTTTTCTCTTCAGTTTCCCGTACGCTGGCTTGCTTTCAAGCTTTGTCTTGTCTTCTTAATTTCGTTTGCCTGCGCTGTCATCAACTCATCTGTTTTACGCATAAGCTCTTCTACATATTCGTTGGCGGCCTTTCTGATCTCCTTGGCCTTCAGCTTTGCGTCAGAAATAATCTCGTTTGCCTCCTGCTGTGCCTGGCGCACAATTTCATTCTGATTGACAAGTGTCTTTTTCCGCTCCTCGGCAGAACGCACAATGCTTTCGCCTTCCTTTTTTGCGTCTGCAATGATTTGCGCCCGATCTGCAACAATCGCCTTTGCCTGCCTTACCTCCTGCGGAAGCGTTTCCTCAATGTCATCCAGAATTTCCTTAACATGCTCCGCGTCTATTACGGACTTCCCCCCGGAAAGCGGCAGGGTTTTTGCATCGTCAATAACCTCTCTTAATTCAATAATCAAATCTTCAACCTTCATTATACACTCATTCCTTTCTCTTGATTCCCTAAATACTGAACTAAAACTAAAGCTTGGCACACATTAGCATAAAGCACATATTTATTTGGAATAGAGTCTTTCCTTGATTTCGTCATGAATACACTCGGGTACAAAGTTGGTAATATCGCCCCCCAGGCTTGCAACCTGCTTTACAATGCTGGAGCTTAAATACATGTTTTCTGCGCTGGAAGTTAAAAAAACCGTTTCCAAATTGGGGTTTAACTTTTTATTGGTAAGAGACATCTGAAACTCGTATTCAAAATCAGAAACAGCCCGCAGGCCCTTCACTACGGCAATTGCACCCCTCTGCTTTGCATATTCCGCCAAAAGGCCGTCAAAGCTTACAACTTCTATATTTTCTATACCCTTTGTCGCTTTCTTCAGAAGATACATTCGTTCTTCAATCGCAAAGCTGGGTTGTTTTGCAAGATTTGTCAGCACCGCCACAATCACATGATCAAACATCTTTGCAGCTCTGCCAATAATATCGACATGGCCCAAAGTCACCGGGTCAAAACTGCCTGGGCAGATTACGGTTCTTTTCATCCGACCACATCCTTATGACAATATGTGTTAATTTTTATTTTACCATAGCGATAGCTCCTGTCAAGCACAAAATCACCAATTTTCTGTGGTAAATCTTCATTTTGTGGACTTTCACATATAATCAAACCGCCCCGATTCATTATTTCGGCAACCATTGGCAACGCTTTTTGCAGCAGGCCACTGTAATACGGAGGGTCCAAGAAAGCCAGGTCATAAACATCGCGGCATTGCCGCAAATAAGCAAGCGCGTCTGCCAGTACCACCTCTGCATCTTTTTTAAGGCCTGTATTTTCCAGATTTTTCTTTACCGTTTCTATGCTTTCACGCCTTGCATCTACAAAAACACTTTTTCTGGCGCCACGGCTAAGGGCTTCAATCCCCATTTGCCCAGACCCTGCAAAAAGGTCCAAAAAGCTTCTGCCTTCTATTTGAAACTGTATCACGCTGAAAACCGCCTCTTTCACGCGCTCCGGCGTTGGCCGGACCTCTTCTCCTCCCAGCGTCAGCAGTTTTCTTCCTCTTGCGCTTCCGGTAATGACTCTCATAAACCTTTATCCTTCCGTTTTATCGTACATGTCAAATCCAGTATGTCTTTCTATTTCATGATGCTTTTACACTTTCTTATCCCATAGTACCGTACCTTGCTTTATGTGTCAACCGTGAAAATGGTTGTACACCGCCTGTGCCGAAGCCTTATTCATGGAAGGCGCCGCAAGCAGCTCCTGCAGATCTGCCATCTCTATATTTTTAATCGTACCAAAATGGCGCAGCAACGCCTTTGCACGCGCAGGCCCAATCGTTTCAATTTCTGTAAGCGAGCTTTTAAACGCATTTTTGCTGCGCTTCTGCCTGTGGTAACCGATTGCAAATCGGTGTACCTCTTCCTGAATCGCGGAAACAAGTGAAAACGCCCGCCTGTTGGACTGAATCGCAATCTCTCCACCGTCGCCTGTAATCGCGCGGGTCCGGTGCCTATCGTCCTTTACCATACCGTACAGCGGCACCTGTATCCCCATCTGGCGTAAAACAGGTTGAACCGCTGAAACATGCCCCTTGCCTCCGTCAAGCAAAATCAGGTCGGGCAGCCTTCCAAAGCCCTCTCCGCTTTCCTGTGCCTTGTTATACTCCTCAAAACGCCGGCGGATGACTTCGCACATAGAGCCATAATCGTCCTGCCCTGCAATTTCTTGAATTTTAAATTTCCGATAGGCGCTTTTAAGAGGACGTCCATTTTCAAACACAACCATTCCTGCAACATTTTCATTTCCCGCAAGATTGGATATGTCGTATGCTTCAATGTATGCAGGCACGCTGGAAAGACCCAAAATAGAGGCAAGCTCATCCAGCGCAGAAGCTTCGCGCCCACTGCTCCCCTTCATCTGCCCAATTCGTTCCGCCGCGTTATTTTTGCACATGGTCACAAGCCGCATTTGTTCGCCCTTTTGCGGTATCACCATCCGCACACGGCGTCCGGCCTTTTGTGAAAGCCACTGCTCCAGCGTTTCCCCGTCTTCGCAGCTTCCGTCAAGCGTAATCTGCCCGGGAACCCATTCCCGCATAGAATAATACTGTACAATAAATTCCGCGCGCGCCTGCACCGGGTCCCCAATATCAGAAATGATAAAATGCTCCCGATCAAAAAGCTTTCGATCCTTAAACCGGAAAACCTCAAAACAGCCGGTGGTTCCGTTTCGTACAAGCGCAATGACATCCTGGTCGCGCACCTTAGTGGCAACAACCTTTTGTCTTTCCTGCATACGCCGTACCGCTGCAATGCGGTCACGGATTTTTGCCGCACGCTCATATTCCATACTTTCTGCGGCACGGTTCATTTTTTCTGTCAGATCCCTAATAGAAAGGCTGTTTCCTCCCTTAAGGAACTCCACGGCCTCCGCAACATATTCATTATACTCTTTATTGGACACCTTCCCCGTACATGGAGCACAGCACTGCTTAATATGATAATTCAGGCAGGGCCTTCCCTTCCCAAACTCTTGCGGGAACTTCCTGGTGCAGTCCGGGAGCTTGAAAATCTTTCTTGCCTCATCTACTGCGTTTTTTACATAATAGCCGCTGTTATACGGGCCTATATATTCGGCGTTTTTGTCAGACGCCTGTTTGGATTCCGATATTCTCGGCCATTCTTCCTTTGTAATTTTAATATAGCTATACCCCTTGTCGTCCTTCAGTAAAATGTTATATTTGGGCGTGTATTGCTTGATCAGGCTGCATTCCAAAATCAGCGCTTCAAATTCGCTGTCCGTTATAATATAGTCAAAATCCTGCACCTGCGCCACCATCCGCCTGACCTTTTCCTGGTGATTTTTCTGCGACCCAAAATAGGAACTCACCCGGTTTTTCAGCGCTTTGGCCTTGCCGATATAAATTATCTTTCCACTTTTATCACGCATCATGTATACGCCTGGCAACAGCGGCAGACGCATGGATTTTTTACGCAATTTCTCTATATTCTGATTCACGCCGTTTCACCGGTCTTTCTTTTTTAAATCGACATTTTTTTCATCATAACAAAAAAACGGGCGGAGTACAACTCCGCCCACAAACTTTTGCCTGTTTTCCAATTATTCTGCAAACCCGGACTCAACAAGCTTTACCAGATCATTTACAGCGCCCTGTTCATCTGCGCCGTCTGCAATAATCCGGATGGAAGTCCCCCCAACAATACCAAGTGAAAGAACGCCCAAAAGGCTCTTTGCGTTTACTCTTCTTTCTTCCTTTTCAACCCAGATAGAAGATTTATACTCGTTGGCTTTCTGAATAAAGAAAGTTGCCGGGCGCGCGTGAAGACCTACCTGATTTTGAACTTCTACATCTTTTACAAACATAATTGAACCCTCTCCTACATACATAAATTTCATTTAAGCTATAAACCTATTTGCATGTAATGCCAAAAGCGTTTCCCAAACAAAAACTTCCTCTTATGAATAATTAGTATTATAACACAAAGAAAACTACCGTCAACATTATTTTTCTATTTTCGGATTGATGAACGATTTGCCGACGAACACCGCCGCGCTTTCTTGTATAACTTTGCCAAAAAGTATTGCAATTTTTGTTTCAGACATACAGTATTTATTTCCATAAAAAATTTATTCGTCAATTTTCCCCGCTGTTTCATTTAAAAACTGCCTATCCTCCAACGAAAGCTGCGCCTGCGCAAGCAGGTCGGGACGAAGCTGCCTGGTACGCAGCAAAGACTGCTGCCTCCTCCATTTTTCAATATTTGCATGATGGCCGGAAAGTAGTACCTGCGGTGTTTCCCGTTCGCGCCAGACCGCCGGGCGCGTATATTGCGGATATTCCAACAGCCCGCCAAAATGGCTTTCCTCTTCAAAGCAAAGGTCATCTGATAAAACGCCGGGTACCATTCGGCTTACAGCGTCTGCAAGAACCAGCGCCGGAAGCTCGCCGCCGGTAAGAACATAATCGCCTATGGATATCTGTTCATCTACGTATGCATCGATCACACGCTGATCGACCCCCTCATAATGGCCGCAAAGTATACAGATAGTATCATACCGCGACAGCTCCTTTATTCTTTGCTGTGTAAGAACTTTTCCCTGCGGAGACATATAGATAAAATGCGGCTTTTTTCCAAGAATTTTGCAAATATTCTCAAAGCAAAGCGCAACAGGCTGCGCCATTAACAGCATACCCATCCCACCGCCATACGGTGCATCATCCACACGGTTGTGTTTATTAAAGGCAAAATCGCGCAGCTGGTGGCACACAACTTCAAGCGCGCCACGCTGCCTTGCCCGTCCAATAATGCTTTCTGCCATAACCGCCTCACACATTTCGGGGAACAGCGTAATCAGGTCAATCCGCATCTTCAAAAAGTCCTTTCATTGGTTTAATCAGCACAACGCCGCCTTCAATATCTGTTTTTTTGATAATCTGATCTATTACCGGCAAAAGAAATTCTTTTTTTTCATTGTCCGTTACTTGGTACACATCGTTCGCACCAGTTTTAAACACATCCGTTATAACGCCATATTCTTTGCCACTATCAACATCAAGCACACGAAGTCCGATGATGTCCTGTATAAAGTACACATCTTCTTCCAGCGCAACATCGTTTCTGTCCATATACAAAACTTTTCCCCGCATAAGGTCTGCCTGTTCCACCGTGTCTATCCCTTCCGCTTTCATAATGGCCATACGCTTATGTGCGCGGGAACAGACAGACAGCTTTTTACCCCCTTCTTGCAAATACAGCGTTTGAAACATGCAAAAAAAGGCCGGCGTATCACACCAAGGCTCTACCCGCATTTCGCCCTTTAGCCCATGTGTTCCAACAATTTTGCCGATTTCCAAATATCTCTTGCGCATGCCGCTCTCCTTTTTTCTCTTTTTATTTTATCTTCCGTTGATTGTATCATATCCTGGTTACTTTTGCAAAAAGCAGAGCGCGTCAGCGCCCTGCCCTCATCTTAATATACTAAAACAAAGCTTTGTCGGTTGCAATCTTTCTGTATGCGTTTGGGAGCTTTTCTATACAACCACCATTGATCCGCTTTTCTGCAAGTCTTTCTGCTTTTTTAAAAAAGCCCTTCAAAAAATTCCTCAATTACATCCGCAGCGCTGGTGGTAAGAACCTTCGCATGCGCCTGCTGCGGGATAAATTTTTTAATTTCAAACGTCACCTGGCTTGAAAACGCCTGCACCGTCCAGCAAGACGGCACATATACCGAGCTCCCGCTGCAGGAAATCTGGTCAGAAACAGGTGTGACCGCCTGATGCGCAAACAAAAACGGAATCACCCAGTCCGGTGCCACCGCAAGCGCGCCAATTTTGGTTTCCTTTATATCCAAAATCAATTGCTTTTGCTCCGTATCCAGCCGTATATCCGCAAGCGCAGAAAGTACAACCACCTGTTCTCCGCATAAAAGCTTTACATAAATCTCGCTTGGCTGTTCCTCATAAAAATATACCGCGAGCGCATCCGCTGAAATCTGCATGCCCTCTGGCGCAGGCTCCTGTTGCTGATCAAAAAGATAGGCAAAAAACGCGTTGATCTGCGCATCGGTAATTTCCTGCTCCTGTCCAGAAATAAACGACTGCGCCAGCGTGTAAACCAATCCATCATCCGGCGGCGTATCAAATTTTTGCAGATCCTCCGTCTGCAGCGCCAGATTGACCGCTACAATGGCCGAAACAGCCAACAAAACAATCAAAACGCCGAACGCAATCAATATATTTCTTCCAAGATGCCCGCGCTTTTTCTCGCCATTTTGCAATTCCCCATAAGAATCGCCATATTGATCTGCAAACGCTTGTTGCCGCTTGTTTTGATCCTTTTCCGGCATATTTTCCCTCCTTATTTAAGCTCCACAATGGTTACACCCGTTTCGCCTTCACCATAAACGCCCAGGCGAAACGATCGGACAGCCTTATGCCCCTTTAAAAACGCATGCACCTCACGGCGCAAAACGCCTGTTCCTTTGCCGTGGATCACCGTAAGCTGCCCTATGCCTGAAAGCACAGCGGCGTCAATGGCATTGTCCAATTCCATAACGGCTTCCATTGCGGTCATTCCCCGCAGGTCTATCTCCGTTACAGGCCGTACGTCCGACTTCCCTCCGACGCTCCTCGTTACAGAGCGTATCACCTGCTGTTTTGGTTTTTTATCCAGCAGCCGCAGGTTTGCGGCCGGAACTTTTGTTTTAATGATCCCCGCCTGTACAAGCACCTGCCCGGCAGCGTCTTCTTCTTTTAAAACCACACCCTCTTTGTCAATATCAAAAATCAACACATTGTCCCCCGGCTTAAGCTTTCTTGGCAGCTTATATCCATCGTCTTCCTTTTTCCTTATGGGGTCTGCACTGTCCTCCATAGACTTTATTTTTGCTTTTAAGCGCGACCTGTCTTCTGCAGAAAGACGCGCCTCTTTTTTCTGTGCCGCTTCCAAGCGGTCCAAAATCGCAAAGGCCTGCGCCTTTGTTCGCGCGCTGATGCTCTGCGCCTCTTCCTTTGCCCTTTTTATTTCACTCTCAGCCTGCTGTTTTACAGCGTCGAACTCTTTTTTTGCAGCCTGCCTGTCCGCCTGCGCCTGTAAGGCAGCCTGTTGCGCCTGCTTTAAGCGCTCTTCCAGCTCCTGCCTTTTGGCTTCTAATGTCTGCATAACATCCTCAAACGCTCTGTTCTCCCTTGAAACAAGCGTGCGTGCCCTTTCCACCACCGCCTGATCCAATCCCAAACGCTCTGATATTGCAAAAGCGTTTGACCTTCCCGCCACACCAATTAAAAGTTTATAGGTCGGCCGCAAGGTCGCAACGTCAAACTCGCAGCAGCCGTTTTCTACACGTTCGGTTTGCAGCGCGTACGCTTTAAGTTCTGCATAATGGGTGGTAGAAGCCGTTTTTGCTCCCATTGTGTGCAAACGTTCCAATATGGCAATGGCCAGTGCCGCACCTTCTACAGGATCCGTCCCCGCGCCAAGCTCATCAATTAATACCAGGCTGTTTTCATTAGCCTGCTTTAAAATTTGTGTAATATTGGTCATATGTGCGGAAAAAGTCGAAAGCGACTGCTCAATGCTCTGCTCGTCGCCAATATCGACTAAAACGTTTTGAAATACAGAAATCTGGCTGTTGTCGCGCGCAGGTATCATAAGCCCGCACATGGCCATCAGCGTTAAAAGCCCCAGTGTTTTAAGCGAAACCGTCTTTCCGCCTGTGTTTGGCCCTGTAATCACAAGCGTATCAAAGTGGTCGCCCAGCTCTATATCCGTGGGCACCACCTGATCCGGATCAATCAACGGATGGCGCGCGCTGTGCAGGCGGACAATTCCTTCCTCGTTGAGCACGGGCACGCTGGCTTTCATTTTATAGCCAAGCTGTGCTTTTGCAAAGATCACATTTAACTCCACCAGGTTTTCGTAGCTGCCGATAATCGCATCTGCAAACGAGCCTGCCTCTGCAGAAAGCGCAAACAAAATCCGTTCTATTTCCTGCTCTTCCTTTGCTTTAAGCACTTTTATTTCATTATTGGCCTCCACCACGTTCATAGGCTCAATAAAAAGTGTTGCACCGCTGGCGGAAGTATCGTGTACCAGCCCGCTGATATTTCCCTTGCATTCCGCCTTGACAGGTACGACAAACCTGCCGTCGCGCATTGTAATAATCGCTTCCTGCAAATACTTCTGATAAGCAGCAGATCGCACCATTTTTTCAAGTGCCTCCCTCGCTTTTGCAGACGTCGCAGTTATTTTTCTGCGGATTTCCGCAAGCGCATGCGAAGCTTGGTCTGCCATTTCATCTTCCGATAAAATCGCGTTGGTAATTTTATCCTCCATATATTTATTAGGGACAAGCCCTTCAAAACGAAAATCCAGCGCCGTCTTTATTGCCAGCGACTTTTGCCTCCACTGGACAACCGAACGAATCACACGAAGACATTGCGCTATCAAAAGCAGCTCCTTCATTGTTAAAATGCCGCCCGCCTGTCCTCTTTTCAGCGCATTTGTCACATTTTCCATACCGTAAAACGACGGCGCTCCAAAGCGCCCTGCAAGCATATGCGCATCTGCCGTTTCCTCCAGCAAGCGCTGCGCCTGCGTGACGTTGTGTACAGGCTCCAAACGCAGCGCCAGATCGCGTGCGTCGGGGCAGGTTGTCTCCTGCGATAGCCTGTCCAGTATTTTATCAAGCTCCAAAGCCCTTTCATGTCTGTTCATATATGTATCTCCAACTTGTTGTCAATTTTGAATGGTTTTATAAAAATCAAGCGTTTTAAAAACATGCTCACTCACATGCAGCACATACGCCTCGCTTGCCTGCTCCAAAAGCGCAACGGAAGCTTCCGGCAGGGTAAAACTAAAAAGCTTTTCAAGCGGCGCATAAATACAGTGGCGCATCGCCGTTGTCACACCCATACCAAGCAACATGCCGTATCTTTCTTTTCCTTGTATACAATCTCCACACAGCAATATGCCGCTTTGCGGTAAAAAATACATGTTCTCATGCGCATAGCACTGACAGCCGTTGCAGCACATAAGGTCCGGCATATACCCTGCAATGGACAAAAGCCGCAGCTCCACGGCCGCCTTTATCAGCCCTCTGGGGCGCTTTTCTCTGGACAATACGTACAGCCCGTTTAAAAACAAGCGCAAATATTCCTCCGCCGGAAGATTTTCCGGTGCAAAGGCCAACGCAAGCTCGCAAAAATACTGCGCCAAAGACATCTTTACAACATCCGTGCGCAGTCTTACAAACATTTCCTGCGATTGTGCCTCGTCAATTGTATATGTATCCCGGCCTATAAAAATAGTAAGCCGGGAATAGCACAACAGCCGTGTTGCAGAACCCTTGGGGCTTTTTATACTGCGCGCGTTTTTTACAAACGCCCGTATAATGCCATGACTCTTTGTAAGCACTGTCACAAGCCTATTTTGCTCCCCTATATTCTGTTCCTTTATAATCAGGCCGTCCGTGCTGATTTTCATGCTCCGCCTCCTGCGTGTTGTCTGCAAAATCCTTACTGTTTTTTATGCTTGTATACGTTAAATAATCCAGAACGCTGCCCGATTTCAAAAAGGCCGTCCATGCATCTGTTTCATCCATACCTTACACACCCTTAACGTTAAATAGCGGGGATTGTTTTTACATCCCTATTAACAGTATACGCACCCGGTTTGGTGATATAGCGTGTAAATTGTAGAAGAAATGAAAGTTAAATTTTCCCGTTTTTATATTAGCGAAAATGATCGCTGTCATAGCCCAGCGACCGCAAAATCCCCTGCCTGTTGCGCCAGTCCTCTTTAACCTTTACCCAAAGCGAAAGGTTGATTTTACAGGCAAAAAACGCCTCCATATCCTGTCGCGCACAGGAACCGATCTTTTTAAGCATAGACCCGTTTTTTCCAATGATAATCCCTTTATGACTTGCCCTTTCGCAGTAGATGACCGCGTCTATATCCATTATGCCGCTTTGTTCCCTTGTCTGCATTTTTTCCACAATAACCGCCGTCCCGTGCGGAATTTCGTGATTAAGCTGCCGCAAAAGCTTTTCACGAATCATTTCCGCCGCAAGCACCCGCTCAGGCTGGTCGGTTAAGGTATCTTCTTCAAACAGGTGCTCACCCGGCTGCGCCTGCTTTTTCAGCTCGTCCTCCAGCGCCTGCATACCGCTTGCATGCAGCGCAGAAACGGGCACAATCGCAGAAAAATCAAACAGACTACTGTAATCTGCAATATTCTGCATCAAATCCTCTTTGTTTTTGACAAGGTCAATCTTATTTAAGGCCAGCACCGCCGGTACCCCAAGAGCCTTAAATTTTTCCACCAGCGAAAGCTCCGTATCCGCCGGAGCTTTCCCCGCCTGTGCAACAAGCAGGCAGGCATCCACGCCGGACACAGATTCCCTGACGGCACGCACCATATAATTGCCAAGCTGCGTTTTGGGCTTATGCATGCCGGGCGTGTCAATAAAAACAAGCTGAACATCCGCCTTTGTTAAAACCCCCATAATCCTGGTGCGCGTTGTTTGCGGCTTGCTGGAAACAATCGCCACCTTTTGCCCCAGCAATCGGTTCAGTATAGAAGATTTTCCCACATTGGGTCTGCCCACAATCGCAATAAAGGCCGTTTTCTCCTGCCTGTTTTCCGTATGATAACCTGTACTAGCCAAAATATCCCTCCATGCTTACGCTTTATGCAAAAAGCGGAGAGTTGTCGGCTCTCCGCTGCTGTTGATATCATCAAGATCTAATCCTTATCCTTTTTTCTGCTGCATACCGATTTTGCATTTTCCGCCATGCCAGACGGACCAATCATCACAAACAGAAGACTTAGGACAACTGTTAAAATAAATATGGTAAACAGCGCGGGGTCGGAACATAAAAAGGTGACCATCTCCCACAGCTTTTGTGGCTGCCAGAACAGGCATATGCCCACGGCCACGGCAAAAACCGACAAAACAAGAACCGCGCCGGCGGCCATATCCTTTGCCGCCTTAATCAAAGGGTGGCGCTGCTTTGCGCAGTAGTCGCAAACCCGTTCAAGCGCTGTGTTCAAAAGCTCCGCCGCCAACACCGCCGCAATCGTCAAAAGAAGTAAGGCCCAATGCAGCGCCGGCAATTCAAAAAATGCCGCAACTGCCAACACATAGGCCGCTACCACAATATGTATCCGTATATTCCGCTCTGTTTTTATACAGTGCGCAATGCCGCTTACAGCATATTTAAAAGCACGAAAAAAACGCATTATTCGTTAATTACATAGCTGGAGGATGCCGGAAGCCCCAACTGGTCCATAATAAATTCTTCCTTTTCGCGCATACGCACCCGTTCCAGGTTATCCTCATGATCATATCCAAGAAGGTGCAGCACAGAATGCGCCGTAAGATAACCAACCTCTCGCTGCAGGCTGTGGTCAAAGCGTTTTGCCTGCTCCTGCGCTTTTTCCATGGAAATCACTACGTCACCCAAAATCTGCGCACCCGTTTCAGGGTCTGTATCATATACGCCGTTTTCCCCCATTCCAAAGGAAAGAACATCCGTAACCATATCCTTGTCACGGTATTGCTTATTATACTCCTGGATCTGCGCATTATTTACAAAGGTCACGCTGATTTCTGCCGGGCCCTTAAATTCTTCCAAACGTAAAACCGCATTGCAGCAACGGCGTACCAGCATACGCAGTCCTGTGGGAATTTTTACTTCTTTCTGCTTGTTTGTAATAATTACTCTGATCTTATCCATTATCTGTTACGTCTGACCTCCTCATTTTTTTCATAGGCTTTTATAATATCTTGTACAAGCTTGTGTCTGACAACGTCTTTTTCATTAAAGGTCACATGGCAGATATCCTTAATATTTTTTAAAACCCTGACACATTCCTTTAATCCCGACCGGCACCCCGGCGGCAGATCAATTTGCGTAATATCGCCGGTGATCACCATTTTTGAGTTAAACCCAAGCCTTGTTAAAAACATTTTCATTTGCTCGCTGGTTGTATTCTGCGCCTCATCCAAAATAATAAAGCTGTCGTCCAGCGTGCGGCCGCGCATATATGCAAGCGGCGCAACCTCAATATTGCCGCGTTCCACATATTTCTGATAGGTTTCGGCGCCAAGCATGTCAAACAACGCGTCATACAGCGGGCGCAGGTAGGGGTCCACCTTGCTTTGCAGATCCCCCGGCAGAAATCCAAGCTTTTCGCCCGCCTCTACAGCCGGGCGCGTCAAAATAATCCGGTTGATCTGCCTGGAACGGAACGCCGTTACCGCCATGGCAACTGCCAGATAGGTTTTACCCGTACCGGCAGGCCCAACACCTATGGTAATCGTATTGTCGCGGATTGCGTTACAGTATTGCTTTTGCCCAAGCGTTTTCGGTTTTACAGGCTTACCCTTCGACGTTATACAAATGCAATCGCCCGCCAGCTGCTCAATTTTCTCTTCGCTTCCGTCATTGACAAGCGACATACAATAACGAACGTTTTGCTCGCTTAAGCTTTCTCCCCGGTTAACAAGCTTTAAGAGGCTTTCAATCACCTTTGCCGCCTTCGAAACAGCTTCCGGTTCACCCGTAATTTTCAAATCGGAGCCCCTGCCAATTACACCGACCGCATATTCGTTTTCTATCAACTTAATGTTTTCATCAAAGCTGCCAAATAATGCTACGGCATGCTCCATTCTGTCTACATTTACAATTTGCTCCAGTGTATCTTCACCTTCATCCAAGTGGTCTTGCAAAAAATAAATTATGGGAAATAGACAATATAACCCTACTATACTCAAATTATCTGTAATTATAACACAGAATTTTTTTAAAGTCATTAAATTTGTGTAAAAATATTATATCAGAAAAACTTTTGTTTAAAACTCCCAATAATCAAAACAAAAACAGCCTTTGTATTGTTGTATTTTTTCACTATTTTTCTATACGTCCTTTTATTTGCTTTTTAGGCGAAAAAATGGTAGTATAAATAAATTAGATCGTATCATAAAAAGAAGGTGCGTGCAATGCCCGCTGTAATACCCAAAACGCTTTCTCTTCCAAAGGAACTTCTTGCGCTTTTGGAGCATAACTGCCTGCCGCATGCGGTTGTTTTGGAAAGCCACGATAAGCAGACTGCTCTGGATACCGCGTTGCATCTTTCCAAATGGGCGGTATGCACCGGCAGGGAAAAGCCGTGTGGCGTATGCAGCGCATGTATAAAAGCTGTAAAAAACAGCCATCCCGATATTTACACAGCACAAGCTGCGGGAAAAACACAGGCCATCCCGGTGGACGAGATTCGCAGGATCTGTATGGACGCTTACATCGTCCCCAACGAGGCCCCGGTCAAGGTATATTTGCTGTTTGATACAGACAATATGCAGCAAAGCGCGCAAAACGCTTTTTTAAAAGTATTGGAGGAACCGCCGCAGAATATCCTTTTTATTCTGACATGCGAAAACGCGGAAAACCTTTTGCCCACAATCCGCTCCAGGGCGACCGTTTTTCACCTGTCATCCGTACCGTCCGGACAAGCACAGGATGACCCCACCAAAGAAAAAGCATATGCGCTTGCCCTGCAAATTTGCCAGGCGCTTTATACCGGCAGCGAAATGCATCTGCTGGAACTGACAGGTGCGCTTTTGGACAAAGCATTTGCCGCAGACGTGCTGGCACAGCTCACACTTCTGGTCCGCGGCGCGCTGGTTTGCTCAATAACCGGCAATATACAGGCTGCAGAGCAGGAAACAGAGCTTTGTGCGCATATCAGAAAACAAGGACTTTTAAATCTTTTAAACGTCATAAGCACCGCGCAGGCAAAGCTTATACGCAATGTCAACATGGCGCTTTTCTGCACCTGGCTGTGCGCGGCCCTCAGGGAAGAAAAAAATCATTAAAACAAAGAAAGCCAATATAGAATACAGGAGGATAAAATGGCAGAGGTAATTGGTGTTCGCTTTAAAGATGTCGGAAAAGTATATTACTTTGACCCCGACAATACAACCCTTCAAGAAGGGGATGCAGTCATTGTAGAAACGGCCCGCGGTGTTGAATGCGGCCGCGTGGCTACCGCAAATAGGGAAATACCGGACGAGGACATAGTCCATCCGCTTAAAAAGCTAATACGTAAAGCCACACAGGAAGACCTTGCGCGCGTAGAAGAAAACAGAAAAAAGGAAAAAGAAGCGTTTGGCATTTGTGAAAAGAAAATTCTCGCCCATAAGCTGGATATGAAGCTGGTAGATGTAGAATATACTTTTGACAACAGCAAAATTCTGTTTTATTTTACAGCGGACGGGCGGGTGGATTTCCGCGCGCTGGTAAAGGACCTTGCGTCTGTCTTCCGCACAAGGATCGAGCTGCGGCAGATCGGCGTGCGCGACGAAGCAAAAATGCTCGGCGGTCTTGGCATCTGCGGCAAACCGTTTTGCTGCTCCACCTTCCTGGGTGAATTCCAGCCCGTTTCTATTCGGATGGCAAAAGAACAGGGGCTGTCTTTAAGCCCTGTAAAAATTTCCGGAACCTGCGGCAGGCTGATGTGCTGTTTAAAATACGAGCAGGAAGCTTATACAGACCTTTTAAAAACAACCCCAAAGGTGGGTGCCATTGTAGGCACACCGGAAGGGCGCGGCGTTGTGGTAGACCAAAATCTGCTTACCGGCGTTTTAAAGGTGCGCATGGACAGAGCCCCCGAAGCGGCACCGTCAACCTTCAAGGTAAAAGAGGTCAAGGTTTTAAAGGACGCACAGATTCGCCTTGAGAAAAAAGAAATAGAAGAATTAAAAGGTTTGGAGTAAATTTTATGCACGACATGTAAATCTTACTTTTTTCAGGAAAACAGTTGCTTTTTTTTTGAACAATGATACAATAGAGGTGTAATTTTAAAAGGAGGTGTTTCTAAGTGGCATATGTAATAAATGATGATTGCATTTCCTGCGGCGCATGTGAGGCTGAATGTCCCGTTAGCGCTATTTCCGAAGGGGATGGAAAGTACGTAATAGACGCAGATACCTGCACAGAGTGCGGTGCATGCGCAGACACCTGCCCCGTAGGCGCTCCGCAGCAGGGTTGATGACCTCCGTGTACATCAGAAAATAAACGGCAGGCTGCCACGTTTGGCCCTGCCGTTGTTTTTTTATTTATGGGCAGATGGCTTTTGTGCGGTTTGGACGATGCGCTGTAAAAAGCAATTTTATCTCCGCCCAAAATAAAAGATTCCATAGCAGTGAGACGCTGCCTGTTTTTAACCCGCAAACGCGGAAAATCACACAGGCATTGTCCCACCGCTTTTTTTTTGCTATAATAGACGCAAATCTTTTATACGGCAGGTGAACAAATATGGTTGGCGGCCAGCGTACAGAGCCCTTGGGAAACGGCGTGCAGGTCATTGTATCGGACGACCATCATTTTGCTACAGATACCGTGCTGCTTGCAGACTTTGCAAAGCCTGCAGCGCGTGAAAAGGCCGTCGATCTTGGCAGCGGGTGCGGTACAATTCCCCTTTTGTGGAACAGGGGGAACGCGCCTGCCCACACAGTGGCGGTTGAATTACAGCAGGAAGCCTGCAATATGCTTGTGCGCAGCATTGCAATAAATTGCCTGGAAGAAAAAATAACCGTCCTGCACGCAGACCTTCGCAGTCTGAAAGGCCTGCTGCCCTTTGGGGCTTTTGACCTGGTTGTATGCAACCCACCGTATAAAACACTGGGGAGCGGCCTTGTCAACCCCTCCCACGCGCAAAGGCTTGCACGTCACGAATGCACCTGCACTGTTTTAGACGCCGCTATGGCGGCCTCCTCTCTGCTGCGCTTTGGCGGCCGGTTCTGCCTTTGCCAGCGGCCGGAGCGCCTTTGCGATTGTATCCAGGCCTTCCGGCAGGCGGGTCTGGAGCCAAAACGTCTGCGCTTTGTACAGCCGCGTGAAGACAAAGCCCCCAAGCTTTTTCTGATTGAGGCAAAAAAAGGCGCAAGGCCGGGCGGGCTTCGTACGGAACCCGCGCTTTTTATTGAGCGCAACGGCAGACTTTCCGATGAAATGCACGCAATCTACGGGTCTTATAAGGACGGACATTAAGGAGGACAGCTTCTATGGCGGGAACATTATATGTAGTTGGCACCCCCATCGGTAATCTGGGCGATCTGTCGCCGCGCGCCCTGCAAACACTGCAAGACGTAGATTTTATTGCGGCGGAGGACACGCGCGTCACCTTAAAGCTTTTGAACCATTTTTCCATAAAGAAGCCCATGATCAGCTACTTTGAGCATAACAAGCTGCAACGCGGCGATGTAATCTGTACCAGAATAGAGGCTGGCGAAAACTGCGCTTTGGTTACAGACGCAGGCATGCCGGCAATTTCCGACCCCGGGGAAGACCTGATACGGCAGTGCGCACAGCGCGGTATACAGGCGGTCGTTGTCCCGGGGCCCAGCGCCGTCGTGTCTGCGCTTGCATTGTCTGCACTGCCCACCGGGCGTTTTACCTTTGAAGGCTTTTTAAGCATGAACAAAAAAAGCAGGCGCGAACATCTGGCACAGCTTCAAGAAGAAACACGCACCATGGTTTTTTACGAAGCGCCGCACAAGCTCCCCCACACGCTTGAAGACCTGTACCAAACCTTTGGCGACAGGCGGCTTTCCATTGTCCGTGAGCTTACAAAGGTGCACGAACAGGTAATCCGCACCACGCTTAAAGACGCCGTACAGCATTATGCGCAGGGCCAGTTAAAAGGCGAGCTGGTCCTTGTAATAGAAGGAAAATCACAAGAACAACCGCAGCCCTGCCCGTTTGATCAGGCGCTTTTGCTTGCGCAAGAATATGTGGAACAGGGAATGTCCGCTTCTGAAGCGGCAAAAACAGCGGCAAAATCCACAGGCCTAAAAAAAGGCGACCTTTACAAAGCGCTGCAAAACGGCAAACAACCGTAAAAGCAAGGTAGTATTTTTTGAAAGGACGTAGCTTACAATGACCTATCGGCAGGCTATCGATAAAATCAATTCTCTTCTGCGCTTTGGTTCGCGTCCCGGGCTTGACCGGATCACAAAGCTTTTGCAGCTTCTGGGAAATCCGCACAAGGGACTTTCCTGTGTCCATGTGGCAGGTACAAACGGCAAAGGCTCTGTCTGCGCACTGCTTTCCTCTGTACTGAAAAATGCAGGCTACAAAACGGGCTTGTTTATTTCCCCGTACGTGGTCGATTTTCGGGAGCGCATACAGATCAACGGCTGTATGATCCCAGAAACGCAGCTAAGCGAAATAACCGAGCAAGTGCTGCCGTTTGTTGAGCAAATGGCAACACAAAATGAAATCATTACAGAATTTGAGTTGATTACCGCAATCGCTTTTTTATATTTCAAGCGCCAAAACTGCGATATCGTCGTATTGGAAACAGGCCTGGGCGGGCGCTTTGATTCTACCAACGTAATCCAAACGCCGCTTTGTTCCGTCATTACCTCTATCGGTCTGGACCACACAGCTGTCCTGGGCGGCACGGTGGAGGAGATTGCGTTTGAAAAAAGCGGGATCATCAAGCCATACGGCAACACTGTTTTTTATCCGCAGCAGCCATCTGTCAACGCCGTAATTGAAAAAGCGGTAACAGAGCAAAAAAACACGCTTTTTTATGCAGACAATGTCCCGCTGTCACCCTTGGAAAGCACAATTGAAGGAACCACGCTGGACTACGGCGGGCAGCGCCTGCTGCTGCCGTTGATCGGCCGCCATCAAATCAAAAACGCCAAAACTGCTTTGCAAACACTGCAGGTCCTGCAAAAAAGCGGGATTCCCATAAGCGCCTCCTCCATTACAGACGGCTTTGCACAGGTGTTTTTGCCAGCAAGGATGGAACTTTTAAGCCGCCGCCCCGTTGTTTTACTTGATGGTTCACACAATCCGGACGGGCTTTTAGCGCTTGCCGATGTCGTCCAAACCTATCTGCCCAATAAAAAAGCCGTATGCATTATGGGCATGCTGCGCGACAAGGACAGTATTTCATCCCTTTCCCACATAAGCGGGCTTTTTTCCACGCTGATCACCCTAACCCCGCAAAATCCACGGGCACTCCCTGCGCAAACACTTGCACAGGAGGCAAAAGCCTGTTTCCCAAATACGGTTGCAATGGAGGATCCTGCACAGGCCATCGAAAAAGCGCTTTCGCTTGCCGGGGCCGACGGCGCAGTCGTATGCTGCGGCTCCCTGTATTTGGCCGCACAGCTGCGCCCTGTTTTACTTAAGACAGTAAATAGAAATTAATTCAAAAATATGACAACCATATTCGATAAAAAATTTTTATAAAATCATCTATTATTACTATCAGTAGATGATTTTACTACGGAACAAAAAAACAACTCCTTTCTACAACCGGCTTTTCAGAAAGGGCGCTGAAAATCATCTATCCACAGGATAGGTGATTTTTTTATTTTTTCAGGTTTTTTTGTATTTCCCATGTATAATCTGCGTATTTTGGGGAATTTTAAAAAAATATGTAAATGTGAATCGGGGAATGTAAAATGAATGTACAGCTTAGCTGTTCCAAAGGCGAGCTTACCGCCCTATTGCGCGGCGAAATTGACCATCATACAGCGCGCGAAATTCGAAAAGCGATCGACAGCGACATAGAACGCCTGCATCCATCCCTTTTAAAACTGGATTTTTCAAATGTCCAGTTTATGGACAGCTCGGCCATTGGCTTAATCATGGGGCGCTTCCGTCTGATGCAGCTGACCGGAGGCTACGTAAAGGTCATTAACGTCCCACCGCATTTAAAACGCCTGATCGAGCTTTCCGGCGTGGGTGCTCTGGGCGTTTTGGAGTATAAGGGAAAAACAAAAGGAAAGGAAGTGCAAAAATGAAGCCGATCAATGAAATGAAGCTGAGCTTCTTAAGCCGCAGTGCAAACGAAAGCTTTGCAAGAGCAGCAGTTTCCGCATTCATTTTACAGCTGGACCCCACAATTGGGGAAATGGCAGATATCAAAACTGCCGTATCAGAAGCTGTCACAAATTGCATTGTCCATGCATATGCCGGTACGTCAGGGATTATATACATAACGGCGCAAATTTTTGAAAAAGGCAAGGTCGTTATTCGGGTGCGTGATAAAGGCTGCGGCATTGCGGACATCGAACAGGCGATGAAGCCGCTTTTCACAACCGGCGGCGATGAACGGGCAGGGCTTGGGTTTGCAGTCATGACAAGCTTTACGGACAAGTTAAAGGTTACCTCCGCCCCACAAAAGGGCACAACCGTAACCATGACAAAATTTCTGTCGCAGGATGTACAGCAAAATGCCTGAAACTGTTGAAAAATCCTGTATCATACAGGAAAACCTTGGGCTGGTTCACGCCTGCGCAAAACGCTTCAAAGGCAGAGGCATAGAATACGACGACCTGTACAGCGCCGGGTGCCTGGGGCTTGTAAAAGCAGCCGGCCATTTCGACAGTACGCGTGGGTTCCAGTTTTCAACCTATGCCGTCCCCGTCATTTTAGGGGAGATCCGGCGCCTGTTTCGCGACGGCGGAACGGTCAAGGTCAGTCGCAGCTTAAAAGAGCTTTCGTTAAAGGCAAGCCGGGCTTGTACGGCTTTTATTGCAGAACACGGCAGGGAGCCCACCATCAACGAATTGGCCTCTCTTTTAAACATTGAACCACAGCAGGCGGCAGAAGCCCTAAACGCCGCTGCCAGGCCTGTTTCCCTTTCTGCCGATGAGGAAAACGGCGGTGGACAGCTGGACATCCCCACAGACGCGCCGGAAGAACGCCTGACAGAGCTGCTCTCTTTAAAGCAGGTTCTCCATGAGCTAAATGAACAGGACCGCATGCTGATTACCCTGCGTTTTTTTAAAAACCAAACACAAACGCAAACCGCACAGGCACTTTCCATGACACAGGTACAGGTTTCCCGCAGGGAAAAGAAAATCCTCCTGCTTCTGCGGGAAAAGCTTGCCGTTTAATTTTTATAAAAAGGGCCTCCCGGCGCTGATACTTGCGCCGGGAGGCCCTTTTTTCGCTATACAAACATCTTTTTTAAATCTTCCAGATCGTACGGCGTCTGCTGGTACACATAGTAATTCAGCCAGTTGGTATAAAGCAGCGTCGCATTGCTGCGCCACGTCATCGGCGGTGTTGCAGAAGGGTCGTCGTTTCTGAAGTAATTATAGGGGACCTGTGGGTTTAACCCCTTATTGACATCCCTGAAATACTCCGTTGCCAGCGTATTGCGGTCATATTCTGCATGTCCCATCACAAAAAACTGGCGTCCGTTTTTGTTACATACAACGGACACCCCAGCCATACGGGACGTAGCCAGGATCTCAAGCTCCGGATGCTGCTCCACATCCTCTCTTAAAACGCCTGTATACCGCGAATGCGGAAGCGCAAACCGATCGTCAAACCCGCGCATAAGCGGGTGATTGGGGTTTAACACACGGTGGCTGTATATACCGCTGATCTTTCCCTCCAGCTCATACTTTGGAACACCAAAATGGTAATAAAGCCCCGCCTGCGCGCCCCAACAGATGTGGAATGTGGAATACACGTTCTTTTTGCTCCACTGCATAATCAGGCACAGTTCTTCCCAGTAATCCACCTGCTCAAACGGCAGCAGCTCCACAGGCGCGCCCGTTATAATCATCCCGTCAAATTTCTGATCTTTGATTTCTTCAAATGTTTTATAAAAGGTTGTCAAATGGCGCTGGGAGGTATTTTTAGATACATGTGTGGCCATCTGCAAAAGCTCTATATCCACCTGCAATGGACTGTTGCCCAAAAGGCGCAAAAGCTGCGTCTCTGTTTCGACCTTTGTAGGCATAAGGTTTAAAATCACAATTTTTAAAGGACGGATATCCTGCATCATCGCCCGTTCAAGCGGCATGACAAATATGTTTTCCGACTCCAGTATCTTTCTGGCCGGCAAGTCGCTTTGAATCCTGATGGGCATCCAAAACCCCCTCCTTTCGCGCTTTACTTTTTCTTTGAATACCGTATTGGCCTGCTTGTGCTATCAATAGGCCTTTCCCCACATAACCATACATTTTGCGGGCTTCCCGCAGCAAACACAGGTGTCGGAAATATGCTCCTGCGCAAAAGGAATACAGCGTGACCCTACGCCCGTTTTTTCTTTTACGCCATCCTCACAGGCTTCGCTGCCGCACCACATGGCCTTAACAAACCCGTCGCCTTTTTCTGCAAGCGCCTGGATGATTTCATCCATCGTTTTGCAGGTATATGTCCTTCTTTCCCTGTTTTCCAGCGCCTTTTGATAAAGCCCACTATGTACTTGCGCAAGCTTTTCCTGCACGGCGCTTTCCAGCTCATCCAAAGAAACGACTGTCTTTTCACGGTTATGGCGGGTTACCAGCACGCATTGGTTATTTTCTATGTCGCGCGGGCCAAGCTCTACGCGCACAGGCACGCCCTTCATTTCATATTCAGAAAATTTCCATCCCGGGCTGTTATCGCTGTCGTCAAGCTTCACGCGCACGCTCTTTTCCAGGCGGGTTTTCAGCTGCGCCGCCTTTTCTAAAACGCCCGGCTTATGTTGGGCAATCGGTATAATTACCGCCTGAATCGGCGCTACGGCAGGCGGCAATACAAGCCCGCTGTCGTCGCCGTGCGTCATAATAATCCCGCCAATCAGCCGCGTAGAAACACCCCACGAAGTCTGGAACGGATACGCCTGTTTATTTTCCTTGTTGGTATAGGTAATCTCAAAGGCTTTTGCAAACCCGTCGCCAAAATTATGCGACGTACCGGCCTGCAGCGCCTTTCCGTCATGCATAAGCGCTTCTATGGCGTAGGTGGCCTCTGCGCCTGCAAATTTGTCGCTGTCTGTCTTTCTGCCTTTAATAACCGGCATTGCCAGTGTATTTTCACAAAAATCGGCATATATCCCCAGCATGCGCTCTGTTTCCTCTTGCGCTTCCTGCGCAGTGGCATGGATGGTATGTCCTTCCTGCCATAAAAATTCCCTGCTGCGCAAAAAAGGACGCGTTGTCTTCTCCCAGCGCACAACGCTTACCCACTGGTTATAAAGCTTGGGCAAATCGCGCCAGCTTTGTATAATATTCGCATAATGCTCGCAAAACAGCGTTTCAGACGTGGGCCGCACGCAAAGCCGGTCTTCCAGCTTTTCGTCGCCGCCGTGCGTAACCCAGGCTACCTCCGGGGCAAAGCCCTCAACGTGGTCCTTTTCCTTTTGCAGCAGACTTTCCGGAATAAACATGGGCATACACACGTTTTCATGCCCCGTAGCTTTAAACATGCCGTCAAGAATATGCTGTATATTTTCCCATATCGCATAGCCGTAAGGGCGTATAACCATACAGCCTTTTACGCTTGTATACTCAATCAACTCCGCCTTTTTTACAATATCGGTATACCATTTTGCAAAATCCTCTTCCATAGAAGTAATAGATTCCACCATTTTCTTTTCTGCCATTTTCATCTGCCCTTTCGTTGTACGTCGGTTTAAAACGCCGCAATATTTGTATTATATCGGATTTCCCGTTCTTTTTCAATATATAAATCCAACCTTCCCTTGCTTTCCTATACTTATCAAACCTATTTTTATCTAATGTGTTTTTATAAATTCAATTTTTCCATATTTTTCTTGCAGTTATTATTTTATACATTTTTTATATGTCAAAATTCACTATATATTTTTTACTCATTTTACTATGTATAAGACAAAAAATAACAAAAAAATGCACAAAATTTGCATATCAATATCGTTTACATTATGTACAATGAACATATAGGCTACATTTTTCTGGTTGCCTATACAAAAATACGCATATATTTCATAGTCAAAAACTGATTTTTGCTGGCCTTAGATCACAATGGAATATAGAAAGCGTATAAAAACAAATTTTTTGGGGATGAAAAGAGGTTGTAAGGATGAAAACATGGAAAAGGGTGGTATCGTCACTTCTGACATTTCTGATCGTGCTAAGCATGTTCACGATCTGTACATTGGCGGCAGCAGCACAAACACCCGGACTCAACAGCGGGAAACTGTATTTTAACAATACAGAAAATTGGGAACAGGTTTTAGCGTGTTTGCTGATGTCCGATGGACAAACCTCCGTACAAGCCACACAAGCGCAAAGCAATGAATCCGTATTTTACGTAGAAATTGCTGAAAGTGCAGACGGTGTGTATTTTTATGATGGCAACACGCAACGTACACAAACCATCACCGATTTTACTGACGGCCAAATCTTTATACCAGACGGTGGTACTCAGCAAGAAAACGGAAATATATTCTTTAGCGGCACGCTGGAACAATACGCTGTAAAAAACGTCATATTTATGATTGGCGACGGTATGGGGTCAGAACAAATCAAGGCAGGTAGCATCTATAAAGGTGAAACGTTGCACATGCAACAAATGCCATACAGCACTATGGTCACCACTTATTCCAACAGCGGCATCACAGACAGCGCTGCCGCGGCTACAGCTCTTGCCACCGGTTATAAAACAGCTAATAACATGGTCGGCATGCTCGAAGATGGTACGAAAGTTGAAAATCTTGTAGAATTTTCAAAAGCCAGAGGCCTTAAAACCGGCGTAATTGCAACCCAGGTAACGCCGCATGCAACACCCGCAGGTTTTACCGCACACGTTTCAGCCAGATATTCTTATAATTCGATTGCGGCACAGCAACTTACACAACAGCTGGATCTTCTGTTTGGCGGCGGTTCCTCTTACTTTGATACAAGGACGGAAGCCATTGAGGCCAACAATTATATATGGATCAAGGATCTCAGCGAGATCGCGTCTGTTCCAGCTGATAAAAACGTTCTGGGGACATTTTCCACGTCCTATATTACAGCGGACGATGAACCTCATCTGAAAGATATGACCGCCGCGGGGTTGGAGCGTTTATCAAATGAAAATGGCTTTTTTACCATGATTGAGGGTTCCGACATAGATTCTTATGCGCACAAAAACGATATGGATAAAATGCTTAAGGAGTTAATCGTCTTCGACGACGCAGTTGAAGTTGCACAGAAATATGTAGAAGATCATCCCGACACGCTGTTAATCGTAACAGCAGACCATGAAACGGGCGGATTAAAAATTCCTGACAACGCAACGACAGAAGACCTGACTGACAATCTGTTCACAACCGGAAATCATACAGGCGCCGACGTCCCGGTATTTGCAAGCGGCGCAAGGGCATGGGAACTTTGCAGCGAACCTATCATAGATAACACGGAAATTCATGATTTTATTGCGGATGCCATAGAGGAAAGCTATGGCTATGCACCACCCAAGGATTTTACAAATTACGACGCAAGGAAGATCTTTTTAGAATTGCCTGAAAGCTGGGAAGCTCCATTTGCTTATACCGAGGGCGCTATTTCTTTAGGAGAATTTCCCGGAGTAGAAATGACACATGAGGAAGACAATATTTATTCTATTTTGCTGCGGGATTACGACGGAAATACGGCCCCAGAAGATCTGTATATTCCGGGTGATGTAAACGGCAATGGAACAGTCACCATACAAGATGTATTAGATATACAAAAATATTTAGCACGTTTAATAACATTTAACGATGACGCACAGCTTGCTGCAGATATAAATTCCGACGGTAGCATCACCATCGAGGACGTACTGGAGATACAAGAATACCTTGCAAAAGAAGAAAACATATATAACATTGGTACACAGGTATTAAAGCCTGGCGTTGCCGGTCTGTCTATCATATTTAGCAGCCAAAACGGATATCAAACAGAAAAAATTCCGTTTGCAGGTTTTTATAAAAAATATACCATTACGAACAATGAACAGACACAGACTGCCACAGGCGTATGGGAGGACTACACCCCTACATTTGGATCTGTCTATTTTGAAAAACCAGAATCCTGGGAAAACGCTTACTTCTATACATGGGGCGATGCATATTTTGGCGTATGGCCTGGTACAAAGATGCAGCAGGTAGAAGATAATATTTATTCCATTACTATTTCGGCAGATGATGTTTTGGAAACCACCTTAGAATTCAGTCTGGTCTTTAGCGATGGAAATACATACCAAACAATAGATATAGATTTTGCTGGACTCAATAAAATTTATAAGATTTTTGGCGGCGAAAATTCTAAAAAAGCGTACGGAAGTTGGTTTGATTACGATAGCAACAGCGGTGACGATCCAGATCCTGGAAACCCAATGACCATTTATCTGAAAGATGAAACCTCCTGGGATATTACAACAGATGACGCAATTATATCCGTTCAATGCGACAACGGGGATATGATCCCAATGACCTATCTTGGCTCTAAAATATGGTCTGCAACTGTCACAGATAATTATAAGGGTATTGTGTTTACAAGAAGCAATCCCAAGGACGGCGTTGTTTGGAATGCATTTTGCCCTGCCACAGCACGGGAAGAAAACGATATGTATTGTGTTACAGGCAGTACAACCGGCTATTGGGACAAATTTGACGGCATAGTGGAACCTACCGATCCTACCGACCCTACCGATCCCACCGATCCGACAGACCCCACAGAACCATTCGATCCAAATCAAGACGACTCTAAAGAATTTGAAGATGTACCCAAAAAAGAAATTTACCTTAAAGATGAAACCAGCTGGGGTATCCATTCTGACGATCCCGTTATTTTTGCACAGTGCGGCAGCAAAAAAATTATAGCCACCCCAAACGAAGACAACACCGTTTGGACAGCAAGCGTACCGCAGGATTGGGATCTGGTTATTTTCAACAGAGTTGATCGCGATTCCGGCAGAGTGTGGAACAGCTTTCCAAAAACACCTGTAAGCATGGGCGAGAATAATATGTATGTTGCCACCTCCAGCTCTGAGGGTGCTTGGACAAAATACGAGCCTGCTCCTCCTGGAGAGGAAAGAGAAATTACTGTTTACTTTAAAAATATGCGTGGCACAGAATACTATATACCTCAGGTAATGATCAACGCGGAAGTATTTGACATGAAACTTTTGGATAATAACACCGACTTAGGCACACTTGAAGCATCCGCCGATCAAACAGGGGGCTGGTATGCTTACACCTTTACCACCACACAGGAAACAGTAAATGTAACTTTTTCTAACTCATCCAATAAATACAATATGACCGCAGAGATAAGCACAGACGCATGGTTTTCAAACAAACGTTACGATTATACAAAAGACGAAAATCTCGTAGACTATACTGCACTACACCATGCGATCGTACAGGCACAAAAAGAAGTTTCTCCCACAGACACTCTGCTAGACGCATTAAGCGAAGCTCTTACGGTCTACAATTCCACATCTTATTCTGACAAAGTAACCGTCGACCAAGACGCAGTAAACACTGCCGAACAAACGCTTACTGCTATACTAAACAATTAATGTGCAAATCTAAACCATAACCACCCCCCTAAGAGGAGGGGGGAACTGATAAGCCGTTTATAAGGCCACGACAAGAGCCAGTGCCTTTTGGGGCACTGGCTCTTGTGCTAAACCAGCAACAAAAGAACAAAGCGTGTGATATCCTTAACGAAAAAATCAAAGCAAACCAAATAGATATAAAATCAGAAACTCTGAATAAAATTTCTGTTTTTATTTTTCAAAACAAGGTATACTACGAATAGCGGGGGGATCGTGTGAAATATTTCTATGAAGTTGTAAAATATGAAAAAAATTGTCCCGGAAAGATTTTGATGCAAGATAAAGCAGGCTCGCGTTGCAATACAACGTTACATTGGCATAAGGAACTGGAATTTGTATATATGATCAAAGGCACGCTTAATGTAAATATTAGCGGGAAAAGTCTCCAAATTAAAGACGGGGATTTCTATTTTGCAAACAGCGAAGAAATCCATATCACCTCCGCTATAGACGATGATTCTATTAATAAATACATTGTTATCTTGCTTTCCCATGATTTTATGCGGAATTACTGCAAAAAATTGGACAGCGTCATGTTTGATGTAAACGGCAGACAATCTGTAAAAGAACCACTCAAACAATGCTTTATTAAGCTTATAGATCTTAAGGAAAACGATAAAGACGACCCATATGCAGGCTTAAAAATCAACGCGCAAATCATGAATATTTACTACATCCTTTTAAGCCAATGCATCGTTTACAAAAAAAAGCCTTACAATGCGTATGTACCAGATTCCTTCACTTACGCAAAGAAGGTAATTGAATACGTAGGCCTAAATTATAAAAATGAAATTACGCTTAACGATATGGCTGCTCTTGTTGGCTTAACACCCGCATATTTTTCTAAATATTTTAAAAGAATAACAGAAAGCAATTTTACGCAATATTTGAATAATGTGCGCCTGGAGCATGCTTTACAGGACATGATATACGATAACCTATCGGTCACCGACGCAGCTTTAGAAAATGGTTTTGCAAACGTAAAATCCTTCATAACCTTCTGTAAAAAGGTATACGGCTGTACGCCTATGCATTATAAAAAACAATTTTCTATATAATAGCAATATATTGGCCATACAAATCAATATGGAATATTTACAACGTTTGTCACAATCCCTGCGTCTGTTATATCTACAATACCAAACGAAGCATACAGGCCGTGCAGGCTTCCGGGATTCATCACATACAACCCGTCCTCATAATCGGTCATAGCGGTATGGGTATGCCCAAACAGCAAAACATCGGCTTTTTCCTCCCGCGCGGCACAGTAAATATTGTAATATCCCATTTTGACTTGATACAGATGTCCATGTGTTGCAAAAATCTTCTTTCCCGCAACCGTCAGCACCTGCTTGGAAGGGAGCGACGACCCCCAATCGCAATTTCCCCGTATGCGTACAATCATTTTTTCGGGAAAATCTGTAACCAACTGCGCAGACTGCTCCTCCCCATCGCCTAAATGAATCACGACCTCCGCCTTTGGCTGGGCGGTTACCACCCTGCGCAGCGTATCATAATCGCCATGCGTATCGGAAACGACCAATATCCTCATATTTTTTACACCCCTGTAAGTAAAAGTATATTTTTTCTGCCTACTGCATAATATGTGCTGTAGGCCTTATTTTTATAAAGGTGGTGCTTATATGCAAAACAATGGTAAAAACCAAAACAACGAACAAATGCAAAATTTAATAAATACCGTTTCCCAGCGTCTGGGAACAAATCCTGAAGCGCTTGGAAAGGCCGCAAAACAAGGGAACCTGCAAAACCTTTTGAATCAAATGGATCAAAACCAGGCAAAAAAAATTCAGCAAATTCTCAACGATAAAGAGGCCTCTGAAAAGCTTTTGAACACGCCGCAGGCAAAAGCACTTTTAAAAAAGCTAATGGGCGGCGAATAATCTAAATCTCCCATCGATCATTTAATGTAACACATTTAAACATCACAATGAAAGGAAGGTGACGCCCAATGGATGACCTGGCGGGAAAAATTTCTCAAATGCTTAGCGACCCCGAAACCCTGCAGCAACTAAAGGGGCTGACAGGCATGCTGCAAAAGGAAACGCCCGCCCCTCCGGCTGCGCCGGCCGCCCAGGAAACCCCTGCCGCCGGGACAGGAGGGCTGGACCTTTCCTCCGCGCTTTCAGGCGACACAATGCAAACCATCATGCGCGTTATGCCTCTTTTAAACGAATTCAAAAAGGAAGATGCGTCTACACGCCTTTTGCACGCCCTACGCCCGTTTTTAAGCGACGCGCGCAAAAAAAAGCTCGACGAAGCTTCCAGAATGCTGCATATGATGAAATTGCTGCCTATGCTCAAGGGACTGCAGCTTTAACAAACGCGGGAGGTGACAACGCTTGAGCGATACTATGGACCGGATGCAGCAGGAGGCTGTCCGCCGAATGCACGAAATGCAGGCAAGATCCCGCCCGGCCGCCGGAAAGCCGCAGGCTTCCCCGGCAAGCCCCACAAAAGCTCCCCCTTCTCCTCCGGCGCCGGAGGGACTGCCTGCGATAGATAACAGCACGTTTGAAAACGAAAAGCCTGCAAAAGACCTTCTTGCAGGCTTTTTTGAAGACAAGGAACGCAACCTGATCTTACTTTTAATTTTGCTTCTTTCCAGCGAAAATACCGACAGCGGCCTGTTGCTTGCGCTGATGTACCTAATTATCTGACCTGCCCGTCGCCGTTGATAATAAATTTCATGGAAGTAAGTTCATGCAGCCCCATGGGCCCTCTGGCATGGAGCTTTTGTGTGGAAATGCCAATTTCCGCGCCCATGCCGAACATACCGCCGTCTGTAAAGCGCGTAGAGGCATTGACATATACCGCCGCGCTGTCTACACAGGCGGTAAACCTGCGCGCGCGTGCATAGTCTTTTGTCACAATACATTCGCTGTGCCCGCTGGAATACTTTGCAATATGCGCAACCGCTTCATCAAACGAATCCACCACACGCACGGCAAGGATATAATCCAAATATTCCGTATACCAGTCGTCCTCTGTCGCCTCGGCTACACGATCGCCCAATATTTCTATCGTCCGCGCGCAGCCACGAAGCTGCACATTCTTTTCATCCAGCCTTGCCTTGATCATCGGCAGGGCTTTTTGCGCGACGTCCTGGTGGACAAGAATGGTTTCTATCGCGTTACAAACAGACGGGCGCGACGTTTTCGCATTATAAATAATGTCCGCGGCCATAGCAAGGTCTGCGCTTTTGTCCACATATACATGGCAATTGCCCACGCCCGTTTCAATAACCGGCACGCGGGAATTTTCCACAACGGCCCTGATCAGCCCGGCGCCTCCTCGCGGGATCAGCACATCCAGATAATCGGAAAGCGCCATCATCTCCATGGAAGACTGCCGCGTTGTATCCTCTACAAGCTGGATGCAATCCTTCGGCAACCCGGCGCGCTCTATCGCGCCGCGCATAATGGCCGCAATACAAGTGTTGGAGCAAATGGCCTCCTTTCCTCCCCTTAAAATAACGGCATTGCCAGATTTCAGGCAAAGCGCCGCAGCGTCCGAGGTAACATTGGGACGGGCTTCAAAAATAATCCCGATCACACCAAGCGGCACCCGTATTTTCCTGATTTCCAGCCCATTTTTAAGCTGTTTTCCGCTTAAAACCTCCCCAATGGGATCATCCATTTGCGCAATCTGGCGCACACCCTGCGCCATCCCTTCTATACGCGCCTGCGTCAGGCAAAGCCTGTCAAGAAGCGCGTCTGTCAGACCGGCCTTTCTGCCGTTTTCCAGGTCCTTTGCATTTTCTTTGCGGATCTGTTCGCTGTTGTCAAGCAGAGCCCGCGCAATTTCCAATAGCGCGTCATCTTTTTTGCTGCCTGCAACACGCAGCACTGCCGCCGCCTCTTTGGCCCTTTTTCCCATCTGTTCAAGAACTGTCATACTGGCTTCCTCCCTGTTTAATTGTTTATTTCACTGTTCGCCATAAATTTTGTTCCGATCTCTTTGCCTTCCAGCAGCGCATAAATATTTTCCGGATCGGTTCCGTTGATCACACAGCATTCTATCCCGCTTGCCGTAGCAAGCTCCGCTGCAAGCAGCTTTGTGCGCATACCGCCTGTTCCTCTGTTCGAACCGGTTCCGTCCGCCATTTTTTTTATAGCGCCGTCTATCCTTTCAACCTGCCGAATCAGCTTGGCATCCGGGTTTGCCTTTGGGTTTTTATCATATAACCCGTCAATGTCCGTTAATATTACAAGCTGCTGCGCGCCAATAATACTGGCTACAATGGCGGAAAGCATATCGTTGTCGCCAAAATTCTGCCCGTCAAGCTCGTCGATTGCCACCGTATCGTTTTCGTTGACAATAGGGATAATCCCCATTTCCAGCAATGTATGAAACGTATTGATTACATTCTGCTTGCTGTGCTCGTTTTCTATCACTCTTCTTGTTAAAAGCACCTGTGCAACCGTATGGTTGTATTCCCCAAAAAATTTGTCATACATAAACATCAATTCGCACTGGCCGACTGCTGCAAGCGCCTGTTTTTTGCGCGTTTCCTTTGGGCGCTCCTTCAGCCCCAGCTTGCCAATCCCCACGCCAATGGCGCCCGAACTCACCAGAACCACGTCGTAGCCTGCATTCTGCAAATTACACAAAACCTTGCAAAGCTGCTCCATCCGCCTTAAATTCAGTCTGCCGCTTTCATATGTCAGAGTGGAGGTTCCCACCTTCACTACAAGCTTTTTTTCCTTCATACCCCATTACCTCGTCACATTTATCCCTGATAAAAAAGAATTCCATTTGATTATACCATAGATCAAACGGAATTTTAAGGGATCTGCAAAAATTATTTTTTATGAACCCTATCCTATCAAACCGCCTGCGGTCACCTGCCGCGCAAAACCGCTTAAAGCAGAAAGCGGGCATCCTTCCGGACACACATCCTGCGGGCAGCTTTTTCAAAAGGCAGATGTACAAAATACCCCTTGTGCGCCACCTTTTTCTTGTTTCCCCACCCGGTCCAATGCTATAATATTGCAAAAGCTTTACGATACCTGCTATATGTTTGATCGCACACGCTGCGGCGTCTGCTATTTACAGTATACAAAAGGATGGATAAAATGGAATATGTAAAAAGGATCGCACAGGTAACACAGGAAGACAGAAAAAACGCAATCCTTTCCATACTCGACGAACTGGGTATCCGCTATACACGGCAAAAAGCAGTCTTAGGAAAACATACGCCGGAAAACATCATTGTTTCCTATAACCCCTCCTCCTCGCGCCTTGTAATCGGCGCCCATTGGGACAGCGTAGCAGGCAGCACCGGTGCAAACGACAATGCGGCGGCCTGCAGTATTTTAATCCGTCTTGCCGCGCTGCTTACAAGCTCAAAGCACAGCATAGACCTTGTGTTTTTTGACAGGGAAGAGTATGAAGATCACGGAAGCACCGCCTATCTTACATACACCGGAAAAGAAACGATTTCCGCCATGATCAATCTGGACATGTGCGGGCACGGCGAAAACATTGTTGTTTCCGACAAAGGCAACATTGGCAACGCTCTGTTTATGCGCGTGATGGATGGCTCCATATTAAAAAAGCACAACGTCCATGCCGTCGCGTATCTGCCAAACGGGGACGACGACCGGTTTTCTCAAGCCGGTATCCCCAACATTTCCGTTTGTGCGTTAAACAGCCAGGACCTTGCCTTTTTTCAATACATATCGCAAAAAATCAATGCCGGACAGCCTCTTACGGAAGAAGATCAAACACGCTTTCTGGCGCTGGATGTAATTGCAACCATGCATTTGGGCGCAAAAGACCATATCGGCGCCGTGTCACAGGCTTCCATAGATATGCTTGTTCAATATTTATACGACGGACTGCAATAAACCGCAACGTAAAAGCCCATTATCCGCTATGCTTTCTTTCAGCGGATAATGGGCTTTTTTATAGGCTTTGGTCAAAGCGCGCAAGAAACGCTTTGGTCCTTTCATTTTGTGTATTGCCAAAAAGCTCCTGCGGCGTGCCGCTTTCAATGATTACACCGCCGTCCATAAAAATAACCCTGTCTGCAACACTTCTTGCAAAGGCCATTTCATGCGTAACCACAACCATCGTCATTTTTTCCGCTGCCAGGGACCGGATCACCTTGAGGATTTCCCCCGTAAGCTCCGGGTCCAGCGCGGAGGTAGGCTCGTCAAATAAGAGCAGCTCCGGTTTAAGCGCCAAAGCTCTGGCGATAGAAACACGTTGCTGCTGTCCCCCCGAAAGCTGGTAAGGGTATGCCTGCGCTTTATCCTTCAGCCCCATTTTCTCAAGCAGTGCAAGCGCCGTTTCCTGTGCTTCTTCCCGCGGCGTTTTCAGCACCGTCACCGCCGCCTCTGTAATATTGCGCATAACAGAAAAATGCGGAAAAAGGTTAAAGTTTTGAAAAACAAGACCCAAATGCAGGCCTATTTTTACGCATGTCTTTTTATCCGCATACACGGCACGCCCATTTTCGTTGGTCTGCACAAGCGTTTGTCCGCAAATTTCAATCCGGCCGCTGTCAATGGTCTCCAGCTGTGTAATGCAGCGCAAAAGTGTGCTCTTCCCTGAGCCGGACGGCCCAATAATGGCAAGCACTTCCCCCTGCTTTACCTCGACGGATATATCCTTAAGGACAACAGCTTTGCCGTATGCTTTCTTAATTTTTTCAGCTGTAAGGATCTTCATCATATTTTCCCCTTATCTTCATCGTTCAACAGCCTTTTCAGCTCATCTATAATAGCTCAGCTTCTTCTCCAGTGCAGAAAAGAACAGCGTAACAATCCCATTCATCACAAGATAGAACAGCGCGGCTATGATGTACGGTACAACGCTCACTGCAGAATTTGCAAAGGTCTTGGTCACGTTCATCAGCTCAATAACCGATATGGTAAGCGCCAAAGACGTATCCTTTACAAGCGTGATAAACTCATTGCCCATCGGCGGAAGAATCTGCTTAATCACCTGGGGCAGTATAATTTTTAAAAATGTCTGTCCCTTTGTAAAACCCAAAACTTTGGAGGCTTCATATTGCCCCTGGGGAATGCTTTGGATTCCGCCTCTGTAAATTTCTGCAAAATATGCCGCATAATTTAAAGAAAATGCAATAATGCAGGCGGTAAAGCGGTCAAAAACAATTCCAATAAAAGGAAGGCCAAAAAATACAAACATCAGCTGCAGCATAAGCGGCGTACCGCGCATAACCAGCAAATACAGCTGGATCGGTATGCGCACAATTTTCAGCTTCGACATCCTTCCAAAAGAAAGAATCAGCCCCAGCGGCAGTGCAAACAGCAGCGTCAGCCCAAAAATCATACCGGTGAACATCGCACCGGAGAGCATTTCCTCCAATAACACCTGAAAATTCATGATATATGTTCTCCTTTGCCCCGGATTCCACTTCCCAGCTTTCTGTAAAACGCGCCGCACCGCTGTCGTTTTTTCGGAAAGCCTGATAAAACCGCAAGGGGGCGGTCAAAGCTCCCGCCCCCCGGATGTTTCTATGCTTTTATTCCACTGCCGTAATGTCTTCGTCAAACCAGTCATTAGAAATTTCTGCAAGCGTACCGTCCTGCTTCATTTCCTGCAGTGTGCTGTAAATTTTGTCTTTCAGTGCCTTGTCGCCTTTTCTGAACCCAATTACATAATCCTCTTGAGCAAGGGACGCTTCCTCCCCGTTTTCATCCTGTACAATCTGGTACAGCTCCGGGTCCCTTGCAATATAATAGCGTGCCACAATTTCATCAATGGCAATTCCATCAATCGTTCCGTTTTGCAGCTCCAAAACGGCAGACGTATAATTTTCTATGCCAATAACCTGACCTAACGTATTTTTAAACGCTTCATTCTCATTAAGCGCCGTTTCTGCTGAACTGTCCTTCTGCACACCCAGAATTTTCCCGGCGAGCGAATCCATTGTCGTGTATGCAGATCCTTTCAGCGTAATGATAAACTGCTTGTTCTGCATATAAGGAGCCGACACCAGCATTTCCTGCGCACGCTCCTCGGTATAGCTCATACCGTTCCAGATGCAGTCAATGTTGCCGCCGTCAAGCTCAAGCTGCTTATTGTCCCAGTTAATGGGCGTCTTTACCAGTTCCAAGCCCAGGCGCTTACAAACCTCCTCTGCAAGGTCAATATCAAAGCCGACAATTTCCCCTGTTTCGGTATCCCTGTACCCCATGGGCGGAAATTCCGCATCCAGGCCAAGGACCAGCTTCCCTGCGCTTTGAACCTTTGTCCATGAATCATCCGTACCGCCCTGTGTAGCAATGTCCGCTTCGCTTTCATTACCGCCTGTTTGTGCATTTTCCTGCGAGCAGCCCGCTATCAGCGTCATCACCATAAGCGCCGCAAGAATAAACGCTGTTATTTTCTTCATAAAAAGCTCCCCCATACAAAATGTTTTAGCGTGAAAAACACGCCGACAAGGCAAATTTTATCATATTAACAAGATAGAGTAAATAGGCAAATTAAACAAGATTTTGTCAAAATTGCACAGCACACAAAAAAACCTCCGGCAAAACATAGCCGGAGGTTTTTGTTCGCATGAAAAACTCTATTTAAAAGAATTTTATTCCTGCTCTTCTCTCATTTTTGCGAAACAGTCACTGCAATATACAGCGCGGTCTTCTCTGGGCTTAAAAGGAACCCTGGCTTCCTGTCCGCATGCTGCACAGGTGGCCACAAACATTTCGCGGTCAGCCTTCGCCGCGTTCTTTCTTGCGTCACGGCAGGGCTTACATCTCTGCGGCTCGTTTACAAAGCCTTTTTCCGCATAAAATTCCTGCTCGCCCGCGGTGAAAATAAATTCCTGCCCGCACTCCTTGCAAATGAGAGTTTTGTCTTCGTACATGTGATTTTACCTCGCTTTGGATTAAATAAATTTTTCGCCCCCGGGCGGATTTGCACCGCCGCCTTTGTAAAACAACGCTCTTCTGGAATAAGCTACATGGGACATATTGAATTTTAAACGCTCCTGAGTTTTTTTCTTATTCTCTGTAAAGCATTGTCTACCGCCTTCGGGTGCGTACCCAAAGCTTTTGCTGTTTGGGCGTAGGTGTGTCCGCTTAAATAGTAAGAAAGCACCTGCAGCTCAAAAGGGGAAAGCACGCTTTTAATGTGCCGCATCACCGCTTGATAGCTTTCTGCGTCAATCAGTTCCTGCTCCGGATCACGGGACACCCCACCGCCCGGCTGCAGGCTGCTGTCAGACAACGGCACAAGGCATTCCTGCGGAATATCCTTTGCCCTCTTTTCACTTTTATATACAGACATAAAGCGCCGCTGAATACAAACCCCTACATAAGTGGAAAAAGAAGCGCCTGCCGTACTGTCAAAGCTCTTTACCGCATGAATAAAAGAAATAAAACCCTCCTGGATAAAGTCCTCAAGCTCCGTTTTGGCTCCGCGATATACAGAAGCCTTCGCCCGGATTACCGAAAGATAGCGCTCTGCCAGCGTATTAAACGCATTTCCATCGCCGCTGCGGATCAATGCAATCAGGCGGTCGTCAGAATAGTTGTCCATATGCTTATCCGACCATGTTTTACCCATAAAATTACCCCGCCGCCGATCCTTTTGCCTGTGTAATGGATATTGTACTGCATTTCTAAAAATAAGTCAAATACTTTTTTCTATTCCTTGTAAAATTATAAAAAGATGTGTTAAATTTTTAGATACAATCTACACATTCCTGTCGTAAAAGCAAATTTTGTATGCCCTTTTGAGCTTTCTTTGCCGCTCATTTGTGAAGAATACAAACATATTTTATTTTGTTTGTATACGCTATGGTAAAATACGGTCATATATCATACGCATTGTAAAAGGAAGTGGCACTATGGTCGTACATTGCAACAGCCTTGGGCTTTTCGGGTTGGATGCCTTTTTGGTAGAGGTAGAAGCAGACGTATCAAACGGGATGGCCGCGTTTGATATTGTCGGGCTGCCCGATGCCGCCGTCAAAGAATCGCGTGACCGGGTGCGCGCCGCATTGAAAAACTGCGGGTTTACTTTTCCCTTAGGCAGGATCACCATCAACCTTGCACCGGCAGATATCCGTAAAGAAGGCCCCTTATACGATCTGCCCATTCTCGCCGCTTTGCTGCAGGCAACCGGGCAGATCGCACCGCTGCCGGACGACGTCGCCCTGATCGGCGAGCTGTCCCTAAGCGGGGAGATCCGACGGATAAACGGCATACTGCCCATGGCCATCCATGCAAAGCAGTCAGGGATCAAAAAGCTGTTTGTTCCTTATGCAAACGCGCAGGAAGGCGCCGTTGTACAGGGGCTTTGCATTTACCCTGTACAAAACCTGAAGCAGTTGCTTTTACATTTAAACGGCAGGCAGGAAATAACGCCCGCCCGCCTTGCTGCCGAACCCGCTTTGCAGCCCCCAACCCTGCTGGATTTTTCCCAGGTCAAAGGTCAGTACGAAGCAAAGCGCGCTATGGAGGTCGCCGCCGCAGGCGGCCACAATATCCTACTGGTCGGCCCGCCCGGCTCCGGCAAAAGTATGCTTGCCAAGCGCCTGCCTTCCATTTTGCCGGACATGCGTTTTGAAGAAACCATAGAAACGACAAAAATCCATTCCATTGCCGGCGTATTAAAAAACGGGCAGCTTGTACGCAGCCGGCCATTCCGCAGCCCGCACCACACGGTTTCGGCCGCGGGCCTTTCCGGTGGCGGCGCAATACCAAAGCCCGGCGAGCTTTCGCTGGCGCACAACGGCGTACTTTTTTTGGACGAGCTGCCGGAATTCTCGCGCAGCGCACTTGAGGTGCTGCGCCAACCGGTAGAGGAAGGCGTCGTAACCATATCCAGGGTCAGCGGCAGCGTTTCCTATCCCTGCCGCGTCATGCTGGTTGCCGCTATGAACCCCTGCCCATGCGGCTATTTTGGCCATCCCACGCGCAAATGCTCCTGCACACCCGGCGCTGTAGCGCGCTATCTTTCGCGCGTGTCAGGCCCGCTGCTGGACCGGCTGGATCTGCATATAGAGGTTCCTCCCGTCCGGTTCGAAGAACTGGCAAAAGACAGCCATGAAGAAAGCTCTCAACAGGTACAAACGCGCGTAAACCGTGCAAGAGAAATACAGCGCGCGCGTTACAAAGACAGCAAAATTACATGCAACGCACATTTAAGCCCCGCTATGCTCCAGCGCTGCTGTCCTATGGACGCTAAGGCCGAGCTTTTATTAAAGAACGCTTTTGACAGACTGGGCTTTTCAGCACGCGCCTATGACCGTGTGCTGAAGGTATCGCGCACCATTGCGGACCTTGAAGGGAGCCAGATAATCCGCTCTGCGCACATTGCAGAAGCAATCCAGTACAGAAGTCTCGACCGGAAATACTGGCGCACAGTATGAATAAAACCGCGCGCCTTATCGTTTGATTTCACGCGCCATATAGCCATATAAAAGAAACCTGCACGGTTGCGCCGCACTTTTGTGTAAATAATTACAAAATTGGTTAAAATGATGTTACGAACACGATTTTCGGTTGACAAGAATATGGAATTGTATTATCATTGCAAGTAGTGTTTTTTTGGTAATGTTGCAACAGCAAACAACCATATGTTTGATTATATCGAACAAAAAACAAATTCGCAGGTTTTGAATTCCGACAAATTCCGGACTGGTTCCGGAATTTTTATACATAGGCGGATTGCACCGTTGGTACATAAAACGGCGCAAACTGAAAAACGATATGGGAGTGTGCCACACTTGGATAAATTTGTGATCAACGGCGGCCTCCCCCTAAAAGGGGAAGTTACCGTAAGCGGGGCAAAGAATGCGGCTGTCGCCATTATTCCGGCTGTTATTCTTGCCGATGAGCCCTGCCGCATTGAAAATATACCAAACATCAGCGACGTAACCTTTATTGCAAATATTTTGGCGCAAATCGGCGCCAGCGTTAAAAGAATTAACAAATCCACTTTGGAAATAGACCCCACCGGTATACGTACCTCTATTGCAACCTACGAACAGGTCAAGGGCATGCGCGCCTCTTATTATCTTTTGGGCGCACTCCTTGGGAAATTCAACCAGGCGCAGGTTGCCATGCCGGGCGGGTGCGATTTTGGCGTTCGCCCTGTCGACCAGCATTTAAAGGGCTTTGCCGCTTTGGGTGCCAAGCACGAACTGATCAACGGTGCGGTCATCAGCGTAAGCGCCGAACAGCTTGTGGGGGCGCATATTTATCTGGACGTCGTTTCTGTGGGCGCAACCATGAACATCATGCTTGCAGCCGTAAAGGCACAGGGCATGACTGTGCTGGAAAATGCCGCAAAGGAACCGCACGTTGTCGACCTTGCAAATTTTTTAAACTCCATGGGCGCAGATATCCGCGGCGCAGGTACAGACGTCATTAAAATCAGAGGTGTGCAGCATCTGCACGGAACAACCTATTCCATTATTCCTGACCAGATCGAAGCAGGCACCTATATGGTCGCCGCTGCTGCCACAAACGGCGATGTTCTGGTTAAAAACGTTATCCCCAAGCATTTAGAATCCATTTCTGCAAAGCTGCGCGAAATGGGCGCACAGGTTACGGAATATGACGAGGCCGTCCATGTAAAGAGCAGCGGACGCCTTTCACGCTGCAATATAAAAACAATGCCGCATCCCGGTTTCCCAACCGATATGCAGCCGCAGTTTGCGGCACTTCTGTCGATTTCCAACGGTACCAGCATCATTAACGAAAACGTATGGGATAACCGTTTCCGCTATGTCAGTGAACTTTGCAGGATGGGCGCGCAAATTTCTGTCGACGGCAGGCTTGCTATTATCGAGGGTGTGGAAGAGCTGATCGCCGCACCCGTAAAGGCAACCGACCTGCGTGCCGGCGCGGCTATGATTATTGCCGGCCTTTGCGCAAAGGGCACGACAGAAATTGAAAACATTGTGCACATAGAGCGCGGCTATGAAGATATTGTCAATAAATTCAGGGGACTTGGCGCAGACATCAAAAAAGAGCGTACACAAACTACCACGCACGTTGTAACGGCTTAATTTTTTAAAGCACCGGTGATGATTTTTAAAAGAAGGAAAGGCGGACAGCTTTGTCTGCCTTCTTTTTTCATATATACAAAAACGTAAAAGACACAAAGATTTTTAAAGGAGCGCTTTTTCATATGGCACGTTTATGCCCACTGTTTTCCGGCAGCAAAGGCAATTGCTACTACATAGGCAGCGGCAGCGGCGGCATTTTGGTTGACGCGGGCCGCAGCGCCAAGCAAATTGAAGCTGCCATGGTACAAAACGAACTGGATATCCGCCTTGTAAAAGGCATTTTCATTACACATGAGCATTCTGACCATATACAGGGGCTGCGCGTGCTTGCTTCGCGTTACCATATGGATGTCTATGCATCCTCCGGCACGCTTGAAGCACTGGACGCCCAAGGTGTCCTAAACGGCCAGTTTAAAAGCCATACGGTCGAAAGCAGCGGCGTGCAGGCCGGCGATATGCTGATCCGGCCTTTTCAAACATCACATGACGCAAAAGAAAGTACGGGCTTTGTCGTTACCACCGGCGATGGAAGAAAGGCCGCCGTCGCAACAGACACCGGCGTTTTAACAGAAGCTATCAAACAGGCTGTTTTGGGTTGTGACTGTGTGATTATTGAGTCAAACCACGACGTGGGCATGCTGCTCAACGGCATCTATCCATATTACCTAAAACGCCGAATTTTATCAGACCGGGGCCATCTTTCCAACGAGGTGTGCGCGCAATTTCTTCCCACGCTGGTCAAACATGGTACAACCAGGCTTGTGCTGGCTCATTTAAGCCGTGAAAACAACCTGCCCAATATTGCCATGCAGTCGGCTGTATGCGCGCTGGAAAGCGCCGGCATGCGCCGCGACAGCGACTATATGCTGACAATAGCACCCGAAACCACGCAGGGAAAAACCATTCTTTTTTGAAAAGAGGCCAAATTATGCTGACCATACACATCCTTTGCGTAGGCTCCTTAAAAGAATCCTACTGGGCGCAGGCCTGCGCCGAATACCAAAAACGCCTAGGCGCGTTTTGCCGCTTTACCATTACAGAGGTAAACGAAGAAAAGGCTCCGCAAAACCCCTCCCCTGCACAGATCGAACAAATTTTGCAGGCCGAGGGCAACCGCCTCCTTGCAAAAATGGATCCACAGGCATATACCGTCGCCATGTGCATAGAAGGCAAGCCGCTTTCCTCTAAGGCATTCTCTGAACAAATAAACGCCATCGCCGTTGCGGGCACGAGCAAAATCATTTTTTTCATCGGCGGCTCCTTTGGCCTTTCCAGCACAGTCAAACAGGCCGCAAATCTGCAACTATCCATGTCTTCTATGACCTTTCCCCACCAGCTTGCGCGGGTTATGCTTTGTGAACAAATCTACCGTGCGTTCCAAATCTCCGCGGGCGGCAAGTATCATAAATAAAACAAGGGATAAAATAGAAAAGGAAGGTGGTCTAAATGGCGCTGGACGGTGCTTTTTTACACCATTTAAAGGCAGAGCTTCAAAGCGCTTTGCTCCATTGCCGGGTAGAAAAAATTTATCAGCCGGCAAAAGAGGAGATTGTGCTTTCCATGCGCGGTGCAGGCGGAGCGCACAAGCTTCTGCTTTCATCGCGCGCAAACTCCCCTCGGGCTGCGTTAACCGCTTATGCGCCTGAAAACCCGCAAACACCCCCCATGCTGTGCATGCTTTTGCGCAAACGTCTCTCGGGCGCAAAGCTTAAAGATATCCGCCAACCCAATCTGGAGCGGATGCTCTGTTTTGACTTTGACGCAACCAATGAGCTGGGCGACCGGGTCGTGCTGACGCTGATCATCGAAATCATGGGCAAATACAGCAACGTCATTTTAACAGAAGAAGACGGCAAAATTATTGATGCGTTAAAGCGCGTAGACATGACCATGTCGTCACAACGGTTGATTCTGCCGGGCATCCCCTATCAAATGCCGCCTGCACAGGATAAGCTTTGCTTTTTACAGACCGATATACAAGACATTCTTGCGTATATCTATAAGCAGGAAAATACCCTTCCGTTAAGTCGTGCGCTGTTAAACCATATTCAGGGCCTTTCCCCCATTGTATGCCGGGAGCTTGCCCATCTCTCCTGCCGCGGGGCAGACCCCGCAGTGCAAGCCATGACCCCGGAGCACAGGCAAAGGCTGCAGTTTTTCCTGTCCAGAACGGCGCAAACCGTTCAAAATACAAGCGGCGCTCCATATATGGTCTGTCGGCCCGACGGCAAGCCGTTGGACTTTTCCTTTATGAATATCGTCCAGTACGGTACGGCAGCCAGCACAAAGCGCTGCGAAAGCTTTTCCCGGCTGCTTGACAGCTTTTACTATGAACGTGACCGGGCCGAGCGCATGCGCACAAAGGCGCAGGATCTGTTAAAGCTTTTAACAAACGCCTCTGATCGGCTTGCAAGAAAAATCAACGCACAAAAGGCAGAGCTTTCCCAATGTGCAGATCGTGAAGCCCTGCGTATTTGCGGCGATCTTATCCAGGCAAACCTTTATAAAATAGAAAGGGGCGCCCCTTTTGCAGACCTGGAAAATTTTTATGGTAAGCAGGGCAGCACGCTGCGTGTTAAACTCAACCCCGCCCTTTCCCCTGCGCAAAATGCGCAAAAATATTACAAAGACTACCGCAAGGCAAAGACGGCTGAGCAGGTATTGCAGGTGCAGATCGAAAAAGCACAGCAGGAGCTGCTGTATATAGACACCGTCTTCGAGGCGCTCAGTCGGGCAGGCACAGAGCGCGAGCTTGCAGAGATCCGGCAAGAGCTTATGGAACAAGGGTATATCCGGCGCAGCAAAGAAAAGCAGAAAACAGCTGCGCTGCCGCCGTTTTGTTTTGTTTCTTCCGGCGGGTTTCAAATTTTGGTCGGGAGGAACAACCGGCAAAACGACACCCTTACCCTGAAAACGGCGGGCAACAACGACATATGGCTGCATACAAAAAATATCCCCGGCTCCCATACGGTGATTATAACAGAAAACCGCACGCCGGATGAACAAACGCTTTTGGAAGCGGCGCAGCTTGCCGCGTTCCACAGCAGGGCCAGGGACAGCGCCCAGGTTCCCGTAGACTACACCCAAATCCGGTACGTAAGCAAGCCATCCGGCGCCAAACCGGGTATGGTCATTTATAAAAACAATAAAACGCTTTATGTTGCGCCGTGCATTCCACAGGGTATACAGGCACAGCATGGGCAGGGATAGCCGGCTTTGGCTTCACTTGCAGCTGTTGCTTTTTGGCGTTTTATGTTCTATAATCATAGCAGCGTAAAAAAACAAACGCTGCCACGAATAAAATTACGGAGGTTAAAATAATGGCACAGATTACAAAACAAACCATCATAGGCGATATTCTTGACCTGGACCAAACAACCGCGCCCTTTTTCCTGGAAATGGGGATGCATTGCCTGGGATGCCCTTCCGCAAGGGGAGAAACGCTGGAAGAGGCATGTATGGTACACGGCGTGGACGCCGACGACCTTGTAAATCGGATCAACGCGCATCTTGCAAACAAATAAACGCGCAGCGGGCGGGATCGCATCATACGATCCTGCCCTTTTATTTTTATAAATCAAAAGTAACCCGGCCGGCTGCCGGATTTTCAGCCAAACTGATTGTGATAGAAAGGACCATTTTATGAGCGCAAAACCATTGTTTGTATTATCCCCCCGCCTTGCCATGTGCGCTTCCTTTGTCCGGCGTGGCTGCCGTATGGCAGATATCGGCACCGACCATGCCTACCTTCCTGTATGGCTTGTAAAATCGGGTTATATAAAAAGCGCCGTCGCTGCGGATATACGCCCAGGCCCTTTGGAAAACGGGCGCAGGACGATTCAAACATACCATGTGCAGCGCCAGGTATCCACACGCCTTACAGACGGCCTCTTGCAAATTTCACCGGAAGAATGCGATGACATTGTCATCGCCGGCATGGGCGGCGAGCTGATTGTAAAGATCCTTTCCAGCGCTCCATGGATTCGGGATCCCCAAAAGCGCCTGATCCTGCAGCCCATGTCCAAGGCAGAGGTACTGCGCGGATATCTGTTTCAAAACGGCTTTGACATATTGCAGGAAAAAGCAGTTCTCTCAGAAGGCAAGCTCTATACTGTTTTACAGTGTACATATACCGGCATGTCCTATCGCACAGATCCGGCGCTTTTATACTGCGGCAGGCTGCAGCCTTTGCAAAACGAGGTTGACAAAAGCTATATCGCACAGGCTATCAGACGGCTGCAACGAAAGGCCTTTGGATTATCGCAGGCAGGACAAAAGACACAGGCAGCACAGGTTATGCAGTACATAGAGTCCATTCAGCAAATATTGGAGGGAAAGAAAAAATGCCCACAACCGTAAAAGAGATTTACCATTGTATAGATACCATTGCGCCGTTTGAACGTGCAATGGATTTTGACAACTGCGGTATTTTAGCCGGGGATGCAAACGCACAGGTTCAAACGGCGCTTGTCGCTCTGGACATTACAAAGGACGTTGTTGAAGAAGCTGTACAGAAAAAAGCGCAGCTTATTATCAGCCACCATCCTGTCATTTTTCAGCCCCTGCGTTCGCTTCCATTCGACAGCCCTGTAGGCTTACTTGCACAAAACCATATCGCCGCTATTTGCGCGCACACAAACCTGGACCTTTCACCCTGCGGCGTAAACGTCTGTCTGGCACAAGCGCTCGGCCTTACAAACCAAAAGCTTATAGACGGGGAATGCATGGTAACGGGCGCGCTTGTGCAGCCGCTTGCGGCTTATGCATTCGCCATGCACGTAAAAACCGCGCTTTCCTGCGCGGGCGTACGTTTTACCGCTATACAAAAGCAGGTAAAGACTGTGGCCGTAAGCGGCGGTGCCGGCGGTGATGGGCTTTACAAAGCGCTGCAGCTTGGTGCCGATGCCTTTGTGACCGGGGAAATCAAGCATCATCAGCTTTTAGACGCCGCATCGTGTGGGCTTTGTATTGTCGATGCCGGCCACTTTAAAACAGAAAACGTTGTAATCCATCCGCTTACAGACTTTCTTTCAAAGCAGTTTCCAGACACAGCATTTTTTGTCTCCGAACGCTGCACAGACCATATTGCCTATTTATAAGTGGTTAGATCATGAAATACATTTTGTAAAAGTTGGCGTCCTGTCTTACCGGATACTCCTCCGGCCAAGCGGGCGCCGCAATTTTTTTACAGGCAGACGACATTTTTTACAGCAAAAGGGCCGCAAAGCAAAACGGCATGTCAATTTGCTATTGCCCATTTTTTTTGCTTATGCTACAATAGCTCCGTCAGAAAAGTGTACGGCAAATTTTCAAAGCGCAGGCTACTGCGGCCTTTTATAAATACGCCGGCATATACAACAAAAGGAAGTGATAAAATGGAAGCTGTTTTGCGTGTTGACAAGCTCTCAAAAAAATACACGGACAAGCTGGCGGCCAATCAGATCAGCTTTACTGTACAACCCGGCGAAGTTTTTGCGCTGATCGGTCCAAACGGCGCCGGAAAAACCACCACGCTGCGTATGATCGCCACGCTGATTCAGCCCACGGCGGGCGACGCGTTTGTAAGCGGCCACAGTATTATCCGCCATCCGGATAAAGTCCGGCAGAGCATCACCTATCTTCCCGACGAGGCGGGCGCATATAAAAGCATGACAGGAAAACGCTATCTTGATTTTATGGCGTCTTTATTTTCCTCCGATAAAAAGCAGTGCGCACAATATGTGGCGCGTGCCGTAGAAATTTGCGGCTTGGGCGACAGGCTGCAGGACAAAATTGGAACCTACAGCCGCGGTATGATCCGAAAGCTTTTGCTCTCGCGCGCGGTAATGACCCGTCCGGCGCTTGCCATACTGGACGAACCCACCAGCGGTCTGGATATTCTCAATGCGCTGGAAATCCGCCGTATGATCCGCTCGCTGGCAAACGACGGAATGTCTTTTTTACTTTCTTCCCACAATATGCTGGAAATTGAATTTGTTTCCGACAGGGTAGGGATTATTGCAAACGGCGTTATGCACCTGACCGGAACGCCGGCACAGCTCAAAGAGCAGACCGGGTCCCAAAACCTGGAAGAGGTATTTGAAAGGACGGTGAAAACAGATGAAGTTTCTGGTACTGTTTAAAAAAGAACTGCGGGAAATTTTGACCGTTTCCACCATTGTGGGCGTGCTGGCCAGCATGTTGATTTTTCTTCTTCTGGGGCAGGTGATGAGCGGCGTCACCCAGGACATGTCGTCCAAAGCCCAGGCTGTCGTCGTGTCCGATGCAGATCAGTCCGACCTGAGCCGCCAGTCGCTCTCCATGCTGGAACAAGCGGGCTTTACCGTGTCTACCGTCCCCTACGGCAGTGACGATGCCGTTTTGAACGCCGCAGCGGAAAAGGGCCATAACAGTGTGCTGATCATTCCGGAAGGCTTCTCTGCGGGGATCGCGCAGGGGAAAACACAAACGCTTCGCATCCTGTCTGCTTTAAACAGCTTTTCCATGCTCTCCGGGAGCGACTACTCCGCCTCCGCTGCTGCACAAACGCTTACGCAAAGCCTTTCTGCTTTGCTGATCGCCGAACATAGCAAAACAGCAGACGCCGCATTTTTACAGGCCCCTATTTCTACTTCTGAAACAAGCGTTGCAAACGGGGCGAGCGCACAGATCGGGGCAGACGCCCTGCGCGCTCTTTCCATGCAGCAATCCATCTTTATTCCCATTATTGTGTTTTTACTGATCATCTACGCTTCTCAGCTGAACGTAGCGGCTATTGCCAACGAAAAGGGCGATAAAACACTGGAAACACTGCTTTCCTGCCCTGTATCACGCCTTTCGGTGCTTGCTTCAAAAATGTGCGCCTCCGGTGTGCTGTCTATTCTGATGGCCGGTGTATATATGATCGGCTTTTCCGCATTTATGGGCGGTATCACAGGGGGTATCGGGCAGGCTTCCGAAGATACCTTCAGCGCCGCCATGCAATCGCTTGGCCTTACGCTTTCTCCTGTCCAATATCTGCTCATCGGCATACAGCTGTTTTTGACAGTTCTGATCGCGCTTGCAATCAGTATGGTGCTCGGCGCCTTAGCCAAAGATCTCAAATCAGCAAGCAGTATGATCGCACCGCTTGTTTTTTTGACGATCATCCCCTACCTTGTTACCATGATGGTCGATATAGCCTCCCTTCCCACCGTTGTACAGATCATCCTGTATCTAATCCCGTTTACACACACGTTTATCGCTTCGTCCAACCTAATGTTCGGCAACACTCTTTTGTTTTACGGCGGTATGCTGTACCAGGTGGTTGTACTGGCCGTCGTCATGCTGGTTGCAGTCCGTATTTTCTCTACAGACCGCATTTTCACCATGACGCTGGATTTTTCAAAACGCAGAAAAAGCAAATCTGCCGCCAATACAGACGCCTAAGCGCCTATCCTGTAAAAATATATTTTCCCATGCCTGCAAAGCGTGTCTGCTTGTTTGTTGCAGAAAAGCGGCGGGAAATCGCTTTTTATGTTGACTTGCATATTATAAAATATTATAATTGAAGTGTTAGCAATTTAACAAACTTTTGAATAGTTTGTAATATGTGACAGTGTAGAACCCTTACCTGCCGCATTTTTAAAAAACAAGCGTTACATAAAACGCAAAAGAAAGGAAATGTTTAGGTCATGAGCAGAGTTTACAATTTTTCAGCAGGGCCTTCCATGCTGCCCGAATCCGTATTAAAAAGGGCGGCAGCGGAAATGCTCGATTACGAAGGCAGTGGTCAGTCTGTTATGGAAATGTCCCATCGCTCCAAGGTATACGGCTCTATCATCCAAGGCGCGCAATCCCTTTTGCGGGAGGTCATGAACATTCCGGACAACTATAAGGTTCTGTTTTTACAAGGCGGCGCTTCCTCACAATTTGCAATGGTTCCCCTGAACCTGGCCGTAAAAAGCGGAAAAGCAGATTATGTCATTACAGGGCAATGGGCCAAAAAAGCTTACAAAGAAGGCGCACGCTATGCGCAGGCCAATATTGTCGCCTCCTCGGAGGACCAGACGTTTTCCTATATTCCAAAGCTGGACCCTTCAACCTTTACCAAAGACGCAGATTACTTCCATATTTGCATGAACAACACCATTTACGGAACTGTGTACCATACACTTCCGGAAACGGGTGACGTGCCGCTGGTTGCAGATATTTCCTCGTGCATTCTTTCAGGCCCGATCGACGTATCCAAATTTGGCCTTTTGTATGCCGGTGCGCAGAAAAACATGGCGCCGGCAGGCCTTACGGTTGTGATCGTCCGTGAAGACCTGATCGGCCATGCGCAGGACATTACGCCCACCATGTTTAATTACCAGATTCATGCGGATAACGATTCTATGTTTAACACGCCCCCATGTTATACCATTTATATGGCAAAGCTTGTCCTGGAATGGATTAAAAATGAAGTCGGCGGCCTTGCAAATATGCAGGCGCGCAACGAAAAGAAGGCGGCGCTGCTTTATGATTTTCTGGACAATTCCAAGCTCTTTAAGGGCACGGTTGTCAAAGAAGACCGTTCTTTGATGAACGTACCGTTTGTAACGGGCAATGCCGAAATGGACGCAAAATTTGTCCAGGAAGCCACGGCAAACGGTTTTGTCAACATTAAAGGGCACCGCACCGTAGGCGGTATGCGCGCTTCTATTTACAATGCCATGCCGTATGAGGGCGTAGCCGCACTGGTTGCGTTTATGGAAAAATTTGAGAAGGAAAATAATTGACCTGTTTTTATAAACGATTTGAAAAAATAGAAAAAGGATGATGGTACCCATGTACAATATTCTTACACTTAATAAAATTGCCAAAACGGGGCTTGCACGCCTTGGGGAAAATTACGTTTGCGGTGACGCCGTGGAAAATCCCGACGCGATTATGGTAAGGAGCGCTTCCATGCACGACATGGAATTTTCCAAAAATACAATTGCCATTGCCAGAGCGGGTGCCGGCGTAAACAACATTCCTGTTGATCAATGCAGCGAGCAGGGGATTGTCGTGTTCAATACGCCCGGTGCAAACGCAAACGCCGTTAAGGAGCTTGTGATCGCAGGGTTGTTGCTCAGCTCCAGAAAGATCGTCGACGGAATTGCCTGGGCAAACACCCTTAAGGGCAACGGCGACCAGGTAGGCAAGATGGTCGAAAAAGGCAAAAGCGCTTTTGTCGGACCTGAGATCAAAGGCAAAAAGCTCGGCGTAATCGGGCTTGGCGCAATCGGCGTTTTGGTAGCAAACGCCGCTACCGCGCTTGGAATGGACGTGCTTGGCTATGACCCCTATCTGTCTGTAGACGCAGCCTGGCAGCTTTCCAGGCATACAACCCATGTTACGTCGCTCGACCCCATTTTTGCACAATGCGATTATATTACGGTACATGTGCCGCTTACGCCTGACACCAAAGAAATTATCAACGCAGACAATATTGCAAAAATGAAAGACGGCGTACGTATATTAAACTTTTCCAGAGCAGACCTTGTCCATTCTGCAGACGTTGCCGCCGCATTAAACAGCGGCAAGCTTTCCGCTTATGTAACGGACTTTGCAACCGACGATTTACTGGGCCAGCCCGGTGTGATTGCAATGCCGCACCTGGGTGCTTCCACGCCGGAAAGCGAAGACAACTGCGCATGCATGGCGGCGGACGAAATTAAAGATTATCTGGAAAACGGCAACGTAACCAATTCTGTAAATTTCCCCAACGTATGTATGCCAAAGACCGGCGAAGTACGCTACTGCATTCTGCATAAAAACGCCCCGAACATCTTACAGCAGGTTCTTGCAATGCTCGGGCAAAAGGGCGCAAACGTCGAAAATATGGAAAACAAGTCCAGAAAAGAATTTGCCTACACAATTGTAGACGCTACAAACGTTTCAAAAGAAATCCGGGAAGAAATCCAGGGAATCGGCGGCGTTTTGCGTGTACGGGTTATTAAATAAAAAACATTATATAAAAACAAAAGCCCGGCGCCATTGTTACATGGTGCCGGGCTTTTTGCATATACTCTACATTTTTTCTGCACATAATGGGCTTTACGGCAATGTGATCTTCCCTGTCACATCCGCCAAAAGCCTCTGCATCTTCTGCGCTTCGCGCAGCGCGGCTCCCGCATAATCCTGTGGGTCGCATTTTTCCTTTTGCCATGCGCACATAATTCCGCGGGATGAATTTACAATCGCGCCCAACCCGTTTTCGTCAAACGCGCCGGCTATATCGCCTGCTGTCCCCCCCTGCGCGCCGTATCCCGGCACAAGGAAAAAGGTCCGCGGCAGCTCTGCGCGCAGCTCCGTCAGCTGTTGTGGATACGTCGCACCCACAACCGCGCCAACACCCGAATACCCATATTTCCCAGGGATTCCTTCTCCCCACTTTTCACACATTTTTCCCATGCGCAGGTAAATGCTCTCCGCACCCTCCAAACACAGGTTCTGCAGTTCGCCGGAGCTTGGGTTCGATGTTTTCACAAGCACAAATATTGCTTTATCCATCTCTTTGCACACAGCGGTAAGCGGCAAAATACCGTCCGACCCAAGGTAGCCGTTTACTGTAAGCGCATCGGCGCCAAACGCTGTAAATTTTTCCCCGGCAATCTCCGTTACGCCAAGGTGCGCCGCGGCATAGGCTTGCATCGTTGTACCTATATCGTTGCGCTTTCCATCCATAATCACAAACATGCCCTTTTCCTGTGCATACGCAACTGTTTTGGCAAGCGTCCGCATACCCTGCCATCCATACATTTCATAATAGGCGGCCTGCGGCTTTACAGCAGGCACAACCGTACATAAAGCGTCAATCAACCCTCGGTTATATACCCAAATCGCTTCCGCTGCGCCTTCCATTGTCTTTCCAAGCTGTGCAAAGGCGGCCTGCTTGATATGGTCCGGAATATAATCCAGCTTTGGATCAAGCCCCGCAACCGTGGGGTTTTGTTTTTCTGCAATTTTTTCAATCAATCTGTCCAATGCCATTGTTTTCCCTCCGTATGGCTTCTTTCTTTATTGTTCTGTGCAGCCGCGTCCATAGCTCTGCATATCCATCCTCTACCTATAAAACAACACAAAAGCGGCCGTGCTTTACCGGCAGTCCATATCCTGGTAAACAACCCTGCCTGCAAGAATCGTCGTCTTAACTCGACCTTTAAGCGTCATCCCCTTAAACGGGGTATTTTTCGATTTTCCGTGCAAGCGCTCCGGGTCAACCTTCCAGGGCGCGTCCGGATCAAACAGTACAATATCCGCAGGCATACCCTCACGCAGGCTTCCGGCTGGAATATGCAGCAGCCTTGCAGGGGTACACGACATCTTATCCAGCAGCTGCGGCAGCGTAAGCGCTCCGGTATGCACCAAAAACGTGAGTCCGGCGCTCAGCGAGGTTTCCATCCCAATCGCCCCGTTGGGCGCTTTTTGGAAATCGGCCTTTTCCTGCGGCGTGTGCGGCGCATGGTCCGTCGCAATCGCATCAATGGTTCCGTCACACAGCGCGCCAATAATCGCTTTTCGGTCTTCCTCCGTACGAAGGGGCGGGTTCATTCTAAAATCTGCATCCCTTTTTAAAAGCGCCTGATCCGTAAACGCAAAATAATGCGGCGCAGTTTCTGCCGTTACCGGCACGCCTCTGCGTTTTGCATCCCGGATCAGCTCTACAGACGTTTTTGTACTCACATGGCAAATATGCACCGGTACGCCATATGCGGCCGCAAGCGCAATTTCCCTCGCTGTGCCTGCATCCTCCGCCGCTGCCGGGATCCCCTTCACGCCAAGGCGTTGTGAAACCTCTCCTTCATGCATAATGCCGCCCTGCGCCAGGTACAGGTCCTCGCAATGGGCTACAACCGTCATACCCAGCTTTGGCGCCTGCTGCATGGCTTGCGCCATAAACGCAGTGTTTTCCACGGGTCTTCCGTCGTCTGTCAACGCAATTGCTCCACTGTCGTACAGTTCCTGTATATCGCACGGTTGTGCGCTTTTAAGCCCTTTTGTAACGCTGGCAGCCACATATACATGTGCGTTTGCATTTTTTGCTTTGTCTAAAATATAACGCACCGTCCGGGCGTCGTCCACCGTGGGATTGGTGTTCGGCATGGCAAGCAGACTTGTCACCCCGCCTGCCGCTGCCGCCCGGCATCCGGAAAAAATATCCTCCTTTTGCATATAGCCGGGTTCGCGCAGGTGCACATGCATATCCACCAGGCCGGGCGCGGCAACCAATCCGTCTGCTTCTAATACTATGTCGGCTGTCTGTGCGTTCGTACCAAGCGCCTGCACTGTACCTTCGTTTATCAAAATATGCGTTACCTGGTCCAGACCCAAAGACGGGTCCACGACCCGTGCATTTTTTATCAGTATACTGCCCATCGTTGCACAGACTCCCTTCTCTACCTGTATTTATCCCAGTAGCTGTCGGTTTCAAAAGCCGATACAATTTCATCCTCCTGTACGACTGTATGCACTGCTTCTGGCCGTTTTCTTTCCTGCTGTAAGGCATGCTGCTGCACTGCCTTTTTCTTTTTGGCCGGGGCTTTATGTGCGGGGGCGCTTTTGTTTTCTTCTATTGTCTCTTCTTTCTTGTATTTCCATACACCGCCGACAGAAGATACCGAATTTTTCGCTTTAGACCCGGCTCTCCCTACAAAAATACGCAGCTTACTGCTTTTTTGTAAGTTTTCTTCTGCAACCGCTTCGTCATAATCCTCATTGTTGCTCCTGGAAAGCTCCACGCTGTCTCTTTCTTCTTCCAACGCGGTCTCCCGTCCATGCTTCTGGGGCTCTGCGTTTTTGGTTGCTTCTTTCTCTACAGCCACTTCCACCTCTACCCGCAGCGGCTTGTTTTTAAACACCTGGTCCTGTGGTTCGTTTTCTCTGACATCTACACTTGTAACACTTTGTGCAGGTACGGGTGTCCGGCCATTAAACAATCCATCTTTTTGCAATTCGTCATAAAAATCATCCATGGGCGAATTCCCGCTGTGCGGCTGCGGATGCACACACGCTTCTCCATTTGTGCGGATACGCTTTTTTGTCCTGAAAAAAATAATCAGCGCAAAGACAACGGCCAATACAAGTACAACGACAAACGCAGCAAGCAATACGGCGCCCATATTCACATCCAGCGGTTTTTCCACAATCCGGCTGAATGTAACGCTGTTGACCATATTATGAAAAACGCCAAGCTCCTCTACCGAAATATCGTCCCCTTCAGATTGCATGCGCAGCAGGATCTGCTGGCCGTTGACAATTGTATACGCCGTTACCGTATGGATCCTTTCCCCATTTTGCAGTGCTGTACGTGTTTCAAAATCAAAGAACAATGCCTGCGGCGTTTCTGTGATAGAACCGTTTGCGCTGTTTTGTTCCTCTAAAAGCCGTTGTTCAAACGCAGCAAGCTGCCTTTCAGATAAAAACTTTAAATTATGAATCTCTTTGCTTTGCCCGTTTTCGGTCATCTCTACATCAATTTCATAAGACTGATCTGCCGGGAACCCCAGCAGATACAAATTCTCTTCCGTCATACGGTCCTGTGTCTGCACAGCGTCCAGCCCCAGCTTTTCATACAGTGGACTGTTCTCTTCCGTTTGCCTTGTAATAACAAGATCATTTCCAGGAAGCTTTACGCTCATGGGAAGTGGTGAAAGACGGTAACTGACGTCTACGTCAGACGCAGCAGCCGGAACGGTCAAGACCGCCAGCAGTAAAATTGCAAACAATCCACAAATATAGTTTCTTTTTGCTTTCAGAAGCATAGCCACTCCTCCTGCGGCAGATGCAGCGCCTGCCGGCCATTCCGTTTTTACATGCACAAAAAAAGCTGTATTTAAAAAATTATACTATAAAACAAATAAAAACACAAGAATAAAGAGGCGGAAAAACCTTTCCGCCTCTTGTCAACCTGTTTTGTTTTATACAGCAGGCCAAGCCTGTAAGCTTGCCGCAGACACACGCTTTTACACGCATTCCGACAACCATTTTCTTTTATTCTTCCGCTTCCTGCTTTGCATGCTCTATCACCTTCTGCGCCACGTTTGCAGGCGCGTCCTCATACCTTTCAAAGGTAAAGGTAAAGCTTCCCCTGCCCTGTGTAACCTGACGGATATACGTCGCAAAATCGCTCATTTCGGCCATGGGGACCTCCGCCTCTACAATCTGCATGCCATCCTCGCCGGGATTCATCCCAAGCACACGTCCGCGGCGCTTGTTGACCTCCCCCATAACATCGCCCATGTTATTGTCCGGCACGGTAGCCTTCAACGCGCCAATCGGTTCGAGCAGCGTTGGGTTTGCCTGCGGCAGTCCATTTTTATATGCAACGGCAGCAGCCATTTTAAACGACATTTCCGACGAATCCACCGGATGATACGACCCGTCATACAACGTTGCCTTCAACCCAACAACCGGGTATCCCGCAAGCGGGCCCTTTTTAATACAGTCGCGCAGCCCCTTTTCCACCGCAGGGAAAAAGCCCTTTGGAACAGCGCCGCCGACTACTCTTTCTGCAAATTCAAGATCTTCGCAGTCACAGGGCTCAAATTCAATCCATACGTCGCCAAACTGGCCATGTCCGCCCGATTGCTTCTTATGCCTGCCCTGCACCTGCACCTTCTTGCGGATTGTTTCCCTGTATGCAACCTTCGGCTCCTCCAAATATACATCTACGCCAAATTTCGCCTTTATTTTAGAAACGACCACGTCCAGATGCTGTTCACCCATACCAGACACAATCATCTGATGCGTTTCCGTGTTGTTGGCAAATTTAATTGTTGGGTCTTCCTCCGCTATACGCGCAAGCGCCTGCGCCACTTTGTCCTCTTCGCCCTTTGTTTTGGGATAAATCGCTCTAGAATACGACGGCGCCGGGTATTCCACAGGGTCCAGTACCACCTTTCTTGCAGGGGAACACAGGGTGTCACCTGTATTGGCATCCTGCAGCTTAGCCACAGCGCCAATGTCACCGGCACCAACATAGGGGACCTCCTCCTGCTTTTTCCCGCGTATGATCAGCACCTTTCCAATACGCTCAGGCGCACCCGTGCGCATATTTACAAGCGGTGTATCGGCAGATATTTTTCCGGATATAACCTTAAAATAAGAAAGCTTTCCAACAAACGGGTCGGCAATGGTTTTAAAAATAACGGCTGCAGCGGCACCGTTTTCATTGACCGCAAGCTCAATTGGATCCCCGTTTGTATCCACGCCGATCTCAGCCCCCTTATCTGCAGCGCTCGGCGCAAGCCAGGTAAGTCCGTTTAACAGCTGGTCAATTCCAAACGTATTTTGCGCATCTCCGCAGAACACGGGGCTGATGGTTCCATTTTTTACGCCTGTGCTGATCCCGACAATAATCTCCTCTGGCGTAAACTCCTCCCCGCTAAAGTATTTTTCAAACATTTCGTCGCTGGTTTCCGCCACCGCCTCGCATATTGCCGTGCGCAGACCGTCAAGCCTGTCGCCCATGTCCGGCATAGCCGTGGGCGTCATCTTTCCATTTTCATACAGATAGGCCCTGTGCTCCAGCAGATTTATGTAGCAGTTTGCTTTTCCATCCACAATATAAGGGACAACCACAGGGCATACAGACGGACCAAAGGAAGCCTTCAGCGTTTCAAACACCCTATAAAACCGCGCGCTTTCATCACAAAGCCCGTTGACAAAAAACGCTTTCGTAAGACCCGATTTTGTCGCCGCCTTAACCGCCTTTTCCGTTCCAACGTTTACACCGTTTTTGCCGGACACAACAATCAGCGCCGTATCGGCCGCGCGCATTCCCTCGCTTACGCCGCCTTCAAAATCAAAAAGTCCCGGCGTGTCAATTAAATTTATTTTAAAGCCCTTCCATTCCAGCGGCGCCACTGCCGTCACAACAGAAACCTTGCGTTTGACCTCTTCTGCGTCAAAATCGCAGACTGTATTTCCGTCGTTGACCTTACCAAGCCGGTCGGACGCTCCCGCCAAATAAAGCATTGCTTCCGCAACAGAGGTTTTCCCCGCCCCACTGTGGCCCGCAAGCGCTATGTTGATTATTTTTTTTGCATCATACTGTTTCAATTCAGGTTGCTCCTTTCAAATGCCTGTGTAAAAGATATTTCGCCAAGATAAGACATTTTTTACAATTACAAATATAATCGCTTGTTAATTATAGCATATTTGCACATTTGATTCAAATAAAATTTTGTTTCATTATAAAAATTCACCCCTTGTAACAATAATACAAGAGGTGAATTGTTTATTATGCACAAACATCCTGCAAATTTCCATCAATAGAATTACGGCTTTATCCGTACATCAGGCAAGCACGGCGCCCGTGCTGCCCGATGTAACAAGCTTTGCATAACGCGCAAGATATCCCGTCGTAATCTTAGGCGGCCTGGGCTGCCACTGCGCCCTGCGCGCTTTTAACTCCTCTTCCGAAACAAGCACGTTAATCGTATTTTTTTCTATATCAATTTCAATGGTGTCGCCTTCCCGGATCAGTGCAATATTGCCACCCACCGCCGCTTCAGGCGACACATGCCCGATCGCCGCGCCGCGGGTTGCGCCGGAAAAGCGCCCGTCTGTGATCAATGCTACGCAGCTTCCCAGCCCGCTACCCATAATAGCAGAGGTCGGGTTGAGCATCTCCCGCATACCGGGGCCGCCCTTTGGCCCCTCATAACGGATCACAACCACGTCACCCGGATGAATTTTTCCTGTATAAATGGCATCCAGCGCCGCTTCCTCACAGTCAAATACACGGGCCGGGCCTGTATGGTGCATCATTTCCGCTGCAACGGCGCTGCGCTTTACTACGCAGCCATCGGGCGCAAGGTTTCCCTTGAGCACGGCAATCCCGCCGCTTTTGCTGTACGGATTTTCCACTGTACGGATAATGTCCGTATTTTTAATCTCACAACCCTCTATATTCTGTCCAACCGTTTTTCCTGTACAGGTCATACAGCCAGTTTCAAGCAGTCCAAGCTTTGCAAGCTCATGCATAACAGCATATACGCCGCCCGCCTCGTCCAACTGCTCCATAAAATGGTCACCGGCAGGCGCAAGGTGGCACAGGTTGGGCGTCTTAGCCGAAATACCGTTTGCTATATCCAGGTCAAGCGCAATCCCACATTCATGTGCGATCGCAGGTAAATGCAGCATGCTGTTTGTGCTGCATCCAAGCGCCATATCTACCGTAAGCGCATTTTTAAAAGCGTCCTCTGTCATAATATCCCGCGGACGAATATTCTCTTTTAACAGCTGCATAACCTGCATACCGGCCCTTTTTGCCAGCTGCAGACGCCGCGAATACACCGCAGGAATCGTCCCGTTGCCGCGAAGGCCCATGCCAAGCACCTCTGTCAGGCAGTTCATGCTGTTTGCCGTAAACATACCAGAGCAGGAACCACAGGTAGGGCAGGCTTTGTTTTCATATTCATCCAGCTTTTGGTCGTCTATTTCCCCAACCTTATACCTGCTTACAGCCTCCGACACTGTGGAATAACTGATCTTTCTGCCGTCTACTGTCCCTGCAAGCATGGGGCCGCCGCTTACAAAAATACAGGGTATGTTCAAACGGGCCGCCGCCATCAGAAGGCCGGGTACATTTTTGTCACAGTTTGGTATCATAACAAGCGCGTCAAGCGCATGTGCTTTTGCCATAGCTTCTGTCGAATCTGCAATCAGCTCTCTTGTCACCAGCGAATATTTCATACCCTCATGCCCCATCGCAATTCCGTCGCACACGGCAATCGCCGGGAATACAACAGGCACGCCGCCAGCCATGGACACTCCCATTTTAACGGCTTCTTCAATCTTGTCCAGGTTCATATGGCCGGGTACAATATCGTTTTTAGAACTTACCACCCCAACAATTGGCCTGCCGATTTCCTCGTCCGTCAGACCAAGCGCATGCAGTAACGCGCGTTGGGGCGCAGCATTAACAGATTTTGTAATGGTATCGCTTTTCATCATTTCACTCTCCTATCGGCATTCCTGCAGACCATGTCCTACGCTTCCTCTACACTGGTATATCCAGCCTTTTGTTAAGCGTTCGGCAGCGGCTTCATCGCGGGGACAAAAGTAATCATCTTTTCAATCTATCCTAAACCTTCCCATATATCATAACAGGTCTGAACAGCGTTTCTTCCACAATCGCTATTTTCCTATAAATTCGCGCAGTTTTGCGGTGGATTGGAGTACAAATTGGTGTAAATGGTGTATACGCTTTTTATCATTCCCTATGAAATGTCCCTCACCCATTTGACACTTTATTATACTCATTTTTGAAATATGCGTCAAGACCCTCAAATTCGGACTGCCTCAGCTCTTTTCGTCACATCAGTATAGATATTGAGCGTTGTTAAAATATCTTTATGACCAAGCGTGTCTTGAATCACCTTGACATTCACCCCCCGCTTTGTACATTCTTGTTGTAAAGGTATGTCTTAATGAATGGCAGCTAAAATGCGAAGCTGCTTATCGAGATAATCAATGAACGCTTCCCGGATCACACATATCTGTGTACCGTTGTTCACAGTAAAAGGGCAATTTTCTTGCGTAATTATTTGACGGATTTTTGCCCTTCCGGTTCCGGTGTATTCGGCAGCTTCTTTAACGGTTAAAATCTTTTTTGTCCAAAACGGTGTGTTTTCACTTTGCTTTTGGAGTTCGACTTTGTAAGCCATAATTTTCTCGTCCATATTTTCTCCATCATATCAAATACATCTGCTCGATGTACTCATCAAAAATCCTGCGTTTAATCATTCTCCGGTTGCCTTCCCATAGAACAAACGGACAGTTAGCAAGGCTCGTCATCTCATAAAGCTTATCCCTGCCTATTCCGTATACTCTGCCGTTTCTCCCAAGTCTCCAATACCGTATTTACCTGGAAATGATGTAGCATGCAATAAAACCTCCACTTACTCTTGTATGTAGCATTATATTTTCATTCCTTAACTTTTTCTTTTTATGTTGTATTTTAATCAATTTGTTTTTATCTGTAGAAACCCCCTTACCGCCTCGGCAATTTTATTCACGGTCAGTTGCGCCAGCTGTGCACCCATTTCGTCGGTAACCCCTTGACATGAACTTAATGATCCACCGTTTTGCGAAATTTCGAGCGGGATAGGAAATGTATATATATCAGGATTCACAGTTAAGTCCCTGCTTTCCAAGCTAATAACGCCTGGAAGCAGCGTTTTCTGGTAATACATCATTAATGCCGTTTCGGCCCGACCAGCATGTTCAAACTTCCATCCGGCAAATTCCGGTATGATCTGTCTTATCTCCTGGTCGTCCAGAATGCTCCACCAGCTTAACGCCATCACTTTGATGCCATCAAGCAGCTGCATTCCTTTTATAATTTCAATCGCTTCATTGAGAAACGCTTCGTTTTCCCAATGAGCATTTATAATAATGATCTGTTTAAACCCGGCCCGTAAATAACCGGTTATGATGTCTGTATAATATGCAATCAGTGTACTTCCCTTAATATATACAGTTCCGCTGAATTGGTCGCCGCCGCCGCTGTTCGGCTGGCTTCTGGCTCCATAAGATATGGTTGGGGCCAGAACGCCGTTCAGCAGATCGCTGACCTGTTGCGCTATGGATTGTGCTAAATAACAATCAACACCGGTAGGCAGATTATAGCCATGCTGCTCAACAGAGCCCACAGGAAGGAACAAAATTTTTTCCTTCGCACATTTTGAAAGTTCAGTCCATGTCAGCTCTTCGTAACGCAATTGCGGTCCACCTCCTCTTCAAAATAAATATATGGTTCTATTATTTGATGTAAGTTTTTCCATCCTCCCTGCAATATACAGCTACAGACTCCTACCAATGTAGCTCCACATTGCAGATACTCCTCTGCATCCTGACTGGAGAAGACTCCTCCGACTGCAATTTTGCACAAATTTATATCTTGAATGTCATACAATGCGCGCAAAACCAACGGCTTTAAAAAAGGACCGGTCAAACCACCGTAACATTTTTTATCGCCTGATGACAGGCAGGCTGCCGGCAACGAATCGCTCACCGTAATCCCGTCCAGCCCCGTATCAAGAATACATTTTGCCATATCCCGGTTGAGCCGTTTCGACATACTGACTACCACTTTGGCGATAACCGGAACTGGCACGGCTTTCCTGACGCTTGAACAGATTTTTTCCAGCTCCGCCAGATGATAGCAGGCCGGCTCCTCCCCAAAAGTAGGGCACGAAACTCCAAGCTCCAGTATTTCGGCCCCTGACCGCACCAAATACTCCGCCAATCCGGCAAATGCAGAAGGAGAATTTCCATGAATATTTGCTATGACAGGTTGCCCCTGTAACGCAGGCCAGTCTGCCGCCCATTCTGACGGAGACCTGGAGGAATACCCTTCCTGATTAAAAGTAATCTTATCAGGGAAATGCCTGATTCCCTGATAAGATTTTCTTTCACAGCTAATTGTTTTTGTTACGGCTGCACAAGCCCCCTGCTCAAAAGCTTTTTTGATAAGCGCAATGTTATTCGTTAACGGGCCTGATGGAATTATAATAGGGTGTGGCAGCGTCCAGTTAAAAAAAGAAGTTTTTGCTTTCATTTTTCCTCCAATTTTACTCCACAATTAATACGCGGCAGAGCAGCTCGTATTTATTCTTTTGATGGAATCAGCCAATAACGTCACATTATTTTCCAAATCATCGATTGGCACAATTTCTGCAACGCTTTCAAATATCAGTCCCTGTAGTAAAGCGGACGCATTTTGAAGATATAAGGGCTCGGCGATAAGGATGATAGGCTTCCCCATGGAAAAAGCCCATCCCAGCTCAATGCAAGCTCCGTCGCTGCGGATAAAGCCGTTGTCGTTATGTAACATCAATAAACAAAAAACATCACATTCCTTCATCCACTTATAATCCCTTCTGCATATTTCCTGGATGTTGGGTATTTCCGAACCGAACTTCTCTTCCATATGAGCTGAGAAAACATCTATTTCAGAGTTTTGCAGCGAATGAACAATTTTTAGAATTAAGGTTTTATCTTTATAATTCACTTGACGATCTGAATTTGAAATATTTTGAATCGGGCCTCCTAAAAATACACGTTTCCTATTCATTTTAATTTTCCTCCTTTTTATATACCAATTTAAATCAAAGCCTTTTTCCTGTAAATCAAAATTAACAGGAAACCAAAAGGCTTCTTTTCCCTATTAAGCATGCCAATAATTCAGCCGCTGAATCAACAAGCCTGTCCGGCTTTGTTTTTACAAGATCGTTTTTGGGGACGTCTCCCCATGTAACCGCGACAGACCGCACACCAGCGTTGCGCGCGCACAGCACATCGTTTATTCCATCTCCCACAAAAATTGCATTTTCTTTTTTTACCGATAAAGCGTTCAAAAGAACAAAAACGCTTTCCGGATGAGGCTTTGGATTGGCAATATCATCGGAGCAAATCACCGCGTCAAAAAACTGCAACAAAGATAGCATCTGAAGGATTTCCATTGTCCGCTCACGGCTTTTTCCCGTACATAACGCACATTGATAGCCTGTGTCTTTACAGCTCTGCAATACTTCTGTCATCCCTGCGTGTAATTGAATCAAATGCTTGTTTTCACGGCTTACCTCTTCATATTTTTTGACCATGGAAACTGGCAATTTTATTTTTTTAAAAATATTTTTTAGGCTGTCTCCACTATGTCTGAAAAATTCATTATAGGGCGGACTGCCTGTTCCGCCCACAGAAAAATACGCTTCCTTCAGAGCTTTCCTCTGGACCTGATGAGAATTAATGATAACGCCGTCGAAATCAAAAATGATCAGCTGAGTCATTGTCTTTCATTCCTCACATCCTGCGGCATACAGCATGTTTTATCTTTTTTATTGCCGCGACAATCTCTTGTACATCCTGCCGGTCCCCTAACAAGGTGAAATGAGGGATCCAGATTACTTCCGATGCTATTTTTCTTGCGTTTGAAATATCGTTTAACTGTTTCAGCTCATTTGCGTCTATCCGGCTATGAAAATCGTTTTGGCGAAAAAATGCAGTATCCGACAAAACAGGAAAACAAATAAACGCCGGAATTCCTTCTGCGATCAGACATTCTATAAAATCAGAACGGGACAGACCGTTGAAATGCGCCTGATCATAATAAAACATGTACATATAATGGGTAACTCTTGTGGCATATTCTTTTCGCCCCTGTGGGATAATCCCTTCAACATCGGCAAGAAGCAAATCAAGAAGCCTTGCGTTTTCTTCACGCTTTGCATTCATTTTAGGCAGCCGGTGAAGCTGGGCAAGCAGTATTGCTGCCGAAAATTCATTCATACGGTAATTGGAGCCCAAAACACGATGCTCATATACACGATCACCCCGAGGCCTTCCAACACCATGGATAAGATACGCCTGCTCATACAGGTGTTTATGCCTGGTAATCACAGCGCCCCCTTCACCGCAAGTCATAATTTTTCCGTTCTGAAAACTAAAAATAGACATATCCCCATAGGAGCCGATCATTCTATGATTGCACTGGCCGCCGTGCCCATGGGCGGCATCTTCAATGACCGCAATTCCATATTTCTTTGCTATGGAGCAAATTTGTTCCATATCGCATGCATGCCCCGCCATATGTACCGGGATAACCGCTTTGGTTTTTGGAGTAATTGCACGTTCAAAGGCCTCGGGCATCATACAAAAAGTTACCGGATCAACGTCGACGAGCACCGGAGTTGCATTTACATATAAAACAGCTGAAGCGGTAGATATGAATGTTACCGCCGGAACAATGACCTCATCGCCGCGTTTAATACCAAGCGCTGTCAATGCAAGCTCTATGGCATGAGTTCCGTTTGTCACCCCCAAACAGTAATCTACCGAATGTGCTTTTGCAAATTCCTCTTCAAAGGTAACTAATTTATCGCCTGTCATACGCCACCAATTCCCGCTCGATAATACTTCATCGATTAAGACGCGTTCGTTATTATCTGAATAGGGCCATTTGGGAAACGGCTTCGTTTTACTCGGTGTACCACCGTTGATTGCTAATTGTTCCATAAGATGCTATAATCATCCGCCGGCAGGCTGAAATGATTACATACTCCTTTCCTTAAAATAAAAAGTTATCTGCTTTTTTACTGCCTGCAATTTCATATACCGATAAATTCTTCAAAGGATTCCCGTCCTGTTTTTAAGCATTGTTTCTTCTAAATAGCCATTCATTGCCTGAATTCCCATTTGATAAACAAAACCTCGAAACCCCATGATGAATCCAATTGCATGTTCCGTAAAAATACTTTCTGAATGCCAGCCGCCCCTTTGCATTAAATTTGTTAAATGCACTTCAATATAAGGAGTCCTTCTGGCAGTCAACGCATCAAGAACAGAAAAACCCGTTTTGGTAAAAGCCGCAGGATTGATTATAATGCCGGCAAGCAACTCTGCGTTTTGCTGGATGAAATCCACAATAGCTCCCTCATGGTTTGATTGATAAAAAATCACTTCCAAATTTAGCCGGTCAGCATACGCGCTTACAGATTTTTCAATGTCTGCCCAGCGTTCCTCTCCATAAACAGAAATTTCGCGGGAACCAAGCATATTTATATTTGGTCCGTTAATTACCGCAACCGTCTGTTTCATATCATCATCCATTCTGTTTTAATTTTTTTGTAAATAAAAAGTACGCCCCATAAACGCCGCTGTATTCTCCCAGTTTAGCAGCTAATATTACGGCTTCGCGTTTGAAACGCCGCAACTTGTCATTGACGCCGCGGCTTATTTGCCTGATAAAGATTTCTCCGATCTGGCTGGCTCCGCCTCCGATTACAAAGTAAGGTACATCCAGACACATTACTAAGTTGAAAATTGCAGTACAAGCATATTCAACCGCCTTTTTCATACAAAGCAGAGCTGTTTTGTTGCCGTCTTCACATAGTGCTACGACCTGCTCCAAGGTACCGGCTTCTTCATATTCGCAGGCAGTGCAAAAATCATTCACTATGGCCGGTCCGGAAAGGTGTGCTTGCAGGCATCCTCTTTGTCCGCAGGTGCAAAGATCGTTTGTGCCGGTATCTACATGACCCAATTCTCCGGCAAACCCATTTTCTCCTATGAAAAGCCTGCTGTTTAAAATCAAGCCGCACCCTAATCCTGTACCAACAGAAAGATAAATCATATTTTTCGGCGGGTGATTTAACATGTAATATTCGCCCAATGCGCCGCAGTTTGCATCATCTTCTATTTTCACGGGTACCTGGTATGTCTTTTCTAAATGCAGTCCCGGTTGATACCCTTCCCAGCACGGATTATTAGGCCAGGCCGACACGGTTCCGTCATACCGGTCAACATTAGCTGCCAAAGAAAGGCCAATTCCCTTAAGCCCGTCTGTATATTTTTCAATAAGACTACAGATGTTTTGTTCTATTTCCTGACGAGGATCGCCGCAATGTACAAAAGGTCGTTTTCCTGTCTCTGAAGGGGTAACCATACGTTCTTTGAAAACTGCATATCTTATGTTGCTGCCTCCTAAGTCCAATGCAATATAATGCATCTAATTCCCTCCAGCCGGTATTGATTGATATAATTTTTCAATGAGCTCTACAACATAAAGCGCATCAGAAGAACACAGTACATCAGGTTGCTCTCCATGAATCAGGTGAATAAAGTATTCAACAAGAGAAACAAATGCATCAAACGAAAATGTGTTTTTCACAGGAAAGGTAATCTGGTGTGTTTGCCCTTTTTCCAGACTGATCAGAATGTCCTTTTCCCCGCAATTACTGCTAAAGCCGAACAAGCTGTCAAATGAAGCGGTTCCTCTGCTGCCGGTTATTTCAATATAAGTTTTGTCCTTTCCAGCGGGCATCGCCCAGTTCAAGTTATAACGCAGCAGCAGTCCGTCGGCAAAACGTATTTCACCGGACGATTCTGTCTCCACATCAATATCATAGCAGCGCGCCGTTTCCCGTTCACACCATGCCGCATTTTCCTTTACAGTATGACAAGACGCTTTTTCCATGCAGGCCCGCATAAAGTCAATCTTCTTGTCTTTTACATGCATCAGACAAATATCCAGCAGATGGGTACCAATGTCAATCAGTACGCCTCCGCCGGCCAGCTTACGGTTCGTGATCCAGGTTCCCGGCCTGGGCACTCCGCCGGAACGTACCCACTGTGCATAAATACACCTGATTTTCCCGACCTGAGCGGCCATTTTATCAAACACAAGTACGTCTTTGCGAAATCTTGAAACAAAGCCAGGCAAAAAAATCAGTTTTTTCTTTTTTGCCAGATCCACAGTTCCCTGAATATCTGCGGCCGTAAGCGCTACGGGCTTTTCACATAATACATGCTTTCCAGCTTCCAGCGCCATATTGGAATAGCGGGTATGTATATAATTGGGGGCGGCTATGATTACAGCATCAATCGGGCAATCAAGCAATGCTTCAACAGAATCAAACGCAAAGGGAATATGATACTTGCTTTGTATATTCCGCAGCTGCATCTTATCGGGATCAAAGACTGCCTCAATAGCCGCATTTTCTATTCTTTGGAAAGCCGGAATATATGCTTTTTCTGCTATCCATCCGCAGCCAATCAGGCCAAATTTCATATCAGCACCCCATTCATCCACGTTTTTTCAGGCAATAATCGTGCATATAAACAACATCTATACCCGTGCCCAGAAAACACTTGATGGCATCCTGCGGGGTTTCTACAATTGGTTCACCCTTGACGTTAAATGAAGTGTTTAAAACAATAGGCACACCCGTAATCTTATAAAATTTTTCTATCAGTTGGTGAAAAAGCGGGTTGATATCCTTCATAACGGTTTGGAGTCTTCCGGTTCCGTCGACATGTGTTACCGCCGGAATGATACTTTGTTTGTCATGCAAAATATCGGCAACCATAAGCATATAAGGGGATGGGATGTCCAGGTCGAAGTACTCTTTTTGATGCTCCCATAAAACAGAAGGAGCAAATGGCCGGAACTCTTCCCGAAATTTCACCTTTTTATTTAAATAATCCTTCATACCCGGATTGCGCGGATCTGCTAATATGCTTCGGTTTCCCAATGACCGCGGGCCGCATTCTGATCTGCCCTGAAACCATCCGACAATTTTCCCTTCTGCAATTGCTGACGCTGCATCCCGGCATACGTCTGTACAGCGTTCATAAACGAGCTGCTCGCGATACAAAGAAATTACACTCGTTATTTTGCTGCTGTAATCTTTTCCTAAAAATGGACTAAACATAATCCTCCACCACACTTATTTTAATTTCATTTCATATCCTCTGCGCCTAAGCGAAAGCCCCAGTTGATATTGCTTTGCTTTTATTTCATTCATTTGCTCTAAAATAAAACAATCCAACTCCCTTTTTAAATAATCGGTCTTCATTCCCCTGCCGCAAGCCAACAATTCCATAAAAAACTGATAATTAAAGTCAGCAATTTTTTTTCGATGCTGATCGGCTAAAGCAGAAAAGCCATTGATCTCTTCGGCAACCGAAGCACCTGAATATGTCCTTTGCAGCCGGGTGATAAATGTGTGCAGCTGAATATCAAATATCTCAAAATCCCATACAGATTTCAAGGTGAGCATTTCTTTAAAAATATTCACCAGATATTCAACTTCCGGCAGCAAAAATTTATATTGGTACATACCGTCGTTAATATCATAACCTTTACTCATCAGACCGTCTTTCTTAAGCTTTTGTTCCAGAAGCGTATTCGGATACACTTCCAGCATCCAAAAGTAATGACGAATTACCTGTCCAATCCCTGTCCCGTGCAAAAATGCCGCATTGTCCTTTAGATCCTGCAAAGAACTGTAGGGGTGTAGCATAATGAATCCAAAGGTCACATAAATCATCGGAAAGTTCTTCAGTACATGAATAGAGCGCCAGTTATCTTCCATTGTTGCAATCTTGTTTAAGACTTTTAGCCCCTTGTCATTTCCGCTTTCAAAGCCGATATTTACTTTTTCCAGTCCGGATTGTATCAGCAGTTCTAGCAGTCCGGCATCTGCGTCGCTCCAGTTTTCAGCTCGAAAGCAACAATTATAGTAAATCTTCAGTCCTCTGTTTATAATTTCAAGTGCGATTTCACGTATTCTTTGTTTCCCTTCTTTTCCCGGATCTTCAAATGTCGAGTCCACAAAATCGAATGTCCGAAAATTATATTTGTTCACCAGAGTTTCGATTTCATCCACTACATTTTTAGGCGAACGCCCTCTCCAACGCGGCCCCTTTTGTGTTCGTCCAACAAAAGAACTGCAAAATCCACAATGTCCAAGGCAGCCCCTGCTTGATGAAATCCGCAGGTATTGAAAGTTTCTGTTGTGTAGCTCAAATTGATCTCTGTCCGGAAAAGGCAGACTGTCCAAATTACTGATTAATGCCCTGTCCTCATTTTGCACCACACGCCCAGCCTTGCGGTAACTGATTCCTTTGATTCCGGATAAATCGCGTTTCGACTCTAAAGCTTCAGCCAACTCCGAGAACGTGATTTCACCTTCCCCCCGGATAACACTGTCAAACTGCGGATACATCTGTAAAATATCATATCCGCTGAACGTCGCCATATGGCCGCCGCACGATATATGAAGGCTTCCATACCTTTTTTTTATTTCAAAAGCTATCTGTGCTACACTCTTCATGGTTATGCATGTAGTAGTAAATCCAACCAGGTCGCATTTGCTGAATTGATCAAGATATGTTTCACAATGAAAAATACTTTCTTCTTTTATTTCAATGGTTTGCACCTCATGATTGTGCTGCTTTAAATAAGCACTTAAATAGCCTAAGCCAACGTGTTCAGTTGACCGTACAAGATCTCCGCCCAAAGTCGCTACTAAAATAATGTTCATAATGCTTACCCTTTCGCCAGACACTTTTTCAAAACTTGACGGACTTCCGGGTGTGCATAGACCGGGATGGAACACACCTCGTCCAAAGAAATTTCCCCTTTAGCATAAAGGTTCAATATATCCCATGGAGTAAAGCAGGTACGGCATTCATTGAAAAGCGTATGTTTGCTTAAAAGTACATGATATATTCCGGCCTGTTCTACCGTTTCTGCTATTTTTTCAGGTTCTCTTTCATGTAATATATTGCATAGACAGGTAAACCAATAGTTTGCGCAAGGGGTTATATTTCCGTCATCAAAACTTCCGATGGCAATGCGGGGAAATATGCAAGGAATGTCCCGTACACCGGTTTCCAAAAAACACAGCAATCTTTCCAGATAAGGCTTCGGCGGAAGGATGCCTTTGTATGACCGATACGATTTCAAAACATCAGATAAACCGCACAGCTGCTCTTTTTCTGGAAAAAACAAATCTTTTTCCGCACCGCGGACGGGAAAAGGAAAAAGAGTAATCTTATCATTATATTTTGCTAAATATTTTACATAATCATTTAAAATGTGTGTATTTTTGTTGTGTAAAACGCAATTGATTTCAACTGGAACCTCATAGCGCACCGCTTTATCCAGATTTAAAAGAATCTGATCCAAATCTTTTTGCTTTGCCGTTCGGTATTGATTGCCCTCAAGCGTATGATGATCCAGTGATATTTGCAGGCATATATTCCCAATTTTCCTGAACTCCATTAAAATTTGATCGTCCAGCAGTAATCCGTTTGTTAGAATTTGAACAACTTTATAGTTTGGCGCATGTTTTTTTAAGTAATCGGTCAGACCGGAAATAAGCAGAATTTCTCCGCCACTGATTTTTAAAATAGGAATTTGAAATATATGTTGCAATGTATCCGTAACGCTATCCAGCTGCTTCTGAAGTACGCTCCCGTCTTGATAGCGCAGGGAAGCACGTTCCTGTGCCTTTTCCATACCGGCTTTTTTCAGATTGCTGGTACCGGTCAGGCAGTAAGTACAGTGCATATTGCATATATGCTCTTTGACAACAAGATCATTAATCAGAAACATCCTCTTTTCTCCTCTAATCTAAAAATATCGGACAAGGCCGCCTCCGCATAATTCTCAGGATCCAGCAGCTTAAAGCATTCCATATAGTCAACTTGTTTGCGCATGGAAAGCTTAGCCCTAAGTGCATTGAGCGCAATCGCCTTCTCATAAATTCCATAATAACTTTCTTGAGAGCGGTAACAGCAAAGCGCCTCTTTTTTTATCTCGTACTGTAAGCTTACATTTATCAGACAATTCGGATGTGTAATTGGAGTCCAGATTTCATACATCGCAATTTTCACAAACGGATAGTCCACCCGTATCAGACTTTTTGCCAATACACGGTTGACAGCTTGATGATCGCTGTTGTAATCCAGTAGGTACGGTACAAAAATCAGGCTGAAGCTGTTTTTTTTCAAAATTTCAGAAATTTTTTCACAAAATTCGTCCTCATAAAGAGCAAGACTTCCATCAGGAAACGCCAGGCGGAAATCTTTTGTAAAGCCAAGTACTGTTTTCGCGCACTCAAACTCATGCATCCGAATTTTTTTTATATTTGGCATTCGGCCGCCTCCATTACCGTCGGTCACAATTAAAACTGCGACGGTAATGTCGTTTTGCAGCATTTGAGCAATTATTCCCCCACAGCCTAGTGTTTCGTCGTCCGGATGAGGCGCGATAACTAAGACCGTGTCTCCCGGTTTGCACGGCAGCGTGTATTTTACACAATCGGCCGGGCCAAACAGCTGTTTGATAATTTTTGTATTTAACATAACGATGCTACCTGTCCTGAAGCTCCTGACGGATATGCATAAATTAAATGAATGAAAATATTCTCAATAAATTGGTGCCCTATTTCCCCATACCCGCAAGCACGTAATTCTTTACAGGTTTCATCCAAAAACAGGTGATGGATTCCCCCATGCGTAAGCCAGTCCAGTAACACCGTTGAATGAAACACCGTATCATTCTGATAAAAAACATCGGCAATACAAAGAAGCCCGCCTTTTTTTAGCATTTGCTTCATTTCTGTTATACGCTTGCTAAACGCCTCAGCAGATAAGTAATGTACCGTATTCATCATAAAAATGACATCAAAGCTGTCTTTTAAAAATTCTATCTCTTGCGTTTGTTCGCATATGGTGTTGTGGACAGCAATCTTTTTTGCCAGCTTTTCCGTCATTCTTCCTTTGCTCCTTCCATATTCCAGAAGCTTAAGCGGTCTATTTGCAGGTAGCTTTCTCAGCAAGTACAGCGCAATAATATCAGTTGTATCCGTATACATCAAAGCGTCATAAACGACTTTTTCATCTACGCGAAACCCCTTCTGGTCATATGTCCGGCTGTCTGGATAAACAGCGCGCACTGCCTTCGTGATTTCCTGTGGGGTAATCCATCTTTCATATAAATTTCTTTCGTGTTTACACGTCAGCATAAAAGAATGATATTTTTTTTCAAACGCATCTGAAAGGCTCCACTTCCCGTCTTTTTTTTGTAAATAACCCTCTCCCTCCAAATACAAGCATAAAAGCAATGTATAATCCGGGTTCCATCCCAAATCTTTCAAAGCATACAGTGTAAGCCCTTTTTGCTCCCGCAACACAGTGAACAGGCCCGAGTCGATTGCAGCAAACAGCGCAGCGCTTTTTTTATATAAAATTGGGTCGTCAATCCATCTGCTTTTCATAATTTATATGTCCCGCTTTCATTAATTTACCGGACGAATTTCTCAGGATATATGGCACAAAATGAATTATGGTAGGTATTTTATGCGCCTCTAAATGTTCTTTAAGATATTGGCGCAGAGAAAATTCATCCACTGCTTCTCCGTCAATATAAGCACGAACTTGCTCTGTATTGCCGTGGCAAAAGCCCTCGACCACACAGTCCCGAACGCCGGGATACTCCAGCAAAATTGATTCCACTTCTTTTGGGTTCACTTTTTTTCCGCCGATATTGATAATATTTTTGATTCTGCCCTTAACATAATAATAACCATTCAGGTCCTTTAGCAGAATATCTCCCATAGGAAAAAATCCCTCCGGGTCGAAAACCCGTTCTTTTTGATCGAGATATCCGCTCATCATGTATTGACATTTTACATACGCCTCCCCCTCGGTACCGGTGGGAACAGCATTCCCGCCGGAATCAAGCAGCTTTATTTCCACCCCTGCCATTTCTGTGCCGATTGCTTCCTCAGGCTCCTCTGTCAGTCTGGATATCAAACCGCCCGTCTCCGTTGAGCCATAATTTATGGAAGCAGATACACCGAACCGTTGTTTGAGCTGCCGGTTCACCTCTTTTGTTACATTCCCGGTCCCGATTAAGATAACCTTCAAGGTGTCAAAATTGTAGTACTCCGATAAAGATACCTCTGCAATCGCCTTTGCCATGATTGGTACTGCGACAACAATATCGGGGTTCCACCTGCCAATGATATCGACTGCCTGCCTGGGTTTAAACTGATTTACAACATGCAGGCTTGATCCGGAAATAAGAGAAGCCATGAAAGCGGCGCCCAGGGAAAACGAATGATAAACCGGCGCTAAGCTTAGTATTTTATTGCCGTCCAATGCAAACAATCCGGCGTATGACAACGCCTCGTCTATTAGATTCCGGACGCTCCTGATGCACAGCTTGGGTTCGCCTGTAGAACCCGAGGTAAGATGGTATATTCCGCAAGACTCTTCGTGAATCGTAAAAACCCCATCATTTTTACAGGCTACAGAAAACACCTGAGCGTTTGAAGCAAGCTCGATTTGAATTCCATATGTAATTTTCAGCTTTCTGCAAAGATCCTCTGAAATGTCGGGGGGCGCTGGTACTACCCAACATCCGGCCGCAAACAGGCTTAATAAAGCTATACCAAAATCTACAGAGTCGGTTATTCTTAAAAGAACCGTTTGTTTTGCGTATCCCATATGGGTAATCCTCTGTGCATTTGATGAAATCCGCCGTATCAGCATGGAATAAGATACAGATTTATTCCTATCGCGCAAAGCTGTCCATTCAGGCTGCGCCTTTGCAGTATTTATTAATTTTTCACTTAGATTCATCATCGAAATACTCCTGTATAATCCCGCTTACCTGATCAATTGCCTTTACTTTTGAAACATCCATACCAGCTCCTACAATCAGCGCATCCTCATAAGTGTGCATACCTGTCAGCAAGGATCTTGTAAAAATATTTCCGCCATCCAAAAGAGATTTTAAATCATATCCGTTTTTAGGGTGAACGATTAAATCGGGCGCATCGTCCAGATAATTCCCCTGATATATTTCTTCCCTGTAGAAAACCTTGTCTGCAATGGGCTTGCCGTTTGTAGTGTCAGAAATACTGAGCAATTGCTTTTTTATTTGCTCTCTTACAACATTATAATCCCGCGCCGCTACACTGCCTTTCTCTTCTCTTCCTTCCAGGTTTATGTAGATGCGGCCCGGTGTTAAGGCATAACAAACACTATCCGGGCTATAATTATTTAAAGTCCGGCCGCTTCCGTTAAATTTCAGCAGGCCATTGTGTTCAAGCCAAACATTCAGTTGAAACTCAGATACAATTTCGCAAAATCCGTGGTCGGACAATATAATCAAAGCCGCATTTTCCCGGATTCTGGTGAAAAGACGGTAAATATGGCTGTCAAGCTGTTTAAAATAAAGCGCTATTATTTGTGAATATTCGTCACTTATTGGCTTTGATAAGTACGGATAAAAAAAATGCATCAGGCGGTCGGTCTCCATAATATGCAACTGAAAATAGCTCCAGTCAGTTCCGAGCAATTCATGAGCCAGCTCAAAGCGTTTTTCGGTCGCAGTCAAAAGCTGCAACAAAAATGCTTTTTTATCTGTCGCCACTAATTGCGCGTCCGTATCAATAATATAATCCATCTTTACTAAATGCTTATAGAAATCGCGCGGAAAAGTGGATTTTTTAATATCGGGACACAGAAAACAGGAAACCATTAATCCGTTAATCTGTTCCGGAGGATACGTCAACGGTACATTAATTACAATAGAGTGCTTACCACCAGGCAACTGATTCCAGACTGCCGGGCATTTTCTGCTTGCCGATGTAGGAATCGTAATTTCAAAAGGCGAGCTATTCCTGTCTGTAAAGCCAAAAATACCGTGCTTACCCGGATTTTGCCCCGTTGCAAAGGAGGTCCATGCGACAGACGAAATTACAGGCAAAACTGAATTCATTTTATGTACTCCAAATGTTTTGCATATTCCAGTAAAACGAGGCATGAGTCTGCAAAAATATTCCGTATGCAGCAGTGTAAAGGGCATTCCGTCTATTCCTAATACAAAAACTTTTTTAGCCATGTAACACCTCTTTTGTTTTATCCTGATATAATTCCACTCGCCACAATAACATTGTTCCGCAAAATAACAAACCTGGAAAGCGCCTGAATGTTTTCGACCTGACTTATAATTAAATCGTTTTTAACCTGTATGATCACCCGTCCGACTTCCAGTTTATTAAGCGTTTCCAAATCCTGATTGTTTTGCTTGAACGAAGAGGTATCTATTTTCCCCAATATCTGGCTGATTGTACACGATGTTTCTTGCGTGGAACAGCGAATGGCCAATCGTTCATTTACTTTTAAAGCTGTTTTGGACATCCAAAAAAGGTTGGCCTGGAATTTTTTCGTTATATTTATAAACTTATTGTCTGAACAAATAACGTAACCTCTTTCCAAAAACAGAGGTTTGCTCAGAGTAAGACCGACACACTCTTCATAATCTGCAGAGCTCTGTTCCCCTTCAAATTTTTCTATCGAGGTTATCTCTGCGGTTTCTCCTGAGGGAAGTACCTTTATTAACTGTCCTGTCTGTATGCTTCCGGCTTCAACCTTCCCAACAGCTATTCTCTTTTTTTCATCAGAAAACTGGGTATAGTATACATCCTGAACAGGGAAGACAAAATACGACGTATTGATGTTTGTATCCGGCGGTATATCGTCAAGTAATTCTGCAAAAGGTTTGCCATAATACCACTGTGTCTTCTCAGACAGCGCAGTAATGTTATCGCCATGTATTGACGAAATTGGAACACAGAAAAATTGCCTGATGTTCAAATCTGTCAAATATTTACCAATCTGCTGCGAGATGCTGTAAAATCTCTCCTTTTCATACGCGATCAAATCCATTTTATTCACTGCAACAATAACCTGCCTGATACCAAGCATGGACAATAAAAACGCATGGCATTTTGTCTGCTCCTTTATCCCTTCCTGCGCGTCTACCATCAGTACAGCCACATCTGCCTGAGAAGCACCAGTAATCATATTGGTAATAAACTCCACATGGCCAGGCGCGTCAATAATCACGTATTCCCGTTTCTCGGTACGAAAAAACACCTGCGCAGTATCAATTGTAATACCCTGCTGCCGTTCTTCTTCAAAGTAATCTATCAGGAATGCAAAATCCATTCCATTTTCTGAAGCGTTCTCAATATCTTTCATTTTATCCTTCAGGATGGTGTTTGTATTATAAAGCAGCCTGCCGATCAGTGTAGATTTCCCATGGTCTACGTGACCTACAAACGCTACCTTAATTCTTTCCTTTTCCATATGTTTCTCTCCAGCTCCTATATAAATTAGTAACTACATATATCCTAACGACCTTAGTTTTTGCATAATAAATCTCGATTCTTTATCCTGCGTCCTGCCGCTTCTCTCAGATATTGTGGTAGTACTCAATTCACTTAAAATTTTATCAATAGAATCTGCACTTGAATCGACCGGTTCACAACAGGACGCGCAACCTATGCTGCGATATCTTTTTCCTCCTTTGGCAAAGTATAAATCTACAACGGGGATTTTTTCTCTTTCTATATATTTCCAAATATCAAGCTCCGTCCAGTTAAGCATAGGATGTATGCGAATATGTTCATTGCTGTTGACTTTCGTTTTATATTGTCCCCAAAGTTCCGGGGCCTGCCCTTTATAGTTCCATTCAAACTCCTCGTCACGGACAGAAAAAATTCGTTCTTTCGCCCGAATTCCATGCTCGTCCCTTCGTATGCCAAGATATAAAGCCTTTAAATTTTCTTTGGCTACCGCGATTTTCAAAGTGTCAGTTTTTAATTGTGTACAGCATTCAAACCGCCCCTTATCCGGTGACATGCCCCGCCTGATTGCCTGTTCGTTTTTATAAATACGCAGATCCAATCCCCATTCTTTGGCATAATGTTCCCTAAAGCGGTAGATTTCTTCAAATTTATATCCGGTATCGATATGGATAGCCGGAAAAGGGATTTGTCCAAAAAACGCTTTGCGAATAAGCCAAAGCAAAGTGGTAGAGTCTTTCCCGATTGACCACAAAATTGCAACTTCCTTAATCTGGCTGTATGCTTCACGAATAATATAAATACTTTCATTTTCAAGCTTGTCCAAATAATCCATGTCATCTCTCCTTGTCTCATTAATAGTATCCTAATGTTTTAAGATGCCGCTTGATATCTTCTTCTTCCTTTTCACTGTATGCAGCCTTGCCCTCTTTAGAAGCGCTGCTGTACGATTTCAAGGGCAGCTTAAAAATGCTTTCCCCGTCCATATACGAGGGTGCACTGATATGAAAAAGATCAAGAATTGTAGGCGCGACGTCATATAATCCGCGCGGACGTTTATGCTTTAATCCTTTTACCGCGTTGCCCCACAGTAAAAAGATTCCGTTTGCGGAATGCATACCGTTTTGCTCCGGATTAAAGTTAAATAATCGGTCATCCGTAATTTTATGATGCAGCATGATTCCGTAATTTTCCGGAATTACAATAATATCCGGCGCTTTATGCAATAATTCGCCGCTATAAACAGATTCACGGGGCAGGACCTCGCGAAACAGGAGGGTTCCTTTTACCGGATGGCGCACAGCTTTGAGCTCTTTAATGACCCGGCTGCGTACTTCCGCATAAGAATGCGGGTCTACAATGCCCTGTGCCTGCCGGCCCTTTAAATTGATATTGATACCGTATGAGCCAGGCGCTGCCATATATGCTGTCGTTTTATCCCAATCCACATGGTAGATACCGTCTTCTCCCTGTAGCTCAAACCAATTGTCCTGTGCAATATAGGCGTCGTCTTTCCTCAAAGACAACAAACCGGCTTTTTCAAGAAAAGTCTGCACATAAAAATCCATCTCGCCAGCCTGAAAACCATGATCAGAGTAAATCAGGAGTGTTGTATCCTGTTCCGACACGCTGAGCACCTGCTTTAAAACCTGATCTGTCTTTCTGTAAATATTACGTATGGCGTTTTCCAGCTTGCCTTTTTTATCTGCACGCATATATTTCCAGTAAAAATGGCTGACACGGTCAATCTCAGTAAATACCTCCATTAGAAAATCACTTGACCTGTTGGCGAGTAGGTATTCCAGAGTTCTTCCACGTTTTTTGGTAATTTCAAGAGCCATATCAATATAATCTGTATCCCCATGAAACATCGTGACTAAATCAGAAAGATATTGCCCGCCATTTCTGGAAATTTCGTTGATCAGCTCCGGTGGATAGGAGTAATGCAGCGTATTAGAAAGCGGCCATGTCAGCATATACCCATTGATCTTTTGTGGAGGATGCGACATGGGAATGTTAATCAATCCGGAAGAATAGCCATATTCCCCCAGAAGATCCCAGATAAACGGTACCTTCACATCGTTGCTTCCCATAAATTCTCCGGCATAATCTTGTGCCTGCGTTTCCCAAAACTGATATATTCCATGCTTGCCCGGATTAACTCCTGTTAACGATGTAACCCATCCCGGCGCCGTATGGGGCGGTGTGGTAGAAGGTAATGAATAAAATATCCCTTCCATTGCCAGTTGCTCAAAGGTTGGCAAAATACCCTCGCCTATAAATTGCTGTATTAATTCAAAAGAAGCACCGTCCAATCCAATTGACAATACCTTCATGCTTTCACCCGTCTTTCAGCGGTTAACGCACCGCGTCAAAATTGCTTTGTGTAATTATTCGCTTGAATATTGCCCGTCAAACAAAGCGTCATAAAACCTGTTATTTCCATGCAGCTCACTTGGAGTTCCAGCTCCCACAATTTCTCCGTTCTCGATCACATAGCATTGATCTGCACCGATTACCGAAGATAATCTGTGTGCCGCTATAATCATCGTTTTTTGTGAAGAAATATCGGCAAGTGCACGATTGATCATTTTCTCGGACTCTGCGTCCAGAGAAGACGTCGCTTCATCAAAAACAATAACGTCGGGATCAGCAATCAACGCCCGTGCTATTGCAAGCCGCTGTTTTTGTCCGCCTGACAATTTTATGCCCTGTTCGCCGATTATTGTATCCAGTCCCAACTCCAGACTTTGGACAAACGAACGCAAATATGCCTTCTCCAGCACAGACCACATTTCTTGTTCGTCTGCTTTGCAATTTGCCAGTAATAAATTGTCTCTAAATGACAAATTAAGCATGTATGGATCCTGCATAACTGCCGCGATTCGTTTATGAAGCGTATCGTCATTTATTTCCTGAATATCCTTCCCGTCAACTTTAATTGTATTTTTTCTAACCGGATACATTTTCAGCAGCAGCTTAATGATTGTTGACTTCCCTGCCCCGCTGCGTCCGACTATCGCTACACGTTCACCGGGGTGAACTGTCATGCTAATATTTTTCAGCACCGGTCCGTCACTTTGGCCGTACGAAAAAGATAATTTATTAATTTCGATATTTCCTGATATTTTCTGCTTCCTGACCCCTGCTTTTTTTTCATAAGTACTGTCAAGAATGGAAAAAACCTGATTTGTAGCTACAGCATTGATCAGGAACCCCTTATCCGCTTCAATGATTCCATCTATCATCTGATTTATTATTTCGTAGTAGGTAATAAACATAAGCAACGAACCGACTGACAGTGTATTGGCAATTATGAAGCAGCCACCAAGCACGTAAAGGCTTAACCTGGTTAAAATATTGCATTTAAATTCAGAAAAAATAATACCAAGCGTCCAAATAATATCGTTTTTATAACCGATCTGATTTATTCTTTTTTCATATTTTTCATATTTTTCTGCGACTTCAGGTATTATTCGAAGCGATTTTATTTCCCGCCAGTTGCGAAACATGTCAAATGCATAATTTTTCTGTTCGACAGTGAGCGACCATTGATCATAGTATGCGGCCTGAAGGCGCTTTCCGATAAACTGGGTCAGCCAAAAAGACAAAGGGATCAAAGCAAAGCCAAATAACGCCAGTCTCCAATCTGTCACTACCAAAATAACGGCTGTAATTAGAATATTCAGACAGCTGAGAAGATAATTTACAACTTGCTCAACAGGAAAATCCTGAATGAACTGAGTATCCTGATATAGTCTGTTGTACAAATCCCCGGTATTGTGCTTTTTAAAAGCAGGAGTACTCATAATCAAATAAATCCTCAAGAGCTTTTTTCTTAAATTTAGGGATGTCCGATATGTAATTTGATTTCTGAGCTTCTTTTGTAAAACCGTCAGCAATGCACGCAAAGAAAAAGTAATGATATATGCAAGAATTAAAATCCATAAAAGATTTATATTCCCTTCTGTCATTATATTGTCAACAAGTACTTTATATAGGTATGGATTTACATACGAAAGAGCCAGCAGAAAAACACCTGAGCCAAGCAGAAGAAACATATATCGGGGCGCAGGCATAAATTTTTTGATGTGCTGTAATACATTGATTTTTTTTCTTATCAGACTGAACATAGGACAAATCCTTAATCTTATATTTTTGAAATAATCCGGCCGGGATTATTCTGCTCCTGATACAAATCACAATAGATTGAACAGCTGTTCAAAAGCTCTGCATGCGGAGCGCACGCGGCAACCTTACCCTGATCGATTACCGCGATTCTGTCGGCGTTTATAATGGTCGACAGCCGGTGTGCAATTATGATCATTGTTCTGCCTTGCGAGAGCTCTTCCCACGATTCTTTTACGATTTGTTCCGTTTGATAATCCAACGAAGACGTCGCTTCATCAAATATTAAAATTTCCGGTTTCATCACAAAGGCCCGGGCAATCGACAACCGCTGCTTTTGCCCCCCTGAAAAATCCATATCGTTTTCCCCCAGGACCGTGTCTAATTGGTCAGGCAGTCCCTGTACAAAGTCCTTTAAATCTACTTTTTGCAGAACCTCCCATATCTCCTGGTCGGTAATATCCTTTTTCACGCAAGAAAAGTTTTCTCTAAGACTGTCATTGAACAAAATAACATCCTGATGAACAATACCGATATTCTTCCGTATACTTTCAAGCGAACAGTCGTTTAAATTCTGACCATCAATATAAATATTTCCTTCCTGCTGTTGATAAAAGCGCAGCAGCAGATGAATCATTGTACTTTTCCCAACACCGCTGCGACCAACCACTGCTATTTTTTCTTTTGGCCTTATATGCAGTGAAAATCCTGATAGCACCGGTTTGGACCGGTCATACGCAAACGCAACATTTTCAAAGCAGATCTCTCCATTGTCTATTTGAAGCTCTGTCCCGGTCTCATCCTCAACAGGCTGCCCGTACAGCTCCGCCAATCGGTCAACCTTTGCATAGAATTGAGGAAATTCAAAGATTTTTTTCACTACTTTATTCATAATGGTGATGGCATCGTTGTAGTATAAAAGGCATGTAATAAATCCGCCGATCGTAAACAGATTTATGATGGTCATGAAAGCTGATACAATATACAAAACCAAAGTAGAACCCAGCTGAACACCTGCGTTGAGCCATTCATTTTTTATTTCCATCTTGTCAGAATCAATTTTCAGGCGGAAAAGTTTAATCAGCTTGCCGACAAATTGTTTGAGCATGCGCGTCCCTGCGGCCATCAGCTTAATTTCCTGCATGCCTTTTATAATTTCCATTGTCCATGCTGTAAATACACCCTGGCTTTTATGGTATTCCTGCTGTAAAACTGCTATTTTCCTGATATATAACCTGGAAATGAATACCGTCAGTGGTATCAATACAAAAAATGCAAGTGCTATATATAGATTGATCGTACTTAGCACATAAACGGTTGCCGCGACTTTAATAACAGGCCCGATCACCCAAACAATATTGAGTATTAAAAAGCGTACAATATAATCTGCGCTTTCAATGCGGTCCAGATAATCGCCCGTTTTCATATCAGATAACACATCTGCCTGAAAGCGCAGCACCCTCTTAAACATCATTGTATGTACGCGTGTTTTCACCTGTTTGCAAATGTAGTTGAGGACAAACAGCTGCAGCATATTAAACAGCAGCTGTAATAAAAACACAACGGCATACAGTAAAACCTTGCCGAAGAACGCAGAGATATCTTTGTCATAGATAAATCCGTCAACCATCTGCCCTAATAAATACGGTCCGGCAACCGATGCAACCCATTCGGGGATGACAACAAGCATATAAAGCAGAAACCAAAATTTTTCCGGACGAATTAAAGTCCAAATAAAACGTGCTCTTTTCACAATATAATTAACCCCATAACCTTTTATGCTTTGTATAAATTATTATAACCGTAAAACGCGCTGCCGATTGCCGTACCATTATCGCCCGCTGCCGGCTGAATAAAATATTGATCGAATAATCTTAGCTTATAAATTTTGTAATTTGCCACGCTATTGAGCGCCACACCACCTGCCAGGCACAAACGTTTTGAGCCCGTCAATTTTTGCAAATATAAGGCGAAATAAGTCATTACATCTTCCGTTACTTTCTGCGCCGCCCATGCATAATTTGCTCTTTCTTCAAACTGCTTCTTCGGGTCTTCAATATGATCGATTCGGTTTTTAATTTCCAACAGCGCATAAATATCATCAGCGGTCATTTTTATACAGCCGTTTCCCGTAAGGCGAAGATATTGTTTCACCTCTTGGTAGCGTTTATCGCTGCCATAAGGCGCCAACCCCATTGTTTTGCCTTCTTCCATTTCATTAAAACCTGCTACCTGCGTCATAACGGAATAAAAAACACCCAGTGAGTTTTCAATATAATCTGTTCCTGGTAAATTATCGCCGTATTGTTTGAATAATGGATGAATTCCCTTGTTATCGGCTTTATAAAGAGAAACGGTTTCATATTTTAATTTGCCGTCCACAGAAAAGCTGCTTCCTACCGCATCCACTACCATCACCGCGGCTTCCTGGAAGCCGGAGGGATAAAAGCAGCTGGCTGCATGCGCTAAATGGTGATTGATTAAAGACACCTCTACCGGTATTCTGAAATACAGGCTTTTCAGTAAGATATCGTTTGCAACAACTTGATCTATTTGTTCAAATCCGATTCCCGCCTGCTTTAGGCAATATTTCCATGAAGCTCCCTTTGCTACTTCAATCCCTAAGCCCAATCCATGCTTTTTCCGTGTAATACGTTCTTCTTCAATCATACAAACAACCTTTTCATTGTGTAAAAGGCAAGAAGAAAAATCATGATTAGAGCCGCCAAGTCCTAAAACATACATGAGGAGTTTCCTTTCTGCGTTACTTTATTTTGCCTAAAATTAAGCTTGAAGCATGTCCACCAAAGCTCAAGCAATTTGCCATTACTGTATTGACTTTGCATGACAGGGGCTGCGCCAGTACCCCCATATGTTCTAAGAGGGGATCTGTTTTTATAGTATTTACAATCGGCGGGATTACCTGACGTCTGATTATTTCTACTGCAACGATCGCGTTTAAAATCCCCGACGCGCCTTGTGTATGACCGATAGCCCCTTTTATTGCAGTAACCGGAATACAGTTTTCTCTGTTTTTTGAAAAGACAGCATTCACTGCCGACATCTCAGCAGCATCTCCGACGACAGTCCCTATTCCATGCGCAAGAATACAATCAATTTGATTTGGCTTCAACTGCGCACAGGATAACGCATTGTGCATTGCTGATACAATGTTCTGTGCGCTTTTATCTTTACCGGACAATGAAAAGCAATCAAAAGAAGACCCGGTTCCATAAATACTCACAGCAGCAGCCCTGTTTCTTTTTTTTACTGTTTTATACGACTCCAGCACCAGCATGCCGGCGCCTTCCCCCAAGAGAATGCCTTCACGGTCAATATCAAAAGGTCTGAATTGTTCAGATGCCATTATTCTATATTTTGCTAAAGTAAAATGCGCAAGAAGACGAAAGACGTCGACTCCACCGCACAAGGCTATATCCACCTGATCCCTCTTAATCCAGTCATATGCCGTTTCAAGTGCCAACGCTCCCGAGGCACAGGCCGCCGTAACGGTTACCACCGGACCTGATATTCCATATTTCTCTGCAATCGTATCCGCTATATTTTGTAACGGATATCTTTTCAGCTGCGGTGACTGTCTCTTGGTTAAGGGCTGCCGGTAATTATTTGCACAGTACCAGCTTTCCATATCACCTGTATCTCCGGCGGCGGTACCAACGCACAATCCTACTCTGAATTTCTTTATGGTTCCGCTGTCTATTTCCGCCTCGGAAACAGCCTGCTTTGCAGCTTGCAACATAAAATAGCAGGCACGCCCGTAATGGTCTTTTTCAGATTGATCTTTTTTTTCATCCGGTATTCGCACCGCTTTTTTTTTGAAAAAATCCTGTAACTGATCCTCGGGCAAATTGGCTGCTGCGCAGCGATTCAAACACAAATTCTGAAAAAAAGCATCGCAGCCTAAACCAAGTGCATTTACCACGCCGATACCAGTTATATAAACTTTTGTTTTTACCATCAGTTATTCGCCCTCTCTGCGACCGCCTTATCAGCTGCAAGGTTTTGTACTGCCTGACTCCAGGCAATCAGCGATGGAAAGCCGCCAGAGAAATACTTTTTCAAGAGTTCCAGACAAACGTCGTTATGCTTTTTGCAGAAGATCTCCAGTGTACGGTCGTGCTTTTCTTGCATATCTTTGCGGAAATGACTCATGTGATAATTTGTCCCGATGTAGCTGTATACAAAGGATATGCCCGCATGCGCCAGACGATAGCCCATCTCTAAATCTTCACAACCCCACTGCCGGCCAAAAGCTTCGTCAAACAATCCGGCCCTTAGCAAATTGTTTTTTCTTACAGAAACATTTCCGCCTGTAAAGCACACCCAACCAGACTCCGGACTGTCTGTTGCATGCAACAACTGTTCTATATCTTGTTCAAATCTGCTTTTCTTTGCATAACGCTGAAGGTATGGGTTGATTGAGCCATCCATAAGCATTTCTTTTTTTATAACCAACGACTTGTACGACGCATGTGGGTTCACATTTTTCAAATACGTGCCTGAAACAGGATCAGAAAAAAGCTTTAAATACGGCAAGTCAAATATCTGTCCGTGAACCGCGAGCATTTTATTGTTTTTATGAGCTTCCACATGCCCAGATAAAAACAGTGGATCCAAAAGCAAATCGTCGTCAATAAAGATGATAATATCCCCTTTTGAATGGTCAACCCCGGTATTCCTCGCGGCTGCTCTTCCACAGTTTTCTGTTTCTATAACAGTCAGCGGCATCGCTTGATATTCTGCCTGAAATTCTTTTAATATTAGATTGCTTTGATCTGTTGATCCATCGTTTACAATAATCAGTTCAGAATTCTCAGTCTGCTCAAGACGCTTTACAGATTCCAATGTAAGCAGCAACCGGCTGGCTTTGTTATAAGTGATCATCACAATACTGGCAGTTATCCGTCTGTCCCTCAAGCTGGCCCTTTCCTCCGTTTTCCTTTACAATTTTTTTACCATGTCCACAATTGACCCGAAGGTTGCATATTGGTCCATTATTAAACTGTCATCCGGAAATTCAATATTGAACGCTTCTTCCAGCAAAACTATAATTTGTATAAATTTCAAAGAATCTATATTGTGAGCAAGAAGGCTTTCGTTCATATTGCTTTCGTTAATTTTGTTCTCTTCCATAAGCTGATTGATTACTTCTAAAACCTTTTCCGAAGAAATGTCCATTGCATTCACCCAATTCCTGATACTTTGTTATAGATATATTCGCAGCAATATGGAAGAGATTGCAGCAATTCGGCTCCTAAATCCTCATCAGGTATTTGAAAGCCAAAGGTATTTTCCAAATTGAGGAATATTTCCAATGCGTCAATTGAATTGATACTGAGTTCCGTAATTAAATCCGTACCGGCAATTTCCGCAGGAGGCTTATCCAAATGCAGAGAAAGCACCAGAAGCTCCCTTATTTTCATTTCAATATCCTGCAAATTCATGACGATACCTCCATAATTTTGCTGCTCAACGTCTCAAGCGTCTGTACAAGCTCCTTACCAATATCGACATCATCAATGCTTATGCCAAAATCCCTTTCCACAATAACGATCAGCTCAATGGCATCAATAGAAGACAGAGTAAGCTTTTCAATCAAATCCGTGTCCGGAGCCAGCCCATCTAAAATAGTCTGGTCCAGATTCAGCATATCTTTTAAAATTGCTTTCAGTTTTTCTTGTATTTGCTCCTGATTCATTGACCTGGTCCACCTCTTATCAATAATTTCCACATATTTATCTCCATCTCAAAAAGTTTTTGCCGTTTCAGGCAAAGCATGGAGTATATGCTTTTGTTTTTAGAAAAATAAGCCTTTAACAGCATATTCTTCATCCATTCCCAGTTTTTTGTCAGGCTGTCGCAATCGGCTGTTAATTTAATAAAAACATCCTTATTTAAATAAGGAATACAATTTTGAAAAAGAATCCGGTTTGCTTTGTGCCTGTACATAACAGCTGAAGCATTTTCAGCATTAATTCTATATGCCGCGTCTCCCATCGGGAACCTCCAAAGATCCTTTTCCCGGCCAAGCTGCTCAAGGGATGCAATAATTGACTCTGCATTTTTTTTGATGTCCTCTATGCAAATATCTGGTATTAAAATCTGCTGAGGAATATGGAAATAGTAGCACTTTATTTTTTGCTTTGCATATTTCATTGCATCCAAAATTTGCTGTTGGTCAACTGCATAGCGGTTATATCCTTTGGCCCCGTTTTCAAAAATATAAAATTGCTCACCCTTATCGTCATAACCGGTCAGTAAGGTGTAATGGGACAAATGGCTTTTTTGATAATACATTATATTAGATTTAACAAGATAATATAAGTCAGTCGCTATGTAAATAAAGTTCCCCTGATCCAATAACTGTTTCATCTCTGCGATAGCTGCGTCTCCGCTTTTTAACATGTAAGGCTCCCCCATAGGAATCTCACTGTGAAAAAACTCCTCCAAAGTGCTGCACGGCAGTTCTTTTTGAAACAGATGGAAATAAGCCCTTGCATAAGATTTTAACTGGTACCTGACCCGGAGGGCTTTTTCACTCTTATTCTCATCATCTCCGCATTCAACAATTGCATATTCGTAATCGTTGATACACGTCAATTTCTGATACTCCTTATCGACAGAAGTCAGAATCGAAAAAATGCCGTTCATAAAACAATTTGTATAAAAATCCGTAAAAGGTTCAATCGTTATCTTTTTATCCGTAAGCATTCACCCAATTTCTGTTTATTAAATGTGGAAAGTAAGCTACGTATTCGTGCTTTTTGCTATGCTCTGCAACAATTTTTGGCTTCTGGAAGCCATAGAATAAAAATTTCCGGCCGGTTTGATTCTGGCAAGCTGTATTGGGCTGACTCCCACAAATGGATACGCCGGATCGACGGAAAGAACATTATTTACAGCTAATTTTGAAAACATTTCAAACAGGCTTGTGCCCTCTTCTTCCAACAGCATTCTGACAATGTGATCGATTGTATGACGCGGAATAACCATTTCATCGCACGGAATACAATATTGAATATAAAAGTTAATATTTGTCAGATATTTTTGAAATTTAAAATTTAACGGCAGCTTTTCAAAGGAATCGTCCGACTGCCCTGCATAATTGTAATATGCAATATACCCCGTGCTGTCTTTATCTTCACGCAGGGAAACCAGTCCGGCAAGCAAAAATGCGATCAGACCATCGTAATCCTTTAATCCGCTTGCAAAAAAGATGTCAAATTTGTTTTCTAAACAATTTGGAAATTCTTCCAGAATATTTACGCAATAGGTTTCGATACCAAGCTGGTACCGCTCGCTTATTTTACGTATATACTTTAATATTCTGTCATCAATATCTACGACTGCAATTCTTTTGGCTCTGCCGTTAAGCGCATAAAATAGGCTGAAAAGCTCGTCGTCGCCAATAAAAATGACCGATTTATCGAGTGTATCGCGATATTTTTCCATAAAACAAAATCTTTTTATCAGGCTTTCAAATGTATTAAACGACTGAAAAAAATCTTGATTTGCTTCATATTCTCGGGCTTGTATAAGGTCATAAGCCTTTGAAAAATTTTTCCTGTTGATTTTTGTATTAATCAAGTCATAGGAAGCGAAATGACACATATCTTCGGCCGTATCTTCATCCGGAAGAACGACTGCCCTGCATTCATTTTTTAAAGCCAAACGGTCGAGAAGCTCATCTTCCAGCATATATCTAAGCAGAGCAACAGTGGCCGCAAACGAAAGATCCGTATGAAAGGCTTCTTCCAGCCTGCAACCGTCCGTTATTTTGCATAGGACTTCCCCCACACCTGCCAGGCTTAGCGTTGTATCATTTGGAATCGTTTTATGTAGTTTTTGATAATACGTTTGAGCTGTTTGCAGACTTATCATCATAAGGCGCTCCTTTTATGATACTTTGACCAGAGAAATTTCTGTTAATTTTCATATTCAGAATACTGTAAATTGTGGGAAGGATATCCTCCACCGAATAGATTCCATCCCGAAGCTTTCCCACATGGGGGCCAAGCATTCCAAACGCGCTGACGTCTCTATGCCAGCCTGTCTGGCAATTTCTGTGAATATAGTTGCCCCAATATGTATCACCGAAAAATAAATACTGCCAGTCGTAAGGTTGCAGCAAAATATCTGGAATCTGGTCTCCTTTATATACGCTTTTCCCCGGTAATACACTTGCAAACATCGGCTGGTCGCAAAAGGGATTGGGCATTTTCTTTAAGCAGTCAATTGTATGTTTCAGGACTTGATCGTACTCATTATCGGATACTGTTCCATCCCGGTAAAAAGATTTGCGATTAATATTCACACCGTTTGACCCCTGTACAGACTCAAAGGCTGTACAACGGGCATATGCTGGCATTTTAGCGTCCGTATTATAAGAGAATAATCCGCATTCGGCTAAATAATCGTTAACGGGTACAAACGTTTTATGGCTGTCGAATCCAACTTCCGAAAAGAACAGCAAATCTGCGTTTTTCGTGTAGACTTCCTCCAGCAAATCACCCAGTATCTTATCGCATTTCACATATGCTTGAAACACGGCTTTCTCTTGCAGAGGGCAGTCCTGATGTATCTCTCCAAAATAAAAGTGACTGACCCGTTCTATTAGGGTATAATTTACAATGAGGATGTCCAGATCTTCTTTTAACATCTCTTTACACGTGCGATGTCTCAGATCCTCTATTTTTTCAACTCCATGGAAAAAGGAATCTTTGGTATAGTCGGGATTATAAATGACTGCGGTATCCTGGACGCACAGCGCGTTTTTTCTGCTCAATTCATATAACAAATTCGAGGGATAGGTATAGTGCAGGCTTTTTCTCATTGCATAACTGACCATTATCCCATTAATCGGATAAACCGGGTCAGTTCCAAACACATTGATAACTCCAATTTTATAATCTTTAAATTCATTGAAATTCCAAAAAAAATGCTCCTTTAACTGATCGGATTTCCAAACTACAGGCATATAATCTTCGTTATGCACATGAAAATATGCCAGAATACCATGCTCCCTATCCCTCATACCTGAAAAAGCCGAAACCAGCCCGGCCGGTTCATAGGGAATTCGTGTACATTGCAGCTTGTCCAAATTCCCTTCTTTTGACAAACGTTTAAAGTTGGGAAGATAACCTACGTTCATCCACTCTTGCAGCAACCGATAATTTATTCCTTCAAAAATCGGAATCAAAAGCTTTCTCATAAGATAATCCTCATATAATTATGTATATTTTAATTAACGCAGTTTTTCGTAAATATAGTTTCCTACAGCCCAGTTTTGTAAATTATGCAGCCGGGCTCCCTTGTCGCCATGCTCGGGATCGTTAAACAAATCGAGCAGCTTTTCACAGGGCATATCGGGACACAGGCCGCAATGTTCATACCCTTTGCTGATACAACAAAGGGCCTTGTCGCATTCGCCATAAAACATATTACCTTTTTGCCCTTTACAGCCCAAACAGTTGATTTTATCTTTCCATACGCATATACCACAGTACGTACCACACCTTGCAATCATTTCATTGTCCATAATGAACCTCCTATTAATTTATTTTTATTAGTGTAAATATTTTATGTCGAAGCAATCATTCCCTTGTTCTTTAAGTAATCGATTACTTCTTCATAATTTTCTATTTGCTCCTGGATCGGATATATATTATTTTTAACCAGGGGATCCTCTATATCGCAATACTCCAGACCCAATGCCCCAAAGACCTTTTGCCTGAGAAGCTTCTTATCAGAAAAATCTTCTTCGTAGGTCAGTATTAAGCTTTGATTTTTATATTCCTCTAATAATCTGCAAATATAATCATTTATGTTTTTCCAAGAACGCATCTGACAATATGCCTTTTGGGGTAACAGCTTAATTGTATATTTTTTCTGCTCATCTTTTTCCCTGATATGCATATATTGGTATTTTGCCATGATCTCATAGGACATATATTCTCTTAATAAATCTTTTCTTTTTAAAAAAATAATAAAATAATCCCGCTTAGCGCTTTGCTCTATAAAGGATTGAAAGCTGTCAAAACAGGCATGCTGAAGCCATGGAATCATTTGTTTGTAACCACAACAGAAACAATTTGTCTCTTTAAATTTTTGTTCCAAAAAATCAAATGGCTTCTTTTCCGTTCGATAAACCGATTCGTTCCAGTCACGTCCTAGATTTTTCTGAAACAATTCGGAATAGCAGAATGCGTCTTTATGGCGATCAATCATTTTCACAAGATATTCACTGCCCGTTCTGGGATTCGCCAAAATAACAAATTTCTTCATTGCTGTCTCCTTTTTATTCAAAATCGAGAAATACAACCTACACTCAAGTCGGCATCCGTCCGCTTTTTAAACTTTGCTCATTTTTTCTGTTGAGTATTTCTTTTATTTCCAGTATCCCAATGCCTTGAAGCAACAGGGAAAAAATATCTGTATAATACACACTCATATATACGGAAGACTTGATTTCTCGAACCAAATAATGAATCTGTTCCTGAGCCGTTTGTGAATCCATTGTATTATGCCGCCAGCTATTAGATGTAGTCACAAGGCCATATTTCTCCCGCTGCTGCCAGACCGGCGCAATCTCTTCGCAGAACCACAAATGCGGGTGATAGAAATCCGGCTTTATTTCCTCAATAAAATCAATTGTTTCCTGTACCGTCTCTTTTGTTTCCCCGGGAAATCCTATGATCAGCATGGCCATCGTAGGAATGCCATATTTTTTCAAGAGGCTGTGCCCCGTTTTGTAATCTGAGATATTAATTTTTTTATTCATATTTGCCAGCATTTGAGGGCTTCCGGATTCAAAACCGATGATAACGCCCGCGCAGCGAGAGTCTTTCATCAAGGCAACTGTTTCTTCATCTATGCTTTGACATCTGAAATATGAATGCCACGCAAAATTGTATTTATTACGGTTCATCATACGCAGGATTTCTTTAAAGCGGCTGTTGGGCATATTAAAAGAATCGTCAATAAAATTCACCATTTTTACCTGTTTCAGTTCATTAATTAAATTCAATTCCTTTTCAATCGTCTCTACACTGGTATTTTGATATTTTCCCGCCCTTATATGGAACGAGCAGTATGAGCAATTGTACATACATGAAACAGCCGTTCTCACAGGGACAATCGAAGTAATGTTTTTTTCAAAAAGCCGCCAGTCTACCGGGTTGTGTTCCAGGTCACATTTCTCAACCGTTTGGCTGCTGAACAGAAATTTTCCTTCTTTTCTGTAAACCAAATTTTGAATTGAACTGGGATCCTCGGCATGTTTTAGTTTTCCAATCAGTTGCGCCAGGCTCTCTTCTCCATGAAAGCTGTTGATATAAAAATCCGCGCCTATTTCTCTGCATAGCATGATTCTATGTGCCTGCGGATGTATGGGGGAAATCTGCGCGGCCATAAACGATCCCCCTACAACAATTTTTGCCGTCTTGTTATATTGTCTGACAAACCTGACCATTTCACGAATTGTCTGAATGCTATTGCAAAAAGTCGTGCTGATCGCGACTACCAGGATATCCCCCTGTAATTTATTGCAAAGCTCTTCTTTTTCATGTTCAAAAGAGGATATATACTCGAAAGTAAAGCCTTTTTTATAAATATAGGTACACAAGTATGCAATTGCCGCATTAAATATAGGCTGCGGCTGCTCAATTTTCTTCTCAGAAAAAGTCTGTAAATCTGTCAAAAGTCTCTGCTGACCTGCGTATGCTACAAACAGGCAATCAGTTTCTTTCAATTTTTCTCTCTCCTTTATGCGGTAATAACTGCTACCCCCATATTTCCCCGCGTATCAAGCTCCAGCAATAACACTGTTCTTCCCAAATTATGAATGAGCAACTCATAAGCCAGGCCTAACGAGAATACAGCATTTGCACCAATCATATCCCCAAAAGAAAGATTAACCCGGAACAGATTTGCCGGCCGTGTAGTCTGAACTGCACCCTCTTCCAAGGTTTGCAAACAACAACCGGGCCCTGTCAGCAAAATATAATCAATTTCCTGTAAAGAGCATCTGGCACGACGCAGCACATGACAAACCTTTTCCAAAGTGCTTTGCTCTTTTCTTTCCGTCCAGCTCATATATTCACATTCTTTTATCCAGACAAGCTTGTCCGGCTTTTCAGGCAGCTTTGACACAGCATGCAGTAAAAGAGCGCCGCCACCGCTGTGCAGTAAGACAGGATCCTGCAACATAGCCTTATATCCGTTAATGAGGCTGTCTTCAACATATTCGTTTCCTATTAGAACAGCATGTTCCATTTCTCCATAAATCAAATCCTGATAAGCGTCCCAGAAAGCGACTGAGGAAGAGATGTACCCATTGACAAAGGTTTTGTTCCGGCCGGATAACTGGTATAATGACGCGACAGCCTCAGCGGTGAAAGGATCCCCGCTATGCGTGGTATGTGCCAGAGTTATTCCATAATGCCCTTCCCTGATATATGCATCGCAAATATTTTTTTGAGTAAAGGGAGTCCCTCCATAAGCAGTTGCGCAATATACGCCCCAATTACAGCCGTGTTGTCCAGCCGGCGTCAAACCTGTCTGATATACTGCCTGTAGCCCTATTTTAGAGCAGGGATTAATCCATCGGAATGGGTGCTTCGTGTCTTCATAGCTTAACCATTCGTTGTGAATCGGCCCAGCTGTTCTTTTTTCCATCAGGCGCTCAAGCAATATACTGCCCTCGTTCCCATATTGCGAAACGAGTCCGCAGCCGGCTATTGCTACTTTTTTCATTTTACACCCTATATTATCATTCATTTTCTTTTTGTATTAACTTTCTCAGCCGTTCTATCCGCTCTCCCTGATCCCCCTGCTTTTCATCATAAGCAAACTTATGAAGCTTTTCGCAAACAAAATTTTTACACCTTCCGCAGTGCGGATGACCGGCCGCGCCGCAGCAGGCTGCAACAATACATTTGCCCCAAAAGACCTGCCCTTTTTGAACTGTACATCCCTTGCAACCCATTCTTATGCCAAGCTTACAGCTTGAACAGTCCAGGCCGCACATTGCAATACCCCGTTCATTTTCATTTGTTGGTTGACTTTTCATACCTATGACCATTCCTTTCCGCTGCGCTGCAAGGCATAAAAGGGATATAAAGCCCGGTAACAGTAACGCAGCATTTAAATAATTGTGTGAAAACTGCACCTGAGAAAGCAGGACACTGCAAAGTGCTGATAGCTTAAAAAACGCAACACTTATGACCTTATTCCGCAGATTACACAGGGCATACAAGAATTCTTCTGGAGCCCCGAAAGCTTCCTTCGACCCTTTGCAGCTTATAAGCCAACGGCTCCTTAAACAGGGCGGCATTCACTACCGTTGTATGGAATTCCGTATACTCGCCAAACGGATCTACCCCGATTGCTTCCAACGCATTGACCGTGTCACGGTTATAGGGCTTTCCCAGCCAATCCTCAGAAAGGACGGGAGTTTTTATTGAGGTAATTAAACAATGAATCTTTCTTTGTTCCATTTCTTTCCAAAGCTTTTCATAAGGCATATTCACAAGAGGCATTTTAGGAATCAGGCCGGCCGCAGTACACAAGTTGATATAATGTACTGAACTTTTTGCATATACCAGATCTCCGATGACCACATACTTGATTCCTTTTCTGGTATATTTTTTCAGCACGCGCACAAGATTGGGCCAACGTTCCACAATGCTTCCCCGGGTTATCTCGAGCGGAATATTCATCAACTCAGCCTGACGTTCAATCAAAGACTGCTTCTGCATATGCAGAATGGAAACCGCTTCTTCCTCCTCTGCATACATAGAATGAATCAGAGCAGACGGTATGCCCGTTTCACAGGCGACAGATAACGCCAGCATACAGTCTTTACCACCGCTGAACATACATATAAAAGGTTCCCCTTTGGGTATTTTGTTTATATCCTCCGGTAACGGTTCATCCAGCAGATAATCAACAAAGTCAAACGATTTGTTCACTTTCAGCTCCACTCTCCTTTAAAACAGCCTGTAAGGCATCGTAATGTCCCGGTTCTTTATTTTTCAATTGATACACGATATAATGACGTAATAATCCATTTGTATACTGCGCACATGCATTATGCAGCGGAATGACTTGCGATACATATTCATCATACAGACGTTCGGCCTTCTCTAAATCATGATCTTTATAGATAATCTTGAAATAATTTTTGTGCAGCATAAAAAGACGGCGGTCGGTTTCTTTCTTTAATTGTACATAATTATTCAGCTTGTCCCCCAAAATCGGCAATAAATAAGCCAGGGTATACATAAAGTTTTCGTATTGACTGGCGGTAGAAAATATCTCTGAGGGCCAGAACTTTCTACGAATAAACTGAAAAACAGGGAGGATTTTTTTATCAGTCAAATGGTATGCCGCCTGATTGTCAATATAAGAGTAATCCTCCCTCAGCAAACCGTCGCTGACAAGCTTATGATAGATTTCTGAATTATAATAGATATCCAGACAACTGATATAGTGGCCCAGTTCGGCGCTTTCCACTGTAAGGAGAAATTCATAGTTGTCAGACAGCGATTGTTCGGTACTGTATGGGTTAAGCATAATAAAACCCATTCTGGGGTGTATTCCCATTTGCTTTAACAGGCGAACAGCGGTGTTATTATCCTGTACCGAAGCCCGCTTATTGTAAAGCGCAAGATCAGCTGCATTGGCCGATTCAATTCCAATAAATATGTTATAGAAGCCGGCCTCTTTCATAAGCAGCAGCAGTTTTCGATCCTCTTCTTCATTATGAAAGGAATCCGCACGTATGTAACATCGGAATGAAAATTTAACCGGGCATCGAATGGCCAGACTGCAAAACTTTTTCAGATTAGCTTTGCCAACGCTCCCAAAATCCGGAAAAGATGAATCGACAAAATTAAAGCACTGAATACCCGTCTCCTGATAAACAGCGACTATTTCGCTTAAGATGCTTTCCGGCGCCCTGTAGCTTGGCTTTTCATTCACAGAACAAAACGAACATCGTCCGGCACATCCATGCTTTGTAATTAACCCCGCGTAAAGGATCCTTTCCTGTTTTAAAATTTTTCTGGAAGGAAGGCAAAGCTCTGTAATTGACAAATATGACGGGGTTTTCCCACGCAGACTGCGCTGCGTTACAATATGAGGATGTGCATCCAAAAAAGGCCGTATATCGGAGATATTCTCCATTTTTTGCATGACCTCATCAATCGTTTTTTCTCCGTGCCCCAGTACAATAAAATCTGTTTGGGGGCAGTCCCTGAAAATCAATTCATAGCTGGCAGACGCAAACTGGCTGCCTAAAAAAATAATTGCGTGTTGGTTTAACCTGCGAATATACTCAACCAATTCAAAAGTAAACCGTGCCGAATCGTTATAGATTGCTATCCCATAGAGATCGCACGACAGATCGATTTTATCAAATTGTACTTGTTTGTCCGCATCAAACAGCAATTTCACCAGGTCACAGTCGTGTCCCTGCATCAATAAATAGGCATATATACGGCTGATCCCTAAATATTCTTCGCCCACAAACTGTGTATTGCTGGCAGCATAAATCAATTGCAAACGCACGGCTACTCACCTACTGTTAAAATCAGTTCATTATTCTGTAAACCATTGCAACAAGTCATCCACCATCTGATTGGATATTTTATGTCCAGTTTTGGGATACAGGCGTAATGTAAGCTGTTGTTGTTTTTGAACTGCGGCATATCTCTCATAAAGCGAATCAAAGCTTTTTTTTACCAAATCGACCGGCGCAGCCATGTCAATCGTTCCATTCATAAAAAGAATTCGGGGCCAGGTAATTCCTTCTTTATAATGCTCGATTGGATGGTATCGCCTGATGTCGTTTTTGACTTTTTCATATCGTATTACCTGTCTGTCCACAGAGAAAAAGCGGAAGGATGCAAATAAATTATTCCTGACCGAATACTCCCAATCATAAAAACCGAGCAGCGCGGCCACTTGTGTGACATTAAAATACATGTACCCGGCGCAAAGGGCCACATTCGCACCTATAGACAGGCCAACACATGTTATGTTTTGAAGGTTCAGATCAAACAACTTGCTTTTTGTTTGTAAATACGCTGTCACGGATCCGATATCCTTTGCTGTGAGGTTAATATCTGTGTAAATATGGTTAAAATCATATACACGGCGGACGTCAAAGCTGTCTACTCTGGCTCCATGTCCGCGCATATCCATCAGTACGACGAAATATCCCCTTTCTGCCAGAAGATACGCCAGCGGCAGTTCATGCTCTTTGTTTTCTAAAATTTTATGGAACAGATAAACAACGGATTTTTGTCCGGATCTGTTTTGGTCGTAAACAAATAATACCGATATCTCATCTATCCTGACTTGTTCAATATATATTGTTTTTATACAATTACCCATTTTTACTTCCCTATAAACTTAATCCACCGTCAACACGAAGAATCTGGCCATTGATACCGCTCGCATAATCAGAGGCCAGTAGTATTACAGCATGGGCAATATCAGTTGCCGTAATTTCTTTGTTCAACGGTATTTTTTTTATTATTTTCTTCTTTTCCTCATCAGTAAAGCGGTTCATATCCGTAAAAACCGGCCCCGGAGAAACTCCGTTGACACGGACTCCGTAACGTCCCAACTCTTTGGCTAACGCAGCGGTCAAACCCTTAACGCCCGCCTTTGATGCAATGTATGCGGATTGTAAGGGCATTACCTTTTCAACAGCTGTGGAGATAATATTAATAATACATCCCTGCTTTGCCCGGGCCATGGAGCGGGCAGCGTATTTAGAACATAAAAAAACGCTTTTTAAGTTGGTATTTATCGTCACGTCCCAGTCGGCTTCAGAGATACCAAACAGATAATTTTTCTGTAGAATCCCTGCATTATTCACTAAAACGTCGATCTGTTGTTTATTTTGATCCAGCTTTGTAAACAGGTTTTTTATTTCTGATGGTACGGTAAGGTCTGCCTGCATTAAATGGCACGTCGCGCCCAAATCAAAAATTTCGCGGGCGGTACATTGGGCTGCCTGCTCGGAACGATGGTAATTCAGAAAGATTTCCGCACCGCATTTAGCCATCTCTATTGCGATAGCCTTCCCTATTCCTTTAGACGATCCAGTAATGAATACGCGTTTATTTTTCATACGAATCAAAAGTTATCTTCCTCTCATTACATAACCAAACGCAGGATCCGTTTCAATCAAATTTTATCTTATTAAACTTTATCCATACAAAATCATTACAAAACCTTCTTGTTTTTGTCTGGATAAATTGCGTGTGTCAGGAAATTGGCTCGATTTAAAAATTCGAGTAGCTCTTCTGCGCACTCCGGTAAAGTCTGTGTCTCTGTGTTTAATACGATATCCGCACACAGCGGCTCCTCATATACTGCTGAAATTCCTGTGAAATTTTCTATTTCTCCGGCAAGCGCCTTCTTATACAATCCCTTGGGATCCCTTTGTATACATGTTTTAATCTGCGCTTTTACGAAGACCTCTATAAAACGTTCATCGCCAATCCTTTTTTTTGCCCATTCTCTCATCTCGGCTTGCGGCGAAATAACGCTTACAATGACGATGCTGCCGTTTTGACTTAATGAAGACGCAGCATCGGAGATCCTGCGGATATTCTCCATGCGGTCCACCTGAGAAAAACCAAGGCCGGCGCTGAAAGTTTTCCGGACAATGTCCCCATCCAAGCAACGTACGTCATACCCCTGCATTTGTAATAAATCAGACACTCTGTTGGCTATTGTTGTTTTTCCGGCTCCTGACAGTCCTGTCAGCCAGATGACAAACCCTGCCGGATTCGTCCCAGCCTGTGTAAAATTATGTTTCATGAACCATTCCTCTCTGTAAGTGCATAACACCTATCCTGCGAAATACTTCAATATATTCCACGTGTTCAATACTACGATAAAAATTCCAACGATCAATGTCAGTTTTTTATCGGCCAGTCTTTTACAGACCAGCGCCGCCAGGGGAGCGGCAAGCGCTCCTCCAACAGCAAGTCCCAGAATAACCTGCCAATAATCTCCTATTCCCATAAAAACAGCAAATGTAAAGGACTGCACAATGGTAACAAAAAACTCTGCCGTATTGACAGTCCCTATAACAAAGCGTGTCTTATAGCTTGATACAAGCATCGTAGAAGTAACGATCGGACCCCATCCGCCTCCGCCGACGGCATCACAAAAGCCGCCTATAAGGCCGACAGCCCATACTTTTTTATAATCAAAAAATTTTTTTAAAAAAAAACCTTTCAGCGCACGATATATCACAACAAATCCCATGATAATCAGATAGATTGCAATAAACGGGGTCAGCGCCTCTCCCGAGACGTTAACAAGTACATAAGCACCTAAAACCCCTCCGATAGTCCCGGGAATAATCAGACTCTTAAACAGGGAAAAATCAATATTCTTACATTTCCAGTGTGAAATTCCGGAGACCAATGTTGTGAACACCTCTGCCGTATGTACGCTGGCACTTGCTATTCTGATTGGTACCCCTACGGCGGTAAGGAAGGTTGTCGAACATACGCCATATGCCATACCCAGTGCTCCATCTACCGTTTGGGCAATAAAGCCTATCAATATGTATATGAAAAATTGATAGTACTCCACATTATTTCTCCTATTTAACTATATAAAATACTCATCAGAAACCATTTCAGATAAAACAGTGAACTTAATCCATCTTTTCCCTCTGCCCATAGATTTCTGATTCTTTTTTGCTTAGATAACAGTTTATTTATCAGCCTGCATTTTGTTTTATTCTCTTGAATCAGCTCGAAAGAATTCTTTACATAATAATTCAACTCCGACAAATCAATGTTGGGATTTTTATAAATAATTTCGCCTTCCTCAATAATATTTTCATTATTGACGAAAAACTTATCCCAGTTATAGCACCTATCCTCTTTTTTTGCATTGTTCCAAATATCGGTCCCCGGATACATAATGGGGCTGTAGAACAAACCGGTAATATATCTGTCATTGTTCAGTTTGTGCTCTTTAAAAAAACGGATGGTTTTATTAAAAATGTTTGCATCATCTCCGGGTAATCCATAGAGGATGGAAATAACACATAAAATATGTATACGGCTTGTTTTCTTAAACAGCTTCGCGGCCTTCACCTCATAATCAGACCGCGTCGCCTTTGAAACCTTATGGTTGTAAATTAAGGTGTCGAGCGAAACGCTTTCCAGCCCATATAAAATATATTTACAATTTGTATTTTTTAAATAATCCAGCTTTTCTTCCGTCATAATATCTATTCGCGTTTCAAATCCCCACGGAACCTTTCGTTGTCTGAAATAGTCGCAGACAGCTTTATAAGAAGATAAATTCCCCCCAAACATAGCGTCATAAATTCCAAATTTTTTTGGTTTATAACGGGTATATAAATAATCTATCTGCTTAATTATATTTTCTACCGACGAGCTCCTGTAGCGGCCCTGGTCGATTACCCTGCCGTTACAAAATGTGCAGCGGCCGACACATCCCCGGCTGCTCAGAAGCACGCCTGTAGGGTCCTGATCTCCCCAAAAAGGTCCTTTTACCGCCTTAACATAATCGCGGTACAATTCAATTTCAAAATCTTCATATACATTGTATACAGGCGGCAGTGTGTTGATATCTTCCACCAGGCCGGATCCTGCATTTGATATAACCCTGCCGTTTTCTTTATATGAAATACCGGCAATGTCGGCCAAATCAATGTCATGATTGATATAGCCCCGAATAATTTTTAACGCAATTTCTTCCCCTTCGCCTTTAATAACAATATTTACCGGGTATTTGTCCAGTATTTCCTTGTCGAAGATTGTCGCATGGATGCCGCCGGTAATAATAATACAATTCGGCAGAACGCGCCGTAGCAGTTGGATCGTTCTAAAAGAATAGTTTGCCGTACCGGTAAAATTACAATCGACTAAAACGATCTCGAATTGATGCTCTAAAAAATATTCAGTTAACTGCTGTTCCGGAAAGTCCTGTTTTGCCATATTGAAATTATTGATATATAATTTATCGTTCAAAAGTTTTTGATAGGAATCTTTTTCGATTTTTTTGCAATCAACAAAATGGATATTAGCATCAAGGATATCAAATATAATTTTATTTTCCCTTAAATAAGCGGCAATGCTCATTAGTCCCTGAGGAGGACATTTCAGCACATAAGGCTTCGGGGCGTGCAGCACACCTACTTTTAGCATAATTTTATGCACTTCCTTTTCCATAAACAGGATATGTTTCGTCAGGTAAATTCCGGCCCCGCCGCATGAAAACATTTTCATGCGGCGGTTAAGCCATTTGGTAACTAACTGCTTTCCTCAATCGCTTAATAATCTGCGCAGCGAATTAATGTTTTAATACTGTTATCCTTTTTTATTACTGTATTTTGAAAAGCACGGTCAAATTCTTCTAACGTGTAAATGTGGTTAGCCACACCTTTAAACCTCCATTTACCATTTGATAACAAATCAAGCGCCTGCCTGCCGCATTCCATTTGATATGCAATACGTCTTTCATGCGTATGGATTACGGTCATTGCTTTCCAGCCCCACCTGCAGATATCCAGCGAACGCATTCCGCCCTGATGCCAGCCGCCAATTCCTAACAGGCCGTGTACAGCCGTCATATCCCCGGCAAGCTGCAAAGCGGATTGCGTACCGGCAAACTCACTGACTATACCAATTCCTTTCTCCCACATGGAGTCATTAAATTCCGTAACCAAATATTTATCAGGAACTTCCTCAGGAAAATAACATTCAGTGGCGCCGAAACGGCGTGCATTTTCTAATGCCTGCGCATTGCAATCCACTGCAATCAGCTTTTTTACTCCCTGCATCTGAAACAGCGAAAGCATACCCAGGCCCATGTAGCCTGTCCCGACAACAGCAACCGGACAATCGGGATCTTTTATTTCCAGCTTGCTGCCTGCGCTGATCAAACAACTAAGCGGCTCCATAATCGCATCTTCGCTCGCCAAATTATCGGGTACGGCCAGGGTTTTATTCTCATCCATTAAGCAGTATTCAGCAAATCCAGCCGATGAGGTTAATCCTGTAACGCGCATGCCAACTTTAAACTTCGTCACGTCAGCACCAACCGCCGATACAATTCCAACTGGTTCATGCCCAAACGATATCAGGCGGCCTTCATTCCACGGATACCATTCCGACATACAAATACCGTTATATAGTACTTTCACTAAAACCTGATTTTTCCCTGGTACCAAATCAGGTATTTCTCGAACTTCGCTTTTCCGGATTCCTGTAATAAATAGTTGTTTCATTCTATCTCCATTATGAAAAAATCTGTAGCTTTTTCTTTCAGGCCTATTTCAACGAATTGAAATTAAGCTTGCTTTTTTGTTTATTCGATTCATAAATGGCACAGATCAATTTTTGTGTTTCCAATGCGTCTTCAATTTTTATGTACTGTTCTTCTTCATTTCTAATATAAGAATAGAAAGAATTAATTTGTTTGATATGGCTGATTCCCCAGCAGCATTTGTTAAACGGACCGAATTTTTCCTTTTCCTTTTCATCAATGTCAGCTATGTACTTTTTATTATCGTTAAACAATATTTCCGCGCGGCTGCCAATTACCTTTACAATTCCATTTTCACAAAAGAGCTCTATTTCAATCGGTGCATCATATCCGTAATAATTCATGAAATAAAACGATGCCAACACCCCCCCTTTGAATGCGATAATCCCATCTGCTGTGTCTTCTACTTCAATGAAGTGATGCACTCTGTTATAAAGAGTTGCTTCTACGGTCTCGACCGGTTTATCTACAAACCAGCGAAGTAAATCGAGGGTGTGAATCGCCTGATCAATTACCACTCCTCCGCCCTCTTTATCCCAGGTGCCCTTCCAATCGCTTTTATCGTAATACGCCTTATCTCTATTCCACATCAGCAACGCTTTAGCGGAAATAATTTCACCCAATTCTCCAGATTGCAATGTTTTTTTAACCAGCTGAGACGCAGCATTAAACCGGTTCTGCATGACTGCTTCGAACTTAACATTAAATTTTTGGGCGGTCTTTACTAAATCAACTGCATCGTCATAATGAATAGCCATCGGCTTTTCCGTCATGACATGTATCCTGCGTCTCATCGCTTCCCTGGCCATGACAGGATGCAGATAATGCGGCGTACAAATATGTACAATATCTATTTTTTCCTGTTCAAACATCTGCAAATAATCCGTATAATACTTTTTGCATTTCAATATGTCTGCAATGTTGCGTGCTTTTTCTTCTATAATGTCACAGACAGCCACCAAATCAACATCTTTTCTGTAAGCGATTGGATATCCGTGAACCAGGCAGATTTGTCCGCACCCGATAATAGCAACTTTTTCATTCATGTTTAACACCTTGCTTTATTTTGTAAACATCATCCATTGTGATGATAGAATCGTCCATTTCCAGTTCAAAGTTTTGGAACGTCGCGGTATGATCAACAAAGTCCCATGTTTTAGAAAATAAACCGATATAACCCGCTTTTGCCGCGGCCTGATATGTATAAATTAATTCCCATTGGCTGTGTTTCTGCTTCTTCCAGTAAAAATTGAAGATATTTCCGTTTAACATAATTTTTATAAAAATATTTTTATTCAAACTCTCCTTTTTAAATAAGGAAAAGCTCTGGGGACTGATCGGATGATAAATTGAAAGGTAAGTATTTGACTCATTTCCAAATAGAATATTCGAATGACCGTCCAGCTTTATAATAAGCCCCATATGAAAAGGAACCAGCGTACTTGATGAATTAACCACATTAACACAGCATGTTATGTTCTGATAATCTGACGTTGGAAACAAAAGCTGACACGCGTCATCCTGTACAAGCCATGTATCATACCGTTTTTTTCTGCTATGAATCACATACAGAAATCCGCTTTCCAGTTTATATTCACAAGATTCAAAATTTTTAAAGAACAGGCGGGGCACTCTGCCGTCCTGCATGCAAGAAAAGTCAATTTGATCGAGTATTTTGGATACGTACAAAAATTCGTCCGTTAACGCTGTATCTATAACTTGCTCAAAGCCGGCAAGCGTTTCTTTTTTTCTTTCTGCTAAATAAAGTAATTTATTTTTTATAAACAGCCATTTTTCCATGACCGATTGCATTTCTTTCTGAAATTGAGCCAATACCGTGCTGTCTGCACCGGCTTTTTTTAAGACAGAACACAATGCCCGGAAATACACAGTGCGTTTATTCATTAAATTTAAGCTTGACCGTAAAATTTCCTCATTCATGTGGCTTAGCGAATGGTAACAGATCTTTTCCGGACAGATAATTTCAGATTTGCTTGTTGACCGAGATATATATTCTTTCAGCAACTGTAAAGTACTGCTGCCATACTTTTTTGAATCTTTATATTTATGCAAAACATAAAAATATTTTTTACCGTCTCCAATAAAATGGTCGCAATAGCATGAATTCAGCTTATCCACTTCACCGTAAAGCATTTTAAAATTTTCATATCTGGTTGCCCCGGATTCTAATTGCATATTGTCCAGAACATAATACAAGTCCCTCTCCAAATCATATCCTTTCAAAATTATATAATGCTGATGATGATTTATTTTATAATCTGCTGCATATGGCAGCAAATACAGATCGACTGGCAGAACCACTATTTTTTCATCATCAATATTTTTCATTATTTCTTCGTTCAGGTCATCATTCGGTTGAACATATTCAATTTTAAAAGAAACGCCAAATATATTTTTTAGTGTTTTTGTGTAAAAATCCACAAAAGTATCATCCAGTATATTGCCCATCTGATCAATCAGGTAAAACTTACTGTAAGATTCCCATAAAAGAAATAAATCTAAAAAATCTTCGTTAAAAGCAGAAAAAGCAATGGCTATCGGCCGGGTTCTACAATCGAGCTCTTGCCATAAGAACGGTATATTTTTCGAATTAATAGCTGTGTTTACATGAAATTTCTTTCTATTAACTATTTCCATTCCTATTGCCATTCCTTTTTAATTCGACAAAAAAATACTAATTTATTACATCTATAGTATATCAAAATTATTTGTATTTGTCAACAAAAAATTGATTTTATCGATTTTTTTGTGAATGTTCATAATGTTAGTGTTATAATTTAAAAAAAATGACGAGTGAAAACAACCTGCTTACAGTTTTAGTTGCAGAAACCAACTGATAAAGGTTAAACACTTGTCATAAAAATTGTAACAAGAGCAATTTATGCGAACATAGTCATATCTGTCTTTCACAAGGCTCAAATAATTTTTCAGAATGCTCTCTCGGCTCATTGCCGTAACAGACGTCGTTTCCAGTGAGGACAAAGGAGGGTAAAATGCACACCCAAAATCGCTCCTTTTTCAAAAAAATTAAAAAAATTTTTTCAGGCATAAAAAAGCCCTTTGGGAGAGATTATTCTCTCCCAAAGGGTGAATTCATCTTGACAAATCAAAAGCTGTTATCTTCTCTTTACCACCTTGATAAAACAAACACTTACAAATATCATTAGTGCTGCAAGTAAATCTGACGCTGCTAACTGCCCGATAGCCGCTGCTGGTATAGGCTCAAGCGGCCAAGGCTCTATAAATGTTGCAAGGCAGGCACGAAACAGCCACACTACGGTAAGAAAATAATAAAAGTAAATTACCTCTTTATTTAAGTTCAATGCCCGTTTACCCAAAACAATCAGCATGACGCTTAAACCAAACAGCAACAAGGAAAAGCAATAATTTGTATAATCTATCCCGACTATGAGATTTTCATACTGCATTGGTAAATAATCATACCACTGAAACATCCATGGTACAAAAAAATGCCACAGTCCTACCAAAGCACTTGTTACAACCGTAATGTAGTATAGAATACAAATACCTTTTTTCATATGAAACACCTCACAACTTCCGATTTAGTTATTTCTTTTTAAGAAAATGGGCAATCCCATATGGGACTACCCATTCATTCTGTTCATTATGCGATTTTTTTGCCTCTGCACATTTTCCTGCACCGATTGGTGTAAGGTGTAAGTTTTTCGGCTTTGCTGAACCCCTCAAACCCGCATAAATACGGGTTCTTTCTTACCTGTCGTTCGGCAGGGATTTCATTGTCGGGAAAAGCAGAACATCCCTAATGGCCGCACTGTCTGTCAGCAGCATGCACATTCTGTCAATTCCAAATCCAATGCCTCCCGTCGGGGGCATACCGATCTCCAGCGCGTTCAGGAAGTCTTCGTCTGTCGTGTTCGCCTCCTCGTCGCCCTGCGCCAGCTGCTCCTCCTGTGCCTTGAAGCGCGCTCTCTGATCGATCGGATCATTGAGCTCGGAGTATGCGTTGGCCATCTCCCATCCGTTCATAAAGAACTCAAAACGCTCCACATAGTCCGGATTCTCCGGCTTCTTCTTAGTAAGCGGCGAGATCTCAATCGGATGATCCATAACAAAGGTCGGCTGGATCAGATGCTCCTCCGCATATTCCTCAAAGAACAGGGAAAGGATGTCTCCCTTCTTGTGACGCTCTTCAAACGCAACGTGATGCTCTTTTGCAAGCGCTCTCGCCTGTTCAAGCGTCTCCACCTCATTCCAGTCGATGCCGGTATATTTCTTCACCGCGTCAACCATGGTAATACGCTCAAACGGCTTGCCCAGATCCATCTCAACTCCGTTGTACACAATCGTCGTCGTACCGAGAACCTCCTGCGCCACATGGCGGTACAGATCCTCCGTCAGATCCATCATTCCGTTGTAATCTGTATATGCCTGATAGAGCTCCATCAGCGTAAACTCAGGATTATGCCTTGTGTCAAGTCCCTCGTTTCGGAACACACGGCCAATCTCGTACACTCTCTCAAGCCCGCCGACAATCAACCTCTTCAGATACAGCTCAAGGGAGATGCGAAGCTTGAAATCTTCGTCCAGCGCATTGAAATGCGTCTCAAACGGTCTGGCAGCGGCGCCGCCCGCGTTGCTCACAAGCATCGGCGTCTCCACCTCCATAAAGCCCTGTCCGTCAAGATACCTGCGGATTGCGCTTATGATTTTCGATCTCTTGATAAATGTATCCTTGACCTCCGGGTTCATAATCAAATCCACGTATCTCTGGCGATAGCGCATGTCCGTATTGGTCAGTCCGTGGAACTTCTCGGGAAGAATCCGAAGACTCTTAGAGAGCAGTGTCACATGGGATGCACGAACAGAAATCTCCCCGGTCTTTGTCTTGAAGATTTCTCCCTCAATTCCAATCACATCGCCCACATCAAGCTTCTTGAACGCTTTGTAGTTCTCCTCTCCCACACTGTCTCTTGCCACGTAGGACTGGATATTGCCCTTTAAATCCTGCACATTGCAGAAGGACGCTTTTCCCATCACACGCTTGGACATCATGCGTCCCGCGATAGAAACGTTCTTTCCTTCCAGTTGATCATAGTTGTTCTTGATTTCCTGACTGTGATGCGTCTGGTCATATTTCGTAATGACAAAAGGGTCTTTCCCCTCCTGCTGAAGCGCCCGGAGCTTCTCCCTGCGTATCTGTAAAAGCGCATTTAAGTCCTGCGCCGTTTCTTCCCTTTGGTTCTCCTCGGCGCGCGGCGTTGTTTGTTCCTCCATTTTTATTTCCTCCTGTTTTCTCCCTTTTACACGTAAGAAGGCGTGCACAAGGCACGCCTTCGCTTTTTACAAGTCTGCCAGACCTTAACAAAAGTGTGGCGTTCAAAATACGTCGGTATCTTATTTGCCGATTTCCAGCACTTCGTACACAATCGTACCGCCCGGCGTTTCTACTGTGATCTTATCCCCTGGCTTTTTTCCCAAAAGCGCTTTGCCGACAGGGGACTCGTCAGAAATACGCCCTTCCAGCGGATTTGCCTCATTAGAACCAACAATTTTATAGGTGCTTTCCCTGTCGCTCGACAGGTTTTTCACCTTTGCCCTGGAGCCTACATGGATAATCTCCGTGTTGATCTCATTTTCATCTATAAGTTTTACATTTTTCAGCATGGCTTCAATCGTTACAATTCTGGATTCCACCATGGCCTGCTCATTCTTGGCTTCGTCATATTCGCTGTTTTCCGAAAGATCTCCAAACGACAACGCTACCTTAATCTTTTCTGCAATTTCCTTTCTTCTAACCGTTTTCAGAAAATCCAGCTCGTCCTCCAGCTTCCTAAGGCCTTCGTCGGTAAGCAATACCTGTTTTTGCATTTCACATAACCATCCTTTTTTCAATTGACAGCGCGCCGCTTCCGGCGTGCTTTTATCAAAGATATACGTATCCGTTTACATAATAGATTTTATTATAGACAACGCGCAAGTCTGTGTCAAGTATTTATCCCATAACCAGCGCATTTTTATACGCCAGACAGGCAAATCCTTTATTGTCTGCCAGTATTTTTCTTTTTTATGGAAACAAACGCCGGTTTTTAAGCATTTTTGTCTAAAAAAATAGAAAAGACAGCCGGGAAAAAGCATAAAATACAGCTACAAATCCAAATTAAAATGTGGTATGATAATGTGTATTAAAATAAAGTTTTCTCTATAGGAGTGTACTATGGATACGGTTTTATTTGATTTAGACGGCACACTGCTTCCCATGCAGCAGGAGGCTTTTGTCGAAGGTTATTTTTCTGCGCTTGCAAAAAAATTTATTCCGTTCGGGCTGGACAGCAAAACGCTGATCCGCGGTGTCTGGGCAGGTACAAAGGCTATGATAGAAAACGACGGCTCTATGACCAACGAAAAAAGGTTTTGGCAAACGTTTGCCTCGTTCATGGGACAGGATATTTTAAGCCTTACGCCTGAATTTGACAAGTTTTATACGCATGAATTTAACAATGCCAAGCAAACAGTAGGCTTTACGCCGCTTGCGCATACCTGCACACAGCTTCTGAAAGACAAGGGCTATCGGCTCATCGCCGCGACAAATCCCATTTTCCCCGCCAGTGCTACCCAGAACCGGCTGCGCTGGGCCGGCGTGGATCCCAATATTTTTGATTTTATCACAACCTATGAGCACTGTACCTTCTGTAAACCAAACCTTGGCTATTACAGGGAAATCCTGCAAAAAGCCGGAAAAACGCCGGGCGACTGCCTGATGGTAGGCAACGACGTAAACGAAGACATGTGCGCCGCTGCGCTGGGTGTAGATACATATTTGATTACAGACTGTTTGATCAACAGCAAAAACAAAGATATTTCCGCTTACAGGCATGGCAGCTTTGATGATTTCCAGCAATTCGTACAGAAGCTTCCTTCCCTGAATAAAGCGAGTAAGACCAATGAGGAATAGTATGCATTACGATGTCGTAATTGTCGGCGCAGGTCCCGCGGGTATCTTTACCGCAATCGAAATGCTCCGGCGCCATACAAATAAAAAAATTGTCATTATCGAAAAGGGCTGTCCCGTTGAAAAACGCCGTTGCCCCAAGCTTAAAACGAAAGTTTGCGTCAATTGCAAGCCCTATTGCCATATTACCACCGGATTTTCCGGTGCAGGGGCGTTTTCAGACGGCAAGCTTTCTCTCAGCTGTGAAGTGGGCGGCGACCTTCCGCTTCTGGTCGGTGAGGAACTCGTGCAGGATACCATACATTACACGGACAAAATTTATCTGGAATTTGGCGCGGAAGAAAAGGTCGAAGGCGTCGGGCAGGAAGAAAAAGTCAAAGAAATCCGCAAAAAAGCCATTCAGTCCGGCTTAAAGCTTGTGGATTGCCCCATTCGCCATCTGGGCACCGAAAAGGCCCAATCTCTTTATAAGGGGATCGAATCGTACCTACTGGAAAACGGTGTGGAAATCCTGTTTGGCTACGCCTGCAGGGATTTGCTCATTCAAAACGGTGCTTGTACCGGTGTAATTGTGGAAAACGTATATAAAAACGGGCAAACACAAATGATACAAGGTGAAGATATCATTGTGGCAACCGGCCGGAAAGGTGCCGACTGGTTGGAAAAAATATGTTCCGAACACAACATTGCCCATCAGCCGGGCACGGTGGACATCGGTGTGCGCATTGAAGTCCGCAATGAAATTATGGAAGAAGTCAACGACGTTTTGTACGAATCCAAGCTGATCGGCTACCCAAAGCCGTTTAAAAACAAAGTGCGCACTTTTTGCCAAAATCCCGGTGGCTTTGTCAGCCAGGAAAATTACGACAACAACCTTGCTGTTGTCAACGGGCATTCCTATAAGGACATCAAGTCCAATAATACAAATCTTGCCATTTTGTGCTCCCATAACTTTACAGAGCCGTTTAACCAGCCCATTGCATATGCGCAAAAGGTGGGTGAGCTTACCAATATGCTTGCAAACGGGCGTATCCTGGTCCAGCGCTACGGCGATATTCTCGACGGCAAGCGCACCTGGCCCAAAGAGCTGAGCCAGTCAAACGTAAAGCCCACCATACCCGACGCGGTGGCGGGCGACATCACCTCCGCCATGCCGTACCGGTCTATGCTCAATATCATCAATTTTATCCAGTCGGTGGACCACGTAGTGCCCGGCTTTGCCAGCACCGAAACTCTGCTGTATTCGCCGGAGCTGAAATTTTACAGCAACCGCGTAAAGATGGACAGCGACTTTTGCACCAACATCCGTGGCCTGCATTGCCTGGGCGATTCCAGCGGCTGGACCAGAGGACTGATGATGGCATCGGTTATGGGCGTTCTGATGGGCAGAAAACTTTAATTGTATGCTTTTCTGTCTCCATGTCAATTTTTTCGCAGTACTTTAAAGATATATGATTTACACAATATTTTCATACCAACATTTGGCTAATATTGACATTTTCCGCACTTTATGCTATAATTCCTAATCTGTAAAAGGTTAATTTCTGTGTATTTTGCATGCACATTTCCCCAAAAATTTTAATGGGTGGCATTTTTCTGCACCCCACAGGACAGGGTATGGTGAAATGAAAAAAATCAATCCAAGAAAGGTCGTTCTTGCGCTTGCAGATATGTTTATCATCTGTGTAAGCTCCCTTTTAACCAACTATCTGCTTGACCTTTTTAAAATAAAAGCGCTGTGGCCGTCGCAGCTGGGCGTTTTTACAGTACTGCTGGTGTTTTTATGCTTTGCCTTTCTGTTGATGAGCGGCGCTTACGCTAAGCTGTGGCGTTATTTTAATATAAAAGATTACCTTTCCTGCGTGGTGGGCATGCTCTGCGGCAGCCTTGTGGTGCTTCTGATCACCTACCTGCTGTATCCAGAAGCGCAGGTCAGTCAGTTTCTTCACTTTTTAATTCTACAGTTTGGCATCGGCACCTGCGGCATCGTTCTGTTTCGCGTCATGTTCCGCAAAACCTTTTTGGTTTTGGTTGACGAGGGCAAAAACGAAATTAAAAAGCGCACGCTGATCGTGGGTGCGGGGCAGGCCTGCAAAATTATTTTAAAAGAGATTCAAAACGCGGGTAACGACCCCAAAAATCCCTGCAACGACTATTTTCCCGTGTGCATTGTGGACGACGACCCCAAAAAATACAAGACAGAAATACGCGGCGTGCGCGTGCTGGGAACCAGCGAAGACATCATCCGCCTGTGTAAGGAACAGGAAATCGACGTAATTATTTTTGCCATTCCCTCCTGTACAGAGGCCGAGCGCCGCTATATCCTGGATCTTTGCTCCGAAACCTCCTGCAAAATTAAAATTGTTCCGTACCTAAGCCAGCTGCTCTTTGACGGGGACAAGCTCAACATCATGCCGCAGATTGCAGACATCAAGGTGGAAGACCTGCTCGGGCGGGAGCCGATCACCTTTGACAAAAAAGACATTAAGAACTTTATCAACGGCAAGGTATGCATGATCACCGGCGGCGGCGGCTCCATCGGCTCCGAGCTTACACGCCAGATTGCCAAATACCACCCCAAACAGATCATTATTATAGACATCTACGAAAACAATGCGTATGATATACAGCAAGAGCTTCTAATGGAGCACGACGAGGACAGCTTTCATCTTGTCACGCTGATCGCCTCTGTACGCGACCACGAAAAAATGAAGCGTATCTTCGAAAAATACAAGCCGCAGCTGGTGTTCCACGCCGCGGCGCACAAGCATGTGCCGCTGATGGAAACCTCCCCCGAGGAGGCCGTTAAAAACAACGTGCTGGGTACGTTTAACGTAGCTTCTCTTTCAGAATTTTACGGCGCGGAAAAATTTGTGATGATCTCCACCGACAAGGCGGTCAACCCCACCAACGTCATGGGCGCAACCAAGCGCTGTTGCGAAATGATCGTGCAGTATATGGCGCAGTTTGGCAACAGCAAGACCGAATTTGTCACCACGCGCTTTGGCAACGTGCTTGGCTCCAACGGCTCTGTCATCCCGCTTTTTAAAAGGCAGATCGAAAGCGGCAAGCCCATCACCGTCACACACCCGGACATCATCCGCTATTTTATGACCATACCGGAAGCCGTGTCGCTTGTTTTGCAGGCGGCGGCCATGGCGCACGGCGGCGAAATTTTTGTGCTGGACATGGGCGCGCCCGTTAAAATTACAACGCTTGCCGAAAACCTCATCCGTATGTACGGCAAGGTTCCGTATAAGGACGTACAAATCAAATTCACAGGGCTGCGCCCCGGCGAAAAGCTGTTTGAAGAGCTTTTGATGGACGAAGAGGGCCTCAAGGCCACTGCAAACAAAAAAATCTTTATCGGCAACCAAATCCCCATCGACTCCGAGCAATTTACGGAAAACCTGACAAAACTAAAAAAATACGCTTTAAACAACAACGCCGAAAAAACGCTGGAAATGCTAAGCATCATCGTCCCCACGTTTCATCATAAAACAAACGGGGCAAACGAAGATATTTTGGAATAAGCCAAACGCCGCATGCATACAATCAAGCGGTGCAAAATTTTAAAACGGAGGTAGACAAGGTATGTGTGGTATTGTAGGCTATGTGGGCTACAGGGACTGCAGCGACGTACTGGTCAGCGCTTTATCCAAGCTGGAATACAGAGGGTACGACTCCGCCGGGATCGCCGTGTTCGAAAACGGTGAAATCAAGGTGGCAAAATCCAAGGGCAGGCTGAAAGACCTGGAGGAAAAAATGCAAACGCTGGGCAAGCCGCAGGGCCACGCCGGCATTGGGCACACGCGCTGGGCCACGCACGGCGAACCGTCCGACCGCAACTCGCATCCCCACAGCGGCGAAAAGGTCTCCATCGTGCATAACGGCATTATTGAAAATTACAAGGATCTCAAGGAGTTTCTGCTGCAAAAGGGGCAGGAATTTTTAAGCGACACAGACACCGAGGTCGTGGCGCGCCTGCTCGGCTATTATTACGACGGCGACCCCCTGCGCACGATCATCCGCGCGGTGCATGAGCTGGAAGGCTCGTTTGCGCTGGGCATGGTGTTTCAGGATTTTCCAGACGTTGTGTATGCCGTCCGCCGCGAAAGCCCGCTGATCGTGGGCGTGGGCAAGGACGAAAGCTTTATCGCCTCCGACGTCCCTGCCATTTTGAAGTATACCAAGGACTATTACCTGCTGGAACATGACGAAATTGCCATGCTCACACATCAGGGTGTAAAAATATACGACCTGCACGGGCAGGAGATTGAAAAGGAGCTCAAAACCGCCGACTGGGACATGGACGCCGCCGAAAAATGCGGCTACGAGCATTTTATGATCAAAGAGATCCACGAGCAGCCCACGGCCATTAAAACAACCGTCACCCCGCGGGTGGAGCAGGGCCTGCCCTGCCTGGAGGAATGCGGCATTACACTTGAAAAAATCCAGTCCTTCCGCCAGATCTTTGTGGTCGCCTGCGGCACGGCCATGCACGCCGGCATGGTCGGTAAATATGTGATCGAAAAGCTCGCGCGCGTGCCCGTCACGGTGGATATCGCGTCCGAATTCCGCTACAGGCAGCCGCTTGTCGGCCCCGGGGACCTGGTGATCATTATCTCTCAGTCGGGCGAAACAGCCGACAGCCTGGCCGCCATGCGCCTTGCAAAGCAGCTCGGCGCGCAGACGCTTGCAATCGTCAACGCCAAGGGCAGCTCCATCGCGCGGGAGGCAGACATGCTCATCTACACCCACGCCGGGCCGGAAATCGCCGTGGCCTCCACCAAGGCATATATCGTCCAGCTTTCCGTCATGTACCTGTTTGCGTTTGAGCTGGCGCTTGCAAAGGGCGCCATCACCCGTGAGGAATGCGCGGATTTAACCGCCCAGCTGCTGCAAACGCCCGCGCTGATCGAAACACTGCTGCAAAACGACAAGCCGCTGATCCAGTTTGTTTCCAACCAGCTGATCACGGCCGACAGCCTTTTGTACATAGGCAGGGGGCTTGATTACGCGCTGAGCATGGAAGGCTCCCTGAAGCTCAAAGAAATTTCCTATATCCATTCCGAAGCCTACGCCGCAGGGGAACTCAAGCACGGCACAATCTCGCTGATTACGCAGGATATGCCGGTGATCGCCGTGGCAACCCAAAGCGCGCTTTTGGAAAAGACCGTAAGCAATATCAAAGAGGTCAAGGCAAGGGGCGCCAAGGTCATCCTTGTCTGCCGCGAGGATTTATCGGTGGACGAAGAGGCCTTTGATTACCGCATCAACATCCCCAAAACAAGCGAGCTTTTAGCCCCCATGACCGCCGCCGTACCGCTGCAGCTGATTGCGTATTATACCGCCGTGCTGCGCGGCAACGACGTCGACAAGCCCCGCAACCTTGCAAAGTCTGTTACGGTGGAATAACCAAATAACCCCATGCGTGCAACGCATTTTGGAACAAAACAGAAAGACAAGGGCCCTCCAGGCAGCGCAAGCCGCCGGGAGGGCCCTTTTTTGCCATTATGCATGGCTTTTGCTTTTACCGCACAGGCGTATCATTTATTTTGGCTTCCTCCTGTGTGGCCTCCAGCTTAAAAATCACCGGGCGCAGCCCGTCGTTGCAGCTGCATATGGCCACGCCGGGCTTTCTGATCCAGTCGCCATAATAAAACAGCCCATCCCCCGCGCCGTGCGCCAGTGCAAACACATACTGGTATATGGCCTTCCACGCCTCGTCGCACAGGCCCTCCGGCTTTGCATAGTCGGCATAAAATACCTGCCCCTCCTGCAGCATGGGGCATGCGCCCAGCCCTTTAGCGCCGTATTCCTGCGCAAGCTCCTTGTCCAGCGTGGTTTTTAACACGGTAATTTTCACCTTGTTCATAACAGGTGCGCCTCCTTTAAAATTTTTTATGCACAGTGTTCTATAAAAATTGTAAAGGGTTTTGGGGGGGATGTCAAATGCCTGCGGGTTATTTTTTATTAGATCAGCCATACCGGAACGTACCAGTTTTTGGCGTCAATGGGCAGAAGGTCTTTTGCCATGCAGACAACGCTTCCCTCGCCAATGTCTATTTTCAGCTCGTTGATTGCGCCAAATTTTTCCGGCTCCTGTACTGCATCCAACACATGAAAGCTCTTGATCGCCCCTTTTCCGGGGGAGGCCGCCTTTTTTACTTCAATGGGGTAGAGTGTTCCGTTTTGATACAGCAGCAAATCAATTTCTTTTTGGTCTTTGTCGCGGTAATAGAAAATGGGGGGTTCCTTTCCCGCGTTGAGGTAGCTTTTATAAATTTCAGAAAATACAAAGCTTTCAAAAAAAGCGCCGGACATCGCCCCTTTTTCAAGCGCTTCTGCGTTGCCCCACTTAAGCAGATAAGCGGCAAGGCCGGTATCCAGAAAATGCAGCAGCGGCATTTTCACCACACGCTTGAGCACATTGTTATAATACGGCTGCACCAGCGCAACCACGTGGGACGAAACCAAAATAGACAGCCACTTCTTTGCCGTTGGTGCAGAAATCCCGGCCGCACCGGCCAGCTCTTCATAAACGACAGGCTTTGCGGTGCGTGCCGCAACAACCGTCATAAAGTTATAAAATTCCATTTCGTCGGCCACCTGCGCCAAATCGCGGATATCCCGCTGCAAATAGGTGTCAACATAGGAGCGGTAATAGGTTTCCCAATCCACTGCTTCGTCTGCATACAGCGCCGGCATGGAGCCTTTAAAAATTCTTGCGTAAATTTCGTTTAAATTGCGCGCTTTGGCAACGTCCAGCCGTTTAAGCAGCTGCTGCGGGTCTGTTGTAAAGGGCTTGCTTGCATAGCCGTATATTTCGGCGTCCGACAGCCCAAGAAGATGCACAATCCCCGCCCGCCCGGCAAGGCTTTCGCTCACGTTTTTCATAAGCCGGAACACCTGCGAGCCGGTAATCCAAAAATCGCCCTTGCGCCCGCTTTCGTCCACGCTCATTTTAATATAAGGCAAAAGCTCCGTTGCATACTGGATTTCATCAATAAACACCGGCGGCGTGTACCGCTGCATAAACAGCGCCGGGTCATGCTTTGCAAGGTAGCGCACGTCGGGGTCGTCCAGCGTAACATATTTTCGCCCCGCTTCTGCCAGCTGTTTTAAAAGCGTTGTCTTCCCCACCTGCCGGGGGCCGGTAACAAACAGCACCGGGAACATGCCGGCCACCTTTGCAATGGTTTCTTCTATTGCGCGTTTTATATACATAAATGCCTTTCTCCTTTCCCTTACAGGGCGGCTGTTGAACAAAAATCGTCTAAACCAAACTATAATTTTATTATAACCGGGGTTTTAAGCAATTGTCAACTATTTTTCCGGCTATTCTAAATTTTCAGTTTAGAATAGCCGGGATTCTTGTAGTGTTCTATACACCGCTTACAACTTACCCGCCGGCTTTCTGCGTTTCTATATCTTTCTTCTAAAAAGACTTTGTTCATTTCTTATGGAAGAAACGAACCAAAGACCCCCGCTCTTTATACACCGCTTACAGCTTACTCGCCGGCTTTCTGCGTTTCTATATCTTTCTTCTAATAAGCGTTTGTTCATTTCTTGTGGAAGAAACGAACCAAAGACCACAAAAGGGGGGTTGCGATCCCCCCTTTTGAAACCCCCAACCGCCTCAAGGGGGTATCCCCCTTGAGAATCCCCCTGACGGTTCTTATACAATAGTTTTTGCAGACTTGCAACCAACAAAAAAGCAGACAATCTATATATACTTGCCTGCTTTTACTTATTGTTCAGTTTTTGTTCTTTGTCATCAATAGAATCTATAATGCTTAAAATAGGAAGCAAATCCTTACTATCCATTCGGTTCATTTTCTCACATGCCGCCCTAATAACCTTTCCATATTCTGAATTGTCAAAAAACTCCTGTGGAGTCATTTCAAAATAATCCAGTATTTCCTGTAATGCATCTATTGAAGGAGCAGCCTTTCCCGTAGTAATTTTCTGAAGATAGCTTGAATCATGGCCAAGTTCTCGGCTCATTTTACTTTCAGAAATATGACGTAACATTCTTAATTCTGTAATTCTATCTTTAATAAAATTTTTAAGATCATTATTCATGTACATTCACCTTATTATAACTATAACCGATTTTAATTCATTGATATAAGAATTAAATTCCTTATTTATTAAAAATATACTTGAAACAAGGAATTTTATTCTATATTATATAAAATAAGGTCGATTATTCACTCTAAAGGTCGGTATTTTCTTTACCAAAACCCACAAGCATAAACATAGCTTGCCGGCTAGCAAAAAGTTGTTAGGGGGTTTCTTATAGGGGGAATACCCCCTTAAGGCGGTCAAGGGGGGTTTCAAAAGGGGGGACAATCGCAAGTCCCCCCTTTGTGGTCTTTGGTTCGTTTCTTCCATAAGAAATGAACAAATCTTATAAAAATAAAACTTATTTTATCCCATAACTTTACGGGTAACGCTTTTTTATTTGCGTTCTCCCTAAAATATAATCAATATTTACATTGTAGTACCTTGCAAGTTTTATGAGCTTTTCAGTTGATATTTCACTTTTCCCTCTCTCAAAACTCCCATAAAGGTCTTCATCGCATTCCAGTATTTTTGCAATTTCCTCTTGCGTCAAATCATGATCTTCACGTAAATCCTTTATTCTTTTAAAGTTCATAAGTCATCCCTTTTCCCACATAAAAGCTACTAACTTTTATAACGTTCTTTACTATCTGTTTCTCCCACAATATAGTCAACACTTACTTTATAAAAATCTGAAAGGATTAAAAGCATAGATGGAGGAATTGTTCTTTCTCCTTTTTCATACCGTCTATAACTAATTACCGCACAATTCAACATTTTAGCTATTTCTTTTTGTGTCTTTTTACTTTGTGCTCTTAATTCTAAAAGCCTCTTAAAATACATATCACCACCCTGTTCCAACTTAACATACGATAATTTTTGCGCCATTCATTCCGGCGATTTGGATCTCTTTTATACATAGTTTATATATTTGCAATTTTTATATTTTTATATGTAAATAAATAATTTTTAGGAGGAATTGTTATGAAAGAACAAAACCCCAAAAAAAATAAAAAAAATATTTCTATCCCCAAAACCAGCCCCAGCGAAAGCCGCAGCATCTACATGAAAATATCGCTTATAGAAGAACTGGAGCAAATCGCTATACAAAACGACGTAAGCTTCAACTTTACCGTTTGCTGGATTTTGCATGAATACCTGCACAACACCAAGCTACAGCCCAAAGAAGAACGCACGCCATACAAAAACGTATCTGTTCCCCACCCATACAAACAAGCGCCCAAGCGGGTAAAACGCTTACCCGCATTACATAAAACAGCACAAACCAAACAACCGGAAAAACCGGAAAAAACAAACAAATCCAATAAAAACAAGGAGGATCTAACATGAAAACAAACAACAACCCCAAAACAACCAAAAGCACCGCCGCCGCATCTGCAAACGCGGCGCAAACCCCGCTGCAGCCCCAAACCCCGCCGCTAAACAACGCGCTGCCGTTTGAGCTGGATTACGACGCAATGGAGAAAATCGGCTTTGCGCTGTACTGCTTTGAAGATTTTGTGCGCATGCGCGGCGAATACTTCGACAGCGATTTCCTCAGCAGCTCCCTGTACGATTTCATCCTCATCACCCTAAGCAACCTGCACAATTCCTCGCGCCAAATCTACATTGAAAGCTGCTACGACAACGTGCTCGACATGCTCGAACAGGCCATCAAAGCCAAAGACAAAACAGCAAAGCCGCCGGCGTCCCCAGACAAAAATCAAAAAACAAGGAGGTCCTAACCATGACAGAACTCGAATGCAAATTTTTTCTTGCAAAACTGGCGCGGCGCTTAAAAACGCTGCGCCTGGAGTACCACTTCACCCAAAAGGAGGTCGCAAATTACCTGGGCGTCCACCACAGCGTCTATTCCCGTTACGAGCGCGGGATCAGCGAGCCTACCGTAAACGAGCTTGTAGCGTTTGCAAAGCTGTATAAAACAAGCACAGACTATCTGCTGAGCCACACAGAAGACAGGCGCCCTTCCGGTCTTTTGGATGGGATCACATATTGTAAACCTAAAAAATAAAAAAGGTTGACAATCAAAGCGCTTTGCCGTATACTCTTTGCAGCAGAAAAAATCCTTTTGCAGGAGGCGTATACCATGGAGCAAAGCCAAAAAAGCCGCGCAAACGTCTACGGCATGGTGATCACCGCGCTGTTTACGGCGCTTACCGTCGTTTGCGCGCAAATTTCCATCCCCATCGGGCCGGTGCCCATCAACCTTGCGCTGTTGGCCGTTTTTGCCGCCGGCGGGTGTCTGGGGCCTGTAAAGGCGGTCATAAGCCAGCTGGTCTACCTTTTGGCCGGCCTTGCCGGCCTGCCCTTTTTTGCGGGCTTTCAGGGCGGCCCGGGCGTGCTTTTGGGGCCCACGGGCGGCTACATCATCGGCTATGCCTTTGCGGCGCTCATCACGGGGCTGCTTGCCGTGCGCTTTCACCGCCGCTTCTGGCCGTGCGCGCTGGGCATGCTGCTAAGCCTTGCGGTGTGCTACGCCTTTGGCACGGCCTGGTATGCCATAAGCACCCACACCGGCTTTGTCCCGGCGCTTATGGTGTGCGTGGTGCCGTTTATCCCCGGCGACCTTTGCAAAATTGCGCTTGCGGCTTTTTTAACCGCGCGGCTTAAGCGCATATACAGCGCGCACCTGTGAGCAAACGCCGTGCAAAAGCGCCCGGCTGCGCCCACACACCACATACAAACACACAAAAAGCGCGCCTGCAGGCCAAAAAAAGGCTTTGCAGGCGCGCCTTTGCATGCAAATGTGACGGTACTGTCACTTGACATTTGCACCATAAAACTATATCATCAATTTATCAGAACCCCCCATTTTCCCAATGGGCAAAGGAGGTGCGCAAGCCCTTGGACGCGTTTTTGGAATCCCTGAATTTTCAGTTTATCACCGACCTTGCAATCGTTGTACTGCGGATCCTCATCCCCATTATGGGGGTGATCGTGGTGTTTCAGTGCTATTCCTCCATGCGCCGGCAAAGGCGGGACGAAAAGCCGCTGATCATGCTTGTCAACAAGCAAACAGACGACTGCCTGCCCGTGCTTTCGTGGGAAAACTCCATCGGCCGCGGGCGTAGCTGCGACATCACACTGGAAGACATGGCCGTTTCGCGCGACCATTGCGTGCTGCTGCGGCGGCAGGCCGGCTGGTTTGTAAGCGACACCGGCTCCAAATACGGCACATACGTCAACGGGCAGCGGGCACAGGGGCGCACGCCCGTGTATATCAACGACGAAATTACCGTCGGCAAAACCACCCTCACCGTCAAGCGTGCCGAGGATTATACAGACATCAGCCGTTCCTGGTTTTTTAAAAAGCCGGGCAGCAAGGCGAGCATCACGCCGTTTTCGCTGCTGTTTTTAATCTCTGTCTTTCTGCTGTTTCTGGCGGTCAGCGCCTGCATCAGCATAGAAGCCACCGATTTTATGCCCCTTGTCATCTACGCCGTATACATGGCAGTGGCGTGGACGTTTTACCTTATCTCTACCAAAGCGCTCAAGCGCGTGGGGTTTGAGCTGGAAAGCCTCGCCATCTTTTTAACGGGCGTGGGCGTCATGCTTTCGGTGCGCCAGGGCATCCGCCAGACCTATGTGCAGATCATTGCCGCGGCAATCGGCATGGTGGTGTTCTGCGTCCTGATCAAATTTATAGAAAACCCGGACCGCGTCAACAAATGGCGGCTTGCCATCATGATCGCGGCGGTCGGGCTTTTGGGGATCAACATCATCTTCGGCACCATACGCGGCGGCGCCGCAAACTGGATCATCATCGGCGGCGTTTCGGTCCAGCCGTCCGAATTTGTCAAGATCGCCTTTATCTTTGTGGGCGCGTCGTCGCTGGACTACCTGCAAAGAAAGGGCAACCTTATCGGGTTTATCATTTTTTCCGCCATCTGCGTGGGCGCACTGTTTTTAATGAGCGATTTCGGCACGGCGGTGATCTTTTTCGGCACATTTTTGATGATCGCCTTCATGCGCTCCGGCGACCTCAAAACCGTAATTCTGGCAATTGTCTCCGCTGTGCTGGGCGGTGCGATCGTTTTGCGCTTTAAGCCGTATATTGCAGACCGCTTTCAGGCCTGGGGCAACGTTTGGGAATACGCAAGCTCCACCGGCTATCAGCAGGCAAGGGTGCTCACCTACGCCGCAAGCGGCGGCCTGTTCGGCGTGGGCCTTGGCAGCGGCTACTTAAAGTACGTTGCCGCCTCAGAAAGCGACCTGGTCTTCGGCCTGCTGTGCGAAGAAACAGGCCTGATCCTGGCTTTGACCGTAGCGGTGGCAATCGGCGCGCTGTTTTTCTATTCGCGCGCCATCACCACGCGCAGCCGTTCCACGTTTTACTCCATTTCCGCCTGCTGTGCGGCGGGGTTGCTTGTTCTGCAGTCTGCGCTGAACATCTTCGGCGCAACAGACATCCTTCCCCTTACGGGCGTTACGCTGCCGTTTGTCAGCCTGGGCGGCTCCAGCATGATCTCCTGTTGGGGGCTGCTTGCGTTTATCAAAGCGGCGGACGAGCGTACCTACGCCGTTGCAAAGCGCAAGGCAAAATAAAAGCAACCACAAGCAGAGCCGGTAAGGCACACAGCCAGGTACCTCCGGCTCTTTTCCAAAAGGGGCCGCACAGGGCCCGTGCAATCCAACAGAAAGGGGCGGCTTTATGAAAAAAACGCTTACGCGCTCCATCTTTATTTTTATTTTAACGCTTGCGTTTTTCGGCGGGCTTGCGCTTTTTACGTTCCGCATCTGCGTAAACGCAAACGACTGGATCCAGCAAAACTTCAACGGCCATATTTCCGGCAGCGGCGGCCTGGAAAAGGCCGGCAAAATTTTTGACCGCAACGGCAGCGTGATGGCCCAAAGCATAGACGGCCAGCGCTATTATCACGAAGATTACACCACGCGCCTTGCAACGCTGCACATTGTGGGCGACAACAGCCTGAATATCTCCACCGCGGTACAAAGCACATACCGTTCGGAGCTTTTGGGCTTCAACTACATCTGGGGGCTTGAAATGCCGCAAAGCTTCCGCGGCGGCAACAACCTCACCCTCACCATAGACAGCGCCGTGTGCAAAGCAGCCTACGAAGCGCTAAACGGCAAGCGCGGCGCAGTTGTTGTGCTCAACTATCAAACAGGCGAGGTTTTATGCAACGTAAGCTCCACCACCTACGACCCGCAGGACCCGCCCGAAATCACCGAAGAAAACGAGGAAGAATACAACGGCGCTTATTTAAACCGCGCGCTTTCCTCCTCCTATACGCCCGGCTCCATCTTCAAGCTTGTCACCGCCGCGGCAGCCATTGACAACATTCCGGATATTTTTGACCGTACCTTTACCTGCAACGGCGGCGTTGTGCTCGGCGGGGAAGAGATCTCCTGCCTTTCCGACCATGGCACCATCAGCTTTCAGGACGGCCTTGCGCAGTCGTGCAACGTGGTGTTTGCAGAGCTTGCCGTAGAGCTTGGCAAAGACAAAATGACCCAGCAGGCAACACAAATGGGCATAAACGCCAGCTTTGACGTGGGCAACGCCCCCACTGTCGAAGGCAAATACGATGTTTCCAAGGCCAGCGAAAACGAGCTGGGCTGGTCGGGCATCGGGCAGTACACAGACCTTGCAAACCCCATGCAGATGGCTATTTTAATGAGCGCGATTGCAACAGACGGAACGGCCGTGGAGCCATACTTTGTTTCCTCCGTTTCTTCTGCAGATTTTTCCCCCGTCCGGGCAGGCAGTGCCTCCAAAGGCCGGGCGCTGTTAAGCGAAAGCACCGCGCAGACGCTCAGCGAAATGATGCGCTATACCGTCACCTCCAATTACGGTGATTCCATGTTCCCCTCGCTTGAGGTATGCGCAAAAACGGGCACAGCCGAGGTCTCCGACGACGAAGACGGCAAAAACGACGCATGGATCGTCGGCTTTTCACGCGACGAAGACGCGCCTCTGGCCTTTGCCGTTGTGGTCGAAGACGGCGAATTCGGGTATTCCACCGCGGGCCCTGTCGCCGTTGCCGCCATGGAAGCGGCGGCACAGGCGCTCAGAAGCGCAGAGTAATCCTAAAACAAAAAAGTACGGGCAGCCTTTAAAAAGCTGCCCGTACTTTTTTGTGTATAAAAGGCTTCTTTCCCCTGCGCGTATTTGCAGATACGCCTAAAGCGCACAACTTCAGTCGCCGTTTTCGCATGATTCCTCTACGCGCCATTTCACGCCCTGCGGCGTATCCTCCAGAACAATATGCCGGGCCTTGAGCGCATCACGGATTTTGTCGGCAGTGGCCCAGTCCTTATTCTTTCTTGCCTGTGCGCGCTTTACAATCAGTGCTTCAATTTCCTGGTCCAGCGTCTGGGCCTGCCTGTTTTGTACCAGTCCCAACACATCTGTAAGCTCGTCAAACAAAGACAGCGCAAACGTACACAACGCCTTAGACGGTGTATTTGCACCCGTTAAATTTGTATTGATGTCCCTTGCAAGCGCAAACACGGCGGCAATCGCATCGGCTGTGTTCAGATCATCGTCCATGGCCTCTATAAATTTGTCGCGATAAACACCCAGCGCCGTTTTGCGCGCGTTGTCGCCGTCCTTTTGCGCTTCCTGTGCATTATCCAGGGCAAAAACCAGGTTTTCGCGGCAGTTGTACAGCCGGTCCAGCGAGGCCCTGCACTGCTCAATAATTTCCGCGCTGTAGTTGATCGGGCTGCGGTAATGCGAAGAGATCAGCATATACCGGATCGGCTCATAGCCATACTTTTCCGCCACGTCGCGCACAGTAAAAAAGTTGTTCAGCGACTTGCTCATTTTTTTGTTATCCACATTAATATACCCGTTGTGCATCCAGTAATTGGCAAACACAACGCCGTTGCAGCATTCGCTTTGCGCAATTTCATTTTCATGGTGCGGGAAAATCAAATCCTGCCCGCCGCAGTGGATGTCAATGGTATCTCCCAAATAGCGCCGCGCCATGGCGGAGCACTCAATATGCCAGCCCGGGCGCCCATCGCTCCACGGTGCCTTCCACATGGGTTCGCCGGGCTTTGCTGCCTTCCACACGGCAAAATCCATGGGGTTTTCCTTTACCTCCCCAACAGAAATACGCGCCCCCGCTTCCAGCTCCTCCAGCGGCTGGTGGGAGAGCTTCCCATACTCTGCAAATTTCCCAGTCCGAAAGTACACGTCGCCGTTTTCCGCTCGATAAGCATAGCCCTTGTCAACCAGCTTCTGCACAATATCCAGAATCTCGTCCATATTGTCCGTCGCTCTGGGATGGATGGTCGCTTCACGCACACCCAGGCCGTGGGCGTCCTTTTTATATTCCTCTATATAACGCTGCGCGACCGTCATATAATCCGTATGCTCCTCGGCCGCCTTTTGAATAATCTTATCGTCAATGTCCGTAAAGTTCTGGACAAACGTTACCTGATAGCCCCGATATTCCAGATAACGGCGCAAAATGTCAAAAATGCAGATCGGCCTTGCATTCCCAATATGGATATAATTGTACACGGTCGGCCCGCAGGCATAAATTTTTACATGGCCGGGTACAATGGGCTTAAGCTCCTCTTTTTGGCGTGTCAGCGTATTATAAATTTTCATACGGTTTTTTGCTCCTTCCGTTTTGTTTCTGTGTTTTATCGCAAGATTCCGGCTGTTCTGCAGGCTGCAATAGCTCCCGCTGCAGCTTTGTGTAAAGATACTCCAGCTTACACAGCTGCTGGGCAACCGGGTCGGCTATATGGATATGGTCCAGGTTTTCATTGCGGACGCCATTTATGCGGACAATGCGGGCCGGCACGCCAACGGCGGTCGAATTTTCCGGCACCTCGTCCAAAACCACCGCGCCCGCCGCAATTCTTGCGTTATCGCCCACCTTAAACGGGCCCAGCACCTTGGCGCCCGCCCCCACCAGTACATTATTGCCCAGCGTGGGGTGGCGCTTTCCGTGCTCCTTACCGGTACCGCCCAGCGTCACATTTTGGTAAATGGTGCAGTTGTCGCCAATCTGTGTTGTCTCACCAATTACCACACCCATCCCGTGGTCAATAAACAACCCTTTTCCTATTGTTGCGCCGGGATGGATTTCTATGCCTGTTTTGTGGCGGGCACGCTGGGAAATATAGCGCGCAATAAACTTCATATTGTGGCGGTAAAACCAGTTTGCCTTTCTATAGGCGCGCACAGCTTTAAAGCCAGAATACAGAAAAAAAACCTCCAAGCGGCTGCGCGCCGCCGGGTCGCGTTTCATTATGGAATCTAAATCATGCTTTAACGTTTTAAACATACTGCTGTTGCTTTCCTTTCTGTAGAAAAGTCTGCGCTTTTTCATAAAAATAAGCCCATCCCAAAAACAGGGACGAGCTTTCGTTCGTGGTTCCACCCAAATTCAGCGCAGGCACGCCTACGCCCTTATGCGCCCTGTAACGGGGGCTTCCGCACAGCGATACTTACAGACAACTGTTTCCCACTGTGTGCTAACGGGTGCATTTCACAAAAAGCCAAATCAAAAGCCGGTTTCAGCCCAGGCCGGCTTCTCTCTGGTGTTGATTTTTTGCTACTTTTCCCGGTAAACGCATGTTTCCTATCTATTTGTCATTTTATCAGTATTATATAGCAATCTTTTTAAAAAAGAAACCTGTTTTTAAAAATTCCTTATTTTTTTCCGCTGATACACGTTCTGTTATCATACAGATAAACTACGCCGGAAATCACGGCAAGCAAAACAGAAATCCAAACCAGTACGTTGGTTATAATCGAAAAGGCTGTTTCCATGCCGGGGGAAATCAAAAAAACACCCATACCGGCAAGCTCCAAAATATACTGCAAAATAAACACGCATACCACCGCTATCATCTGGCTGACAGTTTTTGCTTTTCCCCACAAATTGGCTGCAACCACCTTTCCGTTGCTTGCAGCTACAAGACGGATAGAGGTCACAGCAAATTCCCTAAAAAGCAAAACAATAACGGGAACGGCACCTATAATTCCAAGCTGCACAAAGCATATCAGTGCGGAAATCACAAGGATCTTATCCGCCAAAGGGTCGGCAAACTTGCCAAAATCGGTAATCTGGCCGCGTTTTCTTGCCAGCTTCCCATCAAGCAGATCCGTCAAAGAAGCAACACCAAAAATCAGCCCTGCAATCAAAAAATGGTGGGGGATCACCGCAAGCAGAAGCGCCGCCACAAAAAACGGCACCAAAAGAATCCTTAAAATTGTAAGCTTATTTGGAGTGTTCATTTTCTATACGCCACCAGCCCGTCAAAAATTTTACGCCAGCGCGCCGTCTTGCTGCACCAGCTCCCCAATCGGGTCGCAATCCAGGTAATCGTCCACCCGCACTTTCACAAACTGCCCCGGCTTTGGCTTGCTTGCGCCGCTGGTAAAGAAAACCTTCCCGTCAACATCGGGCGCGTCTGCTGCAGACCGGCCAAAAAAGCACTCTGCGTAACGGTCAAATCCTTCCACCAGAACGTCAATCGTTTTAGAAAGCAGGCTTTGACAATACCTCTCCATAATTGTATGCTGCTGTTCCATAATAATTTCCTGCCGGCGGTTTTTAATTTTTTCATCAATCTGGCCTGCAAACGTTGCAGCAGGCGTGTCCTCTTCCTGTGAATAGGCAAAACAGCCCAAGCGTTCAAAGCCAATTTCATTGACAAACGCAGACAGCTCCTCAAAATCTTGCTGTGTTTCCCCGGGAAAGCCCGTAATCAGCGTCGTACGCAAAACAATCCCCGGCACGCTGCGCCGGATCTTCTGTATCAGCGCAGTAAGGCTTTCACGGCTGCCCCTGCGGTTCATCGCTTTTAAAATATCTGCGCTGCAATGCTGCAGCGGCAAGTCCAAATATTTTACAATCTTCTCTTCCTTTGCCATCAGGTGTAAAAGCTCGTCTGTAATCCTGTCCGGGTAACAATATAAAAGACGGATCCAGCGGATCCCGTCGATCTTGCACAACTCCTGCAAAAGTGCCGGCAGCATCAGCGTGCCGTATAAATCCTCGCCGTAGCGCGTTGTGTCCTGTGCAATCACAATCAGTTCTTTTACGCCATAGGCGGCAAGTGTTTTTGCTTCCTGCACAATTTCCTCCATCGGCCGGCTTCTGAATTTACCGCGGATCAGCGGAATCGCACAATAGCTGCAACAGTTGTCGCAGCCGTCGGCTACCTTTAAATACGCATAATAAGGCGGCGTGCTTTGCAGCCGCCCGCCCGAAAGCGGCATCAGCAGCTTATCGGGAAACAATTCCACCTTCTCCCCGTTTAGGCAATCCTCTACAATCTGCGCGATTGACGCATTTGCGCCAATCCCTACAACGGCGTCCACCTCATACAGCTGCTGCATAACCTGCTCCTGATAACGCTGTGAAAGGCAGCCTGTCACAATAATCGCCCGAATCCGGCCCTCTTTTTTCAACTGCGCAAGCTCTAAAATTTCATCTATGCTCTCCTGCTTGGCAGCCTCAATAAACCCGCAGGTATTAACGATCACGGCATCCGCCGCAGCGGGGTCCCCAACAATCTGGTATCCGGCATTTTTCAGGGTAAACAGCATCATTTCCGCATCTACCCTGTTCTTTGCGCAACCCAAACTGACAAGCCCAATCCTATAAGACATTCCATTTCTTCCTTTTATCATTCGTATTGGCTATCCGCCTGTACATATTCCTCCAGCACAGGGCGTATGTCTCCCCAGCTATATCCCATACGCTGTAAAGCCGCAACCGTCCGCCTGCGGCTTTTTTCATCGTGCAGCTTACCCGCATACTTCCCCTGCAAAAGCGCGTGAAGCTGCTCGCTTGCAGAAACCTTACATTCCTGCAGCGCTGCCTGTGCAAGCTCTCGGTCAATTCCCTTTTCACGCATTTTATACAGTGCAGCACCGGGCGCAAGCCGCTTTTTATAAATCAATTGGCGGGCATAACGCCTTGCAAAGGCCCGGTCATCAACCAACCCCAGCTGTTCCATGCGGTCGGCGGCCTCCTGCGCCGCCTGTTGGGAGCAGGTGCGCTTCATTTTATCGACCAGCTCTTTTTTGGAATGGTCGCGGTACGAAAGCAGCCATAACGCCTTTTCTTTCGCGCGTCGCAGGTCTGACTGATCAATCAGCATTTTAAGCTGCTCGTCTGTCAGCGTATCCCCCTGCGCAATATGGTTTTCCTGCAAAGTCTGCATATCCAGCTTCAGGGCATATTCCCCGTCTATGTAAACGGCGCACATCGATTTCCTGCACGGCTTTAAAAGCGTAATCCGCATCAGTCTTCCACCAGAATATCAATATTCGCCTTGCTCACAGCAGGCGCAGCCTGCGCCTGTACAGGGGGTTCCACCGGCTTTGCCGCCGCATGTACACCTCCGCCGGAGCCAGTCGGGCGGTTTTTCGCACCGGCGCCTGTTTTTCCCGTGAGCAGATCCAGATTTTCCATAAGCTGCGCTTCCACGCGCGCGGCAACGTCCGGGTTTTCTTTAAAGAAAATCTTCACGTTGTCCCTGCCCTGGCCAAGCCTTGTCCCCTCAAAAGAAAACCACGCGCCGCTTTTCTGCACAACATTTGCTTTTACAGCCAAATCCAGCAGCTCGCCCTCGCGGGAAATTCCATAGCCATACATAATATCAAATTCCGCCTCTTTAAACGGAGGCGCAATCTTATTTTTTACAACCTTCGCCCTTGTGCGCGCGCCAATCATTTCCCCGCCTGATTTAAGCGTTTCTATACGGCGGATATCTATGCGCACAGAGGAGTAAAACTTTAACGCCCTGCCGCCGGGCGTAACTTCCGGGTTGCCATAAACAACGCCGACCTTCTCGCGCAGCTGATTGATAAAGATCGCAACACAGTTCGATTTTGAAATAGCGCCTGCCAGCTTGCGCAGCGCCTGAGACATCAGCCGTGCCTGCAACCCCACATGGGAATCGCCCATTTCACCTTCAATCTCCGCCTTAGGGACAAGTGCCGCGACAGAGTCTACCACAATCACATCAATCGCGCCAGAACGCACCAACGCCTCGGTAATCTCCAGCGCCTGCTCACCCGTATCAGGCTGTGAAACAAGCAGGGAATCCACGTCAACGCCTAAAGCAGCCGCGTATACAGGGTCAAGCGCATGCTCAACATCTATAAACGCAACATTGCCTCCGTCCTTTTGCCCCTGCGCAATACAATGCAGGGACAAGGTGGTTTTACCCGAAGACTCCGGCCCATAAATTTCTATAATCCTCCCCCTTGGAAGGCCGCCTATACCCAAGGCGATGTCAAGGGAAAGGCTTCCGGTGGAAACATGTCCCACGTTCATAGCCTGATTTTGCCCCAAACGCATAACCGCGCCCTTTCCAAATTGCTTTTCAATCTGCGTAAGCGCCGTTTCCAGCGCCCTGGCTTTGTTGTCTGCTGCCATCATGCAATCCCTCCGATAGACGTAAAATAGGAACATAACCAACTGTAAACTTAGTGAAATTATACCTGATTTACAGAAAAAATGCAATAAAAACAGAACATTTTTTCGAATATTTGCATTTCTGTTGCAAAATAAGGACATACCCGTACACCGTTATACGCGTATCGCGCTTACACAACGGTCTGTTTGTGCAATATCTTTTGCAAAACGCACGTCTGTATAGCCGTTTTGTAAAAGCAACGCCTTAACCGGCAAGGCCTGCTCCTCCCCCACTTCAAAAGCAATCTGCCCGCCGTGCTTTAAAAGCGGGGTCCACTCTTCAATGATCTGCCTGTAAAACATAAGGCCGTCTGCACCGCCGTCAAGCGCCATAAACGGCTCGTAAAGCACCTCACGCTGCAATGAAGCAATCGTTTCTGTACAAACATACGGCGGGTTAGAAACAAGCAGATCAAAGCTCTCGTCGGCAAAATCCCGAAAGGCCTTAAAAATATCGCCGTGCACAGCCGTTACATTCTTTGTGCCATGCAGGCTTATATTTTTTTGCAAATAAAAAAAAGCTTCCTCTGAAAGCTCCAACGCCCAAACGCGGCTGCCGGGCAAGCGTTTTGCAAGGGTAATGGCGATAATCCCGCTGCCAGCGCATAAATCCATAATCTGCGCCTGCGGCTTCCCCTGCACAGCCTGTTCTGCCTGCAGCACTGTAACCTGCGTATCTTCCCGGGGGATCAGCACGCCCTTACCTACGTAAAACTCCCGGTCCATAAACTGCCACTTTCCAAGGATATACTGCAGCGGCTCACCCTTCGCGCGCCGGTCTGCAAGGGCTGCAAACTGTGCCGCTTCCTGTTGCTTCACTTGCGTGTCCCCATGCAGAATCAGCCCGGCGCGGTCCAGTCCAAAGCAATGCTGCAAAAGGCACATAGCATCAAAGGCGGGACTTTCAACGCCCGCCTGTGCAAAAATTTGCTTTGTTTGCCTGTAAAGTTCGTTGTATGTCATCATAGCCCCGTTACTTTTTTTGTATCAGATCTTCTCCGTTTTCCGGAATAACCGGCTTCATCGCCGCAATTGCAACCTCCAGCATCGAATCGTCCGGCTCCTTTGTGGTAATGCGCTGCGCCCACAATCCGGGCGCGGCAATAATCCTTGTAGCCAGATTATCGTATTTCCCACAAAGCTTAATCAGCTCATATCCAACGCCGCAGGAAATGGGCAAAAGCAAAATTTTCACCGCAGAGCGCAAAATGGGCTCTTCAATTGGAATAAACAGGCCAATTATAATCCCCAGCAGCAGCATAATCACCATAAAGCTCGTGCCGCAGCGCGGATGAAAGCGCCTGTACTTACGTATATTCTCCACTGTAAGCGCCTCATCGTTTTCATAGCAGAAAATTGTTTTATGCTCGGCGCCATGGTACTGAAAAACACGCTTCATATCGTTCATTCGGGAGCACAACACCACATACAGCAGAAACAGGGCTATCCTTAAAACTCCTTCAAACACACTGCGGTAGACCATAGCGTCGTATAAAGACGGGAAAAAATGCGTTGCAATCGTATTAAAAAGCCAGGTTGGAAAAATAAAAAACAACCCTATGGCAAGCGCAACCCCCAAAACGGTAGCTACAACCATCAACACCTTCATAAAGCTGTCGCCAAACACCTTGTCAATCCATTTTTCAAACCTTGAAGGCTCTTCCTGCGGGACATCCTCCATTGCCTTTTCCGCAGAAATCGAAAGCGCCTTAAAGCTCAGGCGCATAGAGTCGATCAATCCGCCCAACCCGCGAATAAACGGGACTCGAAAAATCCTAAACCGTTCGGCAAGGCTTTTAAACGTAAGATCCTCTGTATAAATCTCATTTTCCTTTACACGTACCGCCACAGTCGTCCGTTTCGGTCCGCGCATCATAATTCCCTCAATCAGTGCAGATCCGCCGATCGAGGTGATACGTTTTGTTTTTTCTATTGCCATATGTAATCTCCTTATACTATGCCGTGTGTGCTTTTCAGCAAAAACAGGATCGCATTTTTAAAAATAAGCTTTCTGCTTTATTATACATGAAAAGGACAATAAATTTGTGAATGCATCATGAATTTGTCAATTTAAATTTTAACAGGTTATCCGTATGCAGCGTGCTCTCCCCGCCGCCCCAGTCTACGCCAATGCAAACGTAATAAATTCCCGCTTGGTTCGGCAGCGAAAAATCATTTCCGTTTTCTGTCAGCACCTTCCCATTTTCGTCAAATACGGTAATTGCAACCTGGTTTTGCGAATGCGGTCCATTGACCGAAAGGCGGCTGGATTTAAGGTCGTCCTGTGTGCAATCCACCGTTACAACCTGCTCGTCATACAATGTGGGATCGCCCGCATCCTCAACCGAAAAAGCCGTATATTCGCTTCCGCCCACGTCCAGCTTTACACTGCCCGCGCCAGAAGCACAGCCGCAAAATATGCTCATGGCGGCCAAAAGCAAAATGCAAAAATAACAAAGCGTTTTTTTCATAAATCCGCTGCCTTCTTTCCTCTTCAAGACTGCTGCTCCTCATCCTCTGAAACGACCGGGATCGTCAGCGTCACGGTTGTTCCAACGCCCTCTGTGCTTTCAATTTCAAGCGAACCATTATGCAGCTGCATAATCTCGTCGGCAACGGCAAGCCCTATACCGGAACCGCGAACTGTCTGATTTGCCTTGTAAAATTTGTCCTTAATACGCGGCAGATGCTCTGCAGGAATGCCGCATCCGTTGTCGCTGATCGTAATTTTCAAGTTCTGGTCGTCATAGCTTACCTGTATACCGATCACGCCGCTTGCAGGCGTATACTTCAAGGCGTTGTCAATAATATTGATAAACACCTGGCGCAGTCTGTTTTTATCGCCCATAACAGCGGGCACATGGTCCGGCTCGTCATACAGCAAATGCTTATTTTCAGAAAGCGCGCGCTCACGCAGCATATAGATCGCCTCATCCAGCTCTGCCAGCAGGTCAATCTTGTCCATTGTCAGCACCATTCTTCCGCTTTGTATCCTGGAAAAGTCAAGCAGCTCTTCTACAATACCGGTCAGGCGTTCCGATTCTTTTACAATGACCGACATCCCCTTTTCCATGGTCTTAGGGTCGGCCGTTCCGCCCAGCTGCATGGTTTCCGCCCAGCCCTTAATCGCTGTAAGCGGCGTACGCAGCTCGTGCGAAACAGAAGAAATAAAGTCGTTTTTCAATTGCTCAGACGCAGCAAGCTCACCCGCCATATAATTGATAGAATCGCACAACTCCCCAATTTCGTCATCGTGCATTTTATCAAGCTTTGCTTCAAAATCCCCCTGCGCAATCCGCTTGGCGGTAGCGCTCATCTCACGCACAGGATTTACGATAGAACGGATGAAATACGCACCGGATATTACAACAAAAAACGTCACCAGAAGCCCCGCTAAAATCAACGCGGCAATTGTAAGAAAAATTTTTCGGTTGGCCGCTTCCAAAGATACGGCGTACCGTACCGCGCCGATCGTGTCGCCCGACGTATTCTGGATCACTCTTGTAACGGTCATAACATCTTCCCCGGAGCTGAGCCTCCCCGTCCACATTCCAAACCCTTCCGGGTTTTCCTTTGCCTGTTCATAATCCGGCATCGGCTCAGATTCATCGGGAGCAAACCCGGTGGAGGTAATGATGACCTTCCCATAGCTGTTGATAACCATCAGCTCCATCATTTCCTTGTCGGGGAAATTTTCCACATATTCTCTGGCAGTCACATTAAACTGCTCGGTGTCCGCCGCGGTGTAATTTCCAAAAAAGTTCACAAGCTCGTTGCTCCGGCCGCTGATGGTTTGCTGAATCCCATTATAATAAAAGGTCTGTATAACAAAAGACAGCACCACGATAATCGTAATCAATATTGCAAGAATAATCCCCAGTGTATTGACAATCCAACGCCGCGTAATACCCTTTCGCATGGTGCCGCCCTCCTTTTCCATCATTTTTCAACTGCTATATAACGGTAAACACTTTCCGTCTTAAGCGTCCCATTTATAGCCAAGCCCCCACACAGTAATAATATACTTCGGGTTGCTCGGCTCGTCCTCTACCTTCATACGCAAACGGCGGATATTTACATCCACAATCTTTTCTTCCCCCACATACTGGTCTCCCCAGACATGCGTCAAAATATCGGTCCTGTCAAGCGCAACGCCGGGGTTGGAAAAAAAGTATTCCATAATCTGGAACTCCACCTGTGTAAGCTCGATCATTTTCCCGTTCTTCAAAAGCGCCCGATTGCGCAGGTTCAGCACAAAATCTCCCGATTTCAGCTCTTCTTTAAAATGATTTTCGTTGCGCTGCTGTGCCAGCATGACCCTTCTGTGCAGCGCGTCTACCCTGGCAACAAGCTCGCTTGGGGAAAACGGCTTGGTAACATAGTCGTCGGCACCCAGCATCAGCCCGGTTACCTTGTCCATCTCCTGCGTGCGCGCCGTCAGCATAATAATCCCAATTCCCCCGTTTTTGCGGCGCAGCTCCTTGCATACCTCAAAGCCGTCAATTCCCGGCATCATAATGTCCAGGATCGCAACGTCAAAATCGCCCCCATGCTCCTCATATTTTTGCAGGGCCTCTTCTCCGCTGGTCGCCTCCACAACATCATAGCCTGCCCTTGTCAGGTTGATAACGACAAAGTCCCGGATGGTTGCTTCGTCTTCGCATACTAAAATTTTTTTCATCGTACGTCTTCCTTTCAAAAACATGACAAAAACTTGTTGATTCTTTAACCGTCTATAAGCTTAAGATTTTCGCTGATCTCGCTTAAAGAAAGCGTAAGCATAGATTCCTCCTCCGGAACCCGCACAGCGTAGATCAGCCCGGAATGGTCAAGCATTTCTACAAAACCCTCCGTGCCTTTGCGTTCCGACCAGTCCTTTTCGGTAAAAACCTGAATTGTCAGCAGGCTGCTGCCTTTACGCGCCAGCCGCCCGGTACCCACCCATTCATAAAAGGTAATAGAGCGGGCGGTGGTGTCTATCCTTGCGGTAATCTTGTCCGTCCACTTGTCCGGAATAATAAAATAATAGCCGTCGGTAGAATTAATTACCGTCTGCATTACAGACGTAAGCCTGCCGTCCTGTGCACGGATGGTGTTCCAGTCAGTACGGTTGCAGACGCTTTCATCTTTTTCTGTGGACTGCTTGGGCATGGATGTGACCGTCGGGATCTCCATAATCCCGTCGCTATTGATATCCTGGCAGACAGAAGACGTCGCCCGCTCGGTTCTATTGGAAGAAACACCGTTTTTTACAGTATAAAGGGGGTTTTCCAGACCGGCTTTCTCCTGGTTCCAATATAAAACCTCTGTTGTCAGGGTATTGTTCATCGACATCCCGTCTACAAACACCGCGCTGTTTTTATCAGACGTTTCCCCAGCCTGTACGCTGGTGTATCTTGTTACTGCGCTGCTCATTTCCGTAACCGACCGCGTATAAATCGCCTGTAAATCCGTATTGTACTGCAAAAGCTTTGCAGTGGCGGGAATATCGCTTGCTCCAAGCGATAAAAGAAGAATATCTTCTATATTGTCGTTTGTAAGGTCGGTCAAAATAAACTGTGAATACGTTTCATCTATTTGGATTTCCCGCATCTTCTTCCCGTTGTGCAGATAAACGGTCATTTGATTGACCGGCGCGACATAATTGCTCCAGCTTACGGCCACCTCGTCGCTGCCGTCTCCGTCAATATCGCCAATGCAGATTTTATCCACTTCGGTATTCTGGTTGGTAAAGTCGCCTGTTGCCTGCCATACCCCGTCGATCTCTTTGATAAAAAGAATGTGCGTTGCAGAAGTTTCCCCCGACGGCCTATACAGGGCAATTGCCTCTTCAATCCCGTCCTTATCCAGATCCTGCGTGATAATCGCCGAACGATAATCGCCGTTTTGCGGATATTTCAAAGTATAGTCGCCGCCCGCCTTGCTTTCAATTACCTCCTGAATTTGCGCCTTATCGCCGGTGGCCCTTGGTGGCCGCAAAAGGTCGGTATTGTCAAAGCCGGCCGACGTGCAGCCTGCCAAAGTTGTACAAAGAAGGATCAGCGCAAAAAGTGCCAAAGGTTTTGTTTTCATAAGCCGGCCTCCTTTCTCATGTACCGATAAAGTAAAGCTTACCGGTTAACAGCCGTACAGGCATAAATTGTTTTTCCCATTTTTGTAAACATTTTTTCGTGCTCGGTCTGGATATTGTCCGCAATTGCGCAATTATGCAGATCATCGGTCTGAAAAGGAATAGAAAACCCACACTGCCCAAAATATGCAAGGCTGTCGTAAAAAAGCCCTTCGTCGTCCGTTTTAAAGCGGACTTCCCCTCCCTTTACAAGAAAGGCCTTATATAGCGCCAACTGCCGGGGATGGGTCAGTCTTCGCTTTTTGTGCTTTGCCTTTGGCCACGGATTACAAAAATTGATATAAATTCGCTCTATCCTGTCATCGGGGGAAAGCATCTGGTCTATCCGTGCAATGTCGTGCGACATCAACGCAACATTACTGACCCTTCGGCCGTTTTCTTCAAAAAGCCGTACAATCTCCCGCCGTCCAATCGCCAGAACCTCGCTTTTAATATCGACCGCTAAATAATTGATCCCCGGGTTTGCAAGCGCAAGCTGCGCCACAAACCCGCCCTTGCCGCAGCCAAGCTCCAAATGTAAAGGCTGCTGTTTTTCAAACCAGTCCGCCCACTTCCCCTTATGCAGACAGGGCTCGTCCACAAAAAAGCTACAGGCAGCAAGCTCGGGTCTGGCCCAGGGTTTTCTTCTAATCCGCATGTACTCACCATCGTATAAAAAATTCCTATAAAATATCATCTTATTATATCAGATAAAACATGCTTTTGCAATGCAGATTTTATAAACCAATACGCCGCCTTTTTTTATAAAAAGCCCGCATGAGTTTACTGCCCGTCAACAAACAACAGCCTGTAAACCTATGCGGGTACAAAATACAACAATTTATGCTTTATCCAAAGGCCTTTATTGCCAATTTTCTGTAAACAACGGGCTTAAAGCTGTGAAAACAGCGTTGCATCCAGCATATGACTGATCTGCCGGGGGTCATCCGGCAACGCAACCACCGCCTGTTTTCCGGTCTGCAGTAAATAACCGTCAGGCCCACCCGCTGCATTTGCAAGCTTTTGCACACGCGGCAGCGGATCCATCGTCTGCAAGCCGCGCGACAAAACGTCCGCCAGGTTATCATGATCCTTCCTGGAAAGACCCCCCACGATAAAAACAAGCGGCGTCTTGCGCAAAGAGGTATTGAGCAGCTCCCCCAGCATCTGTGCGGAAAAAGCCGTCTGTACAGACGCCACCGCTATCGGTCTCTCTTCCAGGCATCGCGTCAAGGCCATTTCACAATAGCCGGTCTGATGCGCCATATAAAAGATCAGCGTACATTTCACCTATAACACCCTTTTTTCGTAAAGTCAGGCCATCCGCATTTACTCCAAGGCCTGCGTGGCCTCAGGCGCTTGCTGCACAGGCGCTGCAAACACGGTCACATTGCAGGAAGCAGACATACCGTTTGACGCCGTAGCGGTAATGGTAGCAGCGCCAGCGTTCTTCGCAGTAACACGACCGTTTGCGTCAACGGTCGCTACATTGGTGTTGGAGCTCCTCCAGGAAACAGCCGGATAGGAGGCATTCGACGGTGTAACGGTACACTGCAGGGAAAAGCTTGTGCCCGCCTGTGCGTTATAGCCCGACCAATCCAGCGAAATATTCTCTACGGGCTGGATCACCGTAATATCACATGTGGTTCTATGCCCGTTTGCACTTTCTGCAGATATAACCGCCTTGCCCGGCCCCGTCGCCGTAAGCTCGCCGGTATTCTTGATCGTAACGACATTGGTATTGGACGTATACCACGTCAGGCTTTTATTGGTCGTATTCGTAGGATCCCATATGACGGAAAGCCGCTCTACATTTCCCACATTCAGCGTCATGGCAGAATAGTCAAAATATATGTTGTTTGCCTTAATTTCGGCAGGCCGTGTCGCAGGGGGGCTTGTCGGCGCCTGGGTAGGCTCGGTTTCATCTTCAACTTCTACAGAATCAAACAGCGTAAAAGGGCGCTCTTTCCCTTTTAAATTTCCTTTCCCATCATACCAGTCAATCTCTCCCGCCTCGTAAGCCGTTTTAAAGCTCGTGACCTCCGGCTTCTGGCCTCCATAGTTGTTATAATAAACGTCCGGCCACAACGGGTCTGGATTTAAGGCGGCCTTATCCAGGTCGACCGTTGATGTTTCCCCGTCGCGCACCTTTCTGGCCACCACAACGGTACGAAATTCGCTAAATTCATAAGAACAGGTTGAAAGCGTTAAAAGCTGGTCATCCTCGTTTATATCCACCGGCGTGTCAATCAGCGAACGCTCCTTAATCAGATATACATAATTCATAAACTCGGCGTCGCTTGTAAAACTGCCTGTCAGATAATCAAAATACTCGCCGTGCGATTCCAGCGTGTTCGTTTTGTACACAGAAATAACCTTCCAGTCTGCGTCGCCGTCCGGCGTGTCAAAATGGATGATGGGGTGCTCCTTGTAATAATCCAGATTGCCGGAGTACGTACCGTAACCCATCAGCTCTGCAAACATGCGTCCATCATTCATATGGTGGCCGTGAATAATAATGTTCTTTGAGTCTGTCCCCTCATCGCTTCTAAAGTCTATAAACAGGCTGCCATATCCGCTGTAATTCCCTTTATAATCGGCATACAAATACTTTTGATAATCAATCGTATCGTCCTTAGACTGCAGCACAGGATAATCCAGATACTGCGTGTTGTCCATCTTAATCCATCCAACAATTTCATCATTGATTTTTTTAATGTCATCCCAGTTATGCCTGGATTTGACAACAACCGTTCCGTCAGATGCAATCTCTGTTGCCGGCTCCTCCGGCGAATTATAAAAAATGTTCTGGATCTCTTCGTTGCTTCTGTCGTTAAGCCACGGCTGAATCACCAGGTAATTAAACAGATAGCCGGCCGCCACCAAAAAGGTAAGCACGGCAAGAATCAGGATAATCTTACGAAAAATCTCCTTTGCTCCGTCGCCCTTCATTGGGATGACCCCCGCCCAAAAGCCTTTTTTCTTCTTGCTTTTTTGCTTTTCATCCGATTTTGCAGATAAAAACGCTAGCCCGTCCGTTTTAAGCTGCTCCGGCGAAAGTGGCCTTGCAGACAGCGAAAAATATATTCCCTGCTTAATAAGCTCCGTACAGGGAACCCCCGCCAGGCTTTCCCTTGGCAGCAAAATGATCTTTTTATCCTGGTAAAAAAAGCAATAGCCGTCATAGCCGTTTCCCATATTGCTGATCTTCAGCGCATTGGTATAACCTGCCGCGTCGTCTTCCTGTTTTTGCGCGCTGTCAGGCTCCGGCTCAATGTAATCCATTGCCATAACAAGATCCGGCAGGCTTTCCTTTCGCAATTGCTCAAGCCTTTCCTTTTCAGGTGTGGCCCCGCCTGCGCAAAGCCCGCACAAAGTCATAAAGGCCGGATTGTCTTCCTTTCCGTCCAGCGCGTTTGCAATAATAATGGTGTGGATCTGGTCTTTACAGGAAAGCGACTGGTGAATTCCTTCCAGCAGCTTTTCCCTGTCAAGGTCCATTTCCGTTTTATAAAGGATATGTACATCGTCTTCCTTCATCTTTTCGATCAGCGATGGCAGGCTTTTGTTCAGGGACTGCGCTTCTTCCCTGTTATTGCGTATAGAATATATCTCAGCGTTCATGCAAATACCTCCCAATTTCTATACTCCGTTACGTTTCATCGAAGAATCGTATATATGCTATTGCTCATAATCAATTTTTGTCGTCTTTATATGCTCCAGCGCGTTTTGCATCAGTGTGGCACAGTCCAGAGCCTCCTGGCTGCGTCTGACATACTTCAGCACAGGGCGCGTACGTGGATGTTTTGGCGTAAATACGGTGCAGCAGTCCTCATAGGGCTGTATAGATGTCTCAAACGTGCCGATCTTCCTGGCAATTGTTATAATTTCATCCTTGTCCATCCCAATCAGGGGACGAAACACAGGCATTGTACAAACCTCGTCGGTACAAGCAATGGCATGGATGGTCTGGCTTGCAACCTGCCCCAGGCTTTCTCCTGTAATCAACGCCTGGCATTCGTTTTCTTGTGCGATCTTCTGTGCAATCTGCATCATAAACCGCCGCATAATAATGGTAAACAACTCCTCCGGGCAGCCTTTGCGGATCTCCTCCTGAATCTGCGTAAACGGCACGGTATACAAAGTCATCCTCCCGCTATAACGGGCCACAAGCTCCAGCAGCTGCCGTACCTTTTGTTCTGCACGCTCGCTTGTATAAGGCGGGCTTGCAAAATGCACAGCGGTCAGCATAATGCCTCGCTTTGCCATCATATACGCGGCAACGGGGCTGTCAATACCGCCGCTTATCAAAATAGCCGCCCTGCCCCCGGTTCCAACGGGAATCCCGCCTGCGCCTTTTAACGCGCCGCCCCTGATATAAGCACCAAAGTCGCGTATCTCGACTGTAACGGTAAGGTCCGGGTGATGTACGTCTACGCATACATGCGGGAACCTCTGTAAAATCGCTTCCCCAAGCTGCGCGCAAATCTGCGGCGATTGCAGCGCAAAGCGCTTGTCAGAACGCTTTGCTTCCACTTTAAAGGTCTTTACCATATCCAGCTCGTCTGCCAAATATTCCAAAGCCCGCGCCTTTATATCCTCCATATCCTTTTGTGCAACGCACGCTCTGGAATATGCAGCAATCCCAAAAACCGTACCCAGCCGCTCGGCCGTTTCATCCAAATCTACGTCGGTACTTTTCGGCTCTATATAAATGGTAGACTGCGCGTTTTTGATTTCAAACTGCCCTAAAGAAGCAATCCGCCTTTTTATATTTTTAATCAATATATCTTCAAATGTACGCCGGTTCAGCCCCTTAAGCGCAAGCTCCCCGACCTTAACCAATAAAATTTCCTTCATATATCTCCCAGCCTTTTTGCCCGTTTATCCCAATTGTGCGTCTAACTTTTTGCCAATACCTCCCGCCCCGCCTGCAACACCGTAAAAAAGCGGTCTATGTCTTCCTTTGTGGTATATCGCGAAAAGCTAACGCGCAGGGCGCTGTCGCTCCTTTGGCGGTCAAGCCCCAGCGCGGTAAGCACATGGCTCTTTTTCCCCTTTGCACAGGCCGACCCGCTGGAAACAAACACGCCGTTTGCCGCCAGATAGTGCAGCATGGTTTCGCTGCGGATTCCTAACACGGAAAAATTAAAAATATACGGCAGTCCCCCGTCCGGCGAATTTACGGCAACGTGTGTAAGCCGTGCTGCTTTCTCCTTACAATAGCGGTACAGTTCCTCTATGCGCTGTATGTAGGAAAGGTCTATCTCCTCTACTGCGGCGCCAAACCCTGCTATCAAAGGGACCGCCTGCGTCCCCGGGCGGATGCGCCCTTCCTGCTCGCCGCCAAATAAACACGGCGTAATACGCGCCCCATGCTTTATATAAATGGCCCCTGTGCCTTTTGGCCCGTGTATTTTGTGCGCGGAAACCGTCAGCAGGTCCACACCCATGCGGCGCGGCTTGACGGGGATTTTCCCAAATGCCTGCACAGCGTCACAGTGCAAAAGCGCAGGGGAACTGTTGCGGACAATTGCCTTTCTGGCAGCCTCCACCGGGTAAAGCGCGCCTGTTTCATTGTTCGCCAGCATAATACTTACCAACACCGTCCGGCTGTCAATGGCCTCCATCAGCTGCTGCGGCGTAATGCTCCCGTCCCTTTCCGGCCGGAGGTATACGGCTTCAAAGCCCTCCTTTTCAAGCGCAGCTACCGCTTCCAATACAGACGCATGCTCAACTGCCGTCGTGACAATCTTATTTCCTGTGCGCCTTCTGGCGCGCACCGTGCCAAAAACCGCCAGATTGTTCGCCTCTGTCCCGCCGCTTGTAAAATAGATCTCGCTCTTATCCACAGACAGAACCCTTGCAATGGCTTCCCGCACCTGCGTCATCTCTTTTTCCGCCTCTATCCCCTTTTGATGCAAAGAGGAAGGATTGCCGTATTTTTCTTTCAGCATGCAGGTCATTTTTTCAATTGCGCTGTCGCATACGCGGGTGGTTGCGCTGTTGTCCAGGTAAACTTCTTTGCTCCCCGTGGTGTGTCACTCCTAAATCCGCAGTATTTTCAGTTTCTGTCACATTACATTATACACAAAAAGCTTGCACAAGCAAATATCTCAAAGAAATTTAACAAAATGTTCTAAAATAAAACATAAAATAAATAGACAAAAGAAGAAGCCCATGTTTAAACGCTTTTTTTTCGGCAATACTGTTATTATTATTTCAAGTTTGTTTTAAACAAATTGCTGCAGGAAAGGGAAAAAGAAAATGCGTATTTCAAAAAAACAGTATGCTAAAATGGCCGAGAAAGCTTCACCGAAAAGCAACCTGTTCGTCGACTGCATCAAGGCGTTTCTTGTGGGAGGCCTCATCTGCACAATCGGGCAGGGACTTACCAATATTTATACGCTGTGCGGTATGGAACTCCTCGACGCCAGAACGCTTACCTCCGTGTCACTTGTATTTCTAGGAGCGCTGCTTACAAGCATAGGTGTATACGACAAAATCGCAAAACATGCCGGAGCAGGCAGCCTGGTACCGATCACCGGTTTTGCAAACTCAATCGTAGCACCGGCAATCGAGTTTAAAAGCGAAGGCTTTGTTCTCGGCCTGGGGGCAAAAATGTTTATCATCGCAGGGCCTGTTCTGGTATACGGCATCACGGCAAGCGTCCTTTGGGGTGTTATCTATTTTATACTCAAGCTGACGGGCGTTATGCAGTAGCTTTAAACAACGCTCCCGGGTGTTCCTTTTTATTTCATAAAAGAAACCGCAGAGGTTTTTATTCCTCTGCGGAATTATTTTTACATCTACATAGAAAACGGCGGAAAAATCATCTTTTTCCCTTGACAAAAGGTAAAAAAAGCAATAAAATAGGAAAATGTACCATAATGGCATAAATAGCCCCTATCCCCTGTTTAATGGGTTGATATTAGCACAGATTTTTTAAAAAATCAAGTGGTTTTTTAAAAAAGGTCTACAAGGCTTTTATGTTCAAAATCAGCGGATGAATAATAGAATGGAGTGAAGCGCCCATGGTAAATGTCAAGCCGGTAAAGCTTGGTAGGAATGAAAGGATGAGCTTTTCCAAGATCGATGAGGTTATCGGCATGCCCAACCTGATCGAAGTCCAGAAAAAGTCTTACAATTGGTTTCTGGATGTAGGTCTCAAGGAAGTGTTTAAAGACGTTTCGGGTATAACCGATTATACCGGAAATCTTGTCCTGGATTTTGTAGACTACACGCTTGATGTTGCACATCCCAATTACAGTGTAACAGAATGCAAGGAAAGGGACGCTACCTATGCGGCGCCCCTGCGTGTGGTTGCACGCCTGCTCAATAAAGAAACAGGCGAAATCAAAGAGTCCAACGTGTTTATGGGCGATTTCCCTTTGATGACTGCAAGCGGCACGTTTGTGATAAACGGCGCGGAAAGAGTCATTGTTTCACAGCTTGTCCGTTCACCGGGCGTCTACTACAAAATGGAGTATGACAAAACGGGGAAAAAGCTTTTCAGCTCCACGGTCATACCAAACAGAGGCGCGTGGCTGGAATATGAAAACGACGTAAACGACGTTTTTTACGTGCGTATAGATAAAAACCGCAAAATCCCCATTACGGTGTTCATCCGGGCGCTTGGCATGGGCAGCGACGCCGAAATCCTCGACTATTTTGGCGATGACGAAAGAATCCGCGCCACCATTGAAAAGGATCCGTGCAAAAATACCGAAGAGGCGATGATAGAGGTTTACCGTAAGCTCCGCCCAAGCGAGCCGCCTACGGTCGAAAGCGCGCAGGCACATATCCACAACCTGTTTTTTGATGCAAGGCGTTACGATATGTCTCGGGTAGGGCGTTACAAATACAATAAAAAGCTTGGTATTTCTGCACGTATTGCAAACCAGCAGCTCGTACAGCCTATTGCAAACCCGCGCACAGGCGAGGTCATGGCCATGGCTGGCGACGTTGTCAGCCGCACGCTTGCAGAGGAAATAGAAAATGCGGGTGTTACAACCGCCTTTGTAAACGTGGAAGGAAAGACCGTCAAAGTCATTTCAAACGGCATGGTGGATATCAGCGGCTACGTAAACTTCGACGCATGCAAGGAATGCGGTATCAACGAAAAGGTGAATTTTTCCGTTTTGTGCGAAATCCTTGACAAAAACCTGGATGAAGAAGCCTTAAAGGAAGAGCTTGCAAGCCGCCGCGGTGAGCTGATCCCCAACCATATTATTATCGATGATATTTTTGCTTCGATCAATTATATGAATTGCCTGGCCTGCGGGCTTGGCACAACAGACGACATTGACCATCTTGGCAACAGAAGGATCCGCAGCGTAGGCGAACTTCTGCAAAACCAGTTCCGTATCGGCTTTTCCAGGCTGGAAAGAGTAATCCGCGAAAGGATGACCCTGCAGGCGCAGGATCTGGATACGCTTTCCCCCAACGCGCTGATCAATATCCGCCCGGTTACCGCTGCAATCAAAGAGTTTTTCGGCTCCTCCCCGCTTTCTCAGTTTATGGACCAGACAAACCCACTGGCTGAGCTTACACATAAAAGGCGCCTTTCCGCCCTTGGCCCCGGAGGCTTGTCCAGAGACCGCGCCGGGTTTGAGGTGCGCGACGTACATTACAGCCATTACGGGCGCATGTGCCCAATCGAAACGCCAGAAGGACCGAACATCGGTTTGATCTCTTACCTTGCGACCTTTGCCCGTATCAACGAATACGGCTTTATAGAAGCGCCGTTTAGAAAGGTCGACAAATCCACCGGCGTGGTCACGGACGAAGTGGTCTATATGACAGCGGACATGGAGGACGAATTTTTCGTAGCGCAGGCAAACGAACCGCTTGACGAACAGGGACGCTTTAAAAACAGCAAGGTCAATGGCCGTTACAGAGATGAATTTGTCGAGCTTGAGCGCGATTATTTTGATTATATGGACGTATCGCCCAGAATGGTTGTATCCGTCGCTACGGCAATGATCCCGTTTTTGGAAAACGACGATGCAAACCGCGCGCTGATGGGGTCAAACATGCAGCGCCAGGCGGTTCCGCTGATGGTAACGGAATCCCCCATCGTTGGAACAGGGATGGAATATAAAGCGGGCGTTGATTCCGGCGTATGCCTGCTTGCAGAAGAGGACGGCGTCGTTTTAAGCGTCAGCGCAGACAAAATCTCTGTCCGTTATGATTCCGGCCGGATACAGGACTTTAAGGTAACCAAGTTTATGCGCTCCAATCAGGGCACCTGCATCAACCAGATTCCCGTGGTGGAAAAAGGACAAAGAATCACGGCAAACGAAGTGCTTGCAGACGGTCCCGCTACGCATAATGGTGAGATCAGCCTGGGGAAAAACGCGCTGATCGGCTTTATGACCTGGGAAGGCTACAATTACGAAGATGCCGTTTTGATCAATGAAAAAATCGTAAGGGATGATGTATATACATCCATTCATATAGAGGAATATGAAACAGAAGCAAGGGATACAAAGCTCGGTCCCGAAGAAATTACAAGGGATATCCCCAACGTAGGCGAAGACATGCTCAAAGATCTTGATGAGCAGGGGATTATCCACATTGGCGCAGAAGTACACGCCGGCGATATTCTGGTAGGCAAGGTAACCCCCAAGGGCGAAACAGAGCTCACTGCGGAGGAGCGCCTGCTGCGCGCAATCTTCGGCGAAAAAGCAAGAGAAGTAAGGGACACCTCCCTGCGCGTTCCCCACGGTGAATCGGGTATTGTGGTTGACGTAAAGGTGTTTACAAGGGAAAACAGCCACGACGAACTGCAGCCCGGCGTCAATAAAGTGGTACGCTGCTACCTTGCACAGAAAAGAAAAATTTCCGTGGGCGACAAAATGGCTGGCCGCCACGGGAACAAAGGCGTTGTTTCCAGAATTTTGCCTGTGGAAGACATGCCCTTCCTTCCGGACGGCACACCCCTGGATATTGTCTTAAACCCGTTGGGCGTTCCGTCGCGTATGAACATTGGCCAGGTTCTGGAAGTTCACCTGGGCTACGCTGCTAAGGCGCTCGGGTGGAAAATTATGACCCCCGTGTTTGACGGCGCGCATGAGCAGGATATTTTTGAAGCCTTCAAACAGGCCGGATTAAGCGAAGACGGCAAAACGTGGCTCAAGGACGGCAGAACGGGAGAATATTTCGACAATCCCGTAACGGTCGGGTATATGTATTATTTAAAGCTGCACCATCTGGTTGACGACAAAATTCACGCGCGTTCAACCGGTCCCTACTCCCTGGTCACCCAGCAGCCGTTGGGCGGCAAAGCACAGTTTGGCGGGCAGCGCTTTGGTGAAATGGAAGTATGGGCGCTGGAAGCTTACGGCGCAGCCTATACTCTGCAGGAAATTTTAACGGTTAAGTCGGACGACGTGGTCGGCCGCGTTAAAACCTACGAATCCATTGTAAAGGGCCAGAACATTCCAAAGCCGGGCATTCCCGAATCCTTTAAGGTTCTGATCAAGGAGCTCCAGTCTTTGGCGCTCGACGTAAAAGTGCTCGATAAGGACAATATGGAAATCGACTTAAAGCAGAACTTTGACGACGAGGATGAAATCCCCGTGCCGGCCGATGAGGCACTTGATGAAGACGAGGTTATGACCTCAATGGACGGCTTCCTGCTGGAGGATGATCCCGACGACAACAATATGTTTGATGAAAACTCCATATATGAAGAAGAAAACGACGATCTGCTTGACGACTTTGACGATTTAGGCAGCGACGAGATGTAAGGGAGGCTTTTATACTATGGAATTTAACGTTTTTGAATCAATCAAGATCGGACTTGCTTCCCCAGAACAGATCAGGGAATGGTCGCACGGCGAAGTCAAAAAGCCGGAAACCATTAATTACCGTACATTAAAACCGGAACGCGACGGCCTTTTCTGTGAACGTATTTTTGGCCCGCAGAAAGACTGGGAATGCCATTGCGGCAAATATAAAAGAATCCGCTATAAAGGCAAGATCTGCGACCGCTGCGGTGTTGAAGTCACAAGGGCAAAGGTCAGAAGAGAACGCATGGGCCATATTGAGCTTGCCGCGCCCGTATCTCACATCTGGTATTTTAAAGGGATCCCGTCCCGGATCGGCCTGATGCTGGACATTTCCCCCAGACTTCTGGAAAAGGTTCTGTACTTTGCCGCCTATATCGTAACCGACCCGGGTGACGCCAGGGGCCTTACCAAGCAGCAGATCCTGACGGAAAAAGACTACCGCGAAATGCGTGAAAAATATGAGGACGACTTTGAAGCGGGCATGGGTGCAGAAGCCATTAAAAAGCTGCTGGAGGATATTGACCTTGACCAGCTGTCCAGCGAGCTTAAGGAAGAGCTGGAAAGTGCTTCCGGGCAGAAAAAGGTTCGCCTGATCAAGCGTTTGGAGGTTGTGGAATCATTCCGGCTTTCCGGCAACCGTCCGGAATGGATGATTATGGACGTAATCCCGGTCATTCCACCCGATATCCGTCCTATGGTGCAGCTTGACGGCGGGCGTTTTGCCACCAGCGATTTAAACGATTTGTACCGCAGGGTCATCAACCGCAACAACAGATTAAAAAGACTTTTAGAGCTGGAAGCGCCCGATATTATTATTCGCAACGAAAAGCGCATGCTGCAGGAGGCCGTGGACGCGCTGATCGACAACGGCAGAAGAGGCCGCCCTGTAACGGGGCCAAACAACCGCGCGCTTAAATCCCTGTCCGACATGCTCAAGGGCAAGCAGGGGCGTTTCCGCCAGAACCTGTTGGGTAAGCGTGTCGACTATTCCGGCCGTTCCGTTATCGTCGTCGGGCCAGAACTGAAGATGTACCAGTGCGGCCTTCCAAAAGAAATGGCGCTGGAACTGTTTAAACCCTTTGTCATGAAACGCCTGGTGGAAACCAAGGTTTCCCAAAACATAAAAGCGGCAAGAAAAGCCGTAGAACGTGCAAAGCCCGAAGTATGGGATGCCCTTGAGGTTGTCATAAAAGGTCACCCTGTATTGCTCAACCGTGCGCCTACGCTGCACAGGCTGGGGATCCAGGCCTTTGAACCCGTACTGGTGGAAGGCCGTGCCTTAAAGCTGCATCCGCTTGTTTGTACAGCATATAACGCAGACTTTGACGGCGACCAGATGGCCGTGCACGTACCGCTTTCAGCAGAGGCACAGGCAGAAGCCCGCTTCCTCATGCTGGCAGCAGGCAACCTGTTAAAGCCGTCTGACGGCCGGCCCGTTGCCGTTCCCACGCAGGACATGGTGCTTGGCTCCTACTACCTCACATTGAACAAAGACGGGGAAAAGGGCGAAGGCAAGGTGTTCCGGGACTTTAACGAAGCTTTAATGGCTTATGAAACCAACGTCATCAGCCTGCACGCTAAAATTAAGGTGCGGCGCGAAATAGAAATGCCCGACGGGCAGCGCGCAAGCGCAATGATCGATACCACCGTCGGCAAAATTATTTTCAACCAGCCCATCCCGCAGGATTTGGGCTTTGTGGACCGCACCCTTCCCGAAAACCAGTTTAAGCTGGAAATTGATTTTCTCGTCGGCAAAAAACAGCTGGGCAAGATTATAGACAAATGCATTCGCGTCCACGGTACACAGACCACATCAGAAGTGCTGGACAATATTAAAGCGCAGGGCTTTAAATATTCCACCAAAGGCGCAATTACCGTCGCCGTATGCGACGCGGAAATCCCGCCTGCCAAGAAAGAAATCATTGCAAATGCCGAGAAAAAGATCGATACCGTTTCCGGGTTGTTCAAGGAAGGCCTTGTTTCAAACGAGGAACGGTACGCTGAGGTATTAAAAATTTGGGAGCAGGCCACAAACGATGTTACCGCTGCGCTGCAGGGGAACCTGGGTAAATACAACCCCATTTTCATGATGGCTGATTCCGGTGCCCGCGGCAGCATGAGCCAGATCCGCCAGCTTGCCGGTATGCGTGGCCTGATCGCAAATACCTCCGGTAAAACAATCGAAATTCCCATCCGGGCAAACTATCGTGAGGGCCTGAATATTCTGGAATACTTTATTTCCTCCCGTGGTGCAAGAAAAGGTCTTGCAGATACGGCGCTTCGTACAGCGGACTCCGGTTACCTGACAAGACGTCTGGTAGACGTTTCACAGGAGGTCATCATCCGGGAAGACGACTGCGGAACACATGACGGGATCGAAATCTTTGAAATCCGCGACGGTAAAGAATCCATTGAAAGCCTGCATGAGCGCTTGCTCGGCCGTTACCTCTGCGAAGACTTCATAGACCCCGCCACCGGCCAGGTCCTTGTGTCACGCAATGTCATGATGGGTGAAAAAGAGGCCGATGCCATTGTAAACGCGGGTGTGGAGCGCATAAAAATCCGCTCCATCCTGGGCTGTAGGGCCAAGCACGGTGTGTGCAAAATGTGCTATGGCTCCAACCTGGCAAACGGCATGCCTGTCACCGTGGGCGAAGCCGTCGGCATTATCGCCGCACAGTCCATTGGCGAGCCGGGCACACAGCTTACCATGCGTACATTCCATACCGGCGGTGTAGCCTCTGCAGAAGATATCACGCAGGGTCTTCCGCGCGTAGAGGAATTGTTTGAAGGCCGCAAGCCAAAGCATCTTGCTATTATCAGCGAAATTGGCGGCGAGGTTCGTTTTGAAGAAATTAAAAACAACCACCATGCCGTCATCTTTAATAAGGAAACAGGCGAAGAAAAGTCCTACCTGATCCCGTTCGGGGCCAGGGTACGCGTCGAGGAAGGCCAGGTCATTCAAGCCGGCGATATGATTACAGAAGGCTCTGTCAACCCGCATGACGTGTTGGCCATTAAGGGACCGGAAGCCGTACAGGATTATCTGATCCAGGAAGTACAGCGTGTATACCGCATGCAGGGCGTTGATATCAACGACAAGCATATAGAAGTCATTGTCCGCCAGATGATGAAAAAGGTAAGGATAGACGACGCGGGCGACACCAATCTGCTGCCCAGCACGCTGGTTGATAAAAATGAATTCCTCTCAGCAAACGAAGAAATTGAGCGCCGCATTGAAAACGGCGAGAAGGACCTGAAAAAAGCCACCTGCACGCAGATGCTCTTGGGTATTACAAAGGCCTCCCTTGCAACAGACAGCTTCTTGTCTGCTGCATCCTTCCAGGAAACCACCAGGGTACTGACAGATGCCGCCATCAAGGGCAAGGTGGATCCGCTGATGGGGTTAAAAGAAAACGTTATTATCGGTAAACTGGTCCCAGCAGGGACGGGTATGCACCGCTACAGCGACGTAGAACTGGAAGAAAACTTTGTAACGCCGCCCGCTGCTTCTACCGTTACTTCTGCCACTTCCGCATCTGCTGCTACAGAGGAACAGCCATAAAGCGTTTTATAAAGCACAAACAAGGGCAAAGCTTTAAAGCCTTGCCCTTGTTTTTTTATTGGCACAAATTCCAAACAAAGCGTTTTTTCCTGTCTGTCAACACAAAAAGGACGCCGGGCATTGCCCAACCGGCGTCCTTTTTTCTCTTTTTTGCTTATTCGTCTGCACCGCAGCACTTCTTATATTTTTTGCCGCTGCCGCACGGGCAGGGATCGTTGCGCCCCACCCTGTCTTTGGCGGTTTTCCGCACAGTTTTGTTCCTTGTGTCGGTTCCGTCGGCACTGGTAGAAGTCGGCTGCGCCACCTGCTCTCGTTTGATCACCACGTTTATTGGATTTTGTGTGGGAGCCGGCGGCATTTGGCCAGGCAAAACCACCTGATGGGCCGCTGCCGCCTGCTTGGCAATTTCCTGCCGCTTGCGTTCAAGCTCTGCATTGCGCTTTTGAATCTCCACAATACGCTTTGGCGCTGCAATAACCATTTTTACCGTATTTTCACGGATCGCCGCGATCATTTCATCAAACATGTCAAAGCCTTCAAAGCGATATTCCACAACAGGGTCGCGCTGGCTGTACGCACGCAGGCGAATTCCCTGCTTTAAGGCTTCCATCGCGTCAATATGCTCCATCCAATAGGTGTCTACATTTTTAAGCAGATAGACGCGCTCCATTTCACGCATGGTTTCCTCCGGCAAAAGCGTTTCATTTTCTGCATACAGCTCTTTGGCTTTTTTATTCAGCGCTTCTATAATATCCTTCTTTTCCAGGTCCTCTATCTCTTCCGGTGTGTAGCGAAGCTCATCATCGTCTACCATCCAGCCGGCATAATAATCGTGCAGGCTTTCCAGATTCCACTGATCCTTTGTCGTGCCGTCGGGACAATAGGTTGAAACGGTCGAATCAATCGTCTGTTCAATCATTTTCATAATCTGGTCTTTAATATCGTCGCCGTTTAGCACCTGGTCGCGCTGGCTGTAAATAATCTCGCGCTGCCGGTTCATAACGTCGTCATACTGCAGCACGTTTTTCCTGATCGCAAAATTGCGGCTTTCCACCTTTTGCTGCGAGCTTTCTATAATATTGGAAAGCATCTTGTTTTCTATCGGCATATCATCCGGCGCGTTGAGGCGATCCATCACCATTTTCATTCTGTCGCCGCCAAACAGGCGCATAAGGTCATCCTCTGTAGAAAGATAAAACCGGCTCTTTCCGGGGTCGCCCTGGCGCCCTGAACGGCCGCGCAGCTGGTTGTCAATCCGGCGCGATTCATGGCGCTCCGTACCCATAATGCAAAGTCCGCCTGCTGCCCTTACCGCATCGGCCTCGCTTTTAATCGCCTCTTTATATTTTTCGTTTAATTCCCGGAAGGTCTTTCTGGCGTTTAAAATTTCCTGGTCGTCCGTATCGGCAAAACCGGTCGCCTCGGCAATCAGCTCTTCGGGGAACTGCATACGGCGCATTTCAGACTTTGCCATATACTCTGCATTACCGCCCAGCATAATGTCGGTACCGCGCCCGGCCATGTTGGTCGCAATGGTAACCGCACCCTTTTTACCGGCCTGGGCGACAATCTCGGCTTCTTTATCGTGCTGCTTTGCATTGAGTACATTATGCTTAATCCCTTTTTTCTTAAGCATCGCGCTTAACAGCTCTGATTTTTCAATGGAAATGGTACCCACAAGCACAGGCTGTCCCTTTTCATGGCATGCAATAATATCGTTGATCACCGCCGTAAATTTGCCCTGCTCCGTTTTAAAGATCGCATCCGGCATATCCTGCCGGATCAGCGGCCGGTTGGTCGGGATCTCCACCACGTCCAGCTTATAAATTTCACGGAATTCTTCTTCCTCTGTCATTGCCGTACCGGTCATACCGGAAAGTTTTTTATAAAGACGGAAATAATTCTGGAACGTAATCGTAGCAAGCGTTTTGCTTTCATTTTCCACCTTCACGCCTTCTTTGGCCTCAATCGCCTGATGCAACCCTTCGTTATAACGCCTGCCGTACATCAAACGCCCGGTAAATTCGTCTACAATGATAACCTCTCCGTCCTTGACCACATAGTCAATGTCGCGCTTCATAATGCCATATGCCTTAATCGCCTGGTTAACATGGTGCTGAATCGTCAGGTTGTCAGGGTCGGTCAGGTTTTCTATATTGAAATACTGCTCAACTTTTTTTACGCCAATTGAAGTCAGCGTAGCGGTTTTTGCCTTTTCATCCACAATATAGTCAATACCCTTTTCCCTGTATATTTCATCGTTGTCTTCCTTGCTGTCCAGCTCTGCAAAGCGCTCCATCTTCAAGGTCCTTGCAAGCTTGTCTGCACGCTCGTACAGGTCAGTCGATTTATCACCCTGTCCGGATATAATCAAAGGCGTCCTCGCTTCGTCGATCAAAATAGAGTCCACCTCGTCTACAATTGCATAGGCATGGCCGCGCTGAACCTTACGTTCCTTATAAACCACCATATTGTCACGCAGGTAGTCAAATCCCAGCTCGTTGTTGGTAGCATATGTTATGTCAGCGCCATACGCCTCTTTTCGCTGCTCCCCCTCCTGGTCATGTACAATCAGTCCGACAGTCAGCCCCAAAAAGCGGTATAGCTTGCCCATCCATTCTGAGTCACGGCGGGCAAGATAATCATTGACTGTAACAATATGCACGCCATCGCCTGTCAGCGCATTCAAATAAGCGGGCAATGTTGCAACCAGCGTTTTACCTTCACCGGTCTTCATTTCTGCAATACGGCCCTGGTGCAACACAATGCCGCCAATCACCTGTACGGGAAAATGGCGCATACCCAGCACCCTGTCAGAAGCTTCCCGGCAGACGGCAAACGCGTCGGGCAGAATATCGTCGGTCGTTTCCCCGCCTTTTAAGCGGTCCTTTAATCTATCTGTCTGTTTTTTCAACTCGCTGTCGGACATTGCCTTATACTTATCCTCTAAAGATAATACCTTGTCGCACAGCGGCTTAATCCGTTTTAATTCTCTTTTGCTATAATTACCAAACATACTTTTCAAAATATTCATGGTAACCCTTCCTTTCCGTGGCACTTAAGGAAAACGCAGCGCATCCCGTACAATTTTGCGCCTCCTCCAAATGCGTATACTGTTATACACCCTGCGCAATCTTTCACATTATAGCATACTTTTTCTAAAAAATCATTACCTATTTGTAAAAGTCTAACGTTGTAAAAATTTTTTGTGCTTTCAGCAAATCATAAGCTGCCGCATCGCTGCTTTAACCGGCAGCTTCATATATTATATAGGGACGGCGCAGCCATATAGCCGCGCCGTCCCACTCTGCACAAATTCCCCTGCTCTTTTACATCCGAAAACAAAGCATTATTTCAGAAGCGGTGGTGCTGTCGTATCTTACGGCTTGCTGCACAGCATCAGGGCCGTCATAAAACGGCGTTCCCTCCGTCATGTTGTTGACCTCTACACCGCCGGTATAGGACATATTCCCTTCCGATATAAACGTATAGGAAAACCTGTACCGGCCGCCGCCTTCCGTAAGCGTGCTGTCAGTCAGTTCAAACTTTGCCGTCTTAATTCCGTCAAATGCCGCCAGCGGTTGCCATTCCAAATTATCGCCAGACTCCGTATATACATACATTTGCAGCCTGTACCGGCCGTCTATTGGGTTGAGCATCAGCACGCTGTCACCCTCGTTTGGATTGTACACCGCTTCTGTGGATGGACCGGAAGGCGCCGCAATCACTTCAATGTTTTCTGCAACCTCCGCCATGCTGTGCAGTATATCCTGCGCCCCCACAATGCTCTGCCGGTTTACAGACATGTCCGTATTGGTTTGGAAGGCCTGCATAACAATCCAGACAATCGCCGTGCTTGCCGCTGCAAAAATAGAAAGCAGCGCAATGGTAATGACCAGCTCTACCAAAGAAATTCCTTTCTTGCTTTTAAAACGCGCGCCCGCCTTTCTCATGCTCTTCCTCCTTGCCATGCTTTTAAGCATCCTCTGCCGTTATTTCGGGCGCGAACGCGTCTATTGTCACATATTCCGTGTCGCTGTAATAAACCGCTACTGTAATAGCCGTACCCGTCACACTGGTCATCCCAGCCGATGCAGACTGCTCCCGGATCGTATACTGCGCTCCCCCCACCGTTTTTGCTTCGGGAAAATCCCCGGCTCCCACATATACTGCGCCGTTTAATAGATCGGGATCGTAACGGGTAAGCTCGTCTGCGTTGTCTGCAAAGCTTTTTCCGGACATTTCCTCTAACAATGTATCTGCAATCTGCTGCGCCTGCAGCGATGCATTCTCCTGCAGATCGTCGCCCAACATCGCCTGCTGTGCAAGAACTACGGCCGTTACAGTTCCTATAACCACCATGGACAAAATTGCAATCGCAGCGATCAGCTCAACCAGCGTAACGCCCTTTTTGTGTTTTGTAAAATCAGTCATGGCTGTAGCTTCCCCCTGTCAGATTCATAAGATCCACACTGCGCACCTTTCCGTCCGTACCCTTTTCCAGCTCCTCGTTAAAGGCAAACAAGTCAACCTCCCCCCGCAGCTTATACGTTCCGCTGCGAATCATAAACGATTTTTGGGTATCTACCGAGCCGTCCGGCTTTATTATATTGATCTGCACGTCTGTATAAAAACGGATCGTATGGTCAAAATTCCCCGTACCTTCCGCCTTTCCCACTTTAAAAGAGCCGCGCAGCACGCCGGATCCCGTTTCATATACAGACAGCTCTGTACAGGCAAAGGTTATATTGTCGGAATAAAACGACACGTCTTTATCCGTTAAGTCCGGCATTTCCCCGGTAACGCCCTGCTGCACCCAACGAAAATGGATGCTTTTGGCATAATAAACGGCAAAAGAAGGGAACTGCCCATTGCTTCCCGTCATGCTGTGCCCGGCCCCGGCCGCCTCCAGCTCTGCCGCCGTCAGCGATGCATTGCTCAAGCCCTGTGTCGGTGTGTATGCGGCAAGCTTTCCTCCAACCAAAAAATTGACCGCTTCGTCTATAGATCCTGCCGGTCCCGCAGAGGCCAGCGTCCCGTCGTCTGCCACCCAACCTACGTCGGCTGCAGAAGCGTCCTTTCCTCCGGCCGCCATGCCAAACTGCTCCGGGTTTGTAAAAAAATCCTTGGCTTTTGCAGAAAAAAGATTGATCCCGTCCGGATAATCGCTGGCGCTGATCGGATACACACCGGCAAAAATTACATAAGAAGCGCCGTCGTACGTCACCGTTGTATCATACAGAAAAACCAGCTGAAAGCCTTCTCCCGTTTCCGACTGATATATTTTTTCTTCCCCGCGGCTGCCGCTTATGGATGAGGTATAGATCACTACAGAATCATCGCTGCTGCTTTCGCTCCACGTTTCCTTTTGATTGTCATATACCCATATTTCTCCCGCTTTGATTTTATCAAGCGGAACAGACTGGTTGGCGTTGACTGTAAACTGCACATTCCTTGCCGTGTCCTGCTCTCCGGTAAACGAAATATAATACAGGTAATACCCCTGACTGTTTGTATAGATTACCTTTTCATCAAACCCTGCAACATTCGTAATTTGGGTACCATCCTTGTATTTTTCCCCCTTTACCCTATACAGGGGGGAAGCTTCTCCGGTCCAGCCGGCTCGGTCCATCAGGGCAACAATCGCCTGAGAAGCACCCGGCGCGCCGCCTTCCTCTGCCCCTGTCAGAACCTGCTCCATATTGTCCATAACCCTTCGCAGCGCCAGTGCGCTGGACGCAATTTCTGTGTAGGATACGCCGCTGTCCTCATACACCAGCATAACCTCTTTATGCGCATCCTTTAACGTTTGTAAAGAATCCTGTGTAAATACAATATTGTCCGCATGGTACAGCGCGTATTCATCATAGCCGGGCAGATAGGTGCGTGCCTGGTACACCGCTTCGCTGCAGGAACGAACCGCAGCAACATAGCGGTTAAGCGTTTCTGTCTGCTCCCGGTACTGCTCCGAAGTAGACAATGGGTCATTTAAAATTTCCTCGGCCTCCTGGATGATTCCACTGCTGCCGTCTACCCCCTGCAGTACCGTAAAGAATACTTCTTCTATCCCCTGGTTGCCGTCTGCATCCACTCCCTTGACAGTGGAACGGTTGAGCGCTGCTACCGCGTCCTGTATCGCCTGCTCCAGCTGTGTTTTGGGATGTATATAATTTTCCCATGTTGCAGTTTTGTTGTCATAAAGAATTTTTCCCTCTACGCCCTGCAAAGAAAGGATCTCCGTCTGCTGCGCTGTGGCGCGGTCCTGTGTTCCGTCGTTAAAAATAATAAACGGGAAGCTGCTCGCAAGCTCAATATAATACAGCCCTTCTTCCCTGTCATACTGCATTCTTGTACCCGGCCAGTCGGCAGTTTCCGTTCCCCAGCTGTAGGCATATATGCCGCCACCCTGCTCTGTCCACCCCAGCGTATCCCTGAAATACACGTTGGTCGTACCCTGCGCATAATTTTCTTCGGGGTCAAACGTATATACAGAAAGATCAGAAAGCTGCCCGTTTGTTTCCTGGTCTGTGTCCAGCGTAATCCAAATGTTCCCCGTCATATTTTGGACAGGTACGGTTTCCTGGTCCGGGTATTGGCCGGAAAGCCCGCGGAAGGCTACCGTATAATTGCCGGTCGTAGGAATTTTAAAACTGTACCATTCCTCATAATAGCACGTCCTACTGTTGCCCGCCCTGACCGTTTCATCGCCATAGGTCGTATAGCTTCTGCTTTGCAGCTGATTTTCACTGTCCTTATACTTTTGCATATAAACATTGTAATACTGCACCTTGCCGCCCTTGTTGGAAGCCATTGGCTGTCCCTGCATGGTCCACGTACCGGTAAAGCCGCTGTCATCCTGCGGCAGATAATAATCTATCCCCACCTGTGCTGCGCTGTCCTCCCCCAGCGCAAGCCCTTTTACGTTTACGGTCGTATAGTCACCGGCCGTACTGTCGCCCCATTCCTGGAACTTCCTGTTGGCGGACGCCTCGTCATTTTCTACAGCCGCCGTACCGTTTTTGTTCACGGCAACCCATATCTCGTTATCGGTTCCGCCGTTGACAGTGCCTGCGTCAACTTGTATATTCTCACCGTCAAGGCTGCCTGTCAGCGTAAAAACAAAGTCGCCGTCGGTAGGAACGTCGATCCTGTACCAGCCGTAGCCCTCATACTGCATGGCTCCGCCTGTATAAACCGTTTCCACCGTGTCCATATAGCTTGTCAGATTTCTATCCACAAGCACGCTGCCGTCCACATTTTGTACGGCAAGCTGCGGCGCGGCAGACCAGCTGTCGGTAACCTCGCCCTGCATCCGCACATGCACGGTGGTATGGTCGGCCTCCACATAAGAGGTAACATACTGCGTCAGCGAATTCGGCTGTGTTTTTCCGTCCAGCGTCGTACCGCGGAAATCGGTAAAATCGTTGGTTTTATTGTTGAGCGTTATATATACGTCCTGGTAGGTTTCCTGCGTAACCGGCAAATTAAACAGCTCGTGCGTCTGCGCATGGTTGTCGCCGCTTTCGCGCAGCGCGCCTTTTTTGGATATAATGGCATTAAAATAATGGATCTGTGGATCGGTAATTTCCAGCGTATAATAGTACCAACCGTTGCCTTCTTCATCCATGGCGCCCTGCGGCCCTTGTAAATCTGCCGGCATATCGCTGTCTCCCCAGCCGCCGGAAAGCAGCGTTTCCGCACGGTCCAAATCGGGCTGCTGGTCCTCCGTGCCGTCGCCGTAGGCCCATGTGTACAGATAGGGGCTCAGCGCAGATCCCGGGTACGGCCTGACATGCACCGTTACATAACGGGTTCCTCCTCCCGTTTCTACCCTGCGCACGGCTGTGGTAATACGGTTATTCTCATCGTATCCTACGTCATATGTACGGGAAAGCTGCAGGCTTTGGTTCGCCGCTTGTCCACCCCCCATATATTTTGCAACAGCCGTCAGCTTCAGCGTATGCGCTTCTTCCGTATATGCGGCTTTCACATACGTTTTTTTTCCGCTCGCTTCATCAAGGCCGGCAACCTTTGTAAAGCCCTGTGCAAACGTGCCGTCGTCCGCGTCAAAAACAAAATAGTCCGCCTCTTCTCCAACCGGCAGCCCGCTGTTGTCCGGGTCATCCGGCGAAGCGTTTAAGTAGTACGCAGCAACCACTCCCAGCGCACTTTTGGCATTTAAATAGGCCTGTCTCTGGTCAATATTCTCTGTAGTCAGCCGCATGCTTAAAACAGCCGCTGTTAAAAGCGCGGCCGTTAAAATAAACAGCACGGCCGCTATAACAATCGTTGTAACAAGGCCAAAGCCCCTTTTTGTATTTTTCAATCGCCAACACCTTTTTTCGTAAGCCTCTATGTATTTTTTCGATAACAATTACAGCCAGCCTATGCTGCGGCAGCATATGGCATTTTGCAGCATGCTTTTAAAAATCCAGTATCTCATGATACAATACACAACTATTATACCGTATCTTGATGTACGGACCAACAAAAAGACACAGATTTTTTATACAAATGTCCGGTGTCATTTTTGTAAACATTTACAATGATTATGCTTTTTCTTTCTTTTGTATCAAGTATTTGTCTCTTTTCACCATAAATTGCTTTCTTTTTTCTACAAAGCGACTTTTATATAAAAGATTGACAATCTCTTACGCAGTAAAGTACACTATATTATAGTTGGCAAAAGCGGCCATGCTTTATGGCCGCTTTTGCTTCATTGGTTTTCTGTTTTGTAACGCAGGGTTAAAAGAAAGAGGTAAAAGCATGCAAAAATTGGCAACAGCTCCTGCAGTGCTGCAAAAGCTGCAGGCAAAAAAAAATAAAAAAGGTTTTACGCTGGTCGAGCTTGTAATCGTTATCGCAATACTGGCCATTTTGGCGTCCATTGCAATTCCGGTCGTTATCTCAACCATCAATTCCGCAAACGTCAGTACCTTTACAAGCGACACAGCAACGATGGAAATGCTCCTGAAGGCTGCAATCAACGAACAAATTGCAGACGTACAAACTACATATACCGACGGAACGAGCGAAGTAACAACAGGCGGGGATGAATCTGTCACAATTGCACAGATTGCTCATACAAACGGGTTTAGTACCGAAAACCTGACAAAAGAAATTGACGGCGTGCGGTACGGCATGGTCTGGGATGGAGCAACAGGAACGCTGACTGCAACCCGCGGGACCTCGTCGACTGCTCCACCGGGCTCACTTCTGGCTACCACTACCATAGACCCAGACGGCAACGTCACCGGGACACAGGCATAACCGTTTTCTTCGCTTTTCAAGCCCGCCAAAGCGGGCTTTTCTTTTTCTTTCATAAAAATTTGACAAATATATTTCTTTTAGCTAAAAAACCTATACAGATTTGTCTGTAAAATATACACAGGCTTATATAGGATAAAGTATTTTTAGTTACGTATGATGATTTATATAGCCCGTTTAACCGATTATATAAGGTGGTGCTCCACTTGAAATTTACCATATTACAGATAAGCAGCCAGTATATCTGCCTGACACCTGCAGAAACGGTCAAAGCAAAATATACTGGGGAAAAACGCAAAAGAAGCCTTTTTGCGCAGCCGGGCGGCCAAACGGTATTTGGTCCCTCCCTGATCTTTGCGCTTCCGCAGGAACTGAAGGACGACCCCCTGCACGGCGGCAGCCGGTTTGCAGAATTTGTTTTAAGCTGCGGGCGGCAGGCAGGCTTTTCTATGGAAGATATCATCCTTTGCCCCGACCGGCAGAACATTGTCACAAAAGAATACCAGCACGCCACCGCCAAGGAAAAGTTTGTGCATTCGTTTGCCGTGCTCGAAACGGAATCGGTCATTTCAGACGATGTAGCCGACTACTCGATCATCAGCTGCGAATACGGCAGCGAACACGGCAAAACAACCAACAGCAACGAGCTCAACGCTGCGCTGTTTGCCATGCCGCTTTCTCTGATTGAAGCGCTCAAAAAGGCCTTTGAAGAACAGCACATGCGCATTTACAGGATCATCCCGCCAGGCGCCGCCATATTGCGCGGCGCACGCCGGATCGTCAACAGCATCAATTTGGTTGCGGCCATTTTAAGCCTGGATGCTTGCGACATGCGGATTACCGTTGTTAAAAACGGTGCGATCTTATACTCGCAGTCCTTTGATTCCCCTGTAGGTGATTTTGCACAGGTCGTCGCTAAAATCCGCGGCATTAGCCTGACCGATGCGGTACAGGCCGTAAATGAAGAAGGCATTTTGGAAATTATGGAAAACCTGCAATCGCCGCAGGCGGTCCGCAGCTTGCAAACGATTCTGGACTATGCAACGGGCGATATTTTAAGAAACCTGCGTATGGTGCTCGGAAGCCAACGGCTTGAGCTGGATAAAATATACCTGGCAGACCATTTTGCCGGTCTTCCCAACCTGCCCAAATATTTGCGCGAACTTGGCTTTTCCATGGAAATTGACAGCGTAGATACCTCCTATACGCCTGAAAACATCCCCATTATTACAGACGTTGCCGTAGAAAACGGGTACAGGTCGTCAAGCTATTATATGCTTTCCGGTCTGGTTGCACTTGCAAACGCCGGCCAGTGCGATTTTTTAAACGGTATCCACTCTGCAAAACGCCGCAGCTCCAATATCGGCAAATATGCTACCATTGCGCTTGGCGCAACGGTAAGCGCTGTTATGCTGGCCGTCGGCGGCCTGTATGGCTTCTCCTATTTGCAACAAGCTATCGATTATTCCAAACTGTCCGACCCCCAGTACGCCGAGGTACGGGAATGGATTGCAAAAGACCAGGAACTTTCCACCAGGATCGCCAATGTAGAAAGCGACAAAGCCGCGCTTCCCCAAGCTCCTGCCGCCGTACGGGAAATTGTCAGCCAGCTATACACGCAAATCACCGACGAGGTGTTTTTTGTAAACTCCTACAGCATCAACAATGACGAAAACCTGATTACGCTGAACTTTTATGTAGACGACTTTGACGCTTATGTAAAGCTCAAAGCAGAAGTGGAACGCAACGCATATTTTACAATTGCCATTCCCTTCTCCTATACAAGCAACCCGGAACAGGGCAACGGCAGCTGCACCGTAACACTTTCCGTAAATACGCAAAATTCCCGCGGTGAATCCGTACAGTCCATGCAAGGGGGTGCCGGCCAATGATCGTTATGGGCAAAAAAATCCCGTCTTACCTGGTCGGGCTTTTTATCATCCTTCTGGCGTTGGCGCTGTTTGTGCCGCTTGTGCTGATGCCATATCTTTCAAACAGGCCAGTCATGGAGCAGCAGCATGCACAGGCGCAGGCCACGCTGCGGCTGTATGAAGCCAGACGCAACAGCATAGAAGAATACAAAAACCATGTCAACGACCTTCAGTCGCGTTGGGACGAGCTGGAAGCGGAAATGTTTGTAACGGCCGACAGCACAGCCAACGATTTAAACCAGATGTTTTCCGACCTTGGCATTACGCCCATGTCCATCAATATATCGGACGAGCAGGAAGTTCTCCCGGCAGAAACCTCTTCTACCGGCGACCCGCTGTGTTCTATAGATATTGCGTTAAGCTTTACGGCTTCTCCCAACAAGGTGCTGGATGTAATTGATTTTTTTGAGCAGGAATCCGACGGCTCCTACTATATCCGTACCCTCAACTTTTCAACCGTTACCCAGACAGACAGCCAAAACGGTGTTCCCGTTGCAAGGGGCGACTTAAACACCTCCATGAATATTTCGCTTTATTACTTTCAGGCGGATGCTCCCTCCGCACAGGCACAAACACCGTCGTCTGCAAATACAGCGGCATGATGTACCGTCCATTTTCTGCCGCTTTTGCTGTAAGCCTTGTGCTGGTCGTACTCTCTACAGCCGGGATCGTCTATCTTGCGTTTCTTTTGTGTAACCATGCGCCTGCTGCCTGGTTTTGCGACTATGGAGAAACACCTTCGCCAAAGGCCGCATGCGGCACGCGCTTTTCCTACCGGCGTGTTGGGATCCCCTGCACGGTTTTGCTTTGTGTTTGTAACGCGCTGTGTTTTTTTCTATACGGGGTATGCCTGTACAGCGCTTTATTGTGTCTGTCCATGATACTTATGCTCCTAATTGCGCTGAGCGACAGAAAATATACCATCATTCCCGACCAGTTTACCGCCGCGCTTGCTCTTCTTTGCGCCGCCGGTGCCGTATGCGATCTGCTGTCCGGCCAGTTTTTTATTACAAGCTGGTGGTCGCCGCTTGCAGGCGGTGCCTGTGGGGCTGCGCTTTTTCTTCTTTTAAACCTTTTCAGCCGCGCGCTTTATAAAAAGGACGGGATCGGTTTTGGTGATGTAAAGCTTTTTGGCGCACTTGGGATTTTATTGGGCTTTCCGGCCGTCTTTTTAGGCTTTATTTTTTTACTGTTTACGGCGTTTTTCCATATTCTTTTTTTACTGGCGGCAAAAAAGATCAAAAGTGGGTTCTACCTTCCCATGGGACCGTACATTTGCGCAGGCTGCGCGCTGCTGATCCTATTGCGCACGCCCGTTTACCGTCTTGCCGCATGGTATTTACAGCTGCTTTGACTGTAACCCGATTCCGTTGTAAAGGAGCAAACAAAACCATATGAAAGCATCCAATCTTAAGCTTGGTGAAATTCTGATCAAGTCCGGCGCAATCACCCCCGATGTTTTACAGCAGTGCCTGGACAAACAAAAACATGCAGGAAAACGCATTGGCGAAATTCTCACAGAGGAAAAGTATATTTCTGAACAAACACTTTGCAAGGCGCTGGCCCAGCAGTTTTCCATGCCGTATATAGATCTGCAAAGCGTAGAGATCGACCCGAAAATAGCAGAAATTGTGCCTGAAAATATTTCTGTTGCAAATCATATTATCCCAATCTCTTTTGATGACAAATCCCTGACGGTCGCCATGTCCGACCCTCTTGACTATAAGGCGATCAATACCCTGGGTAATTATACCCGTCATCGGATTAACGCGGTGCTGGCCGAGGCCTCTTCTATCCTGGAAAAACAGCGGGAGCTGTATGCGACCAAAAAGGCGTTCAGCGAAGCGCAGGAGTTTGTCAGCGCGCAAATGTCAAAAGGGCAAAGCGAAGAACAAAGCGCCATAAATACCGTATCGGAAGATCAACCCATTATCCGTTTTGTCAACAATATGATCGAGCAGGCCGTCTATATGAAGGCCAGCGATATCCATATCGAGCCTATGGAAAAGAAAATGCGCATCCGTTTTCGCATTGACGGCAGGCTGATCCAATACCTGGAAACAGGGCCGGATCTGATTCCTTCCGTCACCAGCCGTATCAAATTTATCGGCGGCATGAACATTGCCGAAAAGCGTCTGCCGCAGGACGGGCGTCTGCATTATCGTGCGGGCAACACAGAGGTGGACATGCGTATTTCTGTTATGCCGAGCGTTTTTGGGGAAAAGGTCGTGATCCGTATCACCACGGCGCTTGGTATTACAATGGACAAATATGGGATTGGCTTTTTGCCGGAAAACCTTGCCGTTTTCGAATCCCTTCTAAAAAGCAACCGCGGCATTATTTTACTTACAGGCGCGACAGGTTCGGGCAAGTCCACAACCCTGTACACGGCGCTTAAAGAAATACAGCGCGACGACATCAATATCGTCACAGTAGAAAATCCCGTTGAAATGATTATCCCCGGCATCACCCAGGTAGATATCAACGACAAAGCCGGCCTTACCTTTGCAAACGTTTTGCGGTCCATTTTAAGGCAGGATCCGGACATCATCATGATCGGTGAAATCCGCGACCGCGAAACAGCCGAAATCGCCTCCCGCGCCGCCATCACCGGGCACCTGGTTCTGTCCACCCTGCATACCTACAGCGCTGCAAGCTCCGTTATACGCCTTGTGGATATGGGTGTTGCGCCGTTTATGGTCACTTCGGCAGTATTGGGTGTCGTTGCCCAGCGCCTTGTCCGCAAGCTGTGCTTAAACTGCCGCGAAGCCTATTATGCAAATGAGGACGAGCTTCGCTTTCTCAGCCTGCCTTCCGGAACAAAGCAAAAAATTTACCGTGAAAAGGGCTGCGATAAATGCAACCGGACAGGCACGAAGGGTCGAACCGCCGTACATGAGATCATGCGCGTTACCGGCCCAATCCGGGCTGCAATCCACGCGGGCGAAAGCACGGCGCGCATCAACGAAATCGCGCTTAAAGAAGGCATGCTTCCCATGCGCGAAAATTTAAGGCGGCTTGTGCGCAACGGCACAATTTCCATTACAACAATGCTGGACGCCGCCATGGACGACGACATACTTTAAAAAAGGGGCTGCAAAGCTATGGATTTTTATGCCTTTATCCGCGACGCCGTAATCGCTGGTGCATCGGACATCCATTGTGCCGCGGGCAATAAGCCCGCCCTGCGCATACACGGAAAAATTTGCTTTTCAGAAGACCATCCGCTTTTAACCGATGAGGAAGTCCTGGACTGCATTCGTCAGGTGCTGTCTTCTGCACATTACGCCCGTTTTCAGGAAGCAGGCGATATAGACGCCGCCGCAAATATAAAAGACTTTGGCCGCTTCCGCATCAACGCATTTCATCAACGCAACGGCGCTGCACTGGTTATGCGTGTCGTTCACGCACAACCGCCCGAAATCAACACACTAAATCTTCCTGCTTCTATCGATAAAATTTTAAACCTGCAAGAAGGCCTGGTGCTTGTAACAGGCCCTTCCGGCAGCGGAAAAACCACAACGCTTGCAGCCTTGATCCACGAAATGAACAAAAAACGCTGTCTGCATATTGTTACGATTGAAGACCCCGTTGAATACATCCACACGCCCATCCGCTGTATAATCAACCAGCGGGAGGTCGGGACAGACAGCCTGAGCTATTCCACTGCGCTGCGCGCAGTCCTGCGTGAAAATCCCGATGTTATTCTAATTGGTGAAATTCGGGATCCAGAATCCATGACCATGGCCCTTTCTGCAGCCGAAACGGGGCATCTTGTCTTTTCCACTTTACATACAGAAGGCGCTGCAAAAACAATTGACCGTATGGTCGACCTGTTCCCGGTAAGCCGTCAGCAGCAGGTGCTCGGTCAGCTTTCCACCACGCTCAAAGCGGTTATTTCACAAAGATTGCTCCCCCGGGCGGACATTTCCGGGCAGATCGGCGCTTTTGAAATGATGTTTGTAAACTCTGCGGTCGCAAACCTGATCCGCGAAAATAAAACTGCGCAAATCGACCAGATCATCCAGCTTAATAAAAACGCAGGTATGCTTACCAGAAACGCAAGCATCCAGCTTCTTCTGGAAAACGGCTATATCACACCGGAAACGGCACGGCGCTACAGCCTTCATACAGACAGCCCGTCGGCTGCGGGCATGCCGCCGTATCCAAATATTTCACTTTATCCAGAGCAGAGGTGACCCCGCTTGAAATACACATATATCGCCGTCAACAGCAAAAACAGAAAATATAAGGGCGAAATGACTGCCAACTCCCGCGACGAAGTCAGGAAAAACCTGCGTTCGCGCGGCCTTACGGCCCTTTCGGTCACGCAGCTGCAGGACCCGGCCGAAATCAACGCCGGCAAAAGCATTTGGGAACGGGAGCTCAATATAAAAGATATCCATGATACAAAAATCAGGAAAAAACGCATGCTCGCGATGATGCACCAGATGGGCCTGATGATGAAGGCAGGGATTTCCCTCTCTATGGCTATGGAGGTCATGGTCGATACAGAATCGGACAAAAATCTGCGCAAGGTTCTTACGGAAATTACAAAAGAGCTTTACAACGGCGTACCGTTGTCTGCCGCTATGAGCAGGTTTAAAACCTTTCCCCATATCGTCATCAATATCATACAAGCAGGTGAAGCAAACGGGCGGTTAGATCTTTCCTTTGCCCAGTGCGCTTCCATTTTGGAAAAAGAAATCGCCCTTTTCGGCAAGATCAAAACCGCCCTGGCATATCCGGCTTTTCTGCTGGGCCTTACAATTATTTTGATGATTGTCTTGTCCGTACTGGTCATCCCTTCTTTTTCTACCCTCTTTAGCAGCTTTGGCGCCGAACTGCCGGCTATTACACAGTTTACAGTGGGCGTTTCCAATATGCTGATCAACCACTGGTATATCATCCTTTTGATCATTGCCGCGCTTGTTTTCGGGCTGCGGTGCTTATACAAATATAACGAAAGCTTTTGTATGTGGTGGAGTCGTACGCAGCTAAAGCTCCCGTTAATCGGTAAGGTCATGCGTATTTCCCATATTGCGCGCTTTTGCCGTATCATGGCCACGCTTACAGACGCAGGAATCCGCATTATAAAAGCGCTGGAGCTTGCAAGGGATGTCATTGCAAACGCATATATGAAGGACTGTATGAACCAGATTATCGAGGATGTAAAGATCGGCACACCCATCAACGTAGCCATGTCGCGGTATCCCGTGTTTGACGCTTTGCTCGTTTCCATGATCCGTGTCGGTGAAGAAAGCGGCATGCTTTCCGATTCCCTGCGTAAAATGACCGATATGTACGAGCAGCAGGCGGACGAATCCACCAAGCGTCTGACCGGCGCTATAACGCCTGTTTTGACTGTACTCATAGCCATCGTGGTGGCAACTGTTGTGATTTCCATTGTGGTTCCCATGTTTGGCATGTACGATGTCATTGCCACCAGCGTAAATTCTTAAATTAAATCATCTGCAGCCATTCCCCCGCATACATTTATGTATAAGGGGGAGTCTTTATGAAATTTTTTGTTTTTACAAAGCAGCGGCTTATCATCATCGGCTGCTGTCTGCTTGTGGGAGTCCTTGCGCTGTCCGTCTGTTTTTCCAGCTACAATGGCGTTATAATGGCCTCCACAACCGCAAGGAAAATTCCTATATATTGTGTAGAACAGGAAGAAAAAGTCGTAAGCATATCGTTTGATGCCGCCTGGGGGAACGAGCAAACGCAGGGCCTTCTGGACACGCTGGACGAATACAACGTAAAAACCACCTTTTTCCTTGTGGGGGAATGGGTGGATAAATACCCCGATTCCGTAAAGGCCATTCACGACGCGGGGCACGACGTGGGAAACCATTCCGACACACATGCGCACATGCCGCAGCAAAGCCGGGAAGATATGCTGCAGGAGCTCAACGGCTGCAACGACAAAATTGAAAAAATTACAGGCGTACGCCCCACCCTCTTCCGGCCGCCTTACGGCGACTATAACAACGCATTGGTCGAAACTGTCAACAGCATCCATATGTACTGCGTACAGTGGGATATCGACAGTCTTGACTGGAAGGATCCTTCACCCCAGCAAATGGTAGACCGCATTCAGAACAACCTGTCACCCGGCAGCATCATCCTGCTGCATAACGGTGCAAAAAACACGCCGGAAGCGCTCCCGATGATTATAGAAGCCATCCGCGCACAAGGGTATGAGATCGTCCCGATTTCCGAAATTTTGTTAAAAGGCAGTTATACCACAGACCACGAGGGCCGCATGCATACAGACACAGCCTCCGTAAACACAGACCCTTCCGGCTCTGCTTGATCCAAACAAGAAAGCAGCTCTCAAAGCCATGTCAGCACATAACTACATAGATACAAATCCGGCGGACAGCTCTTCTGTCCGCTTTTTTATCGAATTTTTAAATTTTATACAGCCTGCTACGGCGCCGGTCTCTTTTTCTTTATGCAAAAGACTGGTTTTTTCTGTAAAAGGCGGTAAAAAAATCTGTTTTTTCTTTTTTTTGACACCCATGGAACAATTTTAGCAAGAGATTTGACGATTTTTAGTTGACCTGCGCCCTCCGGCAATTTATAATAAATTTATAATTGACAAAAGCAACGGAAACAATATAGTAAAAACAGCGCCTTCCAGATAACGCGTTTGCCGTTTTTGGAAGTTTATTTTTGAAAGGAACCTGGTTATGAAACATAAGGCAGCAATTATCACCTTTATTTGTCTGGCTGTCCTTTCCCTGACAGCCGTGGGTGTTTTTCTGTTCAATCCCACGCTTGCAGGAAGGCTGATCGCTTCTGTTTCCGTTGTGCAGACCCCAACCGAAGCGCCCACCGAACCCACCACACAGCCGCCCACCTCCTCAGACGTACAAGCCCTGCAGGCTGAAAAAACATCCAGTACGTTAAAACGGGGCGACACACTCACTCTCAGCCCTGTCATTGTACCTGAAAACGCCAAAAATAAAGCGCTTTCGTTTACAAGCTCCAATCCAAACGTCGCTTGTGTGGACAGCACGGGCAAGGTAACGGCCCTGTCTGCGGGCGAGTGTACCATTACCGCCGTTTCATCCGCCAATAAAAAAGCCACGGCTGCATATAAGTTTACCATTACAGACGAGCGGATCGACGAAATCAAGCTTTTAAACGACTATCTACTGGAAGTCCCAGCCAGCCAGAAAGTCACCTATGGGAACAAAAAATCGCAGACCGTCAATCTGGTGCAATGCAGAATCACAAACGAAGGGACCGACGGGCATTATATACTGCTGCTCAAATACCAGGCCGGTGCTTCCATCACCGCGGTAGAGATTGTCACGCTGCAAAACGGCAAGCCTGTTTCGCTCAAAACCTTCGACAGCTTTTCCTCTCTTTTAGAAAAACAGACAAACACCTCGTACAGCGAAACCGTCTGCACAGGTAAAACAGCAGCCTTCTATATAAAATCCACCGCTATCCAAAACAGCACCACACAAAGCAAGCGAACCGTTACGCTTTACAGCGCGTCGGGCAGCACGCTTTCTTCCGTCCAAACCATGACCGATGTCTATCGTTATAAGGACGGAGAAAACGTCCCGCTTAGCGGAGCCTTCTCTATGGACGGCAGCAATACAACAGAAGAAGCGTATCTTTCCTCCCTTTCCGCGCTGGGTGAAAATTATCCGGAATTTACAGACTGGGTCAACCGGACAATCACCGTCGCACAGGGTAAGTACGAAAAAGCACAGCCTGTGGTAAAGCTGGAAGAAGTCTATTTAAACCGTATAGAATGGACAACCTCTGACAAAGCGGTGGCCACCGTCAATAAAAACGGAATTGTCACCGGCAAAAACGCCGGCAGCTGTGAAGTACAGGGCATTTTATCCTGCCTTTCCGGTGCCGTATGCAGCGTTCAGGTAACGGTTCAGAGCAACTCCGAAGCGTTATCGCGCTATCTGGATTCCATAAAAGACGATACCATTAAAGCGCAAAACGGCACTGTGCTTGCATTGTATGCAAGCAAGGCCATCGATGTAGACGGCGATGGCACAAACGAGCTTTTGCTGTATTACACAGGCGGGCACAGCTGCCAGATCGACGTTGCAAAGGAAACCAGCAACGAAATCAAACGCTCTACTGCCTTTTTTGCCGCAACCGACAGCAGCAAGACCTGCCGGCTTGATATTTATATGGATAACACCACCGGCAATGTGGTATTATGTGAAAATGATCTGTCTGAAAGCGGCTCGTCCAAAACCACGGAGTTTTCCTTTAACGCATATAAAGACGGCAAATACACGCCTGATTCACAAACCTATAAGATCGTCGCAAACGGTAGCGGCGAAGAAAACGCCGCATATTATATAGACGGCCAGGAAGTCAAAAAAGACGCCTTTGACCTTGCAACCGGCCATTACGGCCAATATGCGCAATGGGATGTAAACAAATAAGCTTTTATCAAAGTGCTGTCTGCGGCTGTCCCATAGCTGCGCAAACCGGGAGGAACGTTTCATGCCTTCAGTCATTACGCATTATCTGCTTGCACAACGACTGCTTGCTCATATAAAGCAGACATATAAAGACTGCAAAATTCATCAAAACGCCTTGCTGTGGGGTGCGCAGGGGCCGGATTTCCTTTTTGCTGCACAGTCGGAAAGACTGCGGTCGCTGGCTTCGCTTTTGCACACCGCTCCGTCTGGTCAAACCCTTTCTTTTTTGTCCCGCTTTGCCCTTGATAGCAAAAACAACATGGACCAAAGCTATGCGCTCGGCTTTTTTACCCATTACGCACTCGACAGCATTGCACATCCGTTTGTTTTGTCAGGCGCAAGGCAAATGGCGGCGCAGCGCAGTGAAATTTCCGCAGCCGTCGCACACAATATGATAGAAGTCAATCTCGATGTCATTATGGTGCGTTATGAAAAAAGCACGCTTGCAAACAGCATTCGGCTGCAAACCTGCGCGCCAAAAGACCCTGCTGTTATGCAGCATATGGCTTTGCTTTATTCTGTTTTACTCCATTCTGTTCTGCAAGAAAACGCTTCTGTAAAAGAAGTGTTTGAAAGCGCCCAAAGCTACCGCAAGTGGCTAAAAAAGCACACAGATCGCACCGGGCTTAAAAAGGACTTTCTTCTGCGAAGGGAAAAGAAACGCCATCTGCCGCCCGGCGCTTCTGTCATGTACAGAAGCATTACAGAGGACGATACATACGATTATGCAAATATAAACAACAACGACTGGGAAGAAAACGGGCAAATACGTACCGATACCTTTTTTGACCTGTTTGAGCAGGCGGACCGTTTGGCAACCGCCATGACAGACCTGTTTTTCAGCGGCGGCGATATCTGCTCCCCCACCGGCGGCAAGCCGTTTATACAAACAACCGAAGCTACGGCTGCCAAATAACCACCTTACCAACCTGTAATGGAGGATTTCTATGCAAACCTTAAAGCTTTTTGCCATTGCGCTTGCTTTTCTGGGCGCGATTGCGGCAGGTTTTTTTGCTACTATCCGATATAAAAGAAAAACACAAATGCAGTTTTTAGATTCCCTGGCCTCCCAGACCATCAGCTATTTTTGCCGGACCTCCCACATGCAAAACGGCGGGATTATTGATCTGGGGCAAAAATCGGCGATGCGCCCGTCAAAATGGAAAACACCCAAGGGCTATACAAACCATGCTTTTAAAATCAACGGCGTACCAGCAGAGCTTTTAAAAAGCAACGCCTCAAAGGGCGACAAAGCTATTTTACAGCTGCACGGCGGTGCATATATCGTAGGCTTTTCCGATACATACAGAAGCACAGCGCTTAAGCTTTCCAAAGTCAGCGCCGGTGCGGACGTTCTTTCTATCGATTACCGCATTGCGCCGGAGCATGTACATCCCGCGGCGCTCGAAGACACAGAAAATGCCTGGAACTGGCTTTTGGACAATGGCTATAAGCCGGAAAATATTATTTTGGTCGGCGACAGCGCCGGCGGCAATCTGGCCTTGTCCCTGACTGCCAAGCTGCGGGACGAAAACCGGCCGCTGCCAAAAGCGCTGATCTGCATGTCTCCCTGGGCAGACATGTCCGCGCAGGGGCCGTCGTTTACATACAATCTTTATAAAGACCCCATGTTTGGGCGTGCCAAAGGCGCGCATAGCGGCAGCTGCCTGGACAATCCGGAAAAACTGCTTGCCTATGCCGGCCAGACCGACCTGCAGGACAAATACCTTTCGCCCGTTTACGGCGATTTTGACCGCTTTCCGCCCATGCTGCTCCAGGTGGGGACCTATGAGCTTTTGGAAAGCGATTCCATTACCATCCATGACAAGGCCAAAGCAGCCGGTGTGGATGTAACGCTCACGCGCTACCCGGGCATGTTCCATACATTCCAGCTGCTGGAGGACCTTCTTCCGGCGTCCAGAAAAGCCTGGTACGAAATCGAATATTTTTTGAAAAAGCAATTTAGCTGCCTTTTAAGCCACTAAGCGGCTTTTTTGCAGCTTTTTGGCTTGATACGTTTCATAAAGATAAAAAGAGGGAACCTGGGGTTCCCTCTTTTTTCTTTCTCCAAACTTTCTGCGGGGTGCTTTATGCAGGTTTTTATCTTACCCACCGGGTTTGTACGTTTATATACATTTCTTCCAAAAAGACTTTGTTCATTTCTTATGGAAGAAACGAACCAAAGACCACTAAGGGGGAAAACTTGCGATGTTTTCCCCCTTAGAACCCCCTTTTGTACGCCTCAAGGGGAGTACCCCCTTAAGAATCCCCCTGACGGTTCTTATACAATCGTTTTTGCACACTTACAATGTATGTGTTTAAAGTTGTAATTTGGGGTTGGCTTGTTGCAGAGTTTTTAGTCCTCCAATGTTTCATGGCGTTCCCGGTAATCCACTAGCTCGTCAATGTCTGCAAATGCTTCACGGGTCAGAGCACCACCCAGACGAAAGCCTGTAATAAAGGCGTATAGTTCATCGTACTGCCTGGCCCGGTCTAGCGCTGCCTCCATCGCTTCCAGCTGCCGCTTTTCTTCTTCGCAGTAGCGCGCAATTGCCTTTTGGTGCCCGGTTTTCTTTCCAGCCTTTGTTTGTCCGCGCGAAATTCCACGTAGAAAATGTCTTTTAATACGCCTTACATTATGGGCCTCCTTCATCATTTTTTTGTTAATACGTTTGCTATTATGAAAAATCAAAAAACATAATTTCATGGCACAGGTAAATTTTTATAATCATTATATAACCTATAGGTTATATTGTCAATATAATTTTCAGGTTATATTGTAAAATAAATAAAATTGGGAAAGGTGGAATTATCATGTATTTTTTACCTAGAATTCAACAGTATAGAAACAAAAAAGGATGGACACAAAATTATGTGGCAGAAAAAATGAATATTAAACAATCACAGTATAGCAGATATGAATCAGGTGAAGATGAAATGAGAATAGGAACATTTGTAAATTTGTGTAAAGCATTAGAAGTATCCGCCGATTATCTTCTTGCTTTTTCAGACGACCCTCAAATTAAATAAAATCCTATTTTTATTTATTGTTTTTTCTGGTGGAAAAGATTTTTCTTATGTATTTATATAAAACGGCTGAGAAAAGAAAGCTGTATAAAGTACCATAAGAAGCAAGGCTGCAAGTCTAAAAAACTGTTATATAAGAATCCCCCCGACGGTTCTTAAGTGAAAGTTTCTGCGCATTTGCGGCTTTGTCCTTTTTCATTTTTTCGGCAGTTTGTACATGCTTAAAAAGAAGCATTGCTTTTTATGCTCCATTTTGATTTTCTTTGTCTGTCTGCTCCGGGAACAGCACGCTTTCTAATATAGACACAAGCGCAAAGTTAAAGCTTGTGTTGTTTTTTGCTGCTACTTCCTCTATTTTCTCCGCAAGTGTTTCTGACAAATAGGTTGTTTTATAGATATGCGGTTTTCTTTTTCGAGGGGGGATCGTATACATCAAAGCTCCTCCTTTCTGCTATTTATAAAAAATACCGACAAAATATTAATCAGATATATCTCAACTTAAATTTATTTAACTATTTTTCTCACCTCCCATATTATTATGCCACACTTGTGTTCCTTTTGCAACACTTTTGCAGCAAAAACTGGTATAAAAGAATAGAGGTGATACTATGTACTATAACGAACGTTTAATTGCTCTCAGAGAAGCACACGGATTGACACAAGAACAGGTAGCAACTGCTATTGGTGTAAAAAGAGAACAATATAGAAGATATGAAATTGGCAGAAACGAAATAAAAGCGCACCACATAGTTGCTTTTGCAAAGTTGTATAAGGTATCTACGGACTATCTTTTATGTTTATCAAATTCTCCATATGAATCTTGGGTAAAAAAGTAATAAGTGATGATAGCAAGCGCTTCTGACAAATAGGTTGTTCTATAGATATGCGGCTTTCTTTTCCGAGGGGAGCCTTATACATTTTGCTTCCTCCTTATTTTTCCGCCCGCTCCGGGCGGTTTTATTTTGTGCTTTTTTCTGTCATCCACTGCTTTCCCTCCTTCATAAGGCTTTTTATCCTTTATGTGGGTTTATATTTTTTCACCGGCTTTGTGCGTTTCTATACATTTCTTCCAAAAAGACTTTGTTCATTTCTTATGGAAGAAACGAACCAAAGACCACTAAGGGGGAAAACTTGCGATGTTTTCCCCCTTAGAACCCCCTTTTGTACGCCTCAAGGGGAACGCCCCCCTTGAGAATCCCCCTAGTCATTCGTATTCCTTATAGTTAGTAAAAAACATTTTGACTACGGCTCTGGCGGAACGGTATTAATGATTGAATGGGAAAAGAAAATTTAACATAATTTGGTTTTCATTTCTCCTACTAACAGTAGTATATACTACTATTAGTAGGAAATCAAACTTTGTTTCTACTTTTAGTAGTAACATATAAAAAAGGAGATGATAAAGTTTGAAACCTTATAACAAAAGATTAAGCGAATTAAGAACAGATCATGATTTAACACAAAAAGCCGTTAGCGAAATATGTAATGTATCAGATGCGTCTGTAGGACATTGGGAAAAAGGAGTCCGAGAAATTAGCATAGATTGTTTAATTAAACTAGCCAAATTTTACAATGTATCAGTTGATTATATTTTAGGCTTAACTGATAACAAACAAAAGTTTTGGTAAATTGTAGCGGAGGCATTTTTGCTTTATTTTAAGCACGCAGAAGCTGTTGTATAAGAACTGTCAGGGGAAATGCCGCAAAGCGGTTGCATAAGAAATAAACCAATTTTATTAGAACAAATATATAAAAACAGAAAAAGCCGGAAAACAACAGAAACTTGCATAAAGCACTATAAAAACCCCCGAAAACCGCAGGCAACACATATCACCTTGCGGCTTCCGGGGGTTTTGTTCAAAGCACAGCTTTAGCTTCTGTTATGATTGTTATGATTATGATGGCCGCCCCTGGGAGCCCTTCTGTCCCTGTCGCCCGTATGCGGACGCCTGGGCGCTACCTCGTTTTCCGGCTTTAAGCCTTCCACTTCAATCAGCGCCTCTCTTCTTGAAAGGTTCAGCCTTCCCTTATCGTCTATTTCAAGCACCTTTACAAGAACAATGTCATCCACATTAACCGCATCCGTCACCTTTTCGGTACGCTTTACATCCAGCTGTGAAATATGGCACAGGCCCTCCTTGCCCGGCGCAATCTCTACAAACGCGCCAAAATCCATAATTCGCGTTACCTTGCCCTTAAAGATCTCGCCCGGCTGTGGGTCCTTCGCAATCGTATCGACAATCGAAAGCGCACGCTTGCAGTTTTCCACATCCAAACCGCTGATAAACACATGCCCATCCTCTTCAATGTCAATTTTTACATCGCACTGCGCCTGAATCTCTTTAATCACCTTTCCGCTCTTGCCGATCACCTCACTGATCTTGTCAACAGGGATCGTCGTGGTCACCATCTTAGGCGCATATGGGGAGAGCTCCGCGCGCGGCTGCGCAATCGCCTTAAGCATAATTTCATCTAAAATATAAACCCTGGCCTTATGCGTCTTTTCCAGCGCTTCCTTGATCATTTCCGGCGTAAGACCGTCTATTTTCAAATCCATCTGGATAGCCGTGATCCCCTCGTGCGTACCTGCCACCTTAAAGTCCATATCGCCAAAAAAGTCTTCCAAGCCCTGAATATCCACCATTGTCATCCAGCGGTCGCCCTCTGTGATCAACCCGCAAGAGATACCTGCAACCGGCGCCTTGATCGGCACGCCGGCATCCATCAGCGCCAGCGTGGAGCCGCAAATGGAGCCCTGCGACGTAGACCCATTAGAAGACACAACCTCCGAAACCAGGCGGATCGCATAGGGGAATTCCTCCACAGACGGAATCACCGGCACAAGCGCCCGCTCTGCCAGCGCGCCATGGCCAATTTCTCTTCTGCCCGGTCCCCTGCTGGGCCGTGTTTCCCCAACGGAATAAGACGGGAAGTTATAATGGTGCATATAGCGCTTATATTCCTCGTTGTCAATCCCATCCAGCAGCTGTTGATCGCTTACAGGACCAAGCGTTGCGGCCGTCAAAACCTGCGTTTGTCCTCTTGTAAACAAGCCAGAACCGTGCGCCCTTGGCAAAAGGCTTGTTTCTGCGGCCAGCGGGCGGATCTCGTTCATGCCTCTGCCGTCCACACGCTTTTGCTCGTCAAGCAGCCAGCGGCGTACAACATACTTCTGTGTTTTGTACAGGCATTCGTCAATCTTCGCTTCCTGTTCGGGGTAGATTTCATCAAATTTCTCATGCACCGCCTCATAAATTGGCTGCAGCCTTTCGTCACGCACCGTTTTATCGTCCGTATCAAGCGCAAGCTTAATATCCTCCAGCGCAAAATCACGGATCGTATGGAACATCTCCTCATCCGGCTCGTTGCTTGGATAAGAAAATTTTTGTTTGCCAATCTGGGCCTGAATCTCCTTAATAAACGCAATGATTTTCTGGTTTGCCTCATGCCCGGCCATAATTCCGTTGAACATAACCTCGTCACTGACCATTTCCGCACCAGCCTCAATCATCGCAATGCGGCTATCCGTAGAAGCAACCGTTACGGCCATTTCAGACCTTTCGCGCTGTTCCTCTGTTGGGTTGATCACAAATTCGCCGTCTACATAACCGACAGAAACGCCTGAAATCGGCCCGTTCCACGGAATATCCGAAATAGAAAGCGCAATCGAGGTGCCCACCATTGCTGCAATTTCAGGTGAGCAGTCGCTGTCAACCGACATAACAGTGCAAACAACAGAAACATCGTTGCGCATATCCTTCGGGAACAGCGGCCGAATCGGCCTGTCAATCACGCGCGACACAAGAATCGCCTTTTCAGACGGACGGCCCTCTCGCTTCAAAAAGGAGCCCGGTATCTTCCCCACCGCATAAAGCTTTTCTTCAAAGTCCACGGAAAGCGGGAAAAAATCAATCCCTTCACGCGGCTTTGCAGATGCCGTTACGGCCACGTTTACAACCGTGTCGCCATAGCGCACAAAGCACGAACCGTTTGCCAGCTGGGCAATTTTTCCCGTTTCCACTACAAGCGGGCGCCCGGCAAAGTCTGTTTTGAATACCTTGTAATTTTCAAACATTTCTTTTCCTCCTGAAAATAAAATATCTATTTTACAGGGAGGCACCGCTTAGCAATAAAACCGATATTCCAAGCATGCAAAATATCCGTTTCACTGCTAACCAAATGCTTCCGCTGTAAATTCCAACAAATGACCAACAGGGCAGACGGCACAATGCCGCCTGCCCCGAAAATTGCCATTATTTACGTATGCCAAGCTTAGCGATAATTGAGCGGTATCTCTCAATATCGGTCTTAATCAGATAATTCAGCAGGCTTCTTCTCTGCCCTACCATCTTCAGCAGGCCTCTGCGGGAATGGTGATCCTTTTTGTGTACCTTTAAATGCTCGGTCAGATCGTTAATTCTCTTTGTCAAAAGCGCAATCTGTACCTCGGGGGAACCCGTATCGCCTTCATGCAGGGCATACTCCTGCATAATTGCATTCTTTTCTTCTTTTAACATTGCATAATCCACCTTTTTTATCATTTTGCCCATAGGATTAAAAAAATATCCTTCAATCTCAGATCAAGGAAGGTGTCTTCCCGTAAATGGGCTTACTCCAAAATCCGTGAAAGGGGCATTGCACCAGTAGATTATAGCACACGCTCCAAAAAATGTAAAGTTTTTTCTGGTCATCTTCTAAAAAATCTTAACAAAAAACAGCTTGTTTTTTCATACAGCCTGTCCAAATTTAATGTTCTTCCTTCAACCTGTTCCCCAGCCTTTTGAGCAGCTCCTGCTGTTGGTTTTTGGGCAACATGCGGTAATCGATCACAAGCTGCTGTTCATCCGCAGACAGCTCGTATATTTTTTCCCGCTCAGAGGTTGTCCGCTTCTTTATCCCGCTTTGCTGCGCGTGTTCAAAATCGGCAAGGCTTACTGACGCACTTGCAAGCTCCCCACCGTTGACGCATTGCAAAAATTCAACATACGGTATATTCAAAATTTTGATCAGCTTCATCATGGTATTGATGCTTGGCGCAGTTTTTCCAATTTCATAATATGTGTACGTTGATCGGTCCACACTAAGTGCCTCGGCAACCTGCCCCTGCGACAGCCCACAGTTTTCCCTGTAGCGCCTTAAAAGCTCCGGCAGCTTTTTTTTGACTATGTTTGCCATTTTTCCAACTCCCAACGGCGTGATCTATATTTACATTTTCCGTTGAGTTTATTATAGTAAATCCATATCCGGATTATGCAATTGTGTGACAATCCATCACGTATTTTTTGTCGAATCTTTCACTATTTCCGGCCATTTTATGTGCTGACCGCTTTTTATCCTGCAAAATTGTTTCACTTTTAATCTAAACCGCGGTAAATAAAAAACTTTATGCATGACCCTTGACGAAATTCCCGTCCAATGCTATAATATCTTGGCAACAAAAAACAGGCTACTGTGGCTCAGTTGGTAGAGCAGCGCATTCGTAATGCGCAGGCCGTCGGTTCGAGTCCGACCAGTAGCTCCACGTCGGAGCAAAGTCCGCTTTGCTCCGGCTTATTTTTTGCCCTTGGCAGAAAAATAGGCCATCCGCCCGCTTCCTTGCTCCTCCTCACCGAAAAAGGTCACGCTCACGTCGCCTGTTCGCTTGCAAGCACGCTCACGACGGCTTTGGCTGTCTACCAACTTTTTTCGGTAAAGAGCACTACCAGGTATCTTTTTTTCAACAAAACCCATGTCGTCGCGGACTATGTATCGCTTGCGACGACTTTTTGAACAATATCTTTTAGATTATATAATTTGTACTCCATTTAAAAAGGCCCGGCTAAAAGCCGGGCCTTTCTGATAAAACCCAATAAGCGCAGCATCCCTTTCCATTTTTGTCTGGCAAAATATCCCCCCGCACGGCCGCTTGTTTGCCGTGCGGGGGGATCATTTTTTAAGAAAACAAAGAATCCATGCTGTCCAGCTGCAAAGGCGTGTTTGCAGACATAATCCCGTTTAAGAACAGCACCTCTGTAATATTGTTGTCCTGACAATATTGCTTAAGGTTCCCCTCATAATAGCGGAAATCAATCACATGCACCTCGTCATAATTATAAGCCAGGTACGGGGCAAACGCATTTCCGTATGATTCCTTGATCAGCGCAATCTTCTTACCGGACGTATCCTCCTGATTGTCAATCACCGTCAACGGATTGTCTCCCCAGATAAAGACGCCATAGGCATTGCTGCCCGGCTCTGCATTGGGATAATAGATATCAAGCGGTTCCTCCGATATCGCAGGGATGGAACACGTATATTCTCCTGGAAATACATAATAGTCAACAGAATCCGGGTGCGCATTGAGCGCACTGTCGCCCGAAATCGTATAAAGCGATCCCACAAAAGGCTCTATCGTCTGCTTCTGCGCGTCCTCTAAAGACAACGGGGTAAGCCCTGCCGTTTCTGCAAATGCCGTATAAGCATAATAGGCCCCCAGCCCCGTCCAATGATGATCGGTATTAAAATAAATATATTCCGTTTTATGCGCATTGAGTACATCATAAATATCTACGGCCTCTACGTCCTGTGTATAATTGTTAAATACTGCGGACATATTCTGCCGTTGGGATTTGGTCTCCCCCGTTTCCAAAAGCTGCTCGCTCAGGCGGCTGGGCAGGCCAAATTCCGTATGGTTTGGTACGACCATATTATAGACGGTGATATCATTTCCCAGCGCCTTTTTATAATCCGATATCCTCTGGGCGTACGTCTTTGCGGAATCATCCTCGCCAAAAAACAGCTCAAAGCCTTTATTGTCCCATATATAAATACCGCCCGACATGTGCCCGTCCTCGCCGTTGTCTTCAATTTCCCTAACCTGCGGCTGGCTGGGCTGCTGCGTTGCCGCCTGGGTCGGCGCAAGCGCCGCTGTCGTAGTGGGCTCCGTTTCAGCCTGTGCAGCCGCCTTTTGCTCTTCTCCGCCGGAGGAGGTCCCGCAGCCCCTTACAATCCCCACAATCATCAATATCAGAACAAGCAGGATAATAATCCCCGCAGAAACAATCAAAATTCTGTTTCTGCGGCGGCGCTTCAGCCGCTGTTTTCTTAAATATTCCTGCCGCCTTGCATAATTTCTCTGCAGTCGATCTTCACTCATATAAACTCCCCTCTCGTACTGTCTTCCCGCTGGCTTTCCACGCAGGCAGGCTTCTTCAAACAACCATCTTTGCCCTTTATCACATGGCAAAAAGGCAGCATGCTCAAACATGCTATCGTATATTTACCGCATGACAAAACCAATCTTCTTCATTGCTTTGTCAAGCGTCCGCTGCGAAAAGCGCAGCGCTGTCTGCGCGCCCTTGTCATAACATTCTTTTAAATAGGCCTTATCGTTAATCAATCGTTCATATTCTTCCTGTACAGGCCGCAAATGATCAATCACGCTTTGCGCAACGGCCTCTTTAAACTGCCCATATCCTCTTCCTTCAAATTCCTTTTCAATCTGCCCGGCCGTTTTCCCGGTCATGGCAGAATAAATGCCAATCAGATTGTTAATGCCGTCCTTATTTTCCCCATAGCATACCTTTGCTTCAGAATCTGTCACAGCACGCTTGAATTTTTTCATAATCGTTTCCGGCTTATCCAGTACGCCGATCCACGCGTTGCTGTTTTCATCCGACTTACTCATTTTCTTTTGCGGCTCCTGTAAAGACATAACCCTTGCTCCTACGTTCGGTATATAGGGCTCCGGTATTTTAAAGGTATTGCCGTAAAGGCCGTTAAAGCGCGCCGCTATATCCCTGGACAGTTCCAAATGCTGCTTCTGGTCGGCGCCCACGGGAACCATATCCGCCTGGTACAGCAGAATATCGGCCGCCATCAGGCTTGGATAGGCAAACAATCCCACGTTTACATTGTCGGCATGCTTTAAAGACTTATCTTTAAACTGCGTCATTCTGGAAAGCTCCCCAAACTGGGTATAGCAGTTGAGCACCCATGCCAGCTGTGCATGGGTAGGCACATGGCTCTGGATAAAAAACACGCTCTTTTGCGGATCTATTCCGCAGGCAAGAAGCAGCGCATACGCCTGCAGTGTATTTGCCCTGAATTTTTGCGGGTCCTGCCGCACCGTAATGGTGTGCAAATCTGCAAGCGCATACACGCAGTGAAACGTTTCCTGCATACTGACCCAGTTTTTAATCGCGCCCAGATAATTTCCCAAGGTGATTGTACCGCTGGGCTGTATCGCGCTGAAAATAATCTTCTTTTTCTCTGTTGTTTGTACATTGTTTTGCTGCATGGTAAAAAACCTCTTGTTTTTTTAAATTACCGGATGATCTCGTCTGCAAGCTCCCTTAAAATACGTATCCCCTTTTCAAGCTGTGCATCTGTGGGGGTGGAAAAATTAATACGAAAATTTGCACAGGGCTGCGTTTCATCCGTCAAAAACGCGCTGCCCGGCACCGTACACACTTTGCGCAGTACCGCCTGTTTGCAAAAGTCCGGCATATCTACATCCTTTGGAAGTGTACAGTATGTAAATAAGCCTCCCGTAATTTTATTATAAGCAATTTTCGGCGCCAGGTAACGGTCCATCAAATCCATCGTCAGTTTTGCCTTTTGGCTGTAAAGATCGCGCAAATACTGCAGGTGTGCCTGGTAATCATAGTCGCGCATAAAACGGTCGCAGACCATTTGCGACCATATATTGGTATGTACGTCCTGCCCCTGCTTGCACACAACCAGCTTTTGAATCACTGCCGACGGCGCTACACACCATCCTACGCGCATGCCCGGCGAAATCACCTTGGAAAAGGATCCCGCATAAATTACAATGCCGTCCTCGTCCAGGGACTTAATACACGGAATATACTCCCCTTCATACCGCAGGTCTCCATAGGGGTTATCTTCTATAATCATTACACCGTATTTTTTTGCAAGCGCATACATGTCCTTTCGTTTTTTAAGGCTCATTGTAATGCCGGAAGGATTTTGAAAATTCGGGATCGTATAGATAAACCGGACATTCTTTTCCGTTTTCAGCGCATGCTCCAGCATATTCATATCCATACCGTCACTTTGCAGCTCTACCCCTGCCAAACGGCAATTATAAGAACGAAACGTATTTAAAGAACCAACAAAGCTTGGCGCTTCACAAATAACGGTGTCGCCCTCGTTACAAAGCGCCTTCGTTGCAAGGTCCATAATCTGCTGCGCGCCGGAAGTAATAATCAAATCGTCAAACGCACGCCCAACCGCATGCTTTTCCTGCATATATGCTTTAAGCCCCTCACGCAAGGGGGTGTATCCCTCTGTAACGCTGTACTGCAATGCGGCAATTGGATTGTTCTGCAAAAGCTCCTGCGAAATCTCCGCAATCGCCTTAGCCGGAAACGCCTCCGGCGCGGGGTTCCCGGCGGAAAGCGAAATCACCTGTGGATCTGCCGCATATTTAAATATCTCCCGAATAGCGGAAGGCTTTAACGTGTTTACTCTGTTTGAGAATGTATACTCCATAACGGACCTTTCCTTTCCTGCGTACAATTATTAAAATTTTAACACAATTTCACACAATAATCAACCAATTAAAGCAAAAGCGCACCCGGTTTTTGCACAAAACAGAATTTTAAAAGACATAGCAGTATATTCGGTCATTTTCTGTATTGTAATTTTCCCTGTTTTATATTATACTGTTTAAATGAAGAAGTAGCACCATCTTTCTATTCTGTAGTTACATTTATGGCGCTCGCTTGTATTTTATGCGGTGAGGAAATGCCCGCCAGAAAGGATTGGAACGATTATGGCAGTATACAAGGCGCCCGATGGCGGGAAAAGGAAAAACCCGTCGCAGGGGAAATATTACAGATCGCCTTCCGGCAAGCACAGCATAGACGACCGCAAAACCTACTATAAGCAAAAAGAAGCCGCCCATAAAAAAAAGCGCAACTATGTGGTCGCCGTTATCGTTGTGCTTCTGCTGATTGCCGCTGTGATTTTTTCCATTGTTTTAATCGGCCGCGGCTGCAACGCAGAGCAACAGCAGGCTGTACAACCTACACAGCCAACTACAGCTCCTACGGAGCCGACTGTGCCGCTGTACACCCCCGCGCAGGTGAATCTGCCGGAGCTTGAGGACAACGGCGCCGACGGTTATATGGACGATAATATTTACATTTGGAACGCAAAGGGCTTTGATCTTTTCCTTGGGAATGAAAATTCGGCGCTGAGCTATGCAAACGCCCTATCCTCTTTTAAAGAAGCGCTGGGCAATGACATCACCGTATATAACATGGTCGTCCCCAATCATACAGAGTTTGGCCTGCCCACACGTTTATCGCAGGAGCTTAACTCCAACCCACAGCGCGACAACACGACGGTGATCTACAGCAATTACAGCGCCGCCGTCATACCCGTGGACATATATAACGCGATCGGCCAAAAACGCAACGATTATATGTATTTTAACACCGATCCCCGTTGGACCAGCCTGGGCGCGTATTATGCCTATACTGTTTTTGCGCAGACAGCCGGCTTCGAGCCCGTAAAGCTTGACCAACTGGAGCAAAACACCCTGTCCGATTTTGCCGGCTCCTATGTCACCTCCACCTGGAACGAAGACCTGATGGAAAATCTGGACACCATAGATTACTACACACCGTCCTCCAACATTGAATGCTCATTGTATAGAACCGACGAAGACGGCCATACCTCCTCCTCTCCGGAAAAAGTCCCGCTTTATAAAGAGATTACAGACGGAGAAGACTACTACAGTGTGTTTCTGCACGGCGACAACGCCAGAATGGTCATCGACAATAAGGACCTGTCAGACGGCAAAAAGCTGGCGCTTGTAAAAGACGCATATGGAAACGCCATCGCGCCGTTTTTATGTGAAAATTACGATGAGGTGCACGTGATCGATTTCCGTTATTTTGACGGCAATTTAAAGGATTACTGTACAGAAAATAAAATTGAAGAAGTGCTCTTTTTAAACGGCATCATGTCTGCAAACAGCGCGTTGCAGGTAGAAAACCTGTCTAAGCTCTTCCAGTAAAGCTAAAATCTCATATGAAAGGGAAGGAGGGAAACAGTCCAATGCTTGGCACGCATGCAACAGCCGCCCTGTATGGGCAAATATCCCGCCGTGGCGTTTATGCCGGCTACCTGTGCAACGGACCGGCCAAAGGCAAATCCGCATACATTCTTGCAAGCAAAACGCCCTGCGAGCAGTTTGACTGCACCGTCATCGCGCTGGCGCCACAGCCCGGCGGAAAAGAAGTCAAAATTATTGTCGCGCCGGAAAACGACGTTTTTTACGAACCGCAAATCCGTGAAAAACTGAAAATCGTACGCAATCTGGACATTTCCCGCCTCTCCTGTCTGTACGAAAAATCCTGCGGCGCAGTGGTCTTTTACCGCTCCGCGCAGGGTATACGGATTTTATTGGTTAAAAACCATAACGGTAAATATTGGAGCTTTCCAAAAGGGCACGTGGAAAAGGGTGAAAACGAAAAAGAAACCGCCCTGCGCGAAATTAAAGAAGAAACGGGTCTTAGCGTAAAAATTTACGAAAATTACCGCCAGATCAGCGACTATTGCCCGTTTGGTAAAATTAAAAAACGTGTGATCTTTTTTCTTGCCGAAACCCCCACCGACCAGGTGCATATTCAGCATGACGAAATAGACAGCTATGTATGGGCAAGCTTTGCGCAGGCGCAGAAAATGTGCAGCTATGAAAACGACCTGCGTGTGCTGGAAACGGCGCGGCGCTATTTGGACGCCAACAGCCAGGCGCAGGAATAAGCGCACACCCGTTTATGAAAAATAAGATTGTGGGCGGCCCGTTTTCCGGTCTGCCCGTTTTTTGACAAAAAGGATGGTATGAAAATGATTATTGTTATGAAGCGCACGGCAACGCAAGATGACATTGCAAACGTAGAAAAGGTTTTAAAAAACCATGGATTGGGCGTACACCTGTCTGCGGGCTCTGACGCAACCATTATCGGCGTGATTGGCGATAAGCAAAAGCTGTGCGGGACCAGTATAGAATCTATGGATGGCGTAGAAAGCTGTGTGCCCATTATGCACAGCTATAAGCTGGCAAGCCGCGACATCTGTCCACAGGGCAGAACGGTAAACGTAAAGGGCTTTGAAATCGGCGGCGGTACACTTGCTATGATGGCAGGGCCCTGCGCGGTAGAAAGCGAAGAGCAAATTACAAAAGCAGCCTTTGCCGTAAAAGAAGCCGGCGCACAGTTTTTGCGCGGCGGCGCGTATAAGCCGCGTACGTCGCCCTATGCCTTTCAAGGGCTGGAAGACCAGGGCTTTAAGCTTTTAAGAATGGCGGCGGATTTAACCGGCCTGCGTGTCGTCAGCGAGGTCATCAGCGAAAACCAGCTGGACGTTGCCGCCAAATATTGCGACATGTTTCAGATCGGCGCGCGCAATATGCAAAATTTCCGTCTTCTGCGCGCAGTGGGGAAAAGCGGCGTCCCCGTTTTGCTTAAACGCGGGATCGCCTCTACAATTGAAGAATGGCTGGATGCCGCTGAGTATATTATGAGCGAAGGAAACTATAACGTCGTGCTTTGCGAACGCGGCATTCGCACATTTGAAACCGCCACCAGAAACACACTGGATCTTTCCGCCGTTGCCGTTGTTAAAGAACGCAGCTGCCTTCCCATTATTGTGGATCCGTCGCACGCGGCAGGAAAACGGGCCTATATCCCTTCTTTGTCCCTTGCGGCTGTCGCCGCAGGTGCAGACGGCCTGATCATCGAGGTACATCCAGACCCCAAAAAAGCGCTGTCCGACGCAGCGCAGCAGCTGCCGCCGCAGGCATACAAAACACTGTCCGCACAGGTTTTTGCCGTGCATCGCGCCTTGCAAAACGCGCTTTAATTTTATATATTAACAAGATAAGCAGCGGATGTAACAAAATATATCCGCTGCGTTTTTACCAATTTAAAAACAGGAGGCGCTGTGCATCGGCACAGCGCCTCCTGTTTTATGCTTTTTTATAATTTGCATACCATATTTTTATACATTCGGGTAATTGGGGAACTCATTAAGCGGGTTGTATTTCTCCCCCATATACCTTGTCTCAAAGTGCAGATGCGGCCCGGTCGAATGCCCTGTAGTGCCTGCATAGCCTATTACCTGTCCCTTCTGTACGGTGTCCCCCGCAGATACCGCCAAAGACGAAAAATGCGCATATAAGGTAGAATACCCATTGCCATGGTCGATCATTATGTAATTTCCATATCCGCCGCCACAGCCGCAGCTGTAGCTCATGGGCTTGCCCCAGTTGTGCGTGCAGCCGGAATAAGCAAACGCGACCGTTCCTGATTCTGCCGCTACAACCCTGGCGCCCATGATTCCTGCGCCTGCAATATCAAGCGCGCCGTGGTTGGCATAGCCCCTGTCCTCATCCCACAGAGAAGTCAACGTTAAAAAGCCGGGCGCAGGCCACTGGTACCCAGAGCCTGTCGGCGTTACATCGCCCGACCCGGAAGAATTCCCGTCTGACGACCCTCCGCTTTGCTGTTCTTGCTGCTCCTGTTGTTTTTTCAGCTCCTCCTGCCGTTTTTTCTCTTCTTCCGCCTTGCGTTTTTGTTCAGCGTAATATTCCTGAATCTCGCTTTCAAGCTTTTTAAGCTCCTCGTTGTTTTCATCCAGCTCGTCACTGATCTGTACTTCCTCATCGTGCAGCGCATTTAAAAGCTCCTTGTTTTCCTCTACAAGCGCTTGATAATTTTCCTGCTCCTGGTCCAGCGCCTGCTGCTCCTGCTCCTGCTCTGCTTTGGCCTGGTCCAGCGCAGACTTTTCTTCTTGCTGCCGGGTAAGGTCCTGCTTCAAACGGTCTATCAGCTGCGCATCGTGTGTAGAAATACTTTCAACCAGCTCCAGCTTGTCCAAAAAATCTGAAAAGTCGCGCGCGCCCAGTATAATTTCCAGATTGGTCGCATCTCCCGCCATATAAATGGCTCTAATCCGCTGCTGCAGATTTTTTGTACTCTCCTCCACATCCTGGTCGGCTTGCCGGATGTCCTCCTGCTTTTCTGAAATTTTTTTATCAAGCTCTAAAAGCTTTGCACGGCTTGCGCGGATTTTCTCATCGATCTCTGCAAGCTGCGCCATCAGTTCCTCCTGCCTGGCCTCTTTTTCCTCTATATCCTTTTGGTTTTCTTCCTTATCCTTTTCAAGCTGCTCAAGCTTGCTTTCCGTTTCACTTTTGTCTTCTTCCAGTTGCGAAATATCCGTCGCGGAAAACGCCACAGTCTGCATGCATAGCAGCAAGGCGATCAAAAGCCCCAGTCCCTTTTTCAACAATTCTCATCACCCTTCCAGTTTATGGATGTCTTCATTTTTTATATCTTTTTCCCTTGGTATATAAAAACACTTTAACCCTGCTTACCAGCCAAGGATTTCATTTCCTTCTTTTTTCAGATATTTGCGGATCGATATAAATCCGCCGACTGCGCCGATCAACATCCCCGCAACAATAAACGCCGCGGTAACCGGTACAGCCACCGTATTGTAGCTGATAGAGGTAAAGGGAATAATATGCTGTGCCGCGGACATAACCGCATTGTATAAAAACATAATTCCTACGGAAGATATCACGCCGGACAGCAGGCCAATGATCATCCCTTCTACCACAAACGGAATCCGCACAAACGCGTTGGTTGCCCCAACCGATTTCATAATACTGATCTCAAAACGGCGGGCATACATCGTCATGCGAATCGTATTCGAAATAATAAACAACGATATAATGCCAAGTATCACCACAATCCAAAAGCCCATGGTGGCTACCAGGTTATTCAGGCTGGTCAGCTTGCTTGCTATGTCGCTTCTGTTGCTGATCTTGTCCACTCCGTCAATCTGCTGGATGCGCGTTGCGGTATCCTCATACTGGGAAAGATCCTTCATCGAAACATGAAACGCGTCCGGCAATGGGTTTTGGTCACCCTGCATTTGGGAAAAAACATCGCCCAAAGCCTCCTCAAACTCCAGTATAGCAACATCCTTCGGGTAAAACTCGCATGTTGCCACATTCTCTATTTCGGCAATCTGGTTGCCTATCACATCCGCCTGCGCTTGCGTAATGTCATCCTTTAAATAAACGCTCACCATGTTCGTATCGCCTACAGACTCTACCACTGCCTGCACGTTCATACAAATCAAAACAGCCGTTCCCGTCAGCAACAGGCAGGATATCAGAACACCAATAGAGGCAAAGGACATCATACGGTTATGCCATACATTTTTAAAGCCTTCTTTTATTAAATAACCAAAGCCCTTCATACATCATTTCCTTTCCCTGGCGCAGTGCGCCGCCGCATTCTTCCAAAATCAACTTTCCTGGTCGATTTCCCGAATCAGGTCTTCATATTTGGATGTGTCCAGCACATCCTCTGCCATGTCTGGACTTTCTGCACCAGAGGCGGCCGTATCCTTTACTACCCTTCCACGCTCAATCTCTATCACTCTTCTCCCAAACTGGGAAACCAGCTCGTGCTCATGCGTCACGACCAAAATTGTGGTTCCCATTTTATTGATCTCGCTGAGCAAATCAATAATTTCATACGACATTTCCGGGTCAATATTTCCTGTAGGCTCGTCGGCAATGATCATCTTTGGGTTATTGACAAGCGCTCTTGCAAGGCTCACTCGCTGCTGCTCCCCGCCCGAAAGCTCGCTGGGACGGCTGTCTGCCTTATCGCGCAGTCCAACCAGACCCAATATATAAGGCACGCGCCTGGACACCGCCCGCTTGGAAGCGCCGATCACACGCATGGCAAAAGCCACATTGTCAAATACCGTCATCTTGTCAATCAAGCGGAAGTCCTGGAACACAATGCCCATCTTTCTGCGCAGGTATGGAACCTGCCTGCGCTTCATATGGACAATTTCCTGCCCATCTATAAAAATTTCCCCTTCAGACGGCGTTTCTTCATGCATGATCAGCTTTAAAAACGTACTCTTCCCCGCGCCCGATGCACCTACAATAAAGACAAATTCCCCATCTTTTATGGAAATATCGACATTGTTCAGCGCATGTGTACCGCTCGGATACGTTTTTGACACATTTTTTAATTCTATCATACCGTAATCCTTTCCCAACTCGCAATGTTAAACACAAATCCTTACAAGCTTCCAACAAAGCCCGGCCTGCAAAACCCCAAAACAACTGCAATATAAATCCTTCTTTTGCAACAGCTGCCGCTGTCTATTGGCTCTTTGCCGGCATCCATAGTAAACGGGAGTGTGCATATCAAAACACCCACTCCCGCAAACATATCCGCTTTAAAAACAATCAGTACTTAATGGGGTTCGCCGTAAGATACTTTTTAACCATCAATGCCACTTTAAATACAATCGCGTCTTCAAATTCCCTTAAATCAAGGCCGGTCAGCTTTTTAATCTTTTCCAGCCTGTATACCAGCGTGTTGCGGTGTACAAAAAGCTTTCTGGAGGTTTCTGAAACATTCAGATTGTTTTCAAAGAAGCGCTGAATCGTAAAGAGCGTTTCCTGATCGAGCGACTCAATCGAACCGCGCTTAAATACTTCCTTTAAGAACATTTCGCATAGGGTTGTCGGCAGCTGGTACACCAGCCTTGCAATCCCCAGGTTGTCATAGCTGACGATTGTGCGCTCCGTATCAAATACCTTTCCAACCTCCAGTGCAACCTGTGCTTCCTTAAAGGAATGCGCCAGATCCTTAATGCCCGTGACCGTGGTACCAATGCCCACCACACAGTGCGTGTAAAATTCACTGGAAAGCGTGTCCACAATAGAGCTTGCCAGCTTTTCCAGATCCTTCGAATCAATTCCCGACCGTATTTCTTTTACAAGCGCAATATCTGTTTCATTAATATTGATCACAAAGTCCTTGGACTTATCCGGAAAAAGATTCTGCACAATATCATATGCAGAAATATCTGTTTTGGAAGTAATCTTAATCAGCATACATACCCGGGTAACCTCAGAATTAAACCGAAGCTCCCGCGCTTTCAGATAAATATCCCCCGGCAAAATATTGTCCAATATAACATTCTTAATAAAATTGCCCCTGTCATACTTTTCATCGTAATACTGCTTAATGCTTGCAAGGGACACTGCCAGCAGCTGTACATACTTTTGCGCCACCTCGTCATTACCGGAAACAAACACGGCATATTCTGCGCGCGCACTGCTGCCAAAGGACTTAAACGTCTGTCCGTTGATCACAAACGGGGCGCTTGAGCCAAGTGTTTCTGACGTTACGCTCTCGATCACTTCGCCAATTCTTCCCAGCTCGCTGCAGGCAATTACCACGGAGGTTTCATCAATGACCCCAATTGTTCTGTCAATCGCATCTCTCATCTGATGGATAACACCCTGAAACAGTCTGTTTGACATTACACAATCCCTCAATTCTTTGAAAAATAAAACAGATAAAACTATCAGTTCGGGGTTAAAAGTATATTCTGCCCCATTAAGAATGTTAACATATACATTTTACACAAATTTTTTTTAAAAAGCAACCTCTAAGGCCATTAAAAAATGTATTTTTTCCTAATATTTTTTACTTTTAATCTATTTTTATCTATTTTTGGAAAAAAAATCTATCAAAACCGTCCGCTCCGGCAGGATCGCACCGTCCAAAACGGCACTTTTGTCTTTCAAATCCTAACACGGCCGCATTATTCCGCCGGCACCAGATCCGCCACCGTAATTTCAGGCGGGTTGTTAATCCGGGGCAGCCACCAGAAGTTGCTCCCCAGCCCCTTTGAAATCAATATGGTCGCGCTGTCCGAACTGTGAAGCCCGTCGTCATATTCCGGAAAAAGCCCAGACTGGTTTGGCGCAATCATCCCACCCAAAAACGGTATGCGCACAACGCCTCCATGCGTATGCCCGGACAGCATAAGGTCTATATCGTATTCCTGATAACGCCATATATAATGCTCGGGAAAATGGCATAGCAAAAGCTTAAAATTTTCCTTTTGCGTAAAAGCATCCAAAAAATGGCGCTGGTCGTTGTCATAATCCGGGGCATATCCGTCATAAAACGGATATTCGCTCATACCTCCAATTGTAATCGTCTGCGCCCCTACATGGTAATCCACCATTGCATTATCCAAAAACACCGTTCCTGTCGCCTTGATCTTCTCAATAAAATCCTCCAGATTATCCAGCTTATATTCATGGTTTCCCAAAGAATAATAGACAGGCGCCAGGTGCACAAGCTTTTCAAGAAGCGCAAACACCACCTGCTCCTGGTCGGAATCATCCGCGTTCATGTCGCCCGTAACCGCTATTATATCAGGTGACAGCGCCTGTACCTTTTCTATAAGCGCTGCATGATCCTGGCCAAATTCTTTATTATGCAGATCGCTCAATTGCACAATGCGAACCGGCGTATCCAGCTTTTCTGTACGGATTTCATACTGCGTCACCGTTAAGTTCCACTGGTCCCAAATCACAAAAATACACAACGCCAAAAAGATTGCCAGCGCCACCCATATTGCCGTTTTTTTCTTTTTTCTTTTTTCTTTACACTTCCCCATACCTTTTCATCGCCTTTTGTGCTCTCTATTCAGCATACGCTTGACTCTGTTTTTAACCCGGCTTACAGAATAAGCCGCCTTTTTGGCAAGCCGTGTCGTTGCCGGCGACTTTAAGCACCTTTCCACAAGCATATCAAACGGATACTTCTCAAGATTGGAAAAGAAAAAAGCTCTTTTTCCGTGCGGTGCAGAAGCCTTGACCAGCGACTGATTATATAAAACGGCCTTATCCATATCTGCCGGCCTCCATACTATCGCGTCGTGTATGCTTTCAAACAGTCTCTGCCCTTTTTTAGAATGGATAAACACCAGGGACAACCCCCCTTATCGTCGTCCAACTCCGGCGCAAGCTGTTCTACACCCCAATAATCTGCAAGCGTAATATCCGCCACCTGCTCATAGCCCTTAAAAGCACACGTACCGCACGACGGGCGCAAAGCCAAATTTCTGACAAACGCTTTCATATAAGGGTCTTCCCATACCGTCGCGCCATAAGTGCCGTCCTTCTTCATAATTTTCAGTTGGTATTTTTTCCATCCGGTTTCCTTATTTCTAAACTGTACGCTTTGCACTGTATCCTTTCCGGCAATAAAATTTAAATATTTCTTCCATATTTTCGGGGAAGGTACGCCATGGCAGATCATGCTTTGCGTTATCAAATTTTCATAATCCTTTTTTAAATAGGCCCGCAGCCCCGCAATCTGGCAGGGCGTTCCGCTATAAAGCACCAGCCGTCCCTGCTCCAGCAGTGCGCGCGCCTGCCCGTATGTTCCGCCGGTTCTGCTTTGTACATATTTTGATGACCGCAGCTTATAAAGCGCCTGCTGCCGTTCTACACAGATATGCTCTACACAAAACGCCCCGTCAAAGGCAGCGCCAAACACTGCGCCTCCATTCTCAAGAACCCGCCTTGCAAGCTCTGTAAAAACACCGCCGGAGGAGCTTTCCCTGCGCACTGCCTCATCCCGGCTGTATGCAGAATACGTCCCCTGTATAGGCAGGCGCTGCGGCATATGTAATACCGGGCAGACCGTCCGGCATGCCTGGCAGCTTGTACAGCGCTGTGTATCCATCTGCGGGTAAAGAAAGCCCTCTTCGTCCGGCTGCATGGTAATACAGCCCTGCGGACATACTGCACCGCAGCTTCCACAGCCGCAGCATTTTTCCTTATCTATGATCATAGCCATCATACTTTTTCCTTTTTAAACAACTTGTTTTTTAATTTTATTACCGGGTCCCTGACCATATTCCTTTCATATTGGTTCATCATCAGAAAATAGGCCAGCGGCATAAACAGCAGCGTATAAACGATTGCCCCTAAAAAGAAACGCCCCCAGGAATCTATACTGTAATACTGGGTTGCAAACAGCCCTAAAAGGGTCATTCCTACCGCCACCGGGCTCATCTTTATAATATTGCGCCAAAACAGCGGGATATCAATCCCCGTCTTCTTATAATAATACCAGTTCATAATCAACCCGTTGCCCAAAATATAAGCGGCACACGAGCAGGCCGCCGCGCCAATTATTCCAAAATACTGCACTGCAAAAACGGTAGAGATTGCGTTTACAACGGCAATAACAGCATACATAACAGAGCGGAAGCGGTGCTTGTTTTGCGCAATCACAATGCTGATTCCCGTATTCTGTATCAACGGGATCAAAATCGGAACCAGCGTCAGCAATGCCACAGGGTACGCCTGTGCATACGCTTCCCCGGCCCAAAGCCGTATAAATTGCTGCCCAAAAACAATAAAGGCAGAAATAATAAACGACACAAGAATATACTGCAGCCTTCCCACCCGGATAAATATATCTGTCAATTCCTTTTTCGAGCAGTCGGTAAACACCATATTGGTAATGCGCGGCGTTAAAACACCGCTGATCGCGGAAGAAACAGACGTCACAATCGTGTTGAACGTAGCGCCCACATTATATACGGCCACCGCCGCGGTACCAATCATCGCTCCAATAATGAGCTTGTCGGTCGCCCAGTAAAGCATATCGCCCACCATGCCCAGAAAAACAAAAGCAGAAAAAGCAACCAGCTCTTTCATGATACCAAACGGCATATTTTTAAACCTGGGCCGGATTTTCAACACCCGCAGGCAGTAAAATAAATTCGAGCCATACATAAGCAAATGGACGATCGTTGTTGCAATAACCAGTCCGACCGAAGCAAACCCCATAAAGAGCATCAGCAGGTTCATGCAGGGCGCCAGTACGGTGGACAGCATTTCCGTCAGCTTTTTAAATACATACCGTTCATGCGCCAAAACCACAGAGGTAAACGCACTGAACAAAAACGTAATGGCGGTATTGATGGTCATTAAGAAAATCAGAAGCTGCATGCGGCTGAGTTCTTCCTGCGTCAGCTTTGCAGAATATACCAAACCACAATTCAGCGCACATATCGTACCAACAATCAAAACAAGCAGCGTCAGCGCGCCGTAAATCACAACAAAAAGGCCAAGCATCCGCTCTTCGCCATCCTTGTCGCCCTGCGCCCGGCATTTGGTCAAATACCGCACAACCGTGCTTCCAATCCCAAAATTCAACAGGGAAAGATAGCCCACCACAGAGTTTGCCAGGCTGTAAAGCCCATATTCGGACTGCCCAAGTATCTGCAGCATAACAGGGGTATAAAGAATCGGTATTATGCTGCTTAAGGCCAAATTGATATAAGACAGAACCACGCCTGACTTCAACTGATTTTTCTTCAAGACAAATTACTCCTTAACAGGTCGATTTCCTTTCCGGCCTCCATTGCCTTTGCACAATAAGCGGGCATGGTGGTGCGCAGACGGTTCCGGATAGAGTCTTCATTTTTCAAAAGCCATGCAAATGCATAAGCCATATCTTCCTTGTCCTTAATCGCCTGTACGGGGAGCACATAGTTTTCATATGTTCCAAACAGGTCCTTAGCAATACCCTTTGCTTTGACAGAGTAGCCGATCACCACTGTCGGCACACAGCAGGAATACGCCGCAATCGTTGCGTGCGTCCTGGAACCAATAAACATCCTGCACCGGGCAATGTACCCTTTAAGCTCCATACAGTTGTGGTCCTCCACACAAACAACCCGGCCCGTATCCTTAAAAATATCGTACAGCTTTCTATGAACCGTGCGGTCGTCTTTTCCTTCCCATACAACATGGGGAATCAGCGCAATCTGCATCTTGGTAGCCCGCAGAATATACTCCATCAAGGCAATTGCGCTGTCAAATGTTTTTCCTTTATTTTCTTCATAGCTGATTACCGTAGGGCTGATATTAAGCCCTACTACATTTTTTCCGTCAAAGCTGTCGGGCCAGGGCAACTCCTTTTTCTCCAGCACAAACGCAGGGTCCGGATACAACCTTGTCCGGGGGTTAATTTTTTTTAACGCCTCAAAGCTGATACTTTCCCTTGCCGTAATCAAAGAATACCCCGCAAGGTCCGCCTTCATAGAAGCGTCCATCATTTCCGGCTCTACCGAACAGCCCCACAAAACGGTTCTGACGCCCTTTTTCCGAAAACCGTCGTTCAATATCCGGTATTGCTCAAACCCGCGGTAGCAATAATTGTCTCCGCCAATCGACAGCGCAATATCCCCCCTGCCATATGTTTCAAACAGATGCTTCAGCGGAAGACGCTCTGCATAAGCCGGTCTTTTCAGCCGAACCATAAAAGACGCCCACATACGCTGCGGCGACAGTCTGCTGTATGCCCTTCTGTGGTCTTCAACCTGCAAAAGGCTCTGTAAGCCGTATCTTTCGTCCTCCTGCCTTTGCAGCGAATACAACACAAGCTTACGCTCATCTGCCTGCAGGATTTTGCATGTTCCTCTTACAATCGCTTCACAGCCGTGGTTTCCCGCGCCGCCATGCGAATAAAGAACAATTCTGCTCATAACTTTGTCCTTCTCCTTTATCCGTATACACCGTCTTTACAGGTCATAACCAATCCTTCCATCCAGCTCCCTGAACATGGTTTCCTTTTCCTGCGGCGTTTTCTCTGTAAACAGCGTATTGTAAACAGGGCCTGTCTGCATCTGCGCTTTATTTTTTTCCATATACTCATCAAATGTACAAAGCACCCGCCAGGGGTTCCCTGCAATCACCACGTTGTCCGGAACATCCTTTGCAACCACCGTGCCGGCCCCCACAATTACCTTGTTCCCAATCTTTGTATTCGGGAGGATTACGCTTCCATACCCGATAAAAACATCGTTTCCAATGGTTACACGCCCCACCTTACTGTAGCCCAGCGTTTTTTTTGTGCTGGCGTCGTGCGCAAGCACCGTAGAATTTGTAATGGTCACATTATCGCCTATTGTAACCAGAAAAGAGTGGCAGGCGTCTATTTTGCTGTTCACCAGGTCCACATTTTTGCCTATTTTACATCCGTTTTCACGCAGATATTCTATCTGGCTTTTCGGCTTTACAAACAGTCTTTTAATCTTTCCAAGCATTGTCCATCATACTCCCTTTCCCGTATCCTCCAGCAGGCTATAAAATTTTTGCAGCACCCTTTCGGGACTGTATGCTTCTACCGTTTCCGTTGCTTTTTCTTTTATCTTTTGCAGCAACGCCGCATTGTGTGCAAGGGCGATAATTCCGTCGCATATGCTTTTCGCCGTTGGCTCTGTCAGCAGGCCGTTTTCGCCATTACGGATAAATTCCTCCGGCCCCAAAGACCGTACCACAACGACCGGCTTTTCAAGCGCCATGGCTTCCAATATGGAAAGCCCCTGCGACTCCACCAAAGAAGGGTGCACATAGATATCCGCCGCATTTATATACGGGTACGGATTCTGCAGGCTGCCGGTACATACAATTTCCGCTTGCAGCGCATATTTGCAAATTTGGTCCTTAAGCTCCTTTTCCTGTGCGCCGCCGCCGACAATATACCATTTTACCTTGTAGCCGCGTTCCTTTAAAAGCTTGCAGACCTGCGGGCAGACCAACATGTTTTTTTCAGGCGACAGCCTTCCCACGCTTACAAGGTTCAAAAAACGGCCGCTTATGTCAGCCTTTGGCTGATAAAGCCCTGCTTTTTTCTCTATTTCTCTTTTATCTACCAGGTTTGGAATGGTTATAAATTTCTCCTTTAAATCCGGAAATGCATTTTCTAAAAAAAGCCGGCAGCCCTCTGAAACCACCGCTACGCAGTCCATTTTCCTATAAGCGCGCTGTAAATTTTTTTGGCTTTTTTCGTCCATATTCAGCGCGCCATGATGCCACCAGCTTATTTTTTGCCCCGCCTTAACGGCATAAGCCGCAAAATCCGTGCAAAAGCCCGACCTGTACGCAATCACACAGTCATAGCGTTTTTGCAGCCTTTTAAATAAAAATCTGCAAAGGCGCAGGCTTTTTCCTCCAAACAGCTTTTCAAGCAATATAGCATTTCTAAGCACAAAAGTAAAGCCATCTCTGTGCCTGACCGCACGCTTGATACAAGCCATGTAAGAGCCAAACGCTTTTGTAATATCGTAAAAAATAACACCAACCTCGTCTGGCAGCTCCTGCGCATACGGTCCAATGTCTTCAAACAGCAGAAGATCTACATCATATTTGGAAAAATCCATATGGCAAAGCAAATCAGCCAGAGACCGCTCGCAGCCCCCCGGCTTCATATGACCGTTAATGAACAAAAGCTTCTTTTTCAAAACATCACCCCAATTACCGCCAAAGCAATGTCTTTACAACGTGATAAGGGGAAAAATCTTCCAGAGGCTTTGCCTGTAAAGGAATTTCCTTTTGCAAAAATTTCTGGATCGTCTGTAAAATGGCGTCCGTTTCGTTGCTGCAAAAATAAAATCTGTTGTACGGCTTAAAATACTGCACGATCTTTTCCTGCTCCTGCGCAGTTCCGTCCAAAATAAATAAAATTGGCTTATTTGTAGCGCTGTAATGATAAATTTTCCCAGGGATCTGTCCGCCCTTTACATTGGATAAATGCACCAGCACGGAAGTTTTTTTCTGAATAGGGTTGAGCTTTTCCAGCGTCAGACGTCCAAAAATTTTCACTTGCTCCGTACTGGTAAAATGCTCGTTTGTATCCCCGCATATGTAGCCGGAGGCTCCCGACCTGCAAAGTGCCTGATAAAACGGACGCAAATTCCTTACATGCGAATAATAGTCCCCAAAATAACCAAACGAAATCTGCAACGGCTGCTCTTCGTTGCTCCCCTCCAGAGCGTCCCGGTCTGTAACAAGGTACGGCAACGGTATAAACCGCATCTTTGCAGCACAGCTTTTAAAATATTTCTTCTGGTTTTCCAGCGTCAGCGGGCTGACATAGTATATTTCATCCGCCTGCTCCAAAAGATGCCGCTCTTCCTTCCATACGGCTTCTTTTTTTTTCGTTGCATACAAGTCATAATACCAGGGATCCTCCCAAATTTGTATCCATTTCTTATATTTTATGTGGTTTTTGCGTTTTAAAATGGACACCAGCTTATGTCCCGAAGCAGGGGACGAATTGGAAATTACAACGTCATACAGCGTATCGCTTTTAAAACGCGCGGCGCTTTTTAGCCATTTCTTATCCAAAAGATAGGGATGATCCCTGTGCAAAAAAACGGTATAAAGTTTCTTTAAAATTTTCCTAAGCCTTGCCCTTCCTGTTACCGGCCTGTTTTCCTGCTGCGCGCCTGCCGGTGGGGCCTGCACGCTCTGCTGCACGGGAGCATCCACTCTTTTTTTGACCTTGTTTTTCAGTTTATTGGAAAACGGTACAGAATTATATTCAAAATAGTTCGCCTCACGGAAAACGGGCATGGCATTGTCCACCTCGCCAAAGCTGATGTTTTCCATAATAATGTCAACCTCAAACCCGTTTTCTATCAGTCCCTGCACATAGCCGTTATGGCTCATATTTGCAGATGTATTGCATCTAAGGCAGCTTCCCACAACATACAATGCTTTCATGCGTATCTCCTTTATAATCTGGTTTCCAATATATCCGCTATGCGCCTGCAGGCAAAGCCGTCTCCATACGGGTTTGAAGCGCGGCTCATCGCATGGTATGCCTTCTCGTCCTGCAACAGGCTTTGCAGTTCGCTGTAAATTGTCTGCTCCTGCGTACCTACAAGCTTTAAGGTTCCTGCTTCTACACCCTCCGGGCGCTCTGTTGTATCGCGCATAACAAGAACCGGCTTCCCAAGAGAAGGCGCTTCTTCCTGAATCCCACCGCTGTCTGTCAAAATTAAATATGCACGGGCCAGAAAATTATGGAAATCCAAAACGTCCAACGGCTCTATGATTCGGATCCTGTCACAGTTCCCCAGTATGTCCTTTGCTGCCTTTCGCACCTCCGGGTTCATATGGATCGGGTAAATCACCTTTACATCCGGCGTTTGATCAACAATTTTTTTGATCGCACAAAACATATGAACAAGCGGCTTTCCCAGATTTTCCCGTCTGTGTGCGGTTAGCATAAGCAGCCTGCTGTCAGACGCCCAGGCAAGCTGTGGGTGGGTATAATCCTTCCTTACAGTCGTTTTTAGCGCGTCTATGGCGGTGTTTCCCGTCACAAAAATCTGCGCAGCCTGCTTTCCTTCTTTCAGCAGATTTTCTTTTGCAAGCTGCGTAGGCGCAAAATGGTAAGCTGCCACAATCCCCACTGCCTGCCGGTTAAATTCTTCCGGGTACGGAGAATAGATATTATACGTGCGCAGCCCTGCCTCTACATGTCCAACGGGAATCTGCAGATAAAAGCAGCAAAGCGCCGTCACAAAGGTTGTTGACGTGTCGCCATGTACAAGGACAACGTCCGGCTTTTCTTTTTCCAGCACGCCTCTTACGCTGCGCAGCAGGTTTTCGGTAATGTCAAACAGACTCTGCTGCGCCTTCATAATGTTCAGATCATAATCGGGCTCTACCTGGAACGCCGCCAGCACCTGGTCGAGCATTTGCCTGTGCTGTCCACTGACACAAACTTTTACATCAAAAGCGGCGCGCTGCTTCAATTCATTGACCAACGGGCACATTTTAATCGCCTCCGGCCTTGTTCCAAATACCAGTAAAATCTTTTTCATAGCCACTCTCCCATGTACTGTTGGGTCTTTTCCTTCCCGCATAAAGTGCCGGTTACAAAGCTTATTCATATAGATAGCCTCGCCTGTTTCATAGGCGCAGATGCTTTTCTATCCGCTATTCCTGCTCGTTCTGCCCCCGCAGCTTATTGCGCAGCGCAACCAGGTTTTTCTTTCCAATTCCCGCCGTAATTACCCTTTTGATGGTCTTTTTCATCTGGGTCTTCCACGGAAGCCACGTTGCATAAAAGTGGTGTGCGCAAATAGAATTTTCCGTTTTTTCCATAACACAATTGCCATAATCATAGGGTGAAAAATATTCCTTCGGATATATAGCAATTCCATCGGGCAGAAGCTGAAATGTATTATCCCGGACAAGCCCCTGCTTTTCCAGCAAAGCGGTAAGGCGTTCTACATTTGTCACCATATTCATCCCGCCATCGGCCGTTTCAAAAGAGGCGCCTTCGTATTCCTGTTCAAACAGCCGCAGAATGCTGTGCCCCTTTTCGCAGGCTATAAAGCTCGTAGCAACCCAGTTTCTGTATTCAAACCCCAAAACACAGCGGTGCTCCAGCACACTGTCAAAGGGTTTAAAAACCTCCACATCCGTATCCATGTAAATTCCGCCATATTCCTGTAACGCCTTAATCCTGGCTACATCGCTTACAAAGGCGTACTTCCTGCACGCGTAAGCCTGCCTTGTATAGGAATACGCATTCACATCAAAACTCTGCTCATCCCAACGCATAATGGTATAACCGGGGAGCTGCCGCTTCCAGGACTCCATACATTTTTGCAGCTTTTCCGGCATATCTGCGCCGCCAAACCAGCAATAATGAATGATCTTGGGAATCATAGCGACCCCTCCTCCAAACGGTAAATTTTCTCTACTTCTGCGCGGTTGCTGTAATCTGCCTGCGCACAGTTTTCACCAAGGCGACGCAAGCTTTCCGGGTCGTCAAGCAGCTTTTCAAGCGCCTGGGCGCAGCCATTGTTGTCCATAGGCACAATCATGCCGTCCACACCGTCTGTTAACTGGCTTTTCGCTGTCGCAAAGTTTGCAATCGCTACCGGCTTGCAAAGCATTTGCGCTTCCCGCACCGTAACGGCCTTTCCCTCTGCGCGCGAAGGCTGCACATACAGGTCACAGCTTTCTATATAAGGGTACGGGTTGACCTTCTTTCCAAGCAATATCACATGCCGCTCTACACCGCATTGCCTGATTTTTTCTTTTATCAGCTGCTCATCTGCACCATACCCAATGATATACCATTTTACACTGCATCCCTTTTCAAGCATGCGCCTGCATATATCGGGTACATTGTCAAAATTTTTTTCCTTTGTAAAGCGGCCGACTGAGCACAAAATTTTATACCTGCCCGAAAGATCCATTTCCTTTGAAACGTCTGCCTGCCGCGCCTGCTGCCGAACAAAAGCAGGCGACAAAATATTTTCCACCGTAATGGCTTTTTTCTTATATTGCGGATATTTCTGCACAAAAATATTTGTACATTCCTGTGACACGTTGACGATATAATCCAGCCGGTCATATACCTGCCTGTCCATTTTGGGATTCGGCGCAAGCTGGCCGTAATCGGTATGAATCCATCCAAGCTTTATCTTTGCCGTAACCTTTTTTACAAGAATATCATGTATACCCAAAAAGCCAATGGCAATATCGTATGTACCTTCAATTTTCGGAAGCAAGGGCAAAATACAGCGTGTATTATTCTGCAGGGATACCCAAACCGTTTTTTTAATAGAATGTCTTTTACAATACAGCCGGGTTTTCACCTTTGCAATCAGCCTTGCAACGCCAAACAAGAACCTTTTGCTGCACAAAAGGTTCTTGATCGGGCGGTCAAGCGTATCGTACTGCGGCATATAAGGAAGTATACGGACCTGCTTGGGAATAAAGGGCAAAAATTCCCCCTCATGCCTGTACAAAAGCAAGTCCACCTGATATTTTGTATAATCTATTGCAGAAAGCAGGCCAATCAGGCTCCTTTCCGCACCTCCAATATACATAGATGTCATGGTAACTAAAATCTTTTTCATACTACCGCCCTGCTGTAAAAATCACTGGATTTCCCTGACCCGCAGCGTTCTGTCCTGCGTAACGATCGAGCCGTCGGGGATTACGCCGCGCACTACGCAGCCTGCGCCGATCACACAGTTCTTCCCAATTTTTGTATCCTTAAGGATCACCGCATTTGCGCCAATCCAGCTGTTTTCTCCTATGTATATTTCTCCGCAGCTGTGAACGCTTGTGCATACGCCTTTCTCTTTGGAAAAGGTGTGATTATTATCTAAAACCGTTACATTTGGGCCAAAAATACATCCGTCCCCAATCGTAACGCGGTTTTGGCAGCTAATATAGGCGTTCACATTAAAATATACCCGGCTGCCCAGCGTAAGGCTGCCGCTTTTCCCTACAAAAACCGTCCCGTTCCGGCTGACACAGGTATTATACCCCAATAAAATATGTGCGCCCCTTTGGGTCAAAAAGGCAACGCCCGGCCCAAGCCTTTGGACATACGCAGCCTCAAATGCTCCTTTATGCCGGATTTTTTTCCCAAGTATTTTGAAAAAGGACAAGGCCATTACAAAATATTCCCTCATAGGTTCCTCCCATTTTCATCCGCCGTATATCAACACAACGGAATATGCAGCACGTCGCTTTGATAAACATAGCCCGACGTATCCACAATAAAATAAATCAAATAACACACAATGCACAGCGCATAAAGCAGCGCGCGCTCCTTTTTTTCAAACGTCTTTTGCAACAGCCACGGCAGCAGCAGCATGCTATACATTGTAAAATAAATTGGGATCCTTCCAATATAAATCCCGCTTGTAAAAGAAGACAACAGGTAAAAGCACGTCGTCACGACCGACATATTGATGCATATATCCATAATGGGCGAATCCAGCTGTACAATCTGCCTGCGCTTCCAAAATGCAAGCACACATGGAACGGCAGATATCACCACCCGGACCAAGCTGGAACCTCCCGTTTCCCGCATGTTGTCACCGTATCCCGTTGCGTCGGCAAAAAAGTCCGTAAACTGGTCTGCAAAAAACACACAGCCCAATATAACCACAATAAAAAACAGGATCTTTTTATTCCACGGCGGCCGAAATTTGACAACAAAATAAACGGGTATCAGCACCAGAACGGAATTATGGATTGCAGATAAAATCACAATCAAAACAATATACCGGACCGTCCTTTTTTCAAACAGCCAATCTGCAAACGCAAACAAAATGGCAACCACTAAAAATTGCCGGATACCGTTGATCATCCACATATACGTGCTCGTCGCAGAAAAAATAAATGCCGTAAGCGGAAAATCCACAGAATATTTATATAAGGTGCGCATCACGCACAAGCCGCTTACAGCGGCAATGGCAAACAGCCATACCTGCGCGTCTGTAGATATAAGCGACTTAAACACGCCCGACAAAAACCAAAAGCCCCATCCCTTTTCAGCTGTATCAATATTTGCAAAGGCGTCAAAGAAAGAGCTGGACAGGCTGTTAAAATGGTCAACATACACGGGCGTATCTGCAATACCGCCGCGCAGCCCGCAAATCACAATGATATACCCAAAAATCAAAAGCGCAAAAAACAGCCTTGTGGTCTGCTGGTTGTCCGTATTTAATTTTGATTGCGGCCGGGGGAAATAATAAGACACAACCCCCAAAAAAGCCGTGACCCCCAAAATAGACCAATAGATCGGCATAGCGCATTCTCCTGCAAAGTTTATCTGGTTTTTATTTGAATGTATATATAAAGCGCAACACCAAACGGCAGTGCTAAAAGCGTCAGTGCCTTTTGCGGCGACTCCTTCACAAAATGCATCCTGCGCGCCAAAATCGCGCTTGACACATAGTGCACACAATTTTGGAATTTTGCTTTTGCAGATACGGCATACCGCATTTTGATCTTGCGCCACTGCATCCAGCCGTTCGGGTTCCTTTTATACTGATACAGCATCGTATTGGAAGAACCGTTGGGCTGGTATTCCACATTACAAACAATTTCGTTGAGCACCAGCATTTTATAATCCTGGTCGCACAGCAGGTATTTATAGGAAAGAGAAAAATATTTTTCTCCCGGATACACCGGATAAGGCGGGTATTGCTTGATAATATCTGTACGGTAAATCAGCTTTTTATCCCCTGTCCCCCCATGGTTATAATACCCGCTTACCGTCGTTTCCTGCAAATCCCCCAGGTCCTTTCCAATCACCTGGTTGTCAAAGGTCGCATCCAGCGCTATAATCCCGGCATATCTGTCGCTGCCATGCGCTTTCCAAAAGGAAAGTATTTTTTCCACCGCGCCGGGCGCCATCGTATCATCGGAATCTATACATACGTTCAGCGGCGTAGTTATATTCTCATATGCCGTGTTGTGCGCCGTGTGCATACCGCCGTTTTCCTTATAGATATATACAATCTGAAACCCGCAGTCCTCTTTTTTCCAGCTCTCAACCAGCTGCCTTGTATGGTCTGTCGACCCGTCGTCAACCACCATCCAGATAAAATCCTTGTTCGATTGCGCGCAAAGGCTCTTATATGTTCTGCCCAGGGTATGCGCGCGGTTATATGCAGGTGTAAAAACGGTCAAGCTTTCCATACTTTCTCCTTTTTCTTCATCCATTACTCACCATTTCTTGTAATTTGTATACGATCACAAATTTAGCGTCATCTAATTTTCTCATAGATTTTTGATATAATATTTTCTACTCCTACCTTATTTCATCTATACCCAATCAAATTTTTCACCTGCTCTGCTTTCTCAATGATGAAAAAATATCTTTCCCAAACATTCTATGGATAGGTTTCATTATCTTTGTTCTTAAAACCGTCTTCTTATTTAACCAACTTTTCGCATACCAATGTATAGAGTAGGTATTCGTTGTTTTCCTTAATCTCCCGGTAGGATCGTCATAAGGATTAAAATAATCAATGGGAAATACAACAGCTCCTTTTATCTTTTGAAGTTCACCATTTTGCTGTAACCCCAATTTAAGCAACGCGTTGGTGTTTAATATGGGGCATCCAACTGTGCCATGCTTTCCATCCAACAAAACATCGTACTCTGCAAGCATCCGCTTAACAATTTCATTGCCAGATTCTGCACCAAAACCTAACCCGGTTGCTACATTTTTTTCATTTTCAAAACCAAAAAAAGCTTCACAGCCTAATAATGTATCAAAATTACGCACCAATTCGACATCTGTATCAAAATATATCCCACCATATTTATCTATAATAACAAGGCGCAAATAATCTGATAAAAACGCATATTTTTTCTGGTCATAGCACATTTTTGTATATGCGTTTGTATTTATATCAAAATTATCTTCATTCCATTCAATAATTTCATAATCTGGACAATATTTTCTCCAGCTTGCCAGACATTTCTTTGCTAATTTTGTTTTTTCTCCTCTGCCAAACCAACAGTAATGAATTTTTTTTGGAATCATAAATCATTCTCCTTCTTGTACACAGAATGCAATATACTACTATACAATATGAACCAACAGCAAAAAAGCAAAAACAAATAATAGGGCACTAAAATACGAATAATCCTGTTTTTAAAGCAAATTCTGCACGCCCCATTCACCTAATGCTGTCCCAAGCGTATGCAGGATCACGATCAAAAGTGCGGCAATCAATTTAAACAAATCAATCCCCACATATGTTTTTGGCTTTAAAAGTATGTTTTCTTTCATTATCAAAAATCCTTATCGCAAAATTATCCGCTTTTTCCTTCCTTAAGCCGCTTTACAATCTTATTGGAAAAAAAGTGTAAAACAACAGCAAAACCGGCTGTCAGAAGCAAAAGCAGCAACATATTCAAAACGCCCGCAGAAAAAGCACGAATTGTCAGCGGCCCTATAATAAACATGTAATGAACTAAATAAATTTCATAAGACACACAATCAACGGAAAGCATAGCCTTTTTTGCCTTTAAAAGCGGCTTAAAGTACTTACAGGTTAACAAAAACAACAAGCAAAAAAGCGAAAGTGCCAATAGCTGGTGCGACACCGGCGCTATCAAACGGTCATAAAGCAGCGTACCGTCTATCATCAGGTTTGTACCCACCCGGAGTGCAACGGCCGCAAACAGTGTAATAATAAAAACATAGCACCGCAAAGAAAGCAGCGGCTTCATAAACAGAAAGCCAAGCATATAGGAAAATACAGTAACAATGGTTGTACTGACAATTGCCGGCAGACAAAAAACAGACAAAAACAATCCGGCAAAATACAAGACAGCCACCAGCAACAGCCAACGCCTTTTCCTGTTTTCCAGCTTTCTTTGCAGGATATACAGCAGCGGCGTCAGTAAATAACACAACAATATATCTGTTACAAACCAAAGATGCTCCGCGCCGTTTATATAATTTTGCGTAAATCCCTGCAACGGTACAACGTACAAAAGCCATTGCATCGGTGCAATGGAAGAAAAGCCAGAGCATACAATATGAACCAACAGCAAAAAAAGCAAAAACAAATAATAGGGCACTAAAATACGAATAATCCTGTTTTTAAACCAAATTCTGTACGACGCAGGCGCCGGCTTAAGCGCAAACAGAAAGCCGGAAAGCATCATAAACATCGGAACCCCTACGTTGAATATCTGACCGCTTTTCTGTAACAGCGCGCTGCCGGAAAGCTGTACGGCGTGACATAAAAAAATACAAAGCGTTGCAAATACCCGGATAACAGAAAGCGCATAGCTCGTTTTTTCATTCATGGACACAAGTGTTTGCATGTAAATAAAACGCCTCCAGCCACTTTACGTTTTTCTGAATATCAAACCCGGCCTGCGCAACCTGTGCGCACATATCCCGGCGTACATATCCGTTTTGGAAACGCAGAATTTCCGCTGCCCAATCCTCCGGAGGGCGCGTAAGCGGCATCTGCTTTACATTTTGCGTAATCACGCACTGCGCCGGGATCGAATCAGACATCACGCACTGCAAGCCCGCCGCCTGCGCTTCTATCATCGTAACGGGGATCCCCTCGTTTAAAGACGGGAACACAAACACATCCATGGCCCAAAGCAATTCGGGCACGTCACTGCGCACCCCGGTAAAACGCACATCCCTTTCCAGTCCAAGCGCGCGCACCTTTTCCTTTACAGGCTCCATTAATTCGCCTTCCCCCACCAACAGCAGGCAGCTGTCCGGGCGCTTTTGCTTTACAGCATGAAATACATCTATTAAAAACATATGGTTTTTAACAGGGAAAAACCGTCCTACGTGCCCAACTACAAACCGGCCCTCCAACCCCAAATCCTGCCGCATCTTCCGGGCCTGCTGTGCATTGTAGCTATAACGCGCCGCATCTATGGCGTTTGGCACAACGACCGCCTTTTTCTGCGCAAGCTTTTTTCCATACAGGTACAGCGCGGCCTCTTCCCCACAGGCAAAAAAGTCTGTGGCAACCGTGCGCAGCGGTATACGCAAAGCCTTGCGGATCAGCCCATTGATCCCGCTTTCCGCTTTGGAGCTGTGCGAATGCGCAATCCGCACCGGAATATGGTTCTTCTTTGCAATTTTTAGCGGAAAGTAGCTTTTGCTGGACGTATGCGAATGCACCACCCTGTACTGCGGATGGCTTTTAAAAAAACGGTCCACATCCTGCATATACTCCCAGGGGCGCGCTTTGGTAAGCGGGCGGATCCTGCTGATCCTCCCCCCCAGCTGTAAAATTTCATCCTCATAATCGTACCGGCCGGGCGTAGTCAGCAAAAAGTCAAACTGTACCTTGCTTGTGTTTATATGCCTGTAATAGTTCATAATCATCGCTTCTGCGCCGCCCCGGTTCATAGAAGCCAGCATATGTAAAATTCTAATCGGTTCCTGCATATCCTCACCGCTGTACTTTGTTCAATTGCGGCAAATGCCGCTTATATATCCTTTGTATTTTACAATAAATCCGCATATCCTGCAACTGTATCCGCTTTATGGGAAGGCGAATCAACAGTAAAACGCATATATATCCTTTTTCGTAGAAATCCCATTATTTTGTGGCAGCGGCAAATGCTTTAGCCCTTCTCCTGTAAACTGCCCGTTTTCAAAAAACGCAACCCTTTTCAGCGCCTGATACCACAAAAGCAGCTTGTCCATGCACGGCGTCTGCAGCTGTGCAAGCAGGGCAAAGCCCTTTAGTATACAAAGGCCGTAGGGAAAATCCTCCTCAAAATACCTGGAGTTGAGGTCAGGAATCCATTTCCCATCGCGCAAAACCATAGGTGCCGGGATCCCCTGAAAGCTTCGAATGCTTTTAATTTTATCCGTCATAGCCTGCACACTGTCGGCTTCATAATGCTTTTTTAACGACACAACGCCCGACAAGTCCATGCCGTCAAATGCTTTGCATATATTTTGCAGCTCCTGGTCGCATTGCAAAAGAATTTCAGAAGAAAAATTGTCCCACTGATCATAAAACCCAATCGGCGCATCCCAGCTCTTTCCCGCCTGATACGCATGAAAAAGGCCATAAAGCCTTGCCGTGTGCAGCACAGGGTTTGAAGGGGTTAGCGTTACTGTCAAGTAATTTGCAAGGCCTTTGCAGGGAATTTCCAGCAGCCCTTCCAGCAATGCGCATGCTTTCGGCGTCCAATCCGCCGGAATCGCCGCCACCTGCAGCTGCGGCTTTGTGCTTAAGCAAGCAACAGATTTTCCATATTCCTTTACCCTTGCAATATACGGAACCCTCTGCAGCCCAAACACCCTGCAGCCTTTTTCAAGCAGGCTTTGGCAGTAAAATTCAACCCCGCCTGTTCCCGGTATAAACCCAACCGCCGCCCCGGGCTTGAGTAAATGAGCATAGGTACAAAATTTCCGAGCAATCACATTCGACGGCAGCGTTACAAAAACGATATCTGCTCCCGGCAATATTTTTTCGGGATCGTCTGTAACCGTCTGCACCTTTCCTGTGTATGTTGTATGCTTTTCCGTATCTTCCACATCAACCGTATGGCTCCAGACGTCCGGCCTGGATGTCAGCAACGACACCGCGCTGCCTTCCTGCCTTCCCAACCATCCAAGCAGAACCGTGCCAATATTGCCGCCGCCAACAACACAAATCTGCATACGCTGCCCCCCTGTGTTTACTCCATAAGATTTCGAACCGCTTCTGCAAGCCGGTCGTTTTCTTCCCGGGTTTTAACGGCTACCCGTATATATCTGTTTTCCGCAAACCCATTTTTTGACGCGCAGTCCTTGATTAGAATATGATACTTGTCCAGCAGCTGTTCTGTAAGCTGCGCGCTGTCATAACGGCCGCATACCTCGCACATAAAATAATTTGCCTGCGAGCGAATCACCCGAATACCCTTTATTTGTGAAAGCTTTTGCATAAAATCCTTTCTGACTTCTTTAAAACGCTTGATTGCCAGCGCATACGTTCCCTTATATTTTTCAAAAATCTGTAAATAAAACTCTGCAAAAGAATTAATATTCCAGATTGACAGATCCTTTTTTATAAAAGCGATCAACTCCTGGTCACCACAGGCAAGAACCCCCAAACGCAAGCCGGGTACACCATAAGATTTGGAAATGCTTTTGACAACAATCAGGTTTGGAAATGCCCCCAGCAGCGTAGCGTCAAGCAGGGTCGCCGGCTCTTCTGTTTCTGCAAAATCTACAAAAGACTCGTCCACAATCAAATGGATCTTCTTCTCCTGCGCCCATTTTGCCATACGCAGCACGTCGCTTTTTTCTATAAAATTTCCGGAGGGATTATCCGGGTTAATCAGCAAAAGGCTTTGAATATCCTTATCGCTGTAAAAATCCATCAGCTCGTCGGCCCGGTACGCATAATCGGTGTGGTTTACCCAATAAGGGACAATATCCTCCTGCTTTTTTCTATGCGGATATTCCTCAAAAGTAGGATAAATAATTCCTATTTTTCCCTGCAAATACAGCATAAGGGATTTGATCAGCTCCGCCGCGCCGTTGCCCACGCAGATCTGCTGCTGCCCAACCCCAAAATATTTCGCGGCCAGCAGGCTGTTGACCTGCTGCCCGGAAGGATATTGCGTCAGCAGCGTTTCAAAGTTCACCTTGATCTCATCCATCAGCCGCTGCTCCGGATAATACGGATTTACCAGATAGCAAAAATCCAAAATATTCGGATACCGCCAGTAACCGCCGTAGCGGCCCTGCATTTTTTGCAGCTTGTCCTTGCTGTCTGTAAAAATGGACTGTGCAATATCCAAATCCTGCAAATCGTCAATTTCATACCAGGCTTCGCCGTCAAGCCGCAGCGCCCAGATGTCCGGCTTTTCCAAAAGCGTAATCACCTTTAAAACCTGTTCGTAATACGCATTGTTTCCAAGCGCTTTGGTGTAAGCTTCTAAAAACGGAACGTAATGCGTCTGCGAAAAGTACCGGCTGAATTTATAAAGATTGACCGTTTTATAGTACCCCGGTATATCCGCAAAATTAAATTTGCTGCCCGGCACAAACGACAAAATATTGTCGTTTTCATCCAGCGTTACAACCGTCCCGTCCATCCAGCTTTCATATTTATCCACCAGCGCAAGCGTCTCACGGGGGTCGTCCAGCAGCTTATGCAAAACGGCGTCTTCAAAAATCAGGTCGGATTCAAGCAAAAGCGTATCATCTTCAAGCAGATGCGCCTTTGCAAGAAACAGCGAGTATATATTGTTGGTTTTGTCGTAAACCGGGTTTTCTATAAATACGACAGGGGTACAAATTGAAAGCGCTTCGACATAATCCATCAGCTTTTTCCCTTCATACCCCACAACCATTACTATTTTTTGAAGCTGCAACGCATCCAATTGCCGGAGCATACGTTCAATAAGCGTGACCCCGTTGACCTTTACCATACACTTTGTATTGTTTGCCGTCAGCTCCTTGAGTCTTTTGCCCATACCGGCCGCCAATATGATCGCCTGCATACCATCATCTCCATTTTCGCCTTTATTCAAATTGAATCAAGATCGGGTCGTGCCCCGCTTTTCGCTGCTCCACCGGCGGCAGCTGCATATAATCACCGTAAGAAGTGGTCAGCGACAAATCCCAGTCCTCAAACGCCATATAATTTCCATCTTCAAACGGAAGCTCTGTCATATGGTCAAAAATATCATACGGCAATATGTTTTTCATCGTTCTTACAATGGAAAAATCTGCGCACGGCAGGGTTTTGCACGCGTTATACTTTGTAAATCTTTTATAAAAAAAACGTATGCATTTTGGATACAGCCTTTTGGGCGTAATTGCCAAAAGCGCCTTGGTTCCCGCATGAAGCAGCTTACTGCTGTGGTCTGGATATGCGCGCACATACAGCTGGTAAAAACAGGCGTACAGCTTTTGCATTTTTCTTTGAAACGCACCGTTTGGGACCCTGTCAAACGGAAAAACATCAATAAAAATGCCGGTATGGTATTGCACGTCTGTTTCAAACGGCTGGATAAACGCCGTGTTACATTTTCTCACCTTTGTAAAAGATTGCGTAAAGTTTATGTTGGTGTCAATATTTTCCAGTATGTAATTTTCAATATTTTGCGACTGCCACACCTTGGTAAACCGGTCGTATTCCTCACGGATCATACAAATATCCAGGTCGTCGTCCCATGGGATAAACCCCTTATGACGCACCGCACCTAAAAGCGTCCCGCCGTACAGAGAATAAGAAATCCCGTTTTCCCTGCAAACGCGGTCTACTACCTTTAAAATTTCCAGCTGCGTCAGCTGCAGCCTGCGCAGTGTCTGTTCGTCCATACCCATCCTCATTCCTTATAGATCGCTTTCAGTTCATTTAAAACGCTTTGATCTTTATACGGTTCCGCGCTCACCCTTGCACTTTCACAAAACTGCGCGTATAGCGTCCGGTCCTCCGTCAATGCGGTAACTTTATCGGCATAACCTTCTATATTTTCCGGCTCTACAATATAACCCGTAAGGCCGTTTTTCACCAGCTCGCGGTGGCCGCGGTTATTGGAAGCAATCACCGGCTTTGCACAAAGCATGGCTTCCATAACGTTCAGCGGCAGCCCCTCACGAAAGCTGCAGGTAACAATGATATCGGCAATATGTATATACCGCTGCAAATCTGTTCGGTAACCTAAAAACTCCACCGCATCCTGCAGCCCCAGATCCCGCACCAGCTGCATAAGCTGCGGGCGGCAGGGCCCGTTGCCTGCAAGCAGCAGCTTTGCCCTTGGAAAGCGCGCGGTTATGGTCTGCATTGCCCGGATGATCGCCTGCTGGTTTTTGTTTTTAAGCAGTTCGCCTATACATAAAAGCAGCGGCGTATTGCCCTCATAACCCATTTCCTGCTTCAAATGATCTGCCTGCGCTTGTGCAACAGGGTAATATTTTTCTGTATTTGCGCCCATGCCGTGCAGGCGTACAACATTTGTGCAAAGCTTTTCCCGGGCAAGCGTATAGTCTTCCTCCGTTATGGTAATCAGGGTGTCTGTATAGCGGGCAAGCCATTTTTCCACAGGATAATACAGCAGCCAGTTTTGTATGGGTGCGCCCTTGTAAAAATGAAAGCCGTGCGCCGTATAAAACACTTTTGTCCCGCTTTTGCGCGCCTTCTTTGCTGCAAGGCGCGTGACCACACCTCCCACGGGCGTATTGCAACTGATAACCGCATACCTTGTGCCGTTTATAATTTCTTTTACCTGCCTGTATGCGCGAAAATTTGTCCTCCCAAACGGGGAACGGGAAAACGGTACGTCAAAAACCCGGTCTGCATATGCAAGCTGCAGCCCGTTCTTTTCCGCCAGATTATCCTTTGCGGCAACGTGCACCTCATATCCGTTTTCCTTTAAAAGCTTCATCAGGGGTTTATGGAACTGCGCAACATGGCTTTGCATGGTTGCTGTTATCAACGCTTTTTTCAAAACTTCCACCACTTTATCTGTTCATATACTGCAAAAGGTTGTTATAGATGCACGCAAACAGCCGGTCGTTTACCCTGTCAGAAACAAAGCTGTTATGCGGCGTAATAATCACACGGTCCATGTCCCAAAGCGGGCTGTCCTGTGCAAGAGGCTCGTCTTCAAACACATCAAGCGCCGCGCCCAGCAGCTTACCGTCTGCAAGCGCGCGCACCAGATCTTCCTCTTTGATAACCGCGCCCCTTGCAACATTGACCAGCACGGCCGTATCTTTCATGTTTGCAAACCGTGCCCTGTCAAACAAATGCCTTGTGTCCGGCGTCAGCGGCAAAGTCAGCACTACAATATCGCTTTGGGCAAGCGCCGTGTCCAGCTCCTGTATGGGAAAAACGCGGTCAATAAACGGGCAGCGCACATCGCAAACATCCACCGCTATAACCGCAGCGTCAAAGGCCTGCAGCCGCCTGGCTGCCTCTTGCCCAATGCTGCCGGCACCAACAATACAGGCCGTTTTCCCATTGAGTTCCAGCAGATTCCTGTTTTTTTCCCACCGTTTTTCCTTTTGCTGGGCATAAAAGCCCTTGGAATCCTTATAAATCTCCAATATTTTCAGTACAATCCATTCCGCCATGGGAACACTGTACACACCGCGCGCGTTTTGCAGCGCAATTCCATGCTCCCGTATATAAGCAAGCGGTGCCCGCTCCAGCCCCGCGCTTGTCAGCTGTATATACCGCAGCCTCTTAAACGCCTCTATATCATTATATAAAAACAAGCTGTTGCAAACCACCGCGTCAAACCAAGCGCAGTCCAAAGAAAGCGTTTCCCGTTCCTCCTGTACGAATTCCACGGTACAGCCAAGATTTTCAATTTTCCTGATCTGCGCCGCATCATAGGGAAACGCTCCCGTCAGCAAAACGTTCATGACCTCTTTCCTTCCCTTTTCGTATCAAAACGGCAAAACAGAGTTTAATGTAAAAATAATATTCAGCATAAAGGCCCTAAAGTCGGTTTCCTTCATGTTGACTACCCGGATATGCATATCATAAAGCGCTGGGTTTAAATACTTCTTCATGTCCAGATGGTGCTGGTCCGATATACGCTTTTCAAGCGGCACCCGGAAAAGCGTGTCTAAAAACACACGGTTGTTATAGGCCATGGTAATATCAAAACAAAATTTCATTTCGCTGATGTTTACACCGCCCCAGCTGCCCCAGGTAACCTCCCAATAATGCATATCGGCGGGCGGGTATGCTGCAGGTATGCTTTCATATGCAAAATCCTTGATATATTGTGCGAAGATCCGGTCCACCTTATGGGCCAGGCTACGGTTGAAAATAAAAATTTTATACAGATTGCGAAACAGCTTTGGCGAAAGCTTCGGCATGGATTTTCTTCCATAGTGCTTGTACCAATAACCGCGGATCGTCTCCGACGCCCAGGATTTTACCTCCACATCCGCCGTGCATTCTCTTTGCAAAACACACCGCTTGCGCAGCTCGTTGGGCTTTCCGTCGGCTATATAGCCGTTATTATGGCGCAAAATCTGAACAATCTGGTCATATTTTTCAATTCCGTCGGCCGTTTGCGGCACCCGGTACAGGGTATGCTTTACGCCAAAACGCTTTGCAATCTTTTTCGCCGCCTCCACGTCCGGCACTTCCTTTTCCGCAGAAAGGTAGCTAAAGGTTTCGTATCGATCATAATTTCCATTTGCCGCGGCAAACGTGGTGTTGCTGTCAATTCCACCCGTCAGGGAAATTTGCGGGTGCTCCCACTTGCGTGTAATCAGTTCCATATTATTTTTCAAAATATCGGCCGCTTTTTTAATCACAGCGTCATATTCCTTGTCGTTTGCACACTGTGCAATCTCTTTGCGCGGGTAAAAGCGGGTATGCTGCACCACGCCGTCTTTATAGCAAAAGTCAATATTTGGCACAATCCGCTTAAGCTCAGAAAACGGCGTTAAATCACCCGGCAGGTATGGCCCCATAACCCTGCCATACCATTTGTAGGAAACCAGCTCTTTTACAAAGCTGTCCATTGTAAGGCCGCACAAATCGCCCACCAGCTGCGGGTGTGAAGAAACATAAAACTTACCGTCTATCTTTCCATAGCAGCCCGACTGCATGCCAGACGGGTCAATTATAAAGTGGATCTGCTCCTGATCCACATAGCCAAAAAGAAAAATCCCCGTAATCTCGTCAACCGCGTCATAATACGCCGCTTCCCCCTGCGTATATGCCTGTGCAATCCGCAAAAGGACCTTTTCCTCGTCTGCCTCCATTGTAAAGGGATTGTACGCATGGCCAATCAGAAAAAATGTTTTATCCCCTTCCCTGACAGAATACAGGTTTACCAGACAATGCGTTAAAAAGAAATAGCCCTCCACCCTTTTACAGTTCCAGTTTCCATAAAACGGGTAGCCATCCATATCTGCAAACTCCCGGTCTGTAATCAAAAACCCCCGGGTAAACAAATGAATTTGCAGCTCTTTTTCACGGTCCATCAGCGCTTTGATCATACCTTTTCCTCCCCTGACAGGTCTGCCACAATTTTGTTGACAATCTGCTCAACCGACTTATGGTTGTTTGCAAAAAACGTGTCGTCCGCGCTAAGCAGGCGCGTTTCATACTCCCGGATGTCCCTAATCCCCATAAGAAAATGCTCGTTGATCGCATGCAGGTCGTCAATTTTATCCGTATTGCAAAAGCTTCTGGACAAGATCGCCCTGGTTGAACCAAGCCTGTAATGCTCCGCAATCACATGCTCAGACGGCAGCAGCCCCTGCCCCAGGCTTGCTATGCCGCCAAACCCGTAAGGGATCCCCTTTTGCCGGAACTTGGCGCACAGCCGGTCCACCGTGCCATTTGTCAAAAGCTCAAACATAAAGTGCATTTTGTACCCCAAATGCATGTCGTTGAGCCCAATATATACCTCGTCAATGCCGTCCAGCGCCAATATCTCATCTGCAAGCTCCACAGACTCCGGCGTTTCAAACAGCAGGCAGGTCCTTGCCCTTTTTCCAACATATTCTATAAATTTCTTCGGTTCCTCCACCGTTTTAAAAAACGGCAGCATGACAATGTCCGCGCCGTTTTTAACAATCGCATTGATTTCTTCTCTGGACCCGCCGTATATGGGGTTGCTCCTCACCAAAAGCTCCGCACTTTTTATACAGTCCTTTATTGGGGCAATATCCGCAATGCTGTGCCGGGAGATCACCGTGTCCAAATGTCCCTGGCGTTCCAGCTTTCCAATAATTTCAAGATCCACAAAAACACGGTCCACGCCCGCTTTTTCCGCTATTTTAGCCACTTCCGGCTGGTTTGTAATATACATCAGCTTAATAGGCATTATCTTACCGCACGCTCCTTTTCTGTGGATTCTTCCTGCAAGGTAGCCGGCGCCACCGAGCCCGGTGCCGTTTGTGAAACGTTTACGTTGTCCGCGTTTGTAAAGACTTTTCCAATCGTTTTAAAAAAGATCCTTAGATCAAACCAAAAGGACATATGCTCCACATATTCTACATCATAGGCAATGCGCTGCTCCCATGGCAGACCCTTCCTGCCGTTTACCTGCGCCCAGCCCGTTACACCAGGGCGCACCAGAAAACGCTTTTTCTGCCAGTCGGTATATTCCTCATACGGCCATGGGTGGTATGTAAGCACAGGGCGCGGGCCAATAAAGCTCATTTCGCCCTTTAAAATATTTACAAACTGCGGCAGCTCGTCAATACTCGTTGCACGCAGCACCCTGCCCACCTTTGTCACGCGCGCATCATTTTTACCGGAATACACACCGCTTCCCGTTCTTTCCGCACCTACGCACATGGAACGAAACTTGTAAATTTCAAACACTTTCCCATCTTTGCCGATCCTCTTTTGTTTAAAGATCACCGGCCCTTCTGATTCCACCTTAACAGCTACCGCCGTCGCAAGCAGCAACGGGGACAAAACCAAAAGGCCGATACAAGATAGGATCACCTCAAAAATCCGCTTTATTTTCTCATACATTTCCTACCAAACCTCACACCAGATTTTATAAAAATCCCTTTACCCCCAAAAAATCAATCCAAAAAAACAAATATATCTTGCACTCATTATAGCATATTTTAATTCAAAATCAATAATCTTTTGCGGAATTTCTGGTTTTTTTCACATAAAATTCCGATGATTTTGTGCTTTTTTTCCTTTAGCATTGCATTTGTACCAAATTGGAGCACCCAATTTTGTAATTTATCCCATTTTTGTTTAAATCTTCTATGAAATATGTTAAAATATAAACAAAAAACAGAAAAGGAGTTGCCCAAATGGCATTTACGCAACAATCTTACCAACAGCTGCTTCGCACGCTCAAAGAGCTTGGCGAAGAAAGCTTTAAGGCGTTTAACTTAAAGCTGATCCCCGGCAAAACACAGGCCTGGGGCGTGCGTGTGCCCGTGCTGCGCCGTCTTGCAAAGCAGATTGCCCATGAAGATGCGCAGGGCTTTCTTTCGATTGCCAGAGAAGACACACTGGAAGAATGCATGCTGCAGGGTATGGTTATCGGCGCAATGCGCTGCCCGCTGCCACAACGCCTTGCACTGGTAGAAGGATTTGTGCCCAAAATAGACAACTGGGCGGTATGCGACGTATTTTGCGGGGATTTAAAAGCAATAAAGAAAGACCTGCCGGCGGGCAGAGCCTTTTTGGAACGGTATGTATGCTCTGACAAAGAATTTGAACTGCGTTTTTTGGCCGTTATGCTTATGCAGTATTATACAGGGGATGCATATATAGATGATACGCTCAAGCTCTATCAAACAATCCGCCACGAAGGGTATTATGTAAAGATGGCTGTAGCGTGGGGCTTGTCTGTCTGCTTTATTAAACAGCGCGAAAAAACGCTGCCGCTTTTGCAAAGCGGGACCCTTGATTTGCTCACGCACAATAAAGCCATACAAAAATGCTGCGAATCCCGCCGCGTTTCACCGCAGGACAAGGACCTGCTGCGGGGACTAAAACGCAAATAATTTTTTCGACATCAAACCTGTTTTTGTTTGTGCTTTATACAAGCTTTTATCTTACCCGCCGGGTTTGTACGTTTATATACATTTCTTCTAAAAAGACTTTGTTCATTTCTTATGGAAGAAACGAACCAAAGACCACTAAGGGGGAAAACTTGCGATGTTTTCCCCCTTAGAACCCCCTTTTGTACGCCTCAAGGGGAGTACCCCCTTGAGAATCCCCCCCGACGGTTCTTAAGTAAAAATTTCTGCGCATTTGCGGCTTTGTCCTTTTTCATTTTTTCGGCAGTTTGTACATACTTAAAAAGAAGCATTGCTTTTTATGCTCCATTTTGATTTTCTTTGTCTGTCTGCTCCGGGAACAGCACGCTTTCTAATATAGACACAAGCGCAAAGTTAAAGCTTGTGTTGTTTTTTGCTGCTACTTCCTCTATTTTCTCCGCAAGTGTTTCTGACAAATAGGTTGTTTTATAGATATGTGGTTTTCTTTTTCGAGGGGGGATCGTATACATTTTGCTTCCTCCTTATTTTTCCGCCCGCTCCGGGCGGTTTTATTTTGTGCTTTTTTCTGTCATTCGCTGCGCAATTGCAAGCAGCAGCGCTTTGTCCTGTTCATTTAGCTTTTCTATGTTCGCCTTCAGGCTTGCAACCATAAGCGGGTCCTGGCAGCCTTCGTCAAAAAAATCTTTCAGTGAAATCTGGAAATAGTCGTTGCACATATATATGAATTCCGACATAGAAGGCAGCCCCCCTGCCAGAGCTGATATTCTGTATATATCTTTTGTTATGCCCCAGCTTTAAGCTCATGGCATATTCTGAATCACCCTTTTTCATCCTTAGCTGCGTGATCCGCTCACGGATGTACATTGTGCCTCATCCACTGCTTTCCCTCCTTAATACGTCTTTTGATCCTTTATGTGGGTTTGTATTTTTTCCGCCGGCTTTCTGCGTTTCTATATCTTTCTTCTAAAAAGACTTTGTTCACTTCTTGTGGAAGAAACGAACCAAAGAGCCCCGATCTTTATACACCTCTTACAACTTACCCACCGGGTTTGTATGTTTCTATATCTTTCTTCTAAAAAGACTTTGTTCATTTCTTATGGAAGAAACGAACCAAAGACCACAAAAGGGGGGTTGCGATCCCCCCTTTTGAAACCCCCAACCGCCTCAAGGGGGGCCCCTTGAGAATCCCCCAAAGATTTACTACGGGCCTAACAGTTTCCACACAAAAAATTAAATTTATAGATTATAAAAATGGAGAGACAAACTATATTTTTAAATATTAATTTCCGTTATAAATAAATTTTTTGTGTAAATTTGCTTTATGGAGAAGCTTTATTATTTAATAACCAAAAGTTTAAGAACAAAGATTTCTGTTTAAATGATGCAAACGTCATATACACGGAAAAGCCTCCTCCTAATTTATATATACATAATTTTACCACAATTTGTTCTAAAAATCAATAGAACAATCCGTTCTGTGGTAAATTATATTAACTAGCTATAATAAAAACAGGGGATGGACACAAATGAAATATTACGAAAGAATAAGAATTCTTAGAGAAAGTCAAGATTTAAGCCAAAAGAAATTGGGAGACTTATTAAATTTAAATCAAAGAACAGTTAGTCAGTATGAGAGAAATGGAAGAAGCCTGCCTATAGACGTAGTTATAAGATATGCACAATATTTTAAGGTAACAACAGATTATATATTAGGCCTTAGCAATAATCCACAAAAAGGTTGGCTGGAAGGTGAAAAGTAAGACCACCATGGAAAGTTTTATTTTTCCTAAAAAGTTTTTAGGGGGGATTCTCAAGGGGGATACCCCCTTGAGGCGGTTGGGGGTTTCAAAAGGGGGGATCGCAACCCCCCTTTTGTGGTCTTTGGTTCGTTTCTTCCATAAGAAATGAACAAAGTCTTTTTAGAAGAAAGATATAGAAACGCAGAAAGCCGGCGGGTAAGATAAAAACCCGCATAAAGTGCAAACAAAAGCAAGTTTTGGGACAAATAAAAAAGGGGGGATCGCAACCCCCCTTTTTGTGGTCTTTGGTTCGTTTCTTCCACAAGAAATGAACCAACGCTTATTAGAAAAAATGTATATAAACGTACAAACCCGGCGGGTAAGATAAAAACCCACATAGAGCACAAACAAAAACAGGTTTTAAGAAAACAAAAAGATGTGCGCCCGGCAAATGCCGGGCGCATCATTTTGTTTAAAAAACGCATGCAGCGTTTATTTTAAGATCACGGTTGTCCTTGCCGGGATTGTCAGGGTCGTGCCCTCCAGCTTGCACTGGGGATAAACGTTGTTGCCGTCGGCATCGGTGCCGGTTGGGTCAAGTGCCGTAAGCTGCGCGCGGATCCCCTGGTAATCCAGATAATCCTTCGATATTTCGACCACGCGCTCCTCCTCGCCAAGGTTGTGCAGCAGCAAAATAGAAGAATCCTCATATTTTGTTACATAGCCTGCCACATTGCCAATGTCGGTTTCCACAATCTCCTGGATTGTACCCCTGGCAATTTCCGGGTTCTGCAGCTTAATATCGATGATCTTACTGTAAAACTGCATCAGCGAGTTTTCATTTTTCTGCTGTTCCTCCGCGCTTTCCTCAGGGCTCCACAGCTCTACATTTTCCTCTACAACACCCGGCGGCGGCTCCGAAACCGTTCCGCTCTTGTCGCCCTCATACGACCACGGCATTGCAATCCTGAAAGAAGCATCGTTGTCCGTACCGCTTTGCAGCCCGACCTCTTCGCCGTAATAAATAAACGAATTGCCCGGCATAAACATATACAGCGCCGCAGCCGTCTTCATCTCCTGCAAATTACCGCTAAATGCGTTTGCACTGCGCGCCATGTCGTGGTTGGAAAGAAACACCGCGTCTATTGCGTTTTCGTTGCGGCTTTTCAGCAGATCGTTCCAGTTTTTTGCCGCGCTGAGGATGCTCTTTGCATTTTTCGAATTTACACCGGAAAGCAGCCTGCCGCCCGAGTTGGAAAACGTAAAGTTGAACATGCTGTCCATACCGCTTTCGTAGCTTTGGGCAATTGCGCTGTTGCCGTCCCAATCCTCGCCTACAAAATAAATGTCCTCTTTCATTTCCCGCCCGGCCTGATTAAGCCAGGTCATAAACTCCACACGGTCCGTGTCGGGCGAATCAAAATACTTTACCGCATCCAGGCGGAAGCCGGAAACCCCCTTGTCCACCCAGAACTGCATAATCTTTTTAATTTCTTCCCGCACGGTTTCATTGCTCAAATTCAGCTCCGGCATACCCCCGGAAAAATTACACTCGTAAGAGTAATTGGTCCCCGGGAAGAACTGGTAGCTAAAGCCAGAAACCCGCGCGCCGTCCTCCGGCATGCTGTAATATTGAGCGTAGCCGTCTGTCTTTCCCTGCTGCAGCTCTTCAGACGCTGCTATAAACCACGGATGCTCGCTGGACGTATGGTTGAGCACCAGGTCAATAATCACATCAATCCCGCGCTTTTCACATTCGGCTGTAAACCGTTCAAAATCTTCCAGCGTACCATAGTCGGGGTGGATGTCATAATAATCGGTCACATCATACTTATGGTAAGAAGGCGAAGGCATAATCGGCATAAGCCAAATGCCGTCAATCCCCAAATCGTCACCGCCGTTTGGGTCGCCGTCGTTTAAATAATCCAGCTTTTGTGTAATTCCGTTTATGTCGCCAATACCGTCGCCGTCCGAATCACAAAACGAATAAACAAAAATTTCATAAAAGTTTCTGTATTTATCGTCTGAAGCAACTGCCGTTGCCTGCTGGGGCTGCGTATTACAGCCTGCAAGGAACGTCAGCGCGGCCATGCTGCAGACAAGCAGCAGGCATAAAGCTTTTTTTGCCACGGTCATCCTCCTTATATAACAAAACGGCAGGGGCGGAAGAACAAGTCCGCCGCCTCTGCCAGCTTATACATGTTTGCCTTACCCTTTGACTGCGCCGCCGGTAACGCCCTCTACATAATACTTCTGCATCTTTAAGAACAAGGCCGTAATCGGTATTGCAATCACAACCGCGCCCGCGCAGAAGTTCAGGAAGTACTTGTCGATATACTGCTTGTCGACCATCTTCCACAGGCCCAGCGCGATCGTATAGTTGTCTATATTATCGCCCATAATCACCCTTGCAAGGATAAAGTCTGCCCACGGGCCGGTAAACGAAGTCAAAACCGTATATACAACAATCGGCTTGGACATTGGCAATATAATCTTCCAGAAAATCTGGTTCTTGGTGGCGCCGTCAATTGTTGCCGCCTCGTCCAGCGCCCTGGGGATCGTATCAAAAAAGCCCTTGGCAATAAAATACCCCAGCGCGGCGCCCGCGGAATATACAATGATCAAAGACACCAGGTTCTGCGTCAGGCCCATGGCCTTGAGCAGGTAGTAAACGGCGATCATCGTCATAAAGCCGGGGAACATGCCCAAGATCATGCCGATGTTCAAAAACTTTTTGCGCGACTTAAACCGCAGCCGGCTGAACGCATAACTGACCATCAAAACAGCCACAGTCGAAATCACGCAGGAGCACGCCGCCACGACGAGCGTGTTCAAGAACCAGCGCGGGTAATTGACAACCGACGTATCTGTAAACAGACGAATATAGTTGTCAAACGTCCATTCCTTTGGGAAAATATAGGGAATATACACCTGTGTTTCCCCACGGAAAGAGGTCATGATCAGCCAGGCAAGCGGCATAACCCACAAAATAGAGCTGACTGTCAAAATAATATAAATAATCGTGTTGCTTATATTTCTTTTTAACTTGTAGCTTTTTATCATGAAAACTCCTCCTCGCTCTTTGCAGACTTGGTAGAGTTATATGTGATAAGTGACACCGCCGCACAAATAATAAATACCAAAATACCGATCGTTGCTGCAAGGTTGTAGTCGTTCCTGTCCATGGTAAGCTTATACAGCCACGTTACAAGCAGGTCGGTATCGCCCGCGTTGTAATAGTTGTTGTTTTGCGGTCCGCCGCCGGTAAGGAAGAAAATAACGTTAAAGTTATTAATATTCCCGATAAATTGCTGGATCAGATACGGTGTGGTGACAAAAAGCATATACGGCATGGTTATTTTAAAGAACGTAACCACCGGGCCTGCGCCGTCGATTCTGGCGCTTTCATACAGCTCCTCGGGAATGTTCATCAAAATACCGCTCGTAATCAAAATGGTATACGGAATACCAATCCACATATTGACCACCACAACGGTAATCTTTGCAAGCCAGGGGTCTGTCAAAAAGCGTACATAATCTTGCTGGCCAATAAAGCCAAGCTCTCTTAAAAGCACGTTGAACACACCGCTGTCTGCCAGCATCTGGCTCATCAGAAGAAGGGTAACAAACTGGGGAACCGCAATGGTCATAACAAACATGGTTCTGTAAAACGACTTAAACCGAATCCCCTTTTTATTGATCATCAAAGCAAAAATCATACCCAATATGTAGTTGGTAACGGTTGCCAGCACCGCCCAGATCAAGGTCCAGACCACCAGGTTCTGGAAGGTAAGCGCCTTTCTTGGCTCGTCAAAGAAAACGTCGGCAAAATTGCCAAAGCCAACCCATTCAAACAGCTTTGCCGGCGGCTGATGCGCGCCGTCGTAGTTTGTAAAGGCAATCAATATCATAAATACCAGGGGAAGCACCGTAAACGTACACACCAAAATCGTCGGCACGGAAAGAAGCGTAACATGGTAACGGTTATCCAGCAAAGCCTTCACATCTTCTATAAACGTCATCGGCTTTTTGCCCTGCTTTTTCAATTCCTGCAGCTTTAAAGACGACTTAATATTTGTAATATACATTGCAAAGAAAATAGCCGTCACAAAAATTGCCATAACGCTGTAAAGCAAAATCAGCATGGAGTTGTCCCCGGCTCTTACAACCTCTACGCCGGTGGCATAGTCCATTTCCCTGACCTGCGCGACCGTTCCCAAAGTAAAAATTTTAGATAGATAGTTGTTCCAGGCAAAGAACACCATAAAACATATGTATCCAACTTCCATTGCCAAGAAGAGCAGGCCTTTAATAATCTGCCCCTTCGCAATGTTCCCAAATCCCATAATCACATAAGAGATTTTGGTGGACCAGTCGCCTTTTACAAATCCCACGCCGTAATTTTTAAACCCTCTGCCAATCGCACAGAAGAACGCCGCGATTTTACATCCTAAAAATTTAAAAAACCTTACAAAGTTTGCCGGCAGGTTGATAAAGAAGCATTTTATCTTATACCACATTCTTTGAAAAGGATTTAACTGGATGTAATCAATGTACTTCATAGGTTCACTCCCCTTTGTCCAAAATGTAGCAAGTATCAAACACATAAATCATTAAATATGTATAAAATACCTATCCCTTGTCGCTATTTCAAGCAGCCTGAAAACTCAGGCTGCTTGAATCAAAGCATATGGATTGTAACGCGTTAACCCATCTCAATTACTTCAACCATGTCGTCATACTGCTGCTGCATGGTTGCTTCATCATGTTCCTTGGTGGAATCGACCACATAAGCCGCATAGGTGCCTGTGGGCGTCCAGAAGCCGGTAACAATATTCTTCTGGAGGAGTGAGTACGCTTGCTGGTCATACAGCGCTTTAAGCGCTACGTCGTTCTGTACCAAATCAGATTCAATCAGGGACGTAATAGACGGGCCCCAGCGGAGCTCTTCGGTTCTTTGCCTCTGGCATTCCTCACCAGACAGGTAATACGCCAAAGACTGCGCTGTCAGCGGGAAATCTGTCTTTGCATTTACGCCCAGATACTTATAGCCGTATATGCTGATCATCTGCTTGTCTTCGCCGTTTACGTTAATGGTCGGCAGCTTTGCAACGCCCATGTTTTCGCCCAGAGCGCCTTCAATATCTGCAATTTTCCAGGCGCCTACAACACCGGCCGCATGCGTGCCGTTTTTAAAGCCTGAAACAATCGTAGAGTTAACAGATTCGTTCTTAAAGAACTGGCTTGTGGCACACAGATCACTAAACGCCTGTGCAACCGGGCCGATCTGCTCATAATCATAATTGAGGATCTGTGTTTCCAGATCGTCTTCCAGGTCAAGCGTACCGCCACCCGTAAACGGGATCACACAGCCGTAATAACCGTCGCCCATTTCCATCAGGAAGTTCTTTTGCTCTGCATTGCAGACTTCCATAATGCCTTCCAGCGTCTTTACGTCGTCCTCAGAAAGGATCCTTTTGTCATAAAACAGCGCATAGCTGTTTGCGCCCTCTTCCGGATAAGCGTACAGATATGCCTGATCGTCGCTTGCAGACTGGAACATAGCCGTCTCTACAGCTTCTTCCATATGCGTTTCCTGGATAGGCTCAACATATCTTAAATTAACCTTTAAAAGATATTCATCTTTAAAAAGTGCGAGCCCCTGGTCGCTTGCAAAGCCAAATACGTCGGCCGCAGCGTCCGGGTCTGTGCGAACCTGCGCCTGCGCGTCGCTTTCACCCTGCGGGTTTACTTCAATCGTAATGGTCCTGCCCTGCTCTTTAAAATTTTCTACAAAAGCATCGCACTGCTTCTTAAAAACTTCCAATGCGTCCTGCGGGCACCAAACCTTCAGTGTAACGTTGTCCTCGTCGCCCATGGCGATCTGTGCATCGGCCATCATTTCATCAACCGTGACACTCTCAATCTGTGTTGCACTCCCGCCGGAGCTTGTACCGGAATCCCCAGCGCTGGAAGTACCGCCCGTACTTCCGTCACAGCCCGCGAAAACAGCGGCAAGCATCAGCACAGCTAAGAGAACGCCAACAACTCTTTTTGATTTGCTGAACATTTTGTTTCCCTCTTTCTCTGAAAAATAAAATATAAACACAAGCTTACTTGTGTTGTGGAAGGGCACACCCTGTTTACAGGCTTTTTCTAAACAAAAAACAAAGGAAAATGTGCCCAAATCACTGAAACAATAATAGCATAGCCACCTATTTATTGCAACTATCTTTATTTATTTTTATTAACATTGATAGATTTGTCTTTCTATTTTGTGTATTTTGTACACAAAATTTTCCCTTTACTGAATTTTAACCCTTTTTTTTTAAGCATTTCAGCATTTTTTATAAATTGGGCTTGTGAATCTTTACCAATTCATTTCTTCTTTTCTTTTCTTCCGAACAAGCTTTTTCCTGCAAAGACTTGTTTTATAATTCTTTTAAGTGTATAATAACATTGTTCCGCCTGCTTTTCTCTGACTTTCTCCATAAATTGAACAAAATGCATTTTTTGTGTTGCGCACAGCAGCAGCGCGGGCATAAACGGTTTGGCGTATGCCATAGTATTATTGTAAGTTTTGGCTTCTATCCATACGATGTCCTTACTAACAATATATTCTTTTTGTTTTAAAACATGCACAGGTTGTACAATTTGTATGCCCATACAGACTTGGGGGTATTGCTATGAAGCTTGCAGATTTACTAAAAAACGTTGCCTTTACCTGCCTTAGCGGCAAGATTGATATCCCAATAACAGACATCGTTTACGATTCACGCAAGGCGGCCAAAGGCTGCGTATTTGTCTGCCTAAAAGGCCATGAAGCCGACGGCCATAAATTTGCCGCATCTGCCGTAAAACAGGGGGCCTGCGCCGTTGTTCTAAGCGACCCTGTCGATTTGCCCGACCATGTGACCGTTGTCCGCGTGCAGGATACACGGCAGGCGCTGGCTTTTATGTCCGCCGCCTTTTTCGGGCATCCGGCAAATTCTTTGCAAACCATCGCTCTGACCGGCACAAAGGGAAAAACCACCACGGTAAGCATGATCCGTTCCATTTTGGAAGCCGGGGGCATCAAAACGGGAACGATCGGCACATTGGGCATTGTCATAGGCGACCAGGTGTATAAAACAAACAACACCACACCCGAATCCTACGAAATCCAGCGGGCCATGCGGAAAATGGTGGACCAGGGCTGTAAATGCATGGTGATCGAGGCTTCCTCCCTTGGCCTGAAATGGCATCGCACAGACGGGCTGACCTATGATTTTGGCGTATTTACAAATTTTTCCCCCGACCACATCGGCGGTGCTGAACACGCAACGCTTGAAGAATACCTCGCCTGCAAATCACTTTTGTTCCGGCAATGTAAAACAGGCATTGTCAATATAGACGACACACACACTGCAGGTGTTCTGGAAGGGCATACCTGTAAAGTTGAAACCTATGGCTTTGACCCGCGCGCTGACCTTATCGCCTATAACGACGGGCTTGTAAACAGGCCGGGGTATCTGGGCGTACATTTCAGCACAAAGGGCTGCATTGCACTAGACGCCTCCGTGCCGATCCCCGGAAAATTCAGCGTCTATAACGCGCTGGCCGCTATCGCGGTATGCCGCCATTTTCCTATCTCTAAACAGGCTATTACAGACGGCTTAAATCATGCGTCGGTCAAGGGGCGCGTCGAGCCTGTCCCTGTACCGGGGGACTACACGCTTTTGATCGATTACGCGCATAACGCCGTAAGCATGGAAAACGTGCTGACCACCCTGCGGGAATACCACCCAAACCGCCTGGTCACCCTGTTTGGGGCGGGAGGGAACCGTCCGAAGGCCAGACGCTACGAAATGGGGGAAATTTCCGGCAAGCTTTCTGATCTTTCCGTTATTACAGAAGACAATTCCCGGTTTGAAGACGTTATGGATATTATACGGGACATTGAAGTAGGTATGCATAAAACAGACGGCAAATATGTGGTTATCCCCAACCGCAAAGAAGCTATACGGTATTGCATAGAGCATGCACAGCCGGGCGATATTATTGTTCTGGCTGGGAAAGGGCATGAGGACTACCAGGAAACCAGGGGCGTAAAACGCCATTTTGACGAGCGCGAGGTCATCGCCGGTATTCTAAAGGAACTGCATCCCATGTAAAAAGCCTGCTGAAAGGCCGGCGCAGCCATGGCAGGCTTATAAAAAATATATTGACAGAAAAGCTTTGAAATGCTATTATATTATCTGCGCCGCAGCCGGCGCAGATCCATATAGGGGTATAGCTCAGTTGGTAGAGCAGCGGTCTCCAAAACCGCGTGTCGAGGGTTCAAGTCCTTCTGCCCCTGCCAAAAATGCCGGGCGGCATGACGGTGGATGATGAACTTTTTCAAGACGCAGAAATTGTTTTTCTATATTGCGCCGTTCATCATTCATTTTTCATTCTTCCGGCCTATGCTGGTATAGCTCAGTAGGCAGAGCGCATCCTTGGTAAGGATGAGGTCAGCAGTTCGAATCTGCTTATCAGCTCCAAAGACGGACAAGGCATATATGCCTTGTCCGTCTTTTTTGCATGCTAAACGCGCAGGCCGGCAGCCTGTAAGACCGCCGGCCCCAACTTTTCTGAACTGTTTTATAAGGGCCTATCAAACCCGTCGATCATATGGGCAATATACTGCTGTATACGCAGCACATCTTCTATTTCAATCGCACCGCTGTAAGTAACGTCGCCCGCTGTAATCTGTTCTTCCGTAAACGTGCGCATCTTTGCAATATACGACTGCAGAGCAAGCACGTCTTCTATATTGATCGCACCGTCCCCCGTTACATCGCCCATTTTTATCTCTTCCTGCGGGGTAATATACTGTTTATAATCCTCCCAGACTCCGTTGTAAACCATCCACTGGCCCTTTTCAATTACCAGCCCCGGTTCACCCGACGCAGGGTACTGCGCGCCGTTTCCATTGCTGAACATGACCCTGCTGTTTTCATACTCTGCCGGGAGCACTGCCGCATACATGTTTGACCCGATCGACTGCATAGGCACGCCGGGCCAGCCGTTGTCTGTGTGCGGATTTTCCGTATACATATAGATATACACACTCTCCCAGTCATACTGGTTGTCAAAGTAAACGACTGTTTCGCCTTCCAACACAGGATAGGAAAGCTTTGTAAACGTATAAGTTTCTTCCGTTACGCCAAACTCATTTTCAGCGCGGACGGTAACTGTCACCGTATCTCCGTCGCGCATATCGGCGCCAATTTCAAACTGCGCTTCTTCTTCAAAAGGCACTTCTGTACCGCCAACCGTATACGAAGCGCTTTCAGCGTTAACAGCCCGCACCGTTAAAGACAGCGATTCACGGAAATTACCGCCCTGCTGTGAAATAGATACATACGGCTTTACCTGCGATTTTTCCCCTGTCAAAACCAAAATCTGGTGCGCGTCTATCGTTCCGGTGAGCGTCCCGTTTTGGACTTCATAGGGTTCGTTTGTCACTTTATCATAATATATGCCATTGTCAAGCTTTGTTTCCGTTTCAACGGAGGCCGCCTGATCCGTTGCGTTTACAATGACTGCCCCCAGGTTTGCGCGCTCAATCATAATTACGCCGGTATTCCCGCCCGGGTTGCGCAGTGTTTCATCCAACCCGGCCATTGTATTCCGAAAGCTGTTGACCGCGGCAACGTCGGGATCCTTAAACAGGTCGCTCCCTGCGGCTCCAATCAGATTATCGCCCCACTGGTTTGTAGTGCTGCTTCCATGCGGGCGGCTGAAAAACAGCGGTGTTCCTCCGCTGCGCGCCGTGATTACAGCCCAGGCTTCCTTTACCTGCTGCTCATCCAGCATACTCCAGCTTCCGTCGCCGCAGTAATTATCGTGCGACTCCACCCAGGTAACCAGTTTGTCCTGCGGTACGTTTGCATTGTAATTCTCAATCCGGCTTACTTCATAATTTGCGCTTGCCGCGGCATTTCTGATAATCCCGCCATAATTTGACGCCGTTACATGCATATAGTTTGCATAAACATCAATCCAGTCCGCGCCGCCCTGCAAAATTTCCCCGTATTGGAACTGTGCGCCGTTTTCCAGCACCACCGGCCAGAAATCACTGGCAAAAGAGGGGTCGTCCTCCGGCAGCTCTATATGCTTTGCCGCATCATACCGAAAGCCATCTGCGCCTGCCGCTACACATTCTTTTAAATAATTTAAAATCAGCTGCTGCACGTTCGGGTTCTGGGTGTTAAAATCCCACAGACTTAAAAGGGAATTCTGGGTAAAATCCTGCCTGTTATTATAACTGGAAATCCCATTCATCGGGTGGAACGCGCCGCCGGGAAGCTCCTTAATGTAATCTGCAATCACAGAATAATCCGAAGACATATGGTTTGCCACCACGTCCACAATAATGTTAATCCCGTATGTTTCCGCTTCATCACACAGTGCTTCAAAGTCGGCCTTTGTACCCAGCTGGTAATTGCCAATTACATAATCCGTGGGCTGATAGTGGTAATACCATTTCCCGTTGCCCATCAGCTGCATACCGCCGTTATCCCCCACCTTGCACGCGTTAATGGGCGAGGTCTGCACAGAGGTAAAGCCGGCCCGCGCAATATTTTCAAGATTTTCGCGTATGGTGTCAAACGACCAGCACCATGCATGTAAAATAGCGCCGTCCTCTATGTTTTCTGCAAGTCCGTAATCCTCTGCCGGCACCGCCGTATTTTCTGTGACTGCCTGGCTTGCACCGGCCTGCGTAAACAAAAACGACGAGGCCAGCAAAAGCAGGCACAACACAGCGCTGCATATTCTTTTTTTACCATTGACCATAAAACTATCTCCTTTAACGCCATTTTCTATATAAACATCGTGGTACTCCTGTTAGGAGCACCACAATATTTTCTGCTGCAAAAAAGTATTTTTTATTCCTATGTCAAGTATATATTACAGATGTCCCAATTGCAATCTATCCCACATCTGCATAATTCACAAACTTTTATTTGTAAATATAGATTAAATAAACAGAATTTTTTATTCGCCGAAAAAATTGTTTTTCCGTTTTGGGCCAAATGATTGACAAATGCAATAAAATCTGCTACGATAGACAAACGTTATTGAGGGAGTAATTGGCGTAATCATACGCGGCAAGTCAACATCCTGGCCGTTTGGCCTGGCTTGCCTGAAATAATGAGACTCATGTACGGTGCCTGTCGCCGTGCCTGCGTCTTTTTTTATTGAAGCAAAAAGGAAAAAACCACCGCTTATTTTTCTGAAAGGATGTCTGAATATGGGTTTTGCAGAGCTGTTTTTTATTGCCGTCGGACTGTCTATGGACGCTTTTGCAGTATCCTTGTGTAAAGGCCTGAACATGCGGGTATTTCATAAAAAATACACTCTTTTGATCGCGCTTTTCTTTGGAGGCTTTCAGGCGCTTATGCCTTTGATCGGTTGGCTTTTAGGCACACAGTTTTCCCGTTATATTACAGACTTTGACCATTGGATTGCATTTGCCCTGCTATGTTTTATCGGCGGAAAAATGGTGCTTGAGGCCGTTAGGAATACACAGGAGGAAGCGCCAAAGGAAGAAAGCCTGCGCCTCAAGGAGCTGCTTATGCTTTCTGTCGCCACCAGCATCGACGCACTTGCAGCCGGCGTTACTTTTGCGTTTTTGCAGGTTCACATTTTTTATGCCATTTCTTTGATCGGGGTCACTACCTTTGTCCTGTCCCTTGCCGGTGTTGCCATTGGCAACCGGTTTGGAATACGCTTTAAAAGCAAAGCCGAGCTGATTGGCGGCATTGTTTTAATTTTGATGGGCGTAAAAATCCTTTTGGAGCATATGGATATCCTGTAAATTGTTAAAAGTAAAACAGGGGGCTGAACCGGCCGGTTCAGCCCCCTGTTTTTAGGGCAATGCATATTTTGTTTTAAACGCATTATATTCCGCTTTAAAATGTCCTACTTCATCACCGCGTACCTCATGCAGGTACTCGTGTGTTTCAAAGCTCTCCTTATTGACCTGGATCATACAAACTGCAATGTTGGAGCAATGGTCGGACACTCTTTCGTAATTGGTAAGCAAATCTGAAAAGATAAATCCCAGCTCGATCGTACACGTACCCTCCCGCAGCCTTTTAACATGCCTGCGCTTAAGGTTGTCCTTAAGTCCGTCGATCACCTGCTCCAACGGCTCCACCTTATCTGCCAGAGCAAAATCCTTGTTTTCAAACGCTTCAATGGTAATTGCCAATATTTCCGTCAGCGCCGCTGTTATCACTTTAATCTCATCTTTCGCCTGCGCAGAAAAAGTAATTTTCTTTTCATACATTTCCTTTGCAACGTCCAGCACATTGACCGCATGGTCGCTGATTCTTTCAAAGTCGCCTATGCAGTGCAGCAGCCTTGAAACCTCTTTGCTGTCGCTGATCGTAAGGCTTTTACTGCTCAGCTTAACAAGGTAAGAGCCAAGCACGTCTTCATACATATCAATTTTATTTTCATTTTCTTGTATCTTTTCCGCGGTTTTCTCATCATAGCTTTCCACAAGCGTCAACGATGCAAGAAACGTTTCTCTTGCAAGATGTGCCATTTTTACCGCCATAACGTCGCACTGCTCCACCGCAATTGCCGGCGTATTAAGAAACCGCTCGTCCAAATGCGGCGTATCGTCGTCCTTGTCCTTATCACGCACCGTAAGACAGGCAAGCTTGCCAAGGTATTTGGAAAACGGCAAAAGCATCGCCGTTGTCAGCAAATTAAACGAGGTATGCACAATTGCTATGTCAGCAGGCGTTACAAAGTCGTTTACAAAATCAAACTGGAAAATCGCATTAAGCCCATAAAACAAGATAGATATAACGATCGTCCCTATAATATTAAAGTATAAATGCACAAATGCCGCGCGCTTTGCATTCTTCTTTGCGCCAATACAAGACAGCATGGCGGTTACACATGTTCCGATGTTTTGGCCCATTACAATCGGGATCGCCGTAGCAAAGGTAACGCTTCCTGTTGCAGAAATCGCCTGTAAAATACCAACCGATGCAGAAGAGCTCTGAATCACCGCCGTCAGCAGCGCGCCCGCCAGCACGCCGAACAGCGGGTTGGAAAATATGGTAAGCAAATTTGTAAATTCCGGCACCTCCGCCAAAGGCTCCACCGCACCGCTCATGACCTCCATACCGTACATCAAGACGGCAAAGCCAACTAAAATTGTGCCTATGTCCTTTTTCTTGCCGCGCTTTGCAAACATTAAAAGCGCAATGCCAATAAACGCAAGAATCGGCGCAAAGCCCGTGGGTTTTAAAAGCTTTAAAATAAAGCTGTCGCCTTGAATCCCTGTAAGACTCAGCAGCCAGGCCGTTACGGTCGTGCCCACGTTTGCCCCCATAATCACGCCGATCGCCTGGGCAAGCTTCATAATCCCGGAATTTACAAACCCGACCACCATAACCGTGGTAGCAGACGAACTCTGGATAACGGCCGTTACGCCCGCTCCCAACAGAAAACCCTTAAACGTGTTATCCGTCATTTTTTCAAGCGTTCGTTCAAGCTTTCCGCCCGAAAGCTTTTCCAGTCCGTCGCCCATTGTGTTCATGCCAAATAAAAACATGGCAAGTCCGCCCAGCAATGTAAATAAGGAAAAAATATCCATGTACTTTTTCGTTCCTTTCTTTCCATGGCGCAGCTTGCAGCCTGCGCCATCCAAAAGCCGTCTTGCAAAACGGTCTTTGGGCCGCAATTTTTCACTTCACAGTGCAAATGTATTATAGAAAAGGACAAAATGAAAGAGCGCATATAACCCCCAGAGCCCAAACCGTAAAGCTGTTTTTGTCTTTATTAAGCAAATAAAACGCTATTTGGATTCCTCATATTTTTACGGCCTGAGCGGTGATACAGCCCTCTTTTTCTAAAATATTGTATTACAAAGCGCTTACGTATATCCTTGCCGGATCCATCCTTTGTAAAATCTACGTAAAGAATGCGGCTCATTTTTATGGTTTACGTAAACAAATTGTAAATTCCCTGTATAAAATGTTATAATATTTACCCCTTGGCTGTCAATACATAAATAAAATAAATTCTTGTAAAAACCAAAAAACATGGCAAAAATATTGTTTTACCGTAGCCCTTCTTTTATAACAGACAAATGTATAAACAGAAAAGCTCCGTGCAAATGGGTTTCCACTTACACGGAGCTTTTTGTATTCTTTCTATCGTTGCATAAAGCGAAAAACTGGGGCAATCGGTTATCCGTCAATGCAATTACACACTTTTGCCGCTTTTGCGTTTCCACGCGCCCAGGCCGCCGATTACAGCAGCCGCCCCGAGCAGAAGTGCAAAACAAACAATCGGGATATTGGCGCCGGTTTCCGGGAAGCTGGGGCTTCCTTCTTTCCCCGGCTGTTCGGGCAGTACTTCCGTTTTCTCTTCTTCCCCGGACAGCTTGGGCATCACTTCGGTTTTCTCCTCTCCACAGATGCTGCACACATATTTTACATAGCCGTCCTGCTCAGCGGTAGCCTCCACGCGTTCGGTCTCCACATAGCGGTGGGCTTCCTCCGCCCCTGTGGTCAGGATCTTAATGCGGCCTTCGCCGTACGGATTTCCGTACAAATCAGCCGGGATCGTCCCGTTAAGATCTTCCTGCAAATATGCAATCAGCAAATCCTGATCCTTTCCGCAATCGGCCGCAACAACCTTGGCGTCTTGAAACATCGTGTAGCCGTCGCCGCCGCTGCACAGGGTATAGGCGCTGCCGGCCAGGGTATAAATGGCCTCCGGGTCAATGATTTCACCGTTTACCTCAACGTTCTGCACCCGGCGGGGTTTGCTTTCGTCAATGCCGGTAAAAACGCCCTGGCTGTCGGTAAGAACCGGACTTTCCTGCACATGCAGGTTAATTTCATAAGTAAGGCCCGCGGTGTGCATAAAGCCGCCGTTTTCGGTTAAAGCCGTTCCATCTTCGTTGAGCGGTGCATGCGCGCTCCATTCCAAAGCGTCAAGAATCTGCTGGCCGGTAACCTCCAGCACGCACATGGTATTGCCAAAGGCGTTGACATCCATCAAGTCCTTGCGGATAACGGTTCCCCTTGCCACATCTGCCCGGATACCACCACCGTTGGCAAAGGCGATATCCGCTCCTGTAGTCGCACGGTAGGCGTCGGCCACAAAATTGCCCATATTGGTTTCCTGATTACGGATTATACGGTCGCCGGTTTCCGGGTCCACCGTGGTTAAATTGACCTCAGAGAAGCCAACCTCTTCATAAGTAAACTGCTGCAGCTCTTCGTATTTGTCGATAACCTCCTGTGTCTGGTCATAAGCGGCCTCTGCCGAAGCGGTGGCATCTATGTCCACCTCTTCCGGCTTAAGCAGCTCGCTTACAATTGTTCCGTCTTCAGAAATAGTCATCTTCCCAAAATTTTCAAATTTTGTCCCGGTAGAAGTGAGCACAACATCCTCGCCGTTTTTGTTGTCCACCAGCTGTTCTTCTATCGTGCTGTGGGAGTGGGCGTCTATAAACGCGTCAATGCCGGTAGTGTTTGCAATTACGTCGGTGGAGCGCCAGGGCTCGGAGGCAGCGTCGGTTCCCAGGTGGCCCACAGCAATTACCAGGTCGGCCCCTTCCTCTATGGCGTTGTCTACCGCCGCCTGAATTGTGTCATAGAAGAAGGTGTCGTCACCGCTGCCCTCGCAGAAGCTGTAAATATAGTTGCCGTTTTCGTCCTGAAAGTAGGCCGGCGTGGATTTGGTATAGGTCTCCGGGGTAGAGATTCCCACAAAAGCCACATCCTGTCCGGCTATTTTCCGGATTTCATAGGGTTTGAAAACGGTCTTGTTTGTTTGTAAATCCACAAAGTTGGCGCTTAAATATTCGTATTCTGGCATGATGTCCGCTTCCACCTGACCGGAAAGCTCCTTAAAAACATCCATTCCATAGTCGAATTCATGGTTGCCGGGCACCGCATAGTCATAGCCTACCGCATTCATAATTTCCACAATTGCGGTGCCGTTGGTCAGCGTACCAATTACTTCTCCCTGCACGGCGTCGCCCGCGTCAATGGTAACGGTGCGGTAGCCGGCGTCCAGCATCTGCTGCCGGTAGGAAGCAAAGGCCGCGTAATCCTCCATGGCGCAATGCACATCGTTGGTATAGAGGATAACCGCGTCGTTTTGCATGGGGTCATATCCAGGCTCTTCAGGCACATTTCCAACAGCTGTGCCGGCAAAGGAATAGGCCGCTACCGTGCCGGAAACCTCACACGCTGCAAGAAGCAAGGGCTTGCCGTTGATTGAAAGAAAGCATAAGCCCTCGGGGGAAACGTCTTCTTTAATGTCCTCGCTAAAATCGCGGGTGTTTATATAGTTGACATAGGCTGCATCTGCCGGGTCGGTTACGTCATACACCATCACGCCGCCGATCCGCTCCAGAGCGATAAAGGCATAGGTTTTTTCACCAATCTGGCCAACTGCAACGCTTTCCGCCTCGGGTCCTTTTTTTGCACTGCGGCTGTCCAGCTCAATATCGTCGTTGGAGCAATTGAACCAGTTTGGAAGATATGCGGCCGTTTTTTCCTCAAAATCATTGCCGCTTTCATACACCAGTTCCATGGTGTCCGCGTTGTAAATAGCAAAAGAACGGCCGCCGTAAAGATATTCCTTGCTTTCATCCGGAACGGCAGTCAGATCTTTATCCAGCACGCGGACCTTTTCGGCCTCTGTACCGTCGGAGGCAAGCAAGGTCTCTTTGGCTTCATTGACGTAATCGCCCCACTCCCTGGCGTCGCCTTCGTTGGCGGTCACCAGGTAGCTGCTGCCGTTTGCTTCAAAAATGCTTAGAGCATCCGGCATATATACCCCAAGCGCATTCGGGTAGGTTTTGGCCTGGTAGGTTCCGTCCTCCACCAGGTCAATCGCGTTCTTTTCATCGCTTAAATCCTTAAAACCCATGCTTTTAACCGCGGTGATACGCATGCTCTTTAAATCTACTGTGGCAATCGCGTTGGCTTCCTGTAAAGAAACATAGGCCTTACTGTCATCGGCGGAAACGGCAATGTATTCGGGCTCCAAATCAACGGCCGCTTCGTTCATTTTCCCATCCACCTTGCCAATCAGAACGCCCTGTTCTGCAAGCTCGGCAGAGTCAAATTCCTCAAACCCCGCGGTCGTCACACTTTCTTCCATCAGGTCAATGATAGAAACCGAACCGGCGGGGTCGATTGTCCCTTCGCCATAGCCTTCCCGCGGCTCGCCCTCATTGGCGGAAAGAACCAACCGGCCGTCATGAGAAAAGGTCACCATATCCGGCTGTACGCCTACCTCATAGGCTGCCAGCAGGTTAAAATCATAGTCCAGCAGCACAATCCGACCGTTGTCTGCATAGCCGGCTGCCTGAAGCGCCACGGCTATATGGTCGTTGACGGTGTCAACCGCCACGCTGGTCATATCACCGTAGGCAAAGCCGTCCACCAGGCCGCGCATATCTTCGCTGCCGGTTTCCGTCAGGCCGGCCTCCTCTACAGAAAAACGGTACAGCAGGCCGTCCTGCCCATTGACCACATAGGCCTCCTTCCGGTCGGCATTATAAGCCACAATCTCCGCTACGGCGCCATCTGGGTTGGGCTCCCCGATCTGTATGCTGCTTAAGCGCTCCATCGTTAAAGGTGCATGTTCCTCAAAGCTGTTTTCCAAAAATGTACCCCCGGCTGCGTAGGGCGTACCGCTTGACGGCTCTTCCGCTGCCGAAACGGCCACCATCCCGCCGGAAATGGCTGAGGCTGCCATGGTAGCTGCCAGCACGCCGGACAGGAGTTTTTGTTTCCAAAAAACCTTCATAAATACATCTCCTTCATACTATTTTCGCTTTATTTTATCAGCTTTTCTGTCATGCCTGCCAGCATAGTTTTGCAATATTTATGTAAAATTTAAGGCAATTCTTCGCATTACGCATACGTTTTGCCGCCAGACGAAAGGCGAATGGCAGTTTTTAAGGAAAAAGTAAAAATTATTTTTTTATAGCTTAATAGAAGCAAATTTTGCCTAAAATCAGGCCAATTTTCACATTTGCCTTGAAAATTTTTTCTTTTTTTTGATAAAGTATGTATAGTATAAGGATCATTTTTTTCCTGCTCTTTTCAGGACAAGCCACAGTAATGAACACGGTGGCTTGTCCTGCTTTTTGTTATAAATTATACAAGACCAAATAAAAAGTCATTTTAAGGGCTTTTCTCCTAAGCAGTTCACAGGTTTCATTTCCGATACCGGTTGATGCAGGCAAAAATCTCCTGCCTTCGGGGCCGCGCCAGAAAGGGGATGCCGGAGGGATTTTCGCAAAGGGCTTCCAGTCCCTTTGCGTTTATCACTGCCTCCAGTTCATCCACCACCTGCCGCAGATCCCGCCTGCCGTCCATCAGGTATTTCTCGGCATAGAGCAGGCAATACCCCAAAGCGGCCGTCTGTTCTTCGTCTACCAGCTGCTCCACACACCGCAGGCTGACGGTTTCCCGGTTAAGGAAAAATCCATCCCTTCCCAGGGCTTTCATCTTCACCCGCCCGCCGCCTTGAAGCTCCGGGGAGGCTTTGGGCCTTCTGGCAAAGTTTGGCCTGCCAGCCGGTTGAGCCGGATCCCCATGCAGGGGGAAAGCTTTTGCCTGCTGCTTTGCCAAAGCCGTAATATCCCGGGGCTCGTACCGGTCCATCTGAATAATATGATCCGCTGTATGGAAATAAGCGCCGGAGCTCCCCGCCACAATAACGGTAGAAACGCCATATTCGGTATACAGCTCCCCCACGCGGTCAATAAAGGGTGTAATGGGCTCCATATCCCGGCGAATAACCCGCTGCATCAATTCATCCCGGATCATAAAATTGGTAGCGCTGGTGTCCTCGTCCATTAGCAGCAGGGAAGCGCCCGCCTCCAAGCTTTCCACCACATTGGCCGCCTGGGAAGTGCTTCCGCTGGCGTCCTCTGTGGAAAAGGCGGTGGTATCCTTTCCGTTGGGTAAGCCGTTGATAAACATGGAAATATCTGTCTTCCGGATGCTCCTTCCATCCTCGGCGCGGATTTTTACCGCGGTTTTGTCCGTAATCACATATTCCCGCCCATCCCCGGCAATATGGTTATAGACGCCCAGCTCCAATGCCTTCAAAAGCGTAGATTTACCGTGATATCCGCCGCCCACAATCAGGGTAACGCCTTTTGGGATCCCCATACCGGTGATCCTTCCCCGGTGGGGCAGTTCCATAGTTACCGACATTTCCAGAGGAGATCGAAAAGGCACTGCGTTTTTCATGGGGCGGGAAGAAACGCCGGATTCCCGCGGCAGAATGCTTCCATCTGCTACAAAAGCGCACAGCTCCAGCTTGGGGAGCATCCCCCGGATATACGCCTGATCCTCCGCTAAATCCGCCACCTTCTGCAGGCGCTTAGCGTCCAGATTACAATACAGCAAGGACGCCTTTACGCACTGCGGCAGAAAATCAAACAGGATTTTTTCCAGCTCCCGGGCGTTGATCGTCCTCCCGTTGGCCGGGAAGCCCGCCTCCAGGCGAAGAAGGACATCCCCGCTTTTAGGGTCCAGGTGGCAGGCAGTCCGCTTTAGCACCTCCTGGCCGCACCGGCTGACAGATATCACCCCGCTCTTTCCGGAACCTTTGGCCAGAAGGGAAAACCGGCCGGCCTGCCGGCCGAATTGGCGGGTCAGTTCGTCCTCCAGGGCAAGCCGCCGGCAGTCCTGCCGGTAAAGGCCCGGCGGGAAGGCTGCTTTTGCCCCGGGCACACGGATGCTCAGCTTGGAAGGCGGGGCAAAGGGGTCGCCCTGAACATGGTCGATGGACAGCTCATATTCCGGAAAACGGTAAACGCCCTTTGTGTCCTTGTAAGCCCCGTAGCCTTTCCGGTCAATCCTTGCAAGCAGGTTCCTTAGATCTGTAAAAGTCTGCATGGCTTTGTTTCACACTCCTCTTTTTTTACAAATACATATGAAAAAATTTTTCCTTTGTTGACCCTATGCCGATTTTCTTATCATTTTTTTCATATCTTCTATCTCTCTTGTACCAATATAGCGTACACTATACATAATCTATATATACTGTTTTATTACACTATTTTTATACATTATACTACATTTTTCTACTTTTGCAAAGTATAGATTTATATTTATGAAAAATAAATTATTAAAAAACAAAAAGAACCGCTCTGTGAGCGGTTCTTTTTAAAAATAAATCCGGTATTCATACTGGTTTGTTTATTTCTTTAAGCCCTCGTAAACCGCAACCGCGCAGGCAACGGTAGCGCCGACCATGGGGTTATTGCCCATGCCGATCAGCCCCATCATTTCAACATGCGCAGGCACAGAGGAAGACCCCGCAAATTGCGCGTCGCCATGCATGCGTCCCATAGAGTCTGTAAGGCCATAGGAAGCAGGGCCCGCACCCATATTGTCCGGATGCAGGGTGCGGCCCGTGCCGCCGCCGCTGGCAACAGAAAAATACTTTTTGCCATGCTCCTGCGCCCATTTTTTATAGGTACCCGCAACAAGATGCTGGAACCGCGTGGGGTTGGTAGAATTGCCCGTAATAGACACATCCACGCCCTCGTGCGCCATAATCTCTACGCCCTCGCGAACGTCGTCTGCACCAAAGCAGCGCACGGCGGCCCTTTCTCCGTCAGAAAAAGCCCTTTCTTCCAAAATGGTAAGCTCGCCGGTAAAATAATCATAGCTTGTTTTTACATAGGTAAAACCGTTGATTCTTGAAATAATATAGGCCGCGTCCTTTCCAAGGCCGTTAAGGATTACGCGCAGCGGCTCTTTCCTTGCCTTGTTTGCCGTTTTAGCTATGCCAATTGCACCCTCTGCCGCGGCAAAGCTTTCATGCCCTGCCAAAAAGGCAAAGCATTTTGTTTCGTCCCGCAGCAGCATAGCGCCCAAATTGCCATGCCCCAGGCCTACGTTCCTTTGCTCTGCAACAGAGCCCGGAATACAAAACGCCTCCAGGCCAACCCCAATGGCCTCTGCCGCGTCTGCAGCGCTTTTGCTTTGCTTTTTAATTGCAACGGCACAGCCCAGCGTATAAGCCCAGGACGCGTTTTCAAACGCAATTGGCTGTACACCCTTAACGATCGCATCTGGGTCCACGCCCTTGCTCAGGCATAATTCCCTGGCCTCTTCCAGGCTGGCTATACCATATTCTGCAAGGCACTTCTCAATTTTAGCCATTCTTCTGTCTTTACTTTCAAAATTCACATTGTTAGCCATAAATCAAGTCCTCCCTGCTTATTCTTCACGCGGGTCAATATACTTTGCCGCGTTGTCAAAACGGCCGTACTGGCCTATGTTGTTTTTATATGCCTCTTCCGGGGAAACACCATGACGAATATCCTCCATCATTTTCCCAAGCCTTACAAACTGGTAACCAATGACCTCGTCGTTTTCGTCCAGCGCGGTCTTAAGCACATAGCCTTCCGCCATTTCCATAAAACGCACGCCCTTAAGCTTGGTGCTGAACATTGTACCCACCTGGGAGCGCAGACCCTTGCCCAGGTCCTCCAGTCCGGCGCCGATGGGCAGCCCGCCTTCTGAAAACGCCGTCTGACTTCTGCCGTAAGCAAGCTGTAAAAACAGGTTTTTCATGGCAACGTTAATGGCGTCGCACACAAGGTCTGTGTTCAAGCATTCCAGCAGCGTTTTTCCAGGCAAAATCTCTGCCGCCATAGCCGCAGAATGCGTCATGCCGGAGCATCCTATTGTCTCTACAAGCGCTTCCTCCACAATGCCGTCCTTTACATTCAGCGTAAGCTTACATGCGCCCTGCTGCGGCGCGCACCAGCCAATACCGTGTGAAAGGCCGGAAATGTCCTTAATGTCATAAGACTTTACCCATTTACCCTCTTCCGGGATGGGTGCGGGGCCATGATGGGGGCCCTTTGCTACTGTACACATGTTTTCCACTTCATGGGAATAATTCATATGGGTACTCCTTTCGCTTTGGTGTAGTATAAAAATTCGCTTTATACGTTTTTCATTATAAGCACTCCGGCTTCAATACGCAAGGGTTTTGGGCAGAATCTTCAAATTTTCGTTATTTTTTTGTCAAATACAAAAGGCCGGCGCAAAAATTTGTAAAACACGCGCCCCGCCCAACGCAAACGGCGCCGCCCTGCAGGGCGGCGCCGTTTGCGTTTATTAGGTCGGTGTGTAAAATAAATGAGGTATTCGCTTCGTTATCCTGCATATCTGCTTATTTCTTTGCAAGCTTTGCAGGCTCCTTTGGCTGGCATGTACCTCCGGCAGATGCTGTACCGGCGGCCGATTTTGCGGCCCTCATTGCCAGTTTGGACATCAGTCTTGCAGCTAAATTTGCTTTTGCCTTCATACATTCTTCCTCCTTTGTGAATATTTTTCACATAGCATTAATGCGGAAACCTGTCCAAGAACAAGCGCCAGCATAAAGCCAAGTGTTTCCCCAAAATACTCCAAAAATACGGCTGCCATGCCCATACCTGCATACAAACAAAGCGCCACGGCCCTGCACCGCCTGCGGTGCTTTTGGCCCAGCGGCTTGTTTGGGTGCTCCACCGGCGCATAGCGCAAAAGCACCGCGCCGCCGCCCAGCAGCAGCACGCCTGTTGCAGCGGCCATTGCCGGTGTGTGTAAAACCATCACACGGTAAAGCAGCAGCGCGCTTATAAAAAGGCAGACAAACAGCGTATTGCATTTTACATACGTATAGCAATGGTACCCGCCCGTATAGGACCGCAAAAGAATAAAGGAAGCCAAAAAGACAAGCCCCTCTGCCAGTGCAGAAAACAGCACGCTTAGAACGAGGATCATGCTCATCCCCAGTGCAAAGGACAAAACCAGCTCGGTCCCATAAATATAGATGTCCAGGTCCTCCTGCGCAAAGCATTGTTTTGCAAGCAAAGATTCTGCTATACGTTTAGACAGCCTGTGCAGCATTGTATCATCCCATTTATAGCTTTCACTTTGTCTAGACTATAGCAGACCTTGCAGATTTTGTGAATAGTTTTGTTAAAACTGGTCGTTTTTGCGTGAAGTTATGCAAATAAAATATTTTAAGACGACAAAAAACCACTTTTTTCGCAGTAATTTTTATAGCAAGCATAGGCCTGTTTACTTTTTTTTATTATTGAACGATCCGGCCTTGCAAAATCTTGCGTTTTTCAGCTTTGCAGCGCCGGCAATGGCGCTTTCTTTTTGTCCTGCCTGTTTTCCTGCGGTGCATCCAAAACAACAACGCAGCAGAAAAAGCCGTCCTCTTCATAGCAGTGGAACTCGCCGCCGTATTTTTCTACCGTATGGCGCACGCTGAGCAGGCCAAGCCCGTGGATCTGCTTGTTTTTCTTGGTGGTGTGCAGCTGCGGGTTCTGCTTTAGCACAGAAGCGCCAATGGTGTTTTGGATCCTAATGGAGCGGTACCCGCCGGTCTGATCCATCAAAATTTTTATGATGCGGTGCTCCTTTGGCTCTTTTTGCACCGCCTCTATGGCGTTGTCCAGCAGGTTGCCCAAAATGCTGCACAGGTCTATGTCCTCTATGTCGTCAAACTGTGTGGTTGTGATCACAATCTCTGTTTGGATATGCTTTTCCTTTGCGCCGGCAAGCTTGCTGTTAAGGATGGCGTTGAGCAGAAAATTTTCAGAGTTTACAAGCAGCTTGGCTGCTTCGATCTCTTCCCGGCAGGCGCCGCACATTTTTATGGCTTTGTCGGTTTCCCCGTTTGTGATCAGCTGCCCAATCAGCAGCAGCTTGTTTTTCATATCGTGCCGCAGGGTGGACATCTCTTTTAAGCTTTGGCCGGACTGCAAAATGTTTTCTTTCTGGTACTGGTACTGCTGCTCCAGCAAAGAATACCGCAGCTCCATCTCCCTGTCTTTGCTGATCTTTACCAGCATCACCCAGATCAGCACGGCAATCACAACAACGCCGCCGCTGATAAACGCAAGAAACGCCACATGCTCCCGGGTGATATTCGGCTCCAGCGACACGGCATATGCCATCACGATAATAGCCAGCGCAATAACCGGGATGACGATAAACGCAACCCAGTCTGTCCATTTGAGCATGTCAAACTTGCGGTTTTTAAGCCGCAGCACCAAAACAATAAGCAGTACAAAGACCGCATTGACCAGCAGCACCAGCAAATACCTGTAAAACGAATGCTGGAACAGCATTAGATCGTGTGACGATTCACCTGTAACGCTGCTCCCAATAAAAACCATCAGAGAAGAAATGGCATAATATCCGCACATACAAAAAATAGGGATAAACAGGCGCATCACGATTTTTCCGCGGAGGAAAAGCAGCGAATACAGCATTAAAAACCCAATTAAAAAATATGTCTCTACCGTGTTGAATACCTCATAGTACAGGTTGATCATGGTGATCAGCAGGGCCATAAGCAAAGAAGCCGTAACATACAGCACCATTTCCAGGTTTGTATGCTTTTTGCCCTCCGGGGGCTTAAAACGGCTGCCAAGAAAGCCATGGCAAAAATAAACATTAATAAATCCCTGGAACACATTAATGGAAAGTTCAAATATGGTAGAAATAATTTCACTCATTGCTTAATACCATTTCCCTTAAAAAACTGTTTTCTCTATATTTTTGCCTGTTTCCACTATATGCATTACATCATTTGGCTCCAGCGTAAAATGGCGCTTTCTTTTTGTCCTGCTTGTTTTCCTGCGGTGCATCCAAAACAACAACGCAGCAGAAAAAGCCGTCCTCTTCATAGCAGTGGAACTCGCCGCCGTATTTTTCTACCGTATGGCGCACGCTGAGCAGGCCAAGCCCGTGGATCTGCTTGTTTTTCTTGGTGGTGTGCAGCTGCGGGTTCTGCTTTAGCACAGAAGCGCCAATGGTGTTTTGGATCCTAATGGAGCGGTACCCGCCGGTCTGATCCATCAAAATTTTTATGATGCGGTGCTCCTTTGGCTCTTTTTGCACCGCCTCTATGGCGTTGTCCAGCAGGTTGCCCAAAATGCTGCACAGGTCTATGTCCTCTATGTCGTCAAACTGTGTGGTTGTGATCACAATCTCTGTTTGGATATGCTTTTCCTTTGCGCCGGCAAGCTTGCTGTTAAGGATGGCGTTGAGCAGAAAATTTTCAGAGTTTACAAGCAGCTTGGCTGCTTCGATCTCTTCCCGGCAGGCGCCGCACATTTTTATGGCTTTGTCGGTTTCCCCGTTTGTGATCAGCTGCCCAATCAGCAGCAGCTTGTTTTTCATATCGTGCCGCAGGGTGGACATCTCTTTTAAGCTTTGGCCGGACTGCAAAATGTTTTCTTTCTGGTACTGGTACTGCTGCTCCAGCAAAGAATACCGCAGCTCCATCTCCCTGTCTTTGCTGATCTTTACCAGCATCACCCAGATCAGCACGGCAATCACAACAACGCCGCCGCTGATAAACGCAAGAAACGCCACATGCTCCCGGGTGATATTCGGCTCCAGCGACACGGCATATGCCATCACGATAATAGCCAGCGCAATAACCGGGATGACGATAAACGCAACCCAGTCTGTCCATTTGAGCATGTCAAACTTGCGGTTTTTAAGCCGCAGCACCAAAACAATAAGCAGTACAAAGACCGCATTGACCAGCAGCACCAGCAAATACCTGTAAAACGAATGCTGGAACAGCATTAGATCGTGTGACGATTCACCTGTAACGCTGCTCCCAATAAAAACCATCAGAGAAGAAATGGCATAATATCCGCACATACAAAAAATAGGGATAAACAGGCGCATCACGATTTTTCCGCGGAGGAAAAGCAGCGAATACAGCATTAAAAACCCAATTAAAAAATATGTCTCTACCGTGTTGAATACCTCATAGTACAGGTTGATCATGGTGATCAGCAGGGCCATAAGCAAAGAAGCCGTAACATACAGCACCATTTCCAGGTTTGTATGCTTTTTGCCCTCCGGGGGCTTAAAACGGCTGCCAAGAAAGCCATGGCAAAAATAGACAAAGATAAATCCCTGGAACACATTAATGGAAAGCTCAAACACAGTTGAAATAATTTCACTCATTGCTTAATACCATATCCTTTAAAAACTTTTCTTTCAGTATTTTTTGCTTGCTTCTGCTCAGCGGTACCGTAAAACCGTTGTCCAACACAATATCCTTTGTTTTTATTTGGTAAACATGGTTTATATTGACGATAAAGCTGCCATGCGAGCGTATAAACCCAAACTGCTCCAGCTCCTGCTCTTTTTTATACAGGCTGTCGCGCGTTTCGTACTTTCTGTCCTTTGTAACAAAAAACACAGAATTGCCCGCGTTTTCTAAAAAATACACGTCCCCCAGGTTCAGGCTGACAACGCCTTCTTTGCACTTGATGGAAACCTTGGCGTTAGAAAAATTCACCGTTTCTGTTATGTAATCAATCATACTGTCCAGCTCCTGCGCCAGATGGCTCTTGCGTAAAAAGCCAAGCGGCTTTATGCGCAGCGCGTCAAACACCAGGTCGTCACGGTTTGTTGTAAACACAATATGCGCACGGGGATTGCTTTTTTTTATGTACGCTGCCGCTTCCAGGCCGTTTATGCCCGGCATTTCAATGTCTAAAAAAACAACGTCGTAAGCGGTGCTGTTCATTCTGTACAACAATGCGTGTGCATCGTCAAAAGTGTCGACAATCACTTCCCGCTTTAATACCTTGCGAAACCCGGTGTGGAGCTTTGTCTTGAAGCTCTGTGCAAACATCTTTTCGTCATCGCATACAGAAATTTTTAACATATACATCTTCCTTTTCTTGAAAATTTATTTCAAAGTTTGCTATAAAGAAAATATAAAAAATTTTTATCTTTTTATTTTTCTTTTAACGTGTAATGACATTATAACAGGAAAAACTTTTTCTTTCAAATAAATATATCATTTTCTGCTATTATTGCCAATACCAAAATAAAAAAAACCTATATTTATTTGCTATTTTGGTGTCACTGTAAAAGGACAAGCGGCATAAAATACAATTAGGGGCGCAAAAACCGCCCCATCGTTTTGCTGCTCACCGCAGCGGCAGCCCTTGCCTTTGCGCTTTCCAACACAGGCGTTGCTTTCATCCTTTTTGTTGTCGGTATTGCTTTTTTCTTTGTATTTATGATTGTTTTATTTATCCGTTATGTAAAATGCCTTGCCGGTTAGCACGGCAGGCACGCTTTATTTCGCCTGCAACCCCCGCTTTGTGCCGTTTATGTGGCCTTGCGCTTGCAGGCTGCCCACCCCCCGTGATAAAGCGGCGCTTTCAAAACAATAAAAAAGGAGCGGTTGTGCGTTGGCACATCCGCTCCTTAACGGTTGTTGTTATCCTTTTTTTACCGCTTTTTCTGTTTTTTCTGCACGCGCACGCTCTGCCTGCTGTATATCCTTTTTAAGCGCTTCCTTTGCTACGGCAAGCATAAGCTTAATGCGGTTTTCCTGGTTTACGCGCGGCGCACCCGGGTCGTAGTCGATTGCCACAATATTTGCCCGGTCGTCAATGCTTTTAATCTTGCGGATCATCCCTTTTCCGCATATATGGTTGGGCAGGCAGCCAAACGGTTGGGTACAAACAATGTTTGCATAGCCCGTTTCCGTAAGCTCCAGCATTTCTGCCGTTAAAAGCCAGCCCTCGCCCATTTTGCTGCCATAACCGATCACGCCCTTTACCAGTTCCTTTGTATGGCTGTATTTTCCGGGCGGTATAAAGCCATATTTGGCGGTGCTTTCGATCATAAGCGTTTCCATCTTTTCCAGATAGTCAAATAAAACCTTGATAATACCGTATTTTATTTTACTGCCGCCGTAAAGCTTAATATCCTCCAAGCGGTTGTCAACCTTAAACAGTGCAAAGCCCATAATACCGGGCACGCACACCTCGCAGTCCTGCTCCTGCAGGAACTGCTCCAGATTGTTGTTGCCAAGCCGCGCGTATTTTACGTAAATTTCTCCGACAACGCCCACCTTTACCTTGGGCGTCTTTTTTATGGGGATCTGCGAAAAAGATTTTGCAATTTCGTCTAAAATAGACCGCTGCTCCTTAACGGAAAAGCCCGTTCCGTTTTTAAACATCCCTGTTAATGTCTTGACCCATTTATCTACAAGCGCCATGCTTTCCCCGGGGTGTATCTCATAAGGCTTGGTCTGGTTGCTTAAAAGCATGAGCGTGTCGCCGTAAACGAGCGCGCCAATTGCGCGGCGGATCATGGGAAGCGTCAGGGAAAAGCCGCTGTTTTTTTCCAAACCGGACATATTCAGGGAAACTACGGGCACCTTTTCCAGCCCCGCTTTTTTCAACGCCTTCCTGAGCAAATGAATATAATTGGAAGCACGGCACCCGCCGCCGGTCTGTGTAATCATCAGCGCCGTTTTGTCCAGATCATACTTCCCGCTTTGCAGCGCATGGATAAACTGGCCGATCACCAGCAGCGCGGGGTAGCAGGTATCGTTATGTACATATTTAAGCCCCACCTGCGCAATTTCCGGCCCTTCTGTGTCCAGCAGCACCGTTTTATAGCCATACATTTCAAACACGTTTTTAATCAGGTTAAAGTGGATCGGCGCCATCATAGGCAATAAAATGGTATACTCCTTTTTCATTTCCTTTGTAAAAAGCAGCCGGCCCGTCTTGTCGTAGGTAAGCTTTGCCATAGTGCATCATTCCTTGCAATGTTGTCTGTCTTAAACAGTTGTGCGGTTGTCTGTGCTTTGATGGGCGCGCTGCTCTGCAATGGCTGCCAAAAGGCTCCGCACCCGAATTTTTACCGCACCGAGGTTTGTAATTTCGTCTATTTTTATCTGCGTGTAAATCTTTCCGTTTTTCTCCAGTATCTCTCTGACCTCGTCCGTTGTAATTGCGTCAACCCCGCAGCCGAACGAAACCAGCTGAATCAAATTCATATCTGCACGGCCGGCAATGTACCGCGCGGCCGCATACAGGCGCGAATGGTACGTCCATTGGTTAAGCACCGTTGTACTGAATTTCTTCACACGGCAGCTTACAACGTCCTCAGAAACAATGGCAACGTTAAAGCCCGTGATCAGCTTGTCGATCCCCTTGTTAATTTCCGGGTCTACATGATAGGGCCGGCCAGCCAGTACAATTATTTCCTTGCCTTCTTCTTCCGCCTGCTTAATAATTTCGTCGCCATGTCTGCGCACCTTTTCAAAATATGCGTCGTACTCCGCATAAGCTGCTTTGGCCGCCTGCTTTACTTCCTTTAGCGTAAGGCCGTCAAAATATTTTTCCAACGCCTGATGCGCCTTTTTGGGGAAGTCCCGCTTTCTGTGGATCCCCAGATATTCCTTAATAAAGGTCACGTTGGAAACGTCCTTCATATTGGCGGCGATAACCTCCGGATAATACGCCACCACCGGGCAATTATAATGGTTGTCGCCCAGGCCCTCATCCACATTATAGGACAGGCACGGGTAAAATATGGTCTTTATGCCGCTGTCGATGAGTGTCTGCACATGGCCGTGCATCAGCTTTGCAGGATAGCACACCGTATCAGACGGGATTGTCTGCTGTCCCTTTGCGTACAGCTTTCTGTCCGACACCGGCGAAGCCACCACCTCAAACCCCAGCTTTGTAAAAAAGCTGTGCCAAAACGGAAGAAGCTCGTACATATTTAGCCCCATAGGAAGACCTATCTTCCCCCTGGGCCCCTTCTGCGGCTTATAAGATTGTAAAAGCCCCAGCTTATATTCGTACATGTTCAGCGTTTTTCCCGGCGCTTTTTTCGTTATTGGCCGCTCACAGCGGTTGCCGCCTATATATTTCCTGCCGTCTGCAAATTTGTTGACGGTCAGCCTGCAGTTGTTTTGGCACAGGCCGCAGGAAACAACCTGTATTTCATGCTGAAACGATTTAAGCGCCTGTGCGTCCAAAATTGTGCTTTTGCTGCCGGCCTTGGCCTTGCTCTGCGCATAAAGCGCCGCACCGTATGCGCCCATCAGACCGGAAATAGAAGGCCGCACCACCTCAACGCCCATTTCTTTTTCAAAGGCGCGCAGCACCGCGTCGTTAAGGAAGGTTCCGCCCTGCACGACAATATGCTCCCCAAGCTCGTGCGGGCTGGACGCACGGATCACCTTGTACAGCGCGTTTTTTACAACGCTGATAGAAAGCCCGGCAGAAATGTCCTCCATAGTTGCGCCGTCCTTTTGCGCTTGCTTGACAGAGCTGTTCATAAACACCGTACAGCGCGACCCCAAATCGACCGGCTGCTTTGCAAAAAGCCCAAGCTTTGAAAAATCCTCAATCTTGTATCCCAACGCATTTGCAAAGGTCTGCAAAAAGGAACCGCAGCCGGATGAGCACGCCTCATTTAAGAAAATGTTGTCAATCGTACCGTTGTGTATTTTAAAGCATTTAATGTCCTGCCCGCCAATATCAATAACAAATTCCACCTGCGGCATAAAGCGCTTTGCAGCAGAAAAATGCGCAACCGTTTCAACAATCCCGTAATCTACGCAAAATGCGTTTTTAATAATTTCTTCCCCATAGCCTGTAACGGCCGAAGCCGCAATCTCAAGATCCGGGCGCAGCGCATACAGCTCTTCTAAAAAGCTTTTGATAATCGGCACCGGATTCCCGCTGTTGGGCTGATATTTAGAATACAGCAGTTCCCCGTTTTGCCCCATAACAACAGACTTTACCGTTGTAGAGCCTGCGTCCATGCCAACATATACGCTGCCCCGATAGCTTTTCAGATCTTTTTTTTCCACATCCGCCTGGCTGTGGCGCCGTACAAAGGCTTCATACGCCTGCTTATTTTCAAACAGGGGCTTGTTAAATGCAAAATTCCCACTGCCGCTGTAATGCTCCACCTTCTCAATTACAGCATCAAAATCCACCGCTTTTTCTGCGCACAGTGCCGCACCGCAAGCCACATAATACAGCGAATTTTCGGGACATACACCCTTTGTCTGCAAAACCTTATCAAAGCGCAGGCGCAGGCGTGACATAAACGTAAGCGGGCCGCCCAAATATACAACGTTCCCCTTAATTTCCCGGCCCTGCGCAAGCCCTGCAACCGTCTGGTTTACAACTGCGGCAAAAATGCTTTCGGCAATATCGCTTTTTCTTGCCCCCTGGTTTAAAAGCGGCTGAATATCCGTTTTTGCAAACACACCGCAGCGGGAAGCTATGGTATACGTTTTTTCATGCTCAGAAGCCAGCGCATCCATCTGCTCCAGCGGCACATTTAAAAGTGTTGCCATCTGGTCAATAAACGCTCCCGTGCCGCCGGCACAGGAACCGTTCATCCTTACCTCCATACCGCCTGTAAGGAAAAGGATCTTTGCATCCTCGCCGCCCAGCTCAATAATAACGTCTGTTCCCGGTATAAAGGTATTTGCCGCCACTCTTGTGGCATATACCTCCTGAACAAAATCCAGCCCACAACGGTCTGCAACACCCATACCGGCAGAACCGGACAGCGCAATCAGCGCGTGCTCCGCACCCTTGACCTCACGGCGCACCACACTTAATATGTCTGCAATTTTCTGCGTAATCTGAGAATAGTGGCGCTCGTATGTCTTATATATTATTTTATTTTCATCGCTTAACACAACACATTTTACCGTCGTTGAGCCAATATCCAATCCTATTCTCAAAACGCCGACCCTCCTAAAAAGCTATTATATTATTATATAATAAAGCGTACTGCGTTTAATTCTAAAGAAAAACAAAAACTAAATTGTGAAAAAATTAACAACTTATTAAAAATTTGCTTTTTTCGACTCTTTACCTGAAAGTCCACTACCATTTATAACACACCGTACCGCACATTGTAAAGTGTAAATATGTGGTGGCTGCCGCTGCTTCCAAACCCTGTACAGCCATACCATGGTCAGCCGCAGCGCCGGCAAACCTGCCTGCCGTACGGCCCCCTTTTTCTTTACATGCCCACGCAAAGGCACAGGGCACATGCAAAAAAACAGGCACAAAGCTTTGTGCCTGTTAAAAACGCATAAACTGCACGTTTTGCTTATCTGTCCTGGATCTGCACATAGGGCCGCCTTTCCTGCACATTCATATACGCAGGACGGATAATCTTGCTTGGATTGACCAGCTCTTCAATTCTGTGGGCGCTCCAACCGGCAATCCTTGCAATTGCAAACAGCGGCGTATAAAGCTCGGTGGGCAAATCCAACATGCTGTAAACAAAGCCGCTGTAAAAGTCCACATTGGCGCTTACACCCTTGTAAATCTTTCTTTCCTTTGCAATGATCTGCGATGCAAGCTTTGCCACATTCGAATACAGGATAAATTCGTCCTCCCTGCCCTTTTCCTTGGAAAGGCTCTCCACAAAGTGCTTAAAGACCCGCGCTCTGGGGTCGGAAAGCGAATAAATGGCATGGCCCATCCCATAAACCAGGCCGGATTTATCAAACGCTTCTTTATGTAAGATCTTCCTGACATACGCGCCGATTTCTTCTTCGTCTTTATAATCCTTTACATGCGCCTTAATGTCGTCAAACATCTGCACAACCTTAATATTGGCACCGCCGTGCTTCGGCCCTTTTAAAGAACCAAGCGCCGCCGCTATGGCAGAGTAGGTATCTGTTCCGGAAGAGGTTACAACATGCGTGGTAAAGGTAGAGTTGTTCCCGCCGCCGTGCTCTGCGTGAAGCACCAGCGCCATATCCAGAAGCTTTGCCTCCAGCCGCGTATATTTGCTGTCCAGCCTTAACATATATAAAATATTTTCCGCTGTAGAAAGCTCCGGCTGGGGGGTGTGGATCACAAGGCTTTTGTTTTCATGATAATAGCCGTAAGCCTGAAAGCCGTAAACAGACAAAATCGGGAAAAGCGATATCAGCTGCAAACATTGCCGCAGCACATTCGGGACAGAAGTATCCTCCGGGTTTTCATCGTAAGAATACAGCGTCAAAACGCTTCTTGCCATCGCGTTCATGATATCCTTGCTGGGGGATTTCATAATAATATCGCGCACAAAACTTGTAGGAAGCGTACGGTAATAGTCAAGCAGTTGCGTAAATTGATTCAACTCCTCCTGGGTTGGAAGCTTTCCAAACAGAAGAAGATAGGTGACCTCTTCAAAACCAAACCTCTCATCCCTGATAAAGCCCTTTACAATTTCCTCCACATCGTAGCCCCTGTAAAACAGCTTGCCGTCCACAGGAATCCGTTTGCCGTCCACAAGCTCTGTAGAGCAGACCTCTGAAATCTCCGTAAGGCCGGTAAGCACGCCCTGCCCGTTTAAATCGCGCAGCCCCCTTTTTACGTCATACTTTGTATATAGCGTCGGATCGATGCTGCTGTTTTTTATACACATCTCACTTAAAGCCATAACCTCCGGGGTAATTTCGCTGAACTTGTTTTTAGCCTGCATATTCCTCACTCCTTTTCCTGTTTTGGGTAAGCGCCGCGGGACACGTCGGGCGGCTCTTAATAAATGAATAAAAGTCATCTACTGTTTTCTATTATACATGATTTCCGGAAGAAAAACAAACCTTTTACTGCATAAAATATGAATATTCCGTTAACATTTCCTGCAAAATCCCGTATCTTATGCTTGCGCGTCTGTAATCAGTTTATATTCTATGGATTCCGTAAGCGCCAGGCGGCTGGCTTCCACCACGTCCTGCGACACGCCCACCGTCGTCCAGACACGCCCGCCGTCTGTAGAGGTGATCAAAACGCGCACAACGGCACCGGTTGCCTGTTTGGAATCCATCACCCTAACCTTATAGTCGATCAGACGCATTTTTTTAAGCGAAGGATAAAAAACCTCCAACGCGGCGCGCAGCGCTTTGTCTATTGCGTTGATCGGTCCGTTGCCCTCGGCCGCCATCAGCTGGTCTTGCTCGCCCACCCGGATTTTAACCGTAGCTGTAGCGCTGTAATTTTGCTCACATGGGCGGCCCGTTACAATTTTATAATTGGTCAGCTCAAAAAAGGGCCGATAGCTCCCAAGGGTCTTGCGCACCAGCATTTCAAAGCTGGAATCTGCGCCTTCAAACTGATAGCCCTCCTGCTCCTTTTTTTTGAGCGCATTTAAAATACGCGTTGTCTGGGGACTGTCCTTGGTGATGTGCGGGTCTATTTTCTTCACCTTTTCCAGCACTGCCGTGCGCCCGGACATTTCCGACATCAAAAACCGCCTTTCATTTCCAACGCTTTCCGGCTTGATATGCTCAAAAGACCGCGGAAGCTTCAGCACACCGTCGGCATGCATCCCCGCTTTATGCGCAAACGCGCTAGTCCCGACAAACGGTTCGTTTTTCTTAATGGAAGTATTGGAAATCTCCGCTATTTCACGGGCAGTTGCAGTAAGCCGCTTGAGGTTTTCCTGCGGTATGCAGTCTATATGCATTTTAAGCAATAGATTGGGAAGAATGGAGCACAGGTTTGCGTTGCCGCAACGCTCCCCAATGCCCAAAAACGTACCCTGCACCTGAACAGCGCCCGCCTTGACCGCCATAATGGTGTTTGCAACAGCCATCGCACGGTCATTGTGCGTATGAATGCCTACTCTGCCCCCAAACTGATCGTTTACTTTTTTTGTAATTTCAAAAATTTCATCCGGAAACGCCGCCCCGTTTGTGTCGCACAGAACAAGGCGGTCCGCCCCCGCGTCACAGGCGGCCTGCAACGCCTGCATGGCAAACTGGGGATCGTCCTTATATCCGTCAAAGAAATGCTCAGCGTCAAAAAACACGGTTTTTCCCTGTTCCTTCAAATACCTGCATGTATCAAAAATCATCTGCAGGTTTTCCTGCGCCGTTGTAGACAGGATTTCCTTCACATGCAAGCGCCAGCACTTTCCAAAAACGGCAACGGCGGACGTATTTGCAGAAAGCAGGGCTTGAATATTTTTGTCCTGCTCAACCTGTACGTTTTTCCGTCTGGTGCTCCCAAAGGCCACCAGTCGCGCATGAAGCAGCGAAAGCGTACCTGCGCGCCGGAAAAATTCCAGATCCTTTGGATTGGATCCGGGATTTCCCGCTTCAATATACTGTATGCCTATCTGGTCAAGTGCCTTTACAATACTGAGCTTATCCTCAACAGAAAAGGAAATGCCCTCCCCCTGGGCGCCGTCGCGCAATGTAGAGTCGAGTATTTCAACAACCGGCTTCATAAAAAACCACCCTTTCTCAGCCCGCCTGCCTCTTACCATAAATCCAAAATCATATCGTCCGCCGTTTTCCCCGGGGGGATCATCGGCAGCACGTTTTCATCCGGCGAAATACGGAAATCTATCACAACCGGCGCGTGCAGCCCGTACGCTTTTTCTACCACCGGCGCAACCTCCTGATAAGAATCAACCGTCATCGCCTCTATTCCAAACGCCCTTGCAAGCGCTGCAAAATCTGTGGACCGGTGCGGGTCGGTCTGTGAAAATCGTCCGCCGTAAAACAGCTTCTGCCATTGCCGCACCATCCCTAAAACAGAGTTGTTCATAATCGCAACCACTACCGGCAGCTTATACGATTTAAGCGTCACAAGCTCGTTTAAATTCATATGAAAGCTGCCGTCGCCTGTAATCAGCGTCACGCGCTTGTGCGGAAGCGCCGCCTGCGCGCCGATCGCCGCGCCCATACCAAAGCCCATTGTTCCAAGCCCGCCGGAAGTCAAAAAGGTCCGCGGCCGGTTAAAGCTGCATTCCTGCGCCGTCCACATCTGGTGCTGGCCAACATCTGTGACAATTCTGTCTTCATCATCCTTTTGACGGCAGAGCGCTTGTAAAATATACTGCGGCGTGGGCAGCCCTTGCCGGCTGACGGCCTTTTTCGGCGCCTCTTTCTTCCATTGCTGTATCTGCCCAAGCCATGCGGTATGCTTCTGCGGCTGTATATGGCGCATCCACTGGCGCAGCACCGTCTTTACATCTCCGCACAGCCAGCAATCCGCCTTTACGTTTTTGTGGATCTCCCTTTGGTCAATATCTACATGTAAAATCTTTGCGCGTTCCCTAAAGCGCGCCCGGTCGCCCGCCACCCGGTCGGAAAACCGTGCGCCCAGCGCAAGGATCAGGTCGGCCTGCCTGGTCGCAAGGCCTGTTTCATAAACGCCGTGCATGCCTATATTTCCTGCAAACAGCGGATGGCTGCCCGGTATGGCTCCCATTCCCATCAAAGAGCAGCACACCGGCGCGTCAATCCTTTCTGCAAAAGCTGCAAGCTCTTTTGACGCATCCGCGCTGATTACGCCGCCGCCTGCGTAAATCAGCGGGCGCTGTGCCGCTTCAACCAGGCGTGCTGCCTGCTCCAGCTCTTTTTCTGACGGCAGCGTCGGCGGCTGCGGTTTTTCCGGCGTTTCTTTTTGATATTCCGTTTCAAGCGCCGTAATATCCTTTGGAATATCAACCAGCACCGGTCCCTTTCTTCCTGTTTGCGCAATAAAAAACGCCTTTCTGATCGTAGGGGCAAGCTCCTGCGGGCGCATAACCTGGAAGCTTGCTTTTGTCACGGGCTTTACAATGTCCTTTATATTGACCTCCTGAAAGCTGTCGCGTCCCAGCAAATCGCGCGACACGTTGCCCGTAATGGCTACGATCGGGGAAGAATCCATATAAGCCGAAGCAATCCCCGTAACCAGGTTTGTCGCGCCGGGACCGGAGGTCGCAATCACAACGCCTGTTTTTCCTGTTGCGCGCGCATATCCGTCCGCCGCGTGCGCGGCGCCCTGCTCATGGGCCGTCATAATATGCCGGATCTGTTCGCTGTACATGTAAAGCGCGTCATAAATATCCAGCACCGCGCCGCCCGGATACCCAAATACGGTATCCACACCCTGCTCTAAAAGGCATTCTGCAAGCACTTTTGCTCCTGTCAGTTTCATTATTTTCCACCCAATCCTGTTTTTCGTATAAATGCGCACGCTGGCCGCCCCTGGGCAAATGCCGGTATCAATAAAAATGGCTTTCGTCCTTTTTACAAAGACGAAAGCCATGCTTCGCGGTACCACTCTGCTTGCCTGCTTTTTACACAGGCCTCTTTGAGCATCGGGCCTTTCAGCCGAATGCTTTCCCGTATAACGGCGGGCAGCCGGTCTCGCTTACCTGCTACATTTCAGCGGACTGCTCAAGGGTGATTTTCTTTATAGATACGCTGCCGCCTTGCACCAACCGGCGGCTCTCTGAAAACGCAAAGCCAAAATACTCTTCCCTGTCGTCGCATTTACCAGTTTTATTGTTTTCTTTATTCTATCCAACTACACGCTTTTTGTCAATACACATTTATATTTCTGTTAAATAAAATTTTTACATGTTCTTTTTGGCATAATGTATGTATACATTGATTTTTTATCAGGAGGACTGCATATGGAAAAGACCCGTCTTGCGCCTGCCGCGGTTTTTATCTGGCGCCTGCGCGCAACCGCAGTAGTGGTGCTGTGCGCCTTTTTGTGCGGCGCAATCTTCGTCTTCAGCCCATGGGTCGCCTGTACTTTGGGCGTTTTATGCGCGCTGCTCTACCTTGCGGTCATGGTGTTTTATATTCCAGCCCTGTACCGGAGCTATTTTTTTATCCTTTATAAAGACAGCCTGCTTTTGGAAAAAGGCGTAATTTTTCATAAACGGTACAAACTAACAACAGACCGGATTCAATATACAGAATACGTACAAACGCCCATGCAGCGGCTTTGCCATATCCACTCCGTCTTTTTTCATACCGCCGGGTCCATCGTCATACTCAACCAGGTGGACGAGCAAAGCGTAATCCGGCTCAAAAAGCTGCTGGGCGACCAATCCACTTGATCCTGGCGGACGGATAGCAAAATATGCTCTGTACAAAACAGAGTCTGCGGAGGTGTGCAAATTGAAAAAAAACAAGCGCAATATCTATAAAAATGCACACCCCTACACAATTTATACCTATTTATCGCGTTTTACATACCTTTTGATCATCCCGCTTTTGCAATATCTGCTTTTTGCTCCGCAAAGCATTGCCGAAATCATTGGCGCCGTCGGCGTGAATATCCTGTTTGTTCTGTGCCTGGTCTTTGCCGCCGTTTTAGAATACCGCAGCATTGTCTACCGCGCGGGCAGAAAAGGGATTTACCTGCGGCACGGCTGGTTTGCAAGGCGCAGCGCACACGTCCCGCAGCGCTGCGTCCAGTCGGTATCGGTACAGAAAAATATTTTTCCGGGCCTGTTTGGCGCGCAAAAGCTCCATATAGACACACCCGGCTCCATCAAAAACAAAAGTGATATCAGTCTGGTATTGTCCTACAAACAAACTGGAAAAGCACTTAACGTTTTGTACCCGCAAACGGGCGCTTCTTATATCTACAAAAGCTCCCTGCGGCGTATTTTGCTTATGGCGGCTACCTGGTCAAATTCCTTTACCGGTCTTCTTCTGTTTGCTCCGTTTATAAAACGGGTCGGCACAATATTGGGGCAGGAATTCAGCGAAAAACTGTACGAGGGTGTAAACCTGGGTATCTATATTGCTTCCATCGGGCTTCCGCCCGTTGCCGCCTATATTGCCGGCATACTTGTCTTTGGCTATTTTGTTGCTTATATTGTGCAGGTTGCACGCTATGCGCGTTTTTCTGTAGAAAAGCGCGAAAACCTGCTGCTCATCCGCCGCGGCCTTATCAGCCGCAACCTGTTTGTTACAGAGGTAGAAAAAATCAACGCTTTGTCTGGCAGGCAGAGTATTTTAATGCTGCTGTTTCGCCTGAAGAGCGTATACATCCATACGATCGGCTCCGGCAAGGCAAAGGGTGACAAAAGCCTGCTGCTCCCCGCGCAGGACAAGCAGTCGCTTGAGCGTGCGCTTGCAAACTTAAGCGGGCGAACACTTAATTTTACCGTTGGCATACAGCCGCCGCCCAAAAGACTGAAAAGCTTTTTATACCTGCCTTTGTTCTGCCTGCTCAGCGTCGTTCCCGCAGCGTTTCTTTTAAACGCGCTGGGGCTGTTTAGCCAGATTCTGCTTTTGCTGCTGCTGTTTTGCATTCCCGCTTTGCTCATATGGACAGCGTTTCGGGTGGTTGCGTTTAAAAAAACCGCCTTGTCCTATAATGACAAAGCGGTCATGCTGCGCGGATTTACGCGTATGAATATCACGGAAAACGCCGTTCCGTTTGAAAAAATCCAGTATATACAGGTCCGGCAGAGCATTTTTCAGCGCCGGACCAAAAGCTGCAATGTAAAGGTTTATATTTTTTCTGAATCCCGCCATGCCTTCACCGTAAAAAACCTGGACTATGCACAGGCGCTGCAGGCGGTGCAAAAAATAGAAGGACAGCTGCTTAAAGCTGTGAAAGAAACGCCTTAATAACCGCAATGGATTTTTCAGCGGCAATTTTCCGAAATTTTAAATAATCCATAAATTCGTTTTCCGTAATATCGTCGGAAATGCAGCGCAGTATCCCAAACGGCACGCCGTTTCTGTAGCAGACCTGCCCAATCGCCCCGCCTTCCATTTCGCAGGCCAAAGCGCCAAAGTGCTCATAAATGGCCCGGCGCTTTTCTCTGCCGGCCACAAACACATCGCCCGTTGCAATTCTTCCTATCACTACTTTTGTATCCTTTAAAGATCCGCACGCCTGTTTAAGCCGTTGTACAATGGTTGTATCTGCCGGGATCTCTATGCGTTTTTCATCATGAAACCATATTTCCCCAAGCGGGTCGCCCATAGCGGTTCCGTCCATATCGTGCTGCACCACGTCGCCTGCAATCACAATGTCTGCAATTCCCACCTGCTCGCTCAGTGCGCCCGCTATTCCGCTGTTGATGATCATATCAGGCTTAAACAGGTCGATCATCTGTTGGGCGCAGATTGCCGCGTTGACCTTACCGATCCCACATTCTACTGCAACAACCTGTACGCCGCCGATCGTGCCCTGCGTATAGGTCATCCGCGCTCCTGTTATTTCTGTTCTGCGTTCCATTTCCGCTTTAAGCCCTTCGACCTCAATCCCAAGTGCACAAATTACGCCGACCGTCATTGTATTCTCCCCTTCCTTTTATCATACCTCTTATGCAAAGTTCCCCGTCGTATACATAATCACAGATAACGCCGCAAGCGGCGCCGTTTCTGCGCGCAGGATCCTTTTTCCCAGCGTAGCGGCTTCCCCTCTGTTTGCCTGTATCAGCGCCGCTTCCTCCGGTGTAAAGCCGCCTTCGCTTCCAATAAAAATCGCAATGCTTCTATCTGCCGGTTGCAGGATATCGCCCACACGCTTACCGCCGCATTCGTAAAAAAGGATCGTTCGGTCATATGCCCCGCTGCACTGTACAGCCTGTGTAAACGTGCGCGTTGGTTCTATCTTTGGGATCATCCCTCTGCGCGCCTGCTGCGCAGCATTGCGCGCAATTTTCTGCCAGCGCATACATTTTTTGAACAGCGCCTTTTCATCCGGCCGCGAAACACACCGCTGTGTCAGGACCGGCACAATTTTATACACGCCAAGCTCCACTGCCTTTTGTACAATCAGGTCCATTTTATCTCCTTTTGGCAACGCCTGATACAACGTCACCTGCACGCTTGGCTCGTTTTGGCAGGGCCGGCTTTCTAAAACTTTTGCAACCACACAGTCGTGCGCGATGGTTTCAATCGCACACGTATGCTGTATGCTGTCTGGGCTGCATAGAGTGATCTGCTCGCCTGCTTCCATCCGAAGCGACTTTATAATATGACGGGCGTCCTCCCCCGTAATCTCGACGGTATCTTCAAAAACTTCGTCTGTAAAAAACCAGGCCATAGCCGCCCCCCCTTTTTGCTCGTATCCCTTTTCGGTGAGCTTTTTATAATATAACAGAGAAAGCGTGCGATTGCAAACATACATATTGTATAAAACAGCAAAAATTAAAATATTGGTTGACAATTTATGGGCATCTGTTATTATGTAACGTGTTTTTAAAACTTTTTGGTACAGAATAGCAGTATACCAGAAGCTTTTCTGGATAAAATCGGAAGGAAGTCTTTTTGTGACCGCCACAGAATTTTACACCTTGCTTACAGGCAAAAGTCTTACAGAAGCGCAGCTTGCGCCTATGCTGGTGTCAGCGCTAAAGCAAAGCGGCTGCAAAATTGCCGCCGCCGAAAGCTGCACTGGCGGACTGATCTGTGAAAAAATCACCTCTGTCCCCGGCGCATCCTCCGTGTTTGACTGCGGTATCTGCGCGTACGCAAACCATATAAAGGAACAGCTTTTACAGGTAGACGCAAAAACGCTTTCACAGTACGGCGCCGTATCCATGCAAACGGCAGCACAGATGGCACAGGGTGTTCGGCGGCTGGCGGGCGCAGATATTGGGATTTCCACAACAGGCATAGCCGGGCCGTCCGGCGGCACCAAAGAAAAGCCGGTAGGGCTGGTTTTTATCGGTTGCAGCACAACAGACAGCACAACCGTTATAAAAGCCCTTCTTGCAGACGCCGGGGATGGCGGCAGGCAGTGCATACGTCATACAGCCGCCTGTGTCGCCTTATACAGTGCGTTACAGGCACTGGGTCGGTAAATTTACGCATTTTATCGTATAAAACGTGCAGTTTCCTTTGCTTTTAATCCCGTTGTATCGTGAATATTCCTCTTGCTTAACATGTCATTTTATGGTAAACTGATAGACCGGTGGTAATTGTGCGCATGCACTTTTTCCTTTGGGCGGTTGCAAGCTTCAGCCGCAGCAGGCCGGCCGTACAATAGTACAAAGCAATAAAACGATTTTTTATGATTGGAGCTGGTTTTATGGCAAGATGCGCGGGCATATTGATGCCCATTACATCCCTTCCCACTCCCTATGGCATAGGCACCATTGGAAAAGAAGCTTACGAGTTTGCCGACTTTTTAAAGGCGTCGGGGCAAAAAATCTGGCAGCTTCTCCCCGTAGGCCCCACAAGCTATGGGGACTCCCCATACCAGTCTTTTTCAACCTACGCGGGCAACCCGTACATGATCGACCTGGACACGCTTGTAGAAGAAGGCTATATCAGCAAAAACGATATAAAAGACCGCGACTGGGGCGACGACCCGGAAAAGGTCGATTACGAAAAAATTTATAACGCACGTTTTGACGTTTTGTACAGTGCTTTTTCCAATTTCTCAAAGTGCGCCGGCGAAAAAGATACCCGCGCGTTTGAAGCCTTTATAAAAGAAAATGCAGACTGGCTTGAAAACTATGCGCTGTATATGGCTGTAAAAAAGAGCTTTCAGATGCAGGCATGGACACAGTGGCCGGACGAGGACATTCGGTTAAGAAAACCAAAGGCCGTTGCGCAGTACAAGGAAAAGCTTCAGTACGAGATCCGGTATTGGATGTTTGTACAATACCTTTTCTTCAAGCAATGGGAAAAGTTTAAATCCTATGTAAACTCCCTGGGGATTTTAATTGTAGGCGATATTCCCATTTACGTCGCTATGGACAGCGCAGACACCTGGTCCAATCCAGAGGTGTTCTGGCTGGATAAAGATCGCAATCCCGTTTGCGTGGCAGGCTGCCCGCCGGATTATTTTTCCGCAACCGGTCAACTGTGGGGCAACCCGCTTTATGACTGGTCTTATCTGAAGAAAACAAAATACGACTGGTGGTTTAAGCGCATAGCCGGGAACGCCAAATTGTTTGATATCACAAGAATCGACCACTTCAGAGGCTTTGATTCTTACTATGCCATTCCTTACCCGGCTGAAAACGCCAAAAACGGCAAGTGGATGGAAGGTCCCGGGATCCGGTTCTTTGAGCTGATGAAAAAGAAGCTTGGCGATATACCCATTATTGCAGAAGACCTTGGCTTTTTAACGCCCGGCGTAAAAAAGCTTCTGCAAGATTCCGGTTACCCTGGTATGAAGGTGCTGGAATTTGCGTTTGACAGCACCGAAGAAAACAACTATCTGCCGCACAATTACACTACAAACTGCGTAGTATATTCCGGCACGCATGACAACGACACCATTATGGGCTGGTTTGACAGCGCGCAGGAAAAAGATGTAGAATTTGCAGTGAACTACTGCCATCTTTCCAAAGAAGAAGGCTATAACTGGGGTATTATCCGCACGGCATACGCAAGCGTTGCCGATTATGCCATTATTCAAATGCAAGACATCCTGGGCTTGGGCACGCAGGCCAGGATGAATATTCCGTCAACTTTGGGCGGCAACTGGGAATGGCGTATAAAACAGGGGGCTCTCTCTAAAGAGTTAGCATATAGATTAAGGAAATTGTCAAAGACATATGGTAGACTGGAGGATGACGAACCAATGGAGCAAAACCGTATCAAAGATAATCTTATCCAAACGGCTAAAAATGCATATTGCAAAAAAATAGAGGAGCTTACGCCCTCTGAACTGCATATGGTTGTCGGTAAAGTCATGATGGGTGAGATTGCAGACAGATGGGAAAAGAGCAGGGAAAATCACGCAAACATGCGCAGAGCATATTATTTTTCTGCAGAGTTTTTGATGGGACGCATGATGTACAACAACCTTTACTGCATGGGCATTTTGGAAGACGTCAAGCAGATTTTGGCAGAAAAGGGCATTGACATCAATATATTTGAAGACATTGACGACGCCGCGCTGGGCAACGGCGGCCTGGGACGTCTTGCCGCATGTTTTCTGGACAGCGCCGCAACACAGGACGTACCGCTCGACGGCTATGGCATCCGCTATAAATACGGCCTGTTCAAGCAGCTGATCGAAAACGGCTTCCAGGTAGAAGTCGCAGACGACTGGCAGCATTTTGGCGACCCGTGGTGCATCCGCAGGGAAGAAGACATTGTAACGGTTACCTTTGCCGACCAAACCGTAAACGCTGTTCCTTACGATATGGCAGTCATCGGCTACGGTACAGACAACGTCAATACCCTTCGTTTATGGCAGGCGGAAGCTGTGCATGATTTTAACTTCCTTGATTTTAACAACAGCAAATATAACGAAGCTGTCGCAGAAAAGAACGCTGCGGAAAACATCTCCAAGGTCCTGTATCCAAACGACAACAGCTATGAAGGCAAAATTTTGCGCTTAAAACAGCAATATTTCTTCTGCAGCGCGTCTATACAGGATATTATCAAACGCTACAAAAAGAAAAACGGCAATGATTACAGCAAATTTGCGCAGCATTGCGCCATTCAGCTCAACGACACGCATCCCGTCGTTGCAATTCCTGAGCTGATCCGCCTTCTGACAGCAGACGGCCTTTCCTTTGACCAGGCTTATGAAATTGCACAGAAAACATTTGCTTATACAAACCACACCGTCATGTCGGAAGCTCTTGAAAAATGGAGCATTGACCTCATGCAAAGCGTCATTCCGGATATTTTTGCAATTATTGAGCAGATTGACCAGCGCCTTGTAAAGGATCTGTCCGAAAAAGGCCTCAATGTCCCTGCCTCTGCACAGGCAACACCAGAGCAGACGGAAGAGGACGCAGAAGCGGAAGAAAAAGCAAAAAAGGAACCGAAGCCTGTCCGCACAAAGCTGGACGACATGCGCATTATAGACGGCGGCGTGGTTCATATGGCAAGGCTTGCTATTTACGCTTCCAGCTATACAAACGGCGTTGCCTGGATTCATACGGAAATTTTAAAACACGACGTTTTGTCCGACTGGTATGCAATTTATCCCGAGCGCTTCCAAAATAAAACCAACGGCATCACACAGCGCCGCTGGCTGGGTCTTTGCAATCCGCAGCTTTCCAAATTTATTACAGACAGAATTGGCGACGGCTGGATCCGCAATCTGGACGAGCTTGCAAAGCTCAACGATATGCTCGACGACGAAACGGTTGCGCAGTTTAATGCAATCAAAGCCGAAAAGAAAGCCGAGCTTGCAGCATATATGAAGCATCACGACAATTTTGACGTGGATCCGTCCTTTATCTTTGATATCCAGGTAAAGCGTCTGCACGAATACAAAAGGCAGCTTTTAAATGCCTTCTCGATTGTCGATATTTATTTCAAGCTGAAAAACGGCGAGCTGAAAAACTGGAACCCAACTGCGTTTATCTTTGGCGCAAAGGCGGCTCCCGGCTATGCAAGGGCCAAGGCTATCATCAAGTATATCAACGAGATTGCAAAGCTTGTGAACAGCGACCCCGACACCAAGGATAAGCTGAAAGTCATGTTTGTGTCAAATTACAACGTATCTTACGCGGAGAAGATTGTAACAGCGGCCGATATTTCCGAGCAGATCTCTACCGCCGGGACAGAAGCCTCCGGTACAGGCAACATGAAGTTTATGCTCAACGGCGCCGTAACGCTTGGTACCTATGACGGCGCAAACGTTGAAATTGCACAGCAGGCCGGCGAGGAAAACGAGTATATCTTCGGCGCACGCGTAGAAGACATCAACCGCCTTGCAAAAGAAGGCTACGACCCGAAAAAGATCTACGAAAGCAACGCGCAGATCAAAAAGGTTGTGGATACGCTGATCGACGGTACGTTTGACGACGGCGGCGCAACCGGCGAGGGTAGCTTTAAAGAGCTGCACGCTTCGCTGATTGAGGGCGCCTCCTGGCATGCAGCCGACCATTACTACCTGCTGTACGATCTGCCGCTTTATGTAGAAGCCAAAATTAAGGCCAATAACGATTATTCCGACAGGATCTCTTTCGGCAGAAAATGTCTGAAGAACGTTGCAAACGCCGGGCTGTTCTCTTCTGACAGAACAATCCTGCAATATGCTACCGAGCTTTGGAAAATAAAATAACGCTTGAACAAAGCAGTCCTTTGACAGGCGCGGGTTTCCCCGCGCCTGTTTTTTATTTTGAATGCACAAAACAACTCCTTGTAAAAGCCGGAGTTTTTGTGTATAATATGGATAGCACCGTTTAACAAAACGATATATTTCTGCGAAAAAACAATGAAAGAAGGGATTTTATGAAAAAATGCAAACACACTGTCTCTATTTTTTTGGCCGTTTTGCTGCTGCTTTGTGCTTTTGTTCCGTTACAAGTTGGGGCAACCGCGCCCTATATTACGGAGGGCGATTTTCTCTATGTAGAAAACGACGACGGCACGCTTTCCGTTTTTCGGTATAACGCAAGCGCCGACACCGTATCCATTCCCGCCACCGTACAGAACCGCCCCGTTACAGACATTTCATCCAACGCGTTTCTTTTTCATTCAACGCTACGCGAAGTTACTTTGCCAGAGAGCATCCACCGTATTGGCATGAACGCCTTTGGCGATTGCTCCAACCTTACATCGATCAATTTGGACCATGTACAGGTTATCGAATCTATGGCCTTTCTGCGCTGTACCAATCTGCTGCATATTTCCTTTGCAGAGCAGCCGCTTTCCATTGGAGCAGATGCGTTTGAACAGACCGCATGGCTTGAAAATCAACCCGACGGCGTTGTATACGCCGGGCAAACCGTTTATCAATATAAAGGGAATACCGGAGCGGCGACAGTCCAATTAAAGGAAGGTACAAAGGCAATTGCTGCGCAGGCTTTTTCCGGCTGCAGCTTTTTAACAGAAATGATTCTTCCAGATGGGATAGAGAATATCCAATCGTCCGCTTTTGCAAACTGCAGGAATCTGGAAAAGATTTCTTTTCCAGCCACACTGACAAAAATTGAAATGTCCGCCTTTTTTAACTGCGAAAAGCTAACAGATTTACAATTTCCGGACAGTTTACATACGGTTGGCGGACAGGCGTTTGCAAAGACCGCGTGGCTGGAAAGCCAATCGGACGGGCTTGTCTATGCGGGCAGAGTCGCATATGTATATAAAGGAAGCATGCCGCAGGACACCTCCCTTACGCTTAATCCCGGGACCGTTTCTGTCGCGCAAAGCGCCTTTTCCGGATGCAGCGGGCTGAAAGAAATTGTTTTGCCGGACAGTGTAAAAGAAATTGGAACAAACGCCTTTGTAAAGTGTACAAACCTGTCTTCTGTCAGCATTCCTTCAGGTGTAACGCATATTGAAAGCGGCGCATTTACTGGCTGTGATTCCCTTACCAGCGTTACCATCCCGCTTAGCGTTACTTCCATAGGTTCTGCAGCGTTTGGCTACAACGCATATGAAGAACAGTACGAAGCCTTTACCATCTATGGCTATCCGGACAGTGTGGCACAGGCCTACGCGCAGGAAAACCAGGTTGCCTTTGTTCCTCTGTCGCTATCCAGGGGCGATCTAAACGGCGACAACAAGATAACGACCAGCGACGTGCTTACCCTGCAAAAATTTCTTGCCAAGTCGGCCACGCTTACGACGCAGCAGCAACAGGCCTCGGACACCGACCAAAATACCATCCTCTCCACCAGTGATGTATTGCTGATGCAAAAATATATTGCAAAAATGATCGATAAGCTTTAAACTCACCCGCCTTGCCCCTTTTCTTTCCAACTACAAAAGCAGAGCGGTGGACTTTGTTCGGCTTTTTAAAGCCTGCGCAGGCATGTAAAACCGCCCGCAAGCAATGCTTGCGGGCGGTTTTGTTTTTATTTTTATCATTTTTTCTTATTCATAACAGAAGTATACGCCTTCCCGGTACGCATAAACACCGCTGCCCTGTACAAAGCCCGCCTGATAGATCACGTTTTCCGGGAGCACTCTTGTACCCTCCAGAATTTTCTTTGCATTTGCATAGCATCTGTCAATCGCGCGCTCCATAAACGCGTCTGTCGGCGTCGGGATGCTCACACCCGTCCAGCCCATCGTACCATACGCGCCGGGCCGTGTGATAACGCCTCTTACCGTATTGGGGAAGCTGGGATGCGCAACATGGTTCATCACAACGTTGCCAACCATCAGCTGCAGCTGGTCGCTGCAATACAGCGCGCCGGCCTCCTGCCAGATCACGGCTGCCATGCAGAACAGGTCGTCCTGCGTATATTTCTTTGCCTTTACGGTAACGACGCAGGTATCCTTTTTGCCGCTGCCGTCCTTGGCGGTACACGTAATCGTCGTGGTTCCTGGGCTGACTGCTGTCAGCTTGCCGTTTGCATTGACCGTTGCAACCTTTGTATTGCTGGATTTCCAGGTAAGCGCCTTATTGGTTGCGTTGCTTGGCGACACTGTCGGCTTAAACGAACCACTGGTGCCAACCTCCCAGCTGATTTTATTTGTATTAAGCTTTACTTTTGTAACAGGTTGGTACACGGTCACCTTACAGGTATCTTTAACCCCGCTGCCGTCCTTGGCAGTGCATGTAATCGTCGCCGTGCCGGGCGCAACCGCCCGCAGCTTGCCGTTTGCATCTACGGTGGCAACCTTTGTATTGCTGGATTTCCAGGTAAGCGCTTTGTTGTTTGCGCTTGCAGGGGACACCGTGGGCTTATACGACCCCGCTCTGCCCACAGGCCATTTGATCGCGTGCGTATTCAACGTAATTTTGCTTACCGGCTGGTATACGGTAACGCTGCAGGTGTCGGTCGCAACTGTAGCGCCCGTTTTCTTATCCACCAGCGTGCAGGTGATGGTCGCGCTGCCCTTGCCTACAGCAAACAGCTTGCCATTTGCATTGACCGTTGCAACCTTTGTATTGTTGGATTTCCACACGGTCTGCACAGCTGACGTATCGCCTGTAATCTGTGGCTTATACGACCCGGCCCTTCCAACGGGCCATTTGATCGCATGCGTGTTCAATACCAGCGTATTGGCGTAAGAAACGGTAACCTCGCAAGTGTCGCTTGCCAGCATTGCATTGGTTTTTCTGTCTGCAAGCAAACAGGTAACGGTTGTCGTCCCCGGAGTCTTTGCCCTGAGCACGCCGTTTGAATTTACCGTTGCCACGCTGTTGTCATCAGACTGCCAGATAATCCTTTGCGCAGCGGCCTCTTCTTCTGTAAACTGCAAATTGGTTTCCAGCGGCTGAGATGCCCCTACCTTCAGTTCTATCTGGTTTACATTCAGTTGTAATACTTCTTCCGTTACTTCTTTTGCGCTTACGGTCAGACCCAAAATGCTGCAGGCTACCAAGGCAACGCAAAGAAGCAGTGCAATCGCTTTTTTCCTCATAAAAAGTGGGAGCTTGGCTCCTCGTTCACTCCTTTTTGATTCTGCATTTTATTGCTGCGGTTTTGCAACGGTTTCTAGTTTACAATATTATTACAACTTTGTAAAGTTTTGGAAATTGCTCAAAAACGCGGTGTTTCTGCGAAATTTAGCTAAACAGGCGCTTAATTTTATACATTTTTCACGAATAATTTGTTACAAATTCGTAACCAGTGTGTAAAATGTATGAAAGTACCATCTCTTTTAAAAAGCAGCATTTTTTATAGATTTTCTGTTATTTTTTTGTATTTTATAAACAAAAAGCTTGTCTTTTTTACAAAAGCTACATAAAAACCCCCGGCTGCATAAGGGAACCCTTTACCCTTCACAGCCGGGGAAATTCTTCTTTTATCCCTGCGCGCAAAAAAGCTTCCATACCGCCAGTTGTCCGCGCGCCTTGCGCACAACGCCCAGCCCTAAGAACACGCCCTGTGGATCTTTTACACGGAAAAGACTGCCGTCTTGACAATCCCCATTATGTAACGAAGTTCTTGTAAGATCCAGCGCCCCACCATTTTTAAAACGGGTCGCCTGCCTTTCTGTAACGACAAGCGCGCGATAGCATAAAAACAGATGCTCCGTGGGCAAAAGGCGCTGTTCAGTAAGGTTTTGCTGCGCAAGCACCTGCATCTGCTCCAGCGTTGCCGCCTGTTCCAGCGTAAAACCGCAGGCTCTTGTGCGCCTGAGCCCTGTTAAAACGGCCCCGCAGCCCAATGCCGCCCCTATATCGTTGATCAGGCTTCGAATATACGTCCCTTTGGAGCAGCTGACCTTTATGGTTCCTGTTCCTTCTTCTTCCCGGTAATCCTGCAGCGAAAGCGCCCAAATGGTCACCGGCCGCGGTGTGCGCTCTACGGTCATCCCCTTTCTTGCCAGGTCATACAGCCTCTGCCCGTCTTTTTGTACAGCAGAATACATGGGCGGCGTCTGCATAATCGTTCCCTCAAACCGCGCGCACGCCTGTAAAACCTGCTGCTGTCCAATGCCCGTATACGGCTTTTGCATAAGCGTTTTCCCCGTGCTGTCCAGCGTGTCTGTGGTGATTCCAAGCTGAAATTGTGCAAGATATTCCTTGTCGCTGTCCGGTATGAGCGCCTGCGCGCGCGTTGCGCTGCCCAAAAGCAAAGGAAGCACGCCCGTAGCCATAGGGTCGAGCGTGCCTGTATGTCCGATTTTCCTCTGCGCACAAAGCCTGCGCATCACCGCAATCACGTCGAAAGACGTAAAATCCTGCGGCTTGTCTATGATTATAATCCCGTTCACAAAACCATCCTTTATTGCAGCGCCTGGATCGCCGCCTGGATCATGGAAATTTTCTCCTGCTCCTTTTGCGCCTGCTGCCGGACCGTTTCCACCACATGTTCCGGCGCCTTTGCCAAAAAGCCTTCGTTTTGCAGCTTTCCCTGCGACTGCGCAAACCTTTTCTGCGTGGCGGCAAGCTCCTTTTCCAGCCGCGCAAGCTCTTTTTCCCGGTCTACAAGCTCTTCCATCGGTATATAAATTTTCGCATCGGCCGTAACGGCTGTGACCGCGCCGTCCATTTCAAACGATGCGCCAACCGTTACTTCGCTTGCAAAAGCAAGCTTACAAATAAATTGCGCGCCGTTTTCAAAGACAGATGTCTTCTGCGTTGCAATGTATACCTTTGCTTTTCTTGCGGGCGGTACGTTCATTTCCGCGCGGCGGTTGCGGATTGCACGGATCGCCTCCATTACGGCTTCCATTTCTTCCGTTGCCTGCGGATAGTCGTTTTCCTTTTGGAATACAGGGTACTTTGCAAGCATGATAGTCTGCCCCGTATGCGGGATCGTCTGCCAGATTTCCTCTGTAATATACGGCATAAACGGGTGCAGCAGCAGCAAAATTTTGTCCAGCACCCAAACCAGCACCTGCCTTGCACTTTGCGCAGACGGCCCTTCCTGCTGCAGCCTTGCTTTTGCAAGCTCAATATACCAGTCGCAGTAGCAGTCCCATATAAAATCGTACAGCTTCTGCACGGCAATCCCCAGCTCAAATTTTTCAAGATTGTCGGTAACTTCCTTCGCTAGACGGTTGAGCGTACTTACAATCCATTTATCCTCTGTGGTAAGCGCCTTTGGAAGCTCGTTCTTTACGGTAAACCCGTCAATATGCATGTGTACAAAGCGCGCGGCGTTCCACAGTTTATTTGCAAAGTTGCGGCATGCTTCCACACGCTTTTGGGAAAAACGCATATCGTTTCCGGGCGAATTGCCCGTTGCCAGGAAAAAGCGCAGCGCGTCTGCGCCGTATTGCTCTATGATTTCAAGCGGATCAATCCCATTTCCCAATGATTTTGACATTTTCACCCCGTTTTCATCACGGATGATCCCATGAATAAACACCGTATCAAACGGCGGTTTGTGCATATGCTCGCAGCCGGAAAAGATCATCCTGGCAACCCAGAAGAAAATAATGTCATAGCCCGTAACCAACGTGCTGGTCGGATAAAAATAGGCAAGCTCCGGCGTTTTCTCCGGCCAGCCAAGTGTAGAAAACGGCCACAGAGCAGACGAAAACCATGTGTCGAGCGTGTCTTCATCCTGGTGTATGCAGCGGCTGCCGCACGCAGAACATACCTGCGGCTCTTCCCTGCTTACCGTTACCGCGCCGCAGTCGCCGCAGTACCACGCAGGGATTCTGTGGCCCCACCACAGCTGGCGGGAAATACACCAATCCTTAATATTTTCCATCCAATGGAAGTAAACCTTTTCAAACCGTTCGGGGATAATGGTCGTTTCCCCATCCTTTACGCATTTTATCGCCGGCTCCGCCAAAGGCTGCATTTTTACAAACCACTGCTTGGAAACCTTTGGCTCTACCACTGTCTTACAGCGGTAGCAGGCTCCCACATTGTGCTTGATCGGTTCTGTTTTTACAAGAAAGCCCTGCTCCTGCAGATCCTGCACAATCCTTTTTCTTGCCTCATACCGGTCCAGCCCCACATAACGCTCGCCGGCGTTTTCGTTCATAACAGCGTTGTCGTCCAGAACATTGATCACGGGAAGATTATGGCGCAGGCCGACCTCAAAGTCGTTGGGGTCATGCGCAGGCGTAATTTTTACAACGCCTGTTCCAAATTCCGGCTCGACATACGTATCTGCAACAATGGGGATTTCCCTTCCCACAAGCGGCAAAATGAGGGTTTTCCCTATAAGCTTTTTATACCTTTCATCGTCCGGATGCACAGCAACGGCCGTGTCGCCCAGCAGGGTTTCCGGCCTTGTGGTCGCAAGCTGTACATACCCGCTTTTATCCTTGAGCGGATACCGCAAATGCCAGAAGAAGCCGTCGTGCTCTGCAAACTCTACCTCTGCGTCTGATATGGAGGTGCGGCAGTGCGGGCACCAGTTGATGATCCGCTCGCCCCTGTAAATCAGCCCTTTTTCATACAGGCGGACAAACACCTCCCGCACGGCTTTAGAACAGCCCTCGTCCATAGTAAAACGTTCCCGCTGCCAGTCGCAGGAGCACCCAAGCTTTTTCAGCTGCTCCACAATGCGGCCGCCGTAAACCTTCTTCCAGTCCCAGGCACGCTGTAAGAACGCTTCCCTTCCAATTTGCTCCTTTGTTATGCCTTCTTCCTTCATGGCTTCCACAATCTTTGCCTCTGTCGCAATGGAGGCATGGTCCGTACCGGGCAGCCACAAGGCGCAGTAGCCCTGCATACGGCGGAAGCGGATCAAAATATCCTGCAACGTTTCGTCCAGCGCATGCCCCATATGCAGCTGCCCTGTAATATTCGGCGGCGGCATAACAATTGTATACGGTTTTTTGTCCGGGTCTATTTTTGCATGGAAGTAGTTGCCCTCCATCCAAAAATCATAAATTCTGTCCTCTACCTCCTTGGGGTCATAAGCCTTTGCAAGCTGCTTTGCCATCATCCTCTTCCTTTCCCTCTGTGCGGCCGGGCCTTGCCGCTTTTTTCTAAACGCCCGCGCTCATTTATAACTATCCGTTTTATTATCCCATTGCAGCGGCCTTTTGTCAATGCTCATAAGCCTGTATAAGCTTTGTGCGCCGGGCTATTTTACAGGTGCAAACTGGCTGTTGTAAAGCCGGCTGTAAAAGCCGCCCTTTTGCAAAAGGGACGTATGCGTGCCCTGCTCTACAATATTGCCGTTTTGCATAACAAGAATCACGTCCGCCTCTTGAATGGTGGAAAGCCTGTGTGCGACAATAAAGCTTGTCCTGCCCTGCATCATTTTTTGAAACGCCTTTTGCACGCGCTGCTCGGTCAGCGTGTCAATGCTGCTGGTCGCTTCATCCAAAATCAGCATGGGTGGGTTGCATAGCATGACCCGGGCAATACATAAAAGCTGCCGCTGTCCCTGTGAAAGGTTTGCACCCTGTTCTGTTACAATGGTATCATAGCCGTTTTCCAGCTGGCAGATAAAGCCGTGCGCATAGGCCGCCTTTGCAGCCGCTTCAATTTCCTCCTGCTTTGCGTCCGGCTTGCCATAGGCAATGTTTTCCCGCACCGTTGCATGATACAGCCAGCTTTCCTGTAAAACCATACCGTACTGGCTGCGCAGGCTTTCGCGCGTGACCTGGCGTATATCCACGCCGTCTATGCAGATCCTCCCGCTGTTTACATCGTAAAACCGCATGAGCAGGTTGATGATTGTTGTTTTTCCACAGCCTGTGGGTCCCACAATTGCCACTCTTTGTCCCGGCTGAACATGCAGGCAAAAATGCTCGATCAGCTTTTGCTGCGGCGTATAGGAAAAGCTGATATTGTCTATATCTATCTGTCCCTTACAGCTGTGCAGGACATATGCGCCCTCTTTGTCCGGGGACTGGTTTGTCTGGTCCAGCAGAGCAAACACGCGCTTTGCTCCTGCAACAGCCGTCTGCAGCTGTGCAATCACGCCCGTGACCTCGTTAAACGGCTTTGTGTACTGATTTGCATAGGTCAGAAAGCACGATATCTGCCCAACGGTAAGCAACCCGCTTACCGCACTTACCGCGCCGATCACCCCGACCGCTGCATATACGATCCCGTTTACAAAACGCGTGCTTGGATTTGCAAGGGACGAAGCAAACTGCGCCTTTTTCCCACAGACATACAGCCTTTGGTTGATTTCTTCAAAAGTTTCTGCGCTTTTTTCTTCCCGAAGAAAAGCCTTTACAACCTTTTGATTTCCTATGACTTCTTCTATATAGCCGCTGATCTCCCCCTGCGTCTGCTGCTGCTCTTTAAACATTTTGGCGGAAAGCCTTGCAATAAATGCCGCAACAAACAGGGACAGCGGTGTAATCAGCACAACCACCAGTGCAATCTGTATGTTGATGGCCAGCATAAACACCACTGTTCCCACAATGGTGACCAGCCCCGAAAACAGCTGTGTAATTCCCTGCAAAAGCCCGTCGCCGACCGCGTCGATATCGTTGACAATCCGGCTGATCAAATCGCCGTGCATCGTTGTGTCAATATATTTAAGCGGTACGTCGTGCAGCTTTTTAAACGCCTCCCGCCGCATATCGCGCACGGTATAATAGCTGACCGCATTGGTGCACAACGCCATAAGCCACTGAAAAAGCGCAACACCCCCGATTGTTATAAGCAAAACCAGCAGAATTTTCGCCACATTTGCAAAATCCACCTGCCCCTTTGCAATAATAAAATCAATTGCATCGCCCACCAGCACCGGCCCCAAAAGCGTAAGGCAAACACTTACCACCGCGCACAGCAGCGCGCCCAACAGATAACGCAGATAGGGCTTTGTGTAAGACAAAATGCGCACAACGGCTTTTTTTGTTTTCATCCGGCAGACACCTCCTGCCTTGAAAGCTGCGAAAGACAGATTTCCCTGTACGGTTTACAAGAGGCAAACAGCTCCTCATGGCTGCCAACACCGGCAAGCGTTCCATCGTCAAGCACGGCAATCTGGTCTGCACCGCGGACGGTCGAAACCCGCTGCGAAACCAGGAGCACCGTCATGTCCTTTGTCTGTGTGCGGATCGCCCTTCTTAAGGCGGCGTCCGTTACAAAGTCCAGGGCGCTGGCGCTGTCGTCCAAAATCAGGATCTGCGGGTCACGCAGCAACGCTCTTGCAATTGTCAAGCGCTGCTTCTGCCCGCCGGAAAGGTTTTTGCCGCCCTGCGTAATGGGCGTATCTATCCCAAACGGGAGCTTTTTTACAAAATCCTCCGCCTGCGCAATGGAAAGCGCCCGCTCTATCTCCTGGTCTGTTGCGTCTTCCTTTGCCCAGCGCATGTTGTCGCCAATGGTACCGGAAAACAGCACCGCATTCTGCGGGGCAATACCGCACTGCCCGCGCAGAAGGGAAAGCGGGTATTCTTTTACGTTTACGCCGTCCACCAGAACTTCCCCCTGCAAAACATCGTAAAACCTGGGGATCAGATTGACAAGCGTGCTTTTTCCACTGCCGGTTGTTCCAATAATCCCAAGCGTTTGCCCCTTTTGCACCTTCAGGTCAATATGGCGCAGCACCTGCTCGCCGCCATAGCCAAACGATACGTCCCTAAACTCTATTTTGGGCGCGCCCAACACCGGCGCGGCGTTTGCCTGCGCCGGCTCCTGTACAGACGGCCGCGTTTCAAACACCTCGTTGATCCGCGCGGCAGAAGCGGACGCCTTGGTGAAAATCACCACCAGATTGGCGACGACCACCATGGCAAGTAAAATTTGCGTCATATAATTGACAAGCGCTATAATTTCGCCCGGCAGCATGTCCCCTGTGTCGACCAATCCCGCTCCAAACCACACGACCGCTACGATGGCCAGATTGGTCACCACATACGTCATTGGGTTGAGCAGCGCCGAAAGTTTTCCCACGCGCACAGCCGTTTTTGCAAGCTCGTCTGCAGACGTATTAAAACGTGCCTGCTCCTCCCTTTGCTTTCCAAACGCCCGGATCACCCTGCTGCCGGAAAGGTTTTCCCTTGCAAGCAGCGATATTTTGTCCAGCTTTTTCTGCACCAGCTTAAAAAACGGCACACTGCGGCTCATTACAAGATAAAGAATTGCAGCGATCAATACGGCAGCGATTACAAAGACAAACGCAAGCCCCGCATGAATGGTAAAGGACATGGCAATTGCGCCAATGACCAAAAACGGCGCGCGGATGACAAGCCGGATCAGCATGGCCACCGCCAGCTGCAGCTGGTTGATGTCGTTGGTCATCCGCGTGATCAGCGACGGCGTGCCGATTTTATCAAGCTCCTGAAAGGAAAGTTTATTAATATGTGCAAACAGCGCCGTGCGCAGCTTGGTTCCGCTCCCCTGCGAGGCAATGGACGCGCTCTTTTGGCAAACCAGGGCGCTTGCAAGCCCAACTGCACCAAGCAGCAGCATAACACCGCCCATTTTATAAATATACGCCGTATCTCTGTTTGCAACGCCTGTGTCAATAATACTTGCCATGACAAGTGGCACAATCAGCTCAAAAACCGCTTCGAGCAGCTTGCAAAGGGGCCCTATGGTCAGCTGTAATTTATAATCCTTTAAAAACGGGAAAAGCTTGCGCATACAACCGCCTCCAAACGTAAAAACTGATTTTTACACAACATAGGGGCAATCCCCCCACCGGACAAAGCAAGCGCCGTACTGCCGCCGCTCTGTTCGATACGGGCACCGCCCCCTACGATCTATCTGTTCACACGCTTTGGCGCATGCTTTACTTATGCGTTCCCATAAAAAACAACGCGACCGTACCCGGCCCGGAATGCGTACCGATCACAGGCCCGATATAATTAATATGGATATCCTTGCATTTAAAGGCGTCGCGAACTCTTTTTTCTACATACCGCGCATCGTCAAGGGCGTCTCCGTGACTGATAAACACAGTTTGCCTTTTTGGATCGACCGCCGTTTGCTGCATCATATCCACCAGTGCATCGAGCGACTGCCTTCTGCCGCGAACCTTTTTTACGGGGATCAAATGTCCCTGGTCGTCCACATGTAAAACCGGTTTAATCCCCAAAGCAGACCCGATCACCGCCGTTGCGGAAGAAACCCTTCCGCCGCGTTTAAGATGGTGCAGGTCATCCACCGTAAACCAATGGCACAGGTGATTGCGGTTATCCAAAACCCATTGTTCAAGCTGCTCTATATCCAGCCCCGCCCGTTTTTGCCTGACGGCATGCCAGACCAGAAGCCCTTCCCCCATAGACGCGGCCAGGGAATCCACAATGATAATCTTTCGCTTCGGAAAAAGGCGGCAAAGCTCGTCCTTTGCCATGCGGGCCGAAGCATACGTCCCGCTGAGCCCAGAAGAAAACGCTATATAGATCAGATCTTTCCCTTCTTCCAGATAAGGAGTAAACGCCTGAATGATATCATTGGGATTCAGCTGTGCCGTTGCCGCCATATTTCCTTTGCGTAGCAGATCATAAAATTCTTTAATATCCATTTCCCTGTTGTCGGGATACAGCAGATAATCCTTGCCCAAAATCGAAAACTGCATAGGCATAACGGCAATTTCCAGCTCTTCGACCATTTGGGGCGTAAGGTCTGTATTGGCGTCTGTAATGATTATATAGTCGTTCATAAAAACCCTCTTTCACAGCATTTTCACGGTACACGTATTTAAAGTTTATACGAAACGATTATAAATATTATGCTCGATTAGAAAATTAAATATTATATCTATACTTTTTGTGTTTTTTGCAGGATTTTTCGCGGCTTTTCCGCATATGGTTTAGTAGAACCCGCATTAGAAATGAGTGAACGCCCTATGATGAAAAAACGCTTTTTGTTCAACGCCGCGGTATTGACCGGAACTTCTCTTGTAGCAAGGACGATCGGTATTGCCTTTCGTGTGTATATGTCAAACATGATCGGCGCGCAGGGCATTGGCCTTTACCAACTAATCTGCGCCGTTTATTTTTTTGCAACCACATTTGCAACCAGCGGCATTACGTTGATTGTTACGCGCCTTGTTACAGACAGCATTGCGGGCGGAGAGCCCGGAAAAGCAAAGTATGTTACGCGCCAATGCCTTTTTATCAGCCTTATTTTAAGCGTTGCGGCCGCCGGGCTGCTTTTTATTTTTTCAGACGCGATCGGCACACATTTTTTAAACGACGCACGTACGGTTTTATCTTTGCGCGTCCTTGCGCCGGGTTTGCCGTTTATGGCGGTGTCCGCCTGCTTCCGCGGCTACTTTTTTGCACGCCGTACAGCAATCAAAACAGCCAGCGAGCAGCTGCTCGAGCAGGTTATTGAAATTGCTGTTTTTGCCTGCGTGGTAGGGGTAATGGCGCCCATGGGGCTTTCCTATGCCTGCTGTGCGGTCGCGATCGGGACGACGGCGGCGGAGATCCTCAGCTGCGGGTACTCCTATGTGCTTTACCGCCTGGACATCAGGCGCCTGCAGGGCAAACGCACGCGTGTTGCACACTTTTTCAGAAAGGCCCTGTGGATCGGCATTCCTGTTACGCTCAGCTCCTGCTTACGCTCCGGCTTAAGCACGGCAGAAAACATGCTGATCCCTGCGGGGCTTAAAAAGAACGGTGCTTCTTATGAAAAATCGCTGTCGGATTATGGCCTGATTACAGGCATGGCCATGCCCGTGATCCTGTTTCCTTCCGTTTTCCTTATGTCCTTTTCCATGCTGATGATTCCGGAAATGTCGGAAGCCGCAGCTGCTACGCGCAAAAATTCCATCCATTATATGACACAGCGCATTTTGCGGTTTGCGTTGCTTTTTTCTATCCCCGTTTCCGTCATTTTTTTCTTCTTTGCAGACAGCCTTGGCGCGCTTTTATATAACGACACACAGGTTGGCGCCTACATATGCATGCTTGCTCCGCTTGCCCCCCTGCTGTACCTGGACTCTGTCGTTGACGGCATGCTTAAGGGCTTAAACGAGCAAATGCGCTACCTGACCTATAATATTATCGATTCCGTATCCAGGGTCGTTTTCATTTTTATTTTGCTTCCAATTTGGGGCATACGCGGCCTGATTGCCGTTATGTTTTTCAGCGCTGTATTAAACTGCCTGTTAAGCCTCATGCGGCTGATCAAGGTCACGCATATACAATTCCGTTTGTTCGATTGGGTCATAAAGCCGTTTGTGGCATGCTTTTTGCCCTGCCTTGCGTTGGATTCGCTTTGCGATACAGGGCTGATCCCGGCAAACGGCGTATGGACCGTCGTGCTGATTTTGCTTGCCGTCGTTTTTTACCTTTTAATTATGACGGTCACCGGTGCAATTAAAAAAGAAGAAATCCACTGGGTAAGAACGCTCATAAAAAAATAATGCTTTTTTCTTTAAAAGCAAAAAGCTTTTAAAGCGCCGCAGGCAAAGCCAGGGCCGTGCCGTTTTGTAAAGGCCTATGCCTCCCGAGTGGGGATTGGCATGTTTTTTAAAAGCCTACGCCGCTGCTTATAATCGGGCATATAGGCCTCTATCAGCGCGTAAAATTCCTTTTTATGGTTTTTGTAGCGGATATGCGCCAGCTCATGCACCACGACATAGTCGACCGCTTCCATAGGATAGCATAGCAGCAGATAAGAAAAACACAGGCTGTTCTTTACGCTGCAGCTGCCAAAGCGGGTTTTTGCAGACGTGATTTTAATCCCCTGGGGCACAAGCCCCATAAGCCGGCTGTAATACGCCACCCGCTGCGGCAAAACTGCACACGCCATTTTCTTAAGCTGCGCTTCCTGCGCGGGTGTGGGCATACAGGCTTTCCGCCGCCTTTGCTGCTCCATATGTTTTTCAATCCACGCGCCGTTTTTTTCTACAAACCGGTCGATTTCCTTTCCAGACATCCACATGGGAGCCCGCACCAAAACAACCAGATCCTTTGTAATTTCCAGCGAAAGCGTCTTTCTTTTCGACCGCAATAGCGTATAGGGATACCCCATTGATGCACCGTCCCCTTTTTGTACGTTTTATACCTGCCCTGCAAATGCTTTGCAGATACCGCTGTTGCACCATGCCTGTTTTTTGTGTCACTGTGTTGCTCGCCTTGAAACAAAGCATCAGCAAAGCCGCTCCGGGACATCCGGGCGGCTTTTTTCTGCTGCATATTTTATGACTGTGTTTCTCCGTTGTCGGCCAGAAGCTTAATCTCTACATCAAAGGTCTGCGCTTCCTGCCCCTGCCTTTGCGGCATGCGGTAAATCGACAGCGTTACCTCATCGCCCGGCTTATACTTTGCAAGCTCGGTGTAAAATCTGGAAAAGGACGTAATCTCCACTCCGTCGATCGCTGTAATGATATCGTTTCTTTCTACCCCTTGCTCCGGCAGCGGGCTGTCGTCTGCAAAGGTATCGATCAATATGCCTGTGGGTACATTGTTGTACTGCGCCAAAGGCGACGTAATTTCCGTACCGGTAACGCCTATGCGCACCCTGCCCGAAACATAGCCCTGCGTAATGATATCATTTACAACCTCTCGGACCGTTTTGCTGGGTATGGCAAACCCCATGCCCTCATATTCTGTGTTGACAATTTTGATGGTGTTAATTCCCAGCACCTGCCCGCTTAAGTTTACAAGCGGGCCGCCTGAGTTGCCCGGATTGATCGCGGCGTCTGTTTGGATATATCCTATATTACTGCCGGAAACCGTCCGGTTCACAGCTGAAATAATCCCTTTTGTCAGCGAATTGGAAAAGCTGATTCCGCCGGGGTTTCCAATTGCCACTACATCCTGGCCGACCTCTACGTCGTCGGAAGAAGCAAACTGCGCGGCCTCTAAATCCTTTGAAACATCTATTTTTAACACCGCAAGGTCCGTTCTGGTATCGTAGCCGACTACCTGCGCCGGGTATTCCTCTTCCTCTGACAAAACAACCGTGACGGTATATTGCTTGGAATCCCCGATCACATGGCTGTTTGTTACAATATACCCGTCGCTGCTGATAATGATCCCCGTTCCCTGGCTGCTCGTCTGGTTGCTTGTTCCATTCTGCAGGTCGGCATCTTTATACATTACAACGCCCACGACCGACGGCGACACCTTTTTAAACGCATACTGCGCGTTATATTGCTCGCTGGCAAGGTCGTCCGGCTGCGGGTACAGCGTAATATTGGGCCCGTCCGGATCAATTGCCGTGTTGCTGGAATCCGCCGGGTCGTCGCTTTGAACCGCGCTGCTGCCGTCAGAGCTGAAAAAGCTGTCCGGATCGTTGCCTGAAGGCAGCTGAAACCACCCCGTTCCATCTTTTTGCATTTGTGAAAAGGAGTGTGCCAGCAAAACGGAAAACGCACCTGCCAATATGACAAAAAGACCGATCATACAGCCAATAAACGCCTTCATTCCGCCGCTCATTTTCTTCTTTGGGGGCGTCTGTACATTTCCTGTGTAGTAATATTGCCCCGTTGCGGGATTATAGTAACGCTGTCCATACGCTCCCGGAGCGTTGCATGCGCCTGTACCATTATAGCCCTGCGGCGCACTTTCGGAGTATGCAGAAGGATATGCGCCCGGCTGTGCCGCTTGCGGCGGATATACCTGCCCCTGCGCAAAATTGTGCTGGACAGGTTCCCCCTGCTGCACCGTTTGATCTGCGCTTTCGCCTTCTGCCAGCCCTGCTTCCCTGTTCACCGCAGCAGCTTCCCCCTGGGGCGATTGCGCTGCATCTTCTTTTTTTTCGCTGCTTTGCGGCTCTATTGCATCCTGTACCGGATCAGCCTCTTCCCCCTGCGGCTGCAATTGTTTTTGCTCTTCCTGCAGATTTTGTTCCTCCGGCTGCGCTGCGGCTTCCCCCGATTGGTCGTTGCGCGGGACAAATCCGTCGCTTCCCGGTATAAATTCACTCATGTCCATTCTCCTTTTCTTCCGGCGGCTGTTTTGCTTCTTTCCTGCTGTGCTTTTCAGGCTTTTCGTTTTTTTCCGCCTTCTCTGCCTTTTCTTTTAGTTTATCCTTTTCTTTTGGCAGCCACAGTGTAAAGGCGCAATACTGCCCCACAACGCTGCTTGCCGTTATATCCCCGCCATGCAGGCGAAGGATTGTCTTTACAATATAAAGGCCCAAACCCATGCCGTTTTTGTCCTGGCTGCGGGATTTATCCGTTTTATAAAACCGTTCGAAAATATGCGATATCTCTTCCGGGGCAATTCCCTGCCCGCTGTTTTTAATCTCAAGCACGGTTTTATCCGGCAGGTCTGTCAACGTCAGGCGGATATAGCCGCCCTCATCTGTAAATTTTACCGCGTTTTCCACCAAATTATAAACAACCTGGTGCAGCATATCCGGGTCGCCGTCTACAAACAGGCTTTCCGCCTCCTCCAGGCCTTGTACGCGGATCTTTCTCTGTTCTATTTTTTGTTCAAACGTCAGCAGTGTGCTGATAATAATGCCTGTCAGATCAAACCGTTGTTTATTCATTTTAAATTCGCCGCTGTCTATTCTGGACAATGCCAGCATGGTTTGCACCAGCCGGGAAAGGCGCCGGATTTCTACCGTTACAATATTTAAATAGTAGCTTTGCCGCTGCGGCGGGATTGTTCCGTCGAGAATCCCGTCGATAAATCCGGCAATCGTCGTCATGGGGGTTTTCAGCTCGTGCGAAACATTTGCAATAAAGCTGCGCCTTGTCCCCTCGCTCATGGCAAGGGAATCGGCCATATTGTTAAACGCAACCGCCAGCTGCCCAATTTCATCGTTTGAGGTCACCGGCACGCGGCTTGAAAAATCGCCCGCGCCAAAGCTTCTTGCCGCAGCGGCCATCTGCCGCAGCGGCCGCACCATATTATAGGTGTAAAAGCCCACCAGGCAAAACACAATGGCAAAGGTTGCAATTGCGGCAAAGAAAAAAATCTTTGTAATATCATTGGTAAAGCTTGAAATCGAGCTGGCCTCTGAGGAGACAAACACAACGCCTACAGACATATTCTGTCCGTTTACGCTGACAATGATCGGCACGCCCACCGTATAATGGCTGGTCGTATACACCCCGCCAAGCGTAGACGTTTCAAAGTATTCCCTGCTGGCTGCTACATTGACAATTGCCTTTGGGATGGTACTTGGCTGCTCTTCGCTGGACGTATTTTCCGAGCTGAGCTGAACCTTCCCGTTCCTGTCTACAATAAAAATATTGGCGTTAATGCTTTTTGACATAGTTGACACAACGGTTTCAAACACGGTGTCGTTATTGATCAGCAGCATATTGTCAACAAGGCGGGAATTGTCTGAAATCATATTGGAAACGGAATATGCGTTTTCTGTAAGAAGCTCCCTTTTATCTTCCTGGGAAAACCGTGCAACAAAAAATATAAGCATCACACCCAAAATCAAAAAGCTGATCAAAACGATCGCCATACTGATCTGCAAATATTTTTTAAACAACGTTTTCTGTCTTGCCATAGCTGATCTGCTTCCCTCCGACAGGCAAAGCGAAAACAGGCAACCACAGGATGCAAAGGCTGCCTGTTTTATTTGTATCGTTTTACCGCTATTCTTTTACCTCAAATTTATATCCAACGCCCCATACGGTTTTCAATTCCCACTTGTCGGAAACACCGTCTATCTTTTCGCGCAGGCGCTTTACATGTACATCCACCGTACGGGAATCGCCGTAATAGTCAAAGCCCCATACCTCGTCCAGGAGCTGGTCGCGCGTAAACACACGGTTGGGATGGGTCGCCAGATGAAACAAAAGCTCCATTTCCTTGGGCGGTGTGTCAATTTGTACGCCGTCGACCTTCAGCTCATAATTGGTCAGATTGATCGAAAGCTTGTCCCATTTGACTTCCTTCATTTCATTTTCATCGGTCTTTCCGCTGCGGCGCAGCACCGCACGTATGCGCGCCACGACCTCCTTTGCTTCAAAAGGCTTCACCACATAGTCGTCCGCGCCCAATTCCAGCCCCAGCACCTTGTCAAAAACTTCGCCCTTGGCCGTCAGCATAATAATGGGGCATTTCGAGGTTTTCCGTATTTCCCTGCACACCTGCCAGCCGTCAAGCTCGGGCAGCATGATGTCCAGCATAATTAGGTCGGGCTGTTCCTTTTCAAAAAGCTTTAACGCCTGCGCGCCGTCGTTTGCGGTCACCACGCTAAACCCTTCCTTTTCAATGTAAAGCCGTAACAGTTCACAGATATTTAAATCGTCGTCTACTACTAAAATTTTACCTAAGCTCATAGTATGTACCTCCCGTAAAACCGCATCTGTATTATACCACATAGCGCCTGTTATACAATACAATTATAATGCAAAAAAAACAGAAAAACATGAACAAATTTGAAATTTAAATCCAACAATTTATAAATAGGCGTTTCTACGCGTGCAAAGGCAGGGGATAAGGCACAAAGCCCCATCCCCTGCCTTTGCGGCAATTTATTTTTTATTTTTCATGCTGGTATTTTTTTCTTGTTGCCATTCCGCCCCGAATATGCCTTTGCGCCTTATTGATCTCTAATATGGTCTTTACCTCGCGGTAAAGCTGCGGATTGACAGTTTTTAATCGTTCGCTGACGTCTTTATGTACGGTGCTTTTGCTTACGCCAAACTTCTTGGCGGCGCTGCGGACCGTAGCCCCGCTTTCTATGATGTATTCGCCAAGCTCAACAGCGCGCTCCTCCACAATACCCTTCATATAAATAACCTCCAGAATTGGGTGAATGGTAATCTATATGAAAAATTTTTATTTTTTATGCAAAGCACCAAAGCCGCGACACGGCTTTTTGCAGGCGTTTTCTTGCGTCTTTCGCATTAAAAAGCAAAGCGGAGCATCCCCGCATCATGCGGATCCCCCACTTTGCTTTCCCGGTTATTTTTATAACCCTTTCTTTATCCTCGTACATTGGTCGCCAGGTAAATGACAACCGGCGCTATATAGACCGCCGCAAAGACAGCACTTCCCAGCACGATCAAAAGGACGGCTGCCGGCCTGCCGGTACACGCCTGCCGGGCTGCGGGTTTTCTTCTTATAAAGAAAAGCAGGAAAACGCCCAGAAAACCGCCTGCTGTAAGGCAAAGACCCAAAGTAAGGCCGGGCGGTACAAAGGTAAGCGTTACCGTACCGCTGCCCTGTGGCAGCCTTACCGCCATAAAGTCCCCATATACCTGAAAAATTTGCGCTTTTTCCCCGTTTACCTGCGCGGTAAACCCGCTGTTGTAGGGGATGGCAAAAAACATAAATTGCCCGTCTTCCCCATTTGCCCGCGCTGTTACACGGTTTGCACAGACCTCTACTGCACACGCCTGCGCATTTTGGAGCACATGGTCAAGAACCTCCTCTTTAAGGCCATATATGCCAAAGGAGGTACAGCAAACGCTTTCCTTAAGTTTAATTTCCACCTGCACCGTTTCGTTTTCAAACGAACCCAGGCATAAAAGTCCGTTATTGGTTTGGGAAGGGTATGACTGTGTAAGACATACACCGTTGACAATGACCGAGGTACTGTCGTTGATTTCTTCCAAAAGCGCGGGGCGTATTTTATCAAAGCAGTCAAAATACAGCGTTTGCCGGCCCTTGACTGCAATCTGGTACGAAAGCCGCCCTTCTTTTTCGGGGTTATCCAGCGTAAGCTTCGTCTTTTTTCCGCTGTCGGTCTGCATATCGACCGCCAAAATCCGGTCCGGCGCGTATTCTTCAAACAGCTGCGCTTCCCCAAACAGGCTGCTAAACAGCGCCTGCTGAACAGCAAAGCGCGACGCTTCCGGCAGAGCCCCCTGACGGCTCAGGTCGGCCGCCGTAACGAGTGCCGGCGGAAGGCAGGCTGTGTTGCGCACAATGGAAAACGCTTTGTTTTGATAGACAGCATTTTCTTTTTCGCCTTTATAAACCGTATATTGATGGGAAAGCAGCATATCGGAAAAAAGCGTGCCCCCGTTTGAAGAAACTTCCATCCAATAGGAAGAATAGCCCAGCTTTTTCATCAGCTTTAAATAGTCCTGCGAGGTCAGGGACGAATAATGGTTTAAGCTGTTATAGCCCATAGCGCCCAGCAAATTGACGTCAAACAGCTTCTTTTCCGTTTTGACCCGGTAAAACCCTGTGTCTTCTATTTTTCCCTCCAGATCCATTACGGTGCGGTAGCTGTCGTCGCTGTGGCGCGCCGCAGCGATATATACGGCGCAATTTAAACCGCATTCACACAACAGTAAAATGCAAAGACCCATGGCAGCGGCCTTTGCAGACAGCTTTTTCCTTTGAAGCAAAAAGACTGCAAGACCATAACCGGCGCACAAAATAAGGGACACTGCCAGCAGTGTAAAAAACGATCGCCCATCCCCCCACAGCGTTTTTGTATAGGCGCGCACGTTTTCAAAATTCCTGTATAAAACAAGCGTGGCGGCAGCGCATAAAACCACCGCCGTACAGAGGACAACCGCCGGATAAAGCCGCGTTTTTGTCCGCAGGCACACAGCCTGCTCGCTATAGACCTGCTCCAGAATATGCCCAAACATTGCAAGGCCAAAGAAAGCGGTCATATAAGCGTACCGTGCGGGAAAGGACATGTAGTTGCCCGCATGCCACATTTTATTGACAGGCTCCACAACCAGGGGGATGACCGTAAGTAAAAACATGATGAAATACAGCCGGATCTGCCTGTCTTTTTTCAAGTAGCAAAACGACGCCAAAAACGCAGGCAGCAGCACCGCAGTACACAAAACAAGCGGTATGACCGTATAAATATGCGTAACAAAGCCGCCCTGGGCTATACTTTGGACAACATTGGCCGTCCTTGCCGAATCGAAAAACTGCAACAGCGCGGGAAGCCAGCTGGGCGCCGACAAAAGCGCCGACAAAAGCGAGGAGATACAAAACAACACGGCTGTATTTTTTTGTACTTTTTCCCGGTATATACAAAAATGGGCCGCTGTAAACAGTAAAACGCACAGCACGGTCATATAGCTTAAGTAAAACTGCATCGTCACGCACAGCGCCAATACCACAATATACAAAGCCGGCCTGCCCTTTTGCAGCAAAAGGTCGAGCGCCATAAGCAGCAACGGGAACAGGTACATAATATCCAGCCACATAACATTTTGATAATACAGCAGCCCATACCCGCAAAATGCATACATAACGCTTAAAATAAGCTGCAGCGGGGTAAAGAGGCGCGGCGTTTTATAGCGGAAATACACGCTTGCACACAGCGCGCATACTGCAAGCTTAAGCACCACCAAAACGTTCATAAACAGGCTTAAATCCTGCTTTTGCACAAAGACAACCAAAAAAGAAAACGGGCTTGCAAGGAAAAACAAAAACACACCCCAAAAGTTCATGCCGCCTGCGTTTTCCATGCTTAGAAAAAGGCTTCCCTGTCCGTTTAAAATATCCTTCAGCTGCGCCATAAAGGGGATAACCTGCTGGTCCATATCGCACCATGAAAAGCTGTAGCCGCCAAACGGATAAATACCGAACAGGGCAAAAAACGCGGTAAAAAACGCCAGCACGCACAGCGGTGCCATAAGGCATACCCCATATTTTCCCCATCTGTTTTTTTTCATACAGCGCCCTCTTTTTTTAGCTTTAAAATCCATGCTTTCTCCTGCCGGCTTTTTCTTTTGCCGCATACCGGCCTTTTTCCACAACGGCAAAAACCGCCCCTTATAACGCTGCATGATGCACAGCAGGGGCGATAGACTATTCTCTGTTATATTTTGCAGGCTCTGTCTGGTAAATATTCCTTCCTTTGCTGTCTATTACCACAATACAGGGGAAATCCTCAACCGTATAGCGGCGCACCGCCTCTGTCCCCAGGTCCTCATAGCATAGCAGCGCCTCGCTTTTTATGCTTTTTGCAATCAGCGCTGCCGCACCGCCGATCGCCGCAAAATACACAGCTTGGTTGCGCACGATCGCGTCAATTACTTCCCTGGAGCGCGCACCCTTTCCCACCATGCCCTTAAGCCCCAGATCCAGCAGCGCGGGCGTGTATTTGTCCATGCGGTAGCTTGAGGTCGGCCCTGCCGGCCCCACGGCATGGCCCGGCCTTGCCGGCGCGGGGCCCACGTAGTAGATTGTTTGGCCTTTTATATCTACAGGCAGCGGCTGCCCCTGCTCTATGCAGGCGTATAACCGCTTATGCGCGGCGTCCCTGCCTGTAAGCAGGGTACCTGTCAGCAGCACGCTGTCGCCTGCCTTGAGCTTTTTTATGTCCTCTTCCTTAAGCGGAAGCGTTAATTTTATCATTGCAGTCGAATCCTTTCTTCCTTTTATAGGCGTGCGCTTTTATGCCTTGCGGCATGGCAGCAAATATTTACCGCAACGGGCATTCCCGCAATATGCGTAGGGTACGTTTCTATGTTCACGCCCAGCGCCGTTGTCGTACCACCCAGGCCTGCAGGCCCAAAGCCCATTTTGTTTATGCTTTCCAACAGCTCTTCTTCCAGCTGTGCATAACGCCGGTCCGGGTTTGCCGTATCAATTGGCCGGAACGTGGCTTTTTTTGCAAGCTGCGCCGCCTTTTCAAACGTACCGCCGATCCCCACGCCTACAACGACCGGCGGGCAGGGATTGGGCCCTGCGCTTTTGACGGTATCCAGCACAAACTGCTTTACACCCTGCACCCCATAGGACGGTGTAAGCATTTTGATTGCGGACATATTTTCACTTCCAAAGCCTTTTCCGCCTGCAAGAAACGTAATACCCTTGCCGCTGACAATCTGCGTATGAATCACAGCAGGCGTGTTATCTTTTGTGTTGACCCTGTCAAACACCGGATCTGCTACAACAGACTTACGCAAATAGCCCTGCTCATACGCCTGGCGCACACCCTGCTCCACGGCATTTTGAAAGCTGCCGCCTTCTATCACCACTTTGTCGCCGTATTCCACAAACAGCACAGCCATGCCCGTGTCCTGGCAAAGGGGGATCTGCTCTTTAGCGGCAATGGCGTTATTTTCAAGCAGCTGGGATAAAACGGTTTTCCCAACGGGCGACTGCTCGCATTCCTTTGCCCGTTGCAGCGCACGTGTAACGTCTTCGCCTATATAATAATTGCAGTCCATAAACAGCTTTTTTACGGTTTCTGTCACGGTCTGCGCTTTGATCTTTCTGATTTCCATATCCCCGGGGATCTCCCGCCACCTCTTTTATCCGTTTTATTCTTACAGATTATTATAAGCCCGGACGGGGGAATTTTCAACCGTTTTACAAGCAGACGGCAAGGCAAATAAACGCTATGCCCTGCCGTCTTTCCATGCTTCCTTTTTTCGTTATACCTTCCGCGGCAAATGGACCCGGCCGCTGGGCGTTTTATCTATTTTTCAGCTTATTGCTCCGGGAGCAAATCATACTTGCCCAAAACCTCCCAGGTGTTTTTATAGTCTTCTGTAACTAAAAAATAGAAACACGGGTTATGAAACCGAACCAGCTTTTCGCTTGCGTCTTTTTCTATTGGTATCTCGTAGCAGAGATCAAGCGACACACAGGGATTCTCCACAGTATAGGTGTTTTCTTCGTTAAACGTATAGAAATCCTGATCCTCCAAAATATCCTTCCGCAGTGCTGCGGCAATTTCCATAATTTGCCCCTTTTCCTCTATGCTATACGGCTCTTCATACAGCGCTTCTGTCATATCGTGGCTATAGGCTGTTATAGATGTAATGCTGCTGTCGTCATATACAAAAAGCGGAACCGTTTGCTCCTTATACGCCTGCGTTTCTGTCACCGCCAGTACCTCCGGCGCAATTTCATGGCTGTCAAATGTAAAGTTGGAATACGCACGCTCTACAACAAGCCCGCTTTCCAGTGTGTATTGGATAGCCACATTGTAAAACAGCGGCGTTTCGTCCTCCATATAGCCGGTAGCTCCCAGGCTCAACGCATACGGGTATCCCGTCCTTTCGCGCAAATCGTCTGTAATGGACGTATGGATCTGAATCACCTTTTCTATATCCTCTTGTTCCGTATAGACTGCGGACAGTTCTCCGTCTGATTCTGAATAGAAGAAATTCACCGGTCCGTCAACCTTAAACTGCACCTGTTTTACCTGCTGCGGCTGCGGAACATATAAATCCATCCCAAACATGCCGGTAGAAACGATGATATAAGCCGTGCTGAGCACCACAACCAGCACACCGTAAGAAAGCAGCGATTTTAAAAATCCGCGAACGCCCCGGTTGTAAATAAACGTTAAAATCAGGTGTGCAATAAACGAACCGATCAGCAGCCCCAAAAAGAACCACATATAGTGGCCGAAAATCGCGCCCGGCGTGTTTATCCCAACGGAAAAGGCGCTGAAAATCAGTGCAAACACCAGACCGACGGCCGTGCAGGCAATTGCCCGGACCAAAACCGGCGGCAGGCGAAATGCAAAGCCGGATTGGGCACATTCGGCCTTTCTTTTTCGGCTGACCGCTATGCATCCCGCGATACACAGTACCAAAAGGACAAACCACCATAAAAACTGCGTACCGCTTTTTGTAAGCGCCGGGTCCATAACAGCGCTTACAATGCCTGAACTGTACGGCGACAGCGCCGTATAAACGATTGCGGGCAGGTTAAAGCTGGACGTAATGCCCGGGATTATACCGTTGCCGATAACCTGGCACATTAAAACGACAATGGGATACAACCCATTGATTGCCAGCACAGATATGACCATATCTGCCGTTGTGCCGCAGCAAGCGGCAATAAACGCGGTAAACGTGTATGCAACCACAACTGAGACAAGAATGGTTACAGAAGACCGGCCAAGCTGCTGCACCGCTGCAAAGGATTGCATAGACAAAAGCATGCTCAACCCCATACAGAGCAAATACGGCACAAGCAAAATGGAAAGACCCGTAAAATAGCGCGAGAAAAAGAGCGTTCTGCGCGTAACGGGCAGTGCGCCAAAAACATCCACACTGCGTTTTTTATGCATGTAGCTGAACATAAACACCGCTATCAGCAGCGTAAACAATATGGCAATGATTCCGGTCACAACGGGAAAAATAAACGCCGCGCTGCTTTCCAGAAATTCATTTTGTATTTTCTTAGATGCGTTGTTAAAAATCCGATACATAAAGATGAGCAGCGGGTAAGAAAACAGCAAAAGCACCGTGTAAACAATGGCAGAAGCCATATTTTTGCGCAGCGACCACCAGTAAATGCTTGAAAACGGGCTTGTTTTCTTATTGCAGGATATTGTTGATGTCATAACCGGCCACCTCCATTTCACTGATAAATACTTCCTCAAGCGTTAAGGGCAGCGCCTCCAGGAACACCGGCTGCAGCGCACGGAGCTTGCCTATCAGCTCTTCCTTGTCACCTTTTGCTACCAGGTTGTAAAGCAGTCCCCGCTTTTGCAGGCTGACCACGTCAATATCCCGGAACGCGTCGTCCGGCAGCGCTTTGTTAAACGCCGCCTGTACCTTATGAACGCCCAGCTTCATTTCGTCAATTTCCTTTTCCATCAGAATGCCGCCCTTATGCAGCAGCCCTACATAATCGCAAATATCCTCCAGCTCCCTTAAATTATGGGAGGCAATGACCACCGTCATCCTTCTGGACGCAACGTCGTCCATTAAAAGCTTTTTTAAAAGCTGGCGGACGACCGGATCCAGTCCGTCAAAAATTTCATCCAAAAGCAAATACTGCGGACAGCACGACAGCGCCAATATCAAGGCCGCCTGCCTTTGCATACCCTTGGACATATTGACGATCCTGTCCGTTGTATTTACCGGAAAGATGGAGCACAGCTGTCTGAACCGGATTTCATCCCACGAGGGATATAGATTCCTGTACAGCCTTGCCGTGTTCTGAATGGTTGAATCATTGAAAAAATACGGATAATCCGATATAAAGAAAATTTTTGCTTTGACTTCCCGGTTTTCAAAGCTTGGCTTTCCTTCAAAGCGAACCGTTCCCCCGTCGGCTTCAAACACGCCGGCCAAAATTCTTAAAAGGGTAGATTTTCCCGACCCGTTCGATCCGACAAGGCCAAACACCGAGCCCTGCTGGACGGTGCAGTTTAAGCGGTTTAGCGCAACGGTCTTACCAAAGCTTTTGGTCAAATTTGTAATTTCAATCACGCCTGCGTTCCTCCCTCCGCATAATTTTCATGGATCAGCTTTTCAAGCTCTTCCCTGGTTATTCCTATTTCGATTGCTTTCTTTAAAGTCTTTGCAAGCTCTTCAAGAATTGTTTCCCTTTGTAACCCAATTGCCGAAAGTCCCGACGCCACAAAAGATCCCCTCCCTACTGCCGAATAAATAATGCCGTCGCGTTCCAAAAGCTGGTAAGCTTTTGAAACCGTATTGGGATTGCACCCTAACTGTGCAGCCAATGTACGGACAGGCGGCAGCTGTTCTTCGGGCTTTAAAACGCCCAGCGCCGCCAGCCGCACTACGTTATCATACAGCTGCTCGTAAATAGGCTGTCTGCTTTGAAAATTCAGCGTAAACATCATGCTCTCCTTTCCAATTGTATTTTTGTATTACTTGATCTAATTGTATTATTTCAATTAGTACATTTAGACTATACCACAGCCTTTTTGCAAATGCAAGCCTTTTTTTATTTTTTTCACACAAAACAGAAATACCTGCATCGTCCCCGAAAAAGGTGGGGTCGGCAGTAAAAACAGTAAAACGCGCGTATCCCGCTTTCCGTATTTTATCTTACTTTTCAAACAGCTCCATAGCCTGCTCCAGGCTTTTATAAATGGCATACGTCAGCTTTTGCATTTCCGGTGTGGGCGGCAGCATATCCGGGATCATCACCGGCGCCATCCCCGCACGGTATACAGCCCGTATTCCGTTGTACGAATCCTCAAAGCCGGCACACGCAGCAGGAGAGAGCCCAAGCAGGCTGCAGGCCTTTAAAAAAATGTCCGGCGCAGGCTTGCCGTTTTGAACCATGTCCCCGTAAACAAACGCATCCATATATTTTGCGATTCCGCACAGGGCAAGCAGCTTTGACGCGGTCTGCCGGCTTGTAGAGGTGGCAACCGCACAGGCGATCCCCTTTTCTTTCAACAGGGAAAGCAGCGCAAACGCGCCTTTTTTAACGGGCACGCCGTTTTTTTCTATGTAAGACCAAAACATGGAAAGGTTGCGGGCGCGCAGGTCTTCGTAGCAAAACGCCGCCCCAAACGCGGCTTCATATATTTTTTTTGTGTCGCTGCTTCTAAGCCCCACTGTCTGCTTAAATAAATCCAGCGAAAGCGTAAAGCCCATTTCGGCCGCGGCCGCTTTGCAAAGCCTGTAGGTCAGGTATTCTGTGTCCAAAAGCAGACCGTCCATATCAAAAACAGCGCCTTTCATCTGATTTTTCATAAAACCCAATACTCCTTTAAAAAATTATACGGGAGCGTTTTGATCCGTTTAAAACACTCCCGTTTCATATACTTTTATTGCAGCTTCTGTGCAAGCGTGCGCGCCGTCTGCTCGATCGCTTCCAGATCGTGTGCATCGGGCATAAAGTTTGCGCGTACCGGCTCTTCCACCTGGAACCGCAGCTGCCGCAGACGTTCAGAAACCATGTGGGATGCCTCCCCAGACCATCCAAACGACCCAAACGCCGCAGCGGGCCTGTTTTTAATATTGATTGCGTCTATACGGGACAGCACATCCCATACGATCTTTGGCGCATCCTTATTGATGGTGGTAGACCCCACCATAACCACATCGCTTTCCTGTATGGCCTGTGCGCTTTTTTCTGCCGGTGCTGTAACCATATCCAGCAGCTGCGTTTTAACCCCGCAGGCGTTGAGTGTATCATACGCCTTTTGTGCAAGCAGCTTTGTACAGCCGTAAGCCGAAGCATACAGCACCGCCGCCGTTTTTTCCGTTTTGGGCTGCGGCGTGCTCCACTTGCGGTAATCCGCCATGCGGTCTTGTATCCCTTTTACAAGCACCGGGCCATGGCTGGGGCATACGGCTTTTAGCTCCAGCCCTTCTATTTTATCCAACCCGGCAAGCACATACGGCTTAAACGGGCCGAATATTCCGGCGTAATAATAGGCAAACTGCTCCTGGTACTCCTCCCAGTATTTTACACAATCGTCCGTCACCTGCGGCTCGCAAAAATGACAGCCCAGAAAGTCGCAGGAGAACAACACCTTGTCTGCGGGGTGGTAGGTCATCATGGAGTCCGGCCAGTGCAGCATGGGCGCTACCACAAACTTAAGCTTTGTACTGCCAAGGTCCAGCTCCTGTCCATCCTTTACCACCATACAGTTAAATTCCCGGTTGGTGATCGCCGTCAGGTATTTTTTTGCGGCGGCCGTACACACCACCGTCATGTTGGGGCTTAACTCCAGCAGCTTTAAAACGCTGCCGGAATGATCCAGCTCGGTATGATTCATAATCAGATAATCAATTGCGCCTATATCTGTAAGCTGCCCGATATTGTTGAGATATTCGTCAAAATAATCGAGATGTACCGTTTCCACCAGCGCCGTTTTGCGGTCGTCTATAAAATACGCATTGTAGCTTGTTCCGTATTTGGCTTCCATTACAATATCAAAAACCCGCAAAGAAGGGTTCATTACGCCTACAGAAAAAATATGGTCTGTAATCCTGTTGACTGCCATTTATGCTTTCACTCCTTAAACGATGCACTTTACCGTATGTATTTTCCGGGACAAAAGGGCAGGGAATCCCCCGCCCTTTGCAGCCCCGCTTGCTTTACTGTTTGGAAAACTGGTCTTTCCCTACGCCGCACAGCGGGCAAACCCAATCGTCCGGCAAATCCTCAAAAGCAACGCCCGGCGCAATCCCGCCTTCTTCGTCGCCGACCGCAGGGTCATAAACCCATCCGCAAACATCGCAAATATACGTATCCATCCTATGCATCTCCTTTTTATAATTGGCATTATTATAACATACATATAAGATTTTTCAATGTTGCAAATGCAACTATTTCTATTTTTTTACATCGTAAGCACGCCGCCGTCTGATTGCAGTAGGATCAAGATCTGTTCTTCCAGCCCCGTTTGTGCATTGATATAGACCAGCACGTTGTCTTCCCCTTGCCCTTTACAGGTAAATTCATAGCATAAAACCTCTTTTGTCCCTCCTGTGGGGATCAGGGCACGTGCCGTTTTCTCCACAGTCAAAAGCGGGCTTACGCTTTCCATCGCCTGCGCCTGGTCCAGAAGGTCCGTCGGGATATCCCGTTTGCTGTGGTTCATTATATAGCCGGATGCGTTAAACGACACAATTTCCCCTGTATCAAGCGCCACGCCCACCTTGATCAGATCGCTGTAACAGATTACGTCCGCCTGTGTACAGGCAAAATTGATCGTACAAATATTGCCGGAGGTTACATAATAGCTTTCCTTCATATCTGTAAAGTCGCGCTGCCTTAAAAATTGCTGTGCCTTTTCAACCGCCTGCGTAAAATCCAGCTTCTTTTCTGTTGCTTGTGTTGTTTTATACATTTCTTCAATGTATCCGCCCTTGATTGTCACTGTAATATATACATCTTCGTTTTTAAAGATATAAGCTGGTATATTCCCCTGCCGCTGGCCCTGATAGGAAAGCGTATTTTTCGGCACGTTTAAAAAAGCCGCCGCGTTCTTTTGTGCCTCCAGCTTAGAAAAGCTTTCTGTATTTTCCAGCATGCGCGGCTTTTTTTGCTGGACCTGGTCGGCAAACGGCCCGTCATATACCAGCGACGGGTAATCTTCAAAGCTTTCATTCAGCTGTGTAAAGCTCTGATCCAGCGTATTTTCCTGTGCCGTATGGCTGACACTTTCCAAATTTCCTCTGATCGTCTGCGCCTGCCCGATAAAGGTGTCGCCATCGGCGTATCTGGCGGAAATTTCTTCTATCTGCCCGGCAATTTCTTTTGCATAGCTGCTAAGCTTTTGAAGGCTGTCCTTGTCGTCGTTTGAAAACGCTTGGTCTCTGGACAGCTTTGCTGTAATATACTGTGCAAAATCCCCCACCTGCGCCAGATATTTCTGCATGGCGTCCCCCTCGCCGTCAGACAGAGGCAACCGGCTTAGCGCCGCCTTTGCGCCCTGTGCGTCGCTTACAAGCTTTAGCGCAAGCCCATACTGCTGTGTCTGCGTATTTGCATAGATGCCCTTTGTAAGCGCGGCCTGTAAGTTTGTAAAATAATCGGAAAGCTCGTTGAGCGCTTGCTGGTAACCATATTCTATGGTAGAACGGTAGCGGGAAACCAGCTGAAACCCTGCGACTGCCGCACCCGTTACCAGAAGCACAACTGCAATTGCAAAGCTTATAACGCGCACTGCCTGCCTTTTAGACAACTTCCATGTCATACAAAATATCCCGTTCCTTTTTCTGTAAAGTATAGTGATAGGGTTTCCGCCATTTAAAAATATATACCGTATCTTTTCCCTAAAGCTATATTAACAGAAAACGCAGTGCAATCGCAAGCTATTTTGTTTTAAGCTTGGAACGTGACGGTAATCTCTGTCCCCTTTCCTTCTTCGCTTTTCAAATGCAGCTGCGCATGATACCGTTCGGCAACATGCTTGACGATCGCAAGTCCCAGGCCTGTACCGCCCGTCTGCTTGGAACGGCTTTTGTCCACCCTGTAAAACCGCTCAAAAATCCTGCTTTGATGCTCTTTGGGGATTCCAATGCCCGTATCTTTTACGCTCAACACGGTATTTCCGTTGTGCTGCTTAAGCGTAATACAGACTTTTCCGCCTTGCCTGTTATAGCGGATTGCATTGTCGCACAAATTGTACACCAGCTCGTAAAGCAGCGCATGCTCCCCCTTTACCTTGCACGGCGCAAGGTCTGTTTCTATGGTTACGTCATGCTTCTGCGCAGATAGGGAAAGCGTGTCTGCACATTCCTGCACGATCATTTGCAGGTCTGCAAAGCCGCCGTTTTTGATCTGCGTCGGCTCTTCCTCCAGCTGGGAAAGCTTGATAATATCGCCGATCAACGTAACCAGGCGCCCCGCTTCGCGGTGAATTTTTCCGGCAAAGGCCTTTACGTCGTCTTCCTTTGCAATGCCGCTTTCTATCATTTCCGCATAGCCGGAAATAGACGTAAGCGGCGTTTTAAGCTCATGGGAAACATTTGCGGTAAATTCCCTGCGCAGGCGTTCCACCTCTTTTACGCCCGTTACGTCTACAATAATACAGATTACGCCAATTTGCTCCCCGTTTGTATAAACGGGATTTGCAAGCATTTGCAGCCGCTTTTTATGCACCGTAAACTCTACCGTTCTGTTTTTCCCTTCTGCCGCCTCTGCAATGCATCGGTTGACCTCTTCATTGCGTGAAAGGCTGATAAAGCTTTTTCCGATCATATCGTCAAATCCGGCGTGCAGCAAATGGATTGCGCTGTCGTTTTGCATCAGCACGTGCTTGTCACGGTCCAGAAGAATAAAGCCCTCCTCCATATTGGCAATGATGCTATTGACCTTGTCCGTTTCCTGATGGATTTGCTCCACCTGCTCCCGGATCCTCTTGCGCTGTGCTTCAATCATTCTGGCAAAGGGAACCAGCTCATCATATGCAACCGCGTCGGTATCCTCGGCCATTTTCTCAATTGGTTTTACAATCCCCTTGGTCATCTCCGACGCCATTATCAGGCAGATCAACAGGATATACGCACCGATCCCCAATAAAACAGGGATAATCCCCTGAAACACGGAAAACACACTGTCTAACTGTTTGGAAACACGCAGAATATCCCCATTGTCCAGCCTTTGCGCGTAGTAATAGGTCACCTTGCCCAACGTTTCGGACTGGCGCGCACTTTCACCCGTGCCGTTTTCCATGGCCTGCTGCACTTCCGGCCGGTCCTTGTGGTTTTCCATTTCTTCCTGTACCGCCGCGCTTTCGTACAGCACAGATCCGTCCGGCGCAATCAGCGTAACGCGGTAAACGTCAGGCAAAAGCGTCTGCTCTGGGATTTCCCCCTGTTGCGTATAGGCCTGGGAAAGTATTTGTCCATAATTTCTAAGATCCTCCTGCGCCTGGCTGGAAAAAACGGACCAAAACGCAAGCATAGCGCAAACGGCGGTCAAAATGACTGCAACAACGCCTATTACGCATAGCCTGCCTGCTAACTTGCTTTTCAGCTTCACGCCTTATTCCCCCACCTTATATCCTACATGGCGGACGGTTTTTATCAGGTTCCCCGCCTCGCCCAGCTTTTGGCGAAGCGTTTTGATATGCATATCTACCGTTCTGCTTTCTCCTTCAAAGTCATAGCCCCATACCTTTTCAAGCAGCCGCTCCCTTGTCAGCGCAATTTCTTTGTTCAAGATCAGGTATTTAAGCAGCTCATATTCTTTATACGTCAAAATACAGGGTGTACCGTCGACCGTTACGCTATGCTTAAAGTCATCCACAACGATGCTCCCGTACTGCAAAACCACCGATTTTTGTTCCTCTTCGCAGCGGCGTAAAAGCGCCTTTACCCTGGAAACCAGCTCCATTACGCCAAACGGCTTTGTAATATAGTCGTCCGCGCCCATGTCCAGACCCTTGACCTTATCCAGCTCGCTTGATTTTGCCGTGACCATAATAACAGGCACCTTGCGCGTCTTATCGTTTTGCCGCAGCTTTTGTAAAACAGAAAGGCCGTCCTCCTTTGGAAGCATGATATCAAGCAGGACCAGCTTTGGCGTCTTTTCGGCACAAGATTCAAAAAAAACCGTGCTGTCTGCAAAAGCCCGCACTTCAAACCCACTGTTTTTAAGGGCATAGCTTTCCATTTCCCTGATGTCGCGGTCGTCCTCCACTATATAAATCACGCAATTCACCTCATTATAGTATTATTTTTTTCATTATAGCACAGGAAGTTGTACGATGCAGTAAAAAATAAGTAAAAAACAGAAAGCAGGCGCGGGAAAGTCCCTGCGCCTGCTTTCGTTTTGTAAAAGAGAAACATATCTATGCGTAAGATAAGCAAAAAGCGGTATTTAATCCGGCAGATTCTCCAGCATATCAGAAAAATCCAGCCCGTCGGCATTTTTTTCGCTTTGACTTCTGTGTGTTCCTGTAATAGAGAAAATGACCCATTCGGCAATGTTGACCGCATGGTCCCCAATACGCTCATAATACTTTGCGGCCATCAGCAAATCCAGCGCGCTGCTGCCGGCTTTTGCGTCTTTTCGGATCAAATCGATCAGGTCACTGCGCACAATATTAAACAGGTTATCCACCACGTCGTCGCTTTCACATACAGAAATTGCCAGATTTACATCGCGCTTGACAAACGCATCCACCCCGGCCGTAACCATTTTTGCGGATGCCTGTGCCATCTTTGCAATATGCTGCGTGCTCATCTGCACCGGGACATCGGCAAGCAGCACTGCCAGCTCAGACAGATCCTCTGCCTGATCCCCTACACGCTCCATATCGGTAATCATCTTCAGAGCGGCGGAAATTTGCCTTAAATCCTTGGCAACCGGCTGCTGGTGTAAAATCAGCTTGATGCACAGGCTTTCTATATCTTTTTCCTTCTGGTCAATCTCTTTTTCATATCCCTTGACCTTTTGCGCTTTTTCAATCTTTTTATTTAAAAGCGCGTCTGTAGCGTATTCAATTGCCGTTTCAATCAACGCGCCCATTTCTGTCAGTTCATCGTTTAACCTGCGCAGCTGCAGATCGTAATATTTCCGCATTATCCAAACCTCCCTGTGATATAATCCTCTGTTTTTTTGTTTTTGGGCATAGAGAATATGGTGTCGGTCGTATCATATTCTATCATATCGCCCAGCAGGAAAAACGCCGTCATATCTGAAATACGCAGCGCCTGCTGCATATTATGTGTAACAATAACAATGGAATACTTCTCTTTCAGTTTTAACGCCAGCTCTTCAATTTTAGATGTGGAAATGGGATCCAGCGCACTGGTGGGTTCATCCATCAGGAGTACTTCCGGATTAACTGCAAGCGCCCTTGCAATACACAAACGCTGCTGCTGTCCGCCGGACAGTCCCAGAGCACTTTTAGACAGCCTGTCTTTTACTTCGTCCCATATTGCGGCGCTTTTCAGCGAATTTTCCACAATTTCATCCAGCTTCTTTTTGGAACGGACCCCGTGCGTTCTGGGTCCAAAGGCAATATTGTCATAAACCGACATTGGAAACGGGTTTGGCTTTTGAAAAACCATCCCCACACGCTTTCTTAAAATATTGATGTCCATATTTCCATAAATATCCTGTCCGTCCAGCTTCACGCTGCCTGTGATCTTACAACCCTCCACCAAGTCGTTCATTCTGTTGAGGGTTTTCAGCAAGGTGGATTTACCGCAGCCGGAAGGCCCGATAAACGCGGTAATATTCTTTTCCTGTATATCTAAATTGATGTCTTTCAAAGCCTGGAAGCTTCCGTAATACAGATCCAGATTCTTAATATTAAACTTATCCATATTTTTCTTTCATTCCTTTCGGCATCCTACATATTTATTTTGCAATCTTCTTGGCAATAAATGCCGATAACGTATTGATCAGCAAAACTGTAACAAGCAGTATAACGGCCGTGGCATACGCTTCATTGGTGTGAAGCCCCTCGCTTGACAACGCATACATATGTACAGCCAGCGTACGTCCCGAGGACATCAAATCTTTCGGCAGCTCTGCTACCGTGCCGGCTGTATAGATCAGCGCCGCCGTTTCGCCCACGATCCTGCCGATCGCAAGGATCACGCCAGCTAAAATTCCAGGTATGGCGCTTGGCAGCACCACCCGGAAAACCGTCCGCAGTCTGCCGGCCCCAAGGCCGAAGCTGCCTTCTCTGTAGCTGTCGGGTACGGTCTTAAGCGCTTCTTCTGTGGTGCGCATGATCAAAGGCAAAATCATAATGGCAAGCGTAAGAGAGCCGGACAGCAAAGAATAGCCCCAGTCGAGCGCCGTTACGAAAAACAGCATGCCGAACAGTCCGTACACGATCGACGGTATTCCGGAAAGCGTTTCCGCCGTTGTACGGATCACACCTACAAACTTGTTTCCTCTTTTTGCATATTCCACCAGGTAAATTGCAGAAAAAATCCCCAGAGGCGCTGCAATCAGCAACGAAAGCGCTGTCATAATAATGGTATTAACAATGGCCGGCATAAATGACACATTTTCAGAATTGTATTCCCACGAAAACATTTCCGGCTTAATATTGGGAATACCCATAACTAAGATATAGCCAATCAGGAAAAAAAGCGCGCCCACCGTCAGAACAGTTGCGATCACTACAAGCAAATACATCGCAAGCGAAAGCGGCTTTCTTTTATAGGCCATCATTTTCTGCTTAAAGGTTTGTTTATTTACTGCCTTCATTTCTTTGCCGACCTCCTGTTAAAGAATGCAAAGACCAGGTTGATGATAAGGATAAACGCAAACAATACAACCGCCGTTGCAATCAGCGCTTCTCTGTGCAGGCCCGTGGCATAGCCCATTTCCAGTACGATATTTGTCGTAAGCGTACGCACGCCGTCAAGGATACTGGACGGAATCCACGGCTGATTGCCAGCAATGAGCACAACGGCCATGGTTTCGCCAATTGCTCTGCCCACACCCAAAATAACACCGGCCAAAATGCCCGACTTTGCCGCGGGCAGCACACAGCAAAACACGCTTCTTTCCTTTGTTGCTCCCAATGCCAGAGAACCCTCATAATAGCTTTCCGGCACAGCTTTAATAGCGGATTCTGAAACACCTACAATGGTGGGCAAAATCATAATCCCCAGCACGATAGAGGCCGTTAAAATACTGCTTCCGTTCCCGCCGAAGGTATTGCGTATAAACGGTACGATAACCACCAGGCCAAAAAAGCCGTATACAATGGAAGGGATCCCGGCCAAAAGCTCAATTGCGGGCTTTAATACCTTATACAGCTTTTGGGGACAGAAACGCGCCAGAAAAACCGCGGTTAGGATGCCGATCGGAACTCCGATTACAATTGCTCCCGCGGTTATGTACAGGCTGCCCAGTATCATTGTAAAAATGCCATAGCTTGGCGGCACGTTGGTCGGCGCCCATTCCTGTCCTCCCAAAAATTCGGCCAGACCAATTTCCCCCATTGCGGGGATACCATTTGCAAAAAGAAAAATACAGATCAGGGCGACTGCCGTGACAGACGTAAGCGCTGCCAGAAAAAAGACGCCCTTCATCACCGTTTCTAAAATATTTTTCATGATTCCTCACTCAAACCCTTTAAGGTAAAAATTTTTTCAAATTCCAAAAAATGGGGCGGCTTTTGACCGCCCCTTTTTTACGGGGATGTGTATATATTACATCTTATTTGCTTATGCATTTGACAGATGTTTATTTGATTACATCTGACCAAACGGTTGTGTTCCCTGTAAAGATTTCCTTGACCTGATCGATCGTCAAATCCTCGCATGTGTTGGCGTTGTTTACTACAACTGCAATACCGTCCATGGCAATGTTTGTCGGTGTGAGGCTTTCTACTTCTTCATCCTTGAGCTCTCTGGATGCCATGCCGATGTCGCATGTGCCTTCGATCGCTGCCGTCATACCAGAGGAAGAGTCGGTTGTCTGGATTTCAATCGTTGCATTTGTGTTGATTGCTTCATAGGCTTCCTTCAGCTTTTCCATTACAGGAGATACGGAGGAAGAACCTGCAACAACAACTTTGCCCTCCGGATTGGAACCAGCGTAAGCTTCTGTATCTTCCAGCGCAATATAGCCGTTATCCGTAACGACCTGCTGGCCTTCCGTGCTCAGAATATAGTCTATAAAATCCTGCGCTACTTCGCTGAGCTGGCCGTCTGTCTTTGTTGCAATGTTAAAGGGCCTTGCGATCGTGTAGGAGCCGTCCTTAACCGTTTCCGGCGTGGCTTCTGCTCCGTCAATTTTGATTGCCTTTACCGTATCGTTCAAAGAGCCAAGGGAAATATAGCCGATAGCCGCTTCGTTTCCTGCAACATTGCTCATAACAGCCTGCGTGCTGTTCACGGTAACTGCGCCCTTTGATGTGTTATCTGTTTCATTTCCTGCGTCGTCCTCTTCCAGAACGCCTGTAAGCTCTACGAACGCATCTCTTGTACCGGAGCCTGCTTCTCTTGTAATTACGGAAATGGTTTTGCTTGTGTCAAAGCTCTGGGTTTGTGAGCTGCCCTGCGAGCTGCCCGAATCCGCCGCCGAGTCTGTGCTGCTGGAAGAAGATGTTGTAGAGGAATTACATCCTGCAAGCACTGCAATACCCAATGTTGCAACCATTAAAACAGAGACTAATTTTCTTTTCATAGTTCTATTTCTCCTTTTGATTATGTTCCTGTACATATTTTTTCAGTACGCGTTTTACTATAAAACCACTTTGTAAAATTCAAATGCAGCCGTATGTAAAATGTATGTAAAATAAAAAACCATGGAAAAATTTTTCAGTTCCTTGATGTTTTCTTCCATACTATATTGTATCCATTTTTTTACCTTTATCCATATTTATAAAAATTTTTTGTCATACGCTTTCTAAGCGATTGTAAAGCTTTTTTTGCATTTCAGGTACAAGACCGTATGCCTGCAAAGAAAAAAGGAACGCTTTTATGCAGCGTTCCGCATTTTTTAAATTCTTTTATTTTGCACTTTTCCCCGGGTGCGATCGTAAGAATAAAAAACAACTCCCATTTTAAGCGGGTATGGCTTTCTTACAAACACGCCGGCACTATGCTTTATTACTCCAGCCCAAGCAGATAGTCTGCCGTAACATCAAAATATTGCGCCAGCATGATCAGTACCTGATAGGGAGGTTCCATTTTATTTTTTTCATACGCAGCCAAAGACACCTTGCTGATACCCAACTCCTGCGACATTTCCAGCAGGGACTTCTTCTTCGCCCTTCGGCATCTTGCTATCCTTTGTCCAAACCCGGCCACAATTGATCTCCTCTTTTTTCTTTTTTTTACTACGGAAAAGAAAATGCATGGTTACCTGCTCGTTTACAATTCTATTGTATAAAAAAATGCTACGCCATTTGTTAGCAAAGTGTGAATATTTTTCACGATGCATAGAAGCTATTCCTGTTTTTTGTCAAAGCCTCTGTTTATTTTTACAGTGTTTTTGCATAAAAAAGGGACGGTGCAAATTGCCCCGTCCCTTACAGATTTTTCTATTGCGCTTATATTTTTGACGACAGCCGGAAAATATCTGCGTTTTTCCCTATGAGCACCACATGGTCTTCCTTTGCAAACACATAGTCGGCAGACGGCATTGGCACAAGCTGTCCGTTCTTTTTTATACCCAGAATATTTACATTAAACCGGCGTCGTACATCTACATCCGCAATACTTCTTCCCTGCCAGGAATCGTGGATCGGCATTTCAGAAATCGAATAGTCTGAAGACATCTCTATATATTCAAATATATTGTTTGCGCTTAAACGGATCGCAAGCTTTTCCGCTACCTCTTTGATGGGATATACCACTTCATCCGCGCCGTTTCGCAGCAAAAACTTTTTCTGTATTTCACTGTCTGCCTTGGAAACGACCTTCTGCGCCCCCATTTCCTTGAGCAAAGAGGTAATTTCCAGCGAAGACTGGAAGTTTTCGCCTATGGTCACAAAGCAAACGTCAAAATTGTTTACACCCAGCGATTGCAGCACGGTTGGGTTCGTGCAGTCGCCAATCTGCGCGTCTGCAAAGGAAGATGCCACTCTTTCAATCTTTGATTCATCCTTGTCTATGATCATCACATCGTTGTCTAAATCATTCAGCTTATTTGAAAGCATCGTGCCAAAACGTCCCATACCAATGACTAAAAAAGATTTCATAAAGAATTCCTTCCCTTTCCTTTTTTGCTATACCTTATTGTAAGCCCATGCTTCCGCATCACAGCGGGCGCATCCTTTTTATAGTATACAATCCGCAGAAAGCCGTCACCCGACCATAATCTTTTCGGTCGGCCTGTTGATCGGCACATTGGTGCGCTTTTGTGCAATGACAAGCGCAAAGGACAAGCCTCCTACCCTGCCGGCAAACATCAAGATGATAAGAATCATTTTGGCTTCAGCCCCAAGCATGGGCGTAATACCCAGCGTCAGTCCTACCGTACCGATGGCAGACACCACCTCAAACAAAACCTTTTTAAACGAAAACGGCTCGATCATACAAATTACCAGGGTAGAAACAGTCGTTGCAAGCAAATAAATGGTTGCTATTGCGCTTGCCTGGCGCAAAACGCTTTCGTCCAGCCGCTTTTTAAAAACAGCAACCTGCTGTGAGCTGCGCGCAGAAGCGATCGCCTCCATAATCAGCACCACAAACGTCGTGGTTTTGATGCCGCCGGCCGTCGACCCGGGACTGCCCCCGATAAACATCAGGACAATGGTAAAAATGCCTCCGCTTTCAGACAGGGAATTGAGATCCACCGTATTAAAGCCGGCTGTGCGCGGTGAAATGGCCTGAAAGCCGGAAGCCAGCATCTTTTCACCCAGCGGCATGCCTTTAAAAGCATGGTCGTATTCCATGACAAAAAACGCGATAACAGACACAAATATAAGCGCCGCCGTAGAGGTCAGTACAATTTTTGTATGTAGTTGGTATTTTCTAAAACGGAACCGGCAGTTAAAAATATCGCTCCAGACAAAAAAGCCGATCCCGCCAATCACAATTAACGCCATAATGGTCAAGTTTACAACCACGTCGTCCGCATACTTGGTAAGCGACGAAAAGCGGCCATATTTACCCATAATATCAAAGCCCGCGTTGCAAAAAGCAGAAACCGAATGGAACAAAGCATTGTAAAGCCCTTTGGCAAATCCCATTTCAGGACAAAAGCGCGTCGCCAGTAAAACTGTCCCCGCGCCTTCAAAAATAACCGTTCCTGCAATGATCCGCTTTAGCAAAACCACAACGCCGCCCACCCGTAAAGAGCCGGTGGACTCCGCCAGAAGCTTTCGCTCATACAGGCCAATGTGGCGCTTAAGCGCGACCGACAGCATGGAAACAACCGTCATAAAGCCAATCCCGCCTATCTGGATCAGGCATAAGATCGTTGCCTGCCCAAACGCCGACCAGTGCGAATATGTGTCATAGACCACCAGTCCCGTCACACATGTGGCGGACGTAGCCGTAAAGAGCGAATCGATATACGGCGTCCATTGCCCGCTTCTTGAAGAAACAGGCAGACATAACAAAACAGAGCCAAGCAATATAACCAGCAAAAAGCTAAGCGCAATAAATTGCGTGTAGGTGATTCTGTTCCTTTTTAATACCATAATGCCTTCCTTTGGATATGCCAAAGCCACGGCACATCCTGCAAGTTCTTATTATTACGGTGCTAATTATAGCACGCAAAATAAAAAACACAAGACCTTCCAGTTATGCAATTTGTTTTCATTACAATTTACTACTTTCTTTTTTACTTTTTATTAAATATGCCCTGTTTTTGTGCTGTTTTTTTGAAAATATTCCTTTTATTCTTTTTTATTTGTTCCGCGTTATTTCTGTATATTTTTTTTTGACCGATCCATAATAATGGTAAAATAATAAGGAGGAATTTACCATGGAACTGAAAGGAAGCAAAACAGAGGCAAACCTGCTTGCCGCTTTCTCCGGCGAATCCCAGGCACGCAATAAATATACTTTCTTTGCCTCTACCGCACGCAAGGAAGGCTACGAGCAGATTGGCGCCATTTTTGACCAGACGGCAGCCAATGAAAAGGAACATGCAGAGATATGGTTTAAATACCTGCAGGGCGGCACCATGCCCGACACCATGCAAAGCCTGATCGACGCAGCCGCCGGCGAGCATTACGAATGGACGACAATGTATGAGGAATTTGCAAACATTGCCCAGGAAGAAGGCTTTACAGAAATTGCCGGGATCATGCGGCTTGTGGCAAAGGTAGAAAAAGAACACGAGGAACGCTTTAAGCAGTTGAGCGTAAATCTTAAGGAAAACAAGGTTTTTACCAGAAACGGGGAGCAGGTATGGATCTGCCGCAACTGCGGACATTTGCACACAGGCAAAGAAGCGCCGCAGGTTTGCCCCGTGTGCAAGCATCCGCAGGCGTATTTTGAGCTGAAGGCCAGCAATTATTGACTTTTGGGGTTGTATGATGTATTGTTAATGCGTTCTATCAGTGCGGGGGATTTAACCTATTCCCCGCAAACTACATAAATAAGGATCGCTTGGTTATGCAAAAAAAACACCATATGATATTAACCGGCCTTGCGCTGTGTATATGCACCGTTGCACTGGCCGTTTTGTGCGCCTGCGCGGTACAGAACACAGGCAGCACACCGCAGCCCGGCACACAGCCTGTAACACAGCCGCCTACGCAGGACCCCATTGCGGAACAGCTTGAAAAAATGACCACCGAAGAAAAGATTGGTCAACTTGTGATTGCAGGCTTTGACGGGTATGAAGTGGACGAAACCCTCAAAAACCTGATCACTCATAAAGGGATTGGGGGTATGATCCTTTTTTCCGACAATATAGAAAGCGCGCAGCAGCTGACCACCCTTACAAACCAGATCAAACAAGCCGCGCAAGACGGCATTCCCGTTTTAATCGGTATGGATGAGGAGGGCGGCAATGTTTCCAGACTTCCAAAAGACGTTCTTTCCATGCCGCCGGCCTATACAATTGCACAAAACGGCGGGGCCGACGCCTGCTATGACGGCGGAAAAAACATTGCGCAGCAGCTTACGGCTTTCGGGCTGCACACAGGGTTTTCCCCCGTCCTTGACATATGGTCCAACCCGGATAACACCGTGATTGGCAACCGGGCATACGGAACCGACGCCCAAAGTGTTGCCTCCTGCGGTATTGCCGCGATGAACGGCCTTCTTGACGGCGGGGCTATCCCTGTGGGCAAGCATTTTCCCGGACATGGGGATACAGATACAGATTCTCATTATACCCTTCCGGTTGTGACAAAAACAAAGCAGCAGCTGTATGAAAGCGAGCTTATCCCGTTTAAAGAGGCCATTTCCCAGGGCGTTCCCGGTGTAATGGTTTCGCACATTCTGTGCAGAGAGCTGGACGCAGAATATCCGGCAAGCCTGTCCAAAACGCTGGTACAGGAGTTGCTGCGTGATGAAATGGGGTTTGACGGCGTAGTCTTTACAGATGATCTGACAATGGGCGCAATTGTGGAAAACTACAGTTTGGAGCAGGCCTGCGTGCTGGCTATAAACGCCGGCTGCGACATGCTTTTGGTCTGCCATGAATACGACAACGTGTATACGGTGCTGGAAGCGCTCAAAACCGCTGTGGAAAACGGAAAAATCAGCATACGGCGCATAGATGAGGCCGTCACCCGCATATTAAGGCTTAAATCTGACTATACTGTTACATCAGACCTTATTTCGCTTCCCGACATAACCGCATTAAACAGCGCAACACAGGTGTTTTGGGACGAAAAGCGCTAAATTGGACACAAGCCGAAAAGCGCAGGACAGGTAAAAATTTTACCCCCTGCGTTTTTTTGTTGCGGAAGTGCATTTTTTTGTGATATACTAATTTAAATATGCAAAGCATATTGGCTCCGCATCCTTCTGCACAGGAGGCCCGGCGGAAAATCCCTAAAACAGATAGGATGACTTGTATGTTCACGGAAATCGACCATATAAAAGTCCATTATGATATCCGCGGTGCCGGGGAACCGGTGCTGCTTTTACATGGCTGGGGCGCAAACATCACCCTGTTTGACAATCTGATGAACCTTCTCAGCGCAAAATATAAAGCGGTGGCACTGGATATGCCGGGGTTTGGCCAAAGCCAGGAACCGCCAACCCCTTGGTGTGTGGACGATTATGTAGATTTTGTTTTGAAGTTTACAAAACAGCAGGGCCTTGTACCCGCCGTCTTGCTGGGGCATTCGTTCGGCGGCCGCGTCATTATCAAAATGCTCAGCCGCAAAAGCCCGCCTTTTCTTCCGCAAAAGGTCATTTTAGTTGACAGCGCCGGTATAAAGCCAAAAAGAAAGCTGAAAACCCGGCTGCGCGTATGCGCCTATAAGGTATCAAAGCGTATTCTGAGCATGGGCGTTATAAAAAAGCTTTGTCCGGACGCACTGGAAAAGCTGCGCAAAAAAAACGGCTCGGCAGACTACAACGCCGCCTCCCCGCTGATGCGTCAATGCCTTATTCGCGTGGTAAACGAAGATTTAACGCATTTGCTTCCCTCTATAAAAGTTCCCACGCTGTTGATCTGGGGGGAAAACGACACGGACACCCCGCTTTCCGATGCGCACCTGATGGAAAAGCTGATCCCGGACGCAGGCCTGGTTACGCTGAAAAACGCCGGGCATTACGCCTTTTTGGAGCAACAGTATACCTTTAACCGCGTGATTTGCTCCTTTTTAAAAATAAATTGATGTATTTGTGATTTCCCACAGAAGAGAGGACAACGCCTATGGATTTTTTTGACGGGATTCTTTTGATCCTTTTGCTGCTTACTTTTATGCTGAGCCTTCTGTTTGCAGGCCGGCATTTCATACATATGTTTCAGCTCAACGGCTATAAACCGCGCGTTCAGGTCATCTGGTTGAAAAAAAATCTGTACAGCGCTGTGCCTAAGCTGCTGCTTTCTGCGCTGACTGTCCCGGCCATTGCCCTGTGGGGGAAAACAGGCCTGATTCTTTCCGGCATTGTTTATGTGATTCTTGCCTATTTTTATAAGCCCAGGCAGGCAAAAAAGCCGCTTGTTTACACCAAGCGGGTGATTCGCCTTTGCATTACGCTTACATTGATAGAAGCAGTGATTTTGGTTGTTTGTATATGCTTCTGCGCAAACCGGCTTTTATTATCCCTCCTTCTGTTCCTTTCCTATGCGCTTTTGCCCTTTCTTATACTGGCGGCAAATTTTATCAACAAGCCGGTGGAAAAGGGCATCAACCGCAAATTTATCAACCAGGCGCGCAGCATGCTTGCCGCTATGCCGGATTTAAAAGTTATTGGCATTACAGGCAGCTATGGCAAAACAAGCGTAAAGTATTACCTGTCTACGCTTTTGCGCGCTAAGTACGATGTGCTGATGACGCCTGAAAATTATAATACGACGCTTGGCGTTGTGCGCACCATACGTGAAAATCTGCGTGCCACGCATGAGGTATTTGTATGTGAAATGGGCGCGCGCAACGTAGGCGATATTCAGGAAATCTGTGACCTGGTGCATCCGCAATACGGTGTGGTAACCGCTATAGGCGAGCAGCACCTGGAATCCTTTAAATCCCTAAACAATATTCAAAAAACAAAGTTTGAGCTTCCCAATTCCCTCCCGGAAGACGGCATGGCGTTTTTAAACGGCGATGACGAAAATATAAAAAGCGTCGCTTACAGCAGGCCGCACATGACCTACGGCCTGCAAAACGGGAACGGCTACCATGCATACGACATAGAAGTAACGGAAAAAGGGACCTCCTTCTGCGTAAAAACGCCGGATGGGCAAACCCAGGCGTTTACAACCAGGCTTTTGGGCCGGCACAACGTACTGAACATTACCGGCGCCATAGCCGTTGCGCACAGCATGGGGATCGACTTAAAAGCGCTGGCAATGCAGGTAAAAAAGCTCGACGGCGTACCGCACCGTCTGCAGCTTTTGCACAATGGACAAAACCTGATCATTGACGATGCGTATAATTCCAACCCAAACGGCACAAAGGTCGCGCTTGAAACGCTTTCGTTTTTTAAGGACAGCGTTAAAATCCTTGTGACGCCCGGTATGGTGGAGCTCGGGGAAAAGCAGGATCTGTACAACCGCCGTTTTGGCGAAGACGCGGCCGCCGTGTGCGACTATATCATCCTGGTCGGCAGAAAGCAGACCCAAAGCATAAAGGCCGGCGCTTTAAGCAAAGGCTTTCCGGCAGACAGGCTTGTTGTTACAGACGGGATCCGTGAAGCCTTTGACGAAATTGCCAAAATCAACACAGGGGACAGGCAAAAGGTTACGCTGCTCGAAAACGATCTGCCGGATAATTTCTGATTATTTCTGGCGGATAAACGATAATTCTTTAGCAGGAGTGATTGTATCATGAAAATCAAGGTTGCCGTTTTATTTGGCGGAAAAAGCGTAGAGCATGAAATATCGGTTATTTCCGCAATCCAGGCAATTCAATCCATAAACACGGACAAATACGATGTGATCCCCGTTTATATGACCAAGGACAACCGCATGTATGTGGGGGACGCAATCGGCGATATTGAATCCTACAGAAAAGATATCGACCTGCTTCTGGAAAAAAGCCAGCAGGTTGTCTTTATGTGCGACGGCAGCAGAACCAACCTTTTAAAATATCCGCTCAGGCCGTTTAAAAACAATCTGTATGCTTCCATAGACGTGGCTTTTCCCATTGTGCACGGAACCAACGTAGAAGACGGTGCCCTGCAGGGTTTTTTACAGACGTTAAACCTCCCGTATGTTGGCTGCGACGTGCTTTCCTCCGCCGTGGGCATGGACAAATATGTCATGAAGGCCGTCTTAAAAGACAAAAATATCCCCGTTTTGGACTGCCTTTGCTTTGACAGCGCGCAGTACCGGGATGATGCCGCCGCCATTATGAGCCAAATTGAAAAAGAAATTGGCTTCCCTGTAATCATTAAGCCGGTAAATCTGGGGTCGAGCATCGGCATAAACAAAGCAAAGACGCACAAAGAGCTGGAGGACGCATTGGAGCTTGCCTTTGCGTTTGCCGGCAGGGTGCTTGCAGAACGCGCCATTGAAGACCTGCAGGAAATCAACTGCTCGGTAATTGGTGACTATGAAAGCGCGCAGGCCTCCGAATGTGAAGAGCCCGTCAGCTCAGGTGAGCTTTTAAGCTATAGCGACAAATATTTAAGCGGTGGGAAAGGTGGGGCTAAAAGCGGTAAAACCGCAGCGGGAGCCGCCACAGGTGGAAAGGGCGGCATGTCCAGCCTGCAAAGAAAGCTGCCTGCCGACATCTCTCCGGCGCTTCGCGAGCAGGTGCGTACACTTGCCGTACAAACGTTTCAGGCGCTCGGCTGCAACGGTGTTTCCAGGATCGATTTTATGATCGACCGCAAAACCGGGGCGCTGTACGTCAACGAAATTAATACAATCCCCGGTTCGCTTGCTTTTTATCTGTGGGAACCCCTGGGGGTCTCTTATACGCAGCTGCTGGATAAAATGATTTCCCTTGCGCTGAAACGAAAAAGGGAAAATGAAAGTATCCATTATTCGTTTGATACCAACGTGTTGGCCGGTGTTGCTCTAAACGGCGGGAAAAACGGCAAGCTATAAAAGCTCCCGTGGTTTTTGCGCTAAAATCTTATGTCTTTTTAAAAATAACGGTCCCCCCTCTTTGCCGGGGGACCGTTTGCGTATACAGAAAACCTCTATGGAAACGGCTTAGCGTTTCCATAGAGGTCTGTTTTTGTATGATGCGTAAAGACACATGCTTTCTTATAAACCCACTGGAGCCCGTCTGGCGGTATGGGCAATCCGCACACGCTGCTGTGTACGGCTTTTATAAATCCTCCTGTGCCTCTGTCTGTTCTTCCGGTTGCTTTGTATCTTCGTCGTCATAAGAGCAGCAAACCGTAATATCTCCGTCGTCGTCCACAACGGCGCACTCGTCATAAATCACCCGTTTTTGCGCTTCCATAAGCCCGCGGTAGCGGTCGGCAGCTTTCTTTAAGCGTTCTGTCGATTTATCAATCGTTTCGCAATACAGCTTATTTTCCTCTGTGTCGTCCTTACCGCGCAGGTTTTCATAATAATATTTTCCCAATGCAACATACGCTTTATTGATATGGTCCGCCTCATTACGCATAACCATACGGAGCCGGTTTTGCTGTGCTTGCACCCTGTTTTTTTCCACAACATATTCCACCGCGTCCGATACGGCACTGCCGATGATCTGTAAAACTTTCATATTTTTACTCCCCTTGCATATTCGTCTTTGTGTTGTGCAGGTAAATGATCCGCACGGTACAACAACAATCTAACGGTACATACTATTATTGCAGAATTTTACCCGAAGGTCAATATAAAACGTACAAAATTTACGGATTTGCATCTGTTCCCTGTTCAAAGCGGTGGGATTTGTGTTATACTGGTTTATACAAAGCCCATGCTTCGCTTTCCGCCGGGGACAGGTCTGCCTGTCTTAACACGCACAAAGCGGGCTGCATGCTCTGCTTTGTACTTGTATTTTCCCCTGAAAGGAAGACCTTTTATGTCTTTAAGCGAACTGAAGACCGTAAATTGCCCCAGCTGCGCAGGGCACAACAAGGTTGTTTTATACCAGAGCATCAACCCCTCTGAGGATAACACACTGCGCCGTGACGTTTTAAACGACAAGCTGTTTACCTATACCTGTATGCACTGCGGCTACCAGGCGCGGCTTACGTATCCCGTTTTATATAACGATGTGAAAAGACGCTTCATGGTTTATTTTATCCCAAATTGCGAAAAAACACTCCTGACAGACAGGATTTTGGAACGGGAAAAGGTGAAAATCCGGCCTGTGAAAAAGCGTCTGGTGACTTCTTATAACGATTTTAAAGAAAAAATTATCATTTTTGAAGCCGGGCTCAACGATATGGCCGTAGAGCTTACAAAGCTGGCGTTGGAGGTTTGCGTCATGCGCGAGGAAAAAAAGAGCGTGCGGGAAGGCTATTTTTCTGTTTTAGAAGACGGCAATATTGGTTTTACCTTTTTTACAAAAGATTTAAACGAACCGTTTGTCAAAAGCACGCGTATGGACGTATATGAAAAATCGCGCAGCATTGTTACAAGGCTTGCCAGGCGCGAACGCATGGCGCGCGGGTTTATAAAAATCGACCGCCCGTGGGCGGAGGAAATTTTGTATCGCTACAGAAAATATGGTGTAGACGGGGAAGAGTGATTTTTTAATTCTTTTTTTATTTTTATCACCCGAGCGGGGCAATGCAACCCGCTCGGGTGTGTTTTTTTGCAGGGCTGTTTAAAATAATTTTTTGGTATATTCTACAAAAAATATGTGTAATGTGTATTTTTTTATTTGATAATATATATAATTGACATCTTTGTATCTTATGTTTATAATTATAATATAGAAATGTTTTGTATAAAATAAATATGCGGTAGCTGATCATTATGCGGAACACTTTTTTACAGAAAAAAATATTTTTTCTTCGTGCTTTTGTCTGTGCTATTCTTGTTTTTTTCTGCATACAAGCTTTCCCCATATCCACTTCTGCGGCAGAAACCATTGGAATTCGGGCAGGTGAAACGTATTATTTAAAAAACGCTTCAAATGGAAAATATATGGATGTATATAACGCAAATACTTTTAATGGAACAAATGTTATTTTATATGCTTTTCATGGCGCAAATAATCAAAAATTCACCTTAGTCCATAAGGGCAACGGCGTCTATAAGCTTAGACCCAAACATGCCACGGGTTTTGCTATGAACAGGAATGGAAGTAACATTCAAATACAAGCAGAGTCCAATACTTCTTATCAGGATTTTACGCTTATCAGAAATACAAGCAGCCAATTGCCAGGTACTTATTTTGTCAAGAACAGCGGAATGTATGTCATGAGCAGCACTGCAGGAAACAAGGTTGTCTTGGGAAATACTTCCACATATGACAGTAAGGCTTTATGGTCACTTGAAAAAGCCAGCCATGGGGACGCAGATATTTTCAGTACCAGGTATACAAATTTTGATACCACTGCATCTGATTCCGATATCTTAAATTGTGTCGAAAATCGAATGGGCTACACAGGCACAACAAATATAAACCCTGCTGAAAGCACTGTATTACTTGCCCTTCAAACAACCGACATTTTGGTAATTACTACACATGGGGATGTGGACGGAGGTGTTCTTATATTTTATAACGGCAATGGACAGCAAACTGGTGGTCTTACTGGTATAGATATTACTAATTTACCAGCCAACAGATTAACTTCTTTACGTGTCTTTATCGCCGCAGGATGTAATTCAGGACAAACTTCCTCAGATTACGGAAATTTGATTGATGCAGCTTATTCGAAAGGCGCACATTTTGCATTAGGGTTTATGAATACTACCACTATCTCTGCTGCAACCCATTGGACTCGTAGCTTTTTTGATAAAATAGGTGATAAAAATGCAACCGTGCTAGACGCTAAAAATCATGCCCAATATTGGTCGAACTGCGGAGATCTGTATTCTCGTGGAGACGTTAAGCAGCAACTGTCTCATTCTTAAAAAATGAAAGGAGGCCATTTTATGAACAAATCTCTTTTCCGTGGTGTGCTTCTCAGTGTTTTGGTTATTTTATTAGGTGGATTATGCGGTTTTTCCCTTTCAGGCACCGGAGAAAATATGGTGGAAGACGCATACGGACGGATTGTCACTGCCAATAAAGTAAATTCTGTAAAACAAGTAACGGTAAACGAAAAAAGCACCCAAGAGCTTTTATACAAAGAAACCATGAACAATAAAGATCTTCCTGCAACCCGCAGAAGCGACAGTTACGGCACGTACGATATTTACACAGATACGCAAGATAATGAGTACGTGTTTCTCTTGAATTCCAACCTCTTGTGTGGATATAAGGCAAAGGACCCAACACCAGAAGGAGATTTCTCCCCTGCTTCTAAAACAACCATGCTTACACAGGCGCAGGCAAAAGAGGCTGCGGCAGCGTTCATGGAAAAAACATTTCAAAACGATCCGCGAACCTATTTGTTTGAAAGCATTACCCCTACACAAATGCACGTATACTATATCGACTATGCATCCTATATAAACGGTATAAAAACAGATGATGTCTGTACGATGTGGGTACGCGCAGATACAGGGGAAATTTCCGCCTGGCATGCCTTTAACCGCGGCCGGTACGACGGCTACACAGGCAAAAACCTTTCGCTGTCCGGAAGCCATGAAAAGCTGCAGACTGCGCTCCCGTTTTTGCAATCCACCGATTATGAAATAGGCGACCAGTATATTACGCTTTCTGACAATGGAACGCTTATGCTGCATTATGATATTTTTTACACACAGGACGGCATAACCATTCCGCACACGTTTGAAACGCCGGTTGCATAAAAGAGGTGCATGTATTTTGAAAACAAAGAAAAAACGGGTGCTTTTTATTACCGCCTTGTGCATTTTGTTTTTTGCTTCTGCAGCGGGGATTTACCTGTTTTTTGAAGCAGGGCGGTTGTTTTCCTTTGCTTCTTCGTTTTCATCTGCCGCTATTGATTTTCCAAACGCGCATGCTGCACAGGCAAAATTTTATTATACGACCGTCGACGAAATAACCTGGTATGAAATCACCATGGAGCTGCCCGACCAGGCTGCGGCAAAAGAGCTGTATACCCTGGAAAGCTGGGTAAACGCTTACGATTATGACAAAGAGCTGCAGTGCATTCCCTGGGGACTGAAGGTCGAATACTTTTTAGACGGCGGCGGCAGTGTCACGCGGGAATATCAAAAGCGGGGCGCCGGCGAAGTGCTTTCCGCATTTATTAAAGCGCATACACCCTATGTAACCGAAAAAGTTTTAAACAACCCGGACTTTACATAAGCCTTTTCCAGTTTATAAAGCAACTGCTCTGCTGCGCTTTGCGCTTTACCCGGCAGGCCACCCTGTTTGTACGGGCGGTTGGCTTATGAAAATTCTGCCCTTTAGGTTGTTTTAAAAAGCTTGTTTATCACCCTTGCGCACAGCGTATTGCAGATTTAGAAAAAGAGGGCTTATTATGCGAAAGAAAAAGCGTGTTTATGCAGTTGTTTTCTTTTTCCTTTTATTTTTGTTCTCCTTTTTTCTTACCTTTTTGCTGTTGAGCCCAGACGGCCTGAACTTTACAAATACCAATGCGCAGATTTCTTTCCCACAGGCCGTATCTGCACAGGCAAAAATCCAATATGTAAATATGGACCATACCTACTGGAAGGAAATTGAGATGGAATTCCCGGATGTATCCGGCGCAAAAGAACTTTACAATCTGGAGTCCTGGGCCAACAGCTATGAATATGACACGCAGCTTTTGTTGGCTCCCTGGGTTTTGGAGGTTGTTTATTTTCTGCCGGACGGCACCTGCGTGCGGCGAACATACCAAAAAGCAGGCGCAGATGCCATGCTGGCCGACTTTATTAAGGCGCATGCAGCCTTTATCACGGACCAGGTTCCCGCTTCTTTTTCCTAGCTTTTAAGCAAACTCCCGCAAACCTGCAGCTTTTTGCAGGTTTGCGGGAGTTTTTCTGTCTTTGGTACAGCTTAACAGCTTATTTAAAATATGCTACGCCGCTTTCAAAAATTTTCTGGTCCTTTTCAAACGGCACATTCGCATACAGGTTTTCACCCTTGCGCTCCGAATGACCCATTTTACCAAAAATCCTCCCGTCCGGACTTGTGATCCCCTCTATCGCGCAGACAGACCCGTTGACATTGTAGCGTATATCGTCAGACGGAGTTCCGTTTAAATCCACATACTGCGTGGCGACCTGCCCGTTTTCGATCAGGGTTTTAAGCGTTTCGTCATCAGCGACAAACCGCCCCTCCCCGTGTGATACGGGCACGGCGAACACGTCGCCCGTGTTTACCTTTGCAAGCCAGGGGGATTTTACAGACGTGACCCTTGTGTACGCCATGTGCGAAATATGCCTGCCGATCGTATTAAACGTAAGGGTGGGGTCCTTTTCGGTGATTTCGGTAATTTTTCCATATGGGACAAGCCCAAGCTTGATCAACGCCTGAAAACCGTTGCAAATTCCGAGCATCAGCCCGTCACGCTGCTGCAGCAGCTCCATAACGGCGTTGGCTACACGCGGGTTGCGCAGCGTTGTGGCAATAAATTTTCCTGAGCCGGCCGGCTCATCCCCACCGCTGAATCCGCCGGGCAGCATAATGATCTGGGCCTGCCGGATCATCTTTTCCATTTGAAGAATCGTTTCTTCTATATCTGCGGGTGACAGATTTTTTACAACCAGCAGCTCCGGCTGCGCACCTGCCTTTTCAAAGGCTCTGGCCGTGTCCACTTCGCAGTTTGTTCCGGGAAAAGCAGGGATAAACACCCGAGGTCTTGCCGCCTTTATCGCGGGGGCCTTTTGGCTGCGCTGATTGTAAAGGGGGATTTCATACGCCATTTTGGGACAATCCGCCTTTGTGGGGAAGACCTTTTCCAGCTTTTCCTCCCATGCCCTTTTCAAGGCTTCCATATCAAACGTATGCCCTGCAAGGCATACGGCCTTTTCTTCTGTCGTAACGCCCAGCACATACTGCTCTATCTCTTTTGCAAGGCAAGCGCCGGACGCAAGCTCCAGAACCAGCCCACCGCTGTACGGTGCAAAAAGCTCCCTGTCTGTAAGCGCATGGTCAAATGTAAAGCCAATCTGGTTGCCAAAGCACATTCTGCAAACGGCCGCAGCCGCGCCCCCTTCCCGTAAAACAGAGGCAGACAGCACCTGTTTTTCTTCCAGCAGCGCATATACGGCGTTATACATGGCCTTTAGTTTTTCCCAGTTTGGCATACCGGTTTCTTTATCTTCCGGCGCGGGCACATACAAAACGCGCGACCCCGCCTTTTTAAACGCCGCCGAAATGGTTCTGGAAGCCTTTGTCATGGCAACCGCGAAACTAACCAGTGTGGGAGGAACATCCAAATCCTCAAACGAACCGGACATACTGTCCTTGCCTCCAATAGAAGGGATGCCGAGCGCAAGCTGCGCCTGCATGGCGCCTAAAAGTGCGGCGGCAGGCTTTCCCCAGCGCTCCGGTTTATCGTATAAGCGTTCAAAATATTCCTGGAAGGTAAGCCTTGCCGAAAGCGGCTGCGCCCCAACGGCGAGCAGCTTGGAAAGCGATTCTACCACCGCCCAGGCCGCGCCGTGGAACGGGCTCCAGCGTGCAATCCCCGGAATATAGCCGTAGCTCATTGCCGTGGCGTCGTCTGTTTCCCCTTTTAAAAGCGGGAGCTTTGCCACCATGGCCTCTTCGGGCGTAAGCTGGTACGCCCCGCCAAACGGCATATTTACCGTCGCCGCCCCAATGCTTGCATCAAACCGCTCGCTTAAGCCGATCTGGCTGCAAACTTCCAAACGCTTTAAGTTTTCCACAAAAGCCTGCGCCGTGTCCAGCTTCTGCAAAACGGCAGGGGGCGCCGTTCTGTAATTGTCTTCTTTGCTCACTGCGACAATACGCGCGTTTGCCCTTTGCGTCACACCGTTGGTATTTAAAAACGCACGGCTCAAGCTTACGATCGTGTCCCCGCGCCAACGCATGGTAAGGCGCGGCTCCTGTGTAACCACCGCTACAGCCGTCGCCTGCAGATTTTCCCTGCGCGCAAGGCGTACAAAGGTTTCCACATCCTCCTTTGCAAGGACAACCGCCATGCGCTCCTGGGATTCAGATATTGCAAGCTCTGTACCGTCAAGCCCTTCATATTTCTTTGTAACCTTGTCCAAATCCACCAGCAAGCCGTCCGCCAGCTCGCCAATGGCCACACACACGCCGCCCGCGCCAAAATCGTTGCAGCGCTTGATCAGCGTAGATACCGCCTTATCCCGGAACAGGCGCTGTATCTTTCTTTCTGTGGGCGGGTTCCCCTTCTGCACCTCTGCACCGCAGGTTTCTATGGATTGCTGCGTATGCGCCTTGGAAGAGCCCGTCGCCCCGCCGCAGCCGTCGCGACCCGTTGCGCCGCCTAAAAGGACGATTACATCGCCGGGCTGCGGGACGGCGCGAACGACGTTTTCTTTTGGAGAAGCACCGATCACCGCGCCGATCTCCATCCTTTTTGCAGCGTAGCCAGGATCGTAAAGCTCCGTAACCTGACCCGTTGCAAGCCCAATCTGATTGCCATAGGAGCTGTAGCCGGCAGCCGCACCCGTTGTAATCTTACGGGTGGGCAGCTTTCCGGGCATAGTGTCCTTAAATGCAACGGTCGGGTCGCCGCTGCCTGTTACGCGCATGGCCTGGTACACATAAGCGCGGCCGGAAAGCGGGTCGCGGATTGCGCCGCCCAGGCAGGTGGCCGCGCCGCCGAAGGGTTCAATTTCCGTGGGATGATTATGCGTTTCATTTTTAAACTGTACAAGCCATTTTTCTGTTTTTCCGTCGATGGTTACAGGAACCTCTATAGAGCAGGCGTTGATCTCGTCGCTTACGTCCAAATCCGGGATCAGCCCTCTCTTGCGCAAAAGCTTCATGCCCACAAGCGCCATGTCCATCAGACATATATCCCGTTTTGTATCTTTTCCGTAAAGCTCATCCCTTGCGGCATAATACGCCTGCAGCGCGCCCTCGATTACAGAGCTTATATCGCTTGGCTCAATCTCTATCTTTTCAAGCTTTGTCAAAAAGGTGGTATGGCGGCAGTGGTCGGACCAATAGGTGTCAATCACACGCAGCTCTGTTACACTGGGGTCGCGTTTTTCCTCATCGCGAAAATACGCCCGGCAAAATTCCAGGTCGGAAAGCGTCATGGCAAAACCCATGGAGCGATAATACGCCTGCATCTGCTCGTCTGTAAAGGAGGTAAAGCCCTCCACCCGCTTTACGTTTTCAGGCGTTTGTACGGGGATGTCCAGCGTCTTGGGCTTTTCAAGCGATGCAACTCTTGATTCTACGGGGTTTACCAGGTAATTTTGCACCTTCTGAAAGTCCTGCTCTGAGATCTTTCCCTTTAAAACAAGCACCCTGGCTGTCAAAACCTGCGGGCGTTCCCCCTGCGTCAGTAAGGACACGCACTGCGCCGCGCTGTCTGCACGCTGGTCGTACTGCCCAGGCAGGTATTCCATGGCAAAAACCAGATCCTCTTCCTCCACAGGAAGGTTCTCTTCAAAGGTAACGTCCTGATTGGGTTCGGAAAAAATCGTCCCCCTTGCCTTTTCAAAGTCCTCGCGGCTTAACCCCGCCACGTCATAACGGTTGATCAGCCGCAGGCCCTCTATACATTTCAGCCCCAAATTGTGGCGCAGATCCCATAGCATTTGCGAAGCCTCTACGTCAAAGCCTTTTCTTTTTTCTACAAACAATCTTATGACGTCTGACATTGTACAACCCCCGTAATGTTCAATTCATTTCTGTATTTTATCATAGAACCAGACAATTTACAAATAAAACCGGGAAAAAACCCTTCATTTTCCCGGTTTCTTTTCCATATACTGGGCAAAAACACGCTGCGCCCGGCACCCGTCTTTTAAAATCGCGCTTTGCAGCTGCTCCAGGCTTTCAAACTTTTTTTCATCGCGCAAAAACGCCAGCAGCTGAACCTCTATTTTCTTTCCATACAGCTCGCCGCAGGTATCCTGCGGCATCCATGTTTCCGCCAAAGGCGACACTGCGCCTACCGTAGGCCGCATGCCTATATTGGTAACGCCGCACCGCAGGCCATCCTCCAGATAAACCGCCGTGGCATACACACCAAACCGCGGCAAAACAAAGCCGGCGGGAAAAGGCTGGTTAAAAGTAGGCGTATGCAGGCGCCTGCCAAGCTGGTTTCCCTTTTGCACGGCAAAATCAAAGGCAAACGGCCGGCCAAGCATCTGGGTTGCATCGTCAATATCGCCCTGCATCAGCGCCTTGCGGATTCTGGTAGAGCTGACGGTCGCATCTTTATACAAAACAGGCGGCACAGACACTACTTCTATGGAAAATTCCCGGCAGATCGCCGACAGCATGTGTGCGTCTGCCTTTCCTCCGCTGCCAAAATGGTAATTAAAACCGCAAAACACTTTTTTGGCACGCAGCGTGCGTACCAACACCTCTTCGACAAAATCATAAGGGGAAAGCAGCATAACCTGCCGGAAGTCCACTGTGTATAAAAGCTCTATCCCGCTTTCTGCAAACAGGGCTTCCTTTTGTTGCATCGTCAGCAGGGCGGGTGCTTCTTTTTTGCGCAATTGCGCCTGCGGACTTTTCAAAAAAGTAAACGCCGCCGGTACAAGCGCGTCTGTTTTGCAGAAAACAGCCTGCTGCAAAACAGCCTGATGCCCCCTATGCACCCCATCAAAAAAACCCAGAGCAACGGCTGTATCCCGCTTGGCAGGACACAGCTGCCTTTTTATCTTCATAAAATCTCTCCGCTTTCGTTTTGCGCGTTTTTACCGGCTGCTTGTAATGGAAAAAATGCGCCGGACTTCTATGATCATAGAAAGAACACAGGTCAGTATCAGCCCTATGTCTATGTACGCAAAAATCTGGAACGACTGCTCCAGCTGTATGGAGGTTGGGCTGGACTGCCCTGTTAAAAAGCCTGTTACGGCATTGGCAACGTTGGCTATGCCGGAATCCCCGGATGAGGACGAAAGGCTGATATTGATTACCGCTGTAAATATCAGGAATACAATCAGCATAACAATAGAGGTCCCCGTAAAAAGCGGCTTGGCAGGCTTGTTGATGATACAGAAAATAAAAACACATAAAACGATCGCCGCAGCCGCAATGACCACGACCGGATTAATCAACATGTCGGAGCACCTCTCTTTTTTACAAAATGCCTTTTTGCAGCAGTAAGGCCGTTTTTAACACCGCCGTCTGTGTTTTGGCGTCTGGAATTTGGTTGTTTAAAACCATTTCCACCGCCTGATTCAAAGGAATTTTCCGTACATGCAAAAATTCGTCCTCGTCAGGGCAGCTGCCTGCAATCTCTTCCACACGGCAAAAATACAGATGGATAATCTCTGCACAATAGCCGGGCGACGGATATAGCTGCCCAAGCGACACATAGTCCTTTCCGGTAGCGCCGGTTTCTTCCTTTAGCTCCCGCTTCCCGTTTTCCAGCGGGTTCTGCCCTTTTTCCAGCTTGCCTGCAGGCAGTTCCAGCACGACCTCATGATACGGATAACGAAACTGCTCTACAAACAAAAGCTCCTGCTGCGGCGTAAGCGCCGCAATACACACCCCGCCGGGATGCCCGACCACCTCTCTTGTGGACGTATGCCCATTTTGCAGCGCAACGCGGTCCAGCGTGACTTCAATCACTCTGCCTTCAAAAACCGTTTTACTGTCCAGCGTTTTTTCATAAAATTGCATAAAAAATCTGCCTCCCGCGGTTTTAAACCGCCGTTTCTCTTCATATGGTATATATACATCGTTTATTAAAAAATCAAAAGGCGGGATAGAATGCACCACACAGTCAACTGCGGGCAAGCACCTGCAGACGAAAGGGAACGGTCTTCCCTTTCCCATATATTGTCAAGAAAGTACCCTTTTTTAAAGCGCATTTCCATTGGGCACAGCAGATGCGGCAGGGCGATTGAAGCGCTCTCATTGGGAAATGAAGCCGAGCAGGTTCTATACTGCGGCGCCTTTCACGGTATGGAATGGCTTACAAGCCTTTTGCTCTATCGCTTTCTGGACGAAATCTGCAGCGCAGCGCAGACAGGCGGCAGCGTTGCAGAAATCCGGATCGGCCGGTTTTTAAACCGCCGGGGACTTGCCGTTGTACCGTGCGTCAATCCAGACGGCGTAGAAATTGCCCTGCACGGTGCCGAAAGCGCCGGGAGATACGCCGATCTTGTGTCTGCCGTGTCCAAAGGGAAAACAGAGCGCTGGCAGGCAAATGCGGCGGGCGTAGACATCAACCATAATTTTGACGCCGGTTGGCAATCCCTGCACGAAGCCGAGCAAAACGCGGGGATTATCGGCCCTGCCGCTACACGCTTTGGCGGTCCATACCCGGAAAGCGAGCCGGAAACACAGGCGCTTACCCATTTTTGTAAACGCCACCATATACGTCATGCTACCGCGTTCCACAGCCAGGGCGAAGAAATTTATTGGCACTTTGGGGACAACACCCCGGAACAATCACGGCTTATGGCCACCGTTCTGGCGCAAACCAGCGGTTATACCATGTCCGCGCCGGAAGGCCTTGCCGTTGGCGGCGGATTTAAAGACTGGTTTATCACGCAATTTGGCCGTCCAGGCTTTACGGTAGAAATAGGGAAAGGCAAAAACCCTTTACCGGTCGAAGACCTCCATGCTATTTACCACCAGCTGGAAGAAATGCTGACCCTGTGTCTGATTTTATAACCGGTCTGTATATAGCCTCTTTTATGCTTATTATACCAAGGAAGTAACAAGTATGCAACGAAATTGTAATCTATCTGTTATTGCAGGTGCAGTATATATATGGTATTCTTATTATAGAATTCCAAAAAAATAACACAAAATATGCCATAACAGATATTTTGTCTGTGTACTAATATTTTTGGACTCTTCCTAAAAAATGAACTGTAAGCGCTCGGCTTACAGTTCTTTTTTTAATCCTTAAAATAAATATTGTACCAAACCAGAAAAATATAGATGGTCCATACCTTGCGGCTGTTGTCTTCTTTTCCGGTGTAATGCTCATCCAGAAATTCAACCAGGACGTCGCTGTTAAAAAACTTCTTTGCTGTTTCTGAGCAAAACATTTCTTTTACCACGTTATAATATTTTTCGTCCCGCAGCCAGACCCTGGTCGGAACAGGAAAGCCCAGCTTTTCCTTCTGCGCTGTTTCCGGTGGAAGATGGCGCAAGGCGGCCTGCCGCATGGCGTATTTTGTGTTCTTCCTGTTGACGCGCAGCTTTGTGGGAAGCGAAGCTGCGACCTTAAATACCTCTTTGTCCAAAAACGGGACGCGCAGCTCCAGAGAATTTGCCATGCTCATCCGGTCGGCCTTTAAAAGAATATCCCCAACCATCCACAGGTTGATGTCCAGATACTGCATTTTTGTTACTTCATCATAATCCTTCACGCGGTCATAGTATTTTTTGCACAAATCCTGCGGGCGCGTAACAATAGAGGGGTCTTTTAAAATGCGCCGTTTATCGTCGGCGTCATACATAAAAGCATTGCCGATAAACTTTTCTTCAATCGGGCGGGCGCCGCGCATAAGAAAGCCTCTGCCCTTGATATCCGGCAGCTTTTTCGCCTGGCGGTACAAAAACATCCGAAACCGGTACGGCAACAGCCTTTGGTACCATTTAAAAACGCGCGGTTCGTTGTACACGGTGTATCCGCCAAACAGCTCGTCCGCCCCTTCGCCGGACAAAACCACCTTGACCGATTCGCTTGCAAGCTTGGACACAAAATACAGCGCAATGCATGACGGGTCTGCAAGCGGCTGGTCCATATGATACTGCACCTTTTCTATGCTGCCCCAAAACTCCTCCGATTTAATAAGCTTTGTGTGATGGTCTACGCCAATTTTTTCTGACAGGCGCTTGGCCCAGCTGATCTCATTGTACCGTTCCCCAAAATCAAAACCAACGGTAAAGGTCTTCTGGTCTGCAAAATATGTAGAAACATAGCTGGAATCCACTCCGCTTGATAAAAAGCAGCCAACCTCCACGTCGCTGATCTTATGTGCATTAACAGAATTTTCAAAAACCTGCTCAATTTTGTCAATTGCCTGCTGCTCCGTCATAGTATCATCCGGGTTGAATTTTGCCTCCCAATAGCGCGTAATTTCTACCTTTCCGTCCCTATACCACAGGTAATGGCCCGGTAAAAGGCAGTACACCCCTTCAAAAAAGGTTTCTGGCGGCACCGCATACTGGAAAGAAAGATAACGGTCAAGCGTTTTATAGTTAAATTTTTTTTCAAAGCCCGGAAACTGCAAAATCGATTTAATTTCCGACGCGTAAAGAAAGCTCTGCCCAACCTGTGTGTAATGCATTGGCTTGATCCCAAAAAAATCGCGCGCAATAAACACGGAATGGTCTTTCGTATTATAAATGGCAAAACCAAACATGCCCCTGAGTCTGTCCAGGATCTTTTCTCCCCACTGCTCAAAACCGTGGAGGATGACCTCTGTATCCGACTGGGTAGTAAAGGTGTGCCCCAGCTGCAGCAGCTCTTTTCGAATTTCTTTATAATTATAGATTTCCCCGTTAAAATTGATTACCAGGGTTTTATCTTCATTAAAAATTGGCTGATGCCCCGCGCCCAGGTCTATAATACTCAAGCGCCGAAACCCCATGGATATAAAATCATCCTTGTAAAAGCCGCTGTCGTCCGGACCCCTGTGGGTAATGACCTCCGTCATATTTTGTATTGTCTGATCCCTGTCAATGATCTGGCCTGTAAAACCGCAGATCCCACACATTACAAATCGCTCCTTATAAATCCCTTCAAATATTTATGATTTTACCACAATTGCTCTTCCCTTGCAAGGACTCCTCCCGTTTGGAAAACAACGCGGTTGTGTTTGTTTTTTTATTGGAGAACGAGGCGGAAAAAGACAAAGATGAAGTGTGGAGAAAGAACGGAAACAACCTGAAGCGTGCGGAAGATTCCCAGCCTTGCCGCCTGGCAGCCTTCAAGCCTTTCGTCGGGCATGCGCTGCTTTTTTTGCGCTTTGGGAAGTGTTCATCATTTGTCATATTAAGAAGAGAAGTTTTCATGACAAAGGGAGGGGAAAGCAGCAGCTTGCCTTGACAATAAAGGCAGAAAACGGTTTAAAGAAGCGGCGATCTGTTCGGACGATACGGCGGTAACTGGTCCGGGGCCAGCACAGCAGACCCAAAAAGGCTGTGCGGCACAGGCAAGCCGCGGGCGCGGTGTACCGCATTCTCCGCAATTGCCGGGCATCGTTTGAACAAATGAAAAACGGCTCAATTTGCAAATGTTGCGTACATATTGTTACAGCTTTATTAAGCCAAGACGTTCTTTCCATTTGTTTTTTTACCCATAGCTAACGCTGGCAGCACCTGTTTTGACACTGCCAGCGTTCCTTTCAGCACAATTAAAATTCTTTTTTACTATAAACCGCTACCGATAAAAGCACCGACGCCACAAGCAGAACAATCGCCACCCCGGCGGCAACAAACGGAAACGCCGCGTTCCCTGTAAAAAATGCCGCCAGCGCCTGCTCTATCGTATTGCCACCCATTGCCGAAAAAAATTCCGTTGAAGAAAGCAGGCTCAACAGCAGCACCGGCACCACGATGACGCCGATCATAACAATTCGGCCCTTTTCCGTACCGATCCGGAACATGATGGGCATAAAAACCGCAAACAAAACACAGGCACCCACCGTCATCCAGACAATTGAAAACAGCATCTTCTGCACATCAAAGGCTGCAAATCCCGCAGCTGCACCGCGAAGCCAGGCAGCTAAAAAACAAAGTAAAGCGCTCGCCAGAATAAAAAGCAGCCCCAGCAGGTATTTGCTCAGCACAACACTGCGCCGCGAAACCGGCATGCAAAGCGCGTACGGGTCCCAATTTGCACGTTCATCCAGGCTAAGCGTCGTTATTGGCAGCATAATGGAAAACAACAGACAATAAGCAATTGCAAACATCTGCATACTGCCGGATGAAAAAGCAGACAACACAGCCATAAACAAAGGGATTGCAATATAAAACCTTGCCTGCTTTTTTAAATTGAAAAGATCCTTCAGGATCAGCCCCTTCATGCCTTTTCCTCCTTACTGTAAAAACGCATAATCTCTTCTATACCTGCTTTATCCAGAATACAATCCCTGGGCATTTTCCTCTTTTCCACAAGCGCCTCGGCGCCAAACATACTCAGCCTCCGGCCGATTACGGCGCGCTGGTCCACCTTCAAAAGCTCTTCCAACGGGCATTTTAAAATGGCATACCGGTCCAGCAGAACGTCCTTTTCATCTGCAAAAACAAGCTTTCCTTTATGCAAAAACGCAATATAGTCGCACACCCTTTCAAGGTCGCTGACAATATGGGAAGACATGACGATCGTATGCGTTTCATCCTGCATAAACGTCATAAAAACCTCCAGTATTTCATCGCGCACAACAGGGTCCAGCCCTGCGGTCGCTTCGTCCAGAATTAAAAGCTTTGTTTGATGCGAAAGCGCCACAGCAATAGACAGCTTCATTTTCATCCCTCTGGAGTACGCCTTGACCATCCTTTTTTCCGGTAGGGAAAACTGCTTGAGGTAGGAAAAAAATTTTTCCTCGTCCCACGTTTTATAAATACTTCGCAAAATTTTGTTGATATCCCCGGCTGCAAGCCCTTCCGGGAAACAGGTTTCATCCATTACAACGCCAAGCTGCTCCTTTATCTGGCTGTCCAGCTGGGCGCTGTCCTTTCCCAGCAGGGTAACGCTGCCGCTGTCCGGCCTTATAAGGCCAAGCATTAAGCGGAGCGTTGTGCTTTTTCCTGCCCCGTTT